>ERZ1066123.59-NODE-59-length-93440-cov-10.815184_pt1 | contig 93440 bp, 79 predicted proteins | sample MGYA00382770_ERZ1066123 | MGnify/ENA primary metagenome ERZ1066123 (study PRJEB33369, sample SAMEA5778353) | biofilm metagenome | biome: Industrial cooling water; feature: Water cooling tower basin; material: Biofilm | place: United Arab Emirates | collected...
CATTGCCAGGACGGCGATCGTCGATCCTAGGGCAACTGTGAAGGCCGACTTCTCCCAAACCGCCGAGGCGAACTCGCCGGTCGACTTATTCTACATCCTCAACGACCAAGCTCAGCAGCGGGGCGGCACCCGGTGACCTGAGCGTCCCAGAAAGCTTATCGTGCCGCCCCGTCTGCTGCAGCGGCTGGTTCGGCGTCTGGGCTACCAGGCTCAGCGACGCGATAGCTGACGATCAGGTGGCCGGTCGGCGAGGCCTCGCTACGGATCGGTTCGAGCCGGGTCGCCGGCAAGCCGTCGAGAAGCCGTCGCCCGCGACCGGCGATCGTTGGGGCGATCACAAGCCTGAGTTCATCCGCCACGCCGGCGGCGAGTAACTCCTGCGCCACCGAGATGCTGCCGTGAACCCCGATATCGCCGCCGCGCTGCTGCTTGAGGTTCCGGGCGAACTCGACCAGCCCGCCGTCGATCGCCGTCGCGTTGGCCCAATGCCCGTCCAGGGGCGTCGCCGTCGCGACGTGCTTCGTGACCCGGTTGATGAACGTCGCGAACGGCTCGATCTGGCTGGTCGGCCAGAACTGCGCCCACTCGGCGTAGGTCCGGCGGCCGAGAATGACCGCGTCCTGCGACGCGATCACGGCGGCAAGGTTGGCATCCAGCGCGTCGTCCCAACCGAAGAACCTGTCCGGGGCCTCGGCCACCCCGTCGAGGGACAGCAACTCGTACACGACAACCTTTCGCATGCACCACACCTCCGCTGCCGAACGTGAATTAGGCGGACCAGCCGAAGCCCACGCGCTACAGCCTAACTCCACCATGTCGAACGAAGCTACGCCCTGCCATAGTCGCCGCAAGTCGCGCTTCGGCAACCGCTTCGCGCACGCTGTGCTGCGGCTCAGCCGGCGTTAGCGCGGCCTACCTAATCACGCGCGGCACCAGCCCCCACTACCCATCCAGCGGACTCCGTACCCCAAGCCCGCCGCGATTCAGCACGTGCGTGTATACCATCGTCGTGCGTACGTCCGTATGCCCCAGCAACTCCTGCACGGTGCGGATGTCATAACCGGCCTCCAGCAGGTGCGTCGCGAACGAATGGCGGAACGTGTGGCACGTCACACGCTTGCTCAGCCCCGCCGCCCGTGCCGCGGCCGGCACCGCGCGCTGCAGCACCGATTCGTGCACGTGGTGGCGCCGTCGCTCGCCCGTCTCGCCGTCGCAATACACCGAACGCGCCGGAAACACCCACTGCCACGGCCAACTGCGCGCTACCGCCGCACCGAGCTTGCGGCGCAGTGCATCCGGCAGGGCCACGTACCCGGCCCCGGCATGCAGATCGCGGGTGTGAAGCGTGCGCACCAGCGCGAGATGCGTCGCCAGCGGCGCCACAAGACCGCGCGGCAGCACCGTGCGCCGGTCCTTCTGCCCCTTGCCGCTTCGCACCGTTACCTCGCCGCGTTCCAGGTCCAGATCCTTGACGCGCAACGCACACCCTTCCAGCAAACGCAGACCGGCGCCGTACAGCAGACTCGCAACCAGCTGCGGCACGCCGTCCAATGCGTCGAGGACCATGCGCACTTCCGTGCGCGTGAGGACCACCGGTAGCCGCACCGGACGCTTCGCATGCAACACGCCCGTCGGTGCAGCCATCGGTGTCTCGAGGACGTGCCGATACAGGAACAGCAGCGCGGCAAGCGCCTGGTTCTGGGTGCTCGCGCTCACCTGTCGATCGCGCGCCAGATGCGTCAGAATCACCTGCACCGCGGGCTCGCCGAGCTCCCGTGGGTGCCGCCGTCCGTGAAATCGGACGAACCGCCGCACCCACGCATCGTACGCCTCCATGGTGCGCGGACTGTAGCGGCGCGCCACGAGGCGATCACGCAGCACGCCGAGCAGGGTCGGTGACGCGGTCATGCGACAACATGACGCAACCCCGTCACCACCTCCGCGCCGAATGCCCGCCGCACGGATCATTTCCACGCCCGATCGCATACACTTCAATTCGTCGGCGCAGCATCACCACCCCGCACGACGTCACGTCCACGCCCTGTGCTCGCCTCCCATGTCCGGTCGCGCCGCCCTCGCCAACGCTCGCTCCATCGTCGTCAAGCTCGGCACACGCGCCCTGCTAGCGAACCCGCAGGAGATCGATCGCGACCGCCTCGCGCGCCGCCTCGATGAACTGCTGCGCGCGCGCGCTGCCGGTCGCTCCGTCCTCCTCGTCTCCTCCGGGGCCATCGGACTCGGCTGGCCACGACTCGGCTACGACACGCGTCCCACCACCATTCCGCAGCTGCAGGCCGCCGCCGCCGTAGGCCAGAGCCATCTCATGCGGCAGTACATCGAACTGCTGCAGCCGCATGGCGTGCACGCCGCACAAGTGCTGCTCACCCACGGCGACTTCCAGGATCGCCGCCGCTACCTCAACCTGCGCCACGCGCTCGACGCGCTGCAGCAGGCGGGGGCGCTCCCCATCATCAACGAGAACGACACGGTCTCCGTCGACGAAATCCGATTCGGCGACAACGACCTGCTCGCCGCCCTCGTTGCGAATGCCGTGGACGCCGATCTCACCGTGCTCTTCACCGACGTGCACGGCCTCTACGATGGCGACACCAAACTCGATGAAGTGGCCGGCGTCACCCCGGCCGTCGAGGCGCTCATTCGCGGCGGCCCCACGCAGGGCTACGGCAGCGGTGGTATGCGCAGCAAGCTCGAGGCGGCCAGACAGGTCACGCGTCGAGGCGGTGCACTCGTGGTGGCGCACGGCATGCACGACACCCTCGATGACATTCTCGCGGGGCATCCGGTCGGTACGCTGTTCCGACCGGGCGCCGATCGGCTCGATCACCGCAAGCGCTGGATCGCCTGGTCGCTGCGCGAAGCCGGCGCGCTCACCGTCGACGCCGGTGCCGCCGACGCGATCCTGCGCCACGGTCGCAGTCTGCTCGCCCCCGGCATCACCGCGTGCACCGGCGAGTTCGACATCGGCGACGCCGTCATCGTGCGTGAACCCGGCGGGCGCACCATCGCGAAGGGACTGACCAACTACGCGGCCTCCGACCTGCGCCGCATCATGGGCAAGCGCCGCGAGGAGATCGACGCCATTCTGGGCCGTCGCGAGTATGATGAGGTGATTCACCGCGACCACCTCGTACGTCTGGAGACGTGATGTCCGCATCGATCACCTCCGAGCCAATCGATTCCGTCGGCGAACCCGCGCGCGTCGCCGATACGCTCGCACACGCCGCACGCGACGCGGCCGCCGCGCTCCGACGGTCCACCGCCGAACAACGGTCGCGGGCCATCGCGGCCATGGCGGCCTCGTTGCGTGCGCACGCCGCAGACATTCTGGCGGCCAACACCACCGACGTCGCGGCGGCGCAGCGCGCGGGCACGGCCCCCGCGCTGATCGATCGGCTCACGCTCACCGCGCCACGCCTCGAGGCGGTGGCCCGCGGGCTCGACGCCATCGCGCAGCTTCCCGACCCGGTCGGACGCGTGTTGTCCGACACCACACGTCCCGACGGCCTGCACATCCAGCGCGTCCGCGTCCCGCTCGGCGTGATCTTCATGATCTTCGAATCACGCCCCAACGTGACCGCCGAAGCCGCCGCACTCTGTCTGCGCGCCGGCAATGCCGCCCTGCTGCGCGGGGGCTCCGAGGCGCAGCACACCAACGCCGCCATCGGCCGCGCCCTGCAGGACGCCCTCGACGCGAGCGTGCTGCCGGCGACCGCCGTGCAGGTGCTCACCGATCCACGCCACACCGTGGTGAGTGAACTGCTCACCCGCGACCAGGACATCGATCTGGTCATCCCGCGCGGCGGCGAACGGCTCATCCACGCCGTCGTGTCGCAGAGTCGCATCCCCGTGCTCAAGCACTACAAGGGGAACTGCCACGTCTACGTGGATGCCCACGCCGATCTCGCCATGGCTACCGAGATCGCCGTCAACGCCAAGGTGCAGCGACCCGGCGTATGCAACGCCATGGAACACCTGCTCGTGCACGTGGATGTGGCCGGCGCGTTCCTGCCTCCCCTCGGCGAACGCCTCCGTCAGGCGGGCGTGACCCTGCGCGCCGGTCCACGGGCGCACGCGCTGCTCCCCGACAGTGAACCCGCCACCGACGCCGACTGGGATGCCGAGTACCTCGACCTCATTCTGGGCGTGCAGATCGTGGATTCACTCGACGACGCCATCGCGCACATCAATCGGCACGGATCGCGCCATTCAGACGCCATCATTACGGCAAATGAACAGTCCGCCGCCCAGTTCCTCGCAGAGGTTGATTCGGCGAGCGTCCTTTGGAACGCGTCCACGCGGCTGGCGGACGGCGGCGAGTACGGACTCGGCGCCGAGATCGGCATCAGCACCGACAAGCTGCACGCGCGCGGACCGATGGGTGCCGAAGAACTGACCTGCGCCCGTTGGGTGGTGATCGGGAGCGGGCACGTGCGGTCCTGAGTCCCGCCGCCAGGCCCTCGGATCGGCTAGCTTCCACACGATTATCTCCCCGCTCCTTCGAACCGCGCTCGCATGTTCGACAATCTCCGCCATCTCGTGCAGGACAGTCTGCCCGGCACCCCCGGCCAGCACTCACGCCTGCATCCGCATGACGTGCGCATTGCCGCCTGTGCGCTGCTGCTCGAACTTGCGCACGCTGACGGCTACTTCAGTGCGCTTGAGCGCTCGCGCATCACCGGTATGCTGCGCCGCTGGTTCGGGGTGCACGAAGCCGACGCCGAGCGGCTGCTGGCCGAGGCCGCCAGTGCACGCCGCGACGCAGCCGATCCGACGGTGTTCACGAAACGACTCGTCGATGCGTATGACCCGGCGCAGCGTGCCGTCGTGGCCGAGTTGCTCTGGGAAGTCGCGCACGCCGACGGCGTGATGCAGGAACAGGAGGGCACGCTCATCGCGCAGCTCTCCGAAGCGCTCGAGCTCGATTCGTCGGTGCTGCTGCGCACGCGCGACACGCCCGATGTGAATCCGTCGGCCTGATCCGTCCCCGTCCCATCCTTCGGAGTTTCGATGCGTCGTTCCACGTTGTTCGCTGCCGCGCTGCTCGCCGGCGCTCTGCTCTCGACCACTACTCCCGTGATGGCACAGCAGGGCGCCGTGATGCCGTCCACACTGCATCCGTATCGCGTCACCACGGTGGCCGAGGGGCTCGTCAATCCGTGGGGGATGGCGTTCCTTCCCAATGGGGATCTGCTCGTGACCGAGCGGCCCGGTCGCCTGCGCCTCATTCGCAAGGGCGTGCTGCTCCCGACGCCGGTGGAGGGCGCGCCGGCGGTGGTGGCACGCGGTCAGGGCGGCCTGCTCGACATCACGCTGCATCCGCAGTTCGCGAGCAATCGCTTCCTCTACCTGAGCTTCTCCAAGCCGATCGGCGAGAACAACGCGGCCACCACGGCCATCGTGCGTGCGAAGTTCGAGAACGACAAGCTCTCCGACGTGCGCGAGATCTTCGTGGCCGAATCGCGTGGCGCGCCAGGTCACTTCGGCTCCCGCTTTGCGTGGGGGCAGGACGGCATGCTGTACTTCTCCGTGGGCGATCGTCAGGTGCCGCCTACCGGCAACCTCGAGGCGCACCCCGCGCAGGACGTGTCGAATCATCACGGCACGATCAATCGCATTCGCGACGACGGCACCATTCCCACCGACAATCCCTTCGCGGGGCAGGCGGGCAAGCAGGGGTCCATCTGGTCGTACGGACACCGCAATCCGCAGGGGCTCACGTTCGACACCGACGGCAACCTCTGGTCCACCGAGCACGGCCCACAGGGTGGCGATGAGCTGAACCTGATCGAGAAGGGGAAGAACTACGGGTGGCCGGTGATCGGCTTCGGCGTGAACTACCGCACGGGCAGCGTCATCCACCAGTCCACGCTGCGCGAAGGGATGGAGCAGCCGCGCCACGTCTGGGTGCCGTCGATCGGCGTGTCAGGGCTCATGGTGTACCGCGGGAACGCGTTCCCCAACTGGCGCGGCAACATCTTCGCCGGCGGCCTGGTGGGCGAACAGCTCGCGCGCTTCGACCGCAAGGGCACGCAGGTGACGCTGGGCGACGTGCTTGTGCGCAGCCGCGGCCGCATCCGTGATGTGCGCGAAGGGCCCGACGGCTTCGTCTACATCGCCACCGAGAATCGCGACGGCTCGCCCTCGGCGATTCTGCGCCTCGAACCGGCGCGCTGATCGCCGGTCGCACGCCCCCGGTCCTTGAAACTTCAAGGACCGGGCGGTAACTCTGCCGCAGCCCCGGACACGCACGTCCGGCCACGCGCCCCCCAGGCAGCGCACGAGGCGGCAGATGCGGGTGATCGTGTTGGGAGGAGGACCAGGCGGACTGTACGCGGCGCTGCTGTTGAAGCGCCGTCATCCGCACGCGTCGGTGACGGTCATCGAGCGCAATCGCCCTGATGACACGTTCGGGTGGGGCGTCGTGTTGAGCGACCAGACGGTCGACAATCTGCGCGCCGCCGATGAACCGTCGGGGCGCCGCCTCGCCGACGCGCTGCACCACTGGGACGACATCGCGATCCACATTCGCGGACAGTCGTTCCGCTCCACGGGGCACGGCTTCGCGGGCATCGGGCGCCAACGGCTGCTCACCGAACTGCAGACCCGCGCCCGAGAACTCGGCGTCGTCCTGCGCTTCGAGGAGGACGTGGCCGACGCCGCCGATCTCGCCGCGCACGCCGATCTCATCATCGCCGCCGACGGCATCAACTCGCGGACGCGCGCGACGTACGCCGAGACGTATCGGCCCGAGGTCGATCTGCGCGATTGCCGCTACGTCTGGCTCGGGACGGAACAGCCGTTCGAGGCGTTCACCTTCGCGTTCGAGGAGACGCCCGCCGGTTGGGTGCAGGCGCACGCCTATCGCTTCGACGACTCGACCAGCACGTTCATCGTGGAGATGCCGCAGGCCACGTGGAGTGCACTCGGGCTCGAGACCATGGACAGCGACGACGCGATCCGCTGGTGCGAGCGGACGTTCGCATCCCATCTGGGTGGTCATGCGCTGCGCAGCAACGCGCGACATCTGCGCGGATCCGCACAGTGGATCCGGTTCCCGCGCGTGACGTGCGCAGAGTGGGTGCACTGGCTCACGCACGAACAGCGTCGCGTGCCGGTGGTGCTGCTGGGCGACGCCGCGCACACCGCACACTTCTCCATCGGCTCGGGCACCAAGCTCGCGCTCGAGGATGCGATCGCGCTCGATGTCGCGCTCGCCGCGCCCGATGCCGTGGGCGACAGGCTCGCCGATGCGCTCGCGCAGTGGCAGGCCGATCGCTCCCTCGAAGTGCTCAAGTTGCAGAACGCCGCACGCAACTCCACCGAGTGGTTCGAGCACGTGGCGCGCTACGCCACCTTGCCGCCGGAGCAGTTCGCGTACTCGCTACTCACACGCTCGCAGCGGATCTCGCACGGAAATCTCCGCGTGCGCGATGCCGACTACATCGCGCAGTTCGAGCGCTGGTTTGCCGAACGGGCACACGCCGCACGACCCACGCCGCCGCTGTTCACGCCGTTCACCGTGCGTGGTGTGACGCTGCGCAATCGCGTGGTGGTGTCGGCCATGGCGCAGTACAGTGCAACCACCGAGGGGCTGCCCACCGACTGGCACCTTGTGCACCTCGGCGCGCGCGCCACCGGAGGAGCGGGCCTGGTCATGGCGGAAATGACGTGCGTCGCGCCCGACGCGCGCATCACGCCGGCGTGTCCCGGGCTCTGGGACGATGCACAGCAAGCGGCGTGGACACGCATCGTGGAGTTCGTGCATAAGCACTCGGACGCGCGCATCGGCCTGCAGCTCGGACACGCGGGGGCCAAGGGCGCGACGCGCCGCATGTGGGAGGGGATCGACGAACCGCTCGACGCTGGTGGATGGCCGCTGCTGGCCGCCTCGGCTGTCCGCTATCTCCCCGATCGCTCCGACGAAGCGCGCGCGATGACCCGTGATGACATGGTGCGCGTGCGCGAGCAGTTCGTGCAGAGCACACAGCGGGCGGCGGCCGCCGGCTTCGATTGGCTCGAGTTGCACGCCGCACACGGCTATCTGCTGTCGGGCTTCCTGTCGCCGCTCACCAATCATCGCACCGACGCGTACGGCGGCTCGCTGGCGCATCGGTTGCGCTTCCCCCTCGAAGTGTTCCGCGCGATGCGCGCCGCGTGGCCAGTGGAGCGCCCCATGTCGGTGCGCCTGTCGGCGCACGATTGGGCCGACGGTGGCAACACGCCGGATGACGCGGTCGCCATCGCGCGCGCGTTCGCTGAGGCCGGTGCCGATGTGATCGATGTGTCGGCGGGACAGGTGGTGAAGCACGAACGGCCGGTGTTCGGTCGCATGTGGCAGACGCCGTTTGCCGATCGCATTCGTCAGGAAGCTGGCGTCGCCACCATCGCCGTCGGAGCGATCACCGATGCCGATCAGGCCAACGGCATCCTCGCATCCGGTCGCGCCGACCTCATTGCGATCGGCCGACCGCACCTCGCGAATCCGGCGTGGACGCTGCTCGAAGCCGCACGCTTCGGCTACGACGGCGCCGAGTGGCCGGTGCAATACCTGCCCGGCAAGGCGCAGCTCGACCGGCTGCTCGCCCGTGAGCGCGCAGCGGCGCTCGCAGCGGGGACAGCACGCCCGGGAGAACTCACGTGAGCGAGGCGAGCCTGCAGCGGCTGCTCGGCACGCACGCACTTATCACGGGTGCGAATCGCGGTATCGGCGCGGCGATCGCGCGCGCGATGTCGGAAGCCGGTGCCGATGTCACGCTGTTGGTGCGCGACGCGGCGGCGGGGGAGGCGATGGCGGCCACGCTGTCGGGGCGCGCGCACGTGGTGACGGCCTCGGTGACCGCTGAGGCCGCTGTGCAGTCGGCCGTTCGTGCCGCGGAGGCCACGTTCGGGCCGGTGCACATGGCCATCAACAATGCTGGCGCCGTGGAGAGTGCGCGCTTTCTGGCGACTGACACGGCCGCGTGGCAGCGCCTGTTCGAAGTGAACACGCTGGGTGCGGTACACGTGACACGCGCGGTGCTGCCGAGCATGCTCGAGGCGCGTGCGGGGCGGGTGGTCATGATCGCGAGCACGGCGGGACTCACCGGCTACCCGTACGTGAGCGCGTACGTGGCCGCAAAACACGCGGTCGTAGGGCTCGTACGTGCGCTTGCCCGCGAGGTGGCGACGTCGGGCGTCACGGTCAATGCCGTGTGCCCCGGATTTACCGACACCGACCTCGTCGCGCAGAGTGTCGCGCGCATCGTGCACACCACGGGCCGGACGCCCGAGCAGGCCGCGGCCGCGCTCGTGCAGAACAATCCGCAAGGGCGGCTCGTGCACCCGGACGAAGTAGCCGACGCAGTGCGTTGGCTCTGTTCCCGTGGTGCGTCGGCCATCACGGGGCAGGCGATTGCGGTGGCCGGAGGGGAAGTTGGCTAGGCGTGCGAACACCGCCGCGCGCCGCACAACAGCGTCGCTCACGCCCACCACTCGTGATGCGTTGCGCCTGTGGTTGCGCCTGTTCACCACCAGTGCGCTCATCGAGCGACGACTTGGCGCCGCGCTCAAGCGGGAGTTCGGCAGTTCGCTGCCGCGCTTCGATCTGCTCGCGCAACTCGAACGTGCACCGGACGGCGTGCGCATGACGGCACTCGCCGAGTCCCTGCTCGTCACCGGCGGCAACGTTACGTGGCTCGTCCGTTCGCTCGAACAGGAGGGCTACGTGGTGCGAGAGCGTCCGCCCGACGACAGGCGCGCGGTGACCGTCCGACTCACGCTGGCGGGGCGCCGCCACTTTGCGACCATGGCCGACGCGCATGCACGCTGGGTGCGGGCGCTCACACGTCCGCTGCCACCGGCGGCGCGCAAGGCGATGGCCGAGCAGCTGCGGGTGCTCAAGCAGCACGCCCTTTCCGAGGAGCATCTCTCGTGACCGACTCCAAGCCGTTGCCCGCGCCCGTCTCCGCCATGGCGGCGATGCGCCGTCCCGTGGCCGATGTGCGCACCACGCATGTACGCTACGAGACCGTGGCGAACGATGCCGTGGCGGTGATCACGCTCGACCGCCCGGATCGCAAGAATCCGCTCACGTTCGCGTCCTACGCCGAGCTGCGCGATCTCTTTCGCGATCTCGTGTACGCGACCGATGTGCGAGCGGTCGTGCTCACCGGGAGCGGTGGCAACTTTTGTAGCGGTGGCGACGTGTTCGAGATCATCGAACCGCTGACGCGCATGACGACGCCCGATCTGCTCGCCTTCACGCGCCTGACGGGCGATCTCGTCAAGGCGATGCGTGCGTGTCCGCAGCCGATCATTGCCGCGGTGGATGGTGTGGCGGCCGGCGCGGGCGCGATTCTGGCGATGGCCTCGGACATGCGCCTCGCGACGCCGGCGGCGCGCACGGCGTTCCTGTTCACGCGCGTAGGGTTGGCGGGGTGCGACATGGGAGCATGCGCACTGCTGCCACGTCTCATCGGGCAGGGGCGGGCGGCCGAGTTGCTGTACACGGGGCGCGTGATGTCGGCCGACGAAGGCGAACGGTGGGGGTTCTGGAATCGGCTCGTCTCGGCCGAGCGGTTGCGCGAGGAGGCGATCGCCTTGGCGACGTCGCTCGCGAGCGGTCCGACGTTCGCACACGCCATGACCAAGACCATGCTCCAGCAGGAGTGGAGCGTGTCGGTGGAGCAGGCGATCGAGATGGAAGCGCAAGCGCAGGCGTTGTGCATGCAGACACAGGACTTCCGGCGCGCCTTCGAGGCATTCGCCGCGAAGCAGTCGCCCGTATTCGAGGGGAACTAGGTGACCGCGCGCCTCGCGGCTCGGCTCGCACTGCCGCTGTACGACACGTCGCATCGCGAGTTCGTGGCGTCGCTCGACGCCTGGTGCACAGAGCAGCCACCGTTGCCGCCTGCACAGCGGACCGCCGACGCCGATGCGCACACGCGACACTGGGTGCGTGCCCTTGGTGCGGCGGGGTGGTTGCGCTACGCCGTACCGGCGCCGTGGGGTGGCGTACACCCCACGCTCGAGAGTCGCACACTGTGCCTGGCGCGCGAAGTGCTCGCGTGGCACGACGGTCTCGCCGACTTTGCCTTCGCCATGCAGGGGCTTGGTTCTGGCCCGTTGGCGCTGGCTGGGTCTGACGCGCTGCGTAGTGCGTGGCTGCCGCGCGTCGCGAGCGGTGAGGCCATCGCGGCATTCGCGCTGACCGAGCCGCAGGCCGGCAGCGATGTTGGCGCGATGCAGATGACCGCGCGTCGCGAGGGCGACGCGTGGGTGCTGGATGGCACGAAGACGTGGATCTCGAACGGTGGGATCGCCCACTTCTATTGCGCGTTCGCGCGCAGTGACGCGACGAGCGAGGGCGCGCGCGGCATTTCCGCGTTCTTCGTCCCGGCGGATACGCCGGGGCTCACCGTGACCGAGCGGCTCGACGTGATGGCGCCGCATCCGCTGGCCACGCTGCAGTTCACGAATGTGCGCGTGCCCCATGCGCATCTCCTCGGCGCCGAGGGCGACGGCTTCAAGCTCGCCATGCGTACGCTCGACATCTTCCGTACGTCGGTGGCGGCGGCCGCGCTTGGCTTCGCCGGACGTGCCCTCGATGCGTTGCTTGAGCACGCCGCATCGCGCACACTGTTCGGCGCGCCGTTGGGCACGTTGCCGGTGGCCCAGTCCACGATCGGCACGTTGTGCCTCGAATTCGACGCGGCGGCGCTGCTCACGGCGCGCGCAGCGTGGCAGCGCGATGTGCTGGGCGATCCACGCACGACGAGTGAAGCGGCGATGGCCAAGCTGTCGGCCACCGAATGGGGGCAACACATCATCGACCAGGCCGTGCAGCTGTTCGGTGCGCGTGGGGTGCAGCAGGGGCAGGTGGTGGAACGGCTCTACCGCGAGATTCGTGCGCTGCGCATCTACGAGGGCGCGAGTGAGGTGCAGCGGCTCATCATTGGTCGAGAGGCGATGCGCGGTGCTGCGGCGGCGGTGCGCCGTGGCGGAGCGGTAGGATGAGCGACGCGCCGCTGCGCCCGAGTGCGCACGTGGATACGTTCGCGCGCGATCACCTGCCGCCGCGCGCGCAGTGGCCGGTGCTGCGGCTCGCGTCGCCGTACGACTATCCACCACGGCTCAACGCGGCCGCGGAGCTGCTCGATCGGGCGGTGCGCGAAGGGGACGGGGACCGCGTCGCGATCGTGCATCGCGGCCCCGACGGCGTGTGGCACGAGACGACGTACGCGGCGCTGCAGCGAACGGTGGACGCCATCGCGCATCTGCTGGTGGCACGCGGGGTCGTGCCGGGGAACCGGGTGCTGCTGCGCGGCTTCAACGGCCCTGCACTTGCTGCGGCGTGGTTTGCCGTGCTCAAGACCGGCGCCATCGCGGTGGCCACCATGCCCATGCTGCGCGCGGGCGAGCTGGCCACGGTGATGCAGGCGGCGCGCGTGTCGCACGCTTTGGTGGATGCGCGGCTGCGCGACGAACTCGATCGCGCATGCGCGACGCTCGCACACGACGTACAGGTGCTGCCGTGGGATGATCAGACGCTTACCGGCTGGTGCGATGAGCATCGCGGCGCGTTTCCGACGGTGCCCACGTCCTCCGATGACGTGTGTCTGATTGCCTTCACGTCGGGCACCACGGGCGTGCCCAAGGGCTGCCAGCACTTTCATCGTGATGTGATGGCGATGTGCGATGGCTTCGCTCGACAGGTCCTCGACGTGCAGCGCGAGGACCGCTGTATCGGGACGCCGCCACTCGCGTTCACGTTCGGGCTGGGGGGGCTGCTGTGCTTCCCAATGGCGGCGCGCGGCAGCACGGTGCTGCTCGAACGGACCACGCCCGAGCAATTGCTGGAAGCTATCGGTGAGACGCGCGCCACCGTGTGCTTCACGGCGCCGACGTTCTACCGGCACATGGCGCTGCTGCTGCGCGATCACCGCGCGCGCTTCAACATCACGTCGCTGCGTGAGACGGTGTCAGCCGGTGAAGCGCTCCCCGATACGGTGCGCACCATGTGGCGCGAGGTGACGGGGCTCGAGATGCTCGACGGCATCGGCGCGACCGAACTGATTCACATCTTCATCGCGGCGCGCGGCGCCGACGTACGGCCGGGTGCGATTGGACGTGCGGTGCCTGGCTACGAGGTGGCCGTGCTCGACGACGCACTGCAGCCTGTGCCCACGGGCACCGTGGGGCGACTCGCCGTGCGGGGGCCCACGGGGTGTCGATATCTCGCCGATGCACGCCAGACGCAGTACGTGCAGCACGGCTGGAATCTCACCGGGGATGCAGCGCGCCTCGACGCCGATGGGTATGTGTACTTCGCGGCGCGCACCGATGATCTCATCATCTCGAGCGGCTACAACATCGGGGCGCCGGAAGTGGAAGCAGCGCTGCTGCAGCATTCCGCCGTACTCGAATGCGCAGTGGTCGGTGTTCCCGACGAAGAGCGCGGGCACGCGGTGAAGGCGTTCGTGGTGCTCAGTGCAGGCCACACCGCCAGCGACGCGCTCGTGGAGGCGCTGCAGACCCATGTGAAGCACACCATTGCGCCGTACAAGTATCCGCGGCAGATCGCGTTCGTGGACGCGCTGCCCAAGACCGACACCGGCAAGTTGCAGCGATTCCGGCTGCGGGAGCCACAGCCATGAGCACGTCGCCCCATCAGATCCTGCACCCGCCGCACTGGGCCCGCCCCCGCGGCTACGCCAACGGCATCGCGGCACGCGGCACGCAGGTGTTCGTCGCCGGCCAGATCGGGTGGGATGCGCAGCAGCGCTTCGTGGGCGTCGGGCTCGTGACGCAGACCGCGCAGGCGCTGCGCAACGCGCTCGAGGTGCTGGCCGAAGCGGGCGGACGCCCGGAGCATGTGGTGCGCATGACGTGGTACCTGACCGACCTCGTCGCGTACCACGCTGCGTCGCGAGACCTCGGGCAGGTGTATCGCGAGTGCATGGGCACACACTATCCGGCCATGAGCGCGGTGCAGGTGGTCGCCCTCGCTGAACCCGACGCGCTGGTGGAGATCGAACTCACCGCCGTGATTCCGGACGACGCATCGGCGTAATCGTCGTCCGGCGTGGCGAGCGGATGCGCCTCAGACCTCGGGCGCTGGCGCGCCGATTTCTCCCCATTCGTCCTTCGACGGACCGTACACACCGTGCACCGGCAGGCCGGCCTGTCGCATGAGCACCGTCAGCTGTCCGCGGTGATGCGCCTGATGGAAGAGAATCACATCGAGCGTACGACCGCGTGACCAGCGTTCGCCGTACATGTCGTCGGTCTCTTCGAGTGTCGCGTCGGTCCAGTGCGTGCGCAACTGCGTGATCAGCGAGGCCGACGCCGTGCGATACGCTGCGGCGATCGCGGCGGCGCTGGTCGGCACCGGATCGTGCTCGCCGAGTCCCTCGATCGTGAGGCCGGTGCGCGCGGGCATTTCCACAAGCGTCTGTGCGAGGTGCCACGCGATGCGACCGATGGTACGATGACCCGGCGCGATCGCCTGCGCGAGCGAATCGTCGGTGAGTGCATCGAACAGATGCTGCGTGGCGGCGCTTTCGTATTCCCAGGTGGCGATGAACTGTTCGAGCGTCGTGAACATGTGATGCGGCGCAGGAGGGTGAACGGGGGGAGCGTTCCTGCAATCTAGCGATCGGTGGCGGCCGGCAGCGCTTCCACGCACATCACGAACACGTGATAGCGTACCGCACCCGGCGCGAGCTTCAGCCGTTCGAGCACCGCCGTCTCGGCATCGGTGAAGAGCAGTGCTTCCCGATTGATGTTGAACAGGCAGTCCGCGCCGTCCTTGCGAAAGCGCAGTGAGGCTTCGCGGGGCGAATCGCGCGGGTCGGGGGTGCGGCTCCAGCCGCTCGCCGGCAGCCGTTCATAGAACGCGGTCGCTTCGGACTGCACCGTACCTGAGGTGCCGCCGGCCGCCGTCACGTGACAGGCCGGCAGCGTGCGCCTCGTGCGCCAATCGGCAAGCGAGTCGAGCGTGACTTCGACTTCCATGCGTTGCACGTCGCGCAGGAACATCACGGCACCGTCGCAGCGTGCTCGCACGGCTGTCGTGTCCGACGCCGCGACCGTGCTCACCAGCACCACCGCGCGCAGTTCCGTGAGCAGCGACAGCAGGCTCACGGCGTGCGGCGCGCCGGTGTCGGCCGTGGCAACGTGCCCTTGTTGGCAATGGCCGCCTTGATGGCATCGACCGTGAAGCTTGCGCGGAAGTCCACGATCTCGCGCCCCCAGGCTTCGGCCTGCGCGCGGTTGGCGATGGACACGCCATCGATCGAGGCGAGCCCTGCGCGCACGCGCTCATCGTACCGCACCGACCGGGGATCGTCGATGAGCATGTTCAGCGTGATGACCGGATCGTCGTGCAGTCCGTCCGACGTGCCACTGACCAGCCCCTTCGACTTCATGTGCTCAGCCACGCGCGCGTAGTCGTAGTACTCCTGCACGTGCGCCACGACAGGCGCGCCCTTCCAGATCGCGGTGAGCGAATCGGCGACGGCGCGCTGACCGTTCTGATTGCCGCCGCTGTCGCCGATGAGGATGATGTTCGTGAAGCCGTGCTGCTTGAGACTGTGCACGATGTCGGTGAGCAGCAGGCGGAACGTGTTCTCGTTCACACTGATCGTGCCCGGGCTGGTCATGTGTCCCGATGGCGGATCGATGCGTCCTTCGGGGACGAACTTCACCGTCGGTGCACACAGTGCGTTGCCAAGCTTGCGCGCAATCGCTTCGCAGTTGGTGTGCAGCACGTAGTTGTGCTTGCCGGTCACGAGCCACGGGCCGTTGGGTTCCATACCGCCGGTCGTGAGAATGACCGTGGTCTTGCCCGCCTTGACCGCGTCCCGCACGTCCATCCACGTCATCTCCTCGATCCACACCGTGCTCGGTGCGGGGAGCGGATTGGCCGCGTCGGCGCAGTTGTACTTGCTCGCACTGCACTGGCCGCCGCCCATGTTGCGGGCGGCGGCGGCGTCCTGCGCGGTGAGCGAGGCGGCCGTCGCGATGAACGCGACACCGGCCCCGAGCGTGAGCGCGGTGGGCCGTCGACGGGGAAGGCGAACGAACGACATGCAACACTCCGTCCGGTGGGGCGCCGAACGCGGCGCGGGTGGGACCGGGGTGCGCTCGCGCCTGTACGCGAGCGCTCATGGACGCACCTGCGGCGCAGCGCGACCACCCACACTTCCCGGCTCCACGAAGCTGCGATGGGCGCCACGATCTCGCCAGAGGGGGACGTGGTTCAGCGAAACCGCGTCTTCCGGAGTATCGCTTCCGGGCACAGCTTTGGGTGGCCGGATGTGTGCGCTGTACCGGTCGCTCGCTGTCTCCCGTTCGCTGGCCTCCCTCCCGCCCGATCGCATGTCGCGTTCTTTCGCTCCGTTGCCGGTGCGTTCGCGCCCGGCCGCTTCGCTCGCGCGATGCGCGCGCGTCACCCGCCCATTGATGCTCGGCGTCGCCCTCACGCTCGCGCCCGTCGCCCTGCTCGCCGCGCAGACGGCGCCGCTCACGCCGGCGGACGTCAAGGCGCTCGCCACCGTGCAGGTGCGGCTGCTCAAGCTGCAGGATTCCCTCAACGCCGAAATGGCGCATCCGCGGAACAAGAAGCCCGAGGAGCAGACGCGACTGCAGGAGGCGCTGCGGCGGGCCGTGGAGGCCACGATCACCACGGCGGGTCTCACGCCCACCGAGTACACGCGGCGTCGCGCGCTGCTGGCGACGCACGAAGCGACGCGCCAGGCGTTCGACGAAGCGGTGGTCGAGCTGCAGGCGGCGGCGTCCCCGGCCGCGGCGACGGCAGCAGCAGGAGCTCCCGCACCGGCGACCGATCAGCCAAAGCTGCCGGCTGGTCCGATGGGCACACACATCGGGCATGTGCTCGTGAGCTTCATGGACACGCCGAACAAGGTGGGGCTGCTGACCATCGCGAAAGAGGAGGCAGCGATTGCGGCGCAGCACGCCGGATTTGCCGCGCGCACGCCCGGTAATCTCGAGTCGATGCAGCGGCACACGGCACACGTGCTGCACGCGGTCGACCCGACGCTGGAAGCGACGGGCCCGGGGAAGGGGTACGGGGTGAGGAAGGCCGCGACCGGCGTGGCGGCGCACATCGAGTTGGCCGCCAAGGCACCGGGCGCGCCGGGGAGCGCACAGGCGCAGGCCGAACAGATCGCGACGGCGGCGCGCACCACGGTGTCGCGTGTGGACGCGATCGTGGCGTTGGCGCAGAAGATTCGCGCGAGCACCAAGGCCGACGAGGCTGCGACGCTTGTGGGGCAGCTCGTGTCGCTGTGCGAGCAGTTGGTCAGCGGCACCGATCTCAACGCCGATGGTCGCATCACCGCGGGGAACGGCGAGGGCGGACTGCAGCAGGCCGATGAACACATGAAGCTGCTGCTCACGGTGGTGGCACCGTCGTCCGGCGACTGACGCACGTCACCTGTTGAACGAGCAGTCGCGGGTCGTCGACGACGGCACGATGCACCGATGCACAAACAGGAACGCCCCGTCACCACACTGGTGACGGGGCGTTGTCATGTGATGCCACGGCCGCGCGGTACGCTCAGCAGGCTACGCACTTGTTGCTGTTCTTCGCGCCGAGCGATTCGAGGAGCTTGATCGTCTCGGGGAAGGGACGGAGTCGCTGCACGGGACCATTGGCCATGTCGACCGTGGTCTGTCCGCGTCGTGAGACCGCCTTCACATCGGCGCCTTTGCTCACGAGATAGCGAATCATCTCGTTGTCGCCGCGCGCGGCGGCGTGATGCAGTGGCGTATGTCCATTGTTGTCGCGCTGATTCACATCGGCGCCGAGCTCCTCGACGAGGTACTTGAGCGCGGGCATCCATCCGTCGGGCGCGTGACGGTGCGAGTTGCCGGCGAAGCCGTTCCCGTAGCCGACGCCGGCGGCAGCGTGGATCGGATAGACGCCGAGGCCTGGCGGGACCGCACGGGCCGCCGAGTCGGTCGCTCGGTCGAGCGCGGGTGCCGCATTTCGCGCGGCCATGGCGGCCGCGAGACGAGCGCGCGCTGCGGAATCGATGGTGGCCTGACTCGCCGCGGGCGCTGCACCAGCCGGTGTCGCACCGGTCGCCGCGCGCGTGTCCTCGCTGCGCGCGACCGCCGCCCGCGCGCCAGCGGCACCTCGCGCCGCGGCATCACCAGCACCATCGCCGAGATCGCCACCGCCGCCACCGCCACCGCCACCCGCACCCGGACGCGCGCCACGTGCGGCGGCGACACGACGCGACGGGAGCGTGTGATCGGCGCCGCGCGCCTTGAGCAGGCGCATCGCTTCCACATCCACCGAATACGCCGCGCGCCAGAACGCCGTGGTGCTGTCCAGATACTCGAGCCCGCAGTTCGCGTTGCCGCAGTTGTTGTACGCGAAGAACCAGAGGTTCTTGCGCAGGCGCTTGTTCACGTCGGCACCACGATCGAGGATCGCGGTCATGAGCTCCAGGTGCGTCGTCTTCTGCACCTGAATCGCTTGTGGCTGCGGGAAGCGCGACTTGGGCAGCCACTGCGTGTTGATGGTCGCGTAGAGCGGTGTGAGACCGGCGGTGGTCTCGCGCTTCACATCGGCGCCCTTCTCGATGAGCTGCATCGCCAGATCGAAGTGCCCGTTGATGAGCGCCATCACGAGCGGTGACGTGCTGTCGGTCGCGGTCTGGAGGTTGATGTCAGCGCCCCCTTCGAGCAGCGCCATCGTGGCGGCCACGTGTCCCTGTCGCACCGCGTGATGCAGCGCCGAAAAGCCTCCCATGCCACCCACGGTGCCTTCGAAGCCGGCGACCTGACCATCACTCGTGTCGGACTGCACCGGGCCCGCACCAGACCCCGAGGCCAGCACCGCGCGCCCGGAGTCGATCGCCATCTGGATCTGTTCCGGCGTGAGGAACTGCGTCGGCGGGGCGCGGAGGCCGAACGTGGGGGCGGCAGGCGCCGCAGCGGCCGCTGGCGCGGCACCGGCAGCAGGCACGGCAGGTGTGGCCGCGGTGGCCGGTGCGGCACCAGCCGCCGGCGCCGCCGCGGTCGCCGGTCGCGGTGCCTGCGCCTTGAGCAGCGAGTCCTTGATGGCCTGCGGCAGCATGGCGAACATCACTTCGTTGCGCTTGCGTGCGGCCGCCTGTTCACGCGCGGTGCGCGTCGTTAGGTCCACGACCTCGGTGCGCAGCATGGGGTCGGCACCGGCCTTGAGCAGCGCACGAATGGCGGCCGCGCGATCGTTGGCCGCGGCGAACATGAGCGGCGTCTGTCCCCACTCGGTTTCGCGCGCGTTCACATCGGCCTTCGCGCGCACAAGTGCGCGGACGGCAACCGTATCGCCGGCGGCAGCCGCGAGATGCAGCGCCGTGCCACCCGCGCTCGTCATGGCGCGCGCGTCGGCGCCTGCCGCGAGCAGTGCCGCCACCACAGCACCGTGCCCATGACGCGCCGCCACGTGTAACGGTGTGTTGGCGCCGAGTCGCGTCGTGGCGCTGAGCGACCCCTTGGCGCGCACCAACGCCTGCACGAGTGTGACATCGCCGTGGAACGCGGCCCAATGCAGCGCGGTCATGCCGTCGCCTGCGGCTGCGTTGACATCGGCCTTGGCGGTGAGCAATCGACGCACGGCAGCCGCATCGCCCTGCTGCGCGGCGGCGACAATGGGTGGTGTGTCGAGAGCGCCTCCCGCTCGCCACATGAGCGCGCGCGATCCGACACGGACGCCCGCGGAGGGCGACCACGTGGCCAACGTGTGCGGCGTGGGCGGCGACAGCGTCGCCGCATCCGCAGTGGGCGCGGTGGCTTGTGCGAGGGCGCCGGCGCCCACGACCGCACCCACCACGGTGGCAAGGATGAAACGCATGCGACGCTCCTTACACGGTGGGCAGTTGCAACGCAAACGGGGCCATGCTGTCACCGAAGCTGTGCACATCGTCGACACCGAAGCGGTGCAGCAGCGAGAGGAACACATCGGCCATCGGTGTGCCGTCCGTCGCCTTCAGGTGCGCATTGCCGGGGGCCATGTTCTGATCACCGCTCAGCACGATGAGCGGGCAGCGACGGTGGTTGTGCAGGTTACCGTCGGCCATCGGCGAGCCGTACAGGATGGTCGTGGTATCGAGCAGCGAGCCGTCACCATCCTTCGTATTCGCGAGCTTGTCGAGGAAGTACGGCAGCATCGCGACGTGGTACTTGTTGATCATGTTGAACTCGAGCACCGCCGCTTCGCGTCCGCCGTGGTGCGACGCAGGGTGGAAGCCCTTGTTCGTCCCGCTCTCGGGATACGTGCGGCTCGAGGCATCACGGCCCGTCTTGAACGAGAAGACGCGCGTCATGTCGGACTCGAACGCGAGCACCTGGATGTCGAACATCAGCTGCATGTGTTCGGCGAACGAATCGGGCACGCCCGCCGGCGCTTCGGGGAGCGCGCGCTCTTCACCGCTCGAGTTCTTGGCCTCGACGGCCTGGATGCGCCGCTCGAGTTCGCGAATGTTCTCGAGGTACTGCTCCACCCGGCGCTGGTCCGACGCGCCGAGCTGCCGCTTGAGCGTGGCCATTTCGCCCGTCACCCAGTCGAGGATGCTGGCGTTCTCGCGACGGCGCATCGAGCGATCCTCGTTGCTCGCGCCGGCACCGAACAGCATGTCGAACGCCACGCGCGGGTTGCGGATCATGGGGAGCGGCTCGCTCGGCGAGGCCCAGCTGATCGTGTCGGTGTACGCGCAGGCGTAGTTGTAGTAGCAGCCGCCGGCCTGATCGAGATTCTCGATGCACAGCTGCATCGACGGGATCGGCGTGTCCTCGGCGATGCGCTTGGCGACGATCTGGTCGAACGACGTGCCGACGTAGAGGTCGGAACCCTGCGTCTGCTTCGGATGCGACTGCGTGAGGAACACCGCGCTCGACCGGAAGTGGTCACCACCGATTTCGGGCGCTTCGAACGCCTCGGCCATGCGCACGTCGGTGTTGCTGATGATCGTCAGATACTTGCGATACTGCTCGAGCGGCGAGAGCGCGCCGTCGGGATTGAGCGTGAAGTCGCGGCCGATCCCCTTGGGGGCCCAGAGATACTTGCTGGCGCCCCAGGCATTGCTGCCGGCGGCGCCGTGGACCGATTCGATGGCCACGAGGCGCTTCTTGCCGGTCGCGGCCTTCAGGCCGACGCCGCGCTTGAGGAAGCCGGCGGGCTCCATCGCGTCCAGGTACGGCAGCGCGATCGCGGCGCTCAGACCGCGCAGGAACGTGCGGCGCTGGAGGTGCTTCTGCGTGAGGAAGTGCATGCGCGGAATCTCGGCGTGAGGGACGGAGGAAGGATCAGGGCGTCTGGCTGGTGGCTGCGGCATTCGCCGCCGGCGCGGGACTCGGCGCGGCGAATGCCGCGCGATGGGCCGCGGCACGCGCGGCGTACGATGCGGCACCCGCATCGTGATCCACGTCGTCCGCCACGGCGGGTTCGACGCGACGCGTCCGGAAGGCATCGCTGTTCACGACGCCAAGCACGAACGCGGAAATGCGATAGTTCTGCTTCGCCGCATCACGTACGATGCGACGAATGGCGGTCTGGTCGAACGGCTCCATGCGCCGGCCCACGGCGTACGCCATGAGGTTTTGCGTGAAGGCGCGCACGAGCGGCGTCGGCCGGCGCAGCAGCGCCTGCGTGAGATCGGCGAGCGACGTGAGCGGGGTGCCGTCGTACAGCTGACCGCGCGTATCGAGGGGCGCGCCGTTCTCGCGGTACCGCACGCGTCCCGTCACATCGAAGCCGTCGAGCGCGAGGCCGATGGGGTCGATGTACTGATGACACGTGTTGCACGTCGGATTGGCGCGGTGCATCTCCATGCGCTCGCGCGTGGTGAGCGCCTTGCCGTCCTTCGCTTCCTGCGTCTGCTCCAGATCGGGCACGTTGGGCGGCGGCGGCGGCGGATCGCTGCCGAGCAACACTTCCATGATCCACTTGCCGCGCAGCACCGGCGACGTGCGATTGCCGAGCGACGTCTGCACGAGCACGCTGCCCTGACCGAGAATGCCGCGCCGGTCCGCGTTGGGATACGTCACGCGACGGAACTGCGTGCCGGCCACGTTCGGGATGCCGTAGTGCTTGGCGAGGCGTTCATTCACGAACGTGTAGTCGGCCGAATAGAGCTCGAGCGCACTCTTGTCCTCGCGCACGAGATGCTCGAAGAAGCGCTCCGTCTCCTGCTGCATCGCGTTGGCGAGCTGCAGATCGTAGTCGGGGAAGAGGAACGCGTCCGGATGCACCTTCTCGAGGTCCTGCAGACGCAGCCACTGTGCGGCGAAGCGTGTGGCGAGGGCCCGCGCGCGCTCGTCGGCGAGCATGCGCTTCACTTCCGCCTGCAGCACCAGCGGCTTCGACAGTTCGTTGCGCTCGGCGAGTCCGCGCAGACGATCGTCGGGGATGGTACCCCAGAGGAAGAACGACAGGCGCGAGGCGAGTTCGAGGTCGCCGATGCGCACGTCGGTGCCGGGCTTCGCCGTCTCGGGGAGCGGCTCGATGCGGAAGATGAAGTACGGGCTGGCGAGCATGGCCTGCAGCCCGGCGCGCACGCCGTCCTCGAAGCCGAACTGCGCATCGGTGGCGGCCTGATCGTAGAACTGCATGAGGCTCGCGCGATCCCGCTCGGTGAGCGGACGGCGATAGGCACGCGTGGCGAGTCCGGTGAGGATGCGCTCGGCACATGCGCGCTGCTCGGCCCGCGCCGTCGGACGGCACGTGAGAATGCGATCACGCGTGGGGGAGCTGCTCACGCCCGTCACGTTGTTCGGGCCGGCGATGAGCACTTCCATGAGCGGCGGCGGCTCGGTCACGCCGGGCGCACCGGTGCCACCCGAGGCACGCGACCAGTCATGCGGACGAATGAGATCTTCGTACGGGCCCTCGCTGCGACGCACGAAGGCGACCGAGACAGTGCGCTGCCCGGCCTTCACCTTGAGCGGTGCGCTCCGCACGTAGTCGGCGCCAGCTGGTGCGTCGGCCGATTCGTTGTTGCGCGCGATGCCCTTGTCGTACTTGAGCAAGGCGACCTGCTGGCCGTCGATGGAGATGTCGAGGTCTTCCTGATGCAGACCCACACCACCGCCGACGTTGAGACGGAACTCGTATTCGCCATCGGCCGGGAACGCGTGCTTGAACACCATGCCGCCGCGCGAGCCGTACGGCGTGCCCGGCACGTGGTCCCACGGATGCTGCGACGCAAACGGCGATGTGCGATAGGTGACCTGCGTGGCCGAGGCGCGCCGATCGCCGAGCGCGATGCGGCTCACGGCGGCGGCCGCGTTCAGGTAGGCTTCGACCATCGTGGTCGAGAGCGCCTGCGCGTCGGCGATGTTGTCGAAGTTGGCGCTCTTGGTGTCGAGCGGCAGGTAGTCGCCCGCGTCGATCTGCACACCGAGCAAGTCGGCAATGACGCGCTCGTACTCGGGGCGATTGAGTCGCTGGAACGGGCGTGCGCCGGGATTGATGGGCATCGCGTCGAGGCGCTGCTCCATCGTTTCGACGAGCGCGAGCAATGAGTCGCCGGTGGGGCGACGCGAACCCGGCGGCGGCATCATCTCCGTGCGCAGCTTCACGATCATCTTCTCGGCGATCTCACGTTCGTGCGCCATGAGACTGTCGAGCGTGTAGCCACGGAGCACGAGGTTGCCGCTCTTGCGCGTGGGGTTGTGGCACGAGCCGCAGTAGCGATTGACGACGCCGTCGAGTTCGGCCATGGGAATTCCGCGCGCGCCCATCGCGGGCGCGAGCGTGGACGCGACGCTGGACGTGGGTGCCGTGTGGGCGATGCGCGCGTACGTCGGCTGCAGCAGCACGCGCTCGACGACGGGATCGGGACGCGCGAGCTCCGTCGACGCGATCCATTGCGCGTCGGTGGCTGGACGTCCGTTCGTCACCTGCACCATGGTGACGGTCAATGTGGTGGCGACAATCGCGCCGACGGCGAACACCTTCATGCAACGCACTCCGAAAACGGGGCACCGCACGCCCGACGTGATGAACGGATCGTCGAGGGAGGGTCATGAGGCACGCCGCAGGGGAGGACGGGCGGCGCACTGGAGAAACGACAGCGGGGGAGAGGCTGACGCAACTATTAAAGCTCCGCCTCTCGTCGCGACGCGCAAGGGGGCGCCGAGGGCAGGGGGCTTGACCGGCTTGCGTCCCTACGCGAGGATCGGGCGAAGCGTTGACCCCTCCTCCCTCCTCCCGCCCCCTCATGGACAAGCGCACCCTCCCCAGCCGGCACGCCACCGAAGGCCCTGAACGCGCGCCGCACCGGTCGTTTTTCTACGCGATGGGTCTGGGGGAAGCGGACATCGGCAACCCACTGGTGGGGGTGGTGTCGAGTTGGAACGAGGCCGCGCCGTGCAACATCGGGCTGAAGTGGCAGGCCGAGCGGGCGAAGGCCGCCGTGCGGGCGCACGGCGGGACTCCTCGGGAGTTCACGACGATCACGGTGACCGACGTGACGGCGATGGGGCACCAGGGGATGAAGGCGTCGCTGGTGAGCCGCGAGATCATCGCCGACTCGGTGGAGCTGACCGTCCGCGGCCATTGCTACGACGCGCTGATCGGCATCGCCGGGTGTGACAAGACGTTGCCAGGGTTGATGATGGCGATGCTTCGGCTCGACGTGGCGTCAGTGTTTCTCTATGGTGGCACGATCATGCCGGGAAAGTTCCAGGGCCGAGACGTCTCGGTGTTGGATGTGTTCGAGGCCGTCGGGGCGCACGCGGCGGGGCGCATGAGCGACGCCGAGCTGCACGAGCTGGAGAAGGTGGCGTGTCCCGGCTCGGGGGCGTGCGGGGGGCACTACACCGCCAACACGATGGCCTACGTGTCGGAGGCGATCGGGCTCGCGCTCCCCGGGTCGGCGAGTCCCCCGAACGTGCACGAGGACCGCGGCGTCTGGGCGGACCGGGTGGGCGAGGCGGTGATGCGCCTGGTGCGGAGCGGGCCGCGGCCGCGCCAGATCGTCACGCGTGAGGCGCTCGAGAACGCGGCCGCCGTCGTGGCGGCCACCGGTGGATCGACCAACGCGTGCCTGCATTTGCCCTCATTGGCAAACGAGGCCGGGTTGTCGTTCGACATCTTCGACATCGATCGGGTGTTTCGTCGGACGCCGCTGATTGCCGACCTCAAGCCGGGCGGGCGGTTCCTGGCGAGCGACGTGCACGCGATCGGGGGCGTCCCGGTGATTCTCAAGGCGCTGCTCGAGTCTGGGCACCTGCACGGGGAGGCGGTGACCGTGACCGGCCGGACGATGGCGGAGAACCTGGCCGAGGTGACGTTTCCCGAGGCGCAGGAGGTGGTACGGCCGGTGAGCCGACCGATCCACCCCACGGGCGGTATCGTGGCGCTGCGCGGTTCGCTGGCGCCCGACGGCGCGGTCGTGAAGGTCGCTGGGTGCAAGGTGCGCGCGTTTCGCGGACCGGCGCGCGTCTTCGACAGCGAGGAGGCGTGCATGGCGGCCGTGATGGCCAAAGCCTACGCGGCAGGCGACGTGCTCGTGCTGCGTTACGAAGGGCCGGCCGGTGGGCCGGGGATGCGCGAAATGCTCTCGACGACGTCGGCGATCTACGGGCAGGGGATGGGCGAGCAGGTGGCCCTGGTCACCGATGGCCGGTTCTCCGGCGCGACGCGCGGACTGTGTGTCGGGCACGTGAGTCCCGAGGCCGCCCTCGGTGGCCCGCTCGCGCTGCTGCGCGACGGGGACATCGTGGCGATCGACGCCGATGCGGGCACGATCGACGTGGAGCTTGACGCGGCCGAACTCGAGGCGCGCCGTGCCGCCTGGGCGCCGCGTCGTCATGATTTTCAGTCGGGCGCGATCTGGCGGTACGCACAGACCGTAGGGTCGGCGCGGTACGGCGCGGTCGTGCATCCTGGGGCGCGGGCGGAAACGCACGTGTACGCTGACGCGTGACGCCGGTGAGCGCGCGCGGGCTCAAGTGGCGACGGGCGATTGCGGCCGCGTGCGCGCTGTCCCTGTTCAGTACGTCAGTCGGCTGGTTTACCGGATCTGACGAGGGCGTCGGGGCCGCGTTGGTGTTCGGATCGCCGGCGCTTGTGATCGGGTCCGTCGCGGCGTGGTGGGCGTGGCGCGGTTACGCGGTGCGTCCGACGCCGCCGCTGGTGGTCGCCGTGTTCGGGGCGCTCTTTGGCGGGGCGCTGACCTTTCTGGTCGCGTTCCTGATCACGATGGCGCTCATGACAGGACAGGACCGCGGGCTGGCCGGTCTACCGGCGGTGCTCGCCGCGCCGTTCGGGGCTGTGGTGGGCGGCGTCGTGGGGTGGCGCCGGCAGCGTCGCGCGGTCCGCGAACCTCGCGCCGCGTCGTTCAGTTGAGGTGTGAGCGCGGCGCGCCGCCGCGCGCCATGGCCTGCTGTCGCACGTTGTCCATGATACGGGCGAGGTCGGCCTCATAGCGCGCGCGCTCCTCGGGCGACCAGAGTTCGACGTTGGCGGCGGCGCGAATGGAGGCCATCATTTCATCCACCAGTTCGCGCAGGCGGGTGTTGTTGCGCCGGTCGGCGGGCGTGGCGTTCGTGGGCTGTTCGGGATGGGTCATTCGTGCAATGTGCGGGGTATCACGCTCCGCTGACAAGGCGTCACGTGGCGAGCGCCTCGGCGGACCCGCTGGACGGGTGCATGGTCACGCCTCCCGGATCACGTGTAGAAGATGAGCATGTCCGATACTCCACAGGACACGGCGCGATACGCAGAGTGGGCCCGCCGGCTGGCGGCCGACGATGCCAGTGCGCTGCGGTCCCTCTTCGAGGACACGTACGAGCCGCTCTGGCGCTCGGTTGTGCGTCTCGTCGGCGACGACGCGGTCGCGCGCGATCTGGCGCAAGACGCGTTCGTGCGTGTGTGGGATCGCCGTGCGACGCTCGATCCGTCGCTTTCTCTTCGTGCCCTGCTCTTTCGCACCGTGCGTAATCTCGCCCTCAATCACCTGCGCGACGATCAGACGCGCCGACAGCTGCTCGCGGACCCGTCCGCGGCCGCGATCTCGGCGCGTCCGCGCGATCCGGCGCGGGCCGATGAGCAGTTGGAGGCGGCGGAGTTGGCGGATCGGCTGAGGTCGTTCATCAACGAACTACCGCCACGCCAGCGTGAGGCATTGGTGCTGTCCCGGTTCGATGGACTCAGTCATCAGGAGATCGCTGACGCGATGGGATGCGCGCCGCGCACCGTGAATAACCACTTGGTGCGCGCCCTCGAACATCTGCGGACGCGGCTGGCGACGCTCGGGACCGTCGTGTCGGCGATCGTACTGTCGACCGGAGGTCTTCGCTGATGTCCCACGAGCACCGGTCGTTGCCTCCCGAACTGCACGAAGAACTCACCCAGCACGCCGACGGTGCGGAACTCGCGCAGGTCTGGGACCTGCTCGCGATCGCCGATCCGGCGGCTGGCATCCCGGCCGCCGCCGCATCCGCCACCGGGACGGCGTCCGACGCAACGTGGGCGCGCATTGGCGCGCACGTCGAGAGCGGCCGCCGGCCGCGCGTGACGCCGCTGCGCGGCGGGACGCCGGCGAGCACGCCCGCCACCGTTCGTGCGCCGCGGTGGCGCCGCACCGCCGGTGCCGCACTCGCCGCGACTCTGCTGGTCGCTCTCGGACTGGGGACCTGGGCTGCACGTCCCGTCACCGTCGCGGCGCCGGACGGCGCGCAGTATACGCTCACGCTGCCCGACGGGTCGGTGGTGGAGCTGAATGCGGGCAGCACGCTCACGTATCGCGGCGGACTCCGTTCGCGACTCGGCGTGCCCATGGGTACCCGCGCGATCGCGCTCTCGGGTGAGGCCTTCTTCTCGGTCGCGCACGATCCGCAGCGTCCGTTCGAAGTGCGCACGAGCACGGCGCGTGTCACCGTGCTCGGCACGCGCTTCCTTGTCCGCGCCCGCCCCGATGAGGCAGACGGCACCCGTGTCGCGGTTGAATCGGGGCGCGTACGCGTCGCGTCGAGCGACGCGTCCGGCGGCGCGATCGAACTGACGGCTGGGCAGGGCACGCGCGTGGCGGAGCGCACCGCGCCGACCCCCGCGGCCGCCGTCGGTGTCGAGCGCCTCACGCTCTGGCGACGCGGCGGGCTTGCGTTTGTCGATCAGCCGTTGGCGGCCATCGTCCGCGAACTCGAGCGGCGCTACGCCGTGGAGATCCGGTTGCGCGATGTGATCGCCAGCGACGATCGCATCACGTACTACGCGGGTCGGCCGTCGATCGAGACGGTGCTGAGCGACCTGTGCACCCCGCGCGGCCTGCGTTTCACGCGCACGAGCCGCGGCTTCGAGATCAGTCCGGTGGTGGAGTCGGGTCCGGCGACCCGGTAACTTTCGAGCATGCCCTCCCTGCGGCGCCTCCGGGCGTGGCCGGCGCGAGAGCGGGCCGCGCGAGCGCGGACGGCGACCGGACGCGCCGCCCTGGCTGCCGGGTGTTTGCTCCTCTCGAGCGCCGGCGGCGCCCTTTCCCTCGACGCGCAGTCGCGTCGCTCGGACGCGACGGATTCGGTGCGCGTGACGATGGCGCTGCGCGGTGTCTCCCTCGCGACGGCGCTCGAGCGGCTGGTGACGGCCAGCGGCATCAGCCTGCAATACGACACGCGCGTGCTGCGCCGAGGCGCCGAACCGCCGAGCATCTTCTGCCGCGTTGACGATGCGCCGCCCGAAGCGCTGTTGGGATGCATTGTCCGTGAAGCCGGCCTCGACTACTACCGGCTATCGTCGGGCACCTACGTGGTGATTGCGCGCGCCGAGGAGGCGCCGGCGTACGCGACCCTGAGTGGTATCGTGCTCGATGCCTCGAGCGGCTCGCCGCTCCCGCAGGCGCGCGTGGGACTGGACGAACGGCCCGACGTGCGCATCGCCAACGATGCGGGCTCGTTTGCCTTCGGCCGACTGCCGCCCGGCACGTACCGATTGTCGGTCCAGGCCATTGGCTACGAGCCGTGGCGTCGCGAAATCACCGTGCCGCGTGATGGGCGAGTGCGTGAGCGCATCCTGCTGCGTCGTTACGCCGTGATGACGACACCGATTGTCGTCAACGGCCTGCAGCCGGGCACGGCGTCTTCAGCGCTCGGGGGGATCGCGTTCACCGGTGATGTGGCGACGCCGCTCGTGTTGGGGCCGGGGTTGTTCATGCCGGGGGCACCCAGTGCCTTGGGGCTCACGCGCCGCGATGGCGTCGGCGACCTGCACATTCAGGGCGGCGAAGCGGGTGAGCACGTGTGGCGACTGGATGGCGTGCCGATCTTTGACGCAGCCACGCTCGCTGGGGTGTTCGGCGCCTTCTCACCACTCGCCATTGATGAACTCAAGGTGCGTCGCGCCGGCTACGAAGCGCGGTCGGGGAGCTTCAGCGCCGGGGTGATCGATCTCGCGCACGGCTTCGGGGATCGCACGCTCGGGCTCGGCGTGCAGAGTGCAGCACAGGTCGATCCGTTCTCGGCGTCGGCCCGTCTGGTCATTCCCGCCACGCCGCGCGGCGTCCGCGTGACGACGATGCTCTCCGCGCGAACGGGGTTGTGGGATGTGTATCGTCCGAATGCGCTCGCGCAGGCGATTCGCGAATGGAATGTGCCCGACCCGGTGCTGCTCGGTCGACTCACGAGTGCCGGTCGCACCCTCGCAAGTGATCTGCAGACCACCTCGCGACCGTACACGATCGAGAGCGGCACCACGGATGTCCGGCTGCAGGACCTGCACGTGGCGACCCGCGCAGAGATCGGGGCGTTTCAGCGCGTGACGGGGTCGATGTATGTGGGCCGCCACGGGGTGGCCACCACCACCGAAGCGATTCCCTTCCTGTCACCGCTCGAGCGGAGCAGTGACGTGCTCGTCAGCGCGGCGGAACGTCAGGTCACACGCGCGCGTGACGCCTACGCGTGGCGTACGGTGGCGGCGCAGGTGCGGCATGAACAGCTGCACGGCGCGCGCGTTTCGCATCTCATCCAGCTCCGCGGCAGTGAGCACTCGCTCGATCACGACTACGCGCTGTTCCTGGGTGCGGCGCCGCTCGCGCAGGACCCTCCGCGGCGAGATGGCAATCGGGTGCGTGAGTTTGCGCTCGTTGGCAATATGCAGGTCGCCGGCGGGAGCGCGTGGAACCTCGACACCGGCACGGAGATCGCGTGGACCGACGCGCAACTCGATCTGCGCAACGGGGTGCTGCGGGCGCTCGCGACCGATGTCTCCGCGTGGCGCATGGCGGGGCACGTGGACGTGCAGCGCCGCCTCGGCACACGCACGTGGATCGACGGTGGGCTGCGTGCCACGCAACTGTTCGCCACGGGACGCGCGTATCTGGAGCCGCGGCTCGCCGTGCGATCCGACGGTGAGAGTGACCGCTTTGGTCCGTGGGCGTGGCGGTTGGGCGGTGGTGTCTATCGGCAGTACGTGAATCAGTACGATGTGGCGACGTCGAATCCGACGGCCCTCGTGCCCAGCGTGCGCTTCTGGCTGCCCACGTCGGGTGGGGAAGGTGTGGCGACGGCGTACCATCTCGGGGCCGAAGGGGTTGTCACGCCGCAAGGAGCGTGGCAGTTGCGCGGTGAGGTGTACGCGAAGTGGCAACCAACGATCGTCGCGTTTGATTACGGTGTGCTGCTCAATCGGGACACGCTGCTGCCGCTCGGTGTACCGCCGGAGACGTTCATTTCGGGTGCGCGTGGGGAAGCGTACGGGATTGGGGTCCGCGCAACGCGTGACGGTTACGTGTGGTGGAACGGATGGTCGGACCGGTCGCGTGGCCTGCCGGTGCGTGTCGAGGCCGGTTACGACTTTGGCGTCTCGCGACGCACCTTCCCATCGCGCTTCGAGGGTTCGATGCAGCCGACGCCCTGGAACGAGCCGCATCGCGCGCTCGTGTCGATCGAAGCTCGGCCGTCGAGTGGATGGGTCGTGGCGGTCCGCTCCCGTGGGACGTGGGGCCGCACGTGGGCGCTGCGTCAGTCGTACTACGACCTGTTGTCCGTGGGTGACCTGGGCGAAGGGTTGCCCGTGCGCGATCCCGGGGCGGCGTCGCGTCCGGCGATTCTCGAAACCGATCTGGGCGTGACGTGGACGACGCGCCTCGGTCCGTGGTCGGCCGAGTTCGGCGCCGCGGTGCAGAATCTCTTCAATCGGCGCAATGTGCTCGACTATTCCCTCTTCCGTGCGATCGATGCGGTTGGTGAACAGGCGTATCAGCAGGTGCCGCGCTATCTCCCCGGCGCCATGCCGTCCTTGAGTGTACGTTTGCAGCCCTGAGCGCTGGTCGGTCGATCGCGCGCGTCCCCACATGCCTGAGGTCCGATGATGTCGGCTTCCCCGCGCGCTGCTCGGTCGATGGTGCTGCTGTCACTGGCGATGCTTGCTTGCACACCGAGTCCAGGCGCGACGCCAGACGCGCGGCGTGTGCCGCCGGGCCCCGACGTGGTGTCCTCCGCGCTGGTGCCGCCCACCCAGCTGTCGCCGCAACGGGCGGCTGCCTTCCTGCAGCGCTCGATCGAATCGGAGGCGCGCGGTCTGGCCGAGCCGTTTCGCGGCGTGAGCGCGAATGGCGTGGTGCAGCGCGGTCTCTTCCCGGTGCGAGCCACCGGTGTGTCCACGGCACCGGTGCGCGATGCGGCCGATGCGTTCCTGCGCGCGCTGACGGCTGCGCAGCGTGCGAAGACGGTGTTCGGTGTCGATGATCCCGAATGGCGCAGCTGGATGAACCAGCATTTCTATGTGCGTCGCGGGGTTGGCTTCGACGAGATGACGGAGGTGCAGCGCGAAGCCGCGTTCGGCCTGCTGCGTGCATCCCTGAGTGCGACGGGGTTGCAGCTCTCGCGTGACATCATGCGTCTCAATCACACGCTCGGTGAGCTCAACGCGAATGACTTCGAGCAGTACGGCGAATGGTTGTACTGGATCACCATCTTCGGAACACCATCGGCGACAGAGCCGTGGGGGTGGCAGATCGATGGACATCATCTGATCATCAACTACTTCGTGCTCGGTGATCAGGTGGTGATGACGCCGAGCTTCTTCGGCTCGGAACCGGTGACGGCCACGATGGGGCGCTACGCCGGCACGTCGATCCTGCAGACCGAGCAGGCGAAGGGGCTCGCGTTCGTCAGGGCGCTCACCGACGCGCAGCGGGCGCAGGCTGTGCTCCGCGTGAGCAAGACGGGCAATGACAACGTGGGGGAAGCGTTTCGCGATAACGTCGTGCTCGACTACGCCGGTGTTCGTGCGTCGACGCTTTCGGCGCCGCAACGGGAGCAGCTGCTCGATCTCGTGCACGAGTTCGTGCGCAACACGCGCGACGAACACGCGCGCGTGAAGATGGACGAGGTGCGGGCGCACCTCGATGACACGTGGTTTGCGTGGATCGGCGGACAGAGCGACACCAGCGTGTTCTACTATCGCGTGCACAGTCCGGTCGTGCTGATCGAGTTCGATCACCAGCTGCCAGTGGGCATTCGGCGCCTCTATCCGGAGGTGCGGACGCCGCTGCGTGCACACGTGCACGCGGTGATCCGCACGCCCAACGGCAACGACTACGGCAAGGATCTGCTGCGGCAGCACTACGAGGCGCATCCGCACCCGCACAAGCACTAGCTGACGCGCCGGTCTGCGGCGTTACAACCGCACCGGACGACCCCGCGTGCTCGTTGTCAGCGCGGCGGCTCCGTCGGCGGACGACGCTCGTCATCGTCGTGGAGCATGCGCAGCGCCGGCGTATCGAGGTCGTCGAATTGGCCACGGTTCGTGGCCGAGACGAACGCCCACACGGCGACGCCGGCGATGATCAGGGCGAGCGGAACGACGAGGTAGAGGACGCTCATGCGGGAAAGATAGTGCGCGGGACGGGCTCAGCGGGCCGGCTGCAACGCGACGGTGAAGTGTTCGGGGGTGATGTCCACCGTCACGGCCAGGCCGACGGCCGTTGCGACTCGTCGCACGAGCGCCAGTCCGAAGCCCGAGCGCGGCGCCGCACTGGGGTCGCTGCTCTCGCTCTTGTCGTCGACGCGTCGATTCTGCAGGCTGAGGGCGTCGTCGTGCAGTCGCACGGTCACGGGTCCCGGGGCGGCATGCGTGAGCACGTTGCCGAGCACGTTGGCGAGCAGGAGGCGCAGCACCGGCTCCGGCACGGGAAGCGTGGCGGTCCGCGGTACGTCGAGCGATACGTGCAGTCCACGTTCGTCGAGCGCGTCGGCGAGCTCCAGGACGGCGGCTTCGAGCGTCGGTCGGATGGCGGTGGGCTCGCCGCCGATCGGCACGGCGTCACGCGCCAGGAGCAGCAAGGTGTCGATGGTGCGCTGCAGCTGCGTGATGGAGCGCGCCGAGAGCGTAAGCAGCCGGCGACTCGTCGGTGACAGGGTGGGATCGGCGAGCACCTGATGCGTACTCGTGTGCATCACACTCAGCGGGGTGCGCAGCTCGTGGCTGGCGTCGCGCGTGAAGGCGCGTTCGCGCGCGACATACGCTGACACGCGACGTCGCGCGTCGGCGAGGGCGTCGGCGAGCACGAGCACTTCGGCGTCGGCACTGGCTGGCACGACGTCGCGCACGTCGCTCTCGTCATCGGCGACTGCGTTGGCGAGCGCGGCGAGCGGTGCGTGGACGCGACGCGCGAGGACGATGGCGGTCAGCAGCGCGAGGGTGAGCAGCCCCACGATGATCCCACCCCAGCTCTGCAGCAGGGTTCGGCGCATTGCGCGCACGACGAGGCGGTCGCTCACATCGGCGACGAGCCACGCCGAGGGCGGGACCGCGCGCGTTGTTGGCAGTGCGACATCGAGCGCGCGGACGTGAAAATGGCGGCCGTGTGTGCCATGGACCTCGCGCCGCCACGGATCGTGCGTGAGGACGGCGCGCACGTCGTCGGGGAGCGTGGCCGTGTCGGTATGCACTGACAGATGCGGAGCGCGTGGTGTCGGCCAATGACCGTTGCGCTGCCGAAGCGTGACGAGTGCCTGGGCTTCATCGGCCAGCTGTTGATCGAACAATCGATCTTCGACGATGTACAGGAACACTGCCGCCGCGCCGCCGAAGACGAGCGCGACCAACACGGCGTACACGCCGAACGCACGCATGAGGCGTGTGTAGAGCGACCGACGGCGGAGCGGCCGACTCATTGATCGGCGCGCAGGCGGACACCCACGTCGTGGACGGTTTCGAGCATGGGGACGGCAAACGGCTTGTCGAGCACCTGTCGCAGCAGATAGAGATGCGTGCGCAGCGGGTCGGACTCTGGCGGGTCATCACGCCAGAGCTGCCGGATCAGCTCGCTGCGAGTGACGGCGCGCGGCCAGGCCTCGGCCAGGATGAGCAGGATCCGATGTGCTGTCTGTCGCAACGCCAGTGGCTGCCCCGCGCGCGTCGCGTGGCCGGTTCGTCGGTCGATGGTGAGCGAGCCGATCTGCAGCAGGTGCGTGGTCCCAGCACGTCGACGATGCGCGAGCGCGAGAATGCGCGCGTGCAGTTCCTCGGTGGCGAATGGCTTGATGAGATAGTCATCGGCACCGGCCTCGAAGCCCGCGAGCTTGTCGGCGAGCGTGTCACGCGCGGTGAGCATGAGCACCGGGATGTGTCGATCGGCGCGTGCCCGCAGGCGTCGGCACACGTGCAGCCCGTCGAGGCCTGGCAGCGTGAGATCGAGCACGAGCACATCGGGTGGCTCGGCGAGCGCCATCATCAGTGCCGCGCGACCGTCCACGGCGTGGTGCACGTGAAGCCCACGCGCCGTCAGGGCGGCGCGCAGGCTCTCGCTCAGCTCGGCGTGGTCTTCGACGAGCAGCACCTCCAAGGCTGGCGGCGCGGACGGATCGATCACGGCGCGGCGTTGAGGCGCGCGAGCAGTGCGCGCGCCTGGGGTGCGTGCTCGGGGTGCGTGGCCACCACCAGTTCGGCGAGCGCGCGCGCGCGGGCGGGTGCCCCAAGCCGGGCGTGGGCGTCGGCCATGCCCAGCGTGAGCTCAGGCTCGGGCATGAAGGGCGCGGCCAGCTGCATCAGCTGCAACGCCTGTCGGACCTGCGCATCGCTCGTGGCCGCCTGGAGCTGGTAATAGCCCATGAGGCCGACAATCGCGACCTGCAGCGAATCGCGCTCGCTGGCAAATCGTCGCGCGGCGACCTCGGGGTCGAGCGCCAGCGCCTCGCGGGCGAACCGCGCGCTTCGCTCGTCGCGCCACGTCGTGCGTGTGACGGGTGCGCGTCCCAGTGCACGCACGATCGTCTCCACGGTTTCTCCCGTGGCGAACGGATTCTGTCCAGTGATCACGCGATCATCACTCACCACGAAGGGTTGCATGAGGCCTGCCTCCTGCCACCGTGCACCAAGCTCACGAATATGCGTCTCGAGCAACCACGGAAACTGCGGTCGCCACTGCTTGCCGAACACCATCTCTTCCTCATCGGTGAAGCCCGTCACCGTCCGACCCGCCAGCAGCGGGCGTCCGTCGGGGGTTCGGGCGCCCACGAGGCCAGCGGGACCATGACACACGGCGCCGACGATGCCGCCGCGCGCGTGCACCTGACTCACGAACGTCGCCAGTGCCGTGTCCTGAGGCAGGTCGAACATGGCGCCCTTGCCGCCGAGGATGAAGACGGCCCGGAAATCACTGCTCCGTACGGCGTCGGTACGCACGGTGTGTCGCAGTTGACGCACGGCAGCGGTGTCCGCGAGGAAGCGGGCGTTATAGTCGAGCGAGGCGTCAAAGGGATCGGCCACGACGGCACCGCCAGTGGGACTCGCGATGGTCACCTCGAAGCCGTTGGCACGAAACAACAGCCACGCCTGCGAGAGTTCGTCGAGCTCGAAGCCTGGGCGGGTGCGTCCACTGTCGCGACCAGCGGCACTGACGACGAGCAGCACCCGATCGCTCGCCGCCGTGCGAGACGCGGATTGCGCCACGAGCGGCGCGAGGGCGGGCGTGAAGAGCGCCAGGAGGAGGGGCGCAACGCGCAGCAGACGCGTGCGGGACGAGCGGATACGATGATGCATGAAGCCTCCGGATCGGAATGTGGACCCGGAAGCTTCACGGCCGTGCATCACGCAAAGATCAACGGGGGATCATCCGATCGTCGGCGATGCCGGCGCGGCAGCGGTCTTCGCGACCTCGAACGTGCGTCCGTGCCAACTCGCGATCACCACGGTAAGTGAGCTGAGCGGCATCAGGACGGCGGCGATGAGGGGGGTGAGCAACCCGATGATCGCGAGTCCGCCACCGATGGCATTGTAGGCGAGCGAGAACGCGAAGTTGCGGCGGATGACGCGCGTGGTGCGTTCGGCGCCCTCGATGAGCTCGCGCAGCGGCGTGAGCCCCGGTCGCGCGAGGAACACATCGGCGGTGGCAAGGCATGCCTCGGCGCCACCGTGCACACCGATGCCGACATTCGCTGCGGCAATGGCCGCGGCGTCGTTCACGCCGTCGCCCACCATCACGACGTGCCCGTCCGACTGCTGCAACGCCGTCACGAGTGCCAACTTGCCTTCCGGCGACATGGCGCCGTGTACTTCGCTCGGCGCAAAGCCGAGGCGAGCGCCGACGGCTTGCGCCACGTGGGGCGTATCACCCGAGGCCATCACCGTGCGCCAACCGCGTGCACGCAGCGCCGACAAGGCGGCGGCCGCGTCCTCACGAATGCGATCGCCGAAGCCGCCGGCGGCCACGATGATACCGTCACGTGCGACGAGCACGGGCGTGAGCGTGGCATCGAGCGCGTCGATCGCGCGTTCGGTGGCCTCGGTGCCGCGGGCGGCATGTGCTCGCACGAATCCCGGTGATCCAACGATCAGCGCGCGACCGTCCACCGTGCCGAGCAGTCCACCACCGATGACGTGCTCGGCCTGTTCCACGGTCGGTAGCGGCTGCGCAAGCCACGGAGCGTCACGCCACGCGCGACGCACCGCATCGGCGAGCGGGTGCGAGCTGCCGAGTTCGAGCGCGTGCACGAGGGGGCGCACGTCGGTATCGCCCACCCACGTGACGAGCGCGTGTTGACCTTCGGTGAGCGTCCCGGTCTTGTCGAGCACGAGGGTACCGGGCGTCGCGAGCTGTTCCAGCGCGTCGCCACCCTTCACCAGCACGCCACCGCGAGCGGCACGACCGACGGCCATGGTGACGGCGAGCGGCGTGGCGAGTGCAAGCGCGCACGGGCAGGTCACGACGAGGAGCGCGATCGCATCATCGAGTGCGGTGGTACTGTGCATCGCGGTCTTCACGCCCCACGTGATGACGGCGAGTGTGAGTACCACGGCGACGAACACGCCAGCCAGCCTGTTCGCCGCGAGCACCACTGGTGCGCGACGGTCGCTGCTCGACTCCACCTGTTGCAGAATGCGCGCGACGCGACTCGCTTCGCCGGCTTCGGTCACGCGCACACGCGCGGGGGCGGCCACGTTCAGTGTGCCGGCAAATACGCTGTCGCCCTCCCGAACGTCGGTGGGGCGTGACTCGCCGGTGAGCAGGGCCGCATTGACCGTGGTGTGTGCGGAGGTGAGGACACCATCGGCGGCAAAGGTTTCGCCCGCGCGCACCTCGAGGACCATGCCCGGCAACACAGCTTCGGTGGGCACATCACGCACACGACCCTCGGCCTCGACGACGCGCGCCGTTGATGGCGTGAGCGCGTACAGCAGCTCGGCGCTATCGGTGGCGAGGCGCTGGCCACGCTGCTGGAGGAAGCGTCCGACGAGCAGCGCGAAGGTGAGCAGCGCGAGACCGTCGAAGTAGATCGGGCCGCTGTCGGTGACCGTGTTGATCGCGCCGCGCGCGAATCCTGCGGCGAGCGCGATCGCGATGGGCAGATCCATGTGCAGCGTACGCGTGCGCAGCGCCGCGAGTGCGCCGGTGAAGAACACGCGTCCGGGCCACGCGAGCGTGGGCAGCGTGAGCGCCATGCTGAGCCAGCGGAAGAAGCGCGTGTGCGCCGGGTCCATCCACGCCAGTTCGCCGCTGTAGAGGGCGAACGCAAAGAGCATGACGTTACCGGCGATGGCGCCAGCGACGCCGATGCGCACGAGCATGCGGCGATCTTCGCCGCGGCGCACCGCATCGCGGGCGACGCCGCGGAACGGATGGGGCGGATAGCCCAGCGTGTCGAGCGTGCGCGCAACCTGCGAGAGCGGCGTCGCGCTGGCATCCCACGCCACGATGGCGCGACTGCGACGTACATCGAGTTCAGCACGCGCGACACCAGGTACGAGCAGCGGGACGCGCTCGACGAGCCAGACGCACGACGCGCAGTGAATGCCCTCGAGATAGAGCTCCACCTGCGAGAAGCCATCGTGCGTCGGGCGCACGTGCAGCGCGGCAAACGCGGGGTGATCGAATTCGTCGTAGGTGCGTCCCGTGCGAGCAACGCGCGCTTCGCGGCGTTCGGGAAAGGTGTAGAACGCGTCGAGGCCGTGCGTGTGCAGCAGGGTGTATGCCGTCTCGCAGCCGGCGCAGCAGAACTGCTGGTCGGCGTCGGCGCGCACGAGCGCGGTCGGCACGGGGAGCGTGCAATGGGCGCACGCGACGTCGACGGACGCGTGCGAGGCGGTGGTGGACCGGGCGTTGACCGCGCGCGGCGTCAGCGTGTCAGTGCTCATGACCCACCATCGACTGGGCGCGGGACGACGAATCGGTCGGTGCCGCCACCTCCGGTGCGTACGCGGGCGGTGCGGCCGTCACGAGGTGTTCGTGCCGATGCCCGGGCACGACCCCGAGATGACCACCCAGCGACGCCACGCCGAACGCGATGACGACCATCGCGCTCACGATAGGCAGTCGCTGCTGCAGGGCACCGGTCGCGCGCTGTACTCCGGTCGCGATGGCAACGAGCGCGGGGACGGTGCCGATCCAGAAGAGCGCCATGAACGCCGCGCCACGCAGGGCCGAGCCGGTGCCGGCGGCTGAGACCACGAACGCCCACAGCCAACCACAGGGCAGCAGCCCGGTGAGGACACCAAGCAGCGCCGCGCGCGGCCCCACGGATTGTGCGCGGAAGCGGACGAGCGCGCTCCCGATGAAACGGGCGGAGCGTTCGGGGAGCTGTCCGCGCACCAGGGCCGGAAGGAAACGCACATCGAGCGCGTGGGCGAGCAGCGCGAGCCCCCACACGATCAGAAAGGCACCGGCCACCCAGCCGGCCACGCGCTGCAGTCCGGCGAACTCACCAGCGCGATCGAGACCCGCGCCAAGCGCGCCCGCGAGCGTCCCGAGCGCGACATACGCGGCCAGTCGTCCGCCGTGATAGGCGATGTGACTCGTCAACAGCGGACGCGCCGTGTGCATGCTTGAACGCGCGGCATCGCCGCCGTAGAGACAGGCAAATCCGCCGCACATGCCAGCACAGTGCAGACTGCCGAGCAGGCTGGCACTCACGACCCCCAGCGCCAGCGTCGGCGAGGCGGCAATGTCCATGTCAGGGTCCGTCGCGTGGTTCGAGGGACACCGGCGCGCTCGCGTCCGCGTGCGACGTTTCCAGTCGTACGGTGCGCAGGAAGCGCTGGTCGCCGCGCGTGGCGTCGAGTCGCAGCTCCCAGACACCCGCGCGCGGCATCTGCACGGTGGCCGCGTACCCGTCGGCGGTGGCGGCGAACGACACCTCCTGCATCTGCGCGGCGCGTGCGATGTGGAGCAGCTCGCCGGTGACGATGGCATCCGTGATCGGTGCGCCACGGGCGTCGACGAGCGCGAGGGCGAGCTCACTGTTCGCACCGCCGACCTGTACCGTGGGGGTCACCTGCCAGCCCAGCGCATCACTGCGTGCGCGCTGCGCCGTGGTGGAATCCCATTCCACGGCCTTGCGGTAGTAGTCCGGTTCGACCGCAAACGAGGGATCGTCCTTGGTGAGCAGAATGACGCCGACGTTGCTCGCCACCGTGGTGAACAGAATGGCGGCGATGCCGATCGGCCAACCGAGTCCTTTCTTCATGGCCTGTCTCCCGGCGTCGTCGCCGGTGCCGTCCCGACGGGGCCCTGCAGGCGCCACGGAACGGTGGTGGTGAAGCGGTCGCCGTCGGTCACCGTGACGGTGACTTCGCGAGCGCCATCGGTAAAGGCAGCGCGTGGCAGCAGCACGAACACGCTCGTTTCGCGCATCTCACCGGCGCTGACGCGCAGCGGATTCTCGGGGGCGACGATGCGTCCGTCGGGTACACCAGCGAAGCTGATCTGGTAGCGGGCGTCCTCACCGCCGCGATTGGCGACCTTGATGCGCACCTGATTGGCCACCGAACCGTCGGCTTCCTCGCGGAACGGCGCGCCAAGACCACGCAGCACCGTGACGTCGGCGGTCTCCTTGGTGAAGAGGAGGGTGAGCATGCTGCCGAACGCGATCGTGAAGGCCAGCGGATAGAGCACCGTGCGCGTGCGCAGCAGGCGCTTCGGCTTGCCGGCAAGCGCTTCTTGCGACGAATAGCGAATGAGACCGCGTGGCTTCTCGATCTTGTCCATGATCGCATCGCACGCATCGATGCATTGCGTGCAGTGCACACACTCCATCTGCAGTCCATTGCGGATGTCGATGCCGGTGGGGCAGGTCTGCACACAGGCCTTGCAGTCGATGCAGTCACCGGAGGTGGTGCCCGCCTTGCCGCGCGGCTCACCGCGCGTCGCATCGTAGGCGACGATGACCGACGCCTTGTCGAGCAGGACCGACTGCCAGCGACCGTACGGGCACGCGATGAGGCAGGTCTGCTCGCGGAAATAGGTGAAGTTGTACCAGACGGCGATCGTGGTGAGCGCCATGATGAAGAAGCCGGTGGGATGCTCCCACGGCGAGCGCGTCATCCACACCGAGAGCTGATCGACGCCCACGAAGTACGCGAGGAACGTATGCGCCAGCACCAGCGAGATCACGAGATAGACCGCGTATTTGGCGATGCGACGCGGCGTGAACCACTTGCGTTCGCGATCGAGAGCGCGTGAGCCCGCGTAGCCGCCTTCGAAGAACCGTTCGATGGGCCGGAACAGAAACTCGAGATACACCGTCTGCGGGCAGGCCCAGCCGCACCAGGCGCGTCCGAAGAGCGCAGTGAGGAGGAAGATGCCGATGATGGTGCTCGCGAGGAACAGCATGAAGAGCAGCGTATCCGTGGGCAGGAAGGTCCACCCGAGGAGGTGGAACTCCCGCTTGGGAAAGCTCATCAGGAACGCCGGATGCCCGTTGATCGGGATGTGCGGCAACGCGATGAACAGCACCATCAGGACGTACGCCACCACCTGCCGCCGGCGCCACCAGCGTCCCGGGGAGGGACGCGGGCGGATCCAGTTACGGGTGCCGTCCTCGTTCAGCGTCGGCAGGACGCGTCCGGAGGCAATCGGAGGAGCGGTCACGGCGTGTACGGTTCACCTTCAGGCGCCTTGGGATTCGTGGGCGTGGTACCGGCGAGGGAGACCACGTAGGCCGCGACATTCGTGAGCTGATCGGCGCTGAGCATCTTCTCCCAGGCCGGCATGCCCTTGGCGAGGACACCGTTGACAATGGTGCCGTAGATCTGATCAGGGGCACCGCCGTGCAGCCACACGTTGTCCGTGAGATTCGGACCGATGAGGCCACCGCCGTCCGGGCCGTGGCAGGAGGCGCAGTACGACGCATACACCTGCTGACCGGCGCTCGTCGCCGACGCGTCGCTCGCGAGCGCGAGCAGCTGCGTCGGATCGATCGTCGTGGGCGTCTCGGGCATGAGCGCCTTCGCGGCCGCGACTTCGGCATCGTACTGCGCAATGCGTCCGGGGCCGCTGCCCACGGGACCGATGTTGAGCGCGTAGATGACGGAGAAGATCACCGTGCCAGCGAAGGTGAGCAGCCACCAGCGCGGCATCGGATTGTCATACTCCGAGATGCCGTCGTACTCGTGATCGAGGAGGCGATCGGTGCGGGGATCCTTCTGCTCAGCCATGGGTGCTCCCGCGCGGCGTCGCCGCGGGCGTAGGGTCGTCGTCGAGCGGCAGCCGAGCCGCTGCACGCAGCTCGGCGTCCTGTCCGGGCAGGAAGAGCCGCACGGAGAGGGCAAGGAAGACAATCAGGAAGATGACCAGCGCGATCTCGGCGTAGACCGAGAGATTCGCGTAGCCCATGATGTCGGAGAGCTTCACTTGGCGACCCCCACCGTGCTCGCCGGCTGCTTGATGTCCTGCCCGAGTCGCTGCATGTAGGCCACCATCGCGATGATCTGCTTGTCGGACAGTCCGGCGGGTCCGCCCTGTGCCTCGATCTCGGCGGCGATCTGCGCCGCCTGCTGCCGCGCCATCTCCGGTGCGCGATTCACCGCGTCGCCGTAGGGCACGCCGAGCATGGCCATCGCGTCCACACGCGGTTGGATCGCGTCGAAGTCGAGCGGGTTGGTGAGGAAGTGCGCGTACGCCGGCATGATCGAGCGCGCCGTGATGGCCGGCGGATTCTCGAAGTGCCGCACGTGCCAGAGGTGCGGATACTTGCCACCGATGCGCGCCAGATCGGGCCCGATGCGCCGCGAGCCCCAGAGGAACGGATGCTCGTAGACGCTCTCGCCCGGCTTGCTGTACTCACCAAAGCGTTCCGTCTCGAAGCGCAACGGACGTACCATCTGCGAGTGACAGTTGAAGCACCCTTCGGCGATATACAAATCGCGTCCCGCCAACTCGAGCGGCGTGTAGGGCTTCACGCTCGCGATCGTGGGCACGTTCGATTTGATGAGGAACGTGGGAATGATCTCGAACAGTGAGGCGACCACCACCGCGAGCGTGGTGAGCACCGTGAACGTGATCGGCATGCGCTCCCAGGTGCGGTGCCACGCCGCACCGGCGAAGCGCGCCCAGGCGCCTGCCGGGACCGGTGCGCCAGCGTGTTCCGGCACGTACTTCTTCGCGAGCGCCGGCGCGGTGATGACCGGCACTTCGTACGTCGCCGGCCGCTTGCGCCACGTCATGAAGATGTTCCAGCCGAAGAGCAGCATGCCCACGATGTACAGCGAGCCACCGGCCACGCGGAGCCAGTACATGGGCAGCAGGCGTACGACGGTTTCGACGAAGTCGGGATACGCGAGGCGACCGGTTTCGTCGAACGCGCGCCACATGAGCCCCTGCGTCACGCCGGCGCTGTAGATGGCCACGACGTAGAGCAGGATGCCGAACGAGGCGATCCAGAAGTGCACTTCCATGAGCCGCTTGCTGTAGATCGGCGTCTGGAAGAGGCGCGGCAGCAGCCAGTACACCATGCCGAACGTCAGGAAGCCGTTCCAGCCAAGCGCGCCGGTGTGTACGTGCGCGATGATCCAGTCGGTGTAGTGCGCCAGCGAGTTGACCGACTTGATCGAGAGCAGTGGGCCTTCGAACGTGCTCATGCCGTACGCGGTGACGGCGAGCACCATGAACTTGAGGATCGGGTCTTCGGCCACCTTGTGCCACGCGCCGCGCAGCGTCAGCAGGCCGTTGATCATGCCGCCCCAGCTCGGGGCCCACAGCATGACCGAGAAGAGCATGCCCAGCGTGGAGGCCCACTCCGGGAGCGCGGTGTAGTGCAGGTGGTGCGGACCGGCCCAGATGTACAGGAACACCAGTGACCAGAAGTGCAGAATGGACAGTTTGTACGAGAACACCGGCCCTTCGGCGGCCTTGGGCATGAAGTAGTACATCAGCCCGAGGAACGGCGTGGTGAGGAAGAAGGCCACGGCGTTGTGCCCGTACCACCACTGCATGAAGGCGTCCTGCACACCCGCGTAGATGCTATAGCTCTTCAACGGTCCGGCCGGCAGGCTCAGGTTGTTGAAGATGTGCAGCACAGCCACCGTCACGATCGACGCGATGTAGAACCAGAGCGCGACGTACAGATGGCGCTCGCGGCGCTTGATCATCGTGCCGACGAAGTTGATCGCAAAGGCGACCCACACGACGGCGATGGCGATGTCGATCGGCCACTCAAGCTCGGCGTATTCCTTCGCCTGCGTGTGGCCGAGTGGGAGGGTCAGCGCGGCGGCCACGATGATGGCCTGCCACCCCCAGAAATGGAACTTGCTCAAGGCGTCGGAGAACATCCGCGCCTTGAGCAAGCGTTGGGTCGAGTAGTAGGCGCCGGTGAAGAACGCGTTGCCGGCGAACGCGAAGATCACCGCGTTCGTGTGCAGCGGCCGCAGGCGGCCGAACGTCAGGTATTCACCGACGTTGAAGATGGGGTTGGCAAGCTGGAGGGCCACGATGAGCCCGACCAGCATCCCGACCAGGCCCCAGATGAACGTGGCCCAGAGGAACTGACGGACGATCGCGTCGTCGTAACTGAAGGACTCCAGCCGCGGACCGCTTGCGGCAGCTCCCTCCATCGGGAGGACGGCAGCACTCATGTTCGAGAGCCTCATGATCGAGTGTCGTCCCCCCGCCTCGTGCGGGGGGGATCCGACACCCGGAAGGCTCGGCTCGGGACCAGCCGCTGCCCATCGCGGTGTCCCCGACCTCCTTACCCGAACCGCCCGACGATTCCGTAAGGCAAACCCTTACGGCTTCAGAAGACGAGTTCGCGCTCGAACGCCTCGCGCTCGCGGCCAGGGCCGTCGGCGATGCGGAACCGGTCCACCAGTTCACGCTGCGACCGCGCCTGCGCCGAGAGCTCCTGGGCCGCGCTGGCCGATTCTTCCGCCGAGGCGGCAGCGGCCTGTACCGCACCGTTGAGTGACTCGACGGCTTTGCGAATCTGGTCGACGCCTTCCTGCTGCTCGACCGTGCTCGACGCGAGTCGTTCAACGAGCGCGGCCACCGACTGGATCTCCTGCCGCAGCTCGCCGAGGCGCGCGTTCACATCGCTGGACACACGCGCGCTTTCGTCAACGCGGCGAACGGTATCCTCGATGAGGCCGGCGGTCGTGCGTGCTGCGTCCGCCGAGCGAATGGCGAGCGCGCGCACTTCTTCGGCGACCACGGCGAAGCCACGGCCGGCGTCGCCGGCGCGTGCCGCTTCGACGGCCGCGTTGAGGGCGAGCAGGTTGGTCTGGAACGCGATCTCGTCGATGGTGCGGACGATGCGGGCGGTATCGGCCGCGCCGGCCTTCATCGCGTCCATCGCCGCGACGAGTTGCGTGACGCTGGCGGCGCCGTCTTCGGCGCGCGCGCGGGCACTCGCACTCGCCTCACGAGCCTGGGCGGCCGCCGCGGTGGCTTCCGCCCCGTTTGCGGTGAGCGTCTCGAGCGACGCCGACACTTCCTCGACGCCGGCCGCCTGTTCGGCGGTAGCGCGGGCCACCACTTCGGCGCCGTCGGCGATGTCACCTGCCGCCGCATCCACGTGGTCGGCCGCCTGATGCAGCTCGACGAGCGTGTCGCGCAGCGCTCCGATCGCGTCGTTCAGGGCGCGGCCCGTCGCGTCGTGCTCGGCACCAAACCCATGCTGGACGCGCACGGTGAGATCATTGGCCTGCAGTCCGTCAATCGCTTCGCCGAGCGTGCCGAGGAAGCCATGCGTGATGGCGGTGACGCGCGCATTCTCGGCGCGCAGGCGTTCCATGGTGTCACCAGCACCACGCAGCGTGTCGGTGATGGCGGCGAACGCGCCCTTGAGGCCATGGTCCACCGGCAGCTGCACGGCGCGCTGCTCGCGGACCGCCGCCGCCATTTCGTTGGCGTGCTCCGACACCCGTTCAATGGCACCCACCAGATGGCGCATCGCCTGCGCGACACCGTCGCCCGACGGGGCCTTCGACACGTCACCCACGCCGAGGGCTTCGGCGCATTCGAACACGGTCTGCGTGCGATCCGCTTCCGCCGCCATCTGCAGCGCCAGGAAGATGAGAATGGCGACTTCAAAGATCACGAAGGCCGCGTGCACGAGCACCCACACGAAGCCACCGTGGTGGTTCATGACCCACACCGGAGCGCCGGCGTGCTGGAGGAAGTGGAAGGCAATGTGATGCACCGCGATGTAGCCACCGGCGGCGACCGGGACGCGCCAGTCCCGATAGGCGAGCAGGAAGGCCAGCGACGCGAAGATGTGGAAGTGCAGCTCGATGACGCCGTGCGACTGATGAATGAAGAGCGCGGAGAACGTCATGAAGCCAATCGCCACGGCGAAACGTGTAACCGCCTCACCGGGCCGGTACTTCGTGAGGTACCACGGGCCGCCCGCGGCGATGAGCGAGACGACGAGGGCGGTGATCCAGGTGTCGTACCAGGCCGCGAGAGCAACGGCGACGGGGACGTGCAGCAGGAGGACTCGACCAAACAGCTGGTCGGCTTCTTCTCGGCTGGCGCGAAGGAACGTGCGAACGACTGGGGACGCGGTCGACATGAGACGCGAGGGACGCAAGGGGGGTGGCGGCCACGCGGGCGTCGTCCACCGAAAATGCTGCACGGGCGGCCACCGTCGTCGGTACGCCGCCTCTCCGGGTTCGTCCAGAAGTGTCGACCGGACGGGCGATCGGGTTGAGCGGTGGGCGCGGGCGGGATTGTCACGATGCTATCTTCCCCGCGTTCACCCTCTTCCGGTGTCCTCAATGACCGATGCGCTCCACGACCGGCCGGACCAGCCGGCGCTGACTCGCCGCCAGTGGCTGACCGCCGCGGGCCACACCGTGCTTGGTGCGGCTGTGCTCGGTGTCGCTGCATCGCCCGTCCTCGCGGCACAGCCGCAGGCCGCGCGAACGATGACCGTGTACAAGTCGCCGACCTGTGGTTGCTGCAAGGCGTGGATGGAGCACGTGCAGCGTGCTGGCATCACCTGCGTGGCGCGCGATCTGCCCGACCTCACCGAAACGAAGGCCGCCTTCGGGATTCCACGCGCCCTGGAGTCGTGTCACACCGCGCAGATCGGTCGATATCTGGTCGAAGGACACGTACCGGCCGATCTGATTCTCCGATTGCTGCGTGAGCAGCCCGACGCGCGCGGTCTCGCCGTGCCCGGCATGCCAATCGGTTCGCCCGGCATGGAGGGTGGGACGCCGGAGAAGTACGACGTGCTGCTCTTCGATCGCACGGGTCGCACGCGCGTGTACGCGTCGCGCTGATGACAACGGAACGGTCCGCGCCCGCGCCCCACGGCGGGATGGCCACGCTCACGGTGGAGCGCGCCACATTACAGGATGTGCCGGAGCTGGCCGCGCTCAACAACCTCTTTGCGCCTGACGGCCTCACGTTGCCGCGTACCGAAGCGTTCGTCGCGAAGCACATCGACGACTATCGCCTCATTCGCGCCGCCGATCACTCGGTGCTCGGTTGTGTCGCCCTCGACGAATACTCACCGAGTCTGGTCGAACTGGTGTCGCTCGCGGTGCTGCCGAAGGCGCAGCACCGCGGACTCGGCAAGCAGCTTATCGAAGCGGCTGCGCAACTCGCGCGTGTGCGAGGTTATCCGGAAGTGTTCTCGGTGTCGCTCGCAGACCGACTCTTTCTGGGCATGGGGTTCGCGCAATCGTCGCTCGAGCACTATCCCGAGAAGATCGCGCGCTACGCGTCGATCTCGCGCTCGGAAGTGTCGCTGTCGCGAAAGTATCTGTTCACGCGGCGGTTGGCGGCCTGATCGCGCGGGGCCGCAACGCGGTACAACAGCAGCGTGATTGCGCGTGCACCTCGCGGGGTGATGGTCACGGCGCTCACGGAATCGAGGTGGAGCCGATCGGACCACACGCGGTGTGCAGGTCGCCACTGTCGGCGCCACGGCTGTGCATGTTCAATGACGAGCGCCGTCGTATCGGGCGCCTCGCGACCGCCCGGCCGCAGGCCGAAATGATGCGGGTCGTCACAAAAGCACCGGACACGCGCGTGCGGGCCAAGCGCGACGCCCAGCTTGCCCGCCTGAATCCAGCTTCGGGCGTAGATGGGGCGGGCGGCTTCGCCACTCGTGATCACACCGCGCGCATTGAGTGAATCCGCAAGCGATCGCCAATCGACGGCATCAAGACTCGGGTCCGACGGCGCATTGAGACCGGGGAGCACGCGCGTCAACATTCCCGTCTGCACATGCACGGCGAGCAACAGTGCGAGCACTGCGGTGACCGTCGGCGCCGCGACGCGCCAACCTCGCGCCCAGCTCCGGCCCTCTTCGATCGCGCACGCGAGCTCACGACCAACGAGCGGCATCACGAAGAGCCAGCCGGGTGCGGTCCAATGCGGTAGACCACGAGCACCACCAAGCGGCACGAGCGAGAAAACCAGAATGGGGCCGCTCGCGAGCATCGCGCAGAACCAACCGCCACGATCCTCGGGGCCCGTGCGCCACGCGCGCCACAGTGCAAGGCCTGCCGGGATGGCGATCCACGGCAACAACCACGCGGCTTCTCCCGCGAGCATCTCGGCGAACGGCGCCGGTGACCACGGCCGATCGGAAGTCGCGCGTGCGCCATGGAACGCAAAGGAGATCCAATCGTGTTTCTCGTTCCACAGCAGAACCGGCACAAGACCGATGCTGGCGACGCCCGCGGCCAGCCAAGGGCCGGATGTCGCCAGCGTGGTACGCGCGGTACGATCGGTCACGAGAAACACGGCGAGCCCGAGACCGAACAACGCCGTGTGATACTTGCTGAGGAACCCGACGGCGAGGGCAACACCGAGCCACAGCCACGATTCGAGTCCGCGCGCTGGCGTGCGCGTAGCGGCTTCGGCGAGCACGGCCGCCACGGCGAGTGCAGCCACGAGGGGACCGTCCGGAAGCACCCATGTCCCCGTCGTGACCCCGAGTACCCCACTCGACGCGAGTGCGAGCGCGCCGAGCAGTCCCGCGCGTTCGCCGAAGAGTCGTCGCCCGAGCGTGCCGATGGCGAACAACGTCACGCCGAAGCTGATCACGAACGGCAGGCGCACGAGCAGTGCGGTCGTCGTACCCGTCAGCTGCACCATCGCGCCAGCCATCCAGAAGTGCAGCGGTGGGTGATCGAAGTAGCTGAGCGAGTACGGCAGCGCCACGCTCACGGCGTACGATTCATCGACGCCAAGACCAGTGGCTGCCGCGAGCACGAGCCTGAGAAGCGTCGACGCTCCGACGAGCAGCAACAGCGACCGCTCGAATGCGCGCGTCGCGGTGGCAGTCGTGGTCGTCATGAGGCGACCGGCACCTGCCGACGACGCGCACGTGCGTTCCCCAGGCGTGCGACATGCGGCGCGACGATGGCGGTCAACAGGCCGATCACCGAGAGACGAAACGCGGCAGTGCGTTGCACCGAGATCACGGCGCCACTCACGCCGAGCGTGCGTCCGTCGTAGCGCACCACCGGATTGAGGTAGAGCGCCTGCGGTGCACCGGCGCGAGCGCTCGGCTCGCGGCCAATGATGACGGCGCGCAGATAGCCATCGCGTGGGTCGGCAACAGCCCGCACGCGGATTGTGTCCCCGCGTGTCTCGAGGGTGTCTGCGTCGGCGGCGAATCGCACAGCCCCGGCCTGTCCTACGAGGCGCACGGAGTCGATGGGACCGCGCACGTCGAGTTCCATGGTGTCGCCCCGCATGCGAAGCGAAAGAAACTCGAGCTCGGTGTGACCCGAGTGACCACGCACGCCGATCGTTCGACCGGCCCGAATCGCCGACGTGATGTCCGCCACGCCCGCTGACGGCGCGCGAACGAGCGTCCAATGCACGCCGGTCTCGCCGATGCCGCGAATGTCATGTGTGTCATCGTTGGCCAGCAGCCACACCGCACGACCGCTCGACAGCGCGCGGTCCCACTGCGACTCAGCCGGAGGAAGAAAATGATTGAGCACTTCGAGTGCGTCATAGCCGCTGAGCGATTCGAACGACGCGAGGGCGTGGCCGTTGCGCATGGCGGGATGCGCGATCGCTACCACGGCGCCGTCGGCGCGCAACTGTTCGATGAGCTCCTGTTGGTGCAGCATGTGCTGGCCTACCGGATAGTCACGCCAGCGCACTGATTGCGCGCCGATCAGGAGGCGATGCGACTTGCTGATGTTCCACCCGTGCTCGTAGACCGGGAACACCGAGGTGTCGGATGCCGGAGGCAGGGTGTGGTAGTTGGACAGCGCGATGACATCGTAGCCCATTCGGCGATAGGCGCTGACCACATCGTCAGCTGACTGGTCACCCTCGGTGAGGCCACGCCACGCGTGCGAGTGCGCATGGAAGTTGGCCTTGAGCCACCGTGTGCTGCGGTCGTCGCGCACGTCGTATGGGTTGTACCACTGATCCCCCTCGAAGGGCGCGGCGGGTGGCACATCGTACAGCACAGTCGAGGCGTAGAGCGAGCCGACGCCGGAGCCGATGATGCTCAGCGCGATCAAACCGGTCTGCCGCGCGGCGCGCGCGATGCGACGACGCAGGTGATGTTCCGTGGCGAGCGGGAGCAGGATGGACGGCCTCCGTTGCGAGACGGTGCAGTGTCATCATCTCCGAGTGAATCGCCAACCGATGCGTGCGAACCGTGACGCCGTGTGACCGAATCGTCGCCGTTGACGATTGGTGTTCAGCGCGGCCGCGCGAGCCGCAGCCCTACGAGCACGGGATCGTGATCGGAGCTGCGGAACGGATCGGGGGCAAACAACGACGTACGTTGCGCTGGCGACTTGAACGCAGAGGTGTAGCCGAGCACCGGTGGTTCATCGGCGTTGATGTGCCATGTCGTCACGCCGGTGACCTGGGTCGCGAGTGAGGCCGAGGCAAGCGCGTGGTCGAGACTGCCGAGCTGCGCGTCGAAGAGGTACGAGTAGGCGTCGGCTCCACCGCGAGCCGATTCGAGATCGGTGAAGCCGGCGCTCACGAGCGCGCGTACCGGATCTTCCATGGCGTAGGCATTGAGATCGCCGAGCAGCAGCACGTCGGGATCACCCGTGCCGGTCGGATCGGTACCGAGGAACTGCGCCAGCGTTCGCGCCGCGTTGGTGCGCACGCCATTGCACGCACCCTGTCCGTCGCCGGCGTCGGGGGTGTCGCAGCCGCTGCCCTTGCTCTTCAGGTGATTGACACTCACCACGAAGACTTCGCCATCGGGCTGCGCGAACGCCTGAATGAGCGACGGGCGATTGCGCGGGCCGCTGTCGCCGCCGGTCACGAAGGCGGGTGAAGCCAGCACGGCGGTGCGACCCGTGAGCGACACACGCGCGGGCTGGTACAGCAATCCCACCTTGATGCCATCGGTGCCGAGCGCGTTGCGTACGCCAGTACGTGCGTCCACATCGACGAACGCATAGCGGCCGGGCGCGGTCGCGGCGTTGAGTCGCGTGACCAGATCGGCGATCGCACTCGAGACGCCGTAGCCGTCGTTCTCGATTTCCATGAGGCCGACGACGTGTGCATCGAGGGCGGCGAGCGCGGCGACGATCTTGTCGGTCTGTCGCGCGAAGTCGTCCGCCGATGCGGCGCCGCGACAGTCGGTGGCCGCGCCACCGTCGCCACTCGTGCAGGCGCCACGACCGAACGTGTTGAAGTAGTTGAGCACGTTGAAGGCGCTCACGCGCAGCGTACCGTTCACGTCGGCAGGCGTGGGACGGCGCATGTTGCGGGCGATGAACCGCGGCATGTCGCCGGCGAGCGTGTGTCGTGCCTGCAGCCGCCAGCTCGGGCGCGCGTTGGCCTGACCACCGCGTGCATGCGTGAGCACTCCCGTCAGTTCGGTGATCTGGTCACCCGCGCGCAACGACTGTGCGGCGGAGAGGGGGCTGCCGGTGCGTCCGAACGCGATGGGATCGGGGTTCTGCGCGTCGTTTCCGTCGTCCACGACGAGACGATTGCGCGCGTTCGCGGCGGCGAGCGCGTTCGCCTCCGGTCCAGGCGCGTGGCGCTGCGTGGGCTGCCAGAGTCGGCCGTTGGACACGGTGAGTTGCCCGAACCGACCGAGCTGGAAGTGTTCGGTGACGGTGAGGGTCTGCGCAAATCGCACGAGCATGCCTTCGTACGCTTCGAGCGCATCGGCGGCCGCGAGCGGCAAGGTGAGTGCGACCGGTGTCACGCGGGCATCGCGAGCGCAGATGGTGAGCGAGCTGACGGCGGTGAGGCGCGTGTCCTCATCGATCTCGGCCACGGTGCCAGTGAGGCGCACCACGTCGCCAAGCGACACGCGGTCGCCCGCGTCACTCATCACGAAGAGTGCGTCGGACGTGCGTGGGTCGTTGTCGGGGGTGCGCGCCTGCACCGTGAAGCCGGCGGGGGAGAGCCCCGAGGTCTCGAAGTCGCCCGTGACGACGCCATCGAGGGTGACAGTGCGTCCCTCGAGCGGGGATCGAGCGCCGTTCCCCTGCACGGCGGCAATGGTCGTGAGCTCGAGGCCAGCGGCCGGGCAGGTGCCGGACGGCGTCGGAAGTGTGACGGCGGTCGATGGGGCAGACCGGCAGGCGGAGAGCATCGCGAGCAGTCCGCCCGCGCAGATGACGAGACGTGGCAGCATGCGCGAAACGAACGCGGGGACCGGCCCGAAGGCAACGGTCCCCGGGGTGATCAGGGTGTCACGCGGCGAGCGCTCGCTTCCACCCCTTCATGGCTGTCGTGAGCTCGGTCGAGGCGGCGAAGAACTCTCCACCCATGGCCATGCTGGATTCGGCGTCGGCGCGTCGGCCCGCGACCGCCAGCTCGACGACTTTGGCGGCGGCGACATGAAAGCGCGCGTGCAGCGCCTTGATCATCTGATACTCTGGCGCGCGCCGCTCGGCGAGACTGGCGCCGTGCAGCCAACGCCCGAAGTCGCACTGATCGTCGCGTCGAATGGTTTGGGGCGATGCGTCGGACTTGCCCGACGCGAGGACTTGGCGGAGTCGGGCCTTCCACATTCCATGGGCGGCGATGTACTGGTCGAGCTCGGCAGGGGTGGGCATGGTACCATCGGCGAAGGGGGATGTGTTGCGCCAGCCGGCGCAGGTGGGAGAGCCTTTGCGCGTGAAGTCTCGACGGCGGGCGGGCAAACCTTGACGGGGCTGTCTCGTCGCACGAGCGCTCGCGCGATAGCTTCCGAGCAGTGCGCGGCGCCCCACGCGGTCGGCGCGCGCGTGGACTCCCCGCCTCCGAACCCGCACGCCATGTCCCGTATTCGCGTCCTTGCCCTGTGTGCGCTGGCGACCCCGATGGTCGTCTCGGCGCAGGCCCGTCAACTCACCGAAGCCGATTACGCGCGCGCCGAGCGCATGCTCGGGCAGTTCACCTCGCCGCTCATGCACGGGATGATGTCACGTCCCACGTGGTTGGCCGATGGCCGCGTGTGGTATCGCCTGAGCACCGCCGACGGTGGCGAGTACCAGCTGGCGTCGCCCACGCGGCGGCGGCGTGATCCCCTGTTCGATCACGCCCGATTGGCGACCGCGTTGGGTACGGCGGGCGCGGGGACCGTCGCGCCCTCGGCGTTGCAGGTGCAGGCGTTCGACGCGTCGGCGAACAGCGTGTCGCTGGTGCAGGGTGGGCGCACGTTCACGTGCCGGCTTGCGACGTATGCGTGCGAAGTGGCGGCCGCCGCAGTGGCACCGATCCGTCAGGCGCCACCGCGCGCCAGCAGCGTCTCACCCGATGGTACGCGGGCCGTCTTCATCCGCAACCACAACCTGTGGGTGAAGGACCTGGTGAGCGGCGCGGAGCGCGCGATCACGACCGATGGCGTCGAAGGCTTCGGTTACGCGACCAACAACGCCGGGTGGGTGCACAACGACAATCCCGTCGTCAGCTGGTCGCCCGACGGCACGAAGCTCGCGACGTTCCAGCATGACGGGCGTGGCGTGAACAACATGTATCTCGTGAGCACGAACGTCGGCAGCCCGCGGCTCGAGGCGTGGCGATACCCGCTGCCGGGCGACAGCGTGATCTTCCGCGTGCACCGCATCGTGGTGTCGTTCGACCAGAGTGGAACGCCTTCGGTGACGCGACTGCAGATGCCACCCGATGCGCATCGTTCGACGGTGTCGGACCACATCGCGTGTGGTGGTGGGCTGTGTGACTTGCAGTGGGTGGAGCGCACGGGGCAGCTCGCCTTCATCTCGAGCTCGCGCGATCACAAGCAGGCGTGGCTGCGCGTGGCCGATCCGGCCACGGGTGCGGTGCGTACGGTGCTCGAGGAGAAGAGTGCGACGCAGATCGGCGATGCGTCGCAGCCTGAGGATCTGTGGCGTCTCCTGCCGGCCACGAACGAAGTGATCTGGTGGTCGGACAAGGAGGATTGGACGCATCTGTATCTGCATGATCTCACGACCGGCGCGGTGAAGAATCGCATCACGCCTGGTGTAGGGAACGTGACGGAAGTCCTGCGGATCGATGAGAAGGCGCGTCGGATCTGGTTCACGGCGGTGGGGAAGGAAGCAGGACGTGATCCGTACTTCCAGCATGCGTATCGCGTGAACTTCGATGGTTCCGGGCTCACGCTGCTCACGCCCGACTCGGCGCATCACGCGGTGGCGCTGTCGCCCGATGGCAAGTGGTTGATGGACACGTACAGCACGCCGGTGACGCCGCCGGTGACGGTGTTGCGCGATGCGATGAGCGGTCGCGCGCTGGTGGAACTGGGACGCGCCGATGTCTCGCGGCTGCTGGCCACCGGGTGGAAGCCACCGACACCGGTGGTGATGAAGGCGCGCGATGGGCAGACGGACATCTACGGGTTGATGTTCACGCCCACCACGCTCGACAGCACGCGCAAGTATCCGATCATCAACTACATCTACCCGGGGCCGCAGTCGGGGAGCGTGGGGTCACGCAGCTTCACACCGGCGCGCAGCGATCATCAGGCGTTGGCGGAGCTCGGCTTCGTGGTGGTGGCGATCGACGGCATGGGGACGCCGGGCCGGTCGAAGGCGTTCCGCGACTTCTACTACGGGCGCATGGGGGATAACACGATCCCCGATCAGGTGGCGGGGATGAAGGCGCTGGCGCAGCGCTATCGCTTCATTGACATCGACAAGGCGGGCATGTGGGGCCACTCGGGTGGTGGCTTCGCGACCGCGTCGGCGATGTTCCAGGCGCCGGACTTCTTCAAGGTGGGCATCTCGGAGAGCGGCAATCACGACAACCGCAACTACGAGGACGACTGGGGCGAGCGGTATCAGGGGCTGCTCGTGAAGAGCGGCGCGAGTGACAACTACGCAGCCGAAGCGAACCAGACGCACGCGTCGAAGCTCAAGGGCAAGCTGTTCCTGATTCACGGCATGATGGACGACAACGTGCCACCGTACAACTCGCTGCTGGTGGTGGACGCCCTGATGAAGGCCAACAAGGACTTCGACCTCATCATGCTGCCGCAGGCGCGGCACGGCTTCGGCGCGGACGGCGCGTACATCATGCGTCGGCGCTGGGACTACTTCGTGCAGCACCTGCAGGGGAACGTGCCGCCCAAGGAGTATCAGATGGGTCGTCAGCGGCCGGGGCGCTGATGGTGCAGCGTCTGCGTCGTCGTACGGTCACCACGCTCGCGGCCTTCGTGGCCGCGAGCGTGTGTGCATTGGGTGGGGCCGTTCGCCCGGTGGCCGCGCAGGAGGCGAGTGCGCGTCGGGTGGCGTATCGCGTGCCCGAGGCCGATCGGCTGCTGCCGTGGTCGGAGCAGATCCGCATACGCGAGTCGTGGATTCCGAAGCGGCACGAACTGCTGTTGCCCATGATGCGCCGGCACGGCATCGGGATGTGGATTCTCGTGAACGAGGAGTTTCACGACAATCCGGTGATTCCATACATCGCGCCGCCGCGTCCGTACACGGGCAACCGCGACCTGTTCGTGTTCATTGATGCGGGCGCGGCGGGGCTCAAGAAGTTCGCGATCACGAGCTACACCGAGGAGAATCTCACGCGCTTCTTCGACGCGCCGAGTGATGAGCCGCGGCCACCGGCGCAGGCGCTGAGTGAGATGTACACGAAGTACCAGCCGAAGACGGTGGGGCTGTCGATTCGCGGGCGGCGAGGGCAGACGCGCACGCTGGGCTACGATGCGTATCGCTTCATCGCCGAGACGCTGGGGGAGGAGGCGGAGCGCACCTTCGTGTCGGCGGGCGAGCTCATCGAGGAGGTGCTCGACACGCGGCTGCCGGAGGAGATGCCGCACTACACCGACGCGGTCGCGGTGACGGAGGCGATCGTGAAGCGTGCGCTGTCGGAGGCGGTGATCACGCCCGGACGCACGACGGTGGGCGACGTGCGCAACGCGCTGTACGACATGCTGTGGGGTGCGGGCGTGCGCACGTGGTTCCAGCCCGATCTGCGCGTGCAGCGGGCGAGCGGCGACATCGCGACGTCGCGTGGCTTTCTCGCGGTCGCGCCCGAGGGCACGGTGATCCTGCCGGGGGATGTGGTGCACATCGACTTCGGCATCACCTACATGGGCTTCGACACCGACTGGCAGAAGATGGCCTACGTGCTCAAGCCGGGTGAGACCGACGCGCCGGCGGGTCTCAAGCAGGCGATGGCCAACAGCAACACGCTGCAGGACGCGCTTATGCTGCGCCACGCGCGGCCCGGGATGACGGGCGGTGCGGTGTTCAACGCCACGATGGCCGAGATGCGCGAAAAGGGAATCGAGGCGATGATCTATTCGCATCCCATCGGCGCGCAGGGGCACGGGTTGGGGACGAGCATCGACTTCCGGAGCGGACTGCGGAGCGACACGACCGCGCTGAGCGGGCGGCTGCGGCCGGGGAGCTACATCTCGATCGAGCTCAATACGGCGACGGCAATTCCGGAGTGGGGAGGGAAGAAGGTGTTTGTGATGTTCGAGGATGATGCGTATCTGACGGCGGAAGGGTATCGGTTCTTTCGGCCGCGGCAGGAGGGGTGGTATCTGATTCGGGGTGGGACGGTGGTTCCGTAGCGCAGCTACGGCACCACCCCCACTCGCGCCACCGCCACATCCGCCTCGAACGCCGTTTGCCCACCCACGATCCCCAGCCGTGTGAGCGCGGACACATCCAACGGCGTCCCCAGTCCCTGCGGCGTGAACGCCGACCAGGGCACGCGCACGGTCGTCCAGAGGGGACGCACCGGCAACTCGGCGCGGTAGTGCTGCCACGGTGCGCGCGTCTGCACCGTCCGCAGATGCACGAAGTACGTCCCCGGCGTGCCACACACGTCGAGTGCGAGGCCGGTGTAGGCGCGCGCATCGAGCGGCACCGAACCGCGCCCAAGCGGACGCGCGACCTGCACGAAGCCGCCGTTGCGTTCGAGGGAGACGGTTCCGCGCAGGTGCAGTGCGCGACGGCCCGCGATGAGTTCGAGCGTGGCGCCCGCCGTGGACACGCCACCCATCACCCGGTCGGTGAACACCGACCACGAGGCGGCGTCGTTCCCTGTCTCCGAAAAATCGTCGATGACGAGGGGCCAGCTGGGCATGCGAGAGAGCCAGACGTTGCGTTCCAGAGCGGCGTGCGGGATACTGTGCCGCCATGACTGATGAATCACCAGCGCGCGAACGGCCCGCGGATTCGATGCACGGTGTCACGCTGCAGCAGATGCTCGAACATCTGGTGGAACGTTACGGGTGGGACGGGCTGGCGAGCCGCATCACGATTCGCTGCTTCACGCACGATCCCAGCGTGCCGTCGTCGCTCAAGTTCCTTCGCCGGACACCCTGGGCGCGCGCGAAAGTGGAATCACTTTACCGACACTCGGTGACCCACCCGCGCAAGACACCGCGCGAGTGACGGGGGCCGTCACTCGCGTCGGCGCTTGGGTATTCAGGACGCCGCGACGAACGAGCAGCCGTGATGCTGCGCCCACGTCACGGCGAAAATGCCGTTCGGCTGCAGCTGCACGCCCGGGATCATCATGCTGATCGCCTTCTCGCGCGCCGCGCCGCCCTGCAGCTTGTCGACCTCCCGCACGAGCGCGACCATCGCACTGAACGCCATGTTGCACCCCAGTACGATCGTGCCCGCTTCGATCTGCTTCTCGATCGCGTAGCCGGCAAATACGGGCGACATGCCGTCGCTCGCATCCATGTTCACGATGTTGCGGCGCGTCTCCTGTCCGTTCATGGGATGCTTGAGCTTCTCCTTCGCCGCCACGTCGTAGCGGTCCCAGAACTCGTGCGTCATGATGAACGGCATCGCGTTGTGTCGGATCACGATGACCGGGCTCAGGTCTGCCGGTGTGGCCTGCAGCAGCTGCGTGTAATGCGTGCGCCACAGGCCCGCGCGAAACACGCCGCTCCCTTCGTTGAGCTCAGGTACATCGAAGACGGCCTTGTACTTGCCCGTGAGCTTCTGCGCCCAGGTCGTGTCGAACGTCGGCTGCGCCGGCTGCTCGTCGTGCAGCGCGCCCGCCACATCAGGCGGTAGGAGCGTTCCCTCGGATGCGCCGCGCGCGCGTGGTGCCTCCGTCGGTGACGACGCTCCGAGCAGGGCCGGCGCACCACCGAGTGCGATGCCACCGAGAGAGAGGTGCTGCAGGAACCGGCGTCGGGTGTCGGACATGGGAGACGAGGGCAGGAGGGATGAACCACAACCCCAATAACCTGCATCGTTCGCCGCCCGGACACGAGGCCCCGCCGCTCGGACGGGGCAGGGCGCACCTCGCGAGGGACGAACCGCGCGATCAGCGCCGCCCGGCTGGCGCGGGCCGCCGGCTCATGGCGATCACGGTCTCCCACTCGTCGGCGGTCACGGGCACTACCGACAGGCGCCCCACCTTCACCAGCGCCATGTTCGCCAGCGCGGGCTCGGCCTTGATCTCATTGAGCGAGATCGGCCGCGCCAGTGGCTCGACGGCCTGCACGTCCACCATGAACCAGGTCGGCGTCTCGGCGTCGGACTTGGGATCGTAGTAGTCGTGTGACGGATCGAGCGCGGTGTGATCGGGATACCCTTCCTTGACCACCTCGCAGATCCCCACGATCGCTGACGGCTCGGCGTTGCTGTGGTAGTAGAAGCAACGATCGCCACGCTTCATGCCGTCGCGGAGAAAGTTTCGCGCACTCGAGTTGCGCACACTGTCCCAGCAGGTCGTGCGTTTCGGCGCCGCCTCCAGATCCGCAAAGGAGAAGACGTCCGGCTCCGATTTGATGAGCCAGTATCGCCGCTCGCCCGGCGCGCGCGTGAAGACGTGCGCCCATGCGCCGAGTTCGTACGGCATGGACTTGGGGGCCTTCTTCGCCGGTGCTGCGGCCTTGGCCGCCGTCTTCGCGGTGGGCGTCTTCTTCGCCACCGTCTTCGGGACCGCGCTGGCGGGTGCGGCGGACCTGGCGCCGCCACGGGCGGACGTCGGCTTTGAACGCGTGGTCGGAGTCTTGCGAGCTGGTGACATGCGAGCGAAACGAAAGAAGCCGATGGGACGATCCCAAGATAGGTTCCTCCATCGGCGTGTGGGAGCACACGCCACGCACGTCTTCCTACGCCCCCCGCCATGCGCCTCGGCATCCTCGGAGTCGGTCGAATCGGTCAGTACCACGCAGGTGTCGTGCATGGACTTCCCGAGGTGACGTCACTCGTGGTGCGTGACGTACTCCCGGAGCGAGCCGCCGCGGTACAAGCCGCGCTCGGCACGGGCACGAAGCCGGTGCACATCGCCGAGCATACCGATGCGCTGCTGGCGCAGGTGGATGGTGTGCTCATCGCCACTCCCACCGCGACGCACGCGGAGCTGCTCGGCATGGCCATGCGGGCGGGCGTGCCGACGTTCTGCGAAAAGCCGGTCGCTCTCGACCTCGCGACCGTGCGCGCACTCGCGCAGCTCGAAACCGAGCGCTCGGCAATCGTGCAGATCGGCTTTCAGCGACGCTTCGATGCGGGCTATCGTGCAGCGCGTGAACTCGTGCGCTCCGGTGCGCTCGGCACCGTGTACAGCGTGCGTATCGCCGGACATGATCCGGCGCCGCCGCACGAGGGCTACGTACCGCTGTCAGGCGGACTCTTTCGGGACCTGCTCATTCACGACTTCGATGTGGTGCCCTGGGTGCTTGGACAACCGATCGAGGAAGTCTTCATGCAGGGAAGCGTGCGTGTGGATCCGATGTTCGCGCGTCACGACGACGTGGATACGGTGGCCGGCACGCTGCGCTTCGCGGACGGTACGCTCGGTGTGCTGACCGGGGGCCGACACGATCCGCTCGGCTACGATATCCGGCTCGAAGTGTTCGGCGCGAACGACAGCATCGCCGTCGGGTGGGATGCGCGGACGCCGCTCCGGTCGGTCGAGCCCGGCATGCCAGCGTCATCACCGAACGGATGGCCGGGATTCCTCGCGCGTTTCGATGCGGCGTATCGCGCCGAGCTCGCGCACTTCGTGCAGGTCGTGGCGGGACGGGTGCCGTCGGCGTGCACGATTCGCGACACCGAGCATGCGTTGTGTGTCGCGCTCGCGTGCGAGCGGTCGCGACGAGAGCATCGGGCGGTGCGCGTGGCGGAGATCGGTGACTGAGATGCTGGAGAACGAACTGACGAAGTGAATCGAACGCAGACCACCCGGCGAACCCTTCGCGTCCTTCGCGACCCTTCGCGTCTTCGCGTCCCGCAGTTCGAGGCTTCGTGCACAGGGCGACGAGAACTGCCGGACGCGAAGACGCGAAAGACGCGAGGGACGCGAAAAAAGCGGCGTCGGAAAGCCTACTTCACGAGCGAAATCGGCACCGGCTGTTCGGCGGGCAGGGTGTCACCTGCGAGCAGCCGCGCCGCACTGAGCACCGCGAGGCGGCCCATGGCGCGGGGGTTCTGGGCGATCGTCGCGGCCATGCGGCCTTCGCGGATGGCTTGCTGCGCGTCATCCTGGGCATCGAAGCCCACGACGCGGATACGATCGGTGCGACCGGCGGCGGCGATCGCTTCGACGGCGCCGAGCGCCATCACGTCGTTGCAGGCGAACAGCGCCTCGAGATCGGGGTGCGCCTGCAACAGATTTTGCGTGACCGTGAACGCCTGATCGCGCTCCCAGTTGGCCGTCTGCGAGGCGACGATGCGTAGCGACGGGGCCGATGCGAGCGCTTCGCGAAACCCGGTGAGGCGCGCGTCGCCGGTCTCGTGCCCGGGGATACCCTCCAACACGGCGATCTGTCCACCGCTTGGCAAGGCTTCCACAAGAAAGCGTCCCGCGAGTCGTCCACCATCGACGTTGTCGGAGCCCACGAACGTCGCGATGCGCCCGCCAGCCGCCGACAGCGTCGCCGCATCGAGACGCGTGTCCACAATCACCACCGGGATGTTCGCGCCGTTCGCCTTGACGACCGCCGGCACCAGCTCGCGCGATCCGTTCGGCACGAGCGCGAGCACGCTGACGCGGCGCTGAATGAGATTCTCGACGATCTGCATCTGCCGTTCGACATCGATCTCACGTTCGGGCGCCTGCACGAGCAGCTCATACCCGAGACTGTCGGCCACTTCGCGCGCACCCGCTTCCATCTCGATGAAGAACGGATTGTTGAGCGTCTTCACGACGAGCGCGACCACCGGCTTCGCGGCGGCAGAATCGCCACCGCGGTTGCAGGCCGCGAGCGTGAGTGCGGCGAGCGCACCGGCCACCAGCACACCAAGTACACGCATCAACGCCAGAGAACGCATGATCGCTCAGGATGGAGTGTGACGAAGGCGACGTTGCAGCGCCATGTCGACGAGAACGGCGCTGACGATGACGGTGCCGATGGCAATCTGCTGAATGTACGACGAAACACCGAGCAGGTTGAGTCCGTTGCGCAACACGCTCATGAGCAGGGCGCCGAGCAGTGTGCCCAGGACGGATCCCGACCCGCCGAGCAGACTCGTGCCGCCAATGACGACCGCCGCGATGGCGTCGAGTTCATAGCCGATACCGGCGATGGGCTGCGCCGAGTTGAGTCGCGCGAGCAGGAGCGTCGCGCACAGTGCGGCGCTGACCCCGGCAATGACGTAGGTGCCGGTCGTGTACCCGCGCACCGGAATCCCGGCGAGGCGCGCTGCTTCCGCGTTGCCACCGATGGCGAAGGTGAAGCGTCCGAGCACGGTGCGTGTGAGGACGAGCTGCGCGATCGCGAACAGCCCAAGCATCACCATGACCGAGACGGGCAGCCCGAACCACCGCGCGGTGGCGAGCGCGCGCAGTCCGTCGGGGAAGCCCGAGATCGGGCGTCCATCGGCGAGCAGGAGCGCGAGACCACGGGCGACGCTCATGGTACCAAGCGTCGCGATGAATGGCGGCAAGCGACCGATCGTGACCAGCGCGCCGTTCACCGCGCCGGTGGCGGCACCCACGAGCAGCGCGAGCGCGACCGCGATCGCTGCCCCCGTGCCCGCGCGCAGCGTCATGGCCAGTACGACCCCCGAGAGCGCGACCACGCTGCCCACGCTCAAGTCGATGCCACCCGCGATGATCACGAACGTCATGCCGATCGCGAGTGTACCGATGACGGTGCTCTGTTCGGCCACGTTGCGCAGATTATCGACCGTGGCGAAGTAGGGTGTCGCGATGAACAGGGCAACGCAGAGCAGCAGCAGCCCCACCATCGTGCCGGTTTCGCGGCGCCGCCACCACCTCATGCGGCGCTCCCGGCGTGCGTCTCAGCATCGACCGCACCGACGGCGAGGGCGAGCAATCGCTCGGCCGAGCTGTCGGCGCGCGCGACGTCGCCCACGAGCCGACCACCGCGCAACACGAGCGTGCGATCCGCGAGTGTGAGCAGTTCGGGCAGCTCGGAGCTGAAGAGCAGCACAGTCACGCCACGGGCGGCGAGCGACCGGATGAGCGCGTGAATCTCGGCCTTGGCGGCGACGTCGATGCCACGCGTGGGTTCATCCAGGAGCAGGATGCGCGCGCCCGTCGCGAGCCATTTGGCCAGCACCACCTTTTGCTGATTACCACCGCTCAACGCCAGCACCGACTGCTGTACCGAGGGCGTGCGAATGCGCAGGTCGCGGACGGCGTCTTCGGCCAGCGTGGTCTCCGACGGGCGCGGGACCACGCCGAAGCGCGCGAGCGACCGCAACAGCGGGAGTGCGATGTTCTCGCGCACGGAGCGCATGAGCAGCAGCCCGTCGCCCTTGCGGTCTTCGGTCACGAAGCCGAAGCCGGCGCGGATGGCGTCGCCCGGGTGCGTGCAGTGGACGCGGAGGCCATCGACAAATACCTCGCCAGCATCCAGCCGATCGACGCCGAAGAGCGCGCGTGCGAGCTCGGTGCGACCGGCGCCGAGCAGTCCGGCGAACCCGACGATTTCGCCCGCGTCTGCAGAAAAGCTGATGTCGTACAGCGCACCGCGTCGTGAGAGCGCGTGGACGCGTAACCGTGATGTCGCACCTGCGCTCGGCGTCACGCGCGGATCACGATGTACAACACGGCTCGCTTCGGCCGTCGCGGGCATTGGGTCGGCCGCGGCGTCGCCTGCGACATCATCACGATTCGCCATCCAACGCACCAGCTGCTCGTGCTGCAGTGGATGCGCCGGCACAGTAGTCACGTGCCGACCGTCACGCAGTACGGTGATACGATCTCCGATGACTGCGATTTCGTCCATGCGATGCGAGATGTAGATGACCGACGTGCCGCTTGCCGTGAGCCGTCGAATGCCATCGAACAATCGTGTGACCTCGTGCGGCGTGAGGGCCGAGGTGGGTTCGTCGAGCACGAGGACGGCGGGGTGTCCGCGCATCGCCCGCGCGATCTCCACGAGCTGCTGTTGGCCGAGTCGGAGAGCGCTCACGGGTTGCCGCACGTCGATGGATGGATCGAGCACGGTGAGCGCCGCCGCCGCCTCCGCGTGCAGCTGCGCACGCTGAACGAACCCCGCGCGCGCTGGCGGTGCCCCAAGCAACAGGTTCTCGGCGACCGAGAGCGCCGGCACGAGCGCGAGCTCCTGATGCACGATGGCAATGCCACGGGCGCGGGCGTCGCGTGGCGAGCTGAACGCCACGGTCTCACCGTTGAGCGCGATCGCGCCGGCATCGGGGCGCAGTGCACCGCCGAGCACGTTGATGAGCGTGGACTTGCCGGCGCCGTTCTCACCGAGCAGCACGTGCACTTCACCGGCGCGCACCTCGAGGTCTACGCCGTCGAGGGCGACCACCCCGGGGAAGGCCTTGCGCACGCCGCGCATCTGCAGGCGCGGCGTGGTGGCGGGTGTGGTCGTGCCGACGGTCGAAGGCATCCACCCAATATGCGGCCGCTCGCGCGCGGCCGTCAGTCACTGGTTGCTCAGTCGCGCGGTGCGGTGGCCTGCAGGAGCGCCGCTCGGCGCTGCGTCGCAAACGTGCGCAGCGCCTCGACCTCGGTGCTGAACGCCTCGGTCGTGGCAAGCTTGCGATCATCCGTCCGGACGTCGTCGGCGATGAGTGCCTGATACTGCGCCACGAGTGGCCCGAGCGTATTCCAGTCGAGCCACCGATCGGCGATGTCACGCACATAGCCGAGATAGCGTGCACGTAGCGCGGGCACCGCGAGCAGTTTCGATCGTAAGGGCTTGGTCGCATCGTCGAGCCCGGACAGCGGATCGAGCGCCGCCGAGGCACCCCCTCCGGGTCCGCCTGGCCCGCGCATCATGCCAGGGGGCGGCCCACTGGCGGGCGGACCACCAGGTGGTGGCGCCGCTGGTGGTGCACCACCAAAGCCGCCACCGGACACACCCCGTCGCATCCCACCACCCGGTCCGCCGGCGCCTGCACCGAGCGCTTCGTTCATGTCGTGCGGGATGACGTGAAAGACGCCCTGAGGATCGCGGTAAAGACTGTAGTCACTCGCGCGCGACCAATACCCATCGCTGTTGACGAGCGCCATTTCCACGGCAAGGAAGCGCAAGACACCGTCCACGTTGAGCAGAGGAGCAAGGGCCGCTTCGAGCTGGTCGACGGGTGTCGCATTGAGCACGCGCGTGAGCGTGATGAGTGCGCGCCACTGCGTCGTGTCGTCCCTCGTCTTGATCTCGTAATGACGGCGATACGCGGCGATGTCGTCGCCGATGTACTCGAGCCCGCCGCGTGCCCCCGGACTGCCGGGTACCTTCCACCGCGCGCCGTTCCCGCCGGGAAAGAAGTCGCGCACGAAGTCCTTGTTGTACTGCTGCTGGTTGGGGTAGACGCCCCAGCTTTCGCCGTTCACGACAAGGCGCACGAAGTTGACGCGCGGCGCCGGCAGGTACTGGTTGGCGATGTGCGCATAGAGGGCGGTGCGCACAAACGTGGGGTCGTTGATGGCATTGAGCAGATTGAGCGAGCGATAGCCGTGCAGTGACTGCTCCTCATGCACCGCATCGAGGCTGAGCGCGAGCGGTCGCTTGCGACCCGCCGGCACCATGCTGTACGACGAGTTGCCGCGAAAGCGTACACCCACGTCACGGTAGGTCGTACCATCGACGGTGAGCGTGGCTGGCACGTCGACATCGGTGCGCCGGAAGGCGACCAGCTCCTGCTCCCAATCGTCCTGCGCGAACGTGACGAACAGCGTGCGCAGGATGCTCGACTCGTAGAATCCACCGGTGGGATATTGACGCACGTCGCCGACGGCGATGCGCGGTCCCGGATTCACCGGAGCGCTCCCGCCACCTCGTCCACCGCCAAAGCCACCGGGACCACGTTCCGCCGGCTGCGTCGCCAGCCAGACACGCGCGGAGTCGCGGTCAGCGCGATCGAGGACGCCATTGCCGTCCCGATCGAAGCGGGCGAGCACGGGCCGATCCTCCTGCACGGTGGCGGGCGGGCCACCGCGGCTTCCCTGTGCGTGCAGCGCCACGGGCGTCAGGAGCAGTATGGCGAGGCCGCCGCGCAGGGCGGACCAGGGGCGCGGCAGCGACATCAGATGCTCCGGGAGACGGGGACGAATCACTAACTTTGAGACGTCGTGTCAGGGTGCCCGTTAACCGACGGACCATCTGGCGGCGAATTACCTCCGGACCCGTCCGCCCCATGCGCATCGTTCGCGGCCGCTTTGCCGGCCGACCGCTCACCTCGCCAAACGACTTCCGGGTGCGGCCCACGGCCGAGCCGGTGCGTGATCTGCTGCTCACGCGACTCGAGGCGGAGTTGCCGGGGGCGAGCTGCTGCGATCTGTTCGCCGGCACAGGGGCCATCGGGCTCGAAGCGATTTCGCGCGGTGCACGGCGCTGCGACTTCGTGGAATCGCGGCCCACGTCGCTGTTTGCGGTCAAGGCCAACGTGAAGCGCCTCGATCTCAAGACGAGCACGCGCGTGTTCAACAAGGACGCGCTGCCGTTCGCGCAGCAGCTCAATCCGAATGCCTACGACATCGTCTTTGCCGACCCCCCGTACGAGTCGCGCATGCTCGATCGGGTCATCGAGGCGTGGCAGCGGTCGTATTTCTCGCGCGTGTTGGCGGTCGAGCACGCGCGCACGCACCGGCTTCCTCCCGGTGAGGAGCACCACGTCCTGGAGGACACGGCGATCACGATCTACCGCGCGCCTGCAGCATCCGACGATGCCGGGAGTCGCTGAAGCGCCACGATTGTCTCCCGCAAAGGTGAAATCACCACGTGACGAGTGCTGTCAGGGACGTAGAACACGAAACCGCTGTTGTTGCCGACGATGCGTGCTCGGAGTACGCGCCCGTCGCTGAACGTCAGCTGATGATCCGGGCGGAGCAGGCCCTGTCGCATATCGTCGGCGCGGCTTTGGCCCGCGCCGGCGGCGTAGCCCACGTACCCGGAGAACGCGAGGAATGCGGGTAGCGCCAACTGCGCCACGGTGAGGGTACGAACCGCCGCCTTTGCCTTTTCGGTCCGCTCCACTTCAGCTTCCACGGCCGACTGCAACGCCTTGAGCCGCCGCGCGCCGACCTGCCGAACGAAACCGACCAGCGTCATCGAAACGCCGACGAGGCCGAGGAGCGTCGCGAAAAACCTCGGCTCTCGCTCCAGCCAAGTGAGCGGACTGAGCAGTACGTCAAGCGCGTCCGAGTAGCTGAGGATGGGCAGGTCAAAGTGTCGGTAGTACACCCAATCGCTCACGATGCCGACGGCGAGCAGGTACAGGTAGCCCAGCGTGATCAGCTCCTGCAGATCGGCCCCGCCGAGCAGGCGGGAGGCGGGGGATGAGTCGGGCATCGGCGGGTGCGGCGTCTGGAGAGCGGATGGGAACGATGCGGAAATTACGCTTGACAAGCTGCTGGGGTGCCCCCGCCATTGCCTGTCCGCGCCAATAACGTTTGGATTCAGCATGGAACTTGGCATCTACTCCTTCGGCGAAACCGATCCTCGCGTCGCGAACGATCCGCGCGTCTCGGCGCAGCGCGCCCGGGAACTCGTGGACGAGATCGTGCTTGCCGATCAGGTGGGGCTCGATGTGTTCGGCGTGGGCGAGCATCACCGTCCCGACTACGCCGTGTCGGCTCCGTCGATCATTCTCGCTGCTGCCGCCGCACGGACGTCACGCATTCGGCTGACAAGCGCGGTCACGGTGCTGTCGAGTGACGATCCGGTACGCGTCTTCCAGCAGTTTGCGACGATCGATCAGCTCTCGAACGGTCGCGCCGAGATCACGGCCGGTCGCGGCAGCTTCATCGAGAGCTACCCGCTCTTCGGGCCGGACCTCGACGACTACGACGCGGCATTCGACGAGAAGCTGCGCTTGCTGCTGCAACTGCGCGAGCAGGAGCGAATCACGTGGGATGGCACGCTGCGGCGGTCCATTCAGGATCGTGGTGTGTATCCGCGCCCCGTTCAGTCGCGACTGCCCATCTGGATCGCCGTCGGTGGCACACCGCAGAGTGTCATGCGGGCCGGACTGCTCGGACTTCCGCTCGCGATCGCGATCATCGGCGGCGCGCCGGCGCGTTTCACGACATTCACCGAAGTGTACCGTCGTGCCCTGGCGCACGCCGGACACGACGCGTCGGTGCGTCGCGTGAGCATCAACTCGCACGGGTTCATTGCCGATACGTCGCAGCGCGCGGCCGAGTTGGCGTTTCCGCCGTACCTCGAAACGATGGGCCGCATCGGACGGGAACGGGGCTGGCCACCGCCGACGCGCGCGCAGTTCGACGCCGAGTGCAGCCCCGAGGGTGCACTGCTCGTGGGCTCACCGTCGCAGGTGATCGACAAGATTCTCTACGAACACGAGCTGTTCCGGCACGATCGCATGCTGATCCAGTTCACCGTGGGTCCGATGGCGCATCGCGATGTGATGCGCTGCATCGAACTCTACGGTACCGTGGTGGCGCCAGCCGTGCGCAAGGCGCTTGGCGTGACCGCCGACGCGGCGTGATCCGGTGATCCCCGCGTGATCCGCGTGGCGGTGCGGGTCAGCCGGGTGCGACGCGCAGGGCTTCGTCGAGTGTGGTGAGGCCCGCGCGCACGAGCCGCAGCGCGTCATCGCGGAGGGTTGTCATGCCGGCGTGTCGCGCGGCCGCGCGAAGCCGTTCGGTACCGGCGTGGTCGTGCGTCAGCGCGCGCAGGGTGTCATCGAGCACGAGCAGCTCGAAGATCCCCTGCCGGCCACGGTAGCCGGTCTGTCGGCAGTGCGCACACCCCATCGTGTCGTACACCGCGTCGGGTACCGGCGCGTCGCCGAAGCGTGCGCGCACGGCGGCGTCGGGCGCAACCGCTCGCTTGCAGCGCGGACACAACACGCGAACGAGTCGCTGCGCGATGACGGCTTCGAGCGTACCCGCCACGAGATACGCCGGCACTCCGAGGTCGAGCAGACGCGTGATGGCGCCTGGGGCATCGTTCGTGTGCAGCGTGCTCAACACGAGATGGCCGGTGAGCGCCGCCTGCGTCGCCACTTGCGCCGTCTCGGGATCGCGGATTTCGCCAACGAGCAGAATGTCCGGGTCCTGTCGCAAGAGTGCGCGGAGTGCTGACGCGAACGTCACACCCACCTTCTCGTTCACGGGGACCTGCGGCACACCCGGCAGCTCGTACTCGACCGGATCTTCGACCGTCAGGATCTTCTCGCGGCCGGTGCGCAGCGCATCGATCGCGGCGTACAGCGTGGTCGTCTTTCCGGAGCCCGTGGGACCGGTCACGAGCACGATGCCATACGGGCGCGTGATCGCCGCGCGAAAGCGGGCGAGCAGTTCCTCGCCCATGCCCATCTCGGCCAGCGAGCGCTGCCCCTGTTCACGATCGAGCAGACGCAGCACCACGCTCTCGCCGTGCAGCGTCGGCGCCGTCGCGACGCGCACGTCCACTTGACGATCCTGCAGACGCAGGCGGATGCGTCCGTCCTGCGGCAGCCGACGCTCGGCGATATCGAGATCGGCCATGATCTTGAGGCGACTGATGATCGCGGCCGAGAGCTGCGGCGGCGGGGATGGGGCGGGCTGCAGTACGCCATCGATGCGGTAGCGCACGCGCAAGCCATCGGTGAACGCCTCGAGGTGCACATCGGACGCCCGCGCGTCGAGTGCTTCGAGCACGAGCAGGTTCACGAGGCGAACGACCGGCGCTTCGTTGGCGAGATGCACGAGATCGTCGAGCGCGAGATCGCGACGCACGCCGCTCCCGGCGTCCGCGTCGGCGACCAGTCCGGCGATGACGCCTTCGGCCGTCGTGGTGGACGATACGTACAGCCGGCGGATGGCAGTCCGGATTTCACTCTCCGGTCGTCGCTGCAGCAGTACGCGTCCCCCGCACTGCAGTTGCAGTTCGTCGAGCGCGAGCGGGTCCGGGGAGGCGAGCCACGTCGCGACGTGCAGCGTGTCCTGCACGCGCGCGAGCGGGAGCACACCGTGCTGCTCGAGCCACGGTGCGCTGAGGGTGTCGCCGAGTCGGACGAGCTCGGCGAAGTCAATCGACACGGACCCAACCGGTGCGGTCATGCGTGGATCAGCGGTTGGGCAGGGTATCGGGACGCGCTGGCGGACGCGCGCCGGTGGTCGATGTATCGGGCGGTGCGCCCAGACGCCCCTGCACCGGAATGTCGCGCAGCAGTTCACTGCCACCACGCACCGATTCGCGGAGCCGATCGATATCCTCGTCGCTGGACACGATGTGGGGCGTGAGAAAGAGGAAGAGCTCCGTGGTGCGAGTGGATTCGCGCGTGTTGCCGAACAGGCCGCCAAGCAACGGCAATCGACTCAGGAACGGAATGCCCGTGCGCGACTTCTCGGTCGATTGGTCGGAGAGCCCACCAATGACCGTCGTCTGTCCATTGCGCACGAACACCGACGTCTGCGCCTGCCGCGTGTTGATGATCGGCGCGTCGAAGAGGAGATTCGTGGTCACGTCGTCGTTGGTCTGTACGACCTCCATGTTGACGTAGCCATCGACGTTGATCGTGGGCGTGATGGTGAGCAGCTTGCCCACGGGGAGGTACTGCACGGTCTGCACGCGCGCGAGCGGGTCGAATCCCCCCTGCTGCGACACCTGCACAAACGGCACCTGCGAGCCCACGTTGAGCGTGGCTTCACGATTGTTCTGCGCGATCAGCACCGGGAGTGCGAGCAGCTTGACGTCACCCCGCGTCTGCAGCGCGTTGATGGCGAGATCGAAGTCCACGGTACCGCGGCCGCCCGTGATCATGGCCACGAAGTCGCGCGCATTGCCGGCGCCGGGCAGTCGGGCCAGCGTATCGCCGGCGTTCGCACCGCCGCGACGTGTCGCGCGGCCGGAGACACCGTACGTGAGGTCGCCGCTCCGTTCGACCTGCGCGATGGTGACCTCGATGAGCACCTGCAGCGGGCGCAGGTCGAGGGCCTCGACCAGCTGACGTACCGCCGCAAAGTCTTCGGCGGTGCCGCGCACGATAAGCGAGTTGGTAGCGTCATCGGGCACGATGCGGACATCGCCGAAACCGCCACTCCCGGTCGAGACACCGAACTGCGTGCCCACCACGTTGCCATTGCCGTCGCGAATGATGACAGGCTGCCCGATGGTGACCGTCCCCTGGGAGGTGTTGGTGCCCGCCGGGGGGGTCGGCGCGATGCCGCCCGGTCCGCGCTGCACCTGCTGAATGCGGTTGAGCGCGGTGTTTCCGCGCACCGTGGGAGTCGCGTTGCCACTCCCCGTGAGCACGTTCATGAGCAGCGGCGCCACTTCGGCCGCCATGGTGTGACGCAGGCGCAGCGTGTACAGCCCCACGGCGCGCTCCGGTGCGCGCGTTTGCGGCGGTGTGCGCGGAGGCCCCACGAGCCGAATGACGCTGGCGCCCTCGGTGACGGTAATGTTCTGCCCCTCGGCCACCGCCCGCAGCGCATCGAGCGCTTCTTCGCGTGTCCCCGGCTGTCGGAGGCGCACAGTCACGGGCGCACTGGGCAGATTGCTCAACGAGACGCTGAGTCCGCCAGCCTCGGCAATCGCGCGCAGCACGACGCTGACATCCTGCTCGACGAAGTCGAGCACGAGGCCATCAGGTGCGCGTCGGTTCGCACTCGTGTCACGCGCGGTCGCACGTTGCGCACTCAGTGGCACGAGTGGCGCGAGCACGAGCAGCGACACGCACAGACGTCGCAGCGGAAGCATCATGGTTGGTCTCCATCGGCCGATGCCGATGTGGTGATGTCGACACGCTGTCCCTGCGCATCGCGAAACGTGACGCGGCCGCGTGCAATCGCGACCACGGTGTAGTCGGCCAGTCGGTCACCCACGCGCACCACGGTAATCGGCTGTCCCTCGACCGCGCACATCGCAAACCCACGGCCGTCGCTGCTCACGGCGGTGCCGTGCACCACGGGACGTGCCGGTGCGATGTCTTCGTCAACCGGCAATCCCGCCAGCGCGTCGTCAGGGATGGCGAGACGATAGCGGACGGAGGGGGCTCGACGCGACGAGGCGAACGGGTTGCGCGACGTCAGCTGCACGGCCAGCGAATCGGGAGACCAGCTGAATATCGGGGCGCCATCGTTGGGCCAGGTCGCCACTGCGGAAGGGGCGGCATAGCCGATGAGCGTTGCGCGTACGGCAAGTGGTTCGGTGCCATCATCGCCGCTGTTCGGGGCGGCGCTTACTTCGAAGGTGCTGACCTGTACCGCGTATGCCCCGCGCTCGAGCGCCGCGAGCCAGCCGCCAATGCCCTGCACGTCGCCTTCCGCGCGCACGTCCACGCGCACCAGGCGCAACCCGTCGGGGGTGACCCGTGTGTCGCCCGTGATGGCGGCTTGCACCCACAGCTCGTGTGCCTCCGCCAAGGTGCCCGCGTGCTCTGCGAGTGCAGCGGCGGCAATGGCATCGTCGCGACCCGTGAAGAGCATCGGACCCGCGACGCCCGCATTGCTCACACCGCCGCCGGCGAGGAGCGCACGTTCGCGTTCGAGGAGCGCACGTTCACCTTCAATCACGTCACGCAACGCATTCACCTGCGTCCACGTCGGACGCATCAGCAGGGTCCACACAAGCGCGCCAAGCGCGACCGTGCCAAGCAGGGCCAGAGCTCGCTGGTCGCGCCCACCGAGTCGCTCCCACCACGACCTCATGGTGTGGCCTCTTCGGTCGTGTCAACCGACGCGCGCGGAAGCACTCGGCGCACGCGCAGGGTGACACGTTCGGAGACGGAGCCGTCCAGACTCCGCTCACGGCGCACGGGACCAGTCACGGCGATGTCGGCAAGCTGTGGCGAAGCATCGAGCGCGCTCCACGCGCGCTCGACATTACGAGCCACGAGCTCGAGCACCAAAGAATCGCCGCGGGCCGCCAGGGTGCGCACCCACGCATCGGCCGGCAGTCGCGATGCGGCGTCACCGAGCAGGACACTCCACGGTGTGTGTGCCGCGAGGGAATCGCGGGCGGCCCGAGCGAGTGTGCTCGTCGCGCCTGGACCCGCGCGCAGACCGCGCTGTGTGAGTGTCTCCTCGAGCGAGGCCCGTTCGCGCCGAATCGCCGCGAGATCGCGTTCGAGCCACCAGCGATAACCGACCCCAGCGAACACAAGGAGTGCCGCAACCACCGCGATGAGGCGCAGCGAGCCACGCCGCGCACGAGGACGCTGAGCATCAGGCGCGTCGTCATCGACGAGTGACAGTGGCATCTCGAGTCGTGGTTCGGTCAGGGCACACCACGCGGCCAGTCGCATCGCATCGGACTCGTTGTTCTGGCCGTCGACGCGAACGGGAGTGACGAGGAGACCACCAACGCGCTGCACCTGCGCGCGGCACGACGCCAACACGCTCGTGAGCTCGGGTTCGAGTGACGCCTGTACCGTCAGCACCGATGCGCCCCGCGGGATCAACTCGCTCACAGACTCGTGGCGCGCCTTGCGCAGCGCCTGCAGCTGGCCCTCGCGCCACGAAACGACCTCGACATGTGCGGCGTGCACGACAAGCGCATGTCCGGTGGCGGCGTTGCTCGCGGTTGGCCAGACGGTGGCAGCAGGCGCGATCCAACGCACTCGGCCACCACAGGCGATGACCTCCTCCGTCAGCGCACGCGTGCGGCGCGCGGAGGCGCCGGCGATCAGTCGCACGTCGCGTGCATCACTCCCGTCCGCGCTCATCGCGACGGCCGCAGTATCCGTTGCACTCATCGGCGCTGAGACCCCCGTTCGCAACGGCTCGGCCTCCCGCAGAAAATGACGCGCCGCACTGCGCGCGACGAGGCGCCGTGCGTCGGCATCATTCACGGGAGGCAGGGTGGCGGTGCGCACGTCCACCGCGGGAGCGAGCAGTGCGATCCGTACATCGGCCGTGCTCGTTGGCGCCTCACCGATGAGGTCACGCAACACCGCCTGTACCGCACCGCGCCACGCCTCGAAGGCGTCAGGGAGCGCGGCGTCACGCCACGCGATCCGACCATCGGGCGTGCGACGCACCGCCACGAGACGCGTGTCGGAGAGGGCAAGCCCGAGGCTCGCGGCGGTTGTGCGCGCGCCGCCGCTCACCAGCGCTGCTCCGAGACGCGAACTGACCCATCGTCGAGCCGATGTACGACGGCGCGCATGCTCGCAGCGGGTCCCGGCGACGTGGCACGCGTGGTGAGCGTGAGCAGCACATCGCGGGTCTGGACCGTGACTGCACTGGTGAGTTGCCGCTCCAGCGCGGCGCCCGCAGGACCGGAGGCGCCGCTTGCCGTGATGAGCGCGGGCACGGACTCGATGCGACGACCGCTGCTGCGGAGCGCGAGGATCTGTCGGAGCAGCACCTCGGTCACGCCGGGCAACGTGCGCAGCACAGCCTCGGGCGCCGCGTTGAGGTTGATGCGCACGTTGCCCCCCAGCGTGGACAGCAGCGGTCGCACCGCATCGAACGTCTCGGGCGTCATGCCGAGGACGTCACGGACGTCGTCGACATCACGAAATGATCCATTGGTGGGGCGCACCAGGAGTCCGGCGCGCGCGTACGCCGCCGCCTCGCCGCCCTGCGCGCGAGGGAGCGTGTCCTGGTCACGCCAATCGGCAATGGCCTGAGCGAGCGCCTGTGCGGTGGGGAGGTCACGCAGTACCGTCGCAAACATCGTGGCCAGTTGCACTTCGCCGAGCAGATTCACATTGCGGACCGTGCCGAGATCGAGCACCTGGACGTCCACCTGCTGCTCACCCACGGTCACCCCATCGGCCAGCTGCGTCTCGAGCATTGCCCACGGATCGCGCCACGCGATGTCCGCCGGGCCATTCGCTGCTCCGTTGCCGGCCTGTGCACGGGCCGCGCGCGCGAGTCGCTCCTCGGTCTCGAGTCGAGCGCGCACCGTGGCGAGTGCGCCGCTCAGCACGGCGTCATCACGCGCGCGATCGGCGGCGCTCAGCCCGAGATGGCGACGTGCCTGTGCGGCAAGGGCGAAGCGAGTGCCCACGGTCGCAATCATGAGTACCAACCAGAGCGCACCGAGCAGAGCAACGCCGGTGCGCGCGCGATGCGATGGCAAGGGAACGCGCGTCGTCATCGCACATCCTCCGACTCGGTCACGGCACGTTGGGCGGCCGTGTTCGACAGCGCGAACGTGAGTGGCAAGGCACGCAGGCGTGTCGCGTCACCGCTGGCCCCGAACGCGAGGCGCACCGCCGCGGGCGTGATGGCGCGAGCATCGCGGCCCGGGACCCACCGTCGCGTGCGCGCGTCGAGCCACTCCACCGTGAGCGCGGTGATGACTGAATCGAGCGCCTGACGGCGTGTCGGTCCGCCCGCGAACGTACGATACTCGACACTCAATCCATGTTCTGGCGTGTCGGGATCATCGTCGATGTACAGGCGGACCTGCACGTCGCGATGCCCGAGCGGTGTGTTCGCACTCGTGGTGACGTTGAACTCATCGGACGCGGTACGCGCGAATCGCGTGTCGAGCCGCTGCACCTCGCGTTGCTGCGCGACGCGTCGCGCATCGGCTTCGCGCACGATGGCGGTCGCGAGTGGCAGATCGATCGCCCCGTTCTGCACCCACTCACGCACCAGCGCTCGGCGCGCGCTCTCGCGCTCGGTCGCGCTGCTTGCCTCGACAAGATGCGCGCGACGGTCGATCAGCTGCTCGAAGGTGCCCGCACCCACGAGCGCCACCACGCTCGTGACGGCGAGGGCCACGACCAGTTCGATGAGTGTCACGCCGCGTCGCTCGTGTCTCATCGCCGACCACCCGCTGGCGCATCCGCCACCGAGCGTGCGGCTGGTCGGTACTCGGCACCCTCCGCGACCACGACGCCGTCGTTCCACCGCACTTCGATCGTGATCAGAAACAGCCCCGGGTAGCGTGCATCGGGGCGCACGTCGCTGCGCCATGCGTATTCGGCGAACGGCGCGTCGAACGCGCCGCCGGCGAGTGAATCGGGGAGCAGGCGCAGTTCGCTTTCCGTGGCGAGCGCGAGGCGCACGCGCGTCTCCTCGAGTAACGCCTGCGCCTCGTGGGCGCGGCGCGCGCGTTCAGCAGCGTGCGTACCGCTGCTGGCGACGGAGAGCGCACCCAGGCTGGTCGCGCCCACGATCGCGAGCGCCGCGACAGCCTCGATGAGCGACAGCCCACGGCGGGCGCGTTCAGCGCGCGACACGCTGCACCTCGCCGGACCAGGTGTCCACGCTCAAACGCACGACGCCATTCGGGGTGCGCACGCGCAGCGTGTCACCCTCTGTTGCACCAGACGGACGAAACACGAAGGTTGCGCGAGTCTCGAGCGGCTCGAGGGTCCCACGTGCAGCGTCTGGCAACGACGCGTCGCGCCACCGGTCTTGCCCCGCGCTCCCGCTCGTGTCGATGGTCAGCGCACCGAGCCCGCCGTCAATGCGAACGGTCACGACCTGTCGCGCGCGTCGCGCCTGATCGCGCGCCGCTTCGAGCACACCGGCGAGCTCTGCGGCCGCATCCGGCTCCGACGCCTCATCCGGCCACCACATGGGCGTGACCAAGAGCGCCGTGATGGCCACAATGGCGAGCACCACACTCAGTTCGATGAGCGTGAAGCCACGACGACCGGCTCGCGGAACGCGCCTCACGCGAACGCACCCGCGTTGATGCCGTAGATGGCCTGCAGCAAGGCCCACGCAATCATCGCCACCACCGCGCCAAGCACCACGATGAGCACGGGCTCGGCGAGCGTCGCCAGGCGCTGCGCGGTGCGCTCGGTACGTTCGTCGAGCAGATCGGCCGTCTTCACGAGAAAGGTGTCGAGCTGTGCGGAGGCTTCGCCAATGCCCACGAGCTGCGGCACGAGGGGCGGCACGATGGCCTGTGTCGCAAAGGCGGCCGACAGCGACGCGCCGGCGCGGACACGTTCACGAACCTCGTGCACGACATCACGCGCGATCGGATCATCGATCGTCGCCGCGACATCGCCAAGCGCGACGTACACCGGCGCGCCACCACCAATGAGTGCCGCGAGCAGTCGCGTGATGCGCGCGGCCAGGATCTGCCGTCGCAGTGTGCGCACGAGTGGTAGCGACAGCCACGTGCGCGCGAGCGTCCGGCGCCCCGACTCGCTGCGACGCAGCGAGGTGATGAGCGCACCGAACATGACTGGTGCGGCCAGCAACACGGGCCACAGGGATCCCAGCACCGACGAGACCGCCAGCAGGAATCGCGTGACGGGGGGCAATGCGGCACCTGCGTCCTCGAGCAACGTCGCAAAGCGCGGCAGCACCACCACGAGGAGCAGCACGATCGCCACGGTGCCGGCGAGCGCGAGCAGCGCTGGATAGAGCGTCGCGGCGAGAATGCGTCCGCGGAGCTGTTCACTGCGTTCGAGTTGGGCGGCGAGTCGGGTGAACGACGCGGCGACATCACCGGCCCGTTCACCGGCGTGAACCAGTCCGGTGTAGGTGGGCGGAAAGAGCTCGGGCCACGCACGGAGTGCTTCGGCGAGGGATTCGCCCCGTTCAACGCGGCGCTTCACGTCGTCGAGGGCATCACGCACCTGATCACCGGTGACGCCACGGGCCGCATCGAGCGCCTTGGCGAGCGGCAAACCGGCCGGTAGCAGCGAGGCGAGGGCGCGCGTGAGTTCGAGCACGTCGCGCCGGCGTCGGCCTGCCCGCCACATGCCCGCGCGCTCCGGCGGGTCCTCGCGCACGATCAGGACGTGCAGCCCCCGCGCCTCGAGCTGTCGCGCGACCGCCGCTTCACTATCGGCGCGCTCCACGCCACGCGTGCGCGCGCCGGCGTCCGTGACGGCCTCGAAGGAGAAGCGGGGCATGGTGCGTGCGCCTACTGCCAGCCGAGGATGTCGGCGTCTTCGCCCTCACCGCCCGGGCGACCGTCCGCACCGTACGAGAGCAGATCGTACCCGGTGGGGTTCACGTCGCCGGGCGCGAGGTAGACGTACGGATTGCCCCACGGATCGACCGGCAGCGCGCGACGCAGGTAGGGGCCGCGCCAGGTGGACGGTGGGTCAATGGACGGGATCGTCTCGAGGGCGGCGAGCCCCTGCGCCGAGGTTGGGTACCGCCCCGTATCGAGCCGGTAGGCGTCAAGCGCGGTGGCCAGCATCTCGAGCTGCGACCGGGCCGTGGTGCTTCGCGCGGTGCCCACGTGCTGGAATACGTTGGGCGCGACGAGTGAGGCGAGGATCGCGATGACGGCGATCACCACCAGAATCTCGATCAGCGTGAAGGCGCGGCGGTGGGCGCGCAGGGTAGAGCGGCGGGCGGGCATGTGGGTGGGCCTCATGGGGAGAGTCTAGCCGTTGGGTGGGTGGGTGACCACCACCGGCCGCGCCGGTGGGCTTGCCCGATGCGCCAGTTCGTGTCGTTCCGCGCCCGGCGTGTGACGCATCGCACATGCCGAGCGGGGCATTTGGTGCTAACGTAGGGCGCAGTCAGGCGTCCGTGTAATACCCCGGCACCACCGACAACCCTCGGTCGTGCCCTCCGCCCGATCCCACCCGCAGTATCCGTTCCACCGGTCCGCACCGGTCCAGGAGGCCACGTGCAGGCGAGAGTTGCTGATGAACGGGACCGCGCGGCGTCCCGCCGTGAGTTCCTGCGCACGATTACCGGCAAGGCGCGCGCGGAAGCGGCGGTGCCCGAGGACGCGATCCCCGGTGCCCCGCTGGGCGCGAACGTGCCGCCGCCCGTGGCGTGGAGCGATGCGCGCCTGCGCGTCGTTCGCCGCGCCGGCTACGGCCCGCGCGCGAGCGACGTGGATGAGGTGAAGCGCGTGGGCTATCAGCGCTGGCTCAACGATCAGGTGAACTTCGAGCGCATCGACAACGCCGCGCACGAAACCGATGTCGCCACGCGCTGGCCCAATCTGGCGCTCGGACCGGCGCAGCTCGCCGCGCTCAACGCGGGGACGCTGTCGAATGAACTGCAGATGGCGACGCTCTATCGCGCCGCCTTCTCGCGTCGGCAGCTGTACGAGCGCATGGTGGAGTTCTGGACCGATCATTTCAGCATCGACATCAACAAGGTCGGGTATCTCAAGCTCGTCGACGACCGCGACGTCATTCGTCGCCACGCGATGGGGAAGTTCGGTGATCTGGTGCGGGCGAGCGCAAAGAGTCCGGCCATGCTCGCCTATCTCGATCAGAACCTGAGCCGTGCGGGCGCGCCGAACGAGAACTACGCGCGTGAGCTCATGGAGCTGCACACGCTCGGCGTGGACGGTGGCTACACACAACAGGATGTCTCCGAGCTCTCGCGTGTGCTCACCGGTTGGACGTTCACGGGAGCCGGGGTCTTCTCATTCAATCCGTCGCGACACGACTGGGGTGCGAAGACGGTACTTGGCGTGACGATTCCTGCGGGTTCGCCGACGCTCGGGCAGGAGGGCGTGAAAGAAGGTGAGCAGATCATCGAGTTCCTGCTCAATCATCCGAACACCGCACGCTTCATTGCGACGAAGCTGCTGAAGTGGTTTGTCACGCCGGAGCCGAGCGAAGCGCAGATTGCCGCCATTGCCGGCGCGTACAAGGCCACCGGTGGCGACATCAAGCGCATGGTGCGCGCCACGCTCAACGAAGGGTGGATCGCGCAGGCGCCGCTCAAGCTGAAGCGTCCGTTTCATCTGGTGGCGAGCGGCCTGCGCGCCACCGACTCGGTCGTGGCCAACATCGACGGGATGCGCGGCCAGGTACGTACGCTCGGTCAGCCGCTCTTCCAGTGGGAAACGCCCGACGGGTTCCCCGACCTCATGGAGTATTGGGTCGGCAACATCCTGCCGCGCTGGTCGTGGGCGAACACGTTGGCAAGCAGCAACTCGGCCACGACCGTGCGCGTGAATGTGGATTCGTATCTCACGGGCACGCCGGATGCCGCCCTCGATCGCATCAACGCCGAGTACTTCGCGGGCGAACTGTCCCCGAGCACTCGCGCGCAGCTGCGCACGTTTCTTGTCGGCGGGACCTTCAATGCGACGCGCGTGCGCGAGACGATCTCGCTGGCGCTGAGCTGCCACGAGTTCCAGTGGTACTGACCCTCGGAGCCTCACGATGACTGCCCACGATCACGCGCACGACACCGGCTGCTCCGAGTATCGCGATCTCTCGCGCCGGCAGTTCCTCGCTTCTTCGGCCACCCTCTCGGCGGCCGCTGTCATCTTTCCGGAGTGGCTGCCGCGCATCACGCTGGCCGATCATTACTCGTCGACGCGCGACATCATGGTGTCGGTCTTCCTGCGCGGCGGTGTGGACGGACTCGCGATGGTGATTCCGCACACGTCGCCCGAGTACTACGCGTTGCGACCGACCATTCGGACGCCGGCGCCGGATTCGCTCGCCGCAAACCGCGCCATCGCGCTCGACAACAACTTCGCGTTCCCGCCGGCCATGCAGGGGCTGCTGCCCCCCTACGCCGCGCAGGATCTGCTCGTGCTGCACGCCACGGGCATTCGCAACAACAACTCGCGTTCACACTTCGACGCGCAGCGCTACATCGAGGTGGGCAAGCCGGTCGATCCGGACCTCACCTCGGGGTGGCTGGGGCGGCATCTGGCGAGTGTCCCACCCGTGCATGCGTCTCCGGTGCTTCGTGGCATTGGCTTGAGCTCGGGGTTGCAGAAGACGCTCGTCGGTGCACCACAAACGTTGCCCATCTCGAATCCGGCGAGTTACACGATCGGGGGATCGAGCACCACGCGTGCGGCGCGCACGGCGATGCTGCAGGCCAACTACACGGACAGCGTGAATCCGTTGCGCGCGGCGGCGCTTGACGCGCTCTCGACCATCAATCTGCTCGGCTCGCTCAACATCAACGCCTATACACCTGCAAACGGTGCGGTGTATCCGAACACGTCGTTCGGTCGGGGTCTGCGCAGCATCGCGGCACTCATCAAGTCCGACATCGGGCTCGAGGCTGCGGCCATCGACATCGGCGGCTGGGATACGCACGCGTCGCAGGACCCCAACGGCGGTCAGATGGCGCAGAGCATGCTCGACCTGTCGCAGTCGCTCGGTGCCTTCTGGGCCGACGTGATGAACACGGGCTATCCGGTCACGGCGGTGGCGGTGTCGGAGTTCGGTCGCAACGCGCGCGAGAACGGCAGTCAGGGTACCGATCACGGGCGTGGCACCGTGATGTTCGCGATGGGCCGCGGCATTGCGGGCGGGCGTGTCTACACAGCGGGTTGGCCCGGGCTTGCGACCGCGCAGCTCGAAGACCGTCGCGACCTGCGCGTCACGCTCGACTACCGCGACGTGCTCGCCGAAATCGTGCAGAACCGGCTGGAGAACCAGAACCTCAGCTACGTCTTCCCCGACTGGACACCGACGTTCCACGGTGTCACGCGTTCGAGTGCGTGACACCAACGAGGCGCGCGCGACCGCGGTCGCCGTGCTTCAGCGGACGATGACTTCGCCGTCCATGCCGGGGTGCACGGTGCAGGTATAGGGGAAGGTACCAGCGGTGTTGAAGGTGCGAAGGACGCTGGTGTCCTTCACGACGGGAATGTTGGCGGGTGCGCCGTTCGTCGAGAAGATGACGTTGTGTCCACGACGGTCGGGCGATTCACTGATGCGAAAGCGGATGAGATCTCCGCGCCGGATCTCCGCACTCGTGGGCGAGAAGACGTTGCCGGGCGTGAACACATCGAGCGTGTCGGGACGGTTCGGGTTGGGGTCGGTCGGGGCGCTGTCGCCACCACCACCACACGCCGAGAGACCGAGTGACAGCAGCACCGCGCCGCCAACCACGGCGGTACGCGACACGGATAAACGCAGGACGGGAGTGCGACGCATGGGACGGTGGAGCGAAAGGGTTCGACGGTGGACGCAGCGTACCCCCGACGCGTTTCGGCGGCGGAGCACACGCGCGGCCGCGATCATCACGATCGCACTGACGAGCGCCTGCGGCGACAGCGGGACGGGCCCCCAGGTACCGGAGCCGAGTCCGAACGACCCCGTGGCGGGCGCGTTTGCGCTCACCACGGTCAACACGCGAGCCATTCCGTTCCCCATCTTCGATGAGGGCGGCTTCAAGCTGGAACTCACGCAGAGTCAACTTACGCTCCAACCCGGCGGAGAGTTCGTGCTGGCCATCACGACCGTCGAAACGGTGGCCGGCTTCCCCAGCACCTTCCAGGACACGACGCGCGGTTCGTGGACCCAGAATGCCGGAAACGTCTCGCTCAACGCGACCGGCGGGGCCGCCGCCGCGGCGACCTGGGATGGGCGAACGATCGGCTTTGCGCTCGATTACGACGGGCAGGCGCTCAACGTCGTGTATCGCAAGAATCCCTGACGGGTGACCCCTCAGGGCGCGGTCAGCGCACGAAGTCGCGCGTCGGCCACGTCATCGGCCGGATAGATCAGTTCCACGTGCAGCGCGTCCACGGTGATGTCCCGCGCGCCGCCAAAGTGCACCAGCGTCGACAGGGTGCGAACATGACCGAGGGGTGTTCGCAACTCGGTCATGAGCACCGGCGCCTCGACGCGATGCGGTGTCGAGTGCATTGGGCGTGAGTCCAGCTGCTCGGTGACCAGTGTGAGCAGGGCACGCAAGCGCGTTGGTGTCGTATCGGCACGCGTGCCACGCAGTGTCGGCGCAATGAGGGCGTCGAGGTCACGCTGCAATCGGCGTCGTGTTTCGTGCAATACCTCGTCGTGATTCACGATCATTGGCGCGAGTGGTCCGCACAGCAGCGCCACGAGGTTCACGCGCGGTGTCTGTTCGAGCGGTGGCAACGAGAGCAATCGGCGCGCGGCATGATTCGCATCGAGCACGTCATACGTCGCGTCGAGCAACAGCGCCGGCCACGGTTCGTGCTGTCGCAGCAGGTGCGCAATCACCGTACGCACCGCAGCCAAGGCGCTCGAGTCGAGTGGTTCGGCGCTGCGGTCGGCCGCGAAGCCGGCGCTGCCGAGCAGGCGATTGCGATCGGCCGGTGGCAGGTCGAGCGCGTCGGCGAGCCGCTGCACCATGCCCAGTGTGGGGCGCGAGCGACCGGTCTCGAGAAAGCTCACATGGCGGGCCGAGGTGTCGGCGCGGAGCGCGAGCGCGAACTGACTGAGCCGCCGCTGGCGACGGCACTGTTGCAGGGCGAGTCCGAACGGCGACGTGGGTCGGCGCTCGGTGACGCGGTTCGCATGAGGCGCGGTCATGCGGAGACGATAACACGTATGGCACGGCGGCACGCTTCCCTGCGAGGGAATCGCTCCGCTTCCTTCGCGTCGCGATGATCCGCTCACCGGACACGGGCCGTGCCCGTGCGATCCGCCGTCACGTATCTCCTCGCGGGAGTCTGCCCCATGCGCGTTTCGTCTTCGCGGCTGCAGCTGGCTGGTTGGTTCTTCGTGGCCGTCGGCGTTGGCCTCGTGCTGCCCGCTCTCCTCGCTCCCTCCCTGCTCGATGCGGTGTACGGACTCGTGCGGACCGGGACCCCGCTTGCGGCTCCACTCGATGCATCGGCGCGCTTCGGCGCGGCGCTGGCGGGTGCGCTCACGCTCGGCTGGGGGTGGTGCATTCTGACGGTGGGCGCGGGTCGTCCGTTCCCGACGGCGCTGCGACACGGCGTACTGGCCTGGTTCGTGGCGGACAGCGCAGCGTCGCTGCTGCTCGGTTTCGGTGGCAACGCCGTGTCGAACCTCGGGTTCGTACTCGTCACGTGGTGGGCGACGACCGCAGTCACTGTACCAACGACGGCCGATCCCTCGCCGCGCGTGTGACATGCGCCACAGGCGGGCGGCGCCGTGGGCGCACAGATTGCGAGCATGTCCATGTCACCAGCGGTCCGCGCCACACCGATTGGTCTCGCGCTCGTCGCCATTCTCTCGGGTTGCGCCACGGCCACCGACGACACGCGCGCCCTCGGGCCTGATCTCACGGATCCGCGTCCCGATACCACGGGGCGCGGGTCGGTGACCTGGTCGTTCAGCGGGCCCACGCCATCGCCCGTCCCGTTCAACGAAATCGGCTGGGACGTGCAGATCCACTCGCGTGACCGCGAGACGTGGCTTGCACCGCAACCGGTGGACGCGCATCACGGCATGGACTGTGGTCCGCATCCGGGGGTGCACGCCGTGACCCGCTACGAGGAGATGGTGTTCCGGTGTCGTGACCATCTGATGACGGCGATTCGGGCCGATGGCTACGGCGTCATCGTCCTGACGCCCGATCGCATGCTCGACTGGAGCGGCGGCGAGGCCGTGCTGCGCTTCGATGTGTCCACGTTTCGCAGTTCGTGGCGCGACTGGATCAAGGTGTGGTTGAGTCCGTTCGAGGCGCAGCTTCCGGTGCCGGCCGGGGCGTTCGTCCCGGATCTGAACGGACCGCCTGCACAGGCGCTCTTTCTCGAGATGACATCGCGCGGCAATCTCTGTCCGCGCGTAGTGCGCAACTTCGAGATCATCGCGTTGGCGTGCGACGACTGGCGCGATCTGAGCGAGCGTGTGCCGTCGAGTGCAACGACGCGCACCACGGTGGAGCTCCGGGTATCGCGCACGAGTGTGCGCGTGTCGCTGCCGCAGCACGCGATCGTGCTCTCGGACGTGACGCTTCCGCAGCCGCTCGGCTTTTCGCAGGCGGTGCTGCAGTTCGCGCACTATTCGTACACCCCCGACAAGTGCGACGGCTGCACCGGCGCCAACACCTGGCATTGGGACGAGGTGCGCGCGGCGCCGAGCGTGCCGTTCACGATCGTGCGCGCAGATCGCCGGTACGTGGATGGGGCGGGTGGCGAGGTGCGCTTCGCGGCGCCAGCGCCCGACGGGGCTCGGCTGCGATTCGTGGCGGCGGGGGTGGCACCCGAGGTGAGTCTGGACGGTGGCGCGACGTGGGCGCGGGCGCTGGCGCAGCGTGTGTTGCGGGACGGCGATCCCGTCCAGCAGTACTGGATGCCCGTGCCCGCCGGGACGCAGCGGGTACGCCTGCGGCCCGGACAGCCGCTGAGCTGGTGGCCGCATCGGGATGTATGGGTGGCTCGGGACTTTGCGCTCTGGGCGCGATGAGGCGAGAAGTGACGCTATAAAGGCTCTATGGTGTATGTCGAATGGCGCGAAAGTCGTCTCAGTGTTTGCGCCATCGGTCGCTGATACATCCGTCGGCTTCGGGAACCAGACCGGCCGGGTCCGAACTTCACTGCCGTGTGCGCGCCGGCTATTGCTTCATGGCGTCGCACCGAACGCCCGTGTCGACGCCCCGGACCCGCCGACCATGCCACCCGCGCCGGACAGCTCCCCGCACGACCGCCTGACCGATTCGTGGATCGCGAACGCCGCGGCCTGGACGCGCGTCGTGCAGGCGGGCGGCATTCCCAGCCGCAAAGCCGGCACGGATGCCGCCATTACCGCCGCCCTCGCGAGGCTCCCGCGGGGCCGAGTGCTCGACGTTGGGTGTGGCGAAGGGTGGCTCACGCGAGCGCTCGCGGCGCAGGGCCACGAAGCGATTGGCATCGACGCGAGCCCGCCGCTGATCGACGCGGCGCGCGCCACGCCGCACCCCGCGGGTCTCGTCGGGTCAGCGACCTACGCCGTGGCAACGTACGCCACGCTCGCCACTGCGCTTCACCCGCTCGGCGGTCCCTTCGACGCGGCCGTCTGCAACTTCGCGCTGCTCGACGATGACCTGGCCACGCCGCTCGTGGCGTTGCACACCGCGCTGCGCCCAGGTGGTACACTACTCATTCAGACCGTCCATCCGCTCACGGCGCTCGCCGGCGCGCCCTACGAGGACGGATGGCGCGAGGAGACCTTCTCGGCGTTCGCCGAAACGTTTCCCGCGTCGATGCCGTGGTACTACCGAACCCTCGGCAGTTGGCTGCATGCGGTGCTCGGCGCCGGCTTCACGCTGGCCTCGGTGGACGAACCGCGTGCCGAGGCCCAACCCCTTCCACTCTCGCTGCTCATCACGGCCACGCGACGCTGAACGTCGCGCGGTCGTGCGTTTTCCCTCCTACCGCACCATCACCTCATGAACTTCTCACGACTCGCGCGGCGACTCGCCGTGCCCACGCTGCTGGTCGCGTTGGGTACGCCGCTCACCGCTCAGGCCCAACTCACTGTCACCGGTCGCGTCACCGACGCGACGGGCGGCGGCATCGCAGCCGCGTCGGTGCTCATCGACGGGACGCGTGTGGGTACCGTGACCACCGAAGACGGCACCTATCGCCTCGTCGTCTCCTCGCCGCAGCCGCCCCTCGTGCTTCTCGTGCGTGCGCTCGGCTACAAGCCACAGCGCTTCCCCCTCAGTACCACGAGCGGACAGGTCACGCAGGATGTGCGCCTCGAGCGCGACATCCTCAACCTCTCGCAGCTCGTGGTCACCGCGTCGCGCGTGGAAACGGAGCGCGCGAGTCTTGGCGCATCGCTCGCCACGGTGACCGGTGGTGACGTCGCCAATGCGGGTGTCCCGCAGGTGGACGCCGCGCTGGCCGGCAAGGTGCCGGGTGCGCTCGTGCAGCTCAACTCCGGCACGCCCGGGGGCGGCGCCAGTGTGCGTCTGCGCGGTCTCTCCACGATCAGCCGAAGCGCCGAACCGCTCTACATCGTGGATGGCGTGATCATCGACAACGGCTCGAATCAGGCCGTCGATCTCGGTGGCAACACGAGCAACCGCGTGGCTGACCTCGATCCGAACGACATCGAGCGCATCGAGATCGTGAAGGGTGCGGCGGCGGCGGCGCTCTACGGTTCGCGTGCCAACAACGGCGTGGTGCAAATCTTCACGAAGCGCGGTCGGCCCGGGGCGCTGCGCGTGAACGTGCGCACCTCGGTCGGGTCCGACGACGTCGAGAATCGCCTCGAGGTGAATCGTGCGCCCGTGAACGCCGCAGGTCAGACCGTGGAACGCTTCGACTATCAGGATCAGATCTTCCAGCGCGGCCTGACGTCGAACACCACCGTCGGCCTGTCAGGTGGTGATGACAAGACGCAGTTCTACCTCGGCGGATCGCTGCAGACGCAGGAAGGCATCATCCGCACGACTGATTACGTGCGCCAGAACATCCGCCTGAATCTCGACCGCACCATCACCGATTGGCTCAAGCTGTCGACGTCGACGGCGTACGTGACGAGCACGGCGAATCGTCAGGCCAACGGCGGTCTCGTGAACAATCGCGGCGTGCTCACGAACTTCCTGTTCAACTCGAACGACCGCAATCTCTTCGCCGACCCGGTGACCGGCATCTTCCCGCGCGGACAGCTCGCCTCGAATCCGCTCGAAGTGATGGCCAACTGGAAGGCACCGCAGGACATCTCGCGCTTCACGGGGGGTCTGCAGCTCACGGCCACGCCCACCGAGGCGCTCTCCATCGACTACCGCGTCGGTATCGACAACTATACCGATGCGCAGTCGTCCTTCGTGCCGCGCGGCAGCTCGGCGCCGGATCTGCAGGGTGGGCTCGCGATTTCGGCGGCACTCCGCGCCGAGCTGTTCAATCAGGACGTGGACGTCACGTATCGCTGGCCCGCGCTCGGCAACTGGCGCTTCGTGACCAGCGCGGGTTCCAACTATCAGCAGCAGCGCTTCAACTCCACGATCGCGCGCGCCGAGAATCTGGCGCTGCTCGTGACGACGGTGCAGGGGAGCACGCAGTTCGCGAGTCAGAGCATCGATGAGCGTCGCATTCTTGGCTTCTACGGGCAGCAGCAGCTCACGTATGGCGATCTGCTCACGCTCACGGCCGCCATTCGTTCCGATGCGTCCAGCGCATTTGGTCGCGACGAGCGACAGCAGTACTTCCCCAAGTTCGGCGCGTCGCTCGACCTGACGCAGCTCGATGGCGTGCAGCGCGTGCTGTCGCCGGTGGTCGATCGCCTGCGCGTGCGCGGTGGTCTGGGCTTCTCGGGTGAGCAGCCGCCCGGCAGCTTCGACCGCCTCGCCAACTACGTGTTCGAACCGGCGGGTGGTCTCTCGGGTGTGGTGAACAGCACGCGGCAGGGCAACGAGGGGCTGCGGCCGGAGCGGTCGCGCGAGCTCGAGCTCGGTCTCGACGCGGAAATGCTCGGTGGCCGCTTCGGTGTGGAATACACGTACTTCGACCGACAGGTCACCGACCTCATCCTGCCGCAGACGGTGACGCCCTCGACCGGCTTCACGGAGCGGCTCACGAACGTCGGTTCGCTCACCAATGCGGGCCACGAGATCCTGCTGCGTTCGTTCAACGTGCAGCGCGCGTCGTTCAGCTGGAACACGACGGTCACGCTGGCCACGAACAATCCGCAGGTGACGCAGGTGGCTTCGGGTGGCGCGTTCTTCATTCCCGAGAGCTTCAACATCATCCGCGTGGCTGCGAATCAGGCGCCGGGCCACTTCTGGGGCACGACGTACCGCCGCAACGAAGCCGGACAGATCCTGAACGCGGCCGGCCAGCCCATTCAGGCGGAAGATGGCACGATCACCGGCATTCCGGCCATCGGACCTGCGCAGCTCATCGGCAACCCGAATCCCGGCCACTACTGGTCGGTGATCAACGAGTTCACGGTGCGCAAGAACTTCGCGCTGCGCGTGCAGTTCGACGGGGTGGGCGATGTGGACGTCTTCAACTTCGATCGTCGCCTGCTCGAGACGCCGGCGTTTGGTGTGGGTGCGGCGTACGCCGATGAACTCGAAGGGCGCGTCCCGCGCGGCTACTTTGCGGCGCGTCGTTCGATCTTCGAGGAGTACGTCGAGGACGGCAGCTTCGTGAAGCTGCGTGAGATCGCGCTCACGTGGACGCTGCCGGAGGCGATCAACAAGCACCTGCGCACGCGTGGTGCGAGTGTGACGTTCTCGGGGCGCAATCTGCACACGTGGACGAACTACACCGGATGGGATCCCGAAACCAACACGGGTGGTCAGCGCACCGCGGTGCGCGGCTTCGGCTTCGCGGCCGTGCCGATTCCGCGCAGTGTCGCGATGTCCGTGAACCTGAACTACTGAGACGCCGACCATGACACCTACTCTTCTCCGGCCGGCGCGTCGTTTCGCCTGGGGCATGACGCTGCTTGGCGTCGCGTGCCTGCCCGCGCTCGCCGCGTGCACCCTCGACATCAACAATCCCAACGCGGCCACCGAGGAAACAGTCCTCACCACGCCGGCGGGCGTGCGTGCGCTCGCGATCGGCCTGCAGGGGCGCTACGGGAACGCGCAGGCGGATGCCGTGTGGATTCCGGGGCTCGTCGCTGGCGAGCTCGGCGTCACGAATGCGTCGCTCGCGCCGCAGCGTGCCTTCCAGCGTTTCCCTGACGCGAGTGCGATCACGCCGCTCGAAGACGTGAACGTCGACGTGCTCAACTTCTGGAGCCGTCACTACCAGATCGTGCGCACGGCCGACGAGATCCTCGCCAGCGTCGATAACGTCACGCTCGCTCCCGGGACCGCCTCCGGACTGCGCGCACTCGCGCTCACCATGAAGGCCTACGCTTTCGGGACGCTCAGTGAGGCGTGGGAGCGCATTCCGGTGGACATCACCGGTGCCGCGTCGCCCTTCGTGGACCGCGCGACGGCGCAGACCACGACGCTCGCGCTGCTGGCCGACGCGCGGACGGTGCTCTCGACCACGGCGGCGAGCACCGAGTTCACGAGCACGCTGCTGGCGCCCGGCATCGACCTGCCCAATCTCATTCGGGCGTGGCAGGCGCGGTACGCGCTGGCCGCGGGTCGGAACGCCGAGGCGCTCGCCTTCGCCAACGAAGTGCCGGCGAATGCCGGCAGCGAGTTCCGCTACGCCACGGCCGACCTGAGTCCGCTCTGGTCGGTGTTCACCGGCCTTCGCTACTTCTCGGCGCAGGCGTCGCTGGTGACGCAGGCCGAGAGCGGCGATACGCGCGTGACGGCGCAGTTCGGGACCACACCACAGAGTTCGTTCGGTGGGTCAAGCATCGTACCCGTACTGCGCTTCGCCACGCAGACGGAGCCGGTAGCGATGTTCACGCAGGATGAGCTGGCACTCATTCGTGCGGAGGCGCTCGCGCGACTCAATCGTGTCGAGGAGGCGCGGACGGCGGTGAACGGTGTGCGTACGCGTGCCGGACTGGCGGCACGAACCGCCACCGAGCTTGGCACGCAGCAGGCGGTGCTCGATGAAGTACTGCGCCAGCGTCGCTACTCGCTCTTCGCCACGGGCACCGCGTGGGCCGATCTGCGTCGCTTCGGTCGCATCACGCAGGCGCGCGTCACGTGGCTGCCATATCCGCTCAACGAGCGGTCGGGCAATCCGAATACGCCGCCCAATCCATAACGTGCGCATGCATCGGTCTCGCGGTACCGGGCGTCCGGTACCGCGAGGCCGATGGCACGGTGATGTGCACGGGCGGTGATGATTTCGTGACCGGAGTCGTGGCGATCCGATACCGGATCGTCGGGTGATCGGGAGCGGCAGAGCGGAGGTTGTGGAGATCGCGATCGATGCATCGCGGATCCCACCTCCAGCCCCGGTGCCACATGCTGCCCGACCCACGCTCCCGCTCCCACCTGCTGCTTGCCGCAGCCCTGCTGCTGCCGTGCGCAGCGATCGGCGCACAGTCAACCAGCACGCGCGATTCCGCGCAAACGCTCGGCAAGGTCGTCATCACCGGTGTGACCGGGCGCGGCAGCGCGCGCGCGGCCGGCGTCGTCGATACGGCGATTCTCAAGCAGGCGGCGCCCGGTACGAGTGCGCTCAAGATGGTGGAGCGCATTCCCGGCGTGAACATGCAGTCGGTGGACGGCTTCGGCATGTACGAGTGGTCGAACCGCATCACGATGCGTGGTTTCCAGACCGGTCAGATCGGTCAGACCATGGACGGCGTTCCGCTCGGCGACATGTCGTATGGCAACTGGAACGGGCTCGGCGTTGGCCGCGCCGTTGACGCGTCCAACCTCGAGTCGGCCTCGGTCACGCAGGGCACGGGTGCACTGGGTACCGCGTCCGCGAACAACCTTGGTGGCGTGGTGCAATACGCCACCGCAGAACCTTCGGGTCGGCAGCAGTTCACCCTGCAGCAGATGGGTGGCCAGTACGCGGCGCGCCGCACGATGCTGCGGTACGACCTCGGCCTGCGGTCGTTCGGCGGCTCCAACGGTGTGTCCGCCTTCGCGAGTGTCTCGCGTTTCGACACCGACAAGTGGAAGGGACGCGGCGAACGCTTCTCGAACTTCCCCGGCGAGCAGAACCTGCTCTTCGGCCAGTCCGGTCTCTTCGGCGGCGCCGGCGAAACGTGGCACGAGCAGGTGAACCTGAAGGCCAATCTCTTCCTCGCTTCGAGCAAGATCACGGCGTTCTACAACTACGCCAACCGCAAGGAGAGCGACTTCATGGATCTGTCGCTCTCGGTGTTCAACGGGACGGCACCGGGCGCGAGTCAGTTCGGCTTCGGCCCCATGTTCGACTACCTCGAGAACTGGAACACCGCGCGGCAGTTCGCGGAAGCGAGCATTCCGACCTACACGCCGCTCACCGACGCCGCGTACTTCAGCTCCGCGCAGGGCGCGCGCATGGACCACCTGATGTATCTGAAGGGTGAGTTCCGTCCGACCGAACAGCTGCGTGTGGACGTGCAGCCGTACCTGCACCTCAACCGCGGCGGTGGTGACTGGCACGCGCCGAGCTACGGCGCGAGCTACAGCCCCGATCCGGTGATGTTCCGGCAGACGCAGTACAGCGCGAATCGCAGTGGCGTGATGGCCAAGGCGACGGCATCGTTCTCCGTTGGCAGCGTCAGCAACCAGCTCGAAGTGGGCGGCTGGTATGAGATGAACGAGTCGAGCAACCGCCGGCCACGCTGGCGTCTTCGCAACTACCAGCAGAGCCCCGAAGTCGACTTCCGCAACGTGCTGCGCCTCGACTACGATCGCACGGCGGATGTCACCACGACGCAGCTGTACGTGCAGAATACGAATCGTCTGCTCAACGAGCGGCTGACGCTCACGTACGGCGCCAAGTTCCTCAACGTGGATGCCGACTTCACCAACAACGGCAATACACCCACCGATGGTGTCGTGGCGCCGATCTTCGCCGATCAGGGACGTCCGTCGCTCAACATCCAGATGGACGGCGGCATCCTGCCACAGGTCGGAGCGGTGTTCAAGGTGAACGAAAACAATGAACTGTTCGCCAACTGGTCGGAGAACGTCAATCAGTTCCCGCTCAACCCGGCGGGCGGCGTATACAACACGGCCGTGTCGACGTTCGACTTCTTCAAGAACACGGCGAAGCCGGAGCGGGCCACCACCCTCGAAGTGGGTGCGCGCACGCGGCGCGGCCGCGTGGAAGCGGGCCTCACGGGCTACACCATCGACTATCGCAACCGACTGCTCGGCGTGGCGCTCTGCCCCCAGACGGTGACCTGCGCCTCCGGCTTCGGCAACGTGGGCTCGGTGAACACGATGGGCGTCGAGGCCGTCGCCAACGCCGATCTCGGTCGCGGACTGCGCGCGTTTGCGTCGGTCACGCTCAACAGCTCGAAGTTCGGCGAGGACTACCTCAGCAATCCCACCGATCCGAACTCGCTCGTGAACACGAAGGACAAGTTCGTGCAGGATGCGCCGCAGCAGATGCTCAACGGCTCGCTCGCGTACACGCGTGGCCGTCTGAGCACGTCGATCGACGCGCGCTACGTTGGCGAACGCTACTTCACGTACACCAACGATCTCGAGGAGGCGGGTGATGGTGCCGGCAAGGTGCCCTCGTACTTCGTGTCGAACCTCTCGGCGCGCTACAACCTCGGACAGATCGGCGCACTCAAGCGCATGGAGCTGCAGCTCAACGTGAGCAACCTGCTCGACGAGCGCTACCTCGCCACCATGGGTAGCGGCGGCTTCGTGGCGCGTGGCGACCTGCCGACGTTCCTGACCGGCGCGCCGCGCCAGCTGTTCTTCACCGTCAACACGACGTTCTGATGGACGCTATCGGGTCGGTGAGCCGTCCACGACGGTCGCCGGCCCGGTGGCGCCGGCGGTGGCGGCGTGCACGATGTCCTGCGCCGCCACGCGCCCGGTGCGCTCGAGTTTGCCCCAGCCCGGCGACCAGCCGCGCAACGCGGCCCACATCGCGCGCACGAGCGCGAGGTAGAGCACCTGCCGGTAGCCGAAGCGCTGCAGCGGCACGAGCAGCACCTGACGCCGCTGTTCGCCGCGCTCGAGCATGAGGCCGAGCAGGGCCATCGCCGTGTCCACCGCCAGGAACAGCGCGTAGAGCGCCACGACTGGCAGCGCCTTGGCCCACGCGGCATGCACGCCGAGCACGGGCACGGCGAGCGCGAGCTGCGTGAGCGTGACCAGCAGCATGACGTCGGCTGCCGGCGCCAGCAGGGGAAAGAGCAGCTGGAAGAGCCACACGTTGGGAAGGCCGACAAGACCGAGTGAGCCGGCCGACCGGCGAAGCAGTGCGTCGCGATGCTTCCACGCACACTGCAACGTGCCGAAGCTCCAGCGGTAGCGCTGCTTGAGCAGCGCGCCAAACGTTTCCGGCGCCTCGGTATAAGCGATCGCATCGTCGGCGTACGCAATGCGATGTCCGTCGCGCAGCAGCGTGAGCGTGAGATCCTGATCTTCGGCCAGCGTATCGTGTCGGAACCCGCCGGCGGCGATCACCGCCCCACGATGCCACGCGCCGATCGCGCCCGGCACGACGGTCACCGCGTTGAGTACCTCGAAGGCTCGGCGGTCGAGGTTCTGGCTGGTGACGTACTCCACCGCCTGCCAGCGCGTGACCGCGTTCACGCGGTTGCCCACCTTCGCGTTCCCCGCAACCGCGGCGACACGTGTGTCGGCGAGCGGCCGCACGAGCTTGCGGATGGCGTCGGGTGCGAACTGTGTGTCGGCGTCCACCACGACGATCACGTCCCCGGTCGCCTCGCCGAGGCCAGTGTTGAGCGCCGACGCCTTGCCGCCGTTCTTCTGCGTGATCACGCGCACCCGCGGGTCATCACTCGCCCGTCGTGCGGCATCGGCGGTGTCGTCGGTGGAGCCGTCGTCGATCACGAGCACATCGAGTGTGGCGAGATCCTGCGCGAGCAGTGATGTCACCGTACGCCCGATCACGCGCGCCTCGTTGTACGCGGGGACGAGCACGGTCACGCGCGG
>ERZ1066123.60-NODE-60-length-92375-cov-10.182452_pt1 | contig 92375 bp, 75 predicted proteins | sample MGYA00382770_ERZ1066123 | MGnify/ENA primary metagenome ERZ1066123 (study PRJEB33369, sample SAMEA5778353) | biofilm metagenome | biome: Industrial cooling water; feature: Water cooling tower basin; material: Biofilm | place: United Arab Emirates | collected...
CTTGGGCTGGGGGTGCCGGTCCTCCTTGTATTGCTCGATCGCATTCTGGACGGACTGCGTGAAGTCGGTCTTGAGCTCGGCAGTGGCGACTGGGATGCCGTTCAGGAAGAGCACCAGATCGAGCACACCGCCTTCGACGGCGGAGTATCGCACCTGTCGGACCACACGCAGTCGGTTGGCCTCGTAGTGGCGGACGAGCTCAGGGTTGAGAGCGAACGCCGGACGGAACTGCGCGCACACGAGTCGCTTCTTGAGCCCGAGCATGTCGAGGCCGGTGCGCAGCACGTCAAGGGTGCCTCGCGCATTGAGCTGCTCCCGCGTGCGGGTGGCCAGCACCTCGGCTGCCTTGGCGCCGTGGAGCTTCTCCAGAGCTGCCCACGACGCCGGCTGCGTATCCTGGAGCCAGGAAACGAGGTCGGCAAGAAAGAGCGCGTGCGTGATGTCGTACTTCGCGGCATCGCCCTCCGCGTACAACCAGCCGTTCGCGGCGAGGTCGTCGCAGAGTTCGCGCTCGAAGTTGATCTCGGTGTGCAGGGGCATTCGGCGATGTTGTCGGCTGGGCCGCTCAGGCACAAGGCATCACGACTCCGGGCCCTGACGTTTGACCTCGTCGAGGGTCCGGCCATCTGCGCTCTTCCATTCGACCCAGCCATTGCTGGTCCTTCCCAGCAAGGCGAGTGCTGCCATGCTCGGCGAGCGGAAGAGGTGATCCTTCTGGAAGACCACGCGATCACCGTTGGGCACCATGATCTTCGCATCGAGCAGACGTTGGCGAAGATTCGCGCCACCGGTGCCGTCGATCGACTTCACGTTCTTGAGGCGGCCGACCGATCCCTTGAGCACCACGAACCCTTCGCTCGTGTACAGCCCGCGGCCATTGATGCCGGCAGCCGTGCACGTAAAGATCTCGTCCTTGTTGGCGGACTTTCCGCTCGCGACCGGATCGAAGAGGGGATGACCGAGCGTGGCCAGCAGTGTGCTGCCCGTTTCGAAGATCTCAAGGCAATCGGACTCCAGCGGCGCCGGCGTGTGGGGCTTGGTGCCCCCATTGCCGTTGTCGAGCGCATAGCGTCCCGCCTGCTGGCACGCCTTGAGGCAATACCACTCAAGGAAGAGCGCGTGAGTTTGCGTCAGACTGTTCGTTCTCGAGATGAGCACGAGCGCACGGTCCCAGAAGTCCTTGTTCTTCTGGTGACTGCCGAGGCGTGTGATCAACTCACCGCTTTGGCCCACGTACACGCGGGGCTCGTCGCCGTCGGCGGACTCCCCGAGCAGGAAGTACAGCGCGACCTGCTTCGCCTCGGGCATCTGGAGGAACGCCGGCAGCAGGCTTCGCGGCACCTCGATAACCTGCACGATGCGCGTGGTGATCTCGGCGATGCGGATGCCCCGAGGGTCGCCTGTTGGAAGGTAGATCTGGATGGTCTTGCCGGACGCGATCATGCGGCCTCCGCCTCCACGAGGCTGCGCACGTCGATCTGCCCGGTGACGGCGGCGGTGATCAGGGCGGCGCGGCGTTCGCGGAGCAAGGCCGCTGCGGTGCGTGCGACAGTAGCGATCTCCGAAGACCGCTGGCCTGAGTCCTCAAGGGCCTTTACGATCTCATCCTGTTCATCACGCGGAGGAATCGCTATCGCCAAGGCGCGAAACGATGCCTGATCGATGTTCTTCATGCTGGAACTCGTGCCTTCGCACGCGATCTCGATCTGCGCGCGGTATAGGCTGGTTCTTGTCCAATCGTGAACGAATGCAGGATTCACGCCCTCAAGCTCCACTTGCCAAAGCCGGTCAGGCAAGTAGAGCAACTCAACCGCTTCACGAACAAGCCCCGCGGCCCCGACGAGCGCTGGCGTGTTCATCCGACTGACAACCAGCGTGCCCGCACGCAGCGGACACGTCAATCTCGGGAGCTCTGATTGCCCAACCACCTTGTTCTGAGAAGGGTCAAACTCGCCCGTGTACACGCAGCTAGTCTTGAGCACTGCCGCCTCACCATCCTGAGCGGGCGTATCGACCGCATCAACGCTGGTGCCAGACTCGAGGTGGCCGATGAGCCTGCCGAGGCGAGCGACGGACCAGTGAGAAGGGATCTCTCCGATCCACTCCACCCCCGAATCCTTCATCGGCACGGTGGGGTCGAGCCCCTTGGTGACCGCCTGCGTGATGACCGCCTGCCGCTTCTCGTCTAGCAGGGCGACCAGGCGCTCCTGCTCCGCGATCAGGGCGTCGATCTTGGCGGTTTCGCGGTCGAGGAAGGCGGTGATGGCGCGCTGTTCGGAAACGCTGGGCACGAAGATCGGAATGGCCCGCACCTTTGCAGCATTCAGGTTCTCCTGCGTGTTGCTATTCGAGAACTGGGTCAACCTTCCCGCGACATGCCGCAGCCAGTACGAGGCAAAACACGTTGAGATTCGCTGGTCGAACTCCATTCCGAGGATTGCCTGATTGCAGGCTGCCGGAACTCTGAGAGTCGCAACCTTCCCGATGCTTGCATACATCGAGATCAGAAGCGTACCTCGGGGCATGACGTCGAGCGCCTTGGCGGCAAGCCCCTTCGCTGAAATCGCTCGGTCGGTGTAGCCAATCTCGTCGTCGCGTGTGATATCGCCGATTGACACCCATGCGGTCCCCTCTTGGGGATCCGTCCAGAACTCGGGCACCTCGGTGTCGGGCGTGCCGCCAGAGTACCATCGGCTGACGACGTGCCGTAGGGCCGAGCGCGACCAGCTCGAGGGGATCTGTCCGAGCCATTGCGCACCGCTGTGCTTGTACTCCGGATATCGAGGCAGACTCACGTATCCCCCCCGCTGCGCTTCCGATTCGCTCGCTTCGGAAGCACCTTCGCGATTCGCTCCAATTCGCTGATGGCCTCAGCCTCCGCGTTCGCCTCGATCTCCTCTCGTCGCCGCGCATCGAACTCGTCATACGCCGCGAGCGCACGCTGGTCGGCATCTTGCCTCGATACCGTGCCACCTCCATCAAGCACTGCCCGCTCGTTGAAGCGCAGAAAATCGTCCAACCGCTGCTCCCAGTCCCGCAGGAAGATCTGCTTCCGGCGCGACGCCTGGTCCTCGGCAAAATCGAGGAACATGCTCACAATGCGATTGAGCTCCGCGATCTCCGGTTCGAGCAGGTAGTTCTTGGCAACCGTCACATCGGTCCGGCGCACGCGCGCGCCCTTCCAGGCGGTGAGCCCCATGTTCGGCGCACCGGCGTCGACGCGCCGCGCGATGATCTCGGGGGCCGTCAGCCCCGTCACTGCGTAATGCAGCTTGTTCTGCACCACCTGGAACACCCGCGTCGTCTCCTCGGCGCTCGGCGCGTAGTCGGCGGCCAATGCGATGATGTCACGCACCCGCAGGTACATGCGCCGCTCGCTCGCGCGGATGTCCCGAATACGCTCGAGCAGCTCGTCGAAGTAGTCCGGCACGCCAGGACCCGGCGGATTGCGCAGTCGGTCGTCGTCCATGACGAAGCCCTTGCGCAGATACTCGTCGAGACGGGCAATCGCCCACTGGCGGAACTGAGTGCCCCGGGGGCCGCGTACACGCATGCCGACAGCCAGAATGGCGGGCAAGGCGTAGTGGGCGAGCGCCCGTTGGACCCTTCGGGAGCCCTCGGTGCGAACTTGTAAGTATTCCTTACACGTTGCCCCCGCATCAAGCTCCCCCTCGGCGTAGACCGCCTTGAGGTGCAGCGTGATGTTCTGCGGGGTGGTCTGGAACAGCTCCGCCATCTGCGCCTGTGTGAGCCACAACGTCTCCCCGTCGAACCGGATCTCGAGGCGCGTCCGGCCATCCTCGGTGGGGTACAGCAGGAACTCGCCGGGGGCCGGCGGCAGCATCTCGTCGCTCACTGGCTCAGTCCGCCGAGCAGCACCAGCATGCGGTCGGTCACGGCCTTGAGGTCGGCGTCGATCTCGGCGAGCGACCGCGGCGGCGTGAACACGTAGAAGTGCCGGTTGAACGGGATCTCGTAGCCCACCTTCGTCTTCTCGTGATCGATCCACGCGTCCGGCGCATGCGGCGTCACCTCGCGCGCGAAGTACGCGTCCACGTCTTCCGAGAGCGGCACGTTCTCGGTGTCGCGCAACGCCGAGTCCGGCACCGGCTGCCCCTTCGTCTTGCCTTTCGTGGCGAGAACCACGTGGCCCATTTCGTCGCGCTGCGGGCGCTCGACGGTAATTGTGCGGTAGCCGAACGCTTCGTTGCGAAAGATGCGACTGATCGGCTTCCCGTCCTGCGTGAGCTCCTCGGCGGCGCCGAAGATCTTCGTGATGATCTCGATGTGCTCCTCCGAAAGCTCCTTGCGCTTGGAGCCCAGACTCTTGCGCATCTTCTGCCAGAAGCCGCTCGCGTCGATGAGCTGCACGAGGCCGCGCCGGTGGCCGGGCTTGCGGTTGGACAGAATCCACACGTACGTCGCGATGCCCGTGTTGTAGAACATGTCCGTGGGCAGCGCCACGATGGCTTCGAGCAGGTCGTTCTCGAGCACGTAGCGACGAATCTCGCTCTCGCCGGAACCGGCGCCGCCCGTGAACAACGGCGAACCGTTGAGCACAATGCCGATGCGGCTGCCGCCGTCTTTCGCAGGGCGCATCTTGGAGAGCAGGTGCATGAGGAAGAGCAGGGAGCCGTCGCTCACACGTGGCAGCCCGGGACCGAACCGGCCCGCGAACCCGCGTTCCTCGTGTTCGCGACGCACCTCCTTCTCCACCTTCTTCCACTCCACACCGAACGGCGGATTCGACAGCATGTAGTCGAAGGTGCGTCCGCGCATGCCGTCATCGGACAGCGTGTTGCCGAGCACGATCTGCGAGATGTCCTGCCCCTTGATGAGCATGTCCGCCTTGCAGATGGCGTACGACTCGGGGTTGAGCTCCTGCCCGTACATCACGAGTGTGGCGTGCGGATTGAACTTCAGCAGGTGCTCCTCGGCCACGCTGAGCATACCGCCCGTTCCCGCGGTTGGGTCGTACAGCTCGCGCACGACGCCCGGCTTGCCGAGGGCGTCCTCGTCTTCGGTGAAGAGCAGGTTCACCATGAGGCTGATCACCTCACGCGGCGTGAAGTGCTCACCGGCGGTTTCGTTCGAGAGCTCGGCGAACTTGCGAATGAGCTCCTCGAAGATCTGCCCCATCTGCGCGTTGTCGACCGTATCGGGATGCAGGTCGATCGCGGCGAAGCGCTCGGTGACGAGGTAGAGCAGGTTGGCCTTGTTCAGCCGGTCCACCTGCTTGTCGAACTCGAACTGCTCGAAGATGTCACGCACCGGCGCCGAGAAGCCCTGCAGGTACTCCCAGAGGTTCTGCGCGATGTGGTCGGCGTCGCCGAGCAGGCCGCGAAGGTCGAGCTTCGATGTGTTGTAGAAGTGCTGTCCGGACGCCTTGAGCAGGAACGGCTCCGGGTTGATCGGTCCCCCCTGCTTGTCGGCGAACACCTTCAGCACCTTCGCCTTGGTGGGGGCGAGCACGCAGTCGAGGCGGCGGAGCACGGTGAAGGGGAGGATGACCTTGCCGTAGTCGGCCTGCTTGTAGTCGCCGCGGAGGAGGTCGGCGACGGACCAGATGAAGGCGCTGAGGGAGGGGGGGGGCATCGGGGACGGGCGGGACGAGAGGCGACGCACGTGGCGCGACGGAGCCAGCGGCTCCGGCAGTATATGGCGCACGCGACGCGGCGGTGAAGGCGCGGGCGCACGGACTAGCCGCGATCGCTCCGGTATCGTCTGCGGAAACGAAAACTGTCCTTGCTATAAGGACAGAATAGGTTTAATCTGTTCTTTCCGGAGTGACAGATGATTTCGGTCAGATCTTTCTCCGAGCGAGATGACGGAAACCACGACCATTGCGCGCGACCGGCTTCGCGACAAGCTGACGGAATCGATGAACGCGGCGATCCTCGCCCGAACCGCGCGGGATGTTCACGTCCCCCGCGTTCCCGGCAAGGCGCTCGCCGTGGTGGGCGTACGACGCGGCGGCAAGACGTCATTTCTCCATCGGCGAATGGCCGAGCACATCGCGGCCGGTCGCTCCCGCGAGTCGCAACTGTTGCTGGAACTCGAGGACGAGCGGCTCGCGGGCCTGACGGCCGCCGACGTTGGCTGGATCGTGGAGGAGCACGCCCGCCGCTATCCGCACGTTCGCCCGGGCGACGGTGGCGGCGCCGGAACGTCGCACTCCCGGCTGTGCCTCTATCTCGATGAAGTGCAGGTCGTGCCGCAGTGGGAAACGCTGGTGCATCGGCTGCTCGCGGTCGGAGACGTTGAAATATTCGTCTCCGGATCGTCGGCCAAGTTGCTGAGTCGGGAAGTGGCGACGTCGCTGCGTGGGCGCGCGATGGAGGTGCTGGTCCATCCGTTCTCCTTCCGCGAGGTGCTCCGCCATGCGGGCACCGAACCCGACAGGCCGTGGGTGCAGTTGGCAACGGCTGATCGCGCCGCGCTCGACCACGCGCTCCAGCGCTACCTCGCCGTGGGCGGTTTCCCCGAAGCGCAGCGCGCCGATGCGATCGATCGCGCTGACCTGCTGACCGGCTACGTGGACACCATGGTGCTGCGCGATGTGATCGAGCGACACGGCGTGAGCAATGTGCGCGCGTTGCGGTGGCTGCAGCGACATCTGCTCGCAACGCCTGCCGGCAACGTGTCCGTCAACAAGCTGTACGACGACCTGCGCTCACAGGGTGTGGGGGTCGGCAAGGATACCGTGCACGCCTACGTGGGTCATCTGGAAGACGCCTTTCTGCTACGCAGCATCACCATGCACAGCAGTTCGGAGCGCCAGCGCATGAGCAATCCGCGCAAGGTGTATCCGGTGGATCCGGGGCTCATCACCATTTACGAACGTGCCGGGCGGACGCACCGTGGTCGCGCGCTGGAAACGGTGGTGCTGCTGGAGCTCGAGCGTCGACGTTACGCGGTTGACTGGTACCGCACGAGCGAAGGGTGGGAGGTGGACTTCTTCGCAACGCGTGCTGATACAACACCACTGCTGGTGCAGGTCTGCCTCGACAGCGCGGCCGATGCCACGTGGGAGCGGGAAGTCCGTGCGTTGGCGTCAGCGGCCGCCGCACAGCCAGATGCCGACGCGGTGCTCGTCACGCTCGATCCCACACCGCCGCAGCGCGAGTTACCCGCTGGATTGCAGTGGATGCCTGCCGCACGGTGGTTGCTGGAACCGTGAATGGCCAGCCGTCCATCCTGTGCGGTGTTGACGAAGGCGTCGCCGGGATTCGCGAGCGCTCTCGCACAGCACGACTGCTCCTCGCGTTACGCGCGCAGGTGTCCACGCGTATACGTGTGCGCGAGCGCACGAAATAGCTCCCTCCAGCGGCGACGCCAAGCCCTCGCGCGGGTTCCGGAACATCGCGCATTGATGTCGCATCGGCGCTGTGCGTTGTAGCGCAGCGTTATCCCATCCACGATGGAGTCATCATGCCGAATGGACTGCGCGCACTGCGAATCGCCCGAACCGTGAGACACCGGCAGAAGGTTGGACCGCGTGTGACGTACGCAGTGAATGCCGACGGATCAGGCGAAGAACGCGGTATTCCCGAGCAGGTGGTGCTGGTTCGGTGGCGGCGGCGAGTGCTCGATGGATACGTATTTCGCAGAGGGCGACTTCCCCCCTCCACCTGGCGTGCGCTACCGCTCGTGCTTGGTCCGGACGTGTCCTCGTGGTCGAACCTTTCGGTTGACGCGATCAGGGAATGCCTCGACTGTGTCACGGCACGAGCATCCGGGCGTGCCCGATCTCTTTCTGTATGCGCTCAACGAGCAGGGGCGTGTACAGTCGCCTCGCTTCGTCGAAGTGAAGCGTCCGCGCGAGCCGATTCACAGCAGCCAGACCGGCGAGATTGCGTTCCTGCTCGGCCTTGGCCTCAATGCCCGTGTCTTCCGGCTTCTCGAACGAGGCCCGGCCATCACCTCACCAAACGCGCGTGACGCGGAGCGCGGCGCCGCTTCGGTTGCCGCACCGGAAACCGAGGCGCAGCGAGCCTTCGTACGCGAGTGGGCGGCGGCCTGAACTGCCGTCGCTGACCGTTTCGTGATCCGTGCAGAGTGCATCCCTCGCGGTGGACGCACTTGCGTAGCGGTCGCGATGCCCGGCGAGCTATCGTCAGCAAACGCGCTTCACTGCATTCTCCCGTCCGATTCGACCCTCACCATGTCCCGCCGCTCCCGCCTCACGCGTCCCACCGTCCTCGCGATCGCCTCGCTGGTGTCGTCCGCCAGCGCGACATCGCGCACCGCTGCCGCACAGCCCGCTGTACGCGCCGCGACCGCATCCCCGTTCACCTCACCCGCCGCCCGTCTTGCCACCGAAGCGTTCACCGAAACGCGCGCTGGCATCACGATCAGCGATCCGTATCGCTGGGTGGAGCAACCGGAACGCGCGGCCGATTGGACGGCATGGCTGCAGCAGGCGACGACACAGGGGATGGCGCAGGTCGCCTCGCGACCTGCACGCGCGGCCTGGGTGACCGCGTTGCAGGCCGCCACGCAACCAGGCACGCGCTATGTCGGGCTCGTGGAAGTCGCGGGCAAGCAGTTCGTGCGGCGCACGCGCGTGGGTGATCAGGGGTCGTCGTTGGTGGTGCGCGAGCGCGTGAACGGCGCGTGGCGAGAACGTGTCCTGTTTGCGCCGAGTGCGACGGGCGATACCGCCATGAATGCGTTCAGCATCGCCCCCGATGGTGAGACCGTCTCGCTGATCGCGTCGGCCGGCGGCAGTGAGGTGGGGGACGTGCGCTTTCTTTCGGTGCGCACGGGGCGCGAAGTGGGCACTCGTTTCGGACCGGTGTGGGGCGAAGCGACGCCGGAGTGGTTGGATGCGCGCCGTGTCGTGCTGATCCCACTCGGTGATGCGTCGGGCGGTAATCCGTTCTCGACCATGGTGGCGTACGTGACCACGCTCGGTGCGGATCGTACGCCAATCTTCGGATACGGATTGCCCGGTGTGCAGGGCACCACGCCGCCGGAGAGCCCGGCCGTGGCGGTGTTGCCCGGTGGGAAATGGACGTTGGCGCTCGGCGTGGGCGCACGCGCCGACGCGCGTGTGTTGATCAGCCCCACGAGCGCGGTGGCGGCGGGTCAACCCCAGTGGCGGCCCATGGCGGACTACGACGATCGTGTCAACTACATCACCGCGTCGGGCGATCGCTTGTATCTGCTCACGACACGCACGCAGTCCGGTGGCGAAGTGCTCACCACCACGATGCAGGCGGACGGTCGTCCAGGTCCGATGGAGCGCGTGGCGGTGGGGGATTCGGTATCGATCACGATGATCGCCGCCACGACGGATGGGTTGTACATGGCCGGTACACAGGATGGCGCCGCGTCCATTCGCTTTCTTCCCAACGGCTCGCGTACGCCCGTGTCGGTACCGCTGCCCTTCGAGGCGTCGGTCGAAGCGTTGCGCGTGTCACCCGACGGAAAGAGCGTGACGACCAGTCTCGTGGGATGGACGCAGCCGCGTGTCTTCTACGCACTGCGCGCCGGTCGACTGCAACCACTCGGCCTGGCCTCCAGCGGATGGACGCCCGCCCGCACGCTCTCGGTGCGACGCCTGCAGGCGCGCAGCGCCGATGGGACCATGGTGCCGATGGTGGTGATTCGTCGCCCCGGCGTGCGCGGTCCGCAGCCCACCGTGATTGACGCGTACGGCTCGTACGGTGTACCGACGGCGGAACCCCTGTACGCGGCATCGTGGCTGGCGTGGGCCAGTTCACACACGCTGGTGTATTGCGGCACGCGCGGCGGTAACGAACGCGGACGTGCGTGGCATGACGCCGGACGCGAGGCCAACAAGAAGAACGCACACGCGGATCTCATCGCGTGTGGTGAAGCGCTCGTGCAGCAGGGATTGACCACACCCGCGATGCTCGCGGTGACGGCGACGAGTGCCGGCGGTCTGCTGGGTCCCATCGCCGCGCTGCAGCGTCCCGATCTCTTCCGCGCGGTCGTGGCGCGCGTCGCGATCCTGAATGCGACACGCCTCGAAGCGATGGCGAACGGTCCCAACCAGTACGCGGAGATGGGTGATCCGGCGACCGAGGCCGGCTTCCGCGCGCTCGTTGCGCAGGACGCGGTGCTCACGCTGCAGCAGCGCCTGACCGCGGACGCGCGCTATGTGCCGCCGGCCATGCTGGTGACCGTAGGGCTCAACGATCAGCGCGTGGCGCCGTGGATGCCGGCCAAGTTCGCCGCCACGGCGCTGGCGGCGGCGGGGGACCGCCAGACGATTCTCGTGCGTGCCGATGGTCGGCAGGGACACGGGATCGGCTCCGGGGCGTCGCTGGTGGTGGAGGAGACGGCCGATGTCTTCACGTTCCTCGAGGGCGTGCTGGGAGTGCGGCGGTAGGCGTCGGGGGATGGTCGGAGCGGCACGGGCGCCGACACGAGACGCTGCACCGTCTGGCGCCCGATGCTAAGATCCGGGCGAACGGCTCGTGATCAGGAACGCAGCCGTGCCCCGCTCCGATGTGTCCCCCCCACCGTGGTGCTCCTCTCGATGCTTCCGCGCTCGCTCACCCGCGTGTCGACACCGGTCGTCGCGCTTCGCGCCGTTCGTGGTGGCGCTCCCTTGATCGACGTGGTCGCGCGTATCATCGCGCTCGTGATCGTGACGGCGACCCCGGCAGCCGGTGCGTTTGCGCAGGAGCCGGCGGCTGCGCCAACGGGCACGAAGAAGGTGCTCGAGCTCGATGACTACACGCGCTGGCGGACCATCGACGCGAGCCAACTCTCGCCCGATGGACGGTGGCTCGCGTATGGGGCACGCCGAGCCAACGTGCTGCCGACCGACGCGAAGCCGGTGTTGTACCTCAAGAATCTCGACACCAACGCGGAAATCGCGGTGCCGGATGCGACGGGTGCGCAGTTCTCGCGTGACTCGCGTTGGGTGGTGTATCAGGTGGAGATTCCGGCCGGCCAGCGTCCTGCGCGGGCCGCTGGTGATACGACCACCGATACCACATCCCGCGCACGTCCAGCCAACGGCAACCAACCGACGCGATACACCGAGCTCCGCGAACTGGCGACCGGTCGCGTGCAGTCGTGGCAGGATGTGCAGTCGGCCACATTTTCACCCACGGCCACGCACCTGCTCCTGCGCCGCCGCGTCGCGACGCCTGCGAGCGGAGGCGCGGCCGCGTCGAGTGGTGGCGGCGCCATGAGCGGGAACGCCGCGGCGAGTTCGGTGCGTGGCACCGACGCGTTGCTCGTGACGCTCGGCACGTCACGCACACAGTTTCTCGGCAGCGTCGGGAACGCCGAGTTCAATCGACTGGGCACGATGCTCGCCTATACGGTGGAAGCGTCGGTGAAGGACGGCAACGGACTGTTCGTGCATGAGCTTGCATCGGGCCGCACCGCGTCGCTCGACACCGAGGCACGCACGTACAACCGACTGCTCTGGCATGACGCCGGAGACGCCGTCGCCGTGCTCAAGGCAAAGGACGTCCCGCGCATGCGCGAGAAGGAGCAGGTGCTCCTGGTGGTCTCGAACGTGTCGGCGACGTTCGCCAAGGGGAGTGGTGCCACGAGTGTGACGCTCGACTCGACGGCTGCCGGATTCCCGCGCGGCTCGGTGCTCTCGGACCTGGCGCCACTCTCGTGGAGCGACGACGGGATGCGCGTGTTCGTCGGACTTCGACCGCAGAGTGCGGCTGCCGACTCGGCGCGCCGTCGGAGCACCGACTCGGCGCCCGACGTAGACGTGTGGCGCACGCAGGACGAACGCATCCAGTCCCTGCAGATGATTCGCGCAAACGCCGAACGCTCGTTCACGTTCCGCAGTGTGTTCGATGTCGGGGCGAAACGGTTCGTGCTGCTCGCGGATTCCACAATGCGGGAGCTCGATGTTGCTCCTGATGGACGCTGGGCGGTGGGGCGCGACACGCGTGGCTACGTGAGTGACTACGGACCCGGTCGCGCCGATCTGTACCGGGTGAACACCACGACTGGCGAGCGAACGCTGATGCTCAAGGGTGCGATCACCGGCAGTCACGTGTTCGGTTTTTCGCCGGATGGCCAGCGCTTTCTCTATTGGAAGGACGAAACGTTCCACGCCTACGAGCTCGACGCTGGCGCGCATCGTGCGCTCGGCGCCGGTGCGGTGCGCTTTGTGAACACCACGTTCGATTATCCAGGCCCCAAGCCGTCGTGGGGGATCGCTGGTTTCAGCATGGATGGACGCGGAGTGATCGTGCAGGATCGCTTCGACCTGTGGTTCCTGCCGTACAACGGTGGCGCGCCGCGCAACCTCACCGGTGGCGCCGGCGCGCGAGATCAGATTCAGTTCCGTATTGCGCGCACCGTGCCGGCTGATCCCATGGCGATGCGCGCCGAGCGTGAGTCACCGTGGATCGACCTCAGCAAGCCCGTGACGCTGGCCGCGTACGGTGAATGGACCAAGCGCTCCGGCTTCTACGAGCTGATGGGGGCGAAGCTCACGTCGGTGGTGTTCGAAGACGCGGCGTACAACACGCCGAGACGAGCGCTCATGGCCGAGCGTTGGCTGCTCGCGCGACAGACGTTCCGTGAGTTCCCGGACCTGCGCATTGCCGATCGCACGCTCGCCGCGTCGCGCACGGTCACCGATGTGAACCCGCAGCACGCCGAGTACCGGTGGGGGCGCCGCGTGCTCTTCGACTTCACGCTCAAGGACGGCACGCGTTCGCAGGGTATTCTGGCGATCCCCGACGACTATCAGCCGGGCGAGAAGCGGCCGATGCTCGTGACCTTCTACGAGAAGGAATCGCAGGGCATGCATCGCTATCCGACGCCGAGCTTCATCACCGGCATGGGTGGCATTCCGGCGTCGGCCGTGAGCAAGGGGTATCTCACCATGCTGCCCGATGTCTACTTCCGCACTGGGCAGTCACACAGCGACATGCTGGAAGCGGTCGAGGCGGCGACGCGCAAGGTCATTGAGATGGGCTACGTCGATCCGGCGCGCATCGCCGTGCACGGGCACAGCTACGGTGGCGAAGGTGCCGCGTTCATTGCGACGCAATCGAAGCTCTTTGCGGCGGTCGGCATGGGCGCCGGCGTTACCGATCTCACGAGCGACTTCACGCAGAGCTGGGGCTGGTCGTACCAGGTGAACAGCGGCAGTGGACAGAACGGCCTCGACTACTACCTCTACGGGCAGGGTCGATGGGGCTTCTCTCCGTGGGAGCGACCGGAAGTGTACCGATTCGAGTCGGCGCTCACGCATGTCCCGAAGGTGACGGCGCCGGTGCTCATCATGCACGGCACAGCGGACCCGACGGTCTCCTTCCAGGAAGGGCTCAACTTCTATCAGGCGCTCCGCTACAACAAGAAGGACGCGGTCCTGCTTGCATATCCGAACGAAGGGCATGGACTGCGTGGTCTCGCCAACCGTCGCGATCTGACGGTGCGCTACTTCCAGTTCTTCGATCATTACCTGCTCGGTACGCCCGCGCCGCGCTGGATGACGGAGGGCGTGCCGTTCCTGCGCAAGGACGAGTTGAAGGATCCGCGTGAGCCCCTGTCTCCACGACCCTGACGCCAACTCCCTTGCGTGGGCCGCCATCTGTCGTAGGATTTCAGCATCGGGTCGCGCACGCGATCCGTCCGTCCCACCCTTACTGCCCTCCGTCATGCGCCTCCGCATCCGCCATCTCGGTACCCTCGTCGTTGTCCTCGCGCTCTCGCTGACCCGTACGGCCGCCGCGCAGTCGGAGGCGGAGAAGACGCCGCTCGCGCAGCGCATGACGGCCATGAACGTCGCGCTCCGGCAGATCACCGCGCAGGTGGCGGACCCGTCGAAGAATGCGAGCACGCTCGAGCAGGTTGTGATCTTCCAGACCAACGCCAATGAGGCGCTGACCTTCAAGCCGGAAAAGACGGCGCAGGTGGCGGAGGGCGAGCAGGAGAAGTTCGTGGCCGATTTTCAGACCGGCATCAAGGCGCTGCTCGTGAAGGTGGACAGCCTGAAGATGGCCGTGGAGGCCGGCAAGAACGAGGACGCCGCGAAGCTCGTCGAAGACATGAAGGCGTGGCAGCGCGAGAAGCACCCGGTGTTCCGCATTCGGCGGCCGTAAGGCGCGCGGTTCGCCCTGAGCGGGGAATGCGCGTGGGATGGATGCGGTGCGAGACGAAGTGATGACATAGCCTGAGGGCATGGGCGCGATGCCGTACCATGCCTCCTTGCCTTCCTTCTCTCGCACTCGGCACATTATGGCCATGCCCGCACTCGCTCCTCGCCGCTGGACGGCTGCCGAGGTCCAGGCGCTGCCCGACGATCCCACGCATCGGTACGAGTGCGTGGACGGGGAACTGCTCGCGAGTCCCGCTCCGCGTACGGCGCACCAATCAGCAGTGACGGAGCTGGCATTGCTGCTCGGTCCGCTGGTTCGCGCAGCTGGTGTGGGCGCGGTGACGTGCGCCCCGGCCGACTGGGTACTCGACCCGCACACACTCGTGCAGCCCGACCTGTTCGTGGTACCACTTGTCGAGAGGCGCCGGCCCCGCACGGATGAGGAACGGGGACATCCGCTGCTGTTCATCGAGGTGCTCTCGCCGAGTACGGCTCGGTTCGATCGCCTCGTGAAGCGCGGTCGCTACCAGCGCGCCGGCATCGAGTACTGGATCGTGGATCTCGAAGCGCGGCTGGTCGAGCGGTGGATGCCCGGCGAGGACCGACCGAGCATCCACGCGCAGCAACTCGCCTGGCAGTCAGCTGGCGCGGCCACACCGCTGGTGCTCGACCTCGAGCGGTTGTTCGATGAGGTGTTGGGGCCAGCGTAGGCGGCGGGTGATCGGGCCTCTTCGGGCCGATTGTGCGGACGCCGGCCATCACGAAGGAGGCGTCTCATGGTGACACCCTTCGCGCGTGCACTGCCGCCGCGCGCCGACCTCGCGCAGCAAAAGGCCCTGGCGCGCGAACTCCTCGAGGCCTTTCACGCCTCATCGTCCACCGGCACTGCCGAGGTACACGCGCGTGCGCAGGCACGCATTCGCGCCGTGTTGCCGGACAAGGCACGCATTGTGCTTGCCGACTGCCAGTTCGTGATCGCACGGGAGTTCGGGTTTCACGACTGGGCGGCACTCAAGCGGCATCTCGAAGCGCTGCGGCTGGCCGCTCGCGGTCCGCAGGCGCAGCTGCACGACGCGATGGCGCGGCGCGACGCGGCTGGCGTGCGTCGTCTGTTGCAGACGTACGCCGAATTTCGGCCGTTCATCAACGCGCCGCTGTTTCCGTTCAACGCGCCGGCGCTGGTGCACTGTGCGTCTGACGCGGCCATGGTCGATGTCCTGCTCGAGTTTGGTGCCGATCCCGACCGGCGCAGCGAATGGTGGGCCGGTGGCTTCCACGCGCTGCACATCGCGCGTGGCGCTGCCGCCGAACGGCTGCTTGCCGCCGGTGCCACCGTGGATTGCTGCGCCGCCGCGCAGCTCGATCGCCTCGATCTGCTGGCCGCGATTCTCAGGGACGATCCGTCACGAGTCCACGAGCGCGGCGGTGATGGACAAACGCCGCTGCATTTCGCGCGATCACGCGCCGTGATCGATCTGCTGCTCGAGGCGGGCGCCGATCCGAACGCTCGCGACCGCGATCACCGCGCCACACCGGCGCAGTGGATGCTGGCGCGTCGGCGCGGTGCCGAGCGATACGCGCTCGCCGAGTACCTCGTGCAGTGCGGCGCGAGCACCGACATCTTTCTCGCCGCTGCACTTGGGCGCACCGACGACGTGCGCGAGCACCTGGAACACGACCCGACGTTGCTTGCACTGCGCACCGGACAGGACAGCTACGGTGCCGAGCCGCCGAGCAGCCAGCACATCTACACATGGTCGATCGGAACAAACCGGTCCCCGCTCGACGTGGCGGCGCAGTTCGAACAGTACGAAACGCTCGAGGTGCTGCTGGCGTATGCGACAACGGCGCAGCGCTTCCGTTTCGCCTGTTTCCGCGCCGACGCGGACGCTGCGCAGGCGATTGTTCTCGAAGAGCCCGCGCTGGTGTCGTCGCTCGACGCGCGCGATCGACGTGCGATTACCGATGCGGCCTGGGAGGGGAACGCCGCGGCGGTCACGCTCATGCTTTCGCTGGGCTTCGATCCCGCGACACCCGGCCACGACACGGGTAGTGCGCTGCACTGTGCGAGTTGGCAGGGTTCAGCGTCGACGGTTGCGGCCATCCTGGCAACAGCCGCTGGCCGCGCGCTGATTCACACGCGCGACGCGCACCACGGCAGCACGCCCCTGGGCTGGTGCTGTCACGGGTCCTTGCATGGGCCAGAGGGTGATCACGCCACGATCGCGCGCCTGCTGCTAGCGCACGGGGCGATCGTGGAGGCGTTCGAGGCGTCGGACGCCGTGGAGCAGGTGCTGTTTGACGCCGACGCTACCGCTCCAACCGGAATCCCGGAATCACCGTTGGCCGACGATCGGCCTGCGCGATGAACCAGCCGGTGAGATACAGCCACTGCGTCATGCGCGTGAGCTTCGCATAGTCGATGCTCGCCGGATCGTCCTTGGGCGTGTGGTACTGCGGATGCAGGTTGCTCGTGAACATCACCGCCGGCACGTTGAGCCGCGCGTACGGCAGGTGATCGGAACGGAAGTACCACCCTTCCGGATGGTTGGGTCGGTCCCAGAGTGAATCGAGTTGGAAACGGCCCGTCGCCGCATTGGCGCGCAGTGCGGCGTCGACCAACTCGTTGGAGTTCTTGTGCGGTGGCTGCACGCCGAGCAACGACGCGCTGTCCGGACTGTTGCGCCCCATCATCTCGGCGTTGAGCACCGCGACGATGCTGTTGAGTGGCACCACCGGCGTGCGCGCGTGATAGGTGGAGCCGAGCAGGCCACGCTCTTCGGCGCCGTGATACACGAAGAGCGCGGAGCGGCGACCCGGTTGCTGCTTGAAGGCACGCGCGGTCGCGAGCAGCGCCACCATGCCGGTGCCGTTGTCGTCGGCGCCGTTCCAGATGGAGTCGCCACGCACATCGTAGCGCACGCCGTCGTGATCCTGGTGCGTGCTGAACAAGACGTGCTCATCGCGGAGACGCGCATCCGTCCCGCGCACGCGTGCCACGATGTTCACCGAGGGATAGGTGTACGACTCCTGATGCAACCGGACGGTCGCCGGTTGCCCCGCGAGTGCGCGCAACGCGGTGGCTTCGCCCCGCCGCACCAGGAACACCGGGCCACGCGCGGCGCCCGCGCGTGCAGCGGTACCAGCAACTGGCGCTGATGGCTCGTCCACCCGATACGTGCCGCGTGCCGCGATGTTCGCCACACCCTCGAAGGCGATGTCCGCCGTCGAATCGGCGATGAGGATCACCGCTGCCGCGCCACGTCCCGTGAGGGCGTTGCCGAGCGAGGTGAGCTGTGCGCGAGCGTACCGGTACTCCGCCGAGTTCACCGACGTCTCGCGACCGGGCAGGCGTCGAAACTCCATCTGCGCGATCGCGACCTTGCCTTGCACATCGATCGTGCTGTCGAGGCCGTTGCCGGCCCACACGGTGGGCGCGCTCACCGTGGCCGGCGCGTTGCCGCTCACCGCGATGTCCTGCCACATCGCGAAGGTGCGCGCACCCACCTGCACCGTGGACAACCCGCTCACGCGCGTGCGGCGGATGTTCCACCACTGGAAGAACGAGCCGAAATCGCCCATCGGCTCGAGGCCGATCGCGCGCAGCTGCTCGGCGATCCACACCGACGCTCGCAACTCGTCGATGCTGCCGCCTTCACGTCCCCGGTAGTCATCGCCGCCGATGATCGTGAGGTCGCGCCGCAGATCGTCCTGCCGGATGGCCGCCATGCCGCGCGGGGCGGCCTGCGCCGACAGGAGTACGGGGGCCACGATCAGCGCTCCAAGCAACGCACGCATGTGCTTCTCCATCGGGTGGGGGGCAGCCAGCGGTCGAGGGCACTGATTCGCCCGTGCTGCCCGTGGAAGATACGGCGCTGGCGCTTGGCGTTGGGGCAGCGTGCGCTCCCGATGTGCGCGCCGAGGGCGAACTCGATGGCCCTCGAACGATTTCGGTGATCCGATCCGACCGCCTCGGCACCACCCTGTGGCATGCCCACTTGCCCTCGTTCCCGTGCCGAGCGTAACCTATGCCTATGGTGCTACCCGCCAGCTACACCACGGCTGACGCTGTCCGAGCGATGCCCGACGACGGCAATCGCTATGAGGTGGTGTGGGGCGAACTGCTCGTGACTCCGTCACCGAGGCCGGCGCACCAGCGCATCGTGGTTCGCCTCACCGTTGCGCTCGGCAGCTACTGCGAGCAGTTGCGCGATGTCGAGACCATGGTCAGCCCCGCCGACATCTCGTGGAGCGACGACACGCTCGTGCAGCCGGACGTGTTCGTCGTACCTCGCGCGGAAGCCGCAGACGGCGCGTGGCACGCAGTGCGCACGCTGCTGCTCGTCATCGAAGTGCTGAGCCCGTCCACGGCGCGACACGATCGTTTCACCAAGCGACGTCTGTACCAGGAGCGAGGCGTTCCCATGATCTGGATCGTGGATCCCGAGAACGCCTGCGTGGAGGTCTGGACCCCAGCTGACGCGCGCCCCGTGGTCGTGCGTGACACCCTCACGTGGCGCGCGCCAGGGGCCGCGCAGGCACTACAGCTCGATGTGGGGGAGCTGTTTCGTGTCGATTAGCACGTAAGCCGAATCGGATCGGGTGCCCGTGTTCGGTTTTCTGCGCGACCCGCTCGGCGCCCTGGTGGCTGCCGCTGCCACCGGCGATGCGCCGCGTCTGCAACTCGGGCCGGCGCGTGTGCGATTGCTCGCACATCCCGATGCCGTGCGCGAGGTGCTGGTGGCGCGACAACGCGACTTTCGCGGACTCGCCTTCGAAGCCGTGCGGCGCATCACCGGTGACGGTGTGCTGCAGGTGCAGGGCGACGCACATCGACGGCAGCGGCGGGTGCTGCAGCCCGCCTTCCATCGTGAACGACTCGCGCGCTACGGCCACATCATGACGGCCCACGCGGCGCGCTGGTCCGATGGCATTCGGCATGGTGAGGTGCTGCCGCTTCGCGAGTCGATGGTGGCGCTCACGCTCGCGATCGTGGGTGAAGCGCTCTTTGGTGACGCCGATGCCGCCGCCGTCGATGACGTGCGCGAGTATCTCGATGCCGGGCTCGCGCTGTACGGGCCACTCACGCTGCCGGTCGCGCGTTGGCTCGAACACCTGCCGTTGCCGGCAGCACGGCGCTTCGTGACGCACCGCGAACGCCTCGACGCGCGCATCACCGCGCTCATCGCGCAGGCACAGACGGAGCGCGCGCAGGGGGCGATACGCGATGACCTGCTCACGATGCTGCTTGCCGCGCGCGACGCCGAGGGCGCGTCTCCCGATGGTGCACGTTCGGCGGTGCGTCCCCTCGACGATCGCTGGGTGCGCGACGAAATCATGACGCTCGTGCTCGCAGGCCACGAGACGACCGCCAGTGCACTCACGTGGGCGTGGCGTCTTCTCGCGCAGCACCCCGACGCCGAAGCTCGACTGCACGACGAGGTGGATGCCTTCGATGGACGACCGCTGACGCTCGACGACCTGCCGCGGTTGCCGTACGCGCGCGCCGTGTTCGACGAAACGCTGCGGCTGTGGCCCACGATCCCCTTCATGTTCCGGCGTGCGATCGGCGCGGTGCCGCTCGACGAGGTGGCGCCGGGCGTGACGTTGCGGCGCGGCGAGATCGTGGCGCTCAGTCCATGGGTGACACAGCGTGACGCGCGCTGGTGGGACACGCCGGAGAGGTTCGCTCCGGAGCGTTGGCTCGACGAGCAGGCCGCGAGCGCGCGTCCGCGCTTCGCGTGGTTTCCCTTTGGTGGCGGAGCGCGCGTCTGCATCGGCGAACACTTCGCCACGTGGGAGGCCGTGCTCATTCTGGCCACCGTGGCGCAGCGGTGGCGGCTGCGCCTGGCGCCTGATGCACCGGGGCGCGGCGCGACGCGCCCCGATCTCACGGCGCCGACACGTCCTCCCGAGCAGTGGCGCATGCAGGCGGAGGCGCGCGGGGGGGGCGCCAGCGAAGCTTGAGATAATCACGCGACGCGTTACTATTCTCCATGATCGTCTCCTTCCGAGATGCCGATACCGAGGCGCTGGCGAACGGACGCCGAGTCAGTCGCTTCGTGAGCATCGAGACGGTTGCGCGTCGGAAGCTGCGCCAGCTGGAGATCGCGGGTCGTTTGGAGGACTTGCGGGTGCCACCTGGAAACCGACTCGAAGCCCTCAAGCGTGAGCGGCTGGGTCAACACAGCATTCGCGTCAACGATCAGTTCCGGGTGTGCTTTCGCTGGACGGACGCAGGCCCGGCCGATGTCGAGATCGTGGACTATCACTAGAGGATCGAGAGGATGCGGACCCTGAAGCCTGTGACGCCCGGTGAGTTGCTGCTCGAGGAGTTTCTTGTGCCGATGCGCATCTCGCAGTACCGCCTCGCGAAGGAGATCGACGTACCCGCGCAGCGGATCGGCGAGATCGTTGCGGGAAAGCGTGCGATCACGGCGGATACCGATCTTCGCCTCTGCCGTTTCTTCGGACTTTCGAACGGCTACTGGCTACGAGCGCAAGTCGCACATGACACTGAGGTGGCGGCCAAGGCGCTCGCACCGGTGTTGCGCCGAATCAAGCCGTGGGCGGATTCGGCCGCATGATCGCTGCACCGTCTACGAACCACTGCTCGCTGACGCGTCCGAACTCGTGACGTCTGGTCACCTCACCGAACGTCGCACGACGTAGATTTCCTGCATGACCCATTCGCCCGACAGCCCCGCGCCGTCTGTACTCGTGATCGGTGCCGGCGCGGCGGGCACGATGGCGGCGATTCACGCCGCGATGCACGGCGCCGATGTCACGCTGCTGGAGCGCACGGCGGACGGCGGTCGCAAGATCCTGATCAGCGGCGGCGGGCGTTGCAATGTGCTGCCCATGCAGCTGGACGAATCGCGCTTCGAGACCGATTCGTCGCGCAACACGCTGCGTCGATTGTTGCGCGCGTGGCCGCTGGCGGAGCAACGACGCTTCTTCGAGGTCGACGCCGCCATTCCGCTCGCGGAAGAGCCCGCGCTGCGGAAGGTGTTTCCGGCATCGCACAAGGCCCGGGATGTACGCGATGGCCTGCTCGCGCTCGCCGCGCGCCACGGGGTACGACGACAGTTCGGCGCGCGTGTCATCGACGTCATGCCGATCGGTGTCTCCGAGGCACCACGATGGCGCGTCGTGCTCGAGGGAGGCGCGTCCCTCGAGGCGGATCGCGTCGTGCTCGCCACGGGTGGCCTCTCGGTGCCGGCGACCGGCAGTGACGGGTTCGGCCTGCGCCTCGCGCGCTCACTCGGCCATCAGATCCACGCGCCGTACGCCGCGCTCACGCCCCTCACGAGCGAGCCCTCGCCATACACGGAGCTCGCGGGCATCTCACTGCCCGTCACGCTCTCGGCGCAGGCGGGTGCGCGACGCGCCACGGCGACGGGCGGCTTTCTGTTCACGCACCGCGGCTACAGCGGGCCCGCCGCGCTCGATGTCTCGCACGTTGCCGTGCGCGCGCAGCAGGATGGTAGCGAAGGCGCCCAGCTGCGTGTGCAGTGGACCGCCAACGACGATGCCGCATGGACGCGGGCGCTGCAGCCGCAGCGCAATCGCACCGTGGGTGCGGTCGTGCGTGGCGCGCTCCCCGACCGGCTGGCGCACGTGCTGCTCGACGTGGCGCAGGTGGACGCCAGTCGGTTGCTGGCCGAGCTGCGCCGTGACGAGCGACATCGCCTGCTCGAGACGCTGGTGCGCGGTGCGCTCCCGACGTCCGGCGACGAGGGCTACAAGAAGGCCGAAGTCACCGGCGGCGGCGTGGACCTCGGCGAAGTGAACCCGCGCACGATGGAGAGTCGTCGTCACGCCGGGCTTTTCCTGTGCGGCGAGCTGCTCGACGCATTCGGCCCCATCGGCGGGTACAACTTCTACTGGGCGTGGGCGACCGGGCGTGCGGCCGGGATCGGGGCGGCGGATCGTCCGAGCGGATAAACCCCCGCCCGCTCACCGGCATCGAACCAGCAGATTCCCTCGCACCCGCTGGATGCCCTTCTGGCTGTCCCCCTGTCTGTACCCGAGCCGCCCATCGCTGGCACCGCCACCGATGACGTCCGTGCCGCCCGCGAGGGTGACGCGGAGGCATTCGCTCGCTTGTACGACGCACACGTGGCGCCGCTCTTCGCGTTCTGCGTCGGACTCACGGGCGATCGACAGGCGGCGACGGAGCTGGTGCAGGACAGTTTCGTGCGCGCCTGGGAGGCGCTGTCCGGCTTCCGCGGGGAGAGCGGATTCGGCACGTGGCTGCATCGCATCGCGGTGAATCTCATGCTCACCGATGCGCGCTCGTTTCGACGACGCTCGTTGCGCGTAGCCATCGAGGCCGACCTGCGCAGCGACGGTTCCGCGTCGCCACTCGACGCCGTGTCGGCGACGCCTTCGGATGCGGTCGCGCGGATCGACATCGCGCGCGCGGTGGCGCGCCTTCCGGCGGGGGCGCGCACCGTGTTCGTGTTGCACGACATCGCGGGGTACCCGCACGCCGAGATCGCGGCGCAGCTCGGGATCGCCGAAGGCACGTGCAAGGCTCATCTCTTTCGTGCGCGGCGTCTGCTGCGCGGGATGCTCGATCGATGACCGATACTGACGACGAGTTCGCTGATCTCCGTGCGCAGTGGGATGTGGCCACCGACACGGACGCCCTGCGACCGACGGCGGCGGAAACTGCTGCGATGCGCGCGCATGTGCTGGCGACGATCACCAATAGCAAGACGACGCGTGCGCGCCGCGGGGCACTCGCGCCTCGCTGGCGCTGGGCCGCCGTCACCTCACTCGCCGCGGCGGCTGCCCTCGTGGTCTTCGTGACACGACGCGATGCCCCGGACACCGTGGTGGACATCGAGGGCGTCACGTCGGCGTCGATGCGCACCGCGCTCACGTTGGCCAGTCGCGAGGCGTCGCCCGAGTTCGAAGTGCTCGACGCCGCAGCGCTCGAGCTCGACGACGCCTTGCGCCGTACGCCGGACGACGCCGAGCTGCGCCACTTTCGTGCGGCGCTCGACGCCCGTCGCGATGAGCTGGCGCACCGTATCCGGAGTGTGACCGAATGATGCGCCGCGCACTCTTCGCGCTGCTTCCGCTGTTGGCGGGCGTTGGGGTCGTCGCGCCGCCTCGTGGCGACCAGCCCGTCGCGCGCGGTCTCGCCGCCTCGGCCGACGTGACGATGCGACTGTACGTCCCCTCGGGCACCGTCACGCTGGAGACGTGGGACCGCGATTCGGTACATCTCGAAGGACGGCTGGGTGCCAACGCCTCCGTGTTCGGCGGCGGGACGCGCACGCACATCAAGCTCGGTGTCGAGGCACGGTCGAATGCCGATTCAACGCTGCCGCGCGCGTCGGTACGCGTGAGAGTTCCGCGCGGAGCGCGCCTCTGGATCAAGATGATCGACGGTCAGCTGCACGTGTCGGGGACGCGCGCAGAGCTCGAGGCGTACACCGTGCGTGGTGCCATCACGGTGCGCGATGTGGCAGGCATCACGTCCGTCGAGTCGATCGATGCACCGGTCACGGTGTCGGGAGCCACCGGCGATCTGCGGGTGCGAGGCAGCCGCGGTGCCGTCTGGCTTGTCAACGTGCAGGCCACCATGTCGGTGAGCACGGTGAGTGGTGATGTGAACATTACCGGACCGAGCGCCGACGGGCGCGTGGAGACCATTGGTGGACGCATCGCCGTGAACGGCGTGGCACCGGGCGGCACGCTCGAGCTGCAGTCACACAACGGTGCCATTCAGATTCAACTCCCTCTCGCGCGGATCCCGCTGCTCACCCTGTCCTCGCGCAGCGGCACGGTGACGGGCGCGTCGCTGCGCGGCAACGCGGCGCATGGACAGATCATCGCCCGATCGTTCAAGGGCAACGTGACGGCCGCGGTACTGGAACGAGCGCGGTAGCTGCACATGACGACGCCGCATCGGTAAACGCTGCGCGCTTCGCTGGCATCTGTCTTCTGTCGTTTCACACATCCTTCGACAGGAGATGGCCCATGTTCCGCACCATGATGGTGATCACCGCGCTTGCCACGGCCTCGGTCGCAAGCGCGCCAGCTGGTCCGCCGCACCTGAGCATCGCCCCGGTTCCACAAGGTGCCGCGCCGACCTCGCTCACCGTGCAGGTCGAGCATCACGTGCAACCGGAGTCCTTCCAGTTGACCGCACGCGCAGAATCGCGTCGCGGTGCACAGCGTGTGGTGCGCGTGCTCCCGGTGCAGCGCATCGATGCCGAGACGTTCACCGTGTCCATCGCCCTCGAGCGCGGACACCCGTGGGCGATCGTGCTGGCTGCGGAGCAGGGGCGCGGTGGAGAGCACGGCGTGGCCGAGGCGCTCGTTTCGCTGACCGCTGCGGGCGTGGTTCATCAGACCACGTATCCGAAGCCTTCCTTCACGAGCGGCAAGCCGACGCGGCTCAGTGCACGAGAGGTGGGTGCCGCCCTGTCGGCCATCCCGGTGCCGACGACGACCTCACCCGCGGTCTGGATGGCCCCAGCGGTGGGTGGGAACACCGCCGTCGACACGGCGCAGTCGGTGGTTCGCTGGCGCGGGACCAAGTTCGGTGGGCGCGGGGCGCACGCCGGTACCGTCCGCGTGCGGAGCGGCGTGCTCGACTACGACGCGCGGCGCGCCGAGCTGCGCAGTGGCGTCATCGAACTCGATATGCGCAGCATTACGGTGACCGATATGCCCCTCGGTGAGACGGCGGCGCGGCGCAAGCTCACGACGCACCTGCTGGCGAGCGATTTCTTCGACGTGCAGCAGCATCCCATCGCGCGCTACACTGTGCAGCGAGTCACCATGCGCGGGAGTAACCTTGCGCGACTCGATGGGTCGCTCACGCTGCGTGGCGTGACCCGGCCATTCGCATTTGACGCGACCATCTGGTCATTCGAACCGACGCGACTGCACGCCACCGCGCGTGCCACGCTCGATCGGATGCAATGGGGCGTCGCCTTCCGCGGCTCGCGGCTCACGAACGATCTCGTGGACGATGTCATCCATCTCGAGTTCGACATCGTGGCGCGTGTGTCGCAGGCACAGGCGGCGCTGTGACTCGGGCCGCGCGTGAACAGAGGGAAGGCACGGTCCGAGCGACCGGATATGCTCGGCTCGCGTGGTTGCTCCTCGCGCTCCTTACCGGTCCGCTGGATGCGCAGGACTCGCCCGATGATGCTGCCTGCAAGCCACCCGCTGCGCCGGACGGTGGTCGCCACCTGTCGTCGTCGCTGACGTTGGCGTCGGTCGAAGAGCGTGGCGAGCGACTCGATCTCACGCTGCGCTTCCGCACGCCGCAGGGGCGTGCGCTGCACGATCTCGTCGTCTACGTCTACCACACCGATGCCTCCGGGCAGTACCGGCGCGCACCGAACGCTTCCGGGTGCTTTCGATTTCACGGCGTGCTACACGGCTGGGCACGCCCCGATGATGATGGCGTGGTCACGGTGCGCAGCATTCGCCCCGGGGCGTACCCCAAGAGCGGCGAGCCGGCCCACGTGCACCTCGTGGTGCAGTTTGCCGGCCACCCGGGCTTCTATCTCAACGATCTGCTGTTTGATGATGATCCTCGGGTCACGCCCGCCGTTCGCGCCGCGCAGACGCTGGCTGGCGGCTCGGGTGTCGTGCGGGCGAGACGCGACGAACGCGGGGGCTGGCGCGCGGAGCGGGTGGTGACGCTGGAGCCGCCGCGTCGGTAACGTTCGTGCGTGGCGCGACCTCCAGCCGTGACTGCTACGTTCCCCCGTGCCTGCATTCGACTGGCTTCGCAGACTCTTCGCCGGTAATCCCGGCCCACCGCCTGAAGGCGTCTCCGTCGAACGGGACGCCAGCGGGCGCATCACGCAAGCGTCTGCCGTACTGAGCGCAGCACGCGGCGCGACCACCGCCGCAGCGTATCCGTCGCTCGTGCTCACCCCCTCGCTCTCGCCGCTCCTCGGACCCGCCAGCCGGTGGCTCTGCGAGCGCAACATCGTCGCGGCGCAGCAGTGGGGCATCGGACTCGAAGAGCGATTCGATGTGGATCAGGCGGACGGCCGACTGGTGCTGCAGTTTGCGCCGCCGCCCTACCTGCTGCTCGAAGCACAGGTGCTTGGCAGCTTCGATCCGTCAGACCGCAGCTTCATGTGGAGCTGGCACAATCCATCGGTGCGTCCTGAGCTGCAGCAGGCTGCGTTGCGAGCCCGCGCGGAAGGGGAGCGCATGGGTGAGCCCGCCTTCACGACACCGGTGCAGACGGTGTCGTTTGATGAGCTGACGCCGTTGCTGGCGCGCGCGGCGCAGGTCGCCGAGGCCGATGGACTCTATCGAGGCATCCTGTCCAACCGCACGTCGGTGTTTCTCACGTATCGTCTGCCTGGTGGTCCGCCCCTCCTTGCACCGATGGATCCCGCCTTTGCCGCGCTCGCGCTCGCTCGTGTGCAGCGATACGACCGTGATCAGTTCGCGCACGATCGTGCCTACCGCGAAGCCCCGCGCGACGATGACGGGACGCACTTTGCGCGCATCCTGGAGGCCAAACGCGTTATCTGGGCGCGTGATTGGGAGTGCAACGACGACACGTGGCCACCGGATTCGGTGGGATGGCCATCGGCGCATGATCGGAGCCGAGCGCATCAGGCGTTTCTGGCCCCGGATCCGCAGGGCGGAGCGATCGACGTCACCATTCGCGATGGTGCAGCCCAGACGGTCTACTGCGTCGGGTACAGCGATGACGACGTGAAGATCGTCGATGAGCGCCTCGATTGGGGTCGCGGGTTCGTCTGGCCGCGCTGGCCGATCTGAGGCGACAGGAGCCGCTTGCACGGGATGCCCGCGCGGAACCTCGCGTACGTACAATGCCTATCACGCACATGCCCCTCGCCCTGATCCCGATCGCCGCGCGTCGCGTCGCCCGCCACACCCTCATGGCCTCGTGCGTCGTCACGGCGCCGTTGCTGCTCGCTGCACAGCCGGTGATGGCGCCGCGGCTCGGCACACCACCGGCGTCACACCGCGCGATCGCGCCCGATCCCTCGTCGCTCGTCCCCACGGCCGACGAATGGCCGCTGCTCATCGCCATGCCCTTCGCTGGCGCGCTTGGTGCGCACGTGCTCGGTTCACCGAAGGGATGGGATCGCACGTGGGAGGGCTACGGCAATCGCTTCGGCGATCAGGTGGGGTTTCTGCTGATCGAGGAAAGTGTCCGTCGCGTGCTGGCAAACGTGCTGCCGCCCACGGCCCCTCGCGCGTCATGCTGGGAGGCCGATCGCAGCGCTGCGCGCAACCTCACCGTGGGAAGCGGCTGCGCGCTGTGGAGCACGGTCGCGGTGCAGTCGGCCAGCAACGACGGATGGCGTTTCAACGCACCGGTGACGGTGAGTCTGCTGGCGGCCACGGGAGCGTCACTCGCCTGGCGACCGGAGCGACGCGATGCCGCGAGCGCGCGTACCTTCCTGCTCACGCGCACAGCCATCGTGTTCGGTGGCATGGCGGCGGGGCGACTGTTTGACGATTGGCGGCATCGCGATGACGTGCAGCCGAGCGGTGCCCGGGCTGTAACACCCCTGTCCCACCACGGACCGGCCACGACGAATCTGCGGTGACGGCGCGGCGTAGGTGGAAGTCCACTCCGTGGATTCCACCTGCCACTCGTCGCCCTGCGCATGTCGCCTGTTCCTGTCGCGCCCGATCCGCTGTTCGTGGCCTTTCAGACCGCGCTGGCCGGCCACTACTCCCTGGATCGCGAACTCGGTCGTGGTGGCATGGGGGTGGTGTACCTCGCGCGCGAAGTCACCCTCGACCGCGCGGTTGCCATCAAGCTGTTGCCACCGGCGCTGGCGATACAGCCGGCGCTGCGTGAGCGCTTCCTCCGCGAAGCGCAACTCGCCGCCAAGCTGTCGCATCCGCACATCGTCCCGATTCACCGCGTGGACGCGATCGACGACTTTGTGTTTTTCGTGATGGCGTACGTGGAGGGCGAAACCCTTGCCCAACGTGTGCAGTCACGTGGCCCACTCGCCGCGCGCGACGGTGCGCGCATTCTGCGGGAAGTGGCCTGGGCGCTCGGCTACGCGCATGCGCAACAGATCGTGCATCGTGATGTGAAGCCGGACAACATCCTGCTCGAGGCGAATACGGGGCGCGCGCTCGTGGCCGACTTCGGCATCGCGGCGGCCACCGGTGACCTCGGCGCTGATCCCGTGGCGGGGACCCCCGACTTCATGAGCCCGGAGCAGCTGCTCGGGGCTGACGTCGACGCGCGAAGCGATCTGTACGCCCTCGGTGTGACGGCCTTCTATGCGCTGTCGGGACAGCTGCCCTTCACTGGCACCAATGTGAGTGCCGTCCTCGCGCAGAAGCTCACCGCCGACGCGCCGTCGCTCGCAACGACCGGGACAAGACTTCCGCGCAAGCTCACGCAGCTCGTCGACTGGTGCCTTGCGCGTCAGCCGGCTGATCGCCCGGCAAACGCGCAACAGCTTGCGGATCAGTTCGGTGTGGCGATCGAACAGCGCCGAGAACTGCCGGTCGCACTGCGTGCGTTCGTCAAGCGCAACGGGCGTACGGACGGTGCCGGTACGATCCTGACGCTGGTCGGGTCGGTTACTGGTGCGGGCGTCGTGGCCGCGACCGCCGGTCCGATCGAAGCGATCGTCGTTGGGGCGCTGAGTGCGGTGGCCGCCCCGGTGGTGTTCGGTATGCTCGCGGCGAGGCGGATGCTCGATCTCGGATTCACGCATCACGATCTGGCGCCGGCATTCGATGTGGAGCGCGAACAGAGTCGAGAAGAACGCGCCGTGCAGCCTGGCCGTCTGCGACGCGTGGTGGAGTCGGCGCTCCGGCGGATCGCGCGCGTCGCACTCGCGACCAGCGCGGTCCTCATGCCGGCGCTCGCGCTGGGCACGGCGACGCAGCGCACGGACATGCTGCCACTGTCGTTGCTTGGCCTCGGCATCGCGATACCGAGTGGTCTCGGCTACCTGCTGATGCTGCAGCTCCGCCGAGATGTTGACGTGGAGTTCTGGAGTCGCGTGTGGACCGGTCCGTTCGGCGCGTGGGCGTTCCGCATGGCGAGATCGTGGCGCGGCGCCGCGCCGCTGGCGCCCGCGATGACGCATCGGGCGACCGAGCTCTCGCTCGGGCTGGCGGCGGAGCAGCTGTTCGAAAGCCTGCCCAGGGCCGAGCGCGAATCCCTCGGCGATCTGCCAGCGCTCGTTGCGCGATTGCAGCGTGATGCGAACGCGCTTCGCACGCGGCTCGAGTCGTTGCAGGAGGCGCTGCACGGCGTCGTGCCGTCGCCCATGGCGCCATCCGATGCGATGGCGTCGCATCGCGACGCACTCGTCGCCGAACGGGATGTGGTGCAGGAGCGTCTGCGCGAGACGGTGAGTGCGCTCGAAACCATTCGGCTGGGCTTGCTCCGCCTGCACGCCGGATCGCTCAGTCTCGAATCGCTCACCACGCACATCGGACTGGCGGTCGCCGTGTCCGATGACGTCGAACGACTCATCGCGGCGCAGGACGAGGTGAACGCCGTGCTGCGCCTGCCGTCCGACGTTGCCCTCACACCGGCCTGACCTGCATGTCACACAAGCCTGTCATCACGGCTGACTCGCTCGCGCAGGATTGGCTCGGGGCGGCATCACGTCCGCTACCAGATCGTGCTCCTGGCTATGGAGCGCTTGAGGCAGATCGCCTGGAGGCGATGCCGCCGGCTTCGTCCGGTGTGCGCCATGCCTCAGGTCGCAGCGCGCTGCGTTCTGCATGGCGTTGGTGTCGCGACGCGGCGATCGGGCTTGCCCTGATCACGAGTGTTCCCCTGGTTGCGATCGAGGTGCGCGGCACGGGCAACGCGATGAACGGCGCCGACGAACTGGCCGCGCGTATCGCGCAGATTGAGCCGCTCCGTGCGCTGCGACTTCCCGAGAGCAGCGACCTCGCGCCGCAGGCCGCCGCTGGCCTGTGGAACGCGACGGTTACAGGTGTCGAGAGCGCGTGGTTTCCGCAGCAACCTGCCGCACGCGAAGCCGAGCGCGCTTGGGAGGCACTGACGCTCACGGATGACATGTTCAGTGGCGTGGACCGTGTGAACACACACCTGTTGCGATCGGTCGATATACTCCGACTGGCCGCGTCGCCGCTCTCGGCCGCCGAAGCGCAGTATCTGCGCACGGTCGCAGAGGCGCCGATCTGGCTCGACGTGGACCAGCTTGCGTCTCTGTCGACGCTCGATGTGATTGGCGCTCGCTACGTCTTGCCATTCCGCGGCGACGCGTCACCGCTGCTGATGCCCATTCCACGCTTCGCTGCGACCAAGGAGTTGGCCTACGCTGGACTCTCACGCGCTGCGTGGCACCTTGCGCAAGGCGACCCGGCTCGGGCCGAGCACGCGCTGCGTTCGGTCCTGTCATTCGGCTTCCTGATGATCGACAACGGGCCATCGGTGATCGAGGGCGCGATTGGTCGCGTCATCGTGGGGATTGCGAACGACGGCCTGCGCACGCTGTACACCGTGACCGGAAACGAGGTAGGGCAGGCGCTGACCCAATTGCCTGACGCTCCAAACCGCGACCGAGCGGCTGTCCGCGCCCCCGGCGATGAGGCAACGCTGATTGCAACCATTCGCAACCCAGCGGCGCCGCGTACCGCTCGCTTGCAGAGTGTGTGGGCGCTGTCGATGCTGCCCTGCACGAGCGCGCGCGGTGTGTTGTTGGGGCACAGTACCGAGGCCGAGGCGGCGTTTGATGAGGCGCGCCGGACGCTGGCGCGGTATCCATCGGAGGTCGCGTTGATCGACCTGCTCGAGGATGCACCGAATCGTCTGTTGCCTGACGACGCCCTGCTGCTGAATGACGCGGGTGTTGATCGATTGCTGTCGAGCGCGGCCGCGGTCGCTGCGGCCGTGCTGCAGAACCCTCGGCTGCAGGCGTGCTCGTCGCTGTAGCTTTCAGAACGATGATCGGTGCAGGCCGCGCGCGGCTCCCGTTCGCTCAGCCCCGAAGCCCACGCAGATACCGCTCGGGATTCGCCAGGAACTCCCGCGTGAGTCGCACGTGCTCGGTGTCCTCCCAGCGCACCTCGCGAATGGGCGCGTCATCGAACGAATAGATCCGCGCGCCCGGAAAGGCGAGCAGGATGGGCGAGTGCGTCGCGATGATGAACTGTGCGCCCTCGGCCACGAGGTCGAACATCATGGCAAGCAGCGCGAGTTGGCGCTGCGGAGACAGTGCGGCCTCGGGCTCGTCGAGCAGGAAGAGTCCGTGCGGGACGAGCCGTTGCTGGAAGAAGTTGAGGTACGCTTCGCCGTGTGAACGGGCGTCGGGGTCCACCCCGTAGCGGCGCTCCATGTCTGCGAGGCTGGCGCGGATCGGGCCCTGTGCCAAGGTCTTCGCGTACGCGGACCGATCGGCGTACTCCTCATCGAGTCGATCGAGCGTCTCCTGCAGCTCGGCCCGTTCGCGCGCGAGCAGCAGTTGAAAGCCGAAGAAGTCTTCAGCGCGCAGGAACAGGCCGCGATTGGTGCGCAGTTGCCACGAGAGCTTGAGCGCCCGCGCGAGGACACCCTGCTGCTGCAGTGTGGGATCGCGGCGCGTCTGATCGATCGAACCGGCGGCGGGCAGGTTCGACGCGATCGCGATGGCTTCGAGCAGCGTGCTCTTTCCCGACCCGTTCTCGCCCACGAAGCAGACGACCGGAGCGTCCACGTCGAGCGAGGTCATGGACGCGATCGCGGGTACGGAGAACGGAAAACGCGGCTCGGCCCACGATGGGTGGGTGTGCGTAACTCGGAGCAGAAGCGTCACGCCTGATCGATGCAGTGCGTCGCTTCGTCTGGCAAGGGTTTGGTGACGAGGTTGCGGCACGGACGTGCCGCCGTGGCGCATGCCCCCTTGCTTCCTCCTGCTCGCCGAGCGTACGCTATGGCCATGCCCCTCACGCCCACGCAATGGACCGCGGCGCAGGCCCTCGCGCTCCCGGATGACGACAACCGGTACGAGGTGCTCGACGGCGAACTGGTCGTGATGCCGCCGCCGAGCTGGGCGCACCAGATCGTGGTGGAGCAGCTGCACCTTGCGCTGCACCACTACGTACGAGCGCACGCCCTCGGATGGGTGAAGTTCTCGCCGTCGGGGGTGGTGCTCTCCGAGCGCCGTCTCGTGCAGCCCGACGTCTTCGTGCTGCCGCGTGGGACCGGTCCCGCGCCCCGCGCGTGGTCGGACATCACGGCACTCCTGCTGGCGGTCGAGGTGCTGTCGCCGTCCACCTCGCGACGCGACCGTTGGCAGAAGCGGCGCATGTATCAGGAGTTCGGCGTCTCGGAGTACTGGGTGGTGGACGCGGAGCAGCGCGTGGTGGAGCGCTGGGGTCCCAACGACGACGCGCCCGTGGTCTGTCGCGACACCTTGGAATGGCGCCCGGTTGGCGCCTCGGCGGCGCTGTGTATTGATCTCACGCACTTCTTCGCCGTCGTGAACGGCGAGCAGGAGTGACGCGTCTCCATGCATGAGACGTGATGCGCGGTACGCGCCGGTGCAGGACGGCATGCCCCGCGCCGCCGCGGCGGTCCGCTACACCGAACTGGCGCCGCCTGAGCATCTGACCGAGTTCGTGCACTGCTTCTGGGAGTTGCGTACGCTCGAGGTGCTGCAGGAGGATTTTCACTATCACGCGTTGCCCGACGCGTGTGTGAATCTGCTGCTCAATCAGCAGGATCCGCGCATCGCGGGCATCACGGCGCTGCAGACCACGTCGGTCGTGCTTAACCTCGGGACGGCCTTTCATTACGTGGGCGTGCAGTTCTATCCCGGCGTGTGGCACGGCGTACCGGACGAGATCACCGACGCGTACGTGGGGACACCGTACACCGGTGAGCTTCCGCTGGTACAAACGAGCGAGGCGATGCTGGGCTTGCAGTTCGTCGAGCAGATCCCACAGCTTGTCGCCTTGGTGGAGTGGTGCCGCGCCGCAGGGTACGTGCGACCGAACGCGCTCACCGCGCGTCTGCTGAGGCAGCTCGATCGAATTCGCTCCGTGGCCGACATGGCGGCCATCGCGAAGTTGTCGACCCGACAGCTGCAGCGCGCGCTCAAGGCGTCGTGCGGGTTCACACCGCACGATCTGCTCAAGGTGTTGCGCGTCCAGCAGTCGTTTCGCCGACACTATCTCGATCTCTACAGCGACCAGTCGCACTTCATTCACGCCTTCCGTGAGGCCACGGGCATCACGCCCGTGCGATACCGCGATCGGTATCGCGCGTAACGGGTGTCCGATTTCTACAAGACGATGCGGCCGGCTGCGCGTACGATGCGGCTCCACACTTCACCCTGGAGCTGATCATGGACCGACCGAATGCGATTGGATGGTTTGACCTGTACGTGGATGATCTCGAGCGCGCCGCCGCGTTCTACGAAGCGGTGTTTCAACAACAACTGACGCCCATGGGAGATCCGACGGGCGAGACGCGGATGCGCGCATTTCCCGCGAACATGCAGGCGTACGGGGCTGCGGGGGCGCTGGTGCACTCTTCGCACGCGCGTCCGGGGGTGGGGGGCACCCTCGTGTACTTCAGCGTGGCCGATTGCGCGGTGGAGGCCGAGCGCGTTGCCGCAGCCGGAGGCGTCGTCGTTCGACCCAGGTTCTCGATCGGGGAGTTCGGCTGGGTGGCGATCTGTCAGGATACCGAGGGCAACCTCTTCGGGTTGAGCTCGATGGCGTGACCCCGGGTTCTTCCTGTTGACGCTCGCGGGGCGACCGCACAGTGTTTGTGGCCTTCACCCTTCGCTCCGACCGCTCATGTCGAACTGGACAGCCCGTCTTCATCTCGCCGCCGGTCTGCTCGCGCAGGCAGGTGGCGCCGCGCTGGTCATGTTCGGCGGCAACGTGCGAGAGCCGTGGATGGTCGTGACCGGCGGAATCGTCGGCGCGGCCGGGTTGGTGCTGTGGGGCCGGGGCGCGCATGCACGAGGACGCCTCGAGGCCGAGCAGGAAGCGGAGGCCCTGTCGAGGTCAACGGCGCGCGGTGACCAGCTCGTGCTCGAGCTGCAGCAGCAGGTGACACTGCTGCGGGCCGAGCAGGAGCTCCTGCGGCGCGCGCCCTGGCCAGCCGCTCCGGACGGCGCCGCGCGTGGGAGTGCGGTGGCGGCGCTGCCTCCGGCGGAGCGCCGCGGCCGTACGGGCACGACGCCGCTTCCGCCGCAGTAGCCCCGACGGGGACGCCGCGGCCCGCCCGGCTTTACGGGGACCGTCCCGCGACCGATACTCTGCCGGAGCACCCGGCCGCGCGATGACGCGCGACGTGGCTCCCCGTCCGCTCGACGGCATGAGCACCGTTCCCGTCGCGTCTTCCACCAACGCGCCGCGCGAAATCGCGCGGGACATTGCGCTCGCCCAGCTGACCGCGATCTATCGCCTTGCGCGGCAACCGCAGGCCGGCGCGGCGGCCTTTTCCGTCATCGTCGCCCATGCGATGCTGGGACGTATCGCAACCCCGTGGCTGATGGGCTGGCTCGTGGTGCGACTGCTCGTGAGCGGGGCGCGCGCACTCGATACGCGATTCTTCGAGCGCGATGCACGACGCGCCGAACGCCTCCCCTACTGGCAGCGTCGCTTCGAACTGCTCGTCACGCTCGACAATCTGTGCTGGGGCGTCATCTCGGTGGTGTTCATCCCCGCCGTCCGTGGGACCACCCTCGGGGCGATGCTGTTTGCCAGCGTCCTGTGCATCACGGCGCTGGGCGTCTTCCTGCTGGTGAGCAACATGCGCGTGGCCGTGCTCAACTACACGGTGATGCTCGCGCCGCTCGTCCTGCAGGCGCTCTGGGAGCGGTATGACGACGCGTGGATCGTCGTGTCCTCGGTGCTGGTGTATGGCGCGGTACTCACGCAGGAGAGCTGGCCGAGCTATCAGCGCTGGACCGAGATGATGCGCCTGCGTCTCGAAGCGGCCTCGTTTGCGGACGAGCGCGAGCGAGCGCGTCAGGTCGCCGTCGACGCGAGCCACGCGAAGAGTCGCTTTCTGGCCAACATGAGTCACGAGATTCGCACGCCCCTCAATGGCATTCTCGGCATGTCGGAGTTGCTGCAAGGCACGACGCTGGACGCGGAGCAGCAACGGTACGCCAAAGCGATCTCCAGCGCGGCGAATACGTTGCACGAGTTGCTCGGTGACATCCTTGACGTCTCCAAGATCGAGGAAGGCAAGGTGACGATCGAACGCGTTGACTTCGATCCGGCGCAGTTGCTGGTCGGTACCGCCGCCATCTACGCAGAACTCGGCGCAGCGCGCGGGCTCCGTGTCGTGACGGACGTTCGCCTGCAGGAACTGCCACCGGTGAGCGGTGATCCGGTGCGGTTTCGTCAGGTCGTGACCAATCTGCTGGGCAACGCGCTCAAGTTCACGGAAGCGGGGACCGTGACGATCCGGGCCGAGCAGTGTCCCCCGGCGGCGACTGACTCGCGTGTACGCGTTCGCGTGTCGGTCTCCGATACCGGAATTGGCATGTCCGAGGCCGAGATCGGTCAGCTGTTTCAGCGCTTCGGCCAGGCGGATTCCAGCACAACGCGTCGCTTTGGTGGCAGCGGACTCGGCCTCGTCATCTGCAAGCATCTGGTGGAACTCATGGGCGGCACGATCGCGGTGACGAGCACACCAGGGGCGGGTAGTGAGTTCTGGTTCGAGGTACCGCTGCTGCCCGCGCTGCTGTCGTCGTCGGCGCCCGCGCGGGAACGCGAGACGCCGATCGATCGCTCGGTGGCCGCGCCGCGTACCGCGCGCATCCTTGTGGCCGAGGACAATGCCATGAATCAGCTGGTCGTGCGCGCGATGCTGGAGCGTCTTGGCATGCAGGTCACCATGGTCGACGATGGCGCGAAGGCCGTCGAGGCGCACCATCTCGAGCACTTCGACCTCGTGCTCATGGACTGTCAGATGCCGATCATGGACGGCTACGAAGCGGCACGTCGCATTCGGGCGTCAGCTGGCACTGGCGCCGCCGTTCCCATCGTTGCGCTCACGGCAAACGCGCTCGCCGACGATCGGCGACGCTGCGTCGATGCCGGAATGTCCGACGATCTGGCGAAACCGGTGACTGGTCAGGCGCTCGCGGACATGCTCGCGCGCCATCTGCTGCAGCCCGCATCAACGTAGGCGCCGAACGCGACGAACCTGTTGGTAGGTCAGGCCGCGCGGCGTGGCAGCAACGCACTCACCGCATCACGCAGATCGACGGTGCTGTACGGTTTGGCGACAAACCCCGCCGCGCCGGCGAGATTCGCCTCGGGCGCTTGTGCGTAGCCGCTCATGAGGAGCACGGTCACCGACGGATCGAGGAGTTGCAGCTCCTGCAACGTCTCCCAGCCACTCAACTCCGGCATCGTCAGGTCGAGCAACACGATCTGAATGTTCGGCCCGGACTCGGCGTACACCTCGAGCGTGGCGCGTCCGTTCGGTGCCGTCAGTACCTCGTACCCATCGCGTTCGAGAATGCGCTGGGCCACGTGGAGCGCGGACAGATCATCGTCAACCACGAGTATCGTGCCACGCGCGTTGCGAGCGGACGTCCCGGTGGTGGAGCCATCGCGCGCCGTCTCTTCCACAGGCAGAAGGACAGCCACGCTCGTCCCGACCTCTCGCGTCGACGTGATGCGCACCGCACCGTGATGGCCGCGAACGATGCCGAGCACGGCGGCGAGACCGAGCCCACGCCCCGCTCCCTTGGTGGAGAAGAAGGGATCGAACAAACGCGGGAGGGCATCGGCGTCGAGCCCGGAGCCCGTGTCCGCGACTTCCAGGACGAGATACTCCCCTTCGGGGATGTCGCTGCCGACCTGCGCGCCGGCCAGCCACGCGCGCGACGCGTACATGCGGCGCGTGCGGATGATGATGCTCCCGGGGACGTCACCCAACGCATCGGATGCGTTGGTGATGAGGTTCATCACCACCTGTCGGAGCTGCGTGGCATCAGCGCGCACGGTGGGGAGATCGTCGCGCAGCTCCGTGCTGACGTGCGCCTTCTTGGACACCGCGGCGGAGAGCAAGCGTCCCATCTCGCGTACCAGCGCCGAGAGGTCGACGGACTCCACCACGAACTTCCCCTTGCCCGAGTACGCAAGGAGCTGCCGCGTCAGTTCGGCGGCGCGTCGGGCGGCAATCTGCATGTCCTCAAGCAACGGACGGACGGGCGACTGTTCCGGAAGCTCCTCCATCGCGAGCGACGCGTTGCCGAGCACACCAACCAGCAGATTGTTGAAATCGTGTGCGATGCCGCCGGCGAGCACACCGAGCGATTCGAGCTTCTGCGCGTGTTGCACCTGTTCGGCGATGCGCGAGTGCTCCGCCTCCTGCGCGCGACGCTCCGTGACATCGTTCACGTAGCCGAGAAAGTGCGTGACGTCGCCGCTCGCGTTGCGCACGATCCGGGCAACGTCGGTGACGGTCCGCACGCGTCCCTCGGCGTGAACCACCCGGTACTCCTGCTCGAACCATTCGGTGCCGAGCGCGAGGTGGTCGTCGAGCTCCCTGGCAATGCGCGGCACGTCGTCCGGGTACATGATGTCGCCGTACGAGACGCGACCCGAAGCGAAGGCGTCGGGTGTGTAGCCGAGCACCGACGCCACATTGGCCGAGACATACTCGACAGGCCAGTTCGGCTGATTGCGCCACTTGAACACGACGGTCGGGCCCGCCGCGAAGAGGCCGCGTTCCTCGAGCAGCTCGCGATCGCGCTCACGCCAATCCAGCGCCGTCGCGATCTCCCGCACGATGAACTGTGCGGTGCCGATTTCCTCCGGCGTGAAGACGCGAGGGGTGGCCGAGTAGAGCATGAACTTGCCCCAGACACGTGCGCGACCGACGAGCGGGAGAAACAACGCCGATCGGATGTCCTCCGCCCGCAGCGCGTCGGCGAGGTGCGCCAAGGAGGGATCCGCGAGTACGTCGGCCACTTGAATGGGCAGCGCGCCGAGTTCGCGCGGTGTCCACGGTGAGTGCCCGGTTACCGTCGCCCGATACGCATCGGAGAGGCCACGCCAGGCGACGAAGCGGCAGACGTCGTGTGCATCGAAGATGAGCAGCGCGGCGCGGTCCACTCGGAGCGCCGCGGCCACGGCGTCCATGGCATGCTCATAGAGCGCGTCGAGCGATGATTCGCGCGAGAGCGCGGCCAGCACATGACCGACGAGGTCACGTCGCGGCGGTGACGCTGGGGTGGCCGGGGCAGTGGGGAGGCCGAGCGCGTGAACATCCATGGCGGCACAAAGTGTGGCGCGGTACACAACTCGGCAAGATGGTCGCGTGGCGGCCAAGCCAGCCGTGCGTTGGTCGCCGCCTGCGGTACGCCGTGGGGCGCCCGGTCAGTCGCGCCGGAGGGCCAGGAGTGTGACATCGTCGGCCGGTGCACCGCCGGCGGCGTGCGCGTGCACGGCGTCGATGAATCGGTCGAGCATTGCGTCCGCCGTCGGCGCTGGCTGGGTGAGCAGGGCGTCAGCCGCGTCGTCGCCCAGCAGGGTACCGTCGGGCGCGCGCGACTCGGTGACGCCGTCGGAGAGCACGAGCAGCGCCTCCCCCGGGGCAAGGGTGCAGTGGGCGGCGACGAACGGAATCTCGGGGAGCATGCCGACCGCTGGCCCCGTCGGCGGCAGCATCGCGCGTACGCCGCCGGTGGCGCTGACGACGCGCGGCGGTTCGTGACCGCCATTCACGTAGACAATCTGCCCCGACGCCGGATCGAGCGCGCCGACAAAGAGGGTTGCGAACATGTTCGCACGACCGTGCGTGGTGGCGATGTAGTCGTTCGTCGCGGCCACGACCGCAAGCACGCGTCGCTCGAGATCGGCGAGGGAGTCGTCGACGGTCGGCACGCGCTGGGTGCCCATGACCGCTCGAATGAGCGAACGAAAGAGTGCCATGAACAGCGCCGCACCCACCCCCTTGTCACACACGTCACCAAGCACGAGCGCCACGCGCCCGTCACCGAGTCGAAAGGCGTCGTAGAAGTCGCCGCCCACTTCGCGTGCCGGCTCGAAGCGCGCAGCCAGCGAATAACCGGGAACGTGCGGCAACGCATCAGGGAGGAAATCGCGCTGGATGCGTGCGCCCACTTCGAGGTCGTGCTGCATGCGACGCGCGCGTTCCCGTTCACGATCACGGAGGCGCTTCTTCTCGAGTGACGACCCCACGCGCGCTCGCAGGAGGACCGGGTCGAACGGCTTGGGCAGGTAATCGTCGGCCCCGAGTTCGATGCAGCGCACGACGGTCTCGAGTTCGGTGTTGGCCGAAATCATGATGACCGGAATGTCGCGCAGCGCGGCGTCCTGCTTCATCGCGGTCAGCGTCGCAATGCCATCGAGCACCGGCATCATCACGTCAAGCAGGACAAGATCCCACGCGCCCGCCGCCAGGGCGTCGAGGGCCTGCTGTCCGTGTTCCGCTTGCTCGACGACGTGCCCCTGCCTGAGGAGCCGGCGACTGAGGAGGTCGCGATTGGCCTCGACGTCGTCGACGACGAGAATGCGGGCAGCGTCGGGCGGTGTCACGCGCGCGGCGGCGAGGGGTCGCCGTTGGTCTGCGCCAGCAGACGCCGCAGGTAGGGCACCTGTTCCTCGGCCGCGCGTTCCCCCTGTTCGATCAGATAGGGGATCTGCTCCCATTCGGTGAGGCCGATGTCTCGGTCGAGCAGCGGCATGATGGGCAGCACTTCCGCGTGATGCGCCGCGCTGTAGAACGCGAAGGTGGCGCGCAGCAGGTGGTTGGTGACGATCGTGGAGGTGCGCCCCACCGCGTTCGTGAAGGAGCGGACGTCGTCGGTCATCTGGCTTTCGAAGCCCATCGCCAGGATGATGTCACAGCCTTCACGAATGGCGATGTCGATGGGGAGCGGGTTGGAGGCACCGCCGTCCACCAGCAGCCGATCCTCGACCGGCCAGGCGCGCAACAGCAGCGGAATCGCGATGCTGGCGCGAATCGCGTCGATGATTCGCCCTTCGGTGAGGGTGACCTTCTCGCCCGAGCGGAAGTCGGTCGCGGCGACATGCAGCGGGATGCGGCACTCGCGAAAGTCGCGCGTGCCGAAGTATGCCTCGAGCACCTGCCAGACACGTCGGTCGTCGACGAGGCCCACCTGCTCGTGGTAGCCGAACAGCGCTGGTGCTACTGCGCGCAGCAGCGAGCGATAGTGCAGCTTCGTGAACAGGTCGCGCCAGACTTCGAGCGAGCGCGTTTCGATGGCCGCGACTTCGTCGCCGAGCGCGAACATGGCGGCGTAGATGGCACCACCGCTGCATCCGACGGCAACGTCGACGGGAATACCCTCGCGAGCGAGCACCTTGAGCAGGCCGATGGCCATGGTGCACTTGATGCCGCCGGAGCCGATGACGAGCCCGATGCGTGAGCGCCGCTGCAGCACGTCGCCGAGGGAGCGTTCGGCGGTGACGGACGAGATCACGTCGCCGAACTCACGGCGGCGACGCCGGCGGGTGGTGTCGACGACGCGGTGGCCAGGAGTCGGCGCAGGTACGGCAGCTGTTCCCGCATGGCCGCCTCGCCCTCGTCGATGAGGAGCGGGATCCTCGCCGTATCGAAGAGTCGGATGCGCTGCGAGAACTTCGGAATGATGGCCAGTACTTCGCCATGGTGCGCGAGTCCGTGAAAGGCAAACGACGCGCGCAGCAGGTTGTTGGTCATGATCGAACTGAGCTGGAACGCGAAGCGACCGCCGGTGCTGATACGTTCCTGATACGGGCTCTCGAAGCCCATGGCCACGATCACATGCGCACCTTCACGCACCGCGACACCCACGGGGAGCGGGTCGGAGAGGAATCCGTCGACGCACAGGCGGCCGTCGATCTCCCACGGCTGAAACGCGAACGGGATCGCGATGCTCGCGCGGATCGCGTCAGCGATGCGGCCGTGGTTGATGATGACCTGTTCACCCGTGCGAAAGTCGGTCGCGGTGATGAACAGCGGCGTGCGACAATCGGCGAAGGTCGCGTTGCCAAACGCCTCGGCGAGTCGTGCGTTGACCAGTTGATCGCGCTTGAGCCCGAAGCGTTCGGTAAAGCCAAGGAGGCGCGGGAATGCCATGCGCACCATGGCGAGTCGATCCGGCGCGGCGGTGATCTCGCGCGTCCAGAGCGTGGTGGTGAGCCGAGCGACGGTTTCCGCATCGTGACCGAGCGCCATCGCGGCGGCGTAGATGGCACCGCCGCTGCACCCGACGAGCAACTCGACCGGGATGGCCTCCTGCTGCAGGCAACGTTGGAGTCCGATTGCTGCGGCACACTTGATGCCACCGGAGCCGATGACGAGGGCGACGCCGGACGTGCTCATGCGGGATAGCTCGCGATGGCGCTGTCCCGATCGGGGAAGCACTTGAGAATGCTCGTGAATCCCGAGAGCTCGAGGACCTGGCGCACGTTCGGGCGAATGTGCGCGAGACGCAGATCGCCACCGCGCTGTCGTGCGTCCTTGAGCGTCGTGAGCAGGACACGCAAACCGGCGGAACTTGTGTACTCGACGGCCGAAAAATCGGCGACGAGTCGCGTCCGGCCTTGCTGCAACTCCGCGAGCAGCGTTGTCACCAGCGCGTCGGCCGTGAGGGCGTCGATGCTGCCCGTGATCACGACGACGGCCACGTGGTCGTACTGGTGAATGGAGACGTCCATCATCGGGGAGGGAACTCGAAGGGCTTCACAGGGCCGTACCGCTTCGTGAGCGTCAACCGGTTGCGGACACCATCGGTGGCCGGCAGTGAAACGTAGCGGACGCCATCGACCATGCGGCGCGCGAGGAACCACCCGAGTCCACCCACGGGCCGTTGCCGCCAGTCGCTGGTCAGGTTCGGGGCGGGGGTCTGCTCCGGGGCGAACGGGCGTCCCCGATCCTCGATGGTCAGCACCGCCTCGCCGTGCTCGCAACGCACGGCAACGCGCACGAGGTCCGGGGCGCCATGGTGAATGAGGTTGGTACATACTTCGTCGGCGGCGAGTTGCAGCGCCTCGGTGGCGGGTGTGCCCCGGAGCTCCTCCAAGGCAATCGCCAAAAAGGCCCTCACATCCGACAAATGCTCCAACGTGAGTGGGGCGAGGCGCAGAGTGCGCTCCGGACGCGCCGCGAGCAGCCGGTCGATCTGCTCCAGGAGCCGCGCAAGGTCCACCGGCTTGGTGGCAAAGGCATCGCACCCGGCGGCCAGGGCCTGCTCCCGATCCCCAATCAGGGCGTGCGCGCTGACGACCACAATGGGGATGTGCGCGGTGTCCGGATCGTCTTTCAGCGCCCGCACCACACTGAGGCCGTCGAGGCCAGGAAGTCCGGTGTCGAGGAGCAGCAGGTCGGGCGGATCCTGCCGAACCGTGGCAAGCGCGGCGTGGCCGTCAGCGCACGACGCGATCACGAAGCCCCGGCGTGCGAGGCGACGGGAGAGCATGTCCCGATCGAGCTCGTTGTCGTCGACGAGCAGCACGCGTGGCGCGGTGCTCATTCGACGGGCCGCCCGCCGACGGGAATCTCGAACATGCGTGTGTGGAAGGAGATCGGTTCGGCGTCGTCGACCTGATCGCCGCTCGCCTCCTGCGCCGCATTGTCTGGTGGGCCATCGATGGGGAGCATGACGGTGAAGGTCGAGCCGCTGCCGGCTCGCGACTGGACTTCGATGTCGCCGCCCATCATGAGGCAGAAGCGACGGCACAGCGCGAGACCGAGTCCCGTACCCCCGTGATCACGTTGGGTGGTCGCGTCGGCCTGAGCGAAGGCCTGAAAGAGGCGACCGAACTGGGCGCGCGTGAGACCGACACCCGTGTCCTGCACCTCGATGGCGACAAACGTCCGGTCGTCGCGCACCGTACGGGAAGCGCGCAGCGTGACGGTGCCGTTCGTGGTGAACTTGCCGGCGTTCGAGAGGAGATTGAGCAGCACCTGTCGGACCTTGCCCGCGTCGGCCGTGATGGTGCCGGCGTTGTCCTCGGCATGCACGTCAAAGGTGTTGCCCTGTTTGCGCACGACGGGCGCCGCCGTGGCCTCCACCTCGCGCAAGAGTGAGGCGACGTGCACCGGTTCGAGCACGAGTTCCATGCGCCCGGCTTCGATCTTCGAAAAGTCAAGCACGTCGTTGATGAGCGAGAGCAGATGCTTGCCCGCGCTCGTCACCTTGACCAGATCGGCGGTGATCTCGGCGGTCGACATGTCGGCGACGTCTTCCTGCAGCATCTCGCTGTAGCCGATGATGGCATTGAGCGGCGTGCGCAGTTCGTGCGACATGTTGGCGAGGAACATGCTCTTCGCGCGATTTGCGGCTTCGGCGCGTTCCCGGGCTTCGGTGGCGGCGTTGAGCGCGGCGGTCGCCGCGTCGCGCGCGGCGGCGAGTTCACGTACGGTGGTGTCCAGCGTGCGTCGCTGCTGCTCGGCGTCTCGCTCCAACGCGGCACGCGCCTCGGCGTCGCGTTTGCGGGTCGAGGCGAGCGTGACGAGCAGGACAGCGATGATGCCGAGCAGCAGGAGGGTCATCAGGCAGGCGGTGCGAGAATGCGAGGGCGTCCGCCGCCAACATGCACTCGCGTCAGGCGGCGCGCGAGCGGGGCCGCCGCAGGCGAACGACGCCGACGAACCCGAGGCCGAGGGACGTGAGCGCGAATGACGTCGGTTCTGGCACCGGTACGGACGCGAACGTCATGACGCCGCGGTCGCCGTAGTCCGAGACCGATGGCGGACCGCACACGCTCTCCTCGGAGAGACACAGTTGCCATTCACCCGCACCCAGCTCGTAATCCGGACTCAGCCTGCGCGGCTGCGGGCCAAGTCGAAAGAAGCCGCCATCCCAATAGAACTCGACGGATGTGAGTTGGTCGCCCGTCGACGCGAAGCGCGCGTAGTAGAAGTTGGTCGTAACGTCGTCGATGCTGACACCGCCCGGCACGAGATTGGTCGGGGCGTAGCGAAAGGATGAGATCTGACCGAAGACGTCGCCGTCGTCTCCCCAGAACGTGTTCGCCATGAAGGTGGCGCTCACGAGATACTCGGTGAGCGTGTTGTCAGGGTTGTCGAGGTTGTAGCGGTCCAGGCAATCGAGGCAGTTGCCGGTAAACGTCCAGAGCCCGCTGCGCTCGACGAGCTCGGGGATCGGGTCGGGCTGCGCCGAGAGCGGTGCGCTGGCCGCGACGAGCGCGAGGAAGGTGGCGCCGGCCATCTGGCGGACGCGGAGGAGAGTGGTCATGCGATGCGCTCCGTGGAGAGGGGTTCGGGGATCGGTTGGTGGCCCCGTCCGTGGGCAATCGCAGGATCGGCCCCAGAGCCGACAGGGACGTGCCCCGACGCTCTCCTGCCGTCCAAGTCGTCCTCAGGCGGGAACCGGCCCGGCAGGCCGACCATTGTTCGCCGGCTCCGTACTGATACGGAGGCCGCTGATTCCCAACTGTTCCCGGACTTCCCATGCTGGCTGCTGTGGTGCGCGCCGCGCTCTTCGTCTTGTGTGTTGTGTCGACCTTGCCCGCGCAGGGCGGGCCGCCAGGTGGTCGCCCTGGTGGCCCCCCGGGCGGTGGGCCCCCGGCCGGTGTGGTGCCCGGAGGCATGCCACCGGGCGTTGCCGCCGGTCCGGACAGCGCGACGCTGCAGTCCGAGGCGATCCGCGTGTTCCTCGACTGCCAGGGGCGCGTACGCGGCTGCGACCGCGACTTCTTCGTCACGGAGATCAACTTCGTGAACTGGATGCGCGATCGCTTCGACGCCGACGTGCAGCTGCTGGTCGTCGCCCTCACGAACGGTGGCGGTGGGAACGCGAATACCATCACCTTCATCGGACGGCGCGGCTTCGCGGGCATGGAGGACACCCTCGTGGTGAACTCGCTGCCCAACGATCCCGAAGACAAGATCCGGCGTGATCTCGCGCGGGCGTTCAAGCTGGGACTCGCGCGATTCGTGGCCAAGTCGCCCATCGCGAGTCGTATCGATATGCGCTACGCCGCGCCCTTCGGACAGCGGCAACAGGTCAGCGCGGCGAATCTGAATGATCCGTGGAACCTGTGGCTCTACAATATTGGCACCAACCTGTTCGTGACGGCCGAAGAGCAGCAGCAGCGTCTCAACGGGTCACTCAATCTCTCGGCGACGCGCGTGACAGACGCGTGGAAGGTGAACCTGTCCGCGACCGGCACGGTGCGTGAGGACAAGTTCGACGTGCCGGCGCGTCCCGGACGTGACGCGTTCACCCTGGTCAACGAGCAGCGCACCTACAACGCGAGCTCGCTCACCGTGCGCTCGCTCGGCGCTCACTGGTCGGCCGGTCTCAAGCTCGGCGTTGGCTACTCGGACTTCCTGAATCAGGATCTCGCGGTACGTGTGCAGCCGGCCATCGAATACAATGTGTTCCCCTGGACAGAGCAGACGCGTCGCCAGCTGACGTTCCTCTACAACGTGGGGCCAAACTACTACAACTACCAGCGGACCACCGTCTTCGATCTCGATGAGGAGACGCGCTACAGTCAGCAGCTCACCGCGTCGCTCTTTGCGCGCCAGCCATGGGGCTCGTCGAACATCTCACTCGACTGGATCAACTACCTGCACGACTTCGATCGCAATGCGCTCACGCTCAGCGGCAGCCTCGATCTGCGACTCGGGCGTGGCTTCTCGCTCGATATTCGTGGTTCGGCAGCGCGCATCAACGATCAGATCTATCTCCCGCGCGACGGCAACACAGAGGAGGAAATCCTGCTGCAGCGCCAGGCGCTGCAGACCGGTTTCCGCATCACGACCAACATCGGCATTCGCTACACGTTCGGGTCCATCTACAACACGATCGTGAATCAGCGCTTCAGCAGCCTCGGTTCGAGCGGCGGTCGGTTCAATTTCTTCTTCTTCTGACGCTGGCTGCTGTCGGTACCCACGTGCCGCTGCGTGTCGCGGCACGCACGACCACGCCGTCGGCCATCGGTGCCGTCAGACCGCCGGCGGCGCCCCAGCCGAGCGAAGTGATGGTCCATGACATCGGCAAGGTCTGGCTGGTTTCCCACGCGAGATTCCAGCCGGACGCCGAGGTCATGTTGAGCGCGACAAACGCCACACCGCGCCCCGGTGTGTCGCGCAACGTCAGCGCTTCGGCGGTACGCATCCGCGTCACGCGCCGACGGTAACCTGGGGCCGACTGCTCGTAGTAGAGCGTGAAGGCGCGCAGGTAGTCGCTCTGGGACTGCGTGGTCGCGGAGACGAGTGCATTGCCCGCCTGCGTTTCCGCGACGGTGAAGCTGGGGGTCGCAGCAATCGCGCCCAGCGTCAACGTCGCCGCGCCAGGTGCGGACGTCAGTCGAGTGGTCGTTCGCGAGATCGTCTCACCGCTCAAGCGACCGGTGCTCGTGGCGCTCACGATGTGCAGGTCGCCCGTCACGCGTTCGCTGCCTGGGAGCAGGCGTGCCACGTGGGTGCTGGCCGTGCTCGTGCTCATGCCGAGCGACACGCTGGTGCCGCCGGCGGTACGCAGCGTGGTCGTGACCATGCTGGTATCGCCAGCGTTCATTCCGTCCACCGTAATGGCCATCGAGTCGGGCACGATGCCGGCGTCGAGATTGATCGTGCCCAGCGTTGCGCCCACAGGGTTGGCGCCGCGTTGCAGAAAGATGCGATCGGCGAGCAGTGCGGTTGGTGAGCCGGCTGCACGCAGTCTGGCGGCCGCGACGTCGAGCGGCCCTGCGGCCAACTCGCCAAACGTGAATGGCGTGCTCGCGGCTGTCGCGGCCACGGTCGTCTGACGCGCGCCGACGCCCACGGAGACGAGATCACCGGCCACCGTGCCGGTGAGCGTCCCACTCAGCGTGCGAGCCGTGGCGTCGAGGCAACCACGATCGGTGAGCGTGCGCAGTTCGTCGCGCGTCGCGTTGATCATCGTGATCGCGAAATCGTTGGTCCCATGCTGCGTGACCCAGAGCAGATCGTTGAGCGTGGCACCGAGCGAGAAGACGGAGCGGCCGTTCGCATCCGGGAGACGACCCGTCCCCGCCCTCGAGGTGCGGGTGCCGAGCCAGATCGGTCGGTCGGCGGGCGTCCCGCAGAAAGCGATCGTGATGTCGCCCCCCGCGGGCAGCGGATTCACGGTGAGTGTGATGCGCGCCGAATCACGGAGTACGGAATCGCGCGCGGTGAAGACGTACCAGATCCCGTAGCTGCCGGGCACCGTGGTCCCATCGGCGACGAACTGCACACGGTACGCATCCGTGCTGTCGGGTTCGTTGCGTCCGTCGAATGTGACGGTCACGCCGGCGGGCTGTCCTCGTGCTTCAAGCGAGTAGCCGGTGGCCGCATTGCGACGCACGAGGGTGAAGTCGAGAGTCGTCGAGCCGCCGGGCGTGAGCGTGGCCTGTGACGACGCGAGCTGGAACTCCACCGCCGACGCCGCCGTGATGCGATACGTGATCGCGAGCGTGGCCTGCGCGGAGTCACCGGGGGCGCGCACGCGGAGCGTGTTCGTGTACACACCGGGGGCCGCGGTCGAGTCGGCACGCAGCGAGGCGACCGTCGCGCCGCCGAGTGTGCTATCGGGGTTGAAGCTCAGGCGCACGCCTCGTGGGAGTGAGTCCGTCACATCGAAGCGCACGTATCCGAAGACCGGCCGCGTCGCGATCAGACTGATGCTCGCCGGTGCGCCACCGACCGACGTGATGATCTCGCCGAGCCCGCTGCGTGTGAGCGCCATGACGATGCGTCGCGGGACGATGGTGAGTGAGACGCTCACGGTGCGCGTGGTGACCGAGTCGCCCGTCGCGCGCAGGCGGACGACGTACTCCCCAGGTTGTGCGCCCGCTGTGGGCTGCAGCTGCAACCGCGCCGTCGTCGTCGCACCCGTGAGCTGCACGCTGCTCGGCGTGACCAGCATGTTCGACGACGCGCTGTCGAGCGCGAGGGTGATCGGGCCGGTGAAGCCGCCGACGCGCGCGACCGTGAGCGTCACGGCCGTGGAGTCACCGATTGGGACACTCGCGGCCTCCGGTGGAGCCGCGCTCAAGGTGAAGCCCGGTGGCGTGGTGGGCGTGGTGGGCGTGGTGGGTGTGGTGGGTGTTGTTGGCGTGGTGGGCGTCGTCGGACTGCCAGGGCCGTCGCTGCCACCACCGCAGGCGAGGAGCGCGCCACTGCCAATCAGGAGCGCGGCGCGAAGGATGTGTGGCCAACGAGCGGACGCGTGTACGGCCAACAACGACGAAGGCAGAATCGACGGCATGGGAGCCTGCGGCTTGAGGACGAGCGATGTGCACCGGTACACACCGGAAATCGTCGAGCCGCCGCCAAAGGCGACAGGGCCGCCATTCCTGCCGCGCGATACGCCGTCGTGGCGCGTGACGTCGGGTCGCGCTATCTCGGCTCGGCGAGGCAGGCGCGCACCACCGCGGCCAGGCGCGGCGCGTTGGGCGCGCGCAGCAGGTCGAAGTGCGTACACGCCATCGAGGTGACGCGAAGGTTCGGGAGGAACGGCCCCCAGCCGAGCCGCGGATCGGTATCGGAGACTCCGACCATGAGCTGACGGATCTCCGCGCGCAGGAGCGTCACGGGTCCGTGATACGGGACAGGACGGTAGCGCTCCCACGCATGCACGAGCGGCGCGAGGGCGCGCTCCATGCCGGCGATCACATCGGGGGGCACCAGGTCGAGCTCTTCTTCCTGCGCATAGAGCCGATGGGGTTCGGCTGGCCGCAGGCCCAGGCGCACGGCGGCGCGCGGCAGGCGCTCGCGCAGATAGCGCAGCATGCCGCGCGGTCCGAGCGAGAGCGCGTGACGCGCATGGGTGAGCAACCGCTGCGGGAGTGGTTCGAGTCGAGGATAGTCCGGCCCGTCCGCATCGAGCATGAGCAGGGTGCCCAACGCCGCACCGCGATCGGACAGCTGTCGTGCCATCTCCAGCGCGATCATGCCTCCCATCGAGTAGCCCGCGAGGTAGTACGGTCCGTCGGGTTGCACGCGTTGCAGATCGTCGATCAGCACGTGCACGATCTGCTCGAGCGTCGGTTCGGCCGGCACATCCGGAGGGTCACCAAAGGCGTAGAGGTCGACGACATGCAGCGGTTGATCACGCCCCAATGCTTGCGCCAGCGCGTCGAACACGAAGAGCTCGCCGCCGCCGCCCGGCACGAAGAACACGGGCGGTCGTGTGCCGTTCGGCTGGACGGGAATGATCGTGGACGCGAGGCGCGCCGACCGCTGCTGCAGCCGGGCCGCGAGCTGTCGCACGGTTGGGGCCTCGAAGAGCACGCCGGCGTGCACGTCGAGGCCGAACTCGCGTTCGATCAGGTTCAACAGTCGAATCGCCTTGAGCGAGTGTCCGCCCAGATCGAAGAACGCATCGTCGAGGCCGATCGGGCTGACGCCGAGGACCTCCTCCCAAAGCGGCACGAGGCGACGGGCAATCGGGTCGGTGACCTGCTCACGTGGCGTCTCGTCTCGGGCCGCGGCCGGCGTCGGTAGCGGCAGCGCCTCGAGACGCGACCGATCGAGTTTACCGCTGGTGTTGAGCGGCAGTGCGTCGAGCACGCCGATGTGCGACGGAATCGCGTAGTCGGGGAGCGTCTGTCGCAAGCGCGCAATGATCGCGCGCGTCGATGGGGGGGACGTGTCGGGCGCGACCGCAATCCACGCCACGAGGGAGCGCTCGCCGCGTGCGTCCGCCGGGGCAACGACCGCACATTCACGAATGCCCGGGTGGCCACGCAGGGCGGTCTCGATCTCGGCGAGTTCGAGCCGGAAACCGCGTACCTTGACCTGCGTGTCAACACGTCCGTGAAATTCGATCGAGCCGTCGGCGGCGTAGCGTGCAAGATCGCCGGTGCGATACAGGCGCTCGCCCGTTCGAAACGGGTCGCTGATGAAGCGTCGTTCCGTGAGCTCGGGCTGCCCGATGTAGTCGATCGCCAGCCCGCGCCCACCGATATACAGTTCGCCCAGTGCCCCGATGGGAACCGGTTGCAGGAACGGATCGAGCACGTGACAGCGCGCATTCGCGATGGGGCGTCCGATCGGGATGGTACGGCGTGCCAGCAGCGCCTCGCTCACGTCGATCATCGTGCTGTCCACGCACGCTTCGCTCGGCCCGTAGAAGTTGCCGATGCGTATGTGCGGCAGCTGTTCGCGGACGCGCTGGACGAGGGCGTGGTCGAGCGCTTCGCCGCCTGACACGAGATAGCGCAAGGTCGTGGCCTCGTGGAGCGCGCCTGCGTCAAGCGCCGCTCGCAGCACCGACGGCACGGTCTGCAGCACCGAGATACGTGATGCCCGCACACGGTCGAACAGGCCGAGCAGATCGCGATGGGCATGCGGCGGTGCGAGCACAATGCGAGCGCCGGCGGCGATGGGGGCGAACAGCTCGGCGAGTGCGGCGTCGAAGCTGATCGATGCGTAGTGCAGGACACGATCGGCGCTCGTGAGCTGCGTCGTCTCGGCGAACCATGCCGCATGATTGACGAGCGCACGATGCGGTACGCGCACGCCTTTTGGGCGACCCGTGGAACCGGACGTGTATACGATGTACGCTGGCTGGCTCGGCCTGGTCCCTCTCGAGCGTGTCCTGGCCGAGGGGAGTGGCGTGTGCGCGTCCGTCGTGGAGAGTGTGAGCAGCGTGGCGTCGGCCATCGCCGCCGACGGTCGCAGTATGTCGAGCAGGTGCGGCTGCGTGAGCAGCACGTGCGCGTTGGCGTCGTTCAGCAGCCACGCCTGCCGGTCAAGCGGAAGCTCCGGGTCGACCGCGACAAACGCGCCACCAGCCTTGAGCACCGCGAAGAGCGCGACGAGGAGTTCGAACGAACGTTCCAACGCGACGCCGACGGCGACATCCGCGGTCACGCCGAGCGATGCGAGGCGCTCGGCGAGGGCATTCGCGCGGGCATCGAGCTCACGGGCGGTGAGTGTCCGCGCGCCGAGTTCTGCCACGACATGGTGCGGTGCGCGTGCGGCGAGGCGTTCGAGCGCGTGCTGCGCGAGTTCCTCGGTGCGTCGCGGGATCTGCGTCGCGTTCCACGTCTCGAGGACGAGTGATCGCGTCGCGTCATCGAACACGGGGGCGAAGGCGAATGCGAGGGCCGGGTCGTCGGCGATGGCGGCACACCACGTCCGTGCAGTGCTCGCGATGGCGGCGATCGTGGCGTCGGTGAAACGCGCGTCGGTGCGGAACTCCCAGTGCGGCACATCGGCGTCGTGCCCCAACCGGATGGCCAGATCGAGCGAGTCGCTGGTGAGCGGCGCGCCGGCGTCGCCGACGCTGAGGCGGATCGCCGCGTCGGTCGTGGCCCGCGCATCGGGTGGATGGTCCTGCAGCAGCGTGGTGACGCGTTGCGCGACCCGAATGAGGTCATCGCCCTCGTCGAGTAGCATCGCGCCTGCGGTGACCCCGGCCGATGTGCCCAGTTGCACGCAGAGCGCGGGGCCGACGTACCGCGAGACGAGGCCGAGTTGCAGGGCGAGATGCAGCGCGTCCTTGGTCAGATCATGCTGCGCCGCGAGCTCGGCGATCAGGTCGGGCAGTCGGTCCGGCAGGCGGACCACGCGGGCGACTCGCACGACCGATCCCGTCCCATCGCCGAGCAGATCGGCGGGGAGGCGGCTCCAGTCGAGGGTGGCGCGTTGGGTCGGCATGCGGGCGGCGGGGCGCAAGGGTGGCCACCGCGGGCTGGTCGGCCCGGCCGGTAGGCGGCGGCATGAACTGTTCCCCAGGATGGGGACGCTGTGAAATTGACGAGGGCGTGCGTCGAGGGCCACACAGGGCCGCTGAGCGCATGTCCACGAGAGTCCGACGAAAGGCTGGTGCGTTCGGCAACCATCGCGCCCGGTGCCGCGACGCTCGGCGACCCGACGCCATCTACCTTCTTCCGTGTGTGATGCCGCAGCTTCGAGTTCCTGCTCCTCCCGCCGGCGCCCTCGCGCTGGTCGCGTTCGCCTCGATCACGGCGTGTGCGGAGTCCCGGGCAACCGCGCTCGACACGCCAGCCGCGACGCTCGTTCGCCTGTCGCCGCGCGATACGCTGCTCACGCTGGGCGCGTCCACGCAGTTCCAGGTGGCGGCGACCGACAGCAACGGGCAGCCGGTGGCGACCGGGGCGCTCGAGTGGACGTCGCGCGATCCGGACGTCGTTCGTGTTCGGGAGGACGGCGTGGCCGAGGCGCGCTCGATCGGGATGACGCGAGTCGTGGTGCGCCGCGGAGCACTGGGCGACAGTGTCACCGTGACGGTTGCGCCACCGGCGCCGATCGCCGACCTCACCATCGACGTGAATACGGCGCAGCGTGCGCCGATTTCCCGCCTGATCTACGGCATGAATCTCACCGGCGACACCGGGGGGCCGTACGCTGGCGCGTTCCCCTGGTACGGCGCCACGCCGCCGGCGGCGGTGCCATTCGATCGTTTCGGTGGCAACCGGTTCTCGGCGTACAACTGGGAGAACAACTACAGTCACGCCGGCGTCGACTATCTGCATCAGAACGACGAGTTTCTGTCGGAGAGTCGCACGCCGGCGGCTGCGGTCACACAGCGCGTGGCCGCAGCGCGTGCGCGCGGCGCCGCGACCCTGGTGACGGTGCCGATGCTGGGTTGGGTCGCCGCCGATGGGGCGGGCCCGATGGACACGATCGACGTGACGCGCCCGACGCGGCTGGCGACGCGCTTCCGTCGCAACGTAGCGCGCAAGCCGACGCCGCTCTCCGATCAGCCGTCGCTCACCGATGACGCCGTGTATCAGGATGAGTTCGTGCGTCATCTCGTGCGCGCGTTTCCGGGGGCGGTCACCGATGCGCAGCGTCCGCTCATGTTCTCGCTCGACAATGAACCGGATGCGTGGCATGCGACGCACAAGGCGATTCTCGGCGACTCACTCGATGATCCGAAGCGGCCGCGACTGCAGACCTACGAAGGCTTCCTCGCCACCACCGTGGCGTTTGCATCGGCGATCAAGCGCGAAGCGCCTGGCGCCGTGGTGTTCGGTCCGGCCTTCGCGACGTACGCGGGCGTCCTCACCATGGGGCGCTATCCGTACCCGGATCCGCAGCACGGCAATCGCTCGTTCGTCGAGTTCTATCTCGAGCGACTGGCCGAAGCGAGTCGCAGCTACGGGTCGCGGCTCGTCGATGTGCTTGACCTGCACTGGTATCCAGCGACGGGCACGACGGGCGGCGAAGTCACCAACGACTACGCGCCGCAGGACGAGGCCATGATTCGCGCGCGACTGCAGGCGCCGCGCTCGCTGTGGGACCCGACGTTCGATGAGCAAAGCTGGGTGTCGGGTGTGACCAATGGACCGATTCGGCTGCTACCGCGACTTCGCGAGATGATCGCGCGCTACAATCCCGGGACGAAGATCGCGTTTACCGAGTACTACTACGGCCGTTCGGGCGACATCAGCGGCGGACTCGTGCAGGCGGATCTGCTCGGCATCTTCGGACGCGACAGCGTGTTCGCGGCCAATCTGTGGCCGCAGGCTGGTGTGTGGGCGCAGCCGTGGCAGGGCGACGGGCGTCAGGCGTGGGCGTACGCGTTCGGGGCGTTCCGCAGCTACCTCGACTACGACGGCGCCGGTGCACGATTCGGCGACACGAGCGTTCGCACCGTGGTGAACAACACCGTCGATGCCTCGGCCTACGGCAGTCTCGACGCGGCGGGCAACGTGGTGCTCGTGCTCATCAACAAGCGCAACCAGGCGGTGACGGCAGCCGTGCGTGTTGCGCACACGACCGCACTGCAGACAGCTGCGACGTGGGTGGTGAAGGACCGGCAACCCGAGCCGCGTCCTGGCGCAAGCGCGACGCTCACGGGCAACACGGTGACGCTCACGCTCGATCCGTGGAGCATCACCACCGTGCGACTGTCTCCCTAGGCGGTTCGGCACCGCCGATCGCGGCGCGTGCTCAGCGCGCGGAGACCGAATCGAGCCAGGTCAGCACACTGGCCGCGAGTGCCTGTCGACGCGACGGCTGCATGAAGAGATGATCGGCGTCGGGCATCCACGCGACCGACACGGCCGTCGTGACGGCTGCGCCGTCGCCGAGCATCTCGGCCACCTGTTCGGGCGCGTTGATGTGCAGGCCCATCGCCCCCGTGTAGACGAGCAGCAATCGCGTGCCCCGGTCGGCCATCACTTCCACGTCGTGCCGAAAGGTCTCGAGCGTGGGGATGACTCGCGTGAAGAGCGCGCTGGCCTCGACGGATGGCTCGGCGAAGAACTCCGGGTGCCGCGCACGGTGCTGCTGGCGACGGAACTTGCGCTTGAGGCGCTCCACATCGAGGACTCGACGCGTGTGGCGTGCGCGGTACCCGTCCGTGTGGTACGCGTAGCCGTCAATGAACACGGCACCGGCAACACGCGCATCGGTTCGGGCGGTCGCGTACGCCACGTCGACCCCTGAACAGAGCGCCACGAGCACAATCCGCGTGGCGCCTGACTGCTGCCGCACGCATTCGATGGCGTCCTGGGTGTCGAGCAGGGCGTGCTGATGATCGTCACCGGGTGCGTCACGTCGCGCACTGTCGCCGAGTCCCGAGCGGTCGAAGCGCAGCGTTGTGTAGCCGACGTTGGCGAAGGTGCGGGCCAGCTCCACGTTGAGGCGAAACGGACCCACGCGCGAGTTTGTCCCGGTATTGGACAGCACGATGGCCACATCTCGGCTGGGCGCGTCAGCGGGCGGCTCAGTGAGGACGCCCACGAGCTGCCCGTTCGGGCCGAAGCACACCATGTGCTCCCTCATGGCGTGTCACCCAAGAGACGGGCGAGGATTGCGGCGGGAATCGCACGCGCCAGCAACGTATCTTCGTGCCACACGGGATGGGCGAGACTGGCGTCCGGCAACACCTGAATGTCCGTCGTCACTCCATCGAGACGATAGACCTCGCGCATGGCAGCCGCGTCGTCGTCGGGCGCGGCCGTGAAGATCGTCACGCGCGAGATCGCACCGCGCGGCTCGTGTCGCAGATCGAGTGCCTCGAGTTCGGCGCGCTGTGTCACGCTCATGCGATGTCCCAGCAGCGTCTCCGAATCGACAATGTCGCTGATCGGATACGCGAGATCGAGCCGAATCCGCTCCTGCAGCGCGTCGAGCTCGGCGAGATAGCGGGCGCCACGAATCACGGGGTCCCAGAGCACCAGCTCGTGGATACGCGTGCCTCGCGCGGCGGCGCGAGCAGCGACGGCGGCCCCCAGTCGCAGTCCGACGACGCTGACACGCGACACGCCGGCGCGTGCGCGCAGCTCGTCCACCGCGTCGTGGACATCGTCGGCCCACCCGTCGAGTGAACCGACGTCCGACGCACCGGCGGAATCACCCGTCCCCACATAGTCGAAGCGCAGCACGTGCGCACCGCGCTCCGCCAACCGGTCGGCGAGTGTGCGCAGTGCGAAGTGCGCCTGTCGGAACTCCTGCGGGCCGGGATTGCAGAGCAGCACGGCCCGGGGTCGCGCGAGCGAAACGGACGGGACGTGGTGCGCGTAGAAGCGCTGCGCCTCGGGCGGACCGAAGAAACCGACGTTCATGCGCGGGCGGGCGCGGCGGCAGCGAGTGCCTCGTCGAGCGAGATCGCGAGACGCTCGAGCGTCCCGAAGAGCAGGGTGCGTGGCTCGAGCCTGACGCCGGTGCGCATGCGAATCTGCTCCAGACAACGCAGCGCGAGGAGCGAATGGCCACCGCGCGCAAAGAAGTTGTCGGTGGTTCGCACGTCGTCGAGCGTGAGCAGCTCCCGCCACACGGACGCGATCAACTGCTCGGACGTGGATTCGGGGAGACGACGGGACGCACTGTTCGTTGTTGCAGACCACGGATTCGGAACGGCCGGGATGTCGAGCGTTCCACGTGCGGTGCGGGGCAAGGTGTCCACCCGCACAAACGCGGCGGGCACGGCCCACGACGGCACGAGGGCGCGCAGTCGTCGCCGGAGCTCGGCGTCGTCTGCGGCGGGTGCGCTGGCGAGAACCGCGACGAGCCGTCGGCGCCCAGCGGCATCGGCGAGATGACAGTAGGCCGCTTCGTGCGCGGCGGCGACCGCTTGCAGCACCAGCGACAGCTCACCAAAGCGTCGCGCCGCGCCTACGATCCACGGGGTGCTTGGTCCCGGGACGGCGATGATCCGATCGCCGCTGGTCAGACGCCGCGCCTCATGCGCGGTGAGCAGCGACGCGCCGTCCGAACCGTGGAGCAACAGATGACCACGAACGCCAGCGGGCGCGTCGTGTCCGCGCGCGTCCACCACGCGGGCCGAGATCGACGGCAGTACGCTCACCATCGGAAGACAGGGGAGCACGCCAACTGCGATCGGACCGAGCAGCTCGGGAATGGCCACGGTGCACACGGCATGGCCCACGACGTCACGCAACCACTGGCCGAGCTCGTCGTCCACGGGGCCACGCACCACGACGCGAAGCGCCGGCTCACCCGGCCATGCACCGTCGTGCAGCGTGCGGACCTGCTCGGCCGTCACGACGAGCACGTCGGGGCGCGTCTCCCGAATGTGCGCGATCAGCTCCTGCGGCTCCGCGTCCGCCACGTCATCGTAGCCGCATCGCGTGGCACCGAGCGCGAGCGCCGCCAGCGCGACCAGCGGTGGGCCGTCGTGCTCCGGTGAGGCCAGGTCGAGTACGCATTCGTCGGCTGCCAGCGCCAACGCGTCACGCATGGCGGTGACCGCCTCCGCCAGCGCGGGCGCACGATGCCACAGCAGAAGCACAGTCTCCGCCGTCGCTTCCAGCATCGCGACGTGCGTGGCGTCGATCGCGCACTCGGGCACCGCCTCCGCACGGTCGGTCTCGCCAGTCAGCGCCGCGTAGGTGACGTGATTCGGTACGGACGGCAGCGCACGTTCCGTGATCACGAGGGCCGCATGACCAAGGTGCTGCGCCACGCGTTGCACGTACTGATCGCTGTCGTCGGGATGCAGCACGACGAGTGCGTATCCTGCGTGCGCGGCTGCCAGCTGCAGGACAACACGTGCCGCGTCATCGCGGAGTCGTGCGACGAGGCACGTGGTCGGCGCCTGCGAATGGAGTGCGTCCGCGACCGCACGAACGTGCTGACCGAGCGTGATGGGGGCGAGCGCACGATGGCGACTCCACGTTACAGCACGACGCGCCGACGCCACGGGAATCGTGCGCAGTCGCGTGTCCGCTGCTCCCACGGCCTCCGATGGATCGTGCTCCGACGGTGGGGCTGACATAGCCAGCTGCGCCACGGGGGCCTCGGGCGATTCGGCAGCCGAGTGCAGCACGGACGCATACTGCGACAGCATCGTCGCTGCCGTCGCGTCGTCGAAGAGCTCCGTCCGATACACCAGCGTGAGCCGAAGCGCCTCGCCGGACTCCAGCACGGACAGCATCAGGTCGTTGGTCGCGGTCTTCGTGGGCAGCGGATAGTCGCGAAGTGTGCAATCCCCGAGTGTGCGGCGGCGTTCCCGCACGTCCTGCATGGAGAACAGCGCACGAACCTCCGGCGCGTCCTGTCCGAGCAGCTCCATGGGCATCGCTTCGTGCTCGACGGCATGGAGGCAGTCGTCACGGATGCCGCGCAGGAGCTCGACAAACGGCAGCTCCCCGTGCACCTGACTGCGCAGGGCCACCGTATTCGTGAACGGACCGATGAGCTGCGTGAACTCGGTGCGCGCGCGATTGCGCATCGGTGTCGCGACGATCAATGATTCCTGGTCCGTGTAGCGATGCAGCAGCGCGTGGAAGGCGGTGAACAGGAACTGAAACAGCGTGGCGCCTCGCTGCTGCGCGACGCGCCGCAGCAGCGCCACGGTGCTTGCCTCGAGGACATGGTCGACACGGCCACCGGCGAATGACGGGGAGGCAGGCCGTGCGCGATCGCCAGGCACGTCGAGTACCGGTGGGTTGGCACCGAGGTGCTCACGCCACCACGTCACGTGGCGCGTCATCACGTCGGATGTGAGCAGCTCCTGTTGCCAGATCGCGAAGTCGGCATAGCTGACCGGCAGTGCGCGCCACGAGGGGAGGTCGCCGCGGCACAGGTCCGTGTAGGCCGTGTCGAGGTCGTCGAGGAACACGTCGAACGAGGCGCCATCCCACACGAGACCGTGCTGTACAATGACCAGCACATGCTGGTCGTCCCGGAACTGCACGAGCAGCGCTCGGAAGAGCGGTGGTGCCGAGAGGTCGAACGGGAGGGCGCGGAACGAAGCGATCGTGTCCGCGACGATCGGGTCGCGCTCAACCGTGGCACAGTGTGTCGCGTCGAATCGCTGCAGACGGAAGGGCACCGTCTCGGCGACCCGTTGCTGCAGGACGCCGTCGATGACATCGAATCGTGTGCGCAGGATTTCGTGCCGTTCGATGATGGCGTGCAGGGCGCGCTCGAGGCACGATGCATCGATCATGCCCGCCAGCTGCCATGCGGCACTATGGACGAGGGCCTCACGGCGCGACGGGTCGAGCGACTCGAGGAGGTGCAGCCGCTGCTGGATGATCGAGGCGGGCGCGACGCCGTTGGCCACGCGCCGAGGAACGCGTGACGCCTGCGACGTCCCGGTCTGGTAGGTGCCCGCCTCGATCGCTCGTGCCAGCTGCTGCACTGTCGGTGCCTCGAAGAAGAGGCGATACGGCACGTCGAGCGCGTGCTCCGACCGCAGTGTCGCCAGAATCTGCGACGCCAGGAGCGAATGGCCGCCGAGATCGAAGAAGTTGTCGTCGATCGAAACGCGCGCCAGGCGGAGGACGCGCGCCCATGTGTCGGCAAGGATCGTCTCGAGTGGCGTGGTGGGTGCACGGTAGGCGCCCGCCGATGCACTCGACAGCTCGCTGGGCGCCGGAAGCGCACGACGATCAATCTTGCCGGTGGTGAGCAGGGGGAAGGCGTCCATCACCACGAACGCCTGCGGCACCATGTACGCGGGCAGGTTGGCCGCGAGATGTCGCCGCATCGTGGCGTCGTCGGGTATCTGTCCCGGTGTTCGCTGGACCCAGGCGATGAGGCGGTTGTCGCCCTCGGCAACCGGTCGCACGAGCGCCACCGCGACTGCGACTTCCGGCAACTCTTCGAGGCGTGATGCGATCTCGCCGAGTTCGATCCGGAATCCACGCAGCTTGACCTGATCGTCGTTTCGTCCGATGAACTCCAACTCACCGCTCGGCAGCCATCGCACCAGATCGCCGGTACGATATCGTACCGCGCCCGCCGACGTCGCCTCCGGATCGGGGACGAATCGTGCCGCCGTCAACTCGTCGCGATTGATGTAGCCGGAACCAACGTTGGGACCGCCGATGAACAGCTCGCCTGTGACGCCGACGGGCACACGTTCCCCATACGCATCCACCACGGCAAAGCGCGAGTTCATCATCGGTCGCCCGATGGTGACGCGTGGCGGCGGCGGCGAGACGAGCGATCGTGTGACCCACACGGCGCATTCGGTGGGTCCGTAGACATTCCACACGCGTCCCGCCCGCTCGGACAACGCCGCGGCCATTTCGCGCGTGAGCGTCTCGCCTCCTGACACGACCGCCATGTCGGGGTGGCCACGCCATCCCGCCTCGATGAGCAGCTGAAAGCTCGCCGGCGAGCCGAAGAAGAGGCGCGCCTGCTTCTCCTCCATGGCCTGGGCGAGTCGGCGGCCGTCGGTCGCGATGTCGCGCGGCACAATCACCAGATGCGCCCCGAGACTGAGACCCATGGCGAGTTCGCCGACGGAGGCGTCAAATCCGGAGGCCGCGAGCGCCATCACCACCGTGCCGGCACTCGGTCCTGATTCGCCGCCGTTGGAGCAGGAGAAGTTGAGCAACCCGCGATGCGTGTTGCGACACCCCTTGGGAATGCCGGTTGATCCCGAGGTGTAGATGACGAAGGCGGTGGACTCGGGCGTTGCATCGTCTGCACTGGGCGGGAGCGCCGTGCCGTCAAGTGCGTGCAGCGCGTCGTCGTGCTCGTCGAGATCGAGCACGTGCAGTGCCACCGACTCCGGCAGGAGCGAACGGACCGCGCGGCTCGTGATCACGTGTCGCAGTCCCGCATCCTCGACGAGAAAATGCAGCCGGGCCAACGGCAGATCAGGATCGATCGGCATGTAGCCACCGCCCGCCCGCAACACGCCGAGCATGGCCTCCGGCAAACGCACTTCGCGGGGCAGGAGCACGCCCACCGGTACATCGCATCGGACGCCAACAGCGCGCAGGTATCGCGCAATGCGGTTGGCCTGCGCATCGAGCTCGGCGTAGCAGCGCGTCTCCGTCATCGAGGAGACGGCGATGGCGTCGGGCATGGCCAACGCGATCTCTGCCACCCGATGGTGTATCAGGCGCGATTCGTCCACGGGTTTCACCGGTCCGCGCTCCAGCTCGGCGATCCAGGCGCGGTCGTCCTCGCTGAGCAGTGCGAGACGTCCGAGCGAACGCTGCGCGTCGCGTGCGACATCGGCGAGCAACACCTCGAGGTGCCCCAGCCAGCGACGCGTTGTGGCCTCGCTGAAGAGCGCGCGGTCGTAGCGGAGTGCAAGGCACAGCGCGTCGTTCTGTTCGACGGCCGACAGCGCGAGGTCGAAGGGAGGGTCGTCCTCGTGCGCGGTGTTGCTCGCGGCCCGTGCCTCGTCGGAGTCGGCCGCACACGAGCGGGGATCGCGGGTGTGGGCGAAGAGCACACTGGCGAGCGGTGGTCGCGCGGCGTCGCGGGCAATCGGCACGAGCGCGAGCAGCTGCTGGAGATCCATCGGCTGATGGGCCAGTGCGTCGCGTCGCGCCGTCTGCACGTCGCGCAGAAAGTCGCTGAACGGCTGCTCGGCGCGAGGAAACACGCGGAGTGGCAGCACGCGTCCGGGCGACTGCAATGGCGCCGCCGCGTCGTGTCGCGCAAGCGATTGGGTGCGCACACCAACGACGAGGTCGTCGCCGAGCGTCAGGCGATGCAGCAGCGTCGCAAACGCCGCGAGCAGCGTCTCGTCCATCGGCGGCGCGGACGTCTGACGCAGTGCGTGCAACAGCGCCGGTGAGAGCGAGTGCTGAATCTCTCCGATGTCACCGCGGCGCTCACGCGGCCGCGGATGGTCGAGCGGCAGCTCGAGAGGCGGTGGCTCCTGAGCGAAGCGTCTCGTCCACCAGCGGATCACCTCGTCGGCCGTGCCCTCGTGCGGCGACGGCGCGTGAGGAACCCGGTGTGCGGTGCTCGTGGTCACGTGCATGTCGCGCTGCGGTCCACTCAGCGTGACACTGGCGAGCGAAGCAGGGCGCGCAAGGCGGGCGGACCTGCCACGAGGTAGCGACGCCACAGGCGCCGTGGCTCCATCAGCAGGCGAAACAGCCATTCGAAGCCGAGGCGACCGATCCACGCCGGAGCACGACGGACGTGACCCGCCAGGAAGTCGAGGCCAGCGCCGACACCGATCAGGACGGCGGGAGCCGCTCGCTCCGCGATGCGATCGATGAAGAGCTCCTGCTTTGGCGAACCCAGCGCCACGAACACGATCTGTGCACCGGACGCGCGAATCGCGTCGGTGATCTCGGCCTCGGCGTCCGCGTCGGCGGAAGCGCCATCGGCGGCCACTCGCGGCGATGTGCACCCTGCGATGTCGACGCGGTGTCGTTCCGCGAGCTGGTACGCGGCATCATCGGCGGCACCAGGCGCACCCCCGAGCAAGTAGATCGACCACCCTTCGCGTGCGGCGAGCGCAGCGAGTGGTTCGATCAGGTCAGAGCCACAGATGCGTTCCGGGAGCGGCCGGCCGTGCCGACGTGATGCCCACACCAGGGGCATGCCATCCGGTAGCGAGAGCGCCGCACGCGCATAGGCGTCGCGCACGTCCGCACGTCGCTCGACCAGCAGGATGTGATCGAGGTTGGGTGTGAACACTCGGCCACCACGTCCGGCGCGCACGAGCGCGGCAATGGCCTCGAGCGCCGTGGCCCGCGTGTGGTGATCGACTTCGAGGCGCCCGAGCCGCAATCGAGGCATCGACGGCGTGGCCGCCGCAGTGTGCATCAGGGACGGGGCGTGCATGCCGACGTGATGCTCAGGGATGGCGAGCGATCGCGCCGAGGAAGTGCGATGCACCCACACAGTCGATGGTCTTGCGCGCTGTCGCGATCGGCGTCTGTCCGACATCGACGACGAGTACGGCAGCGTCGGCAGCGCGCGCGGCCGGAATGGCGGCATCGTGCGACAGCGGCGAGCTGACGGCAATAAGCAAGCGCGCGACCGAGCCATTGAACTGCTCGATCGTGCCCAGGACGCCCTGCAGCGTGCCGGAGGCGACTTCGCCGGCGTCGATCACCTGAATCGGTTCGAACTGATACTGGCGGCCGACCTCGGCGAGCGCACGCGCGACCTCGACGGTGGACAGGCCCGGCTCTGCGGGGACGAGCACGAGCGACGTCCACCGCGCCTGCAGCAGCGAGAACCAGGTATGCCCCCACGGATGGTTCGGTTCAGCCACCGATTCATCGGCGCGGGGAATCAGTGCGGTCGCGAAAGACAGCGAGGCCATGGTTGGAGTATCCGAAGGAATCAGGTTTCGGCGCGGCGGGCCGTGCGGACCCATTCGCCCTGTCGAGCCGCCGCACTCTCTCGACGACCCACGATCTTCCACGCCACGAAGACGGGGAGCCGCAGCAGTGCGCGCAGGGTGGCGCCGGGGTCGCGCGAGAGACGCAGCCCCTGTGTGGCGTAGAGGACGAGCGCCCCGCAGGCGACGGCCCACGGTGCCACACTCCAGCCGGGCGCGCCCAGCCAGATCGCCGCAAGCGAGACGACGGCCCCAACCACGCACAGCAGGCCGAGGCTCACCAGCGGTGGGACCAGCAGATCGGCGAGCAGGTCGCCCACCAACGGTCGCCCGGCGAGCAGGTCGCGCCACAGTCGGCCGCTCCACTGCCGGCGCAGCGTTCGTCGACCCTCTTCCCAGCGGGCGCGCTGCGCGCGTGCGCCAGCGTCACCGGCGGTCGGCATGTCACCGAGCACTTCGGCGTCCGGTACGTATCGCACGGCTTCGCCGGCCACGCCGAGTTGCAAGCCGTACTCGATGTCCTCCACCACGGAAAACGCGGCGTAGGGCACGCGCTCCAGCGTGTCGAGGCGAAAGGCCATGCCATTGCCTCGGAGCCCGCTCGACCAGCCGAGGCGATCTCGTCCGAGCGAGCGCACGGTATGGTGCAGGGTGAACGCGTACTCGAGCAGTTGTGTGCGCCACGTCTCGTCGGCGTTGCGCACGCGATAGTCGCCTTGCGCCGCAACCGCGCCATCGGCGAACGCGGCGGCGAACGCACGGAGGGCACCGGGAGAGAGGGTGCTGTCGGCGTCCACCACGATGACGGCGTCGGCGAAGGCGTCGCGCCGACTCTGCGCAAAGGCCAGCTCGAGCGCGAAGCCCTTGCCGCGACGCGAGAGATCGTGTCGCTCGATCACTTCGACACCAAACGCGCGCGCGACATCGGCGGTGTTGTCGGAACAGTTGTCCGCGACGACGATGATGCGGTGGCGCGTCGCGGGGTAGTCGAGCGTGGTGAGGCTGCGCAGCGTGGCGGGCAGCCCCTCGGCCTCGTTGTGCGCGGGTACGATGACGTCGAAGCGAACGTCGTCGCGTGGTGCCGTCGCCGGCCGCCGACGCGCTGCCGCCGCCAGCAGTCCGAGATAGCCGGCGCCAAGCGCACACGGCACGCCCGCGATCGTGAGCGCGAGACCAGTCCACCAGAGGCCGGTCATGCGTTGACGCCCTGGTGAGGCGACGGCCTCGGAACACCACGCCACGCGCCGGTCTCACGCACCAGCACGGCCGTGCTGGCGAGCGCGAGCGCGACGAGCGTGGTGCCCGTCCAGCCCTGCGTGCCCATGTCGGAGTACGCCTGCACCTGATACGCAGCGAGCGTGGCGATGACCACGTAGGCGGCAATGCGCACGGTGGACGCACGCGGCGCCGCATCGGCAAACCGATGCGCAAGCGCCGCGAAATAGGTGCCGACTGCAATCGGCAGCCAGAGCACAAAAAAGCCGAGCGGTCCGAGAATCGCCAACAGCCAGAGGATCGAGTTGTGCGCGACGTAGCGGAACTGTGCGAACACGTCTGTCAGGTCGTACGCCGCGGGGCCTTCGTCGTACATGTGGCCGAAGCCCGAGCCGAGCGGGAGGTTGCCGCGCAGCGTGAGGGTGAGATTGTAGTTCTCGACATCGCGCGAGTCGCTGGAACCATCGCTCTGCCTGGTCACCGACCAGATCGCGGCGGCGGGTGCAAAGACGCCGCCGGAGCGTGACGCACCAACGAGCATGTAGCCCGCGAAGAGCGGCGACACGGCCGCCAGCAGCAGCAGCGCGCGACGCTGCGTGCGACGCGGGACGTGCAGCAGCAGCAGGAAAAGTGCGAGGCCCACGCTCACGTAGGCGGTGCGACGATTGTTCACCACGATCGCGAGCAGCATCGCAACCAGCGCGGGAACGCCCATGAGGAGGCGTCCGGCTGAGGGGCGCAGCACGAGCACGGCCGACCACAGCGCGACCACGACGGCAAACAGCATGGTGTCCGCGTGGCTCGTCACGCTGTGCGGGACGCCGTGTCCGTGGCGCAGCGACCAGAAGTACACGTAGACGCCGATGGCCGTCTTGCAGAGCGCGACGCCGGTGAGCACGAAGGCGATCTCCGTCACGTGCTGCAACGTGCGCACGACGAGCATGGCGAGCACCGACAGCAGGGGGACCCAGAGGACGTAGCGGATCTGCCACACCGATTGGCGCACGTCACCGCCGCGTCCGATGCCCCAGAGTTCGGCGATCACCAGCACGGCAAACGCGGCGCCAAGCGCGAGGAGCAATGGGCGCAGCAGCGGAGGCGGTGTGTCGAGCGACTCGGGGACACGCGCGAGGACGCGAGCAAACAGGAGCACCGTCAGCGCCAGCAGGACCACGTCCAGTCCCGACACGCGCAACGCCTGCACGCCGGTGATGCCATTCAGATTCTCGAGCAGCACTTCCTTGAGCAGTCGCACCGGCGCGAGCACGGGATTGCTCGCGGGCACCGGCACCGGCCCACCGACATCGGCGAGCAGGCCAAGGGCCAACACGGCGTACAACGGAACACGCACCGGTAGCCACCAGAGTCCGACGGCGGCCAGACCGGCAACAATCGGGAGCGCGGCCAACGCCACATTGCCCGTCATGCCCAGCACCAACGCGCCGAAGAACACCAGCGTGAGCAACGCGGGGGTGATCAGTCGCACGGCGCGTGAGCGGACGATCGCCTGATCGACTCCGCTGCTCGAGAACGCCGCCTCGGGCATCGACGCGGCGACGTCGGTCACGCGCGTCGAACCTCACCGAGCACGGGCAGGCCAAGTTGACGCCGCACCTGCCACGCCTCGACGATACGACCACCGAGCACATCCCGACCGACGGCCACGAAGAAGGCGGCGGCGACTGCGAGCAGGACACCACCGATGGCAAGCAGCGGAATGTTCGGCGAGACGGCGCGCTTCGGCAGCTCCGGAGGTGTGGTGACGGAGTAGCGATACTTGAAGGCCGCCCGCGCTGTCTCGAGTTCGATGCGCGCCGCCTCGAGGCGCTCGAGCATGTCCTCGTAGTTCGTGATGGCGATCTTGAGCTGCGAGCGGGCGTAGGTCAGGCGCGGATCCTCGAGGGAATCAACGCGCTGCTGCATCAGACGCTCGAAGTTGAGTCGCTGCATCGCGAGTTCGGCCGAGGCGTCGGTCGTGCCCGGCATCGAGGCGCCGAGACGCGCAAGCTGGTCGACGAGTGTCCGCTCCTGCGATCGGAGATCGTCGAGGCCCGGCGGGAGCGCACTGGCGAGCTCGAGATCGCTGCGCGCGCTCGCCACTTCGGGATGGGCGTCGCCAAGCCGCGACTGCAGCTCCGCGAGGCGAGCGCGGGCGGAGGTGAGTCGCTGTGTATACGCGGCCTCCTGCTGTTCGCGCCCACCACGCACCGAGGCCAGCTGCGCCTGCAGGCGTGCCATCTCGCCGTTGAGCGCGCGCGTGCGCGCTGACGTCTGCGCCGCACCGGTGAACCGACGCGTGTCGAGATCGGCAATCCGGACGCCGGGCAGGTCGCGCAACGCCGCCATCGAGTTGGCGATCGAACTGTTGGCGTTCTGCACGTAGCGCTCGAGAATGCCGATACTCTCGTTGAGGAGCTCCACTTCCTGATCGTAGCGACGTGCAAGGAAGCGCTCTTCTGCTTCTTCGACGACAGCGAGCGCCGTCTGCGGTTCACGCCAGCGAATGCCGATGGTGACCGTGCCCTCCGTGCCATCCTCTGTCGCCACGAAAAGCCGCTTCTCGAGCAGCTTCACGAGCATGTCGTGCTTCTCGACGTCGGTACGCGGCCCCTTGACGCGCTCGCGCACGTTTTCGAAGAGCAGACGCGGCAGCGAGATGATCTCGGGGATCTTGGCGACGAGTCCCGTCGAATCGATGATGGCGGACAGATTGTCGCGGCTGAAGACCGCTTCCATCGCCAGAGCTGCCGGTGCATCGGATTCGGTTGGCACGGTGCGCCGCGGATTGCCGAGGGCCGGCAGCACCATGTTGCGACGCGCCAGAATACGCGACTGCACTTCGTACGTGCGTGGAGCGATCAGCAGCGCGAGGACCGTGGCAACGAGCACGGCCGACGCGGCGCCGATCGCCAGGCGCGAATGCCGGCGCAGCGAGTTGAAGGGAAACCGCAGCACATCGCCCAGCCACGCCAGATCGACGAGCGGTTCCTCAGTCGGGCCGGAGGCACTCGGACCGCGCCCGTTCGGATCGGCGGGCGGTTCGAGGCGAAGCGAGCGGTTACGCGGAGGAAAGGGCAGAGGTGCGGACATGAGCGAGAAGAAGGAACGAGGCCAGTCGGCGGATCAGGCGAGTCGTGGCACGACCCAACCCACGAGCACGACGTACAGCAGCACCACACCGAAGAAGAGTCCCACCGTCAGCACGAGACCGGACGCCGGACGAGCGCGTCGCGCAATCGTGATCGGGACGGCGAGCGAGAGGATCAGAAACGACACCTGCAAGAGCTTGGCCATCGGGGATCAGTCCACGAGGACGACATCACCGCTGCGCAGCCGGAAGCGGGACGCCGGACTGGTCGGGTCGAACAACTCGCGGAAACGGAACCGAATGCGCGTCGGCGTGGGCGACTGTCGCAGCACAAACAGATGATCGTCGCGCGCGAACTCGGTGAGGCCACCGGCGGCGGCGAGCGCGTCGGCGACACTCCGGGCGGCCCCAAGCGGATAGGAGCCGGCGCGCGTGACCTTGCCGAGCACGGAGATCGTGAGCGTCTCGTCGACAATGACCGTGACCCGCGGATTGATCACGAGCTTCGCCTCCGACAGTCGCGTTTCGACGCGACGGGCCATGGAGTCGGCAGACAGACCGGCAACCGGCAGCTCGCCGAGCAAGGGGAGCACGAAGGAGCCGTCGCTGCGTACGCGCGCCGTGACCGAGAGTGGCTCGTTGTCCCAGACGCGCACCCGCAGCTCGTCGCCGAGCTGGATGCGATAGACCGCACGCTCCGGTTCGGGCGTCAGCGACGAGGCCCACACGAACGGCCCCTGCACGGACGAGGCGCAACCGCTGGCGATGAGCGCGGCCGATAGCAACCAGGTGAGGGAACGAAATGCAGAGGGCATGGGCGAGCGGGATCGAGTGGGAGCAGGCGCGATCAAATCAGACGAGCGGGATCAGCGAGACGTATCGAAACGAGCCGACAGCGTGACGCCCCGATTGTTGAAGGGCGTCACCACATCGAGGCGGCGAGCGAAGGCGGCGAGCAGCAGACGCACCCGATCGCCGATCGGCTGCTGCCACTCCCCGGACAGTGACAGAAACGTCAGATCGAGTCCGGGTGCGAGGGGATCGGTGTTGCGCGACGCGTCGGCTCCGACGCGCAGACTCGGCCCGCGGGGGCGTGTCCACGTGGCGGACACACCGGCAACGTCCGTTCGCAAGACGCGCCCGAATCCGAAGGCAGGAAGCACGCTGCGTCCGGCGTTGGCGGCGAAGGACCAGCGGCGGATGTCACGCGAGACCTCGATCGATCCGGTGGGCTGGACCGTCAGTTCAGCCGGCGCGTCGGTGGTGGCTGCCGATTGGGCGGCCGTCGCGCCGGCCCGGAGGCGCAGCCGGACACGACCGAGGTCCTGCCCAACATCGCCTTCGAGCAGGGCCGTGGTCACGGCCAGTGAATCGAAGTCGGAGACGCGCGTGTCGGCCTGGACACCCAACGTCGTACGTCGGAGGGCACGTCCCGACACGCGGACCAGCGCCCCGGCGGTGCGGCCGCCAGCGAAGCCGTCCGCATCGAAGCGAATACGCGCGCCATCCACGGCGAACACGGCTTCGCTGCTCGGACCAAGCCGGCTTGCCAGCGAGAAGACCGCTGCCTGCGTGCGCGTGACGAGCAGTGGCAGGACCGACGGATCGAGCTGCGTGATCCCCGACGGCACGGTGCTGGTCAGGGCGCGGACACCAAGCTGCGCCTGCGTGCGCGCCGTCGTGCGCCACGACACGGTGCTCCCCACGTCGTACGTTTCCCGATCGAGATCACGTAATGCCGCGAAGCGCACCACCTCACCGCGCGCGTCGAGTTCGGCGCGCCAACGGCGGTTGGCGACGCCACCGCTGATGACGCCTCCCGCGCGATGAAACGCATCCGCCGCCCCATCGCCGATGAAGCGGACCTCCTGTTCGTACGCACTGCCCGCTTCGAGTCCGACCCGCCACACGGGTCGCGTGCGCTCGGCGGCCACCGAGTCGCGCGAGACGGTGCTCTGCGCGTGGGCCGATATCGTCAGGCACGACAGCGCCGCCGAGCACGTGAGCGCTGCGGGCAGCGCGCGTCCTCGGCGCGAGGGCAGGGTGATCATTCGGGCAGGACCTCGGCGCGCCATCGACGACCGGTCGATCCCACACTGGCGGCCACCTCGCGCGTTGTCGGCGCGTGCGCCGCATTCGTGGACGCGGGGTGCGGATCGGCGTTGACGTACGCGTCGTCGCCGACGTCCGACGTCGAGGGGGCCGTCGCGTGTCCCGGGCGACGGTGCACCCCGGGAATGATCGACGTGACCGGCACCGGTCGGCGTCCGCCGCCGGTGAGAATCGTGGCAACGAGGATGCGGACGTCGACCAACAACGAGCAATGCTCGACGTACAGCATGTCGTATTCGATCCACTGGTGGAAGTCGCCTTCCTCGCGCCGATGGCGACAGACTTGCCAGAGTCCCGTGATTCCCGGGCGCACGGACAGTCGTGCCTGTCGCCACGGCGCCGACACCTGATTCTCCCGCGTTGGTGACGGACGCGGGCCCACGAAGCTCATCTCACGACGCACCACGTTGAACAGCTGTGGCAGTTCATCGAGATTGAGACGTCGCATCCATCCGCCGATTGGCGTCAACCGCGGATCGTCGGCCATCTTGAAGTGCGGCCCGTCCGCGAGGTTGCCCGCGCTGAGCGCGCGCTGTAACGCGTGTGCGTCGGGGCGCATCGTCCGGAACTTCCAGCACCGGAACGTCTCGGCGCCGAGTCCCTCACGCGGATCGCCGTAGAAGATCGGGCCGCGCGATGTGAGCTTGACCAGCACGCCCAGCACGAGGAAAAGCGGCGAGAGCAGCAGCAGCGCGAGCGCCGCGATCCCCGCCTCGATCCACGACTTGGCCTCTGCATACCGCGAGGCACCGGTGACCGGCGTCGGCGCTGACGGGACCAACGGGGACAATCCCTGACGACGCTGCGGCCGTTCCGCACGCGACGACTTGGGTGCGAGCAGCCGATGCCGCACGGTTTCGCCAGCGGCGACCACCACATGCGGCAGCAGGACACTCTGCGCGATTCGCGCACCCGGCCCGACGCTCGCCCCCGAACAAATGAGTGATGGTCCGACGAGCAGCGCATCGGGCGCGACGGTGGCGCCCTCCTCGATAATGACGGCCCCACGCACGGACGCTGAGATCGTCTTGCGCTCCGTCGATGGTGCCACCGGCCGCGTGTCTTCGAGCCGAATGCGATGCTGGAGGAACGTCAGCGCACTTCCCTCATCGGCGAGATCGAACACCGCGTCGCTCTCGGGCACGTCCACGCTCTGGAGTCCGGCCGTGACCAGCGCGCTGCGCAGCGCTTCGAGCGAGTGGATCGCGCCGGCGCGTTCGATGGAGAGCAGCGTGCGCACCGGGACGCACGTGGCGATCACGCCGGACGCAACGAGCGCACGCCCTGATGCATCGAGGTACCGCTGGATGCGTCGTACGCTGCCATCAGGCGCCGTGCACACGAGTTCGTGACTGCCGCTCGGATGCGGTGCGGCCGCGAGCAGGTGCACCACGCGTTCCGCGTCATCGACCTGCTCGAGCAATGTCGCGAGTCCCGCACCGCCACTGGGCATGAGTCGCGCCGACACGAACAGCACACGATCGAAGGCGTCGAAGTGATCGAGCGGCGCGGCAATGAGCGAGGCGAGGGCAAGCTGCGGTTCGTCGGCCGCAGGCAGCCAGGTCGGATCGCTGTCGCGAATGGCTGCGAACGTCTCACCCGACTCGGCACCGACCGGTACGCGCCGCACCACGCGCGCGATACGCACGCGACCCACCGCCAGTCGTCGCTCCCAGAGGGCCTGCACCGAGCCGCCCACCGCAGGCAGCGCGGCGATGGATGCGTGCGGATCAGCCGCCCCCCAGGCGGGGCGCTCATCGACGAGGACGGCGAGCAGACTCATGCGCCGTCAGCCCAGGCAGGCGGCGCGCGCCGCCACACCGATTGCCGCCGGCGCGATCACGGGTGCCGACCGACGCAAGCCAGCGCGCAGGCCACGCGACCGCGCGACCACCACGCGGTCGGCAATGGACTCGCCGGCCCGCACGCGCGCGCCCGCCGTCACGACACTCCAGTCCACGTGCGCACCCGATTCCACGAGCACGGCGTCGAGCAGCACGCTGCGCGACACGGTCGCATTCGGTGCGAGCACGGCACGATCGCCAATCACCGACGGACCAACGATCACGGCGCCGGCTTCAATGCGCGCGCCGTCGCCGATGAGCACCGGTCCGAGCAGCGTCGCCGACGGGTGCACCTCTGCGCTCGGATGACGCAACCCCTCACCGCACGCCACGTAGCCCGGGTAGTCCTCCGGGCGGGCATCGAGATTGCTGACGAGCCAGTTGCTCGTGCCAAGGTACGAGGCAAAATCGACGATCGACGGCGTCAGACCGCGGCGCTCCCACGCGTGCACACCGAGTCGGCGCGCGTGCGCTGTTTCGAGCAATCCCTGCTTGATGTCCTGAAAACCGTTGGGTGCGATCAGGTCGAGCACTTCCCGCTCGAAGATGTACACGCCGCCTGGCAGCTGGCGGGGGGCACCGTGCCGCGAGCGGCGATCGGTTTCGATGACGGTCGTGATCGCTGCACCGCTGGCGACGTGCGCGTCGAGCAGCGCCACGAGATCGAGATCGGGCAGCCGCGCCCCTTCGCTCACCACGTACCGCGACGAAGGAATGAGTGCAGCGGCATCCCGCGTCATGCCGGCCGGTCCACGCGGATAGGTATCGGACGCCACCGCAAGTTCGAATGGCATCGTCGGTTGCTCGGCCAACCACTCGGTGACCGACGTGGCCACATCGCGTGCGCTGATAGCGACCTTGCCGACCACGCCGGAGCGGGCGAGCCAACGCAACGGGAACTGCAGCAACGGCGTCAACGCGACGGGCACCAACGGATGCCGGAACAGGCGCTGTTGCGGATCGGCGATGCGTCCGTAGCCACGCGCGAGCAGAATCGCCCCAACGTCGCGATGTCGTGCGCGACCCACCGGCGCCTGCGGCGACGGTGCGGGGCGAATCGACGGCGTACGATCAGACGACGGCAAGGTGAACCTCGAAGAAAGACAGACCGCAAGCGCGTCATCGCGACGCGCACACCATGCAGCGGGGCAAGTTCAGTGCCCGATTGCTCGGGCCCGCGGCGGCAGCGGTGAGACGAAGCACGCCGGGAGTGTGATACCCGTCACCGTGTGCCGGGGGAAGAATACACGGTTGCCAGTGCGAATTGACGCAGGCTGTGACGCTCAAGTCACAGCTGTTGCGCTACTGCGACGCTCTTTGCGAAAAGACCACCGATTGTTGCGGACGTCCCGCAGCGGTGTAGGCGTCGAGAAACAGCTGGGCGGAGCGCTCGAACGAGAGGGCGTCGCGCACGTAGCCGCGCGGATCGAAGGCCGAAAGCCCCGCCAGAAACCGATCCAGCGCCGGTCCGAACTCACTCACGCTGCGGAATCGTTCGCCGCAGGCGGGCGAAAAGAACGGCACCGAGCTCGCCGGTACGACCGCCTCAGTCCAACGCGGACGGTTCGGATCCATCCACACCTCGGGGTCCCAGGCGAGGATCGGCACGCCGCTCGCCATGGCCTCCTGATAGGCCAGCCCCTGCGTCTCGTGTTCGGCGAGGAACAGCATGCCGCGCGATCGCGCCAGCACGCGTCGAAAGCCCGCGTGGTCGTAGGCGCCGCGCCGCACGCGCTCGAAGCGAAGCCCGCGTCGAGTGAGCTCGGCCTCGATCGGCTCGAGCAGTGCGGGAACCAGCGTCTCGCGGTCCCAGCGGATCTTGTCGTAGATGAGGAGATCGATGTCCTTGGACTCCTTCGAGACATCGGGCCACTCGGCGACATCGATGCCTCCGAACCACACCGCGCACTTCCCGGGGTAGAACGGATCGAACAGATCGCGCATCCACTCACACGGAACGAAATACGTGTGGAAGCGTGGATCCTGCATGAGCTGCGGTCGCTCGGCCGGATGATCGAGCAGCCCGGGGCCGAGCACGGCCGGATTGGGGAGCGACCAGCGATCCAGCACGTGCGGGTAGCCCGCGATCGCGACGGGATGCTGCGGGTGTCGGCGGGCCAGCCACGGGTTGTTCACCACGACACGGCATCCTGCGGAGCGCAACGCGCGCACCAGGAGTCCGAAGACGATCTCGAAGCCGCTGACGCGCTGTCCTTCGGTGAACGCGTGATACACACGACGTGCTGCGCGGCGCACGTAGCGATCACCCCGCACGAGCCGGTCCGCTTCGATGTCCTCGTAGAAGAGCAGCACCGTGCGGTCGGGACCGGTTGTAATCGGGGCGGCGTATTCGCCGCGTCCGCGCAGTTCGTCGATCGCACACGACAGGACGCGGCGACCGTGCGTGCGCGCGAGCGACGTCACGCCTTCCACCATACCGGGAAGCGATCGCCACGGACGCTGCGGGCTCACGTGTTCTCCTGCTGGTCGCGTCGACGCACGACCAGTTCGCTGCGCGGAGACTGCACCACGCTGTGTGCGGGAATCGATTCGGTGACCACGGTGTTCGCCGCGATCTTGCTGTCATGGCCGATCACGATCGGTCCGAGCAGCACGGCGCCAGGCGCGACGTGTACGCGCGCTTCAAGCGTGGGGCCACCAACGCGTCGACTCACCGGGTGAATGCTCTCGCCAAGCGTCACGTGCTGGAACAGAATGCACCCCGAGCCAACGCGGGCAGCGTGGCTGATCACCAGGCCGATCCCGTGGACGATGACGACGCCGGGCGCGAGTTCCGCGTCCCAATGAATGTCGGCGCCGTACAGATGCCGCATCAGCCGTGACTGCACCTTGGCGAGCAGTCCCAGTCGCAGCTGCCGGAACAAGCGCATGACGCGATACGCTACCAGCAGTTGGAAGCCGATGCGCTGCACCGCATCACTGAGCAGTGATCCGTGTCTCGCGGACGACGCGCCCGACGATCGATAGCGACCATCGGTCTCGCGCAGCATCGCCTGATCGGCACGAATGTCGGCCAGACACTTCGCGAACAGCGAGGTTCCACGCAGCGTGTGCGGAGGCGCCAGTTGCAGATACGCTCGCCGCCCCGCACGCGCGGCCGCGAACGAGCCAGCCGCGTCGCGGACGCCCACGTAGTAGAGCAGTCCGTACGCCAGCGTTGTCGCAATCACCGCCAGGCGCTCTCCGCCGATGGTCGCCAGCACCTGTGCCACTGCGAGCACCAGGCGCGCCAGCAGGCGACCCAGCGCCGGCCACGCCACCGCGAGGCGGAGCAGCGGGCGCGAGATCGGATTCACGTCGTCGAGAAACCGCCAGGGATTGGCGCCCGCATCGTCGGGATGCTTCGCGGCCACGCGCGAATCCACGCGCCCATAGGCAATGCTGCGATCGATCCAGCCCCGGAGCGACGTGTGATCGGACCAGTGCTCGGACCACGCGTCGTCGGCAAAGCGGATCGACGCGCCGGCCCGTTCAAACCGCAGTCCCAGCTCCGCGTCTTCCGACAACCGCAGCGTGGCGTCAAACCCGCCCACAGCCTCGTACAGCGCACGCGTGAAACTCACGTTGCCGCTGTACACGTTGCCGCCCCGAACCACCGTTGGGTCGGTCGCCGCTCGACGTGCGAGGCGATCGAGCTGCGCGAGCTGATAGCGCTCGAACAGCCGGAGTGACGCGCTGGCTGGTGCACGCAAGCGACCCAGCACCACGCGTGGCGCTGGCGCATCCGCGTGGGCCGCGAGATGCGCGGCCACGAAATCCGGCCCCACGCGCATGTCATCGTCGAGACTGATCACCAGCGGTGCCGTTGACGCGCGAATGCCGCGATCGCGGGCGGCCGCCGGTCCGGCGTTCTCCTGACGCAGCAGGCGGACGGTGTACGGCAGGTCGTGCGTGGGCACGAGCTCGCCGATGGGCGGTGTCGACCCGTCGTCGACCACCACCACCTCGAACGCGCTGCGCTCGATCCGTTGTGCGGCGAGTTGCGCGAGCAGCACGCGCAGCGACTCGGCGCGATTGTAGACTGCGATGATCACCGCCACCTGTGGCGACGCGATCGGCGGGTCGGTCGGCGTCACCGCGGAGGTCCCGGATGCGTCGTGCGGCGTCGGCGTCTCGCTCACGAGGCGATCCTCACGCGGCCACCGGGGCGCGACGACGTGACAGGGCCCCCCGCACGAGTTCAAGCAGCGTGGGCACATCAATGATGCGCAACGCCACGCCCGTGCCGAGATACAGCGCCGCGTCGACCGGCAGGCGCCACACGCCGAGCGGTCGCAGGAAATGATCGAGCGCGATGATGCCGAGCGCCAACGCCATCGTCTTGAGCACGAGCACGAGGCGCGGGCGATCGAAGGCGCGCGAGCGAAGCGCCCAGGTCATGGCGCCTGCCGTGAAACACTCGGTGAGCGTGAGCGCTGTCGCCGAGCCGAGGCCGGCGCCACCAACGCCGAAGTGCGCGCCGAATCGCGGAATGAAGAGCGTGTTGAGCGACGGCGAGATGATCATGCCGCCGATCGAGATCCATGTCACGCTCCACGCGCGATCGAGTCGCACGAGCAGGCTCGCGGAGACCATGGCGAGGTACGTGAGCAGGAAGGTGGGCGCAATGATCCGGAGGCTGCGCGCCGCGGGCGCAAACTCGGCGCCGAACGCGAGGTGTACGAGTTCATCGGCTGCCAGGTAGATGCCGAGCGACGCGGGCACGGCAATGATGAGCACGAACGCCATCGCCTGACGACTGACTTCGAGCAGATCGGCCTCAGAGCGCGCAGCGGCTCGTGACGACAGCGGCAACAACACCCACCCGATGATGGGAGACAGCAGGAGCGAGAGTCCTGCGATAGTGGAGGCCGCACCGTACCAGCCCACCTCATGATCGTTCGCGAGAAACGAGAGGATGCTGATGTCGATGCGGGCGTAGATCGTCTGCGCCACGGCCGCCACGAAGAAGGGCAGACTGAGCCGCATCATGCGCCATGTGGCGGAGAGATCCACACGCAGTCGGAGATTCAGGTGGCGACGGCCGAGCCGCATCAGCACGGCGCCACGCGCGATTTCCGACACCAGCAACGCCTGCGCGATGCCGGTCAGTCCCGCGCCGCTCTTGATGGCGATCACGATCCCGACGGCCCACACGATCTTCGCCGCCACGTTGAGTGACGCGAGGCCACCGACCGCGCCGACCGCATGCAGCAGTGCCCCGTAGAGACTGTTGATGTTGGCGAGGATCTGGGCGAGCGCGACCCAGCCCACGATCCATAACACGGTGCTCGGTTTGCCGAAGTACGCAAGCGTCGGCAGCGCCGCCACGATCACGAGCAGCCCGAGCAGCGTGCCCACCAGGAGCGTGCCACCGAAAAACTCGGTGGCGTGTCCCGGACGCGTCGCGACTTCCTTGCGGATGTAGGTGTCGGCGCCGAGCGTGGTGATCACCATCGCGGTGGTTGCGAACACGTCGGCGAACTGCAGCACGCCGAACTGCTCGGGGCCGAGCCAGCGTGGCAGGGCGAAGCGAATCGCCATGCCGATGAGCCAGCTGCCGAGCAACCCGAGACCCAACTGCAACGCGCTGCGTGTGGCGTGCTGCACATCGCCGGCGAGCGAGCCCGACGGGGCAGGCTCAACCGATGACGAGGCAGCAGGCGTGTCGGGCGCGGTGGGTAGGGGCATGCGAGGCGAGCGAATCGTCAGTGGCCCGGGTGGCGCAGCGAAGAGGAAGGCCGATCGTCCGCGAGCCACGCGACGATCATGCCGTCGGTGCCGAGTGTCGCGACGCGCACCGCGAAGCGATCACCCGCCACGAATCCGCCCGGCAGATCCGTCGTCAGCTGCAACGCCACAACGCCCGGCAATGCATCGATGCCGACACATTCCGCGGCTTCGAAACCGAAGAACTGTCCGACGCGTGGCGCGAGCGCCTTGTAGAGCGCTTCCTTTGCCGTGAAGACGAGTGTGAGGGCGAGGGGAAACGGCATCGTCGTGTGCACGCGATCCGCCAACGCGTCCTCGGTCGGGCATTCGGGGGCGATGCTGTGGTGGACCTCGCGTGCCGTCGCCTCGCCAAGCGGCGCTTCGACATCGGCACCGAGCAGGGCGACGTCGTGCGCGTCGGCGACCACGGCCACGGCGAGCGTGTCGGTGTGCGCGATGGAGCCCACGACCCCGGCGGGCCACCGCGGTGCGCCGCTCGGTTCGCGTCCGATGACCGACGGCTCGACCGCGGGATGTCCGAGGGCCGACAGCGCGGCGGCGGCCACGACGCGACCGGCGGCGAAGGTGTGAAGTCGCCTTGGCGCGGCGGCGGCAAGGGACGCCGGGAGTGTGAGCCGGCGGCCGTCGTCAGCTGTCGGAACCTCCGCAAAGTGCGCCAGCGCCCAGTGCAATCGGGCGTCCCGAAGGGCCGCAGGCAGGGGCAAGGTGGTCAGGCCAAGCGCGCCTCGTGGCGACCCGTCGGGCGCGTAGAGGAGCGTGGTGGAGAGGGCCGAGGGCGTTGCGGGCGACACGGGCGCACGATAGTGCAACGATCGGGCCGCGACCATGGGGGCGGTCACGGGGGCCGTGATGTGACTTTCCGAACCCGTTCCGTGACGCCGCGCGGCGCTCGGACGTCCACTGCGCGATGCCGCCCTCCTTGCACGCTGTGCGCACCCTGTTGCGCCTCACCACGCTTGGCTACCTCGTCGGAGGAGGCCTGGCCGCCGCCCTCGCCGTGTGGGCGCTCGTGCAGCTGCTACCAGCCGACCTCCCCGGGGTGGCGCTGGGCGCCTGGGACGTGGCCGTTCTGACCATGTGGGGGGCAGCCGCTGGCAGCGGGCACTGGTGGGGCGCTGAGCGGTCGCTCTGGCGTCTGATGCGCCAGCACGGCGCGGACGCGGCCGGGCAGCTGCGACCGCTCTCCTCGCAGGCGAGCGGGTTGCGACTGCCTGCTGGCGCGCTGCTGCGCGGCCTGCTGGCATGGCCCGTCTTCGCCGCGTCGATGCTCCTGGTGGCGCCCGCGCTGCAGTGGTTGACCGAGCGGGTCGCCGCGGCCTCGCTCCCGGTGTCGGAGCTGCCCGGGGTGGTCAGTCTGACGGCCGGCAGTCTGCTCGCCGTCGCGCTGGGTCGCGTCGAAGGACGCGCGGCGGTCCGCCGGCTGCACCGCGGGCCGGGCTGAGTCGAGGGGGACCGAGGACCGGCGGTGAAACACCGGCGGTCCGACCGGCGTATCTTTTGGCATGTCGCTACTCCTGAGTTGGCTCATCCTCTCGGTGGCCGTGTGGGTCACTGCGGCCATCCTGCCGGGGATCCACGTCAAGAGCTTCGCCGGCGCCGCGTGGGCGGCGGCCGTGTTCGGCATCCTCAACGCCCTGCTCGGCTGGCTGCTGTTCGCGGTGTTCAGCATCGCCACCCTTGGGATCGCGTGGCTGCTCGGCTTCGTCACGCGCTGGATCATCAACGCGATCCTGCTCCTCTTCACCGGGAAGCTGACGGACGCGCTCGAGGTGAAGTCGTTCGGCTCGGCGCTGCTCGGCGCGCTGATCATCTCGATCACGGGCGCGGCGCTGCAGTGGGTGCTGCGCTGATGATCGCGCGCGTTGCCCCGCCGGCTGCGGTGCTCGGATTGCTGCTGCTCGGCGCCTGTCGCGCGCCGGTGGCCGCCTCAGCGCCAACGCCATCGACGAGCGTCGCGTCGGCGAACCCGAATGCCGACGCGCTCACCGCGCTCTATCGCGCCCGTCGCGACAGCGCCCGCCTGCGCTTCACCGACGCCGATGTGCGTTTCATGACCGACATGATCGGGCATCACGCGCAGGCGGTCGCGATGTCCAATCTCGCGCCCACCAACGGGGCCAGTTCGTCGGTGCGTCTGCTCGCGTCGCGCATCATCAACGCGCAGCGTGACGAGATCGCGCTCATGCAGCGCTGGCTGCGCGACCGGAACCAGCCCGTGCCCGAAGTGCACATCGATGGCCACAAGCTGATGGTGCATGGCCCCGGTGGTCACGACCATCACGCGCACATGCCGGGCATGCTCAGCGACGCGCAGATGGACTCGCTCGCGGCCGCGCGGGACACCGTGTTCGATCGGCTGTTCCTCACGTACATGATCGCGCATCACAAGGGCGCGGTGACCATGGTCGACACGCTCTTCGCCACGAACGGCGCCGGTCAGGATACCGACGTGTTCAAGTTCGCCAGCGACGTGCAGGTCGATCAGCGTACCGAAGTCGCGCGCATGGAGCGCATGCTCGGCGCGCTCACGATGTCCGGCGCGCCCGACTGATCGTCGGCGTGCTGTTTCCGACGGATCGCCTCCGCGATTCGTGTGTCTTCCCTCCGTTCCCGCTCCTCATGCTTCGATCCTCCGCCTTCGCGGCGCTGCTGCTGCTCGGTGGCGCGGCGTGCGCGTCCTCCACGACGTCGACGGCGCCCGCGCCGCGCGCCGGTGGTCCGGACCCGCGTGTCGGTCTCTCGGCCGGTCTCTTCAACGCTGGTGAGGCCATCAGCAACCTGCGCCTCGTCTCCACCACGCCGCCGTCGCAGGCGTTCGTGGGGCAGACGAACACCGACCTCGCGTTCAGCGGCAACCTGGTGTTCCAGGGCAGCTATCACGGCTTCCAGGTGTGGGACATCGCCAACCCGGCGAAGCCCGAGCTCGTGAAGGCGTTCGAGTGCCCCGCGTCGCAGAGTGATGTGTCGGTGTATCGCAATCTGCTGTTCGTGTCGGGCGAAGGCATGGAAGGTCGCCTGGATTGCGGCAAGCAGGGGGTGGATCAGGCGGTGAGCAAGGATCGCCTGCGCGGCATCCGCATCTTCGACATCACCGACGTCCGCAACCCGAAGTACATCGGCAACGTGCAGACGTGCCGTGGTTCGCACACGCACTCGGTGCTCGTCGATCCGAAGGACACGCAGAACGTCTACGTGTACGTCTCCGGCTCGGCGCCGGTGCGTCCGGACGCCGAGATGCCGGGGTGCTCGGCGGGTCGTCCGGCGAGCAACCCGAATTCGGCGATGTTCCGCATCGAAGTGATTCGCGTGCCGCTCGCCGATCCGTCGAAGGCGGCGATCGTGGGTTCGCCGCGCATCTTCGAAGGACTGCAGGCTCCGCCGCGTCACGGCATGGCGCCGGCCGATCGCCGTGAAGTCGAGGCGGCGAAGGCGCGTGGCGCGTTCGTCGCGGAGATCCCCGCCATCGGTGAGACGATGATCCTCCCCGACCAGTTCGCGGCGGCGCAGCTCGCGCAGATCGTGCGCGCGCGTGGCGGCACCGGCGCGCCGACGGCAGCCGACAGCGCGCGGTTGCGCGCGGCCATCCCGGGCATGATTGCGCAGATGATGGGCGGCGAAGGCGAAGAGACCGGTCCCAACCAGTGCCACGACATCACGCTCTTCCCCGGCATCGGCTTGGCCGGCGGCGCGTGCGAAGGCTATGGCCTGCTGCTCGACATCAAGGAGCCGACCAATCCGCGTCGTGTCGCGGCGGTCGCCGACTCCAACTTCTCGTACTGGCACTCGGCCACGTTCAACAACGACGGCACGAAGGTGCTGTTCACCGACGAGTGGGGCGGCGGTGGCGCGCCCAAGTGCCGCGTCGACGATCCGATGCAGTGGGGCGCCAACGCGATCTTCAGCATCGACGGCAGCCAGCAGATGCGCTTCCGCAGCTACTACAAGCTGCCGGCCGCGCAGTCGGTGCAGGAGAACTGCGTCGCGCACAATGGCTCGCTCATTCCGGTGCCGGGGCGCGACATCATGGTGCAGTCGTGGTATCAGGGCGGCATCTCGATCTTCGACTGGACGAACCCCGAGAAGCCGTTCGAGATCGCGTATCACGACCGTGGCCCGATCGATGCCTCGCGCATGGAGATGGGCGGCTCGTGGTCGGTGTACTGGTACAACGGTGTGATCGTGAACTCCGAAATCGCGCGCGGCCTCGACATCTTCGAGCTGACGCCGAGCGAGCACCTGTCGGCCAACGAGATCGCGGCCGCGAAGTCGGTGCGCTACGAGTACCTCAACGCGCAGGGGCAGCCCAAGTACAGCTGGGCACCGTCGTTCGCGGTGGTGCGCTCGTACGTCGATCAGCTGGAGCGTTCGCGTGGCCTGTCGTCGGCGCGGCTGACGGCGGTGCGTCGCGCGCTCGACGACGCGGAGAAGGCGAGTGGTGCGGCGCGTGCCTCGGCGCTGACCACGCTCGCCGGCTCGGTGGACGGCGACGCGACGGGCTCGTCGGATGCGGCCAAGGTGCGCATGCTCGCCGGCGCGATGCGCGATCTGGCGGGCGCGACGCGCTGAGGCCACACCGCCGCGCACGCGTGCCCGGCTGAGCTGGTAGGTCATCGCTGTTCGCGGCCGTGACACAATCGGGACGCAGACGTCGCGCCACGACGACTGCGTCCCGCTTGTCTTTCGCGCACCATGCGCGTGTTGCTCACCTTCTGCGATACCGGCGGCGGTCATCGCGCCGCCGCCACGGCGTTGCGCGACGCGCTCACCGGGCTCGTGCCCGACGTGTCATGCACGATGGCCGACCCCTACGCGGCGAGCGGTCGGTGGCCGTTCGCACGGCTTGGCGGAGCGTATCCGCACGTCGTGAACGACGCGGCGTGGCTCTGGCGCAGTGGCTTTCGACTCACGGACTCCCGCGCGGCGACGCTGGTGTGTCAATCACTCGCGTGGCCGGTGCTCGCGCCGAGTTTTCGCGCGCTGACGCACGAGCCTTCGCCCGATGTGATCGTGACGACGCACCCGCTGCTCACGTGGCCGTTGCGCCGTGTCTTCCCATCGCATCCCATTGCCGTCGTGGTGACCGACCTCGTGTCGGGACACGCGTCGTGGTACGATCCGCGGGCGACGCTCACCATCGTGCCCACCGAGGCCGCACGGACGCGGGCGATTGCGTGCGGCGTGCGCACGGAGCGACTCGCGGTACATGGCCTGCCCGTGGCGCCCACGTTCGCGTCTGACGCGGCCGCGTCGCGCGCCGTGGCGAGCACACTCGGATGGTCGGCCACGCGTCCCACGGTGCTGCTGGTGGGCGGCGGCGACGGCGTCGGTCCCATCGAGGAGATCGCCGAGGCGATCGATCGCGCGCTGCTGCCGTGCGACCTCGCGGTGGTGACGGGGCGCAACGCCGCGCTCGCCGCGCGGCTGCAGGCGCGTCCGTGGCGTGGTCGGGTGCACGTGTATGGATTCGTATCCACCCTGCCGGCGATGATGGCGGCGAGTGCGTGCGTGCTCACGAAGGCCGGCCCCGGCACCATCAGCGAGGCGTGCGCGGCCGGTGTGCCGCTGGTGCTGTGGGGCGCGATTCCGGGGCAGGAGGACGGCAACGTGCAGTGGGTCGTGGAGGCGGGCGCCGGCGTGTGGGCGCCCACGCCGGGCGCCGTGGCCGCCGCGGTGCGTGAGTGGACCGCTGGTGCCGCCGCACACGCGCTCCGCAGTCGCGCGGCCGACGCGGCGCGCGCGCTCGGACGCCCGCATGCGGCACGCGAGATCGCCGTGCGCATCCTGGCGCTGGCCGATGCGCATCAGGCGTCGGTGGCGGCGGCGCGACGCGTCACCGCGCACGAGCCGCGGCCGCAGCAGGAGCTGACCTTCGACGCAGTCCAAGGCGACTAGTCCGAACCGAGGGCACCAGACACTCGGCCTTCCCGTTCAGCGAGGATACGGCGCGCGCCCGTGCGCCTGATCGTCTTCTGTCGGAGTGGAACGTGATGTCGAAGGATCGAGTGCGGGTGTCTTCCGTGCGGTCGCTGGTGGGTCACGTGCGCGTGGCCATCGGGCTGCTCCTCTCGCTGCCGCCAGTCGTGCGGGCGCAGGATCGCCCCGACGCTGCGACGCGCACCGGCGTCATTACCGGACGCGTCGTGCAGGAGTTGGGGGAGCGTCCCATTGCCGGCGCCACGCTGCGCGTACGCGATCAGGTGGTCACCGTGCAGACCGACTCGCTCGGGCGCTTCACGTTGCGAGGCGTGGCCATCGGCATTGTGGCCATCGAAGTGCGTGCGCTCGGCTATGCACCCGCGGTGCGTGGCGACATCGCCGTGTCCCCCGCCAAGCCCGCCGAAGTGACCATCCGCCTGCGCAGCGTGGAGCGCCAGCTGCAGGCCGTGACCGTGCGCCCCGAGGCGTTTCCTCCGCTGCCGCCGATCGGGCGGCCCGTGTCCACGCAGGTGTACGGCAGTGAAGAGGTGCGCCGTCAGCCAGGCGCGCAGGAGGATGTGCTGCGCGCGATCTCCGTGGCGCCCGGGGTGGGCGTGACGAGCGGCGCGCGCAACGATCTCATCGTGCGTGGCGGTGCGCCGTTCGAGAACCTGTTCGTGGTGGACAACATCGAAGTCCCCAACATCAATCACTTCGGGTCGCAGGGGAGCACGGGCGGGCCGATCTCGCTCATCAACATCCGGTTCGTCGAAGAGGCCGCACTCAGCGCCGGCGGTTTCGGCGCGCGGTATGGTGATCGCGCGTCATCGGCCACGACCATCACGTTGCGCGAGGGCAACCGCGAGCGCCTCGCGGGCGAGCTCAACCTCGCCGCGTCGCAGTTCGGCGCGGTGCTCGAAGGGCCGCTCGGTGAAAACGCCAGCTTCTTCGCCAACGTACGGCAGAGTTATCTCGACCTCCTGTTCAAGGCCCTCGGTCAGAGCTTCATTCCGCGTTACACCGACGCGACGGTGAAGGCGGTGTGGCGTCCCACCTCGCGCGATGCGGTGAGTGCGCTGCTCATTGCGGCGCGCGGCAGCGTGTCCTTCGACAACACCGAGGCCGACGATCGCCTGTCGAATGCGCAGGTGCTCTCGCCTTCGCAGGACCAGTACTTCAGCGGGCTCACGTGGTCGCGCGTGCTCGAGCGTGCTTCACTCACCACCACGCTCGGTCGCACGTGGACGCGTTTCGAAAGCGCGCAGCGCGATACGCTACTGGCCCCGATCTTCGAGAACCGCAGCACCGAAGGGGAGACCTCGCTCCGCAGCGATCTGAGCGTGGCGCTGTCGCCGTCGCTGTCGCTCGAAACCGGGAGCGTGTTCAAGTACGCGAGTGCACTGCGTTACGACGCCACGCTTGCTGGCAGTGCGCGTCGCGACGCGGCTGGCGTGGCACAGCCGTTCTCGGTGGACACCAGCTTCACGGCGTGGCGCAACGGGAGCTACGCGCAACTCGCGTGGGAGCCCACGCCCACGCTGCGGCTGAGTCCCGGCGTGCGCGCCGATTGGTACGGCTTCCTCGACAACGCGGTGCGTCTCGCACCACGCCTCAACGCGGCGTGGAGCGTGACCGACGCCACCACGCTCACGGCGGCGGGCGGGCGCTACTGGCAGGCCCCGAGTCCGATCTGGCTTGTGGGTGCTCCGTCCAACGCCACGCAACTGCGGCCGTTTCGCGCGGACCAGCTTGTGCTCGGTGTCGTGCGTCGCATCGGTGACGATCGCAAGGTGCAGTTCGAAGTCTACGGCAAGCGGTACGCGGACTATCCCGTGCGCCTTTTCCGTCCGCAGGCCGTGCTGTCGCCGAGCGGCTTCGACGATGCCACCACCGATATTCCGTTCGGTCTCGAGCCACTCGGTTCGAGTGGGCGCGGGGTGGCGTACGGTGCGGAGCTCTTCGCACAGCAGAAGCTCGGCCGCACGCCGTTTTACGGGCAACTCGCCATGAGTCTCAACCGCACGCGCTTCGAGGGGCTCGACGGCACGGAGGCGCCGGGGGCGTTCGACACGCCCGTGCTGGCGAATGGCCTCGTGGGGTGGCGTCCGAACGCGCGATGGGAAGTCGCCCTCCGCGTGCGCGGCGCGAGTGGGCTGCCGCGCACTCCGTTCGTGAGCGATGGCGCGTTGGCGGGGACACTCGACTTCACGCGCTACCACGCCGAGCGTGGCACTGCGTTCTTTGCGGTCGATCTGCGCGTGGACCGCCGCTTCGTGTTCGCTCGGCAGCAGCTCATCGCGTTCCTCGACGTGCAGAACGTGAGCGGCCGGGACAATGGTGGGCAGCCGCAGTGGAATCCGCGCCTGCGCCTCGTGGAGCGCAACGAGGGGATCGGCCGGCTGCCGACGATCGGGTTGAACTGGGAGTTCTGAGATGTAGAAAGGTGGTGGAATAACCGTGATCATGCCTGCGACCTTCATTGTTGTCCTACTGCTGAATCTTGTCTCAGCGAATCGGGCGGGTGCTGATCATGAGGTCCGCGACCATGACGCCGTGCGCAGCAGCGTGGCGTGCGCGTCGCTGATCAGCGGTGACGAGCTCATGTTCCGCCTGCATTCGGAGCAAACGGTCTCCATCGATTCCGTTTGGGCTCCTCTTCGTGCCGAGCTCGGCCTGCAATCGTGGCCGGCCGATTCGCTCGAACGTGTTAACGATGCCGTGCTGTGCCGTCGCGTCGATTCCCTCATCGTGGCATGGCTCTCGGGACCGGGAGCAGGACGTCTGGTCGGCGTTGCCGGCAGTATTGGGCCAGTTGCGTTGATGCGCATCGGCCCCACCGTATTTCATGTGAAGCCAGGCGCCTCCCTGCCGGTCCAGCCAGAACCGTTTCGGCCGTACTTCGTTGTCGATACGTCCGCGCCGCCTCGCGTTGCGTTCTGGGGAGCGACGCCTTGAGACAAGGTCTGCTTTGCTGTACGTCGCGTGACGACCTTCGATCGCCTGCGGTCGCACGCGCACGTTGCGCAGAGTGCACGAGTGTCGCGCTGCCGAGTTCGCGAACTCCGAATGACGACATGCGTGCTCTAGCGTTCTCGCGAACGACGATCAACGAGCGTGGCGATTGCTTGTCGACGATCGAGGCCCGCGTCATCGCAATTCGAGCTGGTGTTTGGGTGCCTCTCCCCGATTGCTCCGAGTTCACCGCTCGCGACTCCGGCTTTTCACGCGCGGGGGCGTCATGCCAAAGACCATGAGAGATGCCGCAGCTGCTTCGGCACTGCTCGTGACGATTGTCGTCGCAGTCACGGCTTCGCGCACTCCGTCGCGAGTGAGCGCGCGTCATGCCTCGTGGCGTTGTGCGCCTGCAGCGTCGGGCCAGGACGTATCCCTCCTTGCCTTAACACGTTCGAGCACCTCATCGCCGGCAGCAGCGGAGTTTCGCGAAGAGCTGCAGCTTGCGCCATGGCCTGCTGATTCGGTACGGCTCGTGAACGACGAGCCACTTTGCCAACGTGTCGACTCGCTCATTATGGCATGGCTCACAGGCCGCGGGGCGGGCAAGCTGGTCGGTGTGGGCAGCACGGTCGGACCGCTGCGGATCGCGCGCGCTGGGCCGTCGGCGTTTATCGTCCAGCCGAGCGATAGTGTACCCCCGCAGCCAGTACCGCAGTATCCCTACTTCGTGGTGGACACAGCGGCACCAGTGCGGGTACACTACTTTGGTGCCGCACCGTAAGGGGCAACCCCGAGGCCGACCGGATGCCACGGTCGCTCAGCGACTCCAACGCTGCACGATCGATGTCACGCAACGATTCGCAGAGGCAGTGCGCTCTGTTCCCCAAGCGGCCGAGTTCGCCTCGTGCGGCTCCAATCATCCTCGCGCAGGTGTGACATGGGCGATACTGTGATGGCTCTCGGTACCTTCGCCGCTGTGTGTCTCTTGAGTGGTAGCTTCGCGATTCAATCGGGCGCTCATGCCACCGCACGTAGCCAAGACTCGCTTCGTGGCAGCAGCAGCGTGGAGTGCGCCTCGCTGATCAGCGGCGACGAGTTGATGTTCCGCCTGCATTCGGAGCAAACGGTCTCCATCGATTCCGTCTGGGCTCCTCTTCGTGCCGAGCTCGGCCTGCAATCGTGGCCGGCGGATTCGCTCTTACGTGTCAACGACGCCGTGCTGTGCCGTCGCCTCGATTCCCTGATCGTGACATGGCTCTCCGGACCGGGAGCAGGACGTCTGGTCGGCGTTACTGGTGGCAGTATTGGTCCGGTTGCGGTGATGCGCATCGGTACTACCACCTTTCACGTGAAGCCAGGCGCCTCCCTGCCGGTCCAGCCAGAGGCGTTTCGGCCGTACTTCGTTGTCGATACCGCCGCACCTACACGCGTCGCGTTCTGGAAAGGGACGCCCTGACCCTCACCATCCCGCGATCCGCGTCTCCATGCGCAGGCACTTGGGTTTCATCGGAAGTCTCGCAGTCCTCTCGTCATCGGTGACGGGATGGTCAGACCGTCATTCCATGAATGGTGCCATCCAGGCGCCACTGCACGGTGAGCGCATGTGCGATTCTGCGTTGGACAGCGGCGCGGAGCGGATCTTTCGCGAGCACTCGCGGGCTCTCGTCGCCGCCGCCTATCTGAGCGAACTGCGCGTCGAGCTGGGTCTGCAACCTTGGCCCGCCGACTCCGTTCAGCGCGTGGATGAGCCGGCGCTTTGCGGGCGCATTGACTCGCTGATCACGGCCTGGCGCTCCGGTCCCGGTGCGGGTCAGCTGGTGGGTCAATCGGGCAGCGTCGGTCCGGTGGCCGTGATGCGCATCGGGCCAACCGTCTTTCACGTGCACCCCGGTCCGTCGGTACCGATGCAGCCCGGACGATCGCTCCCGTACTTCGTGGTGGACACGGCAGCGCCGCCGCGGGTCGCCTTCTGGAAATCGACGTCGTGACCTACCGCGTCCCTCGATGCACCTGACCGTGGCCCTCCCCGCATTGCCCCGCCGCCTCGCCGAGCGCAACTTTCCCGGGTGACCGGCGTACGGACCACTGCGGTTCGTCCCATCCGTCCACCTGCACCCCATCCGACCATGACCCGGACTCGCGCGCTGCTGCTCGGTACTTCGCTGTTCCTCGGCCTCTCGGCGTTCACCGCCAACGCTGGCCGCATCCTTGCCGACCTCACGGGCACGTGGGAGGTCAGCGTCCAGACGCCCGACCAGGCCGTGACGAGCACGCTCGCCGTCACGCAGAAGGGTGACTCCATCTCCGGCACGCTCTCGTCGGAAATCGGGCAGGCCAACGTGAAGGGGCTCGTGAAGGGCGACACCGTGAACTTCGCCTTCGGTCTCGACATGGGCGGTCAGGCCATCGAGATCGCGGCCACCGCGCTGCTCTCCGACAAGGACAACATGAGCGGCAGCATGGACGTATCCGGCATGGGCAACATGCCGTTTTCGGCGAAGCGCGTGAAGTAAGCGCGCACGTCGGGACTCCACGACGGGGTCCGGCGGTTCCTGCCCGCGCCATCACCGGTTCCGGTGGTGGCGCGGTCTGCGTTTCTCCCCATGCTCCACGGAGTCCGGATGCCTCACCCCCGCGTCCTCGCCCGTCCCGTCGCGCGCCCCTCGCGGCGCGGCGCGCGATGGCTACTCGCCGCCAGCGCCGCCCTCCTCGCACTGCGGACTACCGGCGCGCAGCCCGCCACCAATCAGCGCCTCGATGAGGAGTACACACGCCTCATTCGCCAGCATCTCACCGATCCGCGCATCACCACCGAACTCGTCGACTACCTGCCCGCGTCCGACAAGGTTCCCACACCGCTGTCGTTCCCCGGCATCGGACGCGTGATCGGCACGCCGGGCTACCTCACGAAGGCGCGCGACATTCACCGGTATCTCGAAGCGATCGCCAAGGCCGCCCCCGAACGCGCACGCTTCCAGGTGATCGGCCAGTCGGAAGAAGGGCGCGACATGGTGGCGTTCATCGTGAGCGATGAGGAGACCATGGCGAACCTCGATCGCTATCAGGGCTACATGCGTGAACTCGCCGATCCGCGCCGCACGAGTGAAGCCCGCGCCCGCGAGCTCATCAACGGCGTGGCCAAGCCGGTGTACTACCTCACCAGCGGCATCCACTCCACCGAAACCGGTGGCCCCGAGATGCTCATGGAACTCGCCTACCGCCTGGTGGTGGACGAATCGCCGCGCATTGCGAATATCCGGAAGCACGTCATCACGATCATCACGCCCGTCGTGGAAGTGGACGGTCGCGAGAAGATCCTCGACGGCATCTGCTACCGTGTGCGCACCGGCCAGCCGCTCCCCACGCCCTACTGGGGCAAGTACGTCGCGCACGACAACAATCGCGACGGCATGGGGCAGTTCCTCAAGCTCACGCAGAACATCCGCAACGTGAATCTCGCGTGGCGTCCCGTCGTGCTGCACGATCTGCACGAGCAGGCCACGCTGCTCTACATCTCCACCGGCACCGGTCCCTACAACGAACAGATCGACCCGGTCACGGTGAACGAGTGGTGGTGGATGGCCGAGAACGAAGTGATGGAGATGACGAAGCGTGGCGTGCCGGGCGTGTGGACGTACGGCTTCTACGACGGCTGGGTGCCCAACTACCTGTTCTTCATGGCGCACACGGTGAACGCCATCGGACGCTTCTACGAAGTGCAGAGCTACGGCGCCGGTTGCGACGGCAAGGTGGCCAACGCGCGCGGCGGGGCCGTGCCCGCGACGGCGCCAACGCGGGCGAACGCCGATGAACTCACGCGCGTGCTCGGGGGCAGCACCTACAACCAGAGCCGCGAGTGGTTCCGTCCGAACCCCACACCGAATGACATTCGCTGGGGATCACGCGCCAACACCAACATCCAGCAGTCGGCCATTCTGCTTGGTCTCTGGAACATGTCGCGCGAGCGCGATCGCTTCCTCGAGAACTTCTGGATCAAGCACGTCAACGCCGTGAATCGCGGCAAGCATGGTCCCACCAAGGGCTGGGTGCTCCCCGCGTCGCAGACCCACAAGCAGAACGCGGCCGACGCGGTGAACGACCTGCGTGCACAGGGACTCGAGTTTCACGTGGCGACGGCCGACGGCACCTTCGGCGACGTGCGGGTGCAGCGTGGCGACTGGATCATTCGCGGCGATCAGCCCCTGCGCACCATCGCCGACATGTACTTCGCGGTGCAGAACTACCCCACCACGAATCCGTCGCCGTACGACGATACCGGCTGGACGTTCCCGATGATGCGCAACCTCATCGTGCGCGAGGTGCAGGACGCCAAACTGTATGACCTGCCCATGACATCTGTCGCCGCACCGGTCACGGCGTCCGGCGGACTCACCGGCACGGGCAGCACGATCATCGTGGCGCACAGCGGCGACAACAACCTGGTGCGTTTCCGCTTCCGTCTCGCGGATGTCCCCATGCGTGCGGCCGAAGACTCGTTCACGGCCGGTGGTGTACGCTTTGCGCGTGGTGCGTTCATTCTGCGCAACGCGAATCGTGCGCGCGTCGAACCGCTGCTGCGTGAGCTCGGACTGTCGGGGGTGGCGGTCGCGACGGCGCCCACGGTGCCCTCGCACGATCTCGATGTGCCACGTATCGGCTACATCCACTCGTGGACCAACACGCAGGATGAAGGGTGGGTGCGCGCCGCGCTCGATCACTACGGCGTCCCGTACACGTACTTCGGCGAAAACGAGGTGCGCAAGATCGGTGCGCTGCGTCGTCGCTTCGATGTGATCCTGTGGCCGCACGGAGGCGCCGTGGGGCAGGGCGCGCCCGAGGGTGGGACGCCGGTGCCGTACAAGCGCAGCGCCGAATACCCAGACCTCGGCTTCCCCGACAGCACCGCCGATACGCGCGGCGGGCTCGGCACCGACGGTCTCGAACTGCTGTATCAGTTCGTGCGCGAGGGCGGCACGCTCATCACCGAAGGCAACACGTCAGCGATCTTCCCGTCGTACAGTCTCACACCCGGGCTGCGCATCACCGAAGCACCGGGCCTCGTGAATCGTGGGACGCTGTTGCGCGGCGTGATCGGGGACATGGCGAGCCCCATCGTGTACGGCTACGACGTGAATCAGCTGCCCATCTACTTCAGCGGTGGCGCCCTGCTCGACGCGGGCGCCCCCACCACGCCCGAGGCAAAGCCGGTAAGCACCATCGATGTGCTGCGCCCCGGCAGCTCCGCCGCGCTCTCCGGTGCGGCCGCGGGTGGTGGTGGTATTGGTGCGGCCGCGCGTCGCAGCAGTGTGTATCAGAACACGACGCCGATGGCGACGTGGGTGGAGAAGTCGCGCTGGGACCCGATGCAGACGTGGCCCGCCGATGCGATCGGGCGCGTCGTGACGCCCGGCTCGGTGGCCGGACGCTTCGGTGGCGGCGGCGCATCGATGATGACGCTCCCCGCGATGCGCCCGCGCGTCGTAGTGCAGTTCCCCGCGAGTCCGCGCGACATGCTGCTCTCGGGCGTCCTCGAGGGCGGGGAACACCTCTCCAACCGCCCCACGGTGCTCAGTCAGCGCCTTGGCGATGGCCAGCTCGTGCTCTTCACCACGCGTCCATTCTGGCGCTGGCAGACGCAGGGCACGTTCATGATGGGGTTCAACGCCATCATGCACTGGAACGATCTGAGCGCGGGCGCGCCCTGATCGAGACGTGATTACACCGCCGCGCCGCCCTGCCGGAGCAGTTCGAGCAGGGCGGCGCGCGGTACGGCGCCCATCTGCTGCGCCACCGGTGCGCCGTCGCGGAACACCATGAGCGTAGGAATGCTGCGAATCTGATGCGCCTGTGACACGAGCGGTGATGCGTCGGTGTTCACCTTGGCGACGAGCACCTGCCCGGCGAGTTCGCCGGCAATGGCGTCGAGCGTGGGTGCCATGGCCTTGCATGGACCACACCAGTCGGCGTAGAAGTCGACGAGCACGGGCACGCCGGCGTGCGCAATCACGTCGGCAAAGGTCTCGTCGCGTAGCGGCAGCGGCCGATCGAGCAGAATGGGCTTGGCGCACGCGTCGTTGTGGCACTTCGGTCGGTGCGCGACTCGCGCCATGTTGACCTTGTTGCGCGTGCCGCAGAACTGACACGGCACCGTGACGTAACGTGCGGTGGCACTCTCGGTACTCATGGGGCCTCCTCCTCGTGGTATCTTTCAACGCGTGCGCTGTCGCCGCCTCCTTCGGCCGCGCGGACGCACGCGTATCCCGTAATTCACTGCGATGACCGCCCGCGACGCAACGGTGTCCCGTTGCGTCACCGGGTACCTCGGCCCGGAGTCAGCCAGACGTGACGGCGCACATCCACCAACTCTCCCGTTCGCCCGGCGGTGTGCCCAAGCGCGCCGTGCCAACGGTACACATCGGCACGGACGGGCTCGACGGCGATTGGCAGCGCAACCGCAAGTACCACGGCGGACCGCTGCGCGCCGTGTGTCTGTTCCCGTTCGAGCACATCGAGGCGCTGCGTGCCGAAGGGCATCCCATCGCACCGGGTGACGTGGGGGAGAACATCACGACCGCCGGCGTCCCGTGGGCACAGGTCGTGCCGGGTGCGCAGCTGCAACTCGGGGCCACGTGCGTGCTGGAAATCACGAGCTACACCGAGCCGTGTCGCACGATTCGGCACGCGTTCGCCGGTGGTGACAGCGACCGCATCGCGCAGGAGCGGCATCCGGGATGGTCGCGCGTGTACGCGCGCGTGATCACGCCGGGTGAGGTGTCGGCGGGCGATCCCATCACGGTCGTGTCCACACCGGTGACGCCAGCATGACCACCGAACAGGAATACGTGCTTGGCACCGACGTGGACGAGCTGCAGCGGCTCGGCTTCCAGCATCAGGTGTGGGCCGAGCAGACGTCACGTCTCTGGCAAATCGCGCGCTTTGCGCCGCGACAACGGCTGCTCGATCTCGGCTGCGGTCCCGGGTACGCGACGATGGACCTTGCGCAACTCGTGAGCACCACGGGCGAGGTCATCGCGGTCGATGTG
>ERZ1066123.62-NODE-62-length-92019-cov-14.793800_pt1 | contig 92019 bp, 83 predicted proteins | sample MGYA00382770_ERZ1066123 | MGnify/ENA primary metagenome ERZ1066123 (study PRJEB33369, sample SAMEA5778353) | biofilm metagenome | biome: Industrial cooling water; feature: Water cooling tower basin; material: Biofilm | place: United Arab Emirates | collected...
CGGGGGCCGCGGCTCTAGTGCGCGGGGGCCGCGACGGGATCGAGAAGGCCCCGCCCCCCGTCCAGCGTCAGGATCTGCCCCGTCATGAAGGCCGCCGCGTCCGAGGCGAGGAACTGCACCGTCTCGGCCAGCTCGGCGGCGGCGGCGATGCGGTGCATGGGCGTGCCCTCGAGGATCGCGCCGCGCCAGTCGGGATGGTCGCGCAGGCCCGCCTGGAGGCTTGCGCTCATCACCGAGCCGAAGGCCACGGCGTTGACCCGGATCCGCCTCGGGGCCAGCGCCACGGCCAGGCTGCGCGTCATCTGCTCCACCGCGGCGCAGCTGATCGAATAGGCGAGGAGGTCGGGCTGCGTGCGCCTCGCCGCGATCGACGACAGGTTCACCACCGACCCGATCGTCGCGTCGCCCTCCGCCCCGGCCCGCTCGGCCTGCGCGATCATCCGCCGCGCGGTCATCTGGGTGAGCCGCAGGCTCGTCAGCAGGTTCTGCTGGATCAGCGTCTCCACCGCATCGTCCTCGATCCCGAGGGGGTCGGAGAGGGCGATCTGGCGGCTTGCGTTGACGAGGATGTCGATCCGCTCGAAGGCATCGACGGTCGCCGCCAGAAGGTTGGTGATCGTCAGCTTCTGCCGCAGGTCGCCCGCGAACAGGCGCACCGGCCCCTCGGCCCGCGCCTCGGGCCCCACCTCGGCGTCGAGCCGTTCCTCGTCCATGTCGGCGAACATGACGTTCGCCCCCTTGCCCGCGAAATGCCGCGCTATGGCAAGGCCGATGCCGTTGGCGGCCCCGGTAACGATGGCGGTCTTGCCGGCGATGGACAGGCTCATGCGGGGGGTTCCGGAACTGGGATCAGCGCGCGTCGCGCCGGGGCTGGGCGGCGCGGACGACGCGGTAGCCCGCCTCCGCGCGGATCTCCGCGACCTCGCGGAACAGCGACTGCAGCGTGCCGGCATAGGGCAGATGGCGGTTGGCCACCAGCCACAGCGCGCCCGAGGGCGCAAGGATCCGCGCCGCGGCGGCGATGAAGGCGCGCCCCTGCGCCGGGTCGGCCCGGCGCGCGGCGTGGAAGGGCGGGTTGCACACGACCGCGCCCGCCTGCCCCTCGGGCCGGAAGGCGGCTGCGTCGGCCCAGTGGAACCGGGCGCGGGGGTCGGCGAGGTTCCGCCGCGCGCAGCCGAGCGCCTCGTGGTCGGCCTCGACGAGGTCGAGCCGGCTCACCCCGTCCCGCTCCAGCACCGCGCGCGACAGGTAGCCCCAGCCCGCGCCCAGGTCGACGACGTGGCCGGGCAGCGAGTCGGGCAGCGCCGCCGCGAGCAGCGCCGAGCCGGGGTCGGGCCCGTCGGCCGAGAAGACGCCGGGCCGCGTGACGAACCCGCCCGCCACCCGCCGGTCGGCGGGCAGCCAGTCCTCCAGCCCGGGGCCGGCGGCGGTGGCGAAGATCCGCCCGTGCGCCTTGGCCAGCGCCTCGGACACCGGGCGGCGCGCGCGCAGGTCGCGCCAGACCGCCTCGACGCCGTCCGACTTCTGGCCGTCGACGGCGACCGGGCCGCCGGGCGTCACCGCCCCCGCCGCCTGCGCGATCCGGGCGCGCGCAAGCTCGCGCGCGCGGGGCAGGCAGACCAGTGCCGCGGCGTGGCCCGCGCCCGCCTCGACCGCGACACGCCAGCCCCGCGCCGCCAGCGCGTCGTGGTCGGGCCGGAACCCCTGCACGACCAGCGTGCGGTCCGGCGGCAGCCCGCCGAGGTCGTCGCCCGCGCGCGCGCCGAAGACCGCGACCGAGCCGTCGGCCGGCCAGGCGACCAGACCGCTTTCCAGCGCAAGGGACAGGCGGGCTGCTCGCATGGGCGGCCGCGGGCGCGGCCTAGTCCTTTTCCATGGTGCACTGCAACGGGTGCTGGTGGCGGCGCGCGAAGTCCATCACCTGCGCCACCTTGGTCTCGGCCACCTCGAACGAGAAGACGCCCACCACCGCGAGCCCCTTCTTGTGGACCGTCAGCATGATCTCGAAGGCCTGCGCGTGGCTCAGGCCGAAGAACCGCTCCAGCACATGCACGACGAACTCCATCGGCGTGTAGTCGTCGTTGAGCAGCAGCACCTTGTACATCGGCGGCCGCTCGGTCCGGGTGCGGGTCTTGGTCAGCAGGCGGCTGTCGCCGTCCGACCCGCCGCGGCCGCCGTCGTCGTCCGACATCCAGAAGGGCAGCGAGGTCACGGCGGCAGGCTCCGGCACAGGGGGGGAGACGGGGACGGGCGTTGCGGCAATATAGCCGATTTCGGCCCCGCGAAAAGGGGTGCCCCCTTGCGGCGGCGGCCGGCTCGGCCATGATCGCCCGGCAGCACCGGACCGCACGCGATGCCCCATCCCCTGACCGCCGTGGGCTTCGACGCCGACGACACGCTCTGGCACAACGAGACGCAGTTCCACCTGACGCAGGCCCGGCTGGCGGCGCTGCTCGCGGACCACGCCGACCCCCACCGCCTGCAGGACCGCCTGCTGGAGGCCGAGCGGCGGAACCTCGCGCTCTACGGCTACGGCGTGAAGGGCTTCGTGCTGTCGATGATCGAGACCGTGATCGAGGTGACCGAAGGCCGCGTCCCCGCCGCCGTCATCGCCGGGATCCTCGCCGAGGGGCGGGCGATGCTCGGGCATCCCGTCGACCTCCTGCCCCATGCCGAGGCGACGGTCCGGGCCGTGTCGGGCGCGGGCTTCCGCGTGATCCTGATCACCAAGGGCGACCTGATCGACCAGGAGCGCAAGATCGCGCAGTCGGGCATCGCCGACCTCTTCGACGCGGTGGAGATCGTGTCGGACAAGACCCCTGCGGTGTACGCGGCGATCTTCGCCCGCCACGGAACGGGGGCCGCGCAGGGGTTGATGGCGGGCAACTCGCTTCGGTCGGACGTGCTGCCGATGCTCGCCGCCGGGGGCTTCGGCGCGCATGTGCCGCATGCCGTCACCTGGGCGCTGGAACAGGCCGAGGCTCCGGTCGGGGACCCGCGGTTCTTCGCGCTGCCCGACCTGTCGGCGCTGCCCGCGCTTCTGGCGCGGCTGGGCTGACCACCCGATCTTGCGGATCGCTTGCTCCCGTGCTCCACATCTGGGGGTTCATACCCCAGATGTTGCGGGAAGGTTGCGATCAAAGTGTTTGAACGCAAGGGCTTTTCCGGGAATCGGAGCCGTGCTAGCCTGTCGCGAAGCAGAGAAAGCCCCGTCGAACAGGGGCGCGCCTTGAGGCGGATCGAGGGGACAGGCATCGTGGCGACACGCATCGGGCGGGGTGTCCGCAGTCTTGTAGTGCTCACCGTGCTGGCCTTCGTCGCGGCCTGCTCGACCGTCCGGCCCTCCGACGCGGCGCCGAAGGCCTCGATCGTGATGGATGCCCGCACGGGCGAGACCCTCTTCGCCCGGAACGCCGACGCGCGGCTCCACCCGGCGTCGCTGACCAAGATGATGACGCTCTACATCGCGTTCCAGGCGATCGAGCGCGGCGAGATCGGGCTCGATTCGCTGGTCACGATCTCCAAGCAGGCGGCCAACGAGCCGCCCTCCAGGCTGGGGCTGAAGGCCGGGCAGAGGATCGCGCTCCGCTACCTGATCCGCGCTGCCGCGATCAAGTCCGCCAACGACGCCGCCACCGCCATCGGCGAGGCGATCAGCGGCTCCGAGGCGAAGTTCGCGGCCCGGATGAACGCGACCGCGCTGGCGATCGGGATGACCAACTCCACCTTCAAGAACGCGAACGGGTTGACCCAGCCGGGCCATCTGTCGACGGCGCGCGACCTGACGCTGCTGGGGCGGCGGCTCTTCTACGATTATCCCCAGTACTACAACATCTTCTCGCGCCGCGAGACCGACGCCGGCCCCGCCGACGTGCGCAACACCAATCGCCGCTTCCTTGACGCCTACAAGGGCGCGGACGGCATCAAGACCGGCTTCACCAACGCGGCCGGCTTCAACCTGACGGCCTCGGCGGAGCGCGAGGGCGTGCGGCTCGTCGCGACCGTGCTGGGGGGCACCTCGACCGCCGACCGCAACGCCACGATGGCCGAGCTTCTGGACCTCGGCTTCCGCAAGGCGCCGGCGGGCACTGCGGTCCAGCCGCCGCCGCCCCTCGACGAGGGGCCGACGGGCGAAGCGCTCGTCGCCGCGCTCGAGGCCGCAGGCGCGCCGCTGGAGCCTGCCAAGACCATCCGGCTGCGGATGCAGGTCGCGACCTCGTCGCGCCCGCGCCCGCGTCCCCCCGCCGGTGCCGGCGCCGCGACCGAGGTGGCCGTGGCCGCGATGCAGGACAGCATCGCCGGCGCGCTGGCCGAGGCGACGGGTACCGCGCCCCCTGACGCGCCCGGACCGGCCGCCGCGCCCGAGGCGGCCGTGGCCGAGACGGCCGTGGCCGAGGTTGCCGCGCCCGAGGTTGCCGCGCCCGAGGTTGCCATGGCCGAGGTTGCCATGGCCGGGGCGGCCGCCACGCCCGGGGCTGCCGCGACCCTGCCCTTCCGCGTGGCCGACGCCGAGACGATGGCCATCGTCTCGCTGTCCTCCTCGGGGGCGATGGCCGCTCCGCCCGCGCCGAAGGCGCCGACGGTGATCCACACCGCCACGCCCCTGCCCGAGGCCGCCCCCGCCGACGCGGCCGTGGACGTGGCGATGGAGGTCGCGAGCGCCGGCCCCGTGACCCCCACGGAGGCCGAGGTGGTGATGCGGATCTCGACCTCGGGGGGGCGCTTCTGGGGGGTCAACATCGGCCGCTTCAACAGCCGCGCCTCGGCCGAGCGCGCGCTGATGAAGACGATGCTGTCGGAAAGCGCCACGCTGAACGAGAGCCTGCGGAAGATCGTGGAGCGGCCGGGCGGCTACGACGCGAACTTCATGGGCCTGAGCCAGGACCAGGCCGACCTCGCCTGCCGCAGGCTCCAGGCGCGGGGCACGCAGTGCTTCGCGATCGGCCCCTGAGGGGTCAGGCGGGGGCGAGGCGCTCCACCTCGGCGATCATGCGCGGCAGGCACACCCGCTGCAGGTCGTAGCGGTCGCGGATCGTCGCCCGCGCCGCCGCGCGCAGGGGGTCGTCGCGCCGGGGATCGGCCAGCGCCTGCACCAGAGCCCGGCCCCATCCCTCGACGTCGAAGAAGCCGACGAGCCGCCCGTTGGCGCCGTCGCGGATCACCTCGCGGACGGGGGCCGTGTCGGACCCCACGACCAGCGCCCCCGCCGCCATCGCCTCGAGCATCGACCACGACAGCACGAAGGGGTAGGTGAGGTAGGCGTGCACGCGCGCGACCTGCATCAGCGTGACGAAGTCGGGATAGGGCACGCGGCCGGGGACGTGCAGCCGGGCGGGGTCGATCCGCCCCTCCACCTCGGCGAGGAAATGCCGCTTCCAGGTCGTGCCCTCGGGCGCGGGCCGGCCGTAGCTCACGTCGTCGCCGCCGACCACCACCACCTGCGCCCCGGGGCGCGCGGCCATCACGGCGGGAAGCGCGCGCATGAAGGTGTGGTAGCCCCGGTAGGGCTCGAGGTTGCGGTTGACGAAGGTCAGCACCTCGTCGCCCGCGCGGATCACCCGGCCGCCGGGCAGGGTCAGGCTGGCGGCGGGGTCGGGGCGCACCGCGTCGGTGTCGACGCCGTCGAAGATCACCGCGATCCGGTCGCGCAGCGCGGGCGGATAGGTCGAGGCCTGCCATTCCGTCGGCGACACGCCGGCGTCGGCGTGCAGCAGCGCCTGCCCCAGATGCGCGGCGCGGCCCTGCGCGATCATGCGCTGGTCGAAGGACGGCGGATCGAACTCGGGGTCGAAGCCCACGTCGGCGCCCTCGCCGCGGTAGTAGAACTCCGCATAGACGAGAAGCCGCGATTCGGGCCAGACCTCCTTCAGGAACAGCGTCTCGCCCCAGCCGGAATGGCCCACGATCACGTCGGGGACGTAGCCGCGTTCGCGCCGCAGGCGCAGGGCCGCGCGGGCGACGGTGACGCCCCGGTCGCTCATCTGCGTGTAGTTGCGCCCCAGCCGGCAGGCCGCCGGGTCGGGAGCGGGCGCGTCGTGCCGATAGCGCAGGACGGGGATCGCCGAGGGCCGCCGGTTGCCCGCGTCGGTCAGCGCCGCGCAGTCGTGCCCCCGCGCCGCCAGCGCCGGGGCGAGGTGCAGGAACTGGCCCGGGAAGTTCTGGTGGACGAAGAGGATCCTCACGCAGGCCCCAGCGCGGCGGCCAGCAGCGCCCGCGTGTAGGGCGCGCGCGGCGCGCCGAAGACCGCCTCGGCCTCGCCCTGCTCGACCACGTCGCCGTCCTTCATCACGATGACCTTGTGCGCCATCGCGCGCACCACCCGCAGGTCGTGGCTGATGAAGACGTAGGCCAGCCCGTGCCGGCGCTGCAGGTCGCGCAGGAGGTCCACGATCTGCACCTGCACCGTCATGTCGAGCGCGCTCGTCGGCTCGTCCAGCACGACCAGCCGGGGCCGCAGGATCATCGCCCGCGCGATCGCCACGCGCTGGCGCTGCCCGCCCGAGAACTCGTGCGGGTAGCGCCCCATCGCGGCGGGGTCGAGCCCCACCTCGGCCATGATCGCGGCCACCATCTCGCGCGGGTCGCGGCCGGGGTCGGTGCCGTGGACGCCCAGCCCCTCGGCGATGATCTCGCCCACGCTCATGCGGGGGCTGAGGCTGCCGTAGGGATCCTGGAAGACGACCTGCAGGTCGCGCCGCAGCGCGCGCAGCCGTGCCGGTCGCCAGCCCTGAACGTCCTGCCCCATGACGACCACCGGACCCTGCGATTCGATCAGACGCAGGATCGCCAGCGCGAGCGTGGTCTTGCCCGACCCGCTTTCGCCCACGACGCCCAGCGTCTCGCCGCCCCGGATCGACAGGCTGGCCGCGTTGACCGCCCTGACGTGGCCCACGGTGCGGCGCAGGAGGCCGGCCGTGATCGGGAACCAGACGCGCAGACCGTCCGTCCGCACCACCTCGGGCGTGCCGGCGGGCACGGGGTCGGGCCGCCCCTTCGGCTCGGCCGCGAGGAGCTTGCGGGTGTAGGGGTGCCGCGGGTCGGCGAAGATCCGCGCCGCCGGGCCCTGCTCCACGATCTCTCCGCCCTGCATCACGCAGACGCGGTCGGCGATGCGCCGCACGATCCCGAGGTCGTGCGTGATGAACAGGAGGCTCAGCCCCTCGCGCGCCTTGAGATCGGCCAGAAGATCGAGGATCTGCGCCTGGATCGTCACGTCGAGCGCGGTCGTGGGCTCGTCCGCGACCAGAAGCTCCGGCCCGTTGGCCAGCGCCATCGCGATCATCACGCGCTGGCGCTGCCCGCCCGAGAGCTGGTGCGGATAGGCCGAGAGCCGGCGGTCCGCATCGCGGATGCCCACCTTTCCCAGCAGGTCGAGGATCCGCGCCCGCGCCGCCGCCCCGGTCAGGCCCTGGTGGAGCGCGAGGCTCTCGCCGAGTTGCCGCTCGATGGTGTGGAGCGGGTTGAGGCTCGTCATCGGCTCCTGGAAGATGAAGCTGATGTCGTTGCCGCGCATCCGGCGCAGGTCCCGTTCGGACGCCCCCAGCATCTCGCGCCCCTGCCACAGGATGCTGCCCGAGACGCCGGCGCTGTCGGGCAGAAGGCCCACCAGCGACAGCGCCGTGACCGACTTGCCCGACCCGCTCTCGCCGACCAGCGCCACCGTCTCGCCGCGCGCGATCGCGAAGTCCACGCCCCGCACCGCCTCGACCGTGCGGCCGTCCTGGCGGAAGGCCACGCGCAGGCCGCGCACCTCGAGCAGCGGGGCCGTCCCGGTCAACGGAACGTCTTCCGCGGGTCGAAGGCGTCACGCACCCCCTCGAACACGAAGACCAGAAGGCTGAGCATGATCGCGAAGGTGAAGAAGGCCGTGAAGGCGAGCCAGGGCGCCTGCAGGTTCCGCGTCGCCTGCTGCGTCAGCTCGCCCAGCGAGGGCGCGCTGGCGGGCAGGCCGAACCCGAGGAAGTCGAGCGCGGCGAGCGTGCCGACCGATCCGGTGACGATGAAGGGCAGCATGGTCAGCGTGGCCACCATCGCGTTGGGCAGGACGTGCCGCCAGATGATCGTCCGGTCGCGCACCCCCAGCGCGCGCGCGGCGCGGACGTATTCGAAGTTGCGCGCGCGCAGGAACTCGGCCCGCACGACGCCCACCAGCGCCGTCCAGCCGAACAGCGTGGTCAGCCCGACCATCAGCCAGAAGTTCATCGGCACGATCGCCGCCACGATGATGATGATGTAGAGCGACGGCGTGGCCCCCCAGATCTCGATCACGCGCTGGAACGCGAGGTCGGTCAGCCCCCCGAAGTAGCCCTGCACCGCCCCCGCCGCGATCCCGATGACCGAGGTCAGCAGCGCAGTGACCAGCGCGAAGCCGACCGACAGCCGGAACCCGTAGATCACCCGCGCCAGCACGTCGCGCGAGGTGTTGTCGGTGCCCAGAAGGTTCTGGCGGTCGGGCGGGCCCGGTGCGACGCCGCCCTTGTCGACGATCGTGCGGTAGCTGTAGGGCACCGGCGGCCAGATCATCCAGCCGGTCTCGACGGGCCGGCCCTCGACCGTCCCGCGGTCGCGCGCCTCGGCCATCACGCCCTCGGGATCGTCGAAGCAGGCCCCGGCCCCGCCCGACACGATCAGGCACTGCACCTCGGGGTCGCGGTAGGCCGCCTCGGTCTGGAAGTCGCCGCCGAAGGCCGTCTCGGGGTAGAAGCGCAGGATCGGGGCGTGGAGCTCTCCGCGGTAGGACAGGAGCAGCGGCCTGTCGTTGGCCAGGACCTCGGCGAAGAGCGAGGCACCGAACAGCACCGCGAAGATCCAGAGCGACCAGTAGGCCCGGCGGTTGGCCCTGAAGTTGCGCCAGCGGCGCGCGGCGAGCGGCGAGAGCGCCATCACCCGCGCCGCCCGAAGTCGATCCGCGGGTCGATCCAGACGTACATCAGGTCGGACAGCAGCCCGACCAGAAGCCCGATCAGCCCGAAGACGAACAGCGTCCCGAAGACCACCGGGTAGTCGCGGCTCACCGCCGCCTCGAACCCGAGCCGCCCCAGCCCGTCGAGCGTGAAGATCGTCTCGATGATCAGGCTGCCGCCGAAGAAGACGCCGACGAACACGGCCGGGAAGCCCGCGATGACGATCAGCATCGCGTTGCGGAAGACGTGGCCGTAGAGCACGCGCCGCTCGGTCAGCCCCTTGGCGCGGGCGGTCATCACGTACTGCTTCTTGATCTCGTCGAGGAAGCTGTTCTTCGTCAGCAGCGTCAGCGTGGCGAAGCTCGCGATGGTCGAGGCGAGCACGGGCAGCGTGATGTGCCAGAGGTAGTCGACGATCCGGGCGGGCCAGGACAGTTCGGCCCAGTTCTCGGACGTCAGCCCCCGCAGCGGGAACCACTGCAGGTAGGACCCGCCCGCGAAGATCACGAGAAGCAGGATCGCGAACAGGAAGCTCGGGATCGCGTAGCCCACGATGATCGCGCCCGAGGTCCAGCTGTCGAAGGGGGTGCCGTCGCGCACCGCCTTGCGGATGCCGAGCGGGATCGAGACCAGATAGGCGATGAGCGTCGACCACAGGCCGAGGCTGATCGAGACCGGCATCTTCTCGAGGATCAGGTCCACCACGCCGATCGACCGGAAGTAGCTCTCGCCGAAGTCGAAGGTCAGGTAATTGCCCATCATCGTCAGGAACCGCTCCAGCGGCGGCCTGTCGAAGCCGAACTGCCGCTCGAGATCGGCGATGAACTCGGGGGGAAGGCCGCGCGACCCGATGTAGGACGGGTCGCCGCCGGCGCCGGTCCCCGCGCCGCCGTCCTCGACGCCCGCGTCGCCGCCGCCCGCGATCGCGCCGAAGGCGTCGCCCCCGCCGTCGAGCCGCGCCAGGACCTGCTCGACCGGGCCGCCGGGGACGAACTGGGTCAGCGCGAAGTTGATCACCATGATGCCGAACAGCGTCGGCACGATCAGCAGCAGGCGGCGGAGGATGTAGGCGCCCATCAGGCGCGCCGCAGCCGGATCAACGCAGCGCCCCCGACGCGCGCAGCGCCGCGGCCTTCTCGGCGTCGTACCACCAGAAGTCGAGCTCGCCCAGCGAGAAGGGCGGCAGCACGTCGGGGCGGGCGAAGAGGTCGTAGTAGGCCACGGTGTGCGTGTCCTTGAACCACTGGGGCACCCAGAACCGCTCGGCCCGCAGCACGCGGTCCAGCGCGCGGGTCGCGACCGTCATCGCCTCGCGCGTGTCGGCGGCGATCACGACCTGGATCAGCCGGTCCACCGCCGCGCTCTTCAGCCCCATCAGGTTGAAGGACGACACGTCGGCGGTGGCCGAGCCGTAGAACTGCATCAGTTCCGACCCGGGGATCAGGCTGGCACGGGCGTTGCCGGTGACGATGTCGAAGTCGAAGGCCGGCGGCCGGGTGCGCGATTCCATCTGCGCGTTGTCGACGCGGGTCATGCGGGCGTCGACCCCCAGCGCGCGCAGGTTCTCCACGTAGGGGTTGATCACGCGGTCGAAGCTGGGGCTGTCGTTCAGGAACTCCACCCGCAGGGGCCGGCCACCGGCGTCGCGGCGGATGCCCCCCTCGCCCACGGTCCAGCCCGCCTCGTCCAGAAGCGCGCTGGCGGCGCGCAGCGCGCGGCGGTCGAGCTGGCGTTCGCCCGAGACGGGGGCCGTCACCGCCTCGTCGGTCAGGATCGAGGCGGGCAGCAGCCCCTCGTCGACGAGGGGCCGCAGGATCGCCGCCTCCTCGGGCGAGGGGACGCCCGACGCGGCGAGGTCGCTGTTCTCCCAGACGGAGTTGATGCGGGCGTAGAGCCCGTAGAACAGCGTCGCGTTCGCCCATTCGAAGTTGAACATCATCCCGATCGCCTGCCGCACGCGCGGGTCCCGGAAGGTCTCGCGCCGCAGGTTGAACAGGAAGGCCTGCCCCGTGGCCATGTCGCCGTTGGGCAGCTCCACCTTCCGGACGGCACCGGACTGCACGGCCGGGAAATCGTAGCCCGTGGCCCAGGTGATCGACGACGCCTCGTTGCGGAAGGTGTAGTTGCCGGCCTTGAATCCCTCGAAGGCCGCGTTGTAGTCGGCGTAGTACTCGAAGCGGATCGTGTCGAAGTTGCCGCGTCCGCGGTTGATGGGCAGGTCCGCGCCCCAGTAGTCGGGGTTGCGCCGCCAGACGACCGTCTGCCCCACCTCCATCCGGTCGAGGACATAGGGTCCGGTGCCAAGGAAGGGCTCGAGGCTCGACTCCTCGAGGTCGCGGCCGTTGGCCTCGTAGTCAGCCTTCGACAGCACGGGCAGCCCGCCCACGTCGGCGGGCAGGTCGCGGGTGGGGAACCCCGGCTTGAAGGTGAACTTCACGCGGCGGTCGTCCAGCGCCTCCACCCGGTCGACCTTCTCCGCCAGAACGGTGCGGAAGTCGGTCAGGCCCTTGGTCAGGAAGGTCTCGTAGCTGAAGACCACGTCGGCCGCCGTCATGGGCGTGCCGTCCGAGAAGCGCACCTCGGGCCGCAGGTTGAAGATGACCCAGGACCGGTCGGGCGGATACTCGAGGGTGCTGCACAGCAGGCAGTAGGATGCGCCGACCTCGTCCGCCGTGCCGGTCAGGATCGACTCGTAGGGTACCGAGGACAGCGCGGCGGCGCGCCCCTTGATCGAGTAGGGGTTCACCGAGTCGAAGCCGCCGAAGGCCCACTGCGAGATCTCGCCGCCCTTGGGGGCCTCGGGGTTGACGTAGTCGAGGGAGGGGAAGTCGGCCGGGTACTTCAGGTCGCCGAAGGTGGAGATGCCGTGCGCGACGATCGTGGCGGGGGCGTCGGCGGCCGCGACGGCCTCGGTCTGCGCGCGGGCGGCGGCCGTCCAGCCGGCGAGGGCGAGGATCCCGACGCCGGCCGCGATCGCGCCGCGGACGCGCCCGTCACCCCGTGGCGCGGTCGCTCCGCCCTCTGCGCGCCTGCCGCCCGTCATGCCCGAACACCCCGCTTCGCCCAAGTGGCCCATGCTAGATCGGCGCTCGCCGATGCCTCAAGTGGCGAATGCGTGATCGCCGGCGCGCGGCAGGGCGGCCCCCGGCCCCCGCCGCGCGCGCCTCACTGCTGTGTCGCGAGCCACGCGATCACGTTGGCCCGGTCCTCCACGTCGGACAGGCCGGCGAAGCTCATCTTCGTGCCGGGCGCGTATTCCTTGGGGTTGGCGAGGAAGCCGTCCAGGTTCTCGGGCGACCAGACGTCGGGGCGCATCCCGGCGAGGACCGCCGAATACTCGTAGTCGGGCAGCGACGCCTTCTCGCGGCCGACGACGCCGTTCAGGTAGGGGCCGACCCCGTTCGCCCCGTTGACCTTGTGGCAGGACGCGCAGCGGTTGAAGACCCGCTCGCCCGCGGCCGCGTCGGCCGAGGCGAAGACGACGTCGAAGGCCGGGCCCTCCTCGGCGGGCGCGGCCTCGGCCACGGCCTCGCCGGTGTCGATGACGTAGGCCTGCTCCACCTCCTCGCCCTCGGCGGGCGACTCCTCGGCATAGGGGCCGGTGCCGTAGATCTTGTCCGCCGCCCAGCCACCGAGCAGGAACACCAGAAGCGACCCGCAGAGCGCCCCCACAACCTTCGTGGCCGTCATCGTGTCGAACATGTCCGATCCCATCCGTCAGCGCCCGTCTGCGCGGGTTCTACCCGCTTCCCCCCCCGGGCTTCAAGGTGTAGTTGACGCGACCAAACGACCGGCGCGGGCGGCGTCGAAGGGGGCGGCATGGCGAAGGACACGACGGGCGTCATCGCCTTCCAGGGCGAACCCGGGGCCTATTCGCACGAGGCCTGCCGCGTCGCGCGCCCGGCGATGGAGGCGCTGCCCTGCCGCACCTTCGAGGACGCGATCGAGGCCTGCCGGACGGGCGCCGCCGACAGCGCGATGCTGCCGGTGGAGAACTCCACCTACGGGCGCGTGGCCGACATCCACAGCCTGCTGCCCGGCTCGGGCCTGCGCATCGTCGACGAGGCCTTCGTCCGGGTTCACATCAACCTGCTCGCGGTGCGGGGCACGCCGCTGTCGGCGGTCCGCCGCGCCATGAGCCACACCGTCCTTCTCGGGCAGTGCCGGGGCTTCCTGCGCGAGCACGGGCTCGTGCCCGTGACCGGGGCCGACACCGCCGGGTCGGCCAAGGTGGTGGCCGAGACGGGCGACCCCGCGCTGGCGGCGCTCGCCTCCGAGCTTGCGGGCGAGATCTACGGGCTCGATGTGGTCGCGCGCCGGATCGAGGACCAGGCCAACAACACCACGCGCTTTCTCGTGATGGCGCGCGAGGCGGACCTCGCGCGGCGCGGGGCGGGGCCGATGATGACCACCTTCACCTTCCGGGTGCGCAACATCCCCGCCGCGCTCTACAAGGCGCTGGGCGGGTTCGCGACGAACGGCGTCAACATGACCAAGCTGGAAAGCTACATGGTCGGCGGCAGCTTCACCGCGACCGAGTTCTATGCCGACATCGAGGGGCACCCCGACGACCCCCCCGTCGCCCGCGCGCTCGAGGAGCTGGGCTACTTCACCAGCGCGCTCGACATCCTGGGCGTCTATCCTGCCGACCGCCGGCGCGGCTGAAGGGTCAGCGGCAGCGCGACGCGACCTCGGCGAAGACCTGGTCGGCCCGCGCCTGCAGCCGCGCCGCGATCCGCGCCCTGGCCACCCGCGCCGACTGCAGCAGGATGCGCGCGGCGAGCGTGACGGCGCGGACGTCGCTGCGCGTGATCACCCGGGTGCGGCGCGGCGACAGCGGCACCAGTTCCACCTCCACCGTGGCGTCGTAGGCCCGGCCGGTGGCGCGGAGGTCGATCCGCTGCGGCGGCTCCAGCCGCGTCAGCCGAAGCGTCGCCTCGCGCCGGCGGCCGCGCAGGTCGAAGGCGCAGTCCCAGGCCGAGCCTGCGCGCAGCGGGCCCGGCCCGTCCCTCCGCGCGACCCGCGCCCCCCGCCGGAGGGCGTCGCGCTCCCACCGGTCGGCATCGGCGAGCGCGGCGAAGACGCGGTCCGCCGGGGCCTCGATGTCGCTGCGGGTGACGAACCTCATCCCAGCCGCCCCGCGAGCCAGCCTTCCATCAGCCACTGCGCGATGGATCCCCGGCGCGGCGCGGTCAGGCGCGGATGCGTCCCCGCGAGCACCGCGACCAGCGCCTCGCGCGGGACCCACAGCGCCTCGGCGATCTCGGCGGGATCGATCGCGATCGTCTCCGACAGGCCCTCGGCGAGGCACCCGATCATCAGGCTGGCGGGGAAGGGCCAGGGCTGGCTCGCCACAACGCGCACCGCGCCGATGGCCACGCCCGTCTCCTCCGCGACCTCGCGGCGCACCGCCGCCTCGAGCGTCTCGCCGGGCTCGACGAAGCCCGCGAGGCACGAGACCATTCCCTCGGGCCAGCCGGGCGAGCGTCCCAGGAGCAGGCTGTTGCCGCGCCGGACCAGCATGATGACCACGGGGTCGGTGCGCGGGAAGTGATGCTGCCCGCAGGCCGCGCAGTCGCGCTGCCAGCCCGCCTGGGCGGGGGCCGTCCGCGCCCCGCAACGGGCGCAGAACCCGTGCGCGGCGTGCCACCCGAGCAGCGCCCGCGCGGTCGCGGCCATCTCCGCCTCGGGGGGGGACAGCCGGGCCATGATCGCGCGCAGTTCGGCGAAGACATGGCCGGCGGGCAGGGCGGGGTGGCGCTGCTCGGTCGCGTCGAGGAACCCGTCCCCGGGGGGCGGCCCTCCCTCGGGCTCCCAGGCGGAGACGTCGGCGGCGAAGACCGCCTGCCCGCCGTCGAGCCCGAGGAACACGGGCGCGGCCGCCATGTCCGGCGCGAGGTGCCCGGCGGGCACGTAGCCCAGCCCTCCCGGCGCGGTCAGGGGCTTGCCGCGCCAGAGCGGAAGGACGCGCCCCGCCGCCAGCCGCGCCGCCAGCGCCGCCGGATCGCCCCGCAGGTGCCCCGCCCGGTCGAGGGCCGAGCCCCCGAAGGCGAGGGCGGCCCGCCCGGACCCGCCCGCCGTCTCGTCCCCGTCGCGCATCGGCCCCCCTGCCCCCTGCGGCCCGGCATGGCCGAAGCCGGCGCGCATGGCAAGCGCGCCGGTGCGCCACGGCGGCGCCCGGCCCGCGCCACGTTTCCATCGCAATGCGGATCGACAACGCATGGTTGCAACCCCCCGCCCGTGGCACCATCGGCGCTTGTCACCGGCGCGGGGCTGCCGATGATGGGCCCCGCCCGTCCCGGGCGGGCAACAGGGGGGTGCCTGCGATGGCCTCGGCTCCGATCGCGACCGCCGCGGCGGGCCCGTCGTGACCCGCGCGGTCCGTCCCCGCGCCGGGGCGCGGCTGCGGATCCTCGCGACGAGCGACCTGCACGCGCATGTCTTCCCCTACGACTACTACGCCGACCGCCCGGCCGAGACCGTGGGCCTCGCCCGCACCGCGTCGCTGGTCGCCGAGGCGCGGCGCGAGGTGCCGGAGTCGCTGCTGTTCGACAACGGCGATTTCCTGAACGGCAGCCCGCTGGCCGATGCCGAGGGCGCGCGCCCGGACCGGCCGCACCCGATGGTCGCGGCGATGAACGCGCTGGGCTACGACGCGGCGGCGCTCGGGAACCACGAGTTCGACCAGGGGCTGGACAGCCTCGCGCGGGCGCTGGAGGGGGCCGCCTTTCCGGTGACCTGCGCCAACCTGACCGGACCCGCGGGCGCGCCGCTGCCGGGGATCGCGCCCTGGCTCGTGCTGCCGCGGCGCATCCGCGACGCGGCCGGGCGCGCGCATCCCCTGGGCGTGGGGGTGGTCGGCGTGCTGCCGCCGCAGGTCCTGCGCTGGGACGGCCGGCACCTCGCGGGCCGGGCCTGCGCGCGCGACATGGTCGGGGCGGTGCGCGCGGCGCTCCCCGCGCTGCGCCGCGCCGGGGCCGACATCGTGGTCGTGCTGGCCCATTCCGGGATCGGCCCCGCCGCCCCCGCCCCGGCGATGGAGAACGCCGCCACCGCCATCGCCGGGCTCGACGGGGTCGACGCGGTGGTGGCGGGCCACAGCCACCTGACCTTCCCCGGCCCGGGCTGGTCGGGGGCGGCCGTCGACGGCGCGGCCGGCACGCTGCGCGGCAAGCCCGCGGTGATGCCGGGCTTCTGGGGATCCCATCTCGGCGTCATCGACCTCGATCTCGACCGCGACGGCGCCGGCTGGCGCGTCGCGGGCGGGAAGGCCGCGCTGCGCGCCATCGCGGGGTTCGGCGCCGGCTGGCGCCCCGCGCCGCTGGTGCCGAGCCTTCCGGCGGTGCTGAACGCGGCCGCCCGCGACCATGCCGACACCCTCCGCCGGATCCGCCGCCCCGTGGGGCGGACCGAGGTGCCGCTTCAGAGCTTCTTCGCCCGGGTCGCCGACACCGCCGCCGTGCAGGTGGTCGCCCGGGCGCAGCGCGACCATGTGGCGCAGGCGATGCGCGGCACCCGGCACGAGGGGCTGCCCGTGCTGTCCGCGGCCGCCCCCTTCCGCGCCGGCGGCCGGGGCGGACCCGGCTTCTACACCGACATCCCGGCGGGGGAGCTGGCGCTGCGCCACCTGTCCGAGCTCTACCCCTTCCCGAACCTGATCCGCGCGCTGCTACTGACCGGGGCGGGCGTCGCCGAATGGCTGGAGCGCAGCGCCTCCGCGTTCCGCCGGATCGAGCCCGGCCGTCCCGACCAGCCGCTCGTCGACGAGGGCTTCCCGAGCTACGACGTGGACAGCATCCTGGGCGTGACCTACCGGATCGACCTGTCGCAGCCCGCGCGCTACGACGCGGCGGGGCGGCTGGCCGACCCGGCGGCGCGGCGCATCCGCGACCTGTCGCTCGACGGCGCGCCGCTGGCCGCCGGCACCCCCGTCATCCTCGCCACCAACAGCTACCGCACGGGCGGGGGCGGCGCCTTCCCCGGCATCGAGACGGCTCCCCTGGTGCTGGAGGGCTACGAGGCGAACCGCGACCTTCTCGTCGCCCATGTCGCGGCGCGGGGCGTGCTGCGGGCGGAGCGCCGCCCGTCCTGGCGCTTCGCCCCGGTGCCCGGGGCCAGCGCCGTCTTCGACAGCGCGCCCGCCGCCGCGCTGCATCTGGACAGCGTCCCGCAGCTGGCGATCGAGCCGGCCGGGGAGTCGGCGGGCGGCTTCGCCCGCTTCCGCATCCGCCTCTGATCTGCTAGCCGGGCGGCCTTGCCGGAAGGACGCACCATGACCGCCCCCTTCGACGCCGCGATCTTCGACCTCGACGGCACGCTGATCGACACCGAGAGCGTCTCGTTCGCGGCCGGCCGGGCCGCCTTCGAGAGCCTCGGCGTCGCGGTGGAGGACGACTTCCTGCTGAGCCTCGTCGGGCTCGACCTGCCCGCGACCGACCGGCGGATCGAGGCGCACCACCGCGCCATCGACCTCGCCCTGCTGAACGCGCGCTGGCGCGAGGGGTTCGACAGGGACATCCGGCGGGGGCTGCGCCTGAAGCCCGGCGCGGCCGACCTGCTCGACCGCCTGGCCCTGCCGCGGGCGATCGCCACCTCGTCGCACCGGGCGGCCGCGGACCTCAAGCTGGGCCTGACCGGGCTCGACCGGCGGTTCGACCACGTGATCGTCTACGAGGACGTGGCGCGCGCGAAGCCCGCCCCCGACCCCTACCTGCTGGCGGCCGCCCGGCTGGGGGCCGACCCCGCCCGCTGCATCGCCTTCGAGGACAGCGAGACGGGGGCCGAGGCCGCGTGGCGCGCCGGGATGCGGGTCGTGCAGGTGCCCGACATGGTCCCCACCGGGGGACGCTTCGCCCATCACGTGGCCACCGGCCTGATCGAGGGCGCGCGCATGGCGGGCCTGATCGCCTGAGGGCGGGCTTGCGGAATCGCGGCCCCGCGCCTACCTTGACCCCCGAGAGGCTGGTGCGGGCGGACGCCTCGCCAACCCGGTCAGGTCCGGAAGGAAGCAGCCGCAACGAATCGCGTTCGGGTCGCTGCCGGTCTCTCACCCCTCCCCCCTCCCCCCCTCGCCCGGCCGCGCACGGCCCGGTGCCGTTGCCCCCCGCCCCCCTGCCGTCTAGACTGCGCCCAGCAGAAAGGCCGCCATGCCCGACACGCCCGCCTACACGGTCCTCGCGCGGAAGTACCGGCCGCAGACCTTCGCCGACCTGATCGGGCAGGACGCGATGGTGCGCACGCTGCGCAACGCCTTCGCCACCGGCCGGATCGCGCATGCCTTCATGCTGACGGGCGTGCGCGGGGTCGGCAAGACGACCACCGCGCGGATCGTGGCCAAGGGGCTGAACTGCATCGGCGCCGACGGCGCCGGCGGCCCCACGACCGAGCCCTGCGGCGCCTGCGACCCCTGCCGCGGCATCGCCGAGGGGCGCTTCATCGACGTGCTGGAGATCGACGCGGCCTCGTCCACCGGGGTCGATTCGATGCGCGAGATCAACCGGCTGGCCGACGGCCGGCCGATGGCGGGGCGCTTCAAGATCTTCATCATCGACGAAGTGCACATGCTGTCCGTCGCGGCCTTCAACGCCATGCTGAAGACCCTCGAGGAGCCGCGCGCCCACACCAAGTTCATCATGGCCACGACCGAGATCCGCAAGGTGCCCGTGACCGTCCTGTCGCGCTGCCAGCGCTTCGACCTGCGGCGGATCGAGCCCGAGGCGATGCTGGCGCACCTCGCGCGCATCGCGGGACTCGAGGGGGCGCGGATCGCGCCGGACGCGCTCGCGCTCATCACCCGCGCGGCCGAGGGGTCGGTGCGCGACGCGCTGAGCCTGTTGGACCAGGCGATCGCCCACGGCGCGGGGGCCGGGACCGATGCGGACCAGGTCCGCGCCATGCTGGGGATGGCCGACCGGGGCCGCGTGCTCGACCTCTTCGAGCGGATCATGGCGGGCGATGCGGCCGGCGCGCTGGAGGAGCTTTCGGGCCAGTACGCCGACGGCGCGGACCCGGCGTCGGTGCTGCGCGACCTCGCCGAGGTCACGCATCTGGTCTCGGTCCTGAAGGTCAGCCCGGGGTCGGCCGACGATCCGACGATGCCCCCCGACGAGCGCGCGCGGGGCGCCGATCTCGCCGCGCGGCTGCCGATGCGCGCGCTGACCCGCCAGTGGCAGATGCTGCTGAAGGCGCTGGAGGAGGTGGGGACCGCCCCCAACGCGATGATGGCCGCCGAGATGGCGGTGATCCGCCTCACCCATGTGGCCGACCTTCCCGATCCCGAGACGCTGGTGCGCCGGCTTCAGTCGGGCCAGCTGCCGGCGGCTCCGGGCGCGCCGGCGGGCAGGGCCGGGATCCATGCGCCGGCGACCCGCGCGGAGGGCCCCGCGGGGGGTGCCGCCACCGCGCGGGCGCTGGCCCCGGATGCCGCCCCGCAGCCCGCGACCTTCGACGCGGTCGTGGGCCTCATCCGCGAGAAGCGCGACATGAAGCTGCTGGTCGAGGTGGAGGATCACCTTCGCCTCGTCCGCTACGCGCCGGGCCGCATCGAGTTCGAGCCGGGGCCGGGCGCGCCGCGCGACCTCGCCGCGCGGCTCGCGCAGCGGCTCCAGGCATGGACGGGCCGGCGCTGGGGCGTCTCGGTCACGGGCTCGGGCGGCGCCCCCGCGCTTGCCGAGACGCGCGACGCCGCGCGGCGCGCGGCGGAGGCCGAGGCGATGGCGAACCCGCTGGTGCAGGCCGTGCTCGCGGCCTTCCCGGGGGCGAGCGTCACCGCGGTGCGCGAGCCGGCCCCCGCCGCGCCGCCCGCCGCGCCCGACCCGGCGACGCTGGCCGGCGAGGCCGACGATCCCGACTGGGACCCGTTCGAGGACGACTGAGTTGACTGGGCAGAACCGGAAGGGACGCAGGCGATGCTGAAGGGAATGGGCGGCCTCGGCGACATGGCCCGCCTGATGAAGGGCGCGCAGGAGATGCAGGCGAAGATGGCCGGGATGCAGGAGCAGCTGTCCCGCATCGAGGTAACGGGCGAGGCGGGCGCGGGCCTCGTGCGCGCGCGCGTGTCGGGCAGGGGCCAGCTCGTCGGGCTCGACATCGACCCCTCGATCCTCGTCGCCTCCGAGAAGGAGGTCGTGGAGGACCTGATCGTCGCCGCGATCCGCGACGGCCAGTCGAGGGCCGAGGCGCGCGGCCAGCAGGAGCTGGCGCGCCTGGCCGAGGGGCTCGGCCTGCCGCCCGGCATGAAGCTGCCGTTCTGATGGCCTCGTGGCCCGACCCCCTCGACGCGCGCACCGCATCCCCCGGGCCCCGCGACATCGAGGACCTGATCGACCTCATGGCGCGGCTGCCCGGCCTCGGGCCGCGCTCCGCCCGCCGCGCCGTGCTGGCCCTGCTGAAGCGGCGCGCGCCGCTGATGGCGCCGCTCGCGCAGGCCATGGCGCATGTGGCGCTGACCGCGCGCGACTGCGCGGTCTGCGGCAACGTCGGGACCGAAGACCTCTGCGCCGTCTGCGCCGACCCCCGCCGCACCGCGACCGAGATCTGCGTGGTGGAGGACGTGGCCGACCTCTGGGCGATGGAGCGGGCGGCGGTGTTCCGGGGGCGCTACCACGTCCTGGGCGGCACGCTGTCGGCGCTCGACGCCGTGGGGCCGGACGAGCTGGGCATCCCCCGCCTCCTCGCCCGCGCGAGGGAGGGCGTGGCCGAGGTGATCCTCGCGCTCAACGCCACGGTCGAGGGGCAGACGACCGCCCACTACATCGCCGACGCGCTGGAGGGGGCCGGCGTGCGCGTCACCACGCTGGCGCAGGGCGTGCCGGTGGGGGGCGAGCTCGATTACCTCGACGACGGCACGATCGGGGCCGCCCTGCGCGCGCGGCGCGCGGTATGACCGATGCCGCCGCGGTCGCCGAAGGGCTGCGCGGGCAGGCCGACCTCTACGCGGCGCTGCGGCGCGCGGGCGGCGGGCTGCGCGGATCGCAGGCCGACACGCTGCTGCCGGCCGTGATCGACGCGCTGGGGGATGCGCCCGAGGCGGCGCGGCTGCGCGCGGCCGACGGAGGGCTGCTGCGCGCGGTGATGCGCGCGGGCGCGGGACTGGCGCCGGTGCCGGGGGCCGATGCGGTCCGCGCGGCGCTGGCCGGCTGCGACCCCGCGCCGGTGTTCGACCCCGACCTCGCCCATGCCCGCACGATGGCCCTGCCCTGCAACGGCGAGCGGCCCGACATGCCCGCCTTTTCCGACCGCGCCTCCGACGCGTGGTTCGCGGCGCAGGGGGTCGGCTACGGGCTCGGCCTCTATGGCGAGGACCGGCCGGTCTACCGCAGCGCGCAGTTCGCCGATGCGGCCAGCCCCGAGCGGCGGACGCGCCACCTTGGCATCGACGTGTTCGCGGCCCCGGGCACGCCCGTCCGCGCGCCGCTGCCGGGCATCGTGGAGACCGTGGCCTTCAACGCCGACCCCCTCGACTACGGCCACACGCTGATCCTGCGGCACGACATCCGGGGCGCGGTCTTCCACACGCTCTGCGGCCATCTCGCCGGCACGCTTCCCGGCCTCTGCCGGCCGGGGCAGGCGGTGGCGGCGGGGCAGGTCGTGGCCCATCTGGGCGACTGGCCCGAGAACGGAGGCTGGGCCGCGCACCTGCACCTGCAGGTGATCGCCGATCGGCTGGACCAGCGCGGCGGCAACGTCTTCGGCGTGGGCCACGCCGGGCTTTGGGACGTGTGGCAGGCCGTCAGCCCGGACCCCGCGCCGCTGCTGCGGCTGTCCCCGGAAGCGTTCCGGCCCTAGCCCGCGGTCTCGGCGCAGTGGCGTCGGAAGGCGCGCTTCAGAAGGTCGATCTCGGCCCGCAGAAGGTCGATCTCGGCGCGCAGGTCGTCCTCCAGCGGCACGCCGGTCACGAGGGTGAAGTGGCCGAGCCGCGCGCCGCTGCCTGCCTCGGCCACGACGAAGGTCTGCACCCCGTCCGACAGCGCCGCCGCCGGGATCGGCACGCGGACCACCCATTCGCCCGCCGCGCCGTCGCGCGGGGCGATGGTCACGCCCCCGAGCGCCTGCCCCTCGTGCGTGACGGCGACCTGCGGCGCGGCGGGGGCGGCGAGCACGCCCTCCCACCAGCCGGCGCGGATGCGCGCCCCGGTCAGCCTGGCCCCCGTCACAGGTCGGCCCGCGGGCGGCGGCACAGCGTGAGGTCGCGCAGCACCATCCGGTTCATCGCCGGCCCCTCGAGGATGAGGTCGAGCCAGGCCTTCTCGATCCGCCTCTCGTTCATCCGGGTATAGGCGAGGTCGAACTCGACCGTCGCCGCCTCGACCCCCGGCGGCACCTCGCGCACGATCTGCTCCAGGTTGGGGCCGTGGCGGACGTTGAGCCGGGCGAAGATCTTCAGCGGCCGCTCCATCTCGGTCGCAAGGTCGAGCCGGACCACGTGGCGCAGCGTCAGCCCGGCGATGGCCTCGGGCGGCAGGTCGACCGCGACCGACAGGAAGCTGCCGTCGAAGCGGAACACCTCGAGACGCAGGCCGAAGGGCGCGAGGTCGGCCTCGCGCGCGTTGCGGACCTGGCGCACCGCGATCTCGGCCTGCCCGCAGTCGTGGTTCAGCGTGACGCCCTCGGCCAGCGGCGCCTTGTCGGGGACCGAGGCCAGCCCGGGCCTCGCGACCGGACCGCGCCAGAGGTCGGGCCGCCAGGCCCAGTCGCAGCCGATGGGGCGGCGCAGCGTGTCGGCCCCGATCAGCGGCAGCGCGAGCCGGTGCTCGCCCTCGCGGATCACGCGGTCGAGATGGCGGCGAAGCTGGCGCGCCCGGCCCATGGCCCGCCGCAGCCGCGCCGCGTCGAGCCGGGCCGCGCGATCGGCCAGCCCGCGCCAGAGCGCCAGCGCGCGACGGTGGCGAAGCCGGTCCAGAAGGCTGTCTGTCTGCGGCGGCATGAGGCGGGTCCGGGCGGGCGGGCGCGTCGCGGCGCCCGCGCGGACCTTGGCCGCATTGCCCTGCCCGCGCAAGCGGGGATCAGCCCGCGGTCGCGGGGTTCGCCGTCGCGGGGTTCGCCCGGCGGATCGCGGCGAGGAAGCGATCGAGGATCGCGCGTCCCGCCGCGGCGTCGAGCGGCGCGCCGGGCGTGCCGGCCACGGTCAGCGTGACGAGCCGCCCGCGCAGCGCGAGCACCGCGCGCCACCCTTCGGGCGGCACGGCGCCCGTGTCGGTCAGGCGGATCAGGAAGGCGTCGCCCGCCGCGAGCGCCTCGTTGACGGTGACGGTCCGCGCCTCGCCGGTGCGGCTGAGCGCGGCGCGCCCCTCGGCGGAGGCGAAGAAGGCCGCGAGGGCCTCGCCCGATCCGGCCACGCCCCGGCCGCTGCCCGCCCCGCCCACCGTGGCGGTCAGGATCGCGGGGGCCGCGTTGCCGCCCGCGCAGCGGCCGATCAGGCCCACGGCGCTGTCCCCGGCCTCCATCACGTCCCCGGGGTCGATGCAGTAGCCGGCGGGGGCCGCCAGCGTCACCGCGCCGCCCAGGACCGGGCGGCTGCGCAGGCCGCCGCCCGCCGCCGCGCAGCCCGCGAGCGCCGCGGCCGTCAGCAGGGCTGCGGCCCTACTGGTCCATGTAGACATGGCGTTCCGCCTGCGCGCCGGGATGCGTGACCGCCCCGCCCCGTGCCCCCCCCACGAGGCGCGCGTACTTCCACAGCGCGCCGGTCGCGTAGTCGGTCTGGCGCGGGCCGGCCCAGGCGGCGCGGCGCGCGGCCAGTTCCGCGTCGGGCAGCGCGACCGACAGCTCGCCCGTCAGCGCGTTCAGCGTGATCACGTCGCCGTCGCGCAGCAGCGCGATCGGCCCGCCCAGCGCGGCCTCCGGCCCCACGTGCCCCACGCAGAAGCCCCGCGTGGCCCCCGAGAAGCGGCCGTCGGTGATGAGCGCCACCTTCTTGCCCATCCCCTGCCCCGACAGGGCGGCGGTGGTCGCCAGCATCTCGCGCATCCCCGGGCCCCCCACCGGCCCTTCGTTGCGGATGACGATCACCTCGCCTTCGCGGTAGGCGCGCGCCTGCACGGCGGCGAAGGCATCCTCCTCGCAGTCGAAGACGCGGGCGGGGCCGGTGAAGACCTGCTCCCCGGGCGTCATGCCGGCGACCTTCACGATCGCGCCCTCGGGCGCCAGGTTGCCGCGCAGCCCGACCACGCCCCCGGTGGGGGACAGGGGCGTCGCGACGGGGTGGATCACCCGCCCGTCCGGCTCGCCCCGGATCGTCTCCAGCTCCTCGCCCAGCGTCCGGCCCGAGGCGGTGATGCAATCGAGGTGCAGGAGGCCCGCGCGCGCCAGCTCCTTCATCACCACGGGGACGCCGCCGACCTCGTAGAGGTCCTTGGCCACGTACTGCCCGCCGGGCCGCAGGTTCACGAAGTAGGGGGTGTCGCGCATGATGTCGGCGACCGCGAACAGGTCGAAGTCGATCCCCGCCTCGTGCGCGATGGCGGGAAGGTGCAGCGCGGCATTGGTGCTGCCCCCGGTGCAGGCCACGACGCGGGCCGCGTTCTCCAGCGCCTTCCGCGTCACCACGTCGCGCGCGCGGATGTTCTTCTCGATCAGGGTCATCACGGCGACGCCCGAGGCCTCGCCGTACTGGTCGCGGCTCTCGTAGGGCGCGGGCGCGCCCGAGGAGTTGAGCAGCGCGAGCCCGATCGCCTCCGACACGCAGGCCATGGTGTTCGCCGTGTACTGCGCGCCGCAGGCCCCGCTGGAGGGGCAGGCCACCCGTTCCATGATGTCGAGCTCGGCCTGCGACATGGTGCCGGCCTGGACGCGTCCCACCGCCTCGAACATGTCCTGGACGGTGATGTCCTGGCCCCTGTAGCGGCCGGGCAGGATCGAGCCGCCGTAGATGAACACCGACGGCACGTTGAGCCGCACCATGGCCATCATCATCCCCGGCAGGCTCTTGTCGCAGCCGGCAAGGCCCACCAGCGCGTCGTAGCAGTGGCCGCGCATCGTCAGCTCCACCGTGTCGGCGATGGCGTCGCGGCTGGCGAGGCTGGAGCGCATCCCCTCGTGCCCCATGGCGATGCCGTCGGTGACCGTGATCGTCGTGAACTCGCGCGGGGTGCCGCCGCCCTTCTTCACGCCGTGCTTCACGACCTGCGCCTGCCGGTTCAGCGCGATGTTGCAGGGGGCGGCCTCGTTCCAGCAGGTGGCGACGCCGACCCAGGGCTGGTGGATCTCCTCCTCGGTGATCCCCATGGCGTAGAAGTAGCTGCGGTGCGGCGCGCGCGCCGGCCCTTCGGTCACGTGGCGGCTGGGCAGCCTCGACTTGTCGAAACGCTGGTTGGTCATGGCGGTCCCCCCTCGGATGGCTGGCCGAAGGGATACCGGCGGGCCGGTGGCGCGGCAAGCCGCTTGGCGACGGCCCCTAGGCCCGGCGGCGACGGGCCAGCGCGACCATCCCCAGCGCCCCCGCGAGCAGCGGCAGCGAGGCCGGGACCGGCACCTGCGCCGGCACCGCGAAGTCGAGGTCGCCGCGCGACTGGCCGGCGTTGAAGTTGCTGCCGCCGTTGAAGTTGATCGCCTTCGTGCCCTTGAAGAAGAACGCGAGGCCCTCGTAGTAGCCGACGCCCGCCTTGGTGACGGTCGCGGTCGCGAGCGGCGCAAGGAACCCGCCGACGTAGGCCAGGTCGGCGTTCCGGCCGTTCCGCACGCTCAGGATGTTGGCGCAGGCGCCGCGGCAGGAGGCGAGCAGGCTCTGCGCGTCGAAGATCGTGCCCACCGCGAAGGACGTGGCGTTGTTCTTCGTCCGCGGGCGGAAGAAGGCGACGTAGGTCGCCTCGGCCACGCCGAAATAGCGGATCTGCGCCGCGGTCAGCGCGAAGACCCCGTCGTTGGTCGTCCGGTCGAAGGCGGGCACGGTCGCGGCGGAACCGGGCAGGGCCGCCCCCGCAAGCGTCAGGGCGGCCAGCACGACGGCGCGCAGGGTGGTCGTCAGGGTGGTCATGCGAATCCTCGGGTGTCTGGGTCGGCCCGAGGGGTAGCGGCCGGACACGCCGAAAGAATGGCGAAAATCGTCCGGAATGGGGCGATCCTGCCCGGGGCCGCAACGCCGCGTTTCCGGCCGCGCGCCAATCGCCGGCTCCCGGGGGACGCCGGCCGGCGCGTCGCCTCAGAACGTGGCGACGATGTTGATGAAGGGCCCCGCGCGGCTGTCGTCGATGGTGCGCAGGTCGTCGCTGACCGTGCCCCAGGCATAGCCCGCGCCGAGCTTCAGGTTGCCGCCCACGTGCCGGTAGACGCCCGCGACCGCGCCGAACTCGGTCACGTCGCCCCGCGGCTGGTAGAGGGCGCGCCCCTCGAGCATGAGGTCCCAGGTCTCGACCACGTGGTAGTCGATCCGAAGCACGCCCAGATGCGCGGCCGACCGGGTGAAGTCCTCGGTCCCGCGCGCCGCCTGCTCCCTCGTGCGGAAGCCGTACTTCGCCCCCAGCGTCCAGCGCTGGGTGAGGTCGTAGGACAGCGCCGCGTTGAGGATGTGGCTGCGCTGGCGGTCGCCGTCGCGGTCGCCGTCGATGTTGACCTGGTCGGCCCCCGGCAGGTCCTCCAGATAGCTGTAGGACACCAGCGCGTTCAGCCGGTCGTTGTCCGCGGGCCGGAAGGCGTAGCCCAGCTTCGCCTCGACATAGCGGCCGTCGCGGAACGACGACTGGTCGCTGTCGGACACCACCGCGTCGAGCGAGGCGAAGAAGCGCCAGTCCTCGGAGGTCTGGCGCTCGTAGGTTCCGGCGAGCAGGTAGGTCAGGCGGTTCAGGTCGCTGTCGGGGTCGGTGCTGTCCTCGCGGCGGACCTCGGCGCGCAGGCCCGCCGCCATGGCCTCGCCCGTGGTGTAGCGCGCGCCGAGGGACAGGCCGGCGCGGTCGAGGTCGGTCCCGTCCGCCTCGGTCGACCGCCCGAAGACAAGGCCCCCCTCCAGCGTCCAGACGTCGGTGGGGGTCAGCGTGACGCCGTAGGTCGTGGTCAGCGCGGGCTGGCGGCCGAAGGCGCTGTAGCTGTTCTCGGCCCGGTAGCTCAGCCTGTCGGAGACCTGCGAGGCGGCACCCAGCACGATCGTGCCGCGGTCCGTGCCCTCGAATCCCGTCACGTCGCGGACGCGGACGGGATCGAGCCGGTAGCCCAGCGCGTAGGTGGTCCCCGCGTTCGGCGCGTAGGTCAGCTCCGCCGCGCCGGCGGGGCCGAGGTTGCCACCCGACGCCTCCACCGCGAAGGCGAGCCGGTCCGTCAGGCGCGTGGCATAGCCCGCGCCGAGACGGTTGTTGGCCCCGATCGGGCCGCTGCGCTCCAGCGTGGCCTGGCCGAAGACCCAGGCGCTCGTGTCGGCGTCGATGGCGTAGGTCAGCCGCGCGCCGGCGTCGGTGCGGTCCCCGTTGTCGTCGGACGCGGTCGACCCGGGGTTGGCGCGGTCGGTCCGCGCGATCTCCACCCCCAGCGTCCATTGCGCGCCCAAGGCCCGGAGCGCGCCGAAGCGGCTGTCGGTCCGCCGCTGGCCCTCGTCGTCGGCGAAGCGGTCGTAGGCGAAGGTCAGCTCGGTCGCGGCATCGAGGCGCAGCCGCCCCTCGGCCCCCGTCGCGCCCCGGCCCGTGGCGATGTCGTCGTCGGGCGAGACGAAGCCCTCGGTCCTGCGGTCGTCGTAGGCGGCCAGCCAGCCCTCCAGCCCGAACTCGGCAAGGTCGAGCCGCCCCTCGGCCCTCGTGGCCCGCCCGCGCTGGCCCGGCGCGCCCGCCGTGGGGACGGTGCCGATCGTGAGCCCGCCGTTGAGCGAGGTGCTCGTGCCGAAGCCCGGCCCCTCGCTGGTGGCATACTCCAGCTTCAGCCAGGTCGTCTCGGACCGCTTCCAGAGGATGTCGCCGCCCGTCAGCCGGCTGTCCGCCAGCCCGGTCGTGTCGCGCACCCCGCCCGCGCCGAAGCGGAGCGTGTCGCTGGCCCAGCCCTCGACCCGGCCGCCGTAGGTCACCCCGTCGACGGACCCGGTGGTGGGCACGTATTCGTACTGCGCCACGAGGTTCGCCTGAAGGTCGCCCAGCGGCCGGTCGATCACGATGCCGCCCGCGCCCGCGCCCGGCGCGAGCGGCCGCGTCAGGAACACGACGCCCTGCAGGTAGTCGATGCGGTAGTCGGTTCCCGCCGACAGCACGCGGCGGTCCACCACGCGGCCCGACACGGGGTCGCGGAACTCCACGACGAGGGTTTCGGTGCCCGACAGGATGTCCTGCCGCGTGAGGAAGTACGCGCTGCCTCCGGTGCCGCGCAGCACGTCGCGCTGCACCAGCGTGTCGGGCTCGGCGGCATAGACCGAGAAGCGCAGCCGCGCGTCGCCGTTCGCGGTGGTGTCGGGCGTCTCCCAGACCGTCTCGGCCCCGTAGAGCGCGCGGTCCGACCGCACGATCAGGTCGGGGTCGGTCGCGGGCTTGAAGTCGCCCCAGACCGCGTAGCTGTTGCCCTGGTCGACCCTGAGGTAGAGCTTGCCGCTGGTGGGCGCGAGGTCCTCGGTGACGGAGTCGTCGCCCATGGCGACGAAGACGTCGGAGGGCTCGATGTTGCGCAGGATCTGGTCGGGATGCTTCCGCGTCACGTCGCGGAAGAGGTCGCCCAGGTCGTCCTCGCGCGTGTCGACCGAGGCGGTGATCCGCGTCCCGTCGGCCAGCGTGCCGCGCGCGAAGCCCGCGATGCGACCCCAGCGATAGGTCTCGTCGTCGCGCGTGTCGCGCCCCACGGTCACGTCGGCGATGCCGGTCGCGAACCATTCGGAAGCCGGGATCGTCACGTCGCGGCGGATGGTCTGCGGCGCGCCCCAGGTCGGCGTAACGCCCACGCTGACGCCGTGGTCGCCCGGCGGCAGGATGCGCTGCACCACGAACGACCCGCCCGCATCGACGGGCACGCGCTCGCCCAGGACGGTGATCGCGGCACCCGGGGGCACGCCCTCGCCCGACACGGTGACGGCCCCGCCGGCGACGGGGATGCGGCGGCGCGCGGTGCGGTCCTCGGCCTCGCCCGCGGCGATCACGGGGCCGGTCAGGGCGGCGCCCTCCAGCCGCTGCGCCGTGCGGTCGACGGGCAGCGGCGCGGTCTCGTCGTAGCGGCCCGCGGCGTCGTAGACGCGGAGCGCGTAGGCCATCCGCGCCTCGCCGCCCGCCGGCATCGTCCAGGCGGCGGTGCCGTTCGGGACCACGGGCAGCGCCGCGACCAGGCGGCCCTGCCGGTCGGTCACGCGCACCTCGGCCCGCACGATCCAGGCGGGGTAGTTGGTGGAGGCGCGGAAGGCCACGGGGTCGCCCGCCGCATAGCTCGACCGAAGGTCCCCGGTCGAGACGTTGAGGACCGGCTTCGCGCCCAGCCCGTCGAAGGTCACGGCGACGCCCGCCTCGTCCAGCATCCGGTCGACCCGCCGGTCGGGCTCCGCCACAGCCGGCGCGCCGGCAAGGCCCACGGGGTCGCCCGCGACCGCCGCGCTGTCGATCGAGATGGAGAAGCCGAGCTCGCCCGGGGCCGAGGCGGCGGCATCCTCGACGTTGGGCTGCACGGCGCGGCTGCGCACGGTGCCGGCGCTGGCCTGCACGCAGTTCGGGGGCAGGACGCCCCCCTCCAGCGCGCAGCCCTCCACCTGCGCGAGGGCTGCGCCCGCGCCAAGGGCCAGGATCAGCGCGGTCGTGCCCATCAGGCGCAGGGCGGGACGCTTGGTCCGGATCGGGGTCATGATGCGTCCTTACTCGTCACCGGCGCGGGTCTGGCGGACCAAGGCCTCGATGTTCAGCATGTACCGGCCGTTCGCGGGCCAGAGCCTGCGCAGCATCCGTTCCACCGCGCGCACCCGGGCGCGGGCCTGCGTGGGCGGTTCCGACCCCCGGTCGTAGGTGATCCGCAGCATCGAGGGCGTGGCCGCGATGTCGGCGACCAGCCTGCGCAAGCCAGCCTCGAGCTCCGGCCGCGGGGTCGTGCCGCGGCCGTCCGCCAGGAAGGCGCGGGCGTCGAGGTCGATCCGCACCACGCGCGAGAGCGTGGCCCCGAAGGTCATCTTCGTGAGCATCCCCGGCGTCACGCGGACCACGCGCGGGTTCTCGGTCGTCACGCGGTAGCCCGAGGGAAGCGTGCGGGCGTCGAGCTTCATGACGAAGTTCGACCCGATGACCTTGGGCAGCGCCGCGCAGGGGACCGAGAAGCGCCCGTATTCGTCGGTCGTGACCGCGAGGCCATCGGGGGCCACCAGCCGCACCCCGGGGATCCCCGGCTCGCCGCCGGGCCGCTCGGGCGCGACCGACAGCTTGCCCGAGGACCGGTAGGTCTGGTCGGTCAGCGCCGCCCGGTCGTCGGGCGGGGCGTTCATGAAGCCGTCCTGGTTGCGGTCGTCGAAGACGCGGCCGATCACCGTCGCGCAGGCGAAGACCGGGTCGGCGAGCACCCGCACCGTGGCGGTGGCGTCCGGCGCGAGCGGCCGGCCCGTGCCCGGATCGAGCAGCCGCGCGCGGTTGGCGTGGTCGCCGGGCGTCGCCTCCATGGTGACGCGGGTGGCCAGGGTCAGCGCCACCCGCTCTCCGGGGCCGATCGCGACCCCGGGCACCGTCACCACGTTGCCGCGCAGCGTCGAGCGGACCGGCCGGCCGTCGATGGCGGCCGAGTCGCGGACGTAGGCGAAGCCGGGGGGCAGGACGTCGACGATGTCGGCCACCACCGGCACGCCCCTTGCGGGGTTCGCCGCCGTGATCGTGTAGGCCACCGTGTCGCCCACGTACGCGCGGGTCTGCCGGGCGACCTTCTCCAGCGTCAGCCCGCCGGGCGTGCCGCCGGGGCCGACCTCGATCACCGTCTCGAGGTCGTTGCCCGTCTCGGTGCCCGAACGATCCGTCACGACCTGCGGGTTGCCGGGGCTGCCGAAGTCGCCCGTGGCGGTCGCCTGGTTCACGACCTCGGTCCGCTCGAGGTCCTCGGCGCGCAGGCGGTAGGTGCCGGTGAAGGTCGTGCTGTCGCTCTCGCCCGGCGCCAGCGCCGCGATCGGGCCGCCCCGCAGGCGCAAGCCCGGCAGCGGGTCGGCCACGCGCACGTTCCGCAGCGTCACGGGTCCGGTGTTCGTGACCGTGAAGGCGTAGGTCAGCCGGTCGCCGATGCGCGAGGGCCTGGACAGCGCCGACCCGTCCACGGTCTTCACCAGCGCGACGGAGGCGGTGACGCCCAGCGTCACGGTCGTGGGATCGTTCGTGGGGTCGCCGTCGGTGCGGCCGTCGCCGTCGGGCGTCTCGGTCGCCGCCGGGTCGGGCACCGCCGCGCGGTCGGGCGCGGTGCCGGTGTCCGACACGTCGGTCGCGCGCAAGGGCTGGCCGCCCTCGCCCGTGATCGGGTCGCCCGTGGCCGTCACCGCGTCGCCCGTGGCGGTGGCCGAGTTCTGGACGTAGGTCCGGTCGAGGTCCTCCTGCGTCAGCACGTAGGTGGCCGTGAAGGCGCCCGTCACGGTCTGCCCGATGGCGAGGTCGACCGGCGCGCCCGTCACCGCCGCCAGCGGGTCGGTCACGGTCACGCCCGCCAGCGCGACCGAGCCCGCGTTGGTCGCGTCGAAGCCGTAGGTCACGGTGTCGCCCGGATCGGTCAGCCCGTTGCCGTTGGTGTCCTGAAGCGCCGTCACCGACTTCACGAGGATCAGCCGCGCGGCCGGCGTGATGCGGACCACCGTGGGGTCGTCGGTCGGATCGCCGTTGGTCGCACCCGCTGCGTCGGGCGTCTCGACCGCCTCGGGGCTGGCGATGGCGGCACGGTCGGGGTCGGTGCCGGTGTCGGACAGGTCCGCGGCCGTCACCGGGTCGCCGTTCGCGTCGAGGAAGGGCGCCCCCGTCTCGGTCACGGCATCCGCCTCGACCGTCGCGGTGTTCTGGACCCAGCCCCGGTCCACGTCCGCCTGCGTGAGGACGTAGCTCGCGCGGAAGGTGGCCGCGTCGGTCGCGTCGACCGCGAGCGTCGCGGGCCCGCCCGTCACCGCGACCAGGGGGTCGGTGACGCGGACGTCGGCAAGGCTCAGGCTGCCCGCGTTGGTCACCGCGAAGGCATAGGTCACGGTGTCGCCCGCGCCCTCCGTCCCGTCGCCGGTGGTGTCGGTGATGGCCAGCGCCGTCTTCACCAGCCGGATGGCCGCGAAGGGCGAGAGCTGCGCGACCGTGGGGTCGTTCGCCGGGTCGCCGTCGGTCGCGCCGGACCCGCCGGGCGTCTCCACCCCTTCCGGGTTCGCCACCGCGTCGCCGCCGCGGTCGGTGCCGCTGTCGGACACGTCGGTCGCGGTGAGGGCGCCGCCGCCCGGCCCGGTGATCGGCGTGCCGTCGGCGCGCACCGCGTTGCCCGTGGCGGTGGCCGAGTTGTCCACCCAGCCGCGGTCGAGGTCGGCCTGCGTCAGCACGTAGGTCGCGGTGAAGGCGGTCGCGTTGCTGGCGCCGGGCGCGAGGCGGATCGGCCCGCCGGTCCCGGTCACGAGGGGGTCGGCGATCGCGATCCCGGCCAGCGCGACGCTGCCCGTGTTGGTCACGCGGAAGGCGTAGCGCGCGCGGTCGCCCGCGTCGATCCGGCCGCTGCCGTTCGCGTCGTCGACCCCGGCGAGGGACTTCACCAGCGCGATCCGCGCGGTGGGCGCGATGGTCAGCACCACGGGATCGTTGGTGGGGTCGCCGTCGGTGGCGCCGGTGCCGTCGGGCGTCTCGGTGCCTGCGGGGTTGGCGACGGTGGTGCCGTCGGGCGCGGTGCCCGCGTCCGACACGTCGGTCGCGGTCAGCGGCGTCCCGCCGGGGCCGAGGATCGGCGCGCCAGCCGTGGTCACCGCGTCGCCCGTGACGGTCGCGGTGTTCTCGACGAAGCCGCGGTCCACATCCGCCTGAGTGAGGACGTAGGTCCCGGTGAAGGCCGTGGCGTTCGTGGCCCCGACGGCGAGCGCGATGGGCCCGCCCGTCTCGGCGATCAGCGGATCGGCGAGGCGGAGGTTCGCCAGCGCCACGTTGCCGGCGTTCGTCACGCGGAAGGCATAGGTCGCGGTGTCGCCCGCGCCGCGCACCCCGTCGCCGTTCGTGTCGGCAACGCCCGCCAGCGCCTTCACCAGCTCCACCGCCGGGCGCGGCTCCAGCGTCACGACCGTGGGGTCGTTCGCGGGATCGCCGTCGGTGGCGCCCGTGCCGTCGGGGGTCTCGGCCGCCGCGGGGTCGGGAACCGTCGCGAGCGCGGCGTCGGTGCCGGTGTCGGACACGTCGCTTGCGGTGACGGGCTGCCCGCCCGGCCCGAGGATGGGCTGGCCGCCCGCCGTCACCGCCTCGCCCGTGGCGGTCGCGGTGTTCTCGACGTAGCCCCGGTCGAGGTCGGCCTGCGTGAGGACGTAGGTCCCGGCGAAGGCGGTGGCGTTGGTCGCGCCGACGGGCAGCGCGACGGGTCCGCCCGTCTCGGTGATCAGGGGGTCGGCGAGGCGGACGTTCGCCAGCGCGACGACGCCGGTGTTGGTCACCGCGAAGCCGTAGGTCACGGTGTCGCCCGCGTCGGTGCGGCCGTTGCCGTTGGTGTCCGCGACGCTGCGCGCGGACTTCACGAGCCGGAGGCCCGCCTGGCGGTCGATGGCGACGACCGTGGGGTCGTCGGTCGGGTTGCCGTTGACGGCGCCCAGCGCGTCGGGCGTCTCCGTCCCCTCGGGGTTCGCGACGGTGCCGAGCGCGGGATCGGTGCCCGTGTCGGACCGGTCGGTCACGGTCACGGGCTGGCCGCCGGGGTCCAGGATCGGCTGCCCCCCCGCCGTCACGGCGTTGCCGGTGGTGGTGGCGGTGTTCTGGACGTAGCCGCGGTCCACGTCGGCCTGCGTCAGCACGTAGGTGCCGGTGAAGGCCCCCGCCGCGCTGGACGCCCCCGGCGCGAGCGTGACCGGCGCCCCGGCCACGGTCAGCAGCGGGTCGGCCAGGGTCACGCCCGAGAGGTTGACGTTCCCGGTGTTGGTCACCACGAAGCCGTAGGTCACCGTGTCGCCCGCATCGCGTCGCGTGCTGCCGTTGGTGTCCGCGACCGACAGCGCGCGCTTCTCCAGCCGGATGCCGCCCGCGGGCGCCAGCGGCACCACGGTCGGCGTGTCGTTGGTCGTGGCGGTGCCCGACACGTCGTCGACCGTGAACGGGTCGCCGTTCGCGTCGCGGCCGTAGCGGCCCACGGTTGTGGCCGAGTTCTCCACCCGTCCGGCGTCGATGTCGGACTGCTTCAGCGCATAGGCGCCAGTGAAGGTCGTGGAGTCGGTCGCGCCCGCCGCCAGCGTGGCGATCGGGCCGCCGGACAGCGCGAGGTCGGGCAGGATGTCGGTCAGCGTCACGTTGGTCAGCGGCGCGCCGCCGGTGTTGGTGACGGCGAAGCGGTAGGTGATCGTCTCGCCCGCGCGCGGCGGGTTCGACAGCGCCGAGACGTCGGCGGTCTTGACCAGCGCGATGCCGCCGATCAGCACCTCGGTCGGCGTGTCGTTGCCGGCGGCCGTCCCGGAGGCGTCGCTGACCGTCAGCGGCCCGCCCGGGCCGTTCGACCAGGTGCCGGTCGCGGTCGCGCGGTTCGTCACGCGCCCCGCGGTCAGGTCGGCATCGGTCAGCGCGTAGGTCGCGGTGAAGGTCGCGGCGTCGGTCGCGCCGGGCGCCAGCGACGCGATCGGCCCGCCCGACAGCGCGATCCCCGGCAGCGGGTCGGCCAGCGTCACGTTCGTCAGCGTCACGTTGCCCGCGTTGCGGACCGCGAAGGCGTAGGTGATCGTGTCGCCCGCGCGCACGGGGTCCGAGAAGGCGGTGATGTCGGCGGTCTTCACCACCGTGATCGCGGGGTTGTAGGGGGGCGCCACGGGGGTGGGATCGTTCTCGCCGGCCTCGTTCGACCGGCCGTTGCCATCCGCGTCGGCGTTGGTGCCGTTGTCCGACGGGTCCGTCAGCTGCGGGTTGGTGGCGGAGGTCTGGCCCGACAGCGCGCCCGTCCCCTCGACCGTCGCCTGGTTCAGGTAGCGCGCCCCGCCCGACAGGACGGGCGGCAGCGGCGCGGTCGGCTGGACGCGGACCGCGATGTCGATCGTGCAGGTCGCCCCCGCGGCCAGCGCGAACCCGCTCGCGACGGTGGTGTCGCCCGACCCGTCGAAGCCCCCGTTCAGCCCGCCGCAGGTGCCCGAGGGCGCGGCCAGCATCGTGTAGGTGCCCGCCGCGAGCGGCGCGGTGGCCGGGCTGCCCGTCGTCACCTGCGTGCCGAAGGCCGGCGCGGCCCCCGCCAGCGGATCGGTGACGGTCATCGCCGACAGCCCCTCGAGGCTCGGGTTCCGCACCGTCAGCCGGAAGGTCGTGCTGAACGACCCGTCGGCGTTGACCGCGGGACCCGCCTGCACCGCCTTGGCGATGCCCACCCGCGCCTGCGGGACCTTGGCGAAGAGGTAGTCCGTGGCCTGCGTGTTCGCGGGCACGACGACCCCGGTGATCCGGTTCGCGCCCTGCGCGGTGCCGCCCTGCGAGCCGGGCGTGTTGGTGCCGGGCGCAAGGTAGGTCTCGGAAATCGTGCCGTGGGTGATCGTGTAGCCCGCGCCGTCGCTGGCCGGGATGAAGGGGAAGACGTAGTTCCCGCTGCCGTCGGTGTTCACGGTGAGGCTGACCGGGGTGCCGTCGAAGCCCGTGCCCGACAGCGTGACCGGGATGCCCGCGAGGCCGGTGTCGCCCGGGCCGTTCCGGACGGCGTTGTCGTTGAAGTCGCGGAAGATCGCGCCCGCGACCGACGACGAGCCGACCGTGACCGCGCCGCTGTTGCTGTTGTTCCCGGGAACGGTGTCGAACGAACTGGTGGAGACCGTCGCGGTGTTCGTCAGCGACTGCGGCCGCGCGCCCACGCTGACCACGCGCACGGGGACCGTGATGTCGACCGCGCTGCCGCTCGTCACCGTGCCGAGCGCGCAGGAGAAGCTCGTGGCGCCCGCCGCCCCGGTGCAGGACAGCGGCCCGGCCGAGCCGCTGGCCACCGCGAGCGTCGGCGTCCCCGTCAGCTGCATCCCCGCGGGCAGGGTGTCGCTGACCGCGACGTCGTCGGCCTCGGCGAGGTTGGGGCCCGCATTGTTGCGCACGCGGATCGTGAAGCTGAACCCGTCGCGCAGGTTGACCGTGGCCGGGGTCGCGACCTTGCTCGCCACCTCCATGTCGGCGCGGGTGCGCACGGTCGTCGATTCGCGCACGTCGTCGTTGGCGGGGTTCGTGTCGAAGCCCAGCGCGCTCTCGTCCGACCGGACGGACGCCTGGTTCTGCGTGACGCCCTTGGTGTCGCCGCGCATCGTGATCGTGACCGCGCGCGACTCCCCGGAGGGCAGCGCCGGGAAGCTGCACGACAGCGTCCCGCCGATGGAATTGGGCGCGGGCACCGTGCCGCAGGTCCCGTCCGCGGGCACGGTGAAGGACTGGAAGCGCAGGTTGCCCGCGGGCAGCGTGTCGGTCAGCACGACGTTCTCGGCCGCCGAGGGGCCGAGGTTGCGCACCGTGACGGTGTAGACCGTGTCGAGCCCCACCGGCACCGGGTCGACGCTGTCGGTCTTGTTGACCAGGAGGTCGAGCGCGGGGTTTTCGACGGGCGTCTCGAGGCTCGCGCCGTTGTTGCCGGTGTCGGTCTCGGTGGTTGCGGTCGTCACCGCGGCGGTGTTCGTCAGCGTGGTGCCGCGCGTGGCGTTGGTCGGCTGGACGCGGATCGTGATCGTGCGCTGGACCCCGTTGCCCAGCCGGCCGAGGTTGCAGACGACCTGGTTGTTCGACGACGCCCCGGTCAGCGATCCGGGGGCGGGCGCGGCGGTGCAGAGGCCTGACGAGGGCGTGGCCGACAGGAAGACGAGGCCCGCCGGCAGCGTGTCGGCGACGGTCACGTCGTCGGCCGCGCTCAGGCCGTTCTCGACGTTGGTCGCGGTCAGCACGTAGGTCAGCGCCTGACCGGCTGCGGCCGTGGTGGGCGCCGCGCTCTTCGCCACGACCACGTCGGCGCGCGCCTCGACGGCATAGCCCACGGTCGCCGCGTTGTCGTCGAGGTCGGGGTCGGCCGTCGCCTGCGAGATCGCGGTCGCGGTGTTGTCGCGCGGGCCGGCGTTGCCGCCCGGGCGGACCCGCACGGTGACCACGGGGCAGTCGACCCCGGGGGTGCAGACCGGCAGGCTGGCGATCCGGCAGGCCAGCCGGCGGGCCGTGCCGCCCTGCGCCTCGCTGGAGCAGACGAGGCCCGTGGCCGCGCCCGCCGCGATCGACTGGTCCACGTAGCCCGCGCCCGTCGCGCCCGCGTTGCCGTTGACGAGGCCGGTCAGGCTGTCGGTGAGGTCGATGTCGGCCGAGGTCTGCGGGCCCGCGTTGACCACCTCGAGCTCGAAGGTCTGCACCTCGCCCGCGGGCAGCGTGGCCAGCGCCCGCCGCTTGACGACGCGAAGGTCGGCGGCGTTCGGCCCGGTGTTGCCGGTCACGCCATAGCTGACGGTGTCGTTGCCCGACACGAGGTCGGGCCGGTTGGCGTCGGGCGAGGCGTTCGTCGCGGTGTTCACCAGCGGGCCGGTGTCGTCGGTCCGCACCCGCGTGACGATCGAGGGCGCCGCCTCGTTCGCGCCCAGGGGGTCGGCGGCGGTGTAGACCCGCTCGCAGACCAGCGTGCCCGGCCCCGCCACCGGCAGCGGCGTGAGGCAGGTCCAGCCGTTCGGCGTGACGCCGGTGATCGTCATCCCGGCGGGCACCTGGTCGGTGATGCGCAGCGTGCCGAAGAACGGGACGTTGCCGATGTTCCGGCTGCCCAGGACGAAGGAATAGGTGCTTCCCTGCACCACCAGCGGCGGCACCGGGCCGCCCTTCGACACTGCGAGGTCGACGAAGGGGTCGGCGATGCTGGCGCCGCCGTCGCTCGCGCTGTTGTTGGCGGGGTTCGGGTCGGACGGCCCGCCGGCGGCGATGGTCGCGACGTTGGTCGGCGCGCCGGCCTGCACGGTCGTCGCGGCGATCCGGATCGGGCCCAGCGGGACGTCCGCGCCCGCGACCGATCCCGAGGGCAGCGTGCAGCGCACGGTCTGCCCCGTGACCGAGCAGGTCCAGCCCGGGGCGTCGACCGTGCCGACCGCATAGTTCGCGGGGATCGTGTCGGTCATGACGATGGCGCCGGGCACGTCGCCGCTGTAGCGCGGCGTCAGCGTGAACGTGACGGGGTCGCCGACGACCAGCGGCCCGCCGGGCGCGCGCGCCTTCGCGATGGCGAGGTCGCTGCCCGCGGTGACCGTCGTCGACGTGTCGTCGAGGTTGTTGTCGGTGTTCGGGTCGGTCGGCACGCTCTGCACCGACGAGGCCGGCACGGTCAGCGTCGAGCCCGAGACGGCGACGATCTGGCCCTGGATGGTCAGCGACTCGGCCGCCCCCACCGCCAGCGGTCCCGGCACCGCGCAGCGGTAGACCGACCCCTGAAGCTGGCAGTTCGGCGGGGCCGAGATGTTGGCGAGGCCGGGCGGCACCGGGAACTCCAGCGTCACGCTGGTCGCCGGGTCGGGGCCGAGGTTGCGGGCGGTCAGCGTGTAGCCGATGACGCTGCCCGAGGCGGCGGTCGCGGGGGCGGCGATGTCGAACGCGATGTCCGAGCCCGCGGTGATCGTCGTGCCCTCCGCGTCGCGGTTGTTGTCGGGCTGGATGTCCTCGGCGGTGTCGTCGAGGACCTCGGCGTTCAGGGTGACGAGGCCCTGCCCGGTGGTCCGCAGCGTGACGGTGCGGGCGATGACGCCGTCGCTCGGAAGCGGGGGGACGGGGCATTCGACGACGGCCGGCCCGTCCACGGCCCCGCCGGGCAGGCATCCCGCGAAGGTCGTGGAGTCGAGCCGGGTGGATCCCGGGATCTCGAACCGGATCCGGGTCGCGGGCGCGTTGCCGAAGCCGTTGTTCTCGACCTGGACCGCGTAGGTCACGAGCCCGCCCGCCGGCGACGGGTCGAACCCCGTGTCGTTCAGGTTCAGCACCCAGTCGACGGCCTGCGCCCGGGCCTGCCCCGGCAGCGCGAGCGTGAGGAGCACAAGCCCCGCGACCCGCGCCAGCACACCCGGCATCCGCAACCCAGGGTTGCACCATCGCGCGAGAGTCGCGAAGCCGGATGTGCTGGTAGCCTTCATGAATCCTGCCCCGTCGTTCGTCGCGGCCCTTTCTGCGGGCTGCGTTATGCTCAGGAATGCGGCAGAGTCCCGCCGATTGCAAGCCGTCATTGGGGCAGGTTCCCGGCGGGCCTCCCTCCCTGCACGATTTGTGGTCGCCTGTTGCCCGACCACAACGCATGGTCCGCCTGCACCCCCCAAACCGGTTTGGGCCGCACCCCGGTCCGCCAGGTGCCGGGGCCGGGGCCGGGGCCGGGCCGGTCGCGGCGATTGCAATCGGAAGGGCTGGGGCTTATCTGGTCCGGCTGCCGCGACGAGGGAACACGCCGCCGATGAACTGGATCTCCAACTACGTCCGCCCGAAGATCAACTCGCTCTTCTCGCGGCGCGAGGTGCCCGAGAACCTGTGGACGAAGTGCCCCGAGTGCGGGACGATGCTGTTCCACCGCGAGCTGGCCGACAACCTCAACGTCTGCACGGCCTGCGACCACCACATGGCGATCGCGCCCCGCGCGCGGTTCGCGGCGCTGTTCGACGGCGGCGTCTTCACCGAGGTGCCGGTCCCCGAGCCGCTGGCCGACCCGCTCCATTTCCGCGACCAGAAGAAGTATCCCGACCGCCTCAAGGCCGCGCAGAAGGCCAGCGGCGAGAAGGACGCGATGGTCGTGGCCGAGGGCGAGATGATGCGGACGCCTGTCGTCGTCGCGGCGCAGGACTTCGGCTTCATGGCCGGATCGATGGGGATGCACGTGGGCAACGCGGTCATCGCCGCCGCCCGCCGCGCGGTGGAGACGCGCCGCCCGCTCGTCCTCTTCGCCGCGGCCGGGGGGGCGCGGATGCAGGAGGGGATCCTGTCGCTCATGCAGATGCCGCGCAGCACGGTTGCGGTGCAGATGCTGAAGGAGGCGGGGCTGCCCTACGTCGTCGTGCTGACCCACCCCACCACCGGCGGCGTGACCGCGAGCTACGCGATGCTGGGCGACGTGCAGATCGCGGAGCCGGGCGCGCTCATCTGCTTCGCCGGCCCCCGCGTGATCGAGCAGACGATCCGCGAGAAGCTGCCCGAGGGGTTCCAGCGGGCGGAGTACCTGCTCGACCACGGGATGCTCGACCGCGTGACGCACCGCAAGGCCCTGCGCGAGGAACTCGTGACGATCCTGCGCCTGCTGACCAAGCAGCCCCCCGCGATCAAGGGCGACCTGCCCCCGCCGGTGGAGCGCGGGGCGATCGCCGAACCCGCCCCGGTCGCCGCCGCGCAATGACCGAACCGGCCGCCGGGGGATCGGACGCAATCCTCGAACGGATGATGGCCCTGCACCCCAAGGTCATCGACCTCACGCTCGACCGGATGCACCGCCTGCTGGCGGCGCTGGGCCACCCCGAGCGCCGGCTGCCCCCCGTCGTCCACATCGCCGGCACCAACGGCAAGGGATCGACCCTCGCCATGATCCGCGCGGGGCTGGAGGGGGCGGGCCAGGTCTGCCACGCCTACACCTCGCCGCATCTCGCGCGGTTCCACGAGCGCATCCGGCTGGCGGGCACCCTGATCGACGAGGCGGCGCTGACGTCGCTTCTGGACGAATGCGCGGGCGCGAACGAGGGCGAGGCGATCACCTTCTTCGAGATCACCACCGCCGCCGCGATGCTGGCCTTCGCGCGCACGCCCGCCGACTGGACCCTGCTGGAGGTCGGCCTGGGCGGGCGGCTCGATGCCACGAACGTGGTCGACCGGCCGCGGCTCTGCGTCATCACGCCCGTGAGCCTCGACCACCAGCCGTATCTCGGGGACACCGTCGCGCTGATCGCGGCCGAGAAGGCGGGCATCCTGAAGCGCGGCATACCCTGCGTCGTCGGCCCCCAGGCCGACGAGGGGATGGCGGTGATCGAGGATCGCGCCGCCCGCCTCGGCGCGCCGCTGATCGCGCACGGCCAGCACTGGCACGTCGGCACGGAACGCGGCCGGCTGGTCTATCAGGACGAGCGCGGGCTTCTGGACCTGCCGCTGCCCGTCCTGCCCGGCCCGCACCAGATCGGCAACGCGGGCATGGCGATCGCGGCGCTGCGGCACCTCGGCTTCGACGCGGCGGCCGAGGCGGCGGTGGCGCGCGCCGAATGGCCCGCGCGGATGCAGCGCCTGCGGCGCGGCCCCCTGCCCGAAAGCGCGCCCGGGGTGGAATTGTGGCTCGACGGCGGGCACAACCCGGCGGGGGGCGAGGCCATCGCCGCGACGCTGGCCGCGATGCCCGCGCGGCCCACGCACCTGATCTGCGGGATGCTCGGCACCAAGGACGTGGCGGGCTACCTGCGGCCCCTCGCCCCGCAGGTCGCGGGCCTTCTGGCCGTCTCGATCCCCGGCGAGCGGAACACGCTGCCCGCCGAGGCCACGCGCGACGCCGGGATCGCGGCGGGGATGGCGGCGGACACCGCGCCCTCGGTCGCCGAGGCGCTGGCGCGGATCGCCGCCGCCGACCCCCGGGCGCGGGTGCTGATCTGCGGCTCGCTCTACCTTGCGGGGGCGGTCCTGCGCGAGAACGGCTAGAGGTGGGGCCGGAAGGCCTCGATCACCTGCCGGTACACCTCGCGCTTGAAGGGCACGATCGAGGCGGCCAGCGCGTCCGGGTCGATCCACGTCCAGGCCCCGAACTCGGGATGGGCGGTGTCGATGCGGATCCGGTCGTCGGCGCCGTGGAAGCGGTAGAGGAACCACTTCTGCCGCTGCCCGCGGTACCGGCCGCCCCAGACGCGGCCCATCAGCTCGGGCGGCAGGTCGTAGGTGATCCAGCCCGGCGTCTTCGCCACATAGGTCACGAGATCGGGGGTCACGCCCGTCTCCTCGCGCAGCTCGCGCAGCGCGGCGGCCTTCGGCGTCTCGCCCGCGTCGATCCCGCCCTGCGGCATCTGCCAGGCCTCGGCCGCGCCGTCGAGCCGCCGGCCGGCGAAGACGAGGCCCCGGTCATTGGCCAGCATCACCCCTGCGCAGGGGCGGTAGGGCAGGCGGGCGAAGGGGTCCGGGGCCTCGGTCATCGGGGGCGCCGGCGCGCGGGGTCGGCGCGCCGGCTGCGCCTTATTCCGCCGCCGCCGCGTCCGAGGCCGGAACCTCGGAGACCGCGATGGCGCTCAGCCCCTTCAGGATGTCGACGGCATAGGCGAGCTGGTAGTCCTCGTCGCGCAGGCGCGCCGACTCCTCGGCGGCCGCCCGGTCGGCCTCGAGCTGCTGGCGCTCGGCGTCGGTCATCGAGTCGTTGGCGAGGATGCCGGGCAGGTCGGCCTCGAACTGGTTGTCGAGCGCGTCCTGGGCGGCCTGGGCCTCGGTCCCCTGCCCCTCCGGGACGACGGGAGGCTGGTTGACGACGATGTCGGGCATGACCCCCAGCGCCTGGATCGACCGCCCCGAAGGCGTGTAGTAGCGCGCCGTGGTCAGCCGCATCGCGCCGTCGCCGCGCAGCGGGATCACCGTCTGCACCGAGCCCTTGCCGAACGACTTCGTGCCCACGACGATGGCGCGGCGGTGGTCCTGCAGCGCGCCCGCGACGATCTCGGAGGCCGAGGCGGAGCCGCCGTTGATCAGGACGACGATCGGCTTTCCCTGCGCGAGGTCGCCCGGGGTTGCGTTCATCCGCTCGCTGTCCTGCGGGGTGCGGCCGCGGGTCGACACGATCTCGCCCGCGTCGAGGAAGGCGTCCGAGACCGCGATCGCCTGCGTCAGAAGCCCGCCGGGGTTGTTGCGCAGGTCGATCACGAAGCCGTTCACCCGGTCCATCCCGCCGGCCTCGGCGACCTTCTCGGCCAGCTGCTTCTCCAGCCCCGGGAAGGTCTGGTCGTTGAAGGTGGTCAGCCGCAGCACCACCGTCTCGCCGACGGTGCGGGCGCGGACGGCGGTGACGGTGATCGTGTCGCGGATGATCGACACGTCGAACGGCTCCTCGGTGCCCTCGCGGACGATCGTGACGACGATCTCGGACCCCACGGGGCCGCGCATCAGCGCCACCGCGTCGTCGAGCATCATGCCCGAGACCGACTTGCCGTCCACCTGGGTGATGAAGTCGCCCGCCATGATCCCGGCCTTCGCGGCCGGCGTGTCGTCCATCGGCGAGACCACCTTGATGAACCCGTTCTCCTGCGTGACCTCGATGCCGAGGCCGCCGAACTCGCCGCGGGTCTGGACCTGCATGGCGGCGAAGTCGTCCGGCCCCATGTAGCTCGAATGCGGATCGAGAGAGGTCAGCATCCCGTTGATCGCCGCCTCGATGAGGTCGTCGGTCGCGACCTCCTCGACGTACTGGTTGCGGATGCGCTCGAAGATGTCGCCGAACAGGTCGAGCTGCTCGTAGACGCTGGCGCTGCGCTCGGCCTCCTGCGCGATCAGCGGCCCGGCCAGCTGCGTGGTGAGCACGCCGCCCGCCACGGTGCCGCACAGCGCGGCGATCACGAATTTCCTCATCTCGCGTCTCATTCCTCTGCTAGGCCGCGCGGGCGGGGCCGCTGCGGCACGGCCGTCGCGTCGAACCATTCCTGCGGATCGACCGGCTCCGCCCCCTGCCTCAGTTCCAGATACAGCGTCTCGCTGTCGCGCGCACCGTCCCCGTTCCCGGCCGAGACCGGAAAATCCCCCGTCCCCGGCTCGGATCCCCCCATCAGGCCGAGGGGTGCCCCCGCCTCGACCACCTCGCCCGTCTCGCCATAGACGGTCGCGAGACCGGCGAGAACCAGAAGATACCCGTCGCCCGGCTCGAGGATCATCACGTTTCCGTAGTCGAGCAGGGGCCCGCGGTAGCGGATCGTGGCGGGCCAGGGCGCGGTCACGAGCGCGCGGGGCTGGACGGCGAGCGTGATCCCCGGCCGCCGCACCCCGGCCGCGTCGGCCTCGCCGGGCCGGCGCAGCAGCGTGCCGAGCACCGGCAGCGGCAGCCGGCCCCGCGCCTGCGCGAACGAGGCCGCGCCGCCGCCGTCCCCCGGAGCCGGCACCAGCCCCGCCGCGAAGGCGTCGAGCGTGTCGGCGCTGTCGAGCAGGCCGCGCAGCGCCTCGGGGTCCTCGGTGAAGCGCCGCGGCAGGTCGGTCCGGTCCGAGATCGCCCGGCTCAGCGCAGTGCGGGCGTCCTGCGCCGCGCGCAGGCCCGCCGTCAGCGTCCCGCCCGCCGCCGCCTGGAGCGCGCGAAGGTCGCGCATCTCGGCCACCTCGGCGCGCAGCGCCTCCACCTCGGTCTGGAGCGCGGGCGTCATGTCCGCGAGCATCATCCCCGACCGCACCGTCCCCAGCGGCCCCGCCGGGTGGAGCAGGAGGAGCGGGGCGGGATCGGCCTCCATGCGCCCGAGCACGCCCAGGAGCCGCGAGACCCGGTCGCGCTTGGCCTCCATCTGCAGGCTCAGCGCCGTCTCGCGCAGCCGCGCCTGCCGCAGCGCCTCGCGCGTCGCGACAAGGCCCCGCTCGTAGGCGCGGATCGTCGTCGTCAGCGCCGCCACCCGGTCGCGCGCGCCGGTCGCCGCCTCCAGCGCGGCGATGGCGTCCTGAAGGTCGGCCGCGGCCCGTGCCGCCGTCTCGGCCACCGTGGCCGCGCGCGCCGCGGCGGCGGCCAGCAGCAGGGCGAGCAGCAGGGCGGCGCGGCGGATCATGCGATCAGGCTCTCGCCCGTCATCCCGGGGGGACGCGGCAGCCCCATCAGCCCCAGCAGCGTCGGCGCGAGATCGGCGAGCCGCCCGTTCCGCAGGCCCGCCCCCGCCGGCCCGCCCACAAGGATCACCGGCACGGGGTTCGTGGTGTGCGCGGTGTGGGGACCGCCCGTCACCGGATCGACCATCGTCTCGGCGTTGCCGTGGTCGGCGGTCACGATCATCGCGCCCCCCGCCGCCTCCAGCGCCGCAAGCGCCCGCCCCAGGCCCTCGTCCACCGCCTCGCAGGCGCGGATCGCGGCCTCGAGCACGCCGGTGTGGCCCACCATGTCGGGGTTGGCGAAGTTCACCACGATGAGGTCGTAGCCCGCGCCGATCGCGGCGACCAGCCGGTCGGCCACCTCGGGCGCGCTCATCTCGGGCTGGAGGTCGTAGGTCGCGACCTTCGGGGACGCGGGCATGAACCGGTCCTCGCCCGGGAACGGCGCTTCGCGCCCGCCGTTGAGGAAGAAGGTGACGTGCGGGTACTTCTCGGTCTCGGCCAGGCGGAACTGGCGCAGGCCGTGGCCGGCCACCCATTCGCCCAGAGTGTCGGCCAGCACGCGCTTGGGGAAGGCGGTCGCCATGAAGGCGTCGTGCGTCCCCGAATAGGCGACCATCCCCAGCATCGCGGCGAAGCGCACGCGCCGCCCCGCGGGGAAGGACGCGAACGCCGGGTCGCCCAGCGCCGACAGAAGCTCGCGCGCGCGGTCCGACCGGAAGTTGAGGCAGAAGACCCCGTCGCCGTCCGCCATCCCGCCGTAGCCCGCGACGACCGCCGGGGCGATGAACTCGTCGGTCTCGCCCCGCGCATAGGCGAAGGCCACCGCCGAGGCGCCGTCGGGCACCGCATCCCCCGTCCCGTGGACCATCGCCGCGTAGGCGCGCGCCACCCGGTCCCACCGGTTGTCGCGGTCGAGCGCCCAGTACCGGCCGATCACGGTCGCGACCCGCGCCCCCTCGGGCAGCGCGGCGAGCAGGTCGGCCATGTATCCGGCGGCCGACGTGGGCGCCACGTCGCGCCCGTCGGTGATCGCGTGGACGGCGACCGGCACGCCGGCCCCGGCGATCGCCCTCGCCGCGGCGATCAGGTGCGCGATGTGCCCGTGCACGCCGCCGTCCGACACCACGCCCAGAAGATGCGCGGTGCCCTTCGACCCCCGGAGCGCCGCGATGAAGGCGCGCAGGCCCTCGTTCAGCGCGAAGGCCCCGGTCTCGATCGCGAGGTCGATCGCGCCGAGGTCCATCGCCACCACGCGCCCCGCGCCGATGTTGGTGTGCCCCACCTCGGAATTGCCCATCTGTCCCGTGGGCAGGCCCACGTCCGGCCCGTGCGTGGTCAGGAGCGCATGCGGGCAGGTCGCCATCAGCCGGTCGAAGACGGGCGTGTCCGCCAGCGCCACGGCATTGGCCGACGTGTCCGCGCGCCAGCCCCAGCCGTCGAGGATGCACAGGACGACGGGCTTCGGTGCGGGCATCGGCGGGCCTTCTCCACGGGGTCCGCCCGGGTTCTACGCTGCGCGGCCGCGCGGGGCAACGGGCGCGGCTTGGCAAGGCGGGCCGCCACCGCTAGGAAGGCGCGCATCCCCCGCAGGAGACGCCCGCCATGTTCAAAGGTTCGATCCCGGCCCTGGTGACGCCGTTCCGGGGTGGCGCGGTCGATCTCGACGCGCTGCGCGCGCTGGTCGACTGGCATGTGGCCGAAGGCTCGTCGGGCCTCGTCCCCGTCGGCACCACGGGGGAAAGCCCGACGCTCAGCCACGACGAGCACCGGCTGGTGGTGGCCGAGACGGTCCGCGCCGCCGCCGGACGCATCCCCGTGATCGCGGGCGCGGGGTCGAACAACACCGCCGAGGCGATCGACCTCGTCCGCCACGCCGAGGCGGTCGGCGCGGACGCGGCGCTGGTCGTGACCCCCTACTACAACAAGCCGACGCAGGCGGGCCTCGTCGCGCACTACGCCGCGATCCACGACGCCTGCGGCCTGCCCATCGTCATCTACAACATCCCCGGCCGGTCGGTCGTCGACATGACGCCCGAGACGATGGGTACGCTCGCCCGCCTGCCCCGCATCGTCGGCGTCAAGGACGCGACCGGCCGGCTGGAGCGGGTGAGCCAGCAGCGCCTCGCCTGCGGGCCGGACTTCGTCCAGCTCTCGGGCGAGGACGCGACCGCGCTCGGGTTCAACGCGCACGGGGGTGTGGGCTGCATCAGCGTCACCGCGAACGTGGCCCCGGGTCTGTGCGCCGCGTTCCAGGCGGCGACGCTGGCGGGCGACTACCGGCTGGCGCTGGACTACCAGGACCGGCTGATGCCGCTGCACGAGGCGATCTTCCTCGAGCCGGGGCTCGCCGGGGCGAAGTACGCCCTGTCGCGGCTGGGGCGCTGCTCGCCCGAGGTGCGGCTGCCCCTTGTCGGGCTGACCGAGGCGACGAAGGCGCGGATCGACGCCGCGATGCGCCACGCGGGCCTTCCGGGCTGACGGCCGATTCGGCGCACGGCCCGCCGCGCACGGCGCGGTTAACCTTCCCTGAACGGCCGGACGGATCGCCGCCGGCCCGCCCGCCGCGGCCGCGACTGTCGGCGCGGCCGAAACAGTGCCGTGCAAGCGTCGCAGCGGTGTCAAGAAAACGGCTATTTCCGGGTGCTTGTTGGGCAACAAGGCCGTCCGCGGCCACAGGACCGAAGAAACCGTAACTCGACCGAGGAAAGGAACGCGACCATGTTCACCCACGACACCGCCCGCCCCGCCGCGCCGGCTCTCGCCGCCGGCCTGTCCGCGGCCACGCTGGTGGAGACCGCGTCCGGCTGGCGCGCGGCCGGCGACCTCGCGCGCGGCGACCGGGTGCAGACCTTCGACGGCGGGCTGCGCGCGCTGGCGGGGATCGACCGCCGCTGGCTCGCGGCGGGCGCGCCGCTGGTCCGCGTCCCGGGCGGCGCCTTCGACGCCTGCGACGAGGTGCTCCTGCCCTGCGACCAGCACCTGCTCATCGACACCGAGGGCGACGCCCTGCTGCCCGACGCGGCCTTCGTGCTGGTGCCTGCGCTGGCGCTGGCGGGGTTCCGCGGCGCCGCCGTCCTGCGCGCGCCCGCCCCGGCCGAGATCGTGACCCCGTTCCTCGCCGAGGCCGAGGCGGTCTGGGCGCAGACGGGCCTTCTCGCCTACTGCCCGGCGATGGCCGAGGGACCGGGCGCGCTGCCCGACGAGCGCGCCTTCACGCGGCTCGACGTGATCGAGGCGCGCGCCTTCCTGCGCCGGCTGTGCGGCGCGGACGACGCGGACGCCCTGCGCCGCGCCGCCTGAGCCGTCGGCGGGGCGGCCCGCTGGACTCCGCCCCGCCCCTCGCCTATCTCGGCCCCATGCCCGAGACGTCCGACCCCAACGCGAAGCTCATCGCCGAGAACCGGCGGGCGCGGTTCGACTACTTCATCGAGGACACGCTGGAGACGGGGATCGTCCTCACCGGGTCCGAGGTGAAGTCGCTGCGCCAGGGGGGGGCCGCCATCGCCGAGAGCTACGCGAGCGTGGAGGGGGGCGAGCTGTGGCTCATCAACGGCTACGTCGCCCCCTACGCCCAGGCGCGGATGTTCCCGCACGAGGAGCGGCGGCGGCGCAAGCTGCTGGTGTCCCGCAAGGAACTCGGCCGCCTCTGGTCCGCCACCGCGCGCGAGGGGATGACGATCGTGCCGCTGGCCATGTACTTCAACGCGAAGGGCAGGGTGAAGCTTCGGCTCGGCCTCGCCAGGGGCAAGAAGCTCGCCGACAAGCGCGCGACCGACGCCAAGCGCGACTGGGACCGCGAGAAGGGCCGCCTGCTGAAGCAGAACGCGCGCTGAGGCGGGTTGCCCGGCCGCGTCCGCGCGACTAAGCCGGGGGTGACCGCGAAAGGATGCGCCATGGCCCGGAACCCCGACGATCCGCAGACGCTCGTGTCGACCGGCTGGCTTTCCGACCGGCTGGGCGATCCGGACCTTCTGGTGCTCGACGGGTCATGGCATCTTCCCGGCAGCGGGCGCGACCCGGCGGCGGACTTCGCGGCCGCCCGGATCCCCGGCGCGCGGTTCTTCGACATCGACGCCATCGCCGACCCCGGGTCGGACCTGCCGCACATGGCGCCGCCGCCCGCGGTCTTCGCGCGGGCCGTGTCGGCGCTGGGCTACCGCGACGGGATGCAGGTCGTGGTCTACGACGGCTCGGGCCTCTTCTCCGCGCCGCGCGTCCGGTGGACCTTCCGCCTGATGGGGGTCTCGCGGGTCGCCGTGCTCGACGGCGGGTTCCCGCGATGGCGCGCCGAGGGGCGGCCGGTGGAGGGGGGCGAGGCCGCGGCCCCGGCGGGGTCCGCGACGCCGCGCCCGAACCCGGCGATCCTCGCCGACCGCGCCCGCGTGGCCCGCGCCCTGGCCACCGGCGCGGCGCAGGTCGTCGACGCCCGGCCTGCCGCGCGCTTCGCCGGGGCCGTGCCCGAACCGCGCCCCGGCCTGCGCGCGGGCCACATCCCCGGATCGGTCAACCTGCCCTTCGCGCAGGTGCTGGACCCCGACGGCACGATGAAGGACGAGGCGGGCCTGCGCGCCGCCTTCGCCGCCGCGGGGGTGGACCTCGGCCGCCCCGTCATCGCCACCTGCGGGTCGGGGATGACCGCCGCCGTGCTCGCGCTCGCGCTGGACCGGCTGGGCCACCGCGACCACGCGCTCTACGACGGGTCCTGGGCCGAATGGGGCCGGGGCGACGGCCCGGTCGCCACGACGGGGGGCTGATGTTCGGCGCGCTGACGCCGCAGGCCCCCGACGGGATCCTGCACCTGATGCGGCTGTTCCGCGAGGACGACCGGCCGGGCAGGATCGACCTCGGCGTCGGCGTCTACCGGGACGCCGAGGGCCGCACCCCGGTGATGCGCGCGGTCAAGGCCGCCGAGCGCCGCCTGTGGGAGACCGAGACGACCAAGACCTACACGGCGCTCGCGGGCGAGCCCGCCTTCAACGCGGCGATGCGGCGGCTGGTGCTCGGGGACGCGGTGGCGGACGACCGCCTCGCCTCGGCCGCGACGCCCGGCGGGACGGGCGCGATCCGGCAGGCGCTGGAGCTGGTCCGCATGGCCTCGCCGGGGGCGCGGGTCTGGGTGCCCGAGCCGACCTGGCCGAACCACCTGTCGATCCTGCGTCATCTCGGCATCCCGGCCGCGACCTACCGCTACCTCGACGCGGGCACGGGCGGGGCCGACACCCGGGGGATGGCGGACGACCTTGCGGCGGCGGCGCCGGGCGACGTGGTCCTTCTGCACGGCTGCTGCCACAACCCCACGGGCGCCGATCCCGCGCCCGACGAGTGGGATGCGCTGGTCGCACGGCTCGCGGCGCGGGGGGCGGTGCCGCTGGTCGACCTCGCCTACCAGGGCTTCGGCGAGGGGCTGGAGGCGGACGCCGCCGCGACGCGCCGGATCGCCGCGGCCTTCCCCGAGTGCCTGATCGCCGTGTCCTGCTCCAAGACCTTCGGCCTCTACCGCGAGCGGGCGGGGATCCTCATCGCCGTCGTCCCCGAGCCGGGGATGCGCGAGACGGTGCAGGCCGGCCTCGGCCACCTCAACCGCCAGAACTACTCCTTCCCGCCCGATCACGGCGCGCGGGTCGTGACCACGATCCTCGGGGACGAGGCCCTCGCGGCCGACTGGCGGGCGGAACTGGAGTCGGTGCGGACGGGGATGCTCGCCCTGCGCCGGGCGCTGGCCGACGCGCTGCGGGCGGCGACCGGCTCGGACCGGTTCGATTTCGTCGCCGCGCACCGGGGCATGTTCTCGCGCCTCGGGCTTTTGCCCGACGAGGTGCTGGCGCTGCGGCGCAGGCACGCGATCTACATGGTGGGCGACAGCCGGATCAACATCGCCGGGCTGAACGCGGGCACCGTCCCCGTCGTCGCGCGCGCGGTGGCGCAGGTGATCGGCGCCTGAGCCGCGCCGCGACGAAGGGCCCGGGCGGCAAGGCCCGGGCCCCTTCCGCCCTGCGCGGCGGAGGGAGGGAGAACCCCCGCCCGGCGGGAGTCACATGTTGTAGGCGCGCTCGCCGTGCTCGGCCACGTCGAGGCCCTCGCGCTCGGTCTCCTCGGGGACGCGCAGGCCCATCACGAGGTCCACCGCCTTGAACAGGATGAAGGACCCGATCCCGACGAAGACGATCGTGAAGCCCACCGCCCAGACCTGCGCCATGAACGCGGTGGCGAAGCTGTAGTCGGCGACGAGGAGGCTGCCCGGCTCGGTCAGGTAGTCGGGGATGCCCGCCCCGCCCAGCGCCGGGTTGACGAGGATGCCCGTCCCCAGCGCGCCGATGACCCCGCCGACGCCGTGGATCCCGAAGACGTCGAGGCTGTCGTCCAGCCGGAAGGCGTTCTTCGCGTAGGCCACGAAGAGGAAGCAGGCGACGCCGGCGACGAGCCCCAGCGCGATCGCCCCCATCGGGCCCGCGAAGCCCGCGGCCGGCGTCACCGCGACGAGGCCCGTCACCACGCCCGACAAAAGGCCCAGCAGCGACGGGTGCCCCTTCAGCATCCACTCGGCGAACATCCAGGCCACGCCCGCGGACGCCGCCGCGACGAAGGTGTTGACGATGGCGAGCGAGGCGATCGCGTTGGCCTCGAGGTTGGAGCCCGCGTTGAACCCCATCCAGCCGACCCACAGGAGCGCCGCGCCGATCATCGTCATGGTCAGCGAGTGCGGCGCGAAGTTCTCGCGCCCGTAGCCCACGCGGCGGCCGAGCACCAGGCAGCCCACGAGGCCCGCGACGCCTGCGTTGATGTGGACCACCGTGCCCCCGGCGAAGTCGAGCGCCCCCCAGTTCCACAGGAGCCCGTTCGCGGCGAGGTTCGCGGCGGCGGCCTCGGCCCCGGCCACGTCGCCCGCGGCCTCGGCGATCAGAAGCGCGGTCTGCTGCTCGGCGAGGAAGTCGGGGCCGCCCCACCACCAGACCATGTGCGCCATCGGGAAGTAGATGAACGTGACCCAGAGGATGACGAACACGAGGAGCGACGAGAACCGGAAGCGTTCCGCGAAGGCGCCCACGATCAGCGCGGGCGTGATCATCGCGAAGGTCATCTGGAAGGCGACGAAGGTGTACTCGGGCAGGTAGACGCCGTTGGTGAAGGTCGCGACCACCGTGGTCGTGTCCACCCCCGCGAGGAACATCTTGTCGAGCCCGCCCACGACGCTGTTCCAGGCACCGCCGTCGGTGAAGGCGAGGCTGTAGCCGTAGGTCACCCAGATGATCGCCACCACCGCGCAGATCGCGAAGACCTGCGTCAGCATCGACAGCATGTTCTTCGTGCGCACCAGCCCGCCGTAGAAGAGCGCGAGCCCCGGCACCGTCATCAGGAGCACGAGGACCGTGGCCGTCGTCATCCAGGCCACGTCGCCCTGGTTGACCGCCGGCTCGTAGGTGTAGGGCGCCAGCGGCGCGGTCGCGGCGGTCGCGGTGTCCGCAACCTCCTGCGCGGCGGCGGGCAGGGCGGCCAGCGCCGCCGCCACGGCCGGAAGGCCGGTCTTCGTCCAAGCGTGTGTCATTCTTTCCCCATCTCCGGTCGCGCCCGCGCTCACAGCGCGTCGTCGTTGCGTTCCCCCGTGCGGACCCGCACGGCATGGCCGACGTCGAGCACGAAGATCTTCCCGTCGCCGATCTTGCCCGTCTTCGCGGTGCGGGCGATCGTGTCGACCACCTGCTCGGCCAGCCCGTCGCCCACGACGATCTCCAGCCGGACCTTCGGCACGAAGTTCACGGCGTATTCCGCGCCCCGGTAGATCTCGGTGTGGCCGGACTGAAGGCCGAAGCCCTTGATCTCGGTCACCATCATCCCGCGCACGCCGATCGCCGTCAGCGCCTCGCGCACCTCGTCGAGCTTGAACGGCTTGATCGCCGCGATGATGAGTTTCACGCTTGCCCCCTTCCGCCGGCCCGGCCCGTCCGCCGCCGCCGCGCCCATGAGGGGCCGCGCCCGGGGGCCGCACAAGGACAGCGAGCCGTCCGCGCGGCCGCGCCCGCGCCGGATTGCACATTTTTTGCACCTTTCGGCGCGCATGCCCGTTTTCCAGGCATACCTTGACTGGGAATCGGCAAATCGGCGTCTCCACATCCCCGCCGGCACGCGCTAGACTGGGCCCAAGACCGGGACACGGCAGGCAGGCAGGCGCACCGATGGCGGGACAGGGAAAGGGGCGCGGCCCCCTCGTGGCCGACAGGCGCCATGCGGCGTCGAAGCCCGCGCCGGCGCGGCGCGCGGCGGTGCCGAAGCCGCGCAGCGCGCCCCGCCGCCGGGGGCTGGCCGCCGGGCTGGCCCTCGGCTTGGCCGCGATGGTCCTGCGCGTCGTCTGGGGGGTGGGCTGGCGCGTCGCGGCGCTGGGCGCGGTGATTCTCGCGGGCGCGGTCCTGTACCTCAAGACGACGCTGCCGCCGGTCGCCGCGCTGCTCGACGCGCGCGCGAAGGGTTCGGTCACGCTTCTGGACGCGAACGACGAGGTCTTCGCCTGGCGCGGCGAGACCTTCGGCGGCATCACCTCCGAGACGGTGTCGCCGCACCTGCGCAACGCGGTGATCGCCACCGAGGACAAGCGGTTCTACCTCCACCTCGGCGTCAGCCCGCGCGGCATCGCCAGCGCGATCCGCATCAACATGGCCGAAGGGCGCGGCCCGCTGGAGGGGAACGGCGGATCGACCATCACGCAGCAGGTGGCCAAGCTCCTGTGCCTCGGCGTCGCCTACGACCGCACGAAGTGGGCCTCGGAAGCCGACTACGAGGAGGACTGCCGCGGCGGCGGCGTCTGGCGCAAGGTGCGCGAGATCCCCTTCGCCCTGGCGATGGAGCTGACCTACTCCAAGGCCGACATCCTGACGATCTACTTCAACCGCGCCTATCTCGGCGCCGGGGCGCGGGGATTCGAGGCGGCGGCGCAGCGCTACTTCGGAAAGTCGGCCGCCGACGTGAACCCGGCCGAGGCGGCGATGCTCGCGGGGCTGCTCAAGGCCCCCTCGCGCTTCGCCCCCACCAACAACCTGGAGCGCGCGCGGGACCGGGCCGCGGTCATCATCGGCCTGATGCGCGAGCAGGGCTACCTGACCGACGCCGAGGCGGCCGCGGCGGTGGCCAACCCCGCGACGCTGTCCTCGGCGGCGGCGACCAAGTCGGGCGGCTTCTTCGCCGACTGGGTGATGGACAGCGGCCCTGCGTTCTTCATGCGCGACACCACCGAGGATGCGGTGGTGCGCACCACGCTCGATCCCCGGCTGCAGAAGGCCGCCGAGGAGGCGCTGGCCTATGTCTTCGAGACGAAGGTGAAGGACGCCTCGGCGGCGCAGGCGGCGATCGTGGTCATGTCGGCCGACGGCGCGGTGCGCGCGATGGTGGGCGGGCGGCAGACGGCGGACGCGGGCGCCTTCAACCGCGCGACGCAGGCGCTGCGCCAGACGGGATCGGCCTTCAAGCCCTTCGTCTACGCGGCGGCGCTCGATCTGGGCTACAGCCCCTCGGACTATGTCGAGGACACGCCGCTCACGATCGCGATCCCCGGGTCGGGCCGGTGGAGCCCCACGAACTACGACAAGAAGTACAAGGGCCTCATCACGCTGACGCAGGCCCTCGCCGAGAGCCGCAACATCCCCGCCGTCCGCGTGTCCGAGGCGGTGGGCCGCGACGTGGTGCGCCGGATCGCCACCGACTTCGGCATCGCCCGCGACATGGCCCCCGGCCCCGCGCTGGCGCTGGGCGCATCGGAATCGACGCTGCTCGAGATGACGGGGGCCTATGCGGGCATCCTGAACGGCGGGTCCGCGGTCCGGCCCTACGGCCTGATCGAGCTCAGCCTGCAGGGCGAGGACATGCCGCTGATCGAACAGGCGGGCGGCATCGGCGAGCGCGTGATCAGCCAGGAATCGGCCGAGCTGCTGACCTACATGATGACGCAGGTGGTCGAGGAGGGGACGGGCCGCCGCGCGCGCCTCGACCGGCCGGTGGCGGGCAAGACCGGGACGACCCAGGCCGCGCGCGACGCCTGGTTCGTGGGCTTCACCGCCGACTACGTCACGGGCGTCTGGATCGGCTACGACGACAACAAGCCGCTGGAGGGCATCACCGGGGGAACCGTGCCGGCCGAGATCTGGCGCGAGGTCATGGCCCGCGCCGAGGACGGGATGCCGGTGAAGCCCCTGCCGATGATCGTGCCCGAGTACCGCGCGCCGCCCGTCGCGCAGGCGGCGGCCGACGCCTACGCCGGGGCGCCGGCCGGGGCGCCGGCACCCGTGCAGGCCGCGCCGCAGCCGTCGGGCGATCCGCTGGGCGATGCGCTGCGCAACCTGTTCGGGGGCAACTGAGCCGCGGACCCCAGGGCGCGGCGCCCTCGCCCCGCGCCGCCGGCCGGATCAGGCGTTCTGGAGATCGCCGATCAGCGCGTTGATGTCGCCCCGCCGCGCATCCAGCATCGCGCCGACCTCGGTCCGCTCGGCGTTCAGCATGTTCACGCCCTCGATGATGATGTTGAAGAACAGGTCGCGCCCCGACTTGTCGGACACGTGCCAGCGCAGGTCGAAGGGGGCCTCGCCCTGCAGCGTCGCGACCGAGATCACCTCGTAGAACGATTTCAGCGGGCGCGCGCCGGTCACGTCGATCCGTCCGCCGATGAACTCGCGGAAGCGGCGGCCGTACTTGCGCGAGATGTAGGTCTGGTAGGCCTGCGTGAAGGCGGCCATCTGCGCGTTCGAGGCGCTGCGCGCGGCCGGCCCCAGCGCGGTCCGCGCGATGATCGGCACGTCGGCGTAGCGCGCGAAGATCCCCTCGAAGTCGCGGTACATCGCCGTCTCGGGCTTGCCCGAGTTGATGACGGCGTTCACCTCGCCGATGGCGCGGTCGATGAGCGCGCGGGCCGAGTTCACGTCGAGCGCCAGCGTGCGCTGCGGCAGCATCGCCAGCGCCACGCCGCCGGCGAGGCCCGCCCCGAAGGCGCGGCGCGAGAGGCTTCCGCGGGAGGCGGCGAAACGGGTCAGGGGGTCATTGCGCATAGGGGTCCTCGTAGGGGTCGATCGCATCCGGCGGCGTCGCGGCGGCGCTGTCCTCGTAGGGGTCGATCGCGGCGTCGTCCCCCGGCCCGGCCTCCGCCCGACCGAGTTCGAACCGCCGGTTCTGGAGATACAGGAGCCGCAGCTGCGCGTAGCCGTCCGCGCTGTCGTACAGCAGTTGGTCGATCGTGGCCGAAAAGCGATTGCGCTCACCAAGTCTTGATCCGATCTCGGCCGCGGTCGACACGCGCCCGATCTCGCGCGGCGACGACACGCCCACCCGGATCGCGCTGAGCGGGTTCGCGAGGGTGTCGACCACCCGCCCGGTCGCGTCGCGCGCGGTGGAGGGGCCGAGCACGGGGAGCATCACGAACGCCCCCTCGCCCACGCCCCAGACGCTGAGCGTCTCGCCGAAGTCGGTCTCGCGCGCGGGGATGCCCATGCCGGTCGCGACGTCGAAGATGCCCCCGATGCCCAGCAGCGTGTTCATCGCAAAGCGCACGCCGTTGTGCAGCGCGTCGCCCGGCCGCCCCTGGAGCAGGTCGTTGACCACGTAGGCCGGCTGGTCGAAGTTGCCGGCGACGTTCTGGACCCCGCGCTCCAGCGGGTCGGGCACCACGGCGCCGTAGGCCCGCGCGGCCGGGCGGACGAGCACGCGGTCCGCGCCGACGTTGAAGGCGTGGATCTGGCGGTTCACCCGCTCGGCCGGGTCGTTGATGCCGCCCGCGGGCGGGGCCGTGCAGGCGCCGAGCGCCAGCGTCGCAACGAGCATCACCGGCGCAAACTTTTTCGGGATCGTCCGGGAGGGCATTGTAAATGACACGATCATGTTCCTACTGTCCCGCCAATGGTCGGACGGTAGCCGGCCGGCATCGCGCGACAAGCCATAGAAGCCCCGCCACGGCATGACAACGCCGAAACGTCAGGCCGGCGGGGCCGTGGTCCGTTCCCGCCGATCGCCGGGCCCGCGTCCGCGCGATGGGGGAACGGGTTGGCCCAGGCAGACAACACGGCCGGACTGGCGGAGCTGCGCGCGGCGCGGCGCGAATCCTGGGGCCTGATCGCGGCGGTCTTCGTCTTCAGCGTGGTCGTCAACATCCTGATGCTGACGGGTCCGCTGTACATGCTGCAGGTCTACGACCGCGTGCTGGGCAGCCGGTCCGAGGCGACGCTGGTGGCGCTCTCGGCGCTCGTGGTCTTCCTGTTCCTGATGATGGGCATCCTCGACCATGTGCGCGCGCGGATCATGGCGCGGGTCGGCGCGCGGTTCCAGGACCGGCTCGACCGGCGGGTCTTCGACGCCTCGGTGCGCCGCATGGCGCTGGCGCCGGGCGACCAGGCGGCGCAGGCGGCGCAGCGCGACCTCGAGGCGATCCAGCGGCTCTGGGCCTCGCCGGTGCTGCTCGCGGTCTTCGACATCCCGTGGACGCCGCTCTTCATCGCCGCGATCTTCGTCTTCCACGCGTGGATGGGCTGGCTCGCGATCGGGGGCGGGATCCTGCTGATCCTGATCACCATCCTGAACCAGAAGCTGACCAAGACCCCGATCAACCGCGCCAACGCCGCCGCCCTGCAGGCGGAGCGGATGGCCGACAACCTCAAGGCGGAGGCCGAGGTGGTGCAGTCCCTCGGCATGACCGGGGCGGGCTTCGACCGCTGGCAGCGCGCGCGCGCCCTCGCCCTCGGCCAGAGCGTCGAGGCCTCGGACCTGGGCGGGGCCTTCTCCACGCTGACGAAGACCTTCCGCATGTTCCTGCAGTCGGCGATGCTCGGCCTCGGCGCCTGGCTCGTCCTGCGGGGGGAGCTGTCGCCCGGCGCGATGATCGCCGGGTCGATCCTCATGGGGCGCGCGCTCGCCCCGATCGAGATGGCGGTGGGCCAGTGGTCGGTCGTCCAGCGCGGGCAGGAGGGGTGGCGCAGGCTGGCCGAGCTGTTCCAGCGCCAGCCGCAGGAGGCCCCGCGCACGGCCCTGCCCCGCCCCCGCGCGATCCTCGAGGCGCAGAACCTGACCGTCGTGCCGCCGGGCGAGCAGGCGGCGGTGCTGCGGATGGTGTCCTTCCGGCTGGAGCCGGGCCAGGCGCTGGGCGTGATCGGCCCCTCGGGATCGGGCAAGTCCACGCTCGCGCGCGCGCTGATCGGCGCGTGGAAGCCCGCCGGCGGCAAGGTCCGGCTGGATGGCGCCTCGCTCGACCAGTACGACCCCGACGTGCTCGGCAGCTACATGGGCTACCTGCCTCAGCGCGTGACGCTGTTCGAGGGCACCATCGCCGAGAACATCGCGCGCCTGCAGGCGAACCCCGACGGCCTGAAGGTGGTGGAGGCGGCGCGGGCCGCGGCCGCGCACGACATGATCGTCAAGCTGCCCGACGGCTACGACACCCGCGTCTCGGCGCTGGGGGGGCGGCTCTCGGGCGGGCAGATCCAGCGCATCGGGCTGGCCCGCGCGATGTACGGCGACCCGGTGGTCCTGGTGCTCGACGAGCCCAACTCCAACCTCGACAACGAGGGGTCGATGGCGCTGAACCTCGCGATCCGCGCGATGAAGGAGGCGGGGCGGGTCATCCTGATCATGGCGCACCGGCCGGCGGCGATCCAGGAATGCGACCTGCTGATGGTCATGGAGGACGGCACGCGCCGCGCCTTCGGCCCGCGCGACCAGGTGCTGCGCGACATGGTGAAGAACCACACCGAGATCGTGAAGAACGCAGGCCCCGGGGGCGTCACATGACCGGTCCGGGGACCGCCTGGTCGGCCCGCCGCCCGCTTGTGGCGGGCTTCGTGTCGCTCGCCGTGCTCGTGGGCGGCTTCGGCTGGTGGAGCGTGGGCACCGAGATCGCGGGTGCCATCGTCGCCAGCGGCCAGCTCGAGGTCGAGCGCAACCGCCAGGTCGTCCAGCACCCCGACGGCGGGGTCGTGGCCGAGATCGCCGTGAAGGAAGGCCAGACCGTCGCCGCGGGCGACCTGCTGCTGCGGCTCGACGGGGCGATGCTGCGCTCGGAGCTCGCGATCGTCGAGGGCCAGCTCTTCGAGATCATGGCGCGGCGCGCCCGGCTGACGGCCGAGCGCGACGACGCGGCCGCGATCGTCTTCCCGCCCGACCTGACCGCCATCGGCGCCGCGCGCCCCGAGGTCGCCGAGCTCGTCGACGGCCAGCGCCGCCTGTTCGAGGCCCGCCGCGACACCCTCGCGCGCGAGATCGAGCAGCTGGCCGAGCAGAAGAAGCAGATCGACAGCCAGATCGGCGGCATCCGCGCGCAGTCCGACGCGCTGACGCGGCAGGTCGCGCTGATCCGCGAGGAGCTCGCCGACCAGCAGAACCTGCTGGACCGGGGCCTCGCGCAGGCGAGCCGCGTGCTCGCGCTGCAGCGCGAGGAGGCGCGCCTCGCGGGGTCGGTGGGCGAACTGACCGCGAACCTCGGCCAGTCGCAGGAACGCATCACCGAACTCGAGATCCAGGTCCTGCGCCAGCAGGCCGCGCGCCGCGAGGAGGCGAGCACGCAGCTTCGCGACATCGGCAGCCAGGAGCTGGAACTGGTCGAGCGCCGCCGCGCCCTGACCGAGCGGATCGCGCGGCTCGACATCCGCGCGCCGGTGGGCGGGGTGGTGCTGGGCCTGACGGTCACGACGCCGCGGTCCGTGGTGCGCCCCGCCGACCCGGTGCTCTACATCATCCCGCAGGACCGCCCGCTGGTGATCGCGGCGCAGGTGCCCACCGTCGACATCGACCAGGTCCACCCCGGACAGGCGGTGGAGCTGGTCTTCTCGGCCTTCTCCACGCGCACGACCCCGCAGCTCAGGGGCCGGGTGGAGCGGGTGTCCGCCGACGCCTTCCAGAACCAGCAGACCGGCCAGTCGTTCTACCGCGCCGAGATCCTGCTCGAGCCGGGCGAGCGCGAGAGGCTGGGCGATCTGGCGCTGGTCCCCGGAATGCCGGTGGAGGCCTTCATCCAGACCGACCAGCGCACGCCGCTCGCCTACCTCCTGAAGCCCTTCACCGACTACTTCAGCCGCGCCTTCCGCGAAACCTGAGAGCCGACCATGCACGCCATCGACCGCCGCCTCGCCGAGCTGGGCCTGACCCTGCCCGACGCGCCCATGCCCGCCGCGAACTACGTGCCCTTCGTGATCGCGGGCGGTCTCGTCCACGTCTCGGGCCAGATCAGCCGCGGGCCGGACGGGCTGATCCGGGGGCGGCTCGGCAAGGGCATGACCCTCGCGCAGGGGCAGGAGGCCGCGCGCGCCTGCGGTCTGGCCCTGCTGGCGCAGGTGCGCGCCGCCTGCGGGGGCGACTGGGGTCGGTTCGGCCGCGTGGTGCGGCTGGGCGGCTTCGTGCAGTCGACCCCCGAGTTCATGGAGCAGCCGCAGGTGATCAACGGCGCCTCGGACCTCATGGTCGCCCTTCTGGGCGAGGCGGGGCGGCACGCGCGCTTCGCCGTCTCGGCCCCCGCCCTTCCCTTCGGCGTGGCGGTGGAGATCGACGGGGTCTTCGCGCTTGCCTGACGCGCCGGCGCTGCCCGCGGCCTTCCTCGGCGCGCCGCTCGCCCACCGCGCGCTGCACGGGCCCGGCCGCCCCGAGAACAGCCGCGCCGCGGTCCGCGCGGCGCTCGCCGCGGGCTGCGGGATCGAGATCGACGTCCAGATCTCGGCCGACGGGCGGGCCATGGTCTTCCACGACGCGACGCTCGACCGGCTGACCGCCGGGTCGGGACCCGTCGCCGGACGGACGGCCGAGGCGCTTGGCCGCATCGCGCTCGGGGGCGGCGACGAGGGCATCCCGACCCTGCCCGAGGTGCTGGCGCTGGTCGCGGGCCGCGCCGCGCTGCTGATCGAACTGAAGGACCGGACCGAGCGGCTCGCGGGGACCGACGGGCGGCTCGAGGGGGCGGTGGCCGCGGCGCTGCGGGACTACGCGGGTCCGGTGGCGGTGATGGCCTTCAACCCCGACATGGTGGCGCGGATGGCCGACCTCGCGCCGGGAGTGCCGCGCGGGCTGACCACCTCGGCCTTCGACCCCGACGACTGGTCGCCGCTTCCGCCCGGGACCTGCGACCGCCTGCGCGGCATCCCCGACTACGGGCGGTGCGGCGCCTCCTTCGTCTCGCACGAATGGACTGACCTTACCCGCCCCCGCATCGCCGGCCTCGCGGCGCAGGGGGCGGCGATCCTCTGCTGGACGATCCGCTCGCCCGCCGAGGAGGCGGTGGCGAGGCGGATCGCGGGGAACGTGACGTTTGAGGGCTATGCCGCACGGGTGCCCACTTGACCGGACGGTCCCCCGCCGCACCTATGCGCCGATGATCCCGTGCACGTCCGTTCCGACGTATCCCCGGGGGGGCCGGGGGGCGGGCGGCTCCCCGCCCGCGGCCCGGGCATGACCGACCTCGCGGTGGAGATCGCGGACGGCATGGCCGCCGTTGACGCGGCCGAATGGGATGCCGTCGCCTGCCCCGAGGCGGCGGCGGGGGGCCGCCCCCTCGATCCCTTCACCACGCACCGCTTCCTCGCCGCGCTCGACGCCTCGGGCTCCACCGGCCGGGGGTCGGGGTGGCAGCCCTGCCCGGTGCTGGTGCGCGAGGGCGGGCGGCTGATCGCGGCGGCGCCGATGTATGCCAAGTCCCACAGCCAGGGCGAATACATCTTCGACCACGCCTGGGCCGACGCGCTCGATCGCGCGGGCGGGCGCTACTACCCGAAGCTCCAGGTCGCCGTCCCCTTCACCCCGGCGACGGGCCGGCGCTTCCTGACCCGGCCGGGCCGCGAGGCCGAGGGGACGCGGGCGCTGCTGTCGGGCGCGATGCAGCTGGCCGGGCGGAACGCGCTCTCGTCGCTGCATGTCACCTTCTGCACCGAGGCCGAGGCCGCGCGCGGACGCGAGGCGGGCCTTCTGCACCGCGTCACGCAGCAGTTCCACTGGCACAACCGCGGCTATGCGGACTACGACGCCTTCCTCGGCGACCTCGCCTCGCGCAAGCGCAAGGCCCTGCGCAAGGAACGCGCGGCGGCGCAGGCCTTCGGGGGCGAGATCCGGGCGCTGACCGGCGACGCGATCCTGCCCGCGCACTGGGACGCCTTCTGGCGCTTCTACCAGGACACCGGCCGGCGCAAGTGGGGTCGGCCCTATCTCACGCGCGGCTTCTTCGACGCGGTCCACGCGACGATGCGCGACGACGTGCTTCTGGTCCTCGCGTTCCGGGACGGCCGGCCGGTCGCGGGGGCGCTCAACTTCATCGGGCGCGAGACGCTCTACGGCCGCTACTGGGGCTGCATCGAGGAGCATCCCTTCCTCCACTTCGAGCTCTGCTACCACCAGGCGATCGACTGGGCGATCGCGAACGGCCTCGCGCGCGTCGAGGCGGGCGCGCAGGGCGAGCACAAGCTCGCGCGCGGCTACCTTCCCGCCCCGGTCCATTCGCTGCACTGGCTGGCCGAGCCCGCCTTCGCCGAGGCCGTGGCGCGGTACCTGGCGGCCGAACGCGCGGCGGTGGGCGAGGAGATCGAGGTGATGACCGCCTACGGCCCCTTCCGCCGGGGGGAGGCCGCCGAGGCGGAGTGACGCCCCTCAGCCCGCCCGGCGGAACCGCAGGAAGGTCATCAGCCCGAAGGGCGGCACGCCGACCTCGTCCTCCAGCCGCAGGCACGGCTCGCCCATGACGCGGTGCTTCGGGAAATCCGAATGCCACCCCAGCCGGTCGGCCAGCGGTGCCGCGATCCGCTCGGCGACCGACCAGCCGCCCCGGTCGCGCGCGAAGTGGCTCGCGATCAGCACGTGCCCGCCGATCCGGCAGACACGCGTCATCTCGGCCAGCACGCGCTCGGGCTCGGGCACCACCGACATGACGTGCATCGCCGCCACGTGGTCGAAGCTCCGGTCGGGGAAGGCCAGCCGCCGCGCGTCCATCCGGTGGAGGCCGCGCACGTTCGGATGCCGCCCCGACCGCACCTTCGCCTCGGCCTTCGCGAGCATCGCCTCGCTCAGGTCGATCCCGGTGACGGCGATCCGCCGGTCGTACCAGTCGAGCGCCAGGCCCGTGCCGATCCCCACCTCCAGCACCGATCCGCCGATGCGGTTGACATGCGCGGCCGCGAGGCGGCGGCCGCCGCTGGTGATCCGCCCGAAGGCGAGATCGTAGACGGGCGCCCAGCGGGCGTAGGATCTGGCGATCGCCTCGGCCCGCATCGGCCCTCCCTCGTCCCGCGCGACGGCCGCCGTTGCGGCGGCGGCGCCGGCGTGTATCATCGGCTTGCGCGACGGTTCCGTGACGAGGACGAGGCCATGCCCGACACCGACCCACCCGACATCGCCCGCCCCGGCATCGCCCCCCCGGCCCGCATCTTGGCCGTCCGGCCGCGGAACGCAAGGCGCCTGGCCTGATGGCCGCGCTGCTGACGGCCGCCGAGCGCGAAGCGCTGCTCCCCCCGCTGGGCGAGGCGGGCTGGGCCGCGGTGGAGGGCCGCGACGCGATCCGCAAGGTCTGGCGCTTCGGCTCCTTCGTGGAGGCCTGGGGCTTCATGGCGCGCGCCGCGCTGCAGGCGCAGGCGATGGACCACCACCCCGACTGGCGCAACGCCTACGACGTGGTCGACGTCACCCTGACCCCGCACGCCGCGCGCGCACGGACCCCGCTCACCCTCGCGCGCGCGCGGGCGATGGACCGGCTGGCGGGCGGGGCCACCGTGGTCGGCGACCAGGGCGCGCCGATCCTCTGCCTCTGCGCGGCGCGCGCGGCCGAGCGCGGCTAGAGCGCGGCTAGAGCGCGGCCAGCATCGACTCGCCGCCCGAGACATCGCAGGTGCCGGGGCTTTCCTCCACGTGCAGGACGCGGACCACCCCGTCCTCCACCAGCATCGCGTAGCGGCGCGAGCGGTCGGCGAAGCCCACCGCCGGCGCGCTGAAGGCAAGGCCGATGGCGCGGGTGAAGTCGCTCGCGGGGTCGGCGAGCATCGTGATCCCCGCCGCGGCGGCCCCTGTGCTCTCGCCCCAGGCCTTCATGACGAAGGGGTCGTTGACCGCGACGCAGACGATTTCGTCCACGCCCCTGGCCATGAGGTCGTCCCGGGTGCGGATGAAGCTCGGGACATGCGCGGTGGTGCAGGTCCCGGTGTAGGCCCCGGGCACGCCGAAGACCACGACGCGGCGGCCGGCGAGCATCGGGGCCAGCGGCACCGTCTCGGGACCGTTCTCGCCCACGCGCATCAGCGACGCCTCGGGCAGCCGCTCCCCCGTCGAAATCGCCATGGTCCCGCCCTCGTGCGTTGTGTTCCGGTCGGCCGCGGTTATACCCTGCGGCCCGGCGGGTGAACAGTGGCAGGGGGATGCATGGGCCATGTGGTCGTGATCGGGGCGGGTCAGGCGGGCTGCGCCGTCGTCTCGCGCCTTCGGACGCAGGGCCATGTCGACGCGATCACCCTGATCGGGGCCGAGCCCGCGCTGCCCTACCAGCGCCCGCCCCTGTCCAAGGCCTACCTCCTGGGCGACATGGACGAGGACCGGCTCTACCTGCGGTCGGCCGACTACTACGCCGAGAACGCCATCGCGCTGCGCACCGGCACGGCCGTCACGGCGATCGACCCCGCCGCGCGGACGGTCGCGACGGCGACCGGGACGCTGGCCTACGACGACCTCGTGCTTGCCACCGGATCGACGCCGCGGCGGCTGCCCGCCGCGATCGGCGGCGACCTCGCCGGCGTCTACACGGTGCGCAACCTCGCGGACGTCGACGCGATGCGGGCCGAGTTCCGGCCCGGCCGCCGCGTGCTGATCATCGGCGGCGGCTACATCGGGCTGGAGGCGGCGGCGGTCGCGGCGCGGCTCGGGCTCGACGTCACCGTGATCGAGATGGCGAGCCGCATCCTCGCCCGCGTCGCGGCGCAGGAGACGTCGAACTACATCCGCGCCCTCCACATGGCGCAGGGCGTCATCATCCTCGAGGCGGTGGGCCTCGCCCACCTGACCGGGCACTGGGGCCGCGTGACCGGGGCGGTGCTGGCCGACGGGCGCGCGCTGCCCGCCGACTTCGTCATCGCGGGCGTCGGCGTCACCCCCAACACGCAGCTCGCCGAGGCGGCGGGGCTTGCGGTCGACAACGGCATCCGCACTGACGCGCAGGGCCGCACCTCGGACCCGCATGTCTGGGCGGCGGGCGACTGCGCGAGCTTTCCCTGGCGCGGCGGGCGGCTGCGGCTGGAATCGGTGCAGAACGCGATCGACCAGGCCGAGGTGGTGGCCGACAACATCCTGGGCGCGGGCCGCGACTACGCGCCGGTCCCGTGGTTCTGGTCGGACCAGTACGACACCAAGCTCCAGATCGCGGGGCTGAACACGGGCTACGACCGGATCGTGACGCGGCAGGGCGAGGGCGACGCGGTGTCGTTCTGGTACTTCGGCGCCGACCGGCTGCTCGCCGTCGACGCGATGAACGATCCCCGCGCCTACATGGTCGGCAAGCGGCTGCTCGAGGCCGGGCGCAGCGTCGATCCCGCGCGGCTCGCGGATCCCGCGACGGATCTCAAGGCGCTGCTGCGCTGATGCGAATCGTCGGCGGCGCGCTGCGCGGGCTGCGCCTGTCGCCGGTCGGGGCGGGCGATCCCGCCGGCCACCTGCGCCCGACCCCGGACCGGGTGCGCGAGGCGGTGTTCAACCTGCTGACCAACGGCCGCGCGGCGCGGGACGGCGATCCGGTCGCGGGCGCGCGGGTGCTCGACCTCTTCGCGGGGACCGGCGCGCTCGGGATCGAGGCGCTGTCGCGCGGGGCCGGGGGCGCGGTCTTCGTCGACCGGGGCGCGGCGGCGCTGGACCTGCTGCGCCGCAACCTCGCGCTGGCGCGCGCGGGCGACCGCGCCACCGTGGTCGCCGGGGACGCGACGCGGCTCGGCCCCTGCCCGGGCGCGCCCGCGACGCTCGTGTTCCTCGACCCGCCCTACGGCCGGGGCCTCGGCGAGGCCGCGCTCGCGGCCGCGCGGTCGGGGGGCTGGATCGCGCCGGGCGCGCTGGTCGTCTGGGAGGAGGAGGCCCCGCCCCGGGCCCCCGAGGGCTTCGCGCCGCTGGACCAGCGGCGCTACGGCCGCACCGCCGTCGCGCTGCTGCGCGCGGCCTAGTCGACGGCGCGGATCGCGCGCCTCTCCAGCACGCGCAGCACCGCGCCGAGGTCGTGGCCGCGCCGCAGGACCTGCCCGTCGGCCCCCAGCACCGCGTACATGCCCTGCCGGGCCCGCAGGCGCGGGCGTTTCTCGATGCGGTAGACCGGATGCTCGGCAGTGCGGCGGAACACGGCGAAGACCGCGACCTCGCGCAGCGCCGAGATGCCGTAGTCGCGCCACTCGCCGCAGGCGACCATGCGGCCGTAGAGCGACAGGATGACCGCGAGCTCGCGCCGGTCGAAGCCGACCGGCTCGAACAGCGCGGGCTGCATCGGGAAGGGCGTCGGCACCGTCATCGAGCGACCTTACCGCCCCCCGGGGCCAAATCAAGGCGCGGCGGGAAACCCCGGCGCGGCGCGCAGGGTTCCCGTGGCGATCCCGCGCCAGTTCGCCATCGCGCGCCCCAGCCGCCGCCGCGCCGCCGGATGGTCGGCCGCCACCACCCCCAGCCGCACCAGCAGCGCCGTCACCGCCGCCTCGGAGGCCCGCGTCGCCCCGTCCGCGATCTTGAGCGCGAGCCCCAGCCGCAGGTCGGGCAGGATCGCCACGAACACGCCCTCGGCCCCGGTCTTGATCGCGGCGCGCCCCCCGGCCGCCTGCATGAGCTCGGTGCAGGCGCGTCCCTCGCCCGCGACCATCCCGGGGTGCGCGATCATGGCCCGCGTCAGGCGGTGCATCGCGCGGTCGCGCGCGTCGCCGCCCCCCGTCGCCGCCGCGAAGGCCGCCATGGCGCGCGCCAGCCCCGCGAGCGTCGAGGCGTGGTTCGGGGCCGAGCAGCCGTCGACCCCCCAGCCGGGGCTGGTCTCGGCCGTCAGGTCCTCGAAGGCGGCCCGCGCCGCGACCTGCACGGGATGGTCGATCGCCACGTAGTCCGGTCCCGCCCGCAGGTGCCGCGCGAGCGTGAGGAACCCCGCGTGCTTGCCCGAGCAGTTGTTGTGGAACTGGCACGGCGCCTCGCCCGCGCGGATCAGGCGCAGACGCTCCGCGCGGTCGTCGGGCTCGTGGCTGCCGCAGCGGAAGTCCGCCTCGGCGAGGCCGAGGCCGCGGGTCCAGTCGGCGACGGCGGCCACGTGCATCGCCGATCCCTGGTGGCTCGCGCAGGCGAGCGCCAGCTGCGCGGGCGAGAGGCCGGCCGCGTCGGCCGCCCCGCTTTCGACCAGCGGCAGCGCCTGGATCATCTTGCAGCTCGACCGGGGGTAGATCACGCCCTGCGGGTCGCCCCAGCCCTCCACCACCGCGCCCCGCGCGTCGCAGATCGCCGCGTGGCCCGCGTGCAGGCTCTCGCGCAGCGGGCCGCGCCACAGCTCCACCATCGGCACCGGATCCGGCATGGGGCGTCCCCTGACGATTGCGCGATTTCCCGCCCACGGGGCTTTCAAGGCCCGCGCATTCTGCGATAAGCACTCCTATCGGGTCGCAGGGGCCTCCGCCACGGGAAAAACGGCGCCAAGGCGTCGGGGCGGGTCGGCAGGACAGGGCAGCGGGAGGCTTTCGCAGCGATGACATCACCGGCACGGCACGCGGCGGGCGCGGCGGCGCTTGCGCTGGCGCTCGGCGCCTGGGCTCCGGCGGGCCTGGCGCAGGAAAGCACGAACCAGGTCGCCACCGCCTCGGACTGGAGCGTCTTCACCGAGGAGGATCCCAAGGAATGCTGGGGCGTCTCGGCCCCGATGGAGTCGGTGAACACCCGCAACGGCGAGCCCGTCTCGGTCCAGCGGAGCGAGATCCGGCTGTTCGTGACCTTCCGCCCCGGCACCGGCGCCGCGGGCGAGGTCTCGTTCACCGGAGGCTATCCGTTCGCGCCGGGCTCGACCGTCAACATGACCATCGGCGACGCGAGCTTCGAGCTGTTCGTCGACGGCGAATGGGCCTGGCCGAGCGACCCGGCCGACGACGCGGCGCTCCTGACCGCGCTGCGGCGGGGCGACACGGCGGTGCTGACCGCGCGGTCGGCGCGCGGCACCCAGACGGTCGACACGTTCAGCCTCCGCGGCTTCACCGCGGCGATGACCGAGGCCGAGGCCCGCTGCCGCTGACGGCGGCCCGCACCGTCAGCCGACCTCGTAATGCGCCTCGACGGTGAGGCCGTTGTTGATGGGCAGCCTGTCCTGCGGGCAGGCCGACATCGCCACGATGCAGTCCATCTCGGCCCGGAAGGTCACGGCATCGCCGGGCCGGCAGAGGCAGCGGCCCCATTCGAGCCCGCCCGCCCCGTCCCACGGGATGTTCATGAACAGGTTCAGGCTGGCCGGCGTGAACCCGATCTGGACGCCCAGCGCCGCGAGCCCCGCGTGCAGGTTGTCGCGGCAGTTGTCGTGGTAGTCCGTGCAGCCCAGAAGGCCGTAGCGCTCGTTGTCGCAGGGGGCGATCAGCGTGTCGTGCCGGCCGGGCGAGGTGTCCGCGACCAGCGTGAGGATCGCGCGGCGCCGGTTCGTCACCATGGGGTCGCCGACCACCGGATGAAGACGCGTCCAGAAGGCGCGGCAGTGCTCCATCCCCATGTGTTCGCGCGGGTCGAAGGCGTTGAAGGCCCAGAAGTCGACCACCTGGTTGCCGTGCGTGTTGACGACGCGGACGGTCCAGCCCTTCTCCAGGCGGTGCGCGACGCCGGACCGGGCGGGGATCAGGTGGGTTTCGGCCATGCGCCGAGCCTGCCCCGCCGGGCACCAGCCGCGCAAGGGGGATGGTTCCCTTTCCCGCCGCCATCCCCTATATCCGCGGCATGACCGCCCTGCCGCCGATCCAGCCCGATGTGACCGCCCTGCCGCGCAAGCCGGCGGAAGGCGGGCCCGTGAACATCGTCGGCCTCACGCGCGACCAGCTTCGCGCGGCCCTGGTCGCCGCCGGGACGCCCGAGAGGCAGGCGCGGATGCGGGCGGGGCAGGTCTGGCAGTGGGTCTACCACTGGGGGCTGCGCGACTTCGCCGCGATGACCAACCTGTCGCGGGACGTCCGGGCGCTGCTGGCCGCGCACTTCACGATCGCGCTTCCCGAGGTCGTGACCCGGCAGGTCAGCGCCGACGGCACCCGCAAGTATCTCGTCCGCATCGCGGGCGGGCACGAGGTGGAGGTCGTCTACATCCCCGAGGAGGGGCGCGGCACGCTGTGCATCAGCAGCCAGGTGGGCTGCACGCTCACCTGCACCTTCTGCCACACCGGCACGCAGAGGCTGGTGCGGAACCTGACCGCGGCCGAGATCGTGGGGCAGGTCATGCTCGCCCGCGACGACCTGGGCGAATGGCCGGTGCCCGGCGCGCCCAAGGACGAGACGCGGCTGGTCAGCAACATCGTGCTGATGGGGATGGGCGAGCCGCTCTACAACTTCGAGGCGGTCCGCGACGCGATGCGGATCGTGATGGACAACGAGGGCATCGCGCTGGGACGGCGGCGGATCACGCTGTCGACCAGCGGCGTGGTGCCCGAGATCGCGCGCTGCGCGACCGAGATCGGCTGCCTTCTCGCGGTAAGCCTGCATGCCACGACCGATGCCGTGCGCGACGTGCTGGTGCCCATCAACCGGCGGTGGAACATCGCGACGCTGATGGAGGCGCTGCGCGCCTATCCGGGCCTGTCCAACTCGGAGCGGATCACCTTCGAGTACGTCATGCTCGACGGCGTGAACGACACCCGCGAGGATGCGCACCGGCTGGTCGCGCTGCTGCGCGGCATCCCGGCGAAGGTCAACCTCATCCCCTTCAACGAATGGCCGGGCGCGCCCTACCGGCGGTCGTCGGGGAACCGCATCCATGCCTTCGCCGACATCATCCACAACGCCGGCTACGCCAGCCCCATCCGCACCCCTCGCGGCGAGGACATCATGGCCGCCTGCGGGCAGCTGAAATCCGCGACCGAGCGCGGGCGGCGAAGCCGCGCGGCGATCGCCGCCGAGGCCGGGCTCTAGGCGCCGCGGCCCGCCGGGCCGGCGCGCGGGCGGAACATCCGCCCCTTCCCGGGGGTTGACCGCGACCGTCCCGCGACCCGGCCCGGCGCGGCCCCCCCCCCGGGGGCCCGGCCCGCTGTCCCGCGCGAATCTTCGGAACCCTCCGCTGTTCCGGCGGTTGATGACCCGTCACCGCCGCGCGGGCGGTGCCCCTCCAGCCACGGACCGTCATGACGAACGACACGCAGCCCCCGTCGGAGACGATCGCGCAGGAAACCCTCGCGCTGGCCGCCGAGGACCTGCGCGTCGGCAAGGCCGAGCGCGTGACCGGCCGTGTCCGCATCGCCGTCACGACCGACGTGGTCGACACGCCGGTGGAGATGGACCTGGCGCGAACCGAGATGCGGGTCGAGACCGTGCCCATCGACCGTGTGCTGGAACCGGGCGAGATGCCCCCCGTGCAGACGAAACGAGGCGAGACGACCGTCATTCCGGTCCTGGAAGAGGTCGTGGTCGTCGAGAAGCGGCTCCTGTTGCGGGCCGAAGTGCATGTCACGCCAGTCACCAGTTCCGAAACGCTGTCCACGACCGTTCCCCTGCGCCGCCAGACCGCCACGGTCGAGCGCGTCGCCGGGGACGGAGAGGTGCAGGCCACCACCACCCCCATAGCCGAGGATCGACCATGAACCAGTATTCGCAAACCCGCCGCATGATCACCGCCTTCTTCGACGACCGCACCGAGGCGAGCCGCGCCGTCGATGCCCTGCGCAACGCCGGGATCTCGGACAGCGCGATCCGGATGATCGAGGGCGAGGGGTCCGCCTCGTCCACCGCGGCGCACGAGGACAGGGGCTTCTTCGCCATGCTGGGCGACCTGTTCATGCCCGCCGACGACCGCGACACCTACGCCGAGGGCCTTCGCCGCGGCGGCTACGTCGTCTCGGTCGACGCGCGCGAGGGCGAGGAGGATACGGTGATCGACATCCTCGACGTCGAGGGGTCGGTGGACCTCGACAGCCGGTCGAGCGAGTGGGAGGCCGAGGGCTGGACCCGCTCCGCCTCGTCGGGCTACGACCGCGATGCGACCGGCATGGGCGGTGCGGGCTATGCCGCGGGCGGGGCCGGTCTGGCGACGGGCACGACCGACACCGGCGTGCACACCGGGCGCTTCACCGAGGACCACGCCAGCGGGCGGGCCGAGGGCGTCGTGCCCGTGACGGGCGCGGGCATGGCGCAGGGGTCGTCGGAGCGGCACGCGGGCATGGCGCATGCGGGGCATTCCGAGATGCGCGACGGCGACAGGATCCAGGTCGCGGCCGAGGAGCTGCGCGTGGGCAAGCGCGACGTGAGCCACGGGCGGGTCCGCGTCCGCTCCTACGTGGTCGAGGAGCCGGTGTCCGAGAGCGTGGCCCTGCGGTCCGAGCACGTCGAGGTCTCGCGCCGTCCGGTCGACCGTCCGGCGACCGATGCCGACCGCCTGTTCCAGGAGCGCTCGATCGAGGTCGAGGAACGCGCCGAGGAGGCGGTGGTGTCCAAGGACGCCCGCATCGTCGAGGAGATCGAGGTGGGCAAGGTCGCGCAGGAGCGGGTGGAGACGGTCAGCGACACCGTCCGCCGCACCGAGGTGGAGATCGACGACCAGCGGTCGGGCGGAACCCTGCGCAGCGGCACCTACGCCGACGACGACCGCACGCTGATGGACTCGATCAAGGGCGGCCTCGGCATGGATGACGACTCGATCCGCGGCGGCTCGTCGTCGCGCTGATCCGGGCGGGCCGGTTCGGGGGACGGGGGCGCCGGCGGGCGCCCCCGTCCTGCGTTCAGCGCCCCGCGCGCTCGCCCGTCCGGAACAGTGTTCCCGTCCGGGTGGCAAGGTAGGGGGCAAGGGGCACCTCCTCCTGCTTCAGGAAGCCCTGCCGCGCCAGCGCACCGTCGCGGACCATCTCGATCACGGCCACGACGCTGGCGCTGGTCGTCCAGGCGATCGCGGTGCGCGACCGGCCGGCGATCTCGACCGGGTAGTAGGCGCGGACGAACTCGCGCCGGCGGAGCGACCCGCCGATCGCCCCCTCGGCCGCGACATGGACGTAGACCACGTCCTCGTCCACCGGGGGCTTGGCGTTCACGAGGATCCGCCCCGCCTCGGCCCGGTTCTCGCGCATCAGAAGCTCGTGGAAGAAGAAGTTCATCAGCCTCACGTGCCCGGGATAGCGCATCGTCTTGTAATCGAGGTTGGCGATCCGCCCGAGGTAGGTCTCGCACATCGTCCCCAGCCCGCCCGAGGTCGTGAACGCCTCGAGCTGCAGCCCGTCGATCACGATCGTCTCGACCCATTCCATCGCCGAGACCGCCTTCAGCTGCCCCTCCTCGATCACCTCGCAGTCGTTGAGGTATTCGTTGACCACCCCTTCGGGCGACCAGTTGAAGGCGTAGCCCAGCAGGCCCGTCGGGTTCTGCGGCAGCGCGCCCACCCGCAGGCGGATCGACCGCACGCTGTCGAACTGCGCCGCGAGGTCGGCGGCGACGATGCCCACGAAGCCGGGCGCGAGCCCGCACTGCGGGGCCATCAGCCCCCGCGCGGTGGACGCGAGGCTGCGGATGTGGCGCGTGGTCGGCACGTCTTCGGTCAGGTCGAAGTAGTGGATGCCGGCCGCATGCGCCGCCGAGGCGACCGCCATGTTGAGGTGGTAGGGCAGGCAGGACAGCACGGCCTCCTGGCCCGCGAGCAGGCCGGGCAGGGCGGCGGCGTCGGTGAGGTCGGCCGCGCGGGTCGCGAAGGGCGCGTCCACCGCGCGCGCGTCGATCCCCGTGACCGAGAAGCCCGACCCGGCGAGCAGTTCGGCCGCGAGATGGCCGACCTTGCCGAGGCCGAGGACGGCGATGGTGTCGAACGACATGGATACCCCTTCAGAAATCGAACTTCACGCCCTGCGCCAGCGGCAGGGACGTCGAATGGTTGATCGTGCTCGTCTGCCGCCGCATGTAGCCGCGCCAGGCGTCCGACCCCGACTCGCGCCCGCCGCCCGTCTCCTTCTCGCCGCCGAAGGCGCCGCCGATCTCGGCGCCCGAGGGGCCGATGTTGACGTTGGCGATCCCGCAGTCGGACCCCGCCGCCGACAGGAACGCCTCCGCCTCGCGCAGGTCGAGCGTGAAGATGCAGGACGACAGGCCCTGCGGCACGTCGTTCTGGAGGGCGATGGCCTCGTCCAGCGTCCGGTAGGGCAGGACGTAGAGGATCGGCGCGAAGGTCTCGGTCCGCACGGTGTCGGTCTGGCGCGGCATCTCGACCAGCGCGGGCGTCACGTAGGCCCCGCCCGCGACCCCGGGGGCGGGCGCCCCGCCGTGGACGGTGCCGCCGTCCGCCCGCGCAGCCTCCAGCGCCGCCACCATCCGGTCGCGCGCGGCGTGGTCGACCAGCGGACCGATCAGCGTGCCGGGCGCGCGGGGGTCGCCGATGGGCAGGCTGTCGTAAGCCTTGCGAAGGCGCGCCACGAGGTCGGCCCTTACCGATTCATGAACGATCAGTCGGCGAAGCGAGGTGCAGCGCTGCCCCGCCGTGCCCACGGCCGAGAAGACGATGGCCCGCACCGCCATGTCGAGGTCGGCCGAGGGCGCCACGATCATCGCGTTGTTGCCGCCGAGCTCCAGGATCGCGCGGCCGAAGCGTTGGGCGACCCTCGGCCCCACGATGGCCCCCATCCGCGTCGACCCGGTGGCCGAGACGATGGGCACGTCGCGACTGGCGACCAGCGCCTCGCCCAAGCTCGGGCCGCCGATCACCAGCTGCGCCAGCCCCTCGGGCGCATCGCCGAACCGCGCCAGCGCGCGGTCCAGGATCCTCATGCTGGCCATGGCGGTCAGCGGCGTCTTCTCGCTGGGCTTCCAGATCACCGGGTCGCCGCAGACGAGCGCGAGGGCCGCGTTCCACGACCAGACCGCGACGGGGAAGTTGAAGGCGCTGATGACCGCGCAGGGACCCATCGGCTGCCAGGTCTCCATCATCCGGTGGCCGGGGCGCTCGGACGCGATGGTCAGCCCGTAGAGCTGGCGCGAGAGGCCCGCGGCGAAGTCGCAGATGTCGATCATCTCCTGCACCTCGCCCAGCCCTTCGCTGGCGATCTTGCCCGCCTCGAGGGTCACGAGCGCGCCGAGCGCCGCCTTCGAGGCGCGCAGCTCCTCGCCCAGCAGGCGCACGAGTTCCCCGCGGCGGGGGGCCGGCACGGTGCGCCAGGCGCGGAACGCCGCCTGCGACCGGGCGATGATCGCGGGCATCTCGGCGGGCCGCGTCTCGCGGAGGCGCGCGATCTCGGCCCCGTCGATGGGGGACCGTGCGGCGAGCGTGCCCCCGGTCAGGTCGGCCGGGGTCAGCCCGGCGGCGGAAAGGATCTCGGCATGGGTCATTCGGTGGCTCCGGTGACGGTGGCGCGCTGGTCGGGCAGGCCCATCTGGACCAGCAGCGGTTCGGTTGACGGCAGGGCGTCGAAATCGGCGCGCGACCCCAGCCCGCGCCAGTCGCACGCGATGAGGGATTGCGCAACCGACCCCCCCAGCGTGGTGCCGGGGCCTGCGACGATGAAGAGGTCGGGCGCGAACTCGCGCGCGGCGGTGCGGATCGCGGCGGCGAAGTCGTAGGGCTCGGTCACCTGGTGGCCCAGCGTGTAGGCGTGCAGCGCATCGGGATCGCATTCCCCCGGCCACCAGACCGCGCCGCGCCCGTCGACCAGCGGCAGCGCCGGCTGGCCGAAGAGGTCCGCCCCCAGCCAGGCCCGCCCCTCGGCGGCGACGGGCGCCATGAGCGCGGTGTGGAAGGCCGCGTGGTTCGGAAGCCGCAGCGGGAAGCGCCCGACCGCCGGCACCTCGGCCGCGAAGGCCGAAAGCCCCGCCGCGTCGCCCGCGACGACCAGCATCCCGCCGAGGTCGATCGAGAGCGCAAGCGCGTGCCCCGGCCGCGCGCCGATCGCGGCGACCAGCGCCAGCAGCGCCGCCTTCCGCGACGGATCGGGCACCCAGTCCTCGGCCCAGCAGGGGTGGACCATCTGCCCGCCCGGGGCGCGGTCGTGCATCAGCCGGCCCATGGTGTTCGCGACCTCGAAGCCCCCCGCCGGCGACAGCGCGCCTGCGCAGGCGAGCGCGGTGTACCAGCCCATCGAGTTGCCGGTGACGGCGACGACGCGAAGGGGCTGGGCCGCACTTCTCCCTCCCCCCTCGTGGGGGAGGGTCGGGGTGGGGGGGACGATGCGCCCGATGCCCCCCAACCCCATCCCCTCCCCACGAGGGGGAGGGGAGGCACTTAGCGACAAAAAATCCCCCAGCCCGATCGCGTAGATCAGCGCACTCGCGTTGTCGCCGCGCGTGTGGCGGGCGGTGGAGAAGGCCCCCGCCCCGTCCAGCGCCGAAAGCCGCTCCTGCCCGAGGGCCGCGCGGCGCGCATCGAACGCGGCCAGAAGCCCCGCGTCGGGGAACCGGGCCAGCGAGCCCAGCTCCCCCTTCCCGTAGGTGCCCCGGCCGGGGCAGACGAAAACCGCCGTCCTCATCGCCGCGCCAGGGCTGCGGCGACGATCCCGTCGGCCGAAGGCATGGTCGCGGCGTAGGCGGGGCCGGTGGCGATGAAGCTGTCCTCGGCGCACAGGCGCGACGGCCTGTGCCCGGCCTCGGCCAGCCGCGCCATCAGCCCCTCGGCCACGCCCCCGCTGCGGCGCGTCTCGTCCACGACCAGCACGCGCGCGCAGCCCTCCACCGCCGCCAGCAGCGCCGCCTCGGGCAGGGGCGACAGCCACCGCAGGTCGATCACGCGCGCGGCGGTTCCGCCCGCCTCGATCCTGGGCAGCGCCTGGCGCGCGAGGTAATGCCCGTTCCCGAAGGTCACGATCGCAAGGTCCGTCCCCTGCCCCGTCACGCCCACCTCGCCCAGCGGGATGCGCCGGTCGGGCGAGGGATAGCGCGTCATCCAGGCCCCGTCCCTGTCGCCGTGCAGGTCGCGCATCGGATAAAGCGCGATCGGCTCGAGGAACACGACGACCCGGGCTTCCTCGCGCGCGAGCCGCACGCACTCGCGCAGCATCATCGCCGCGTCCGCGCCGGTGGAGGGGCAGGCCAGCACCACGCCGGGGATGTCGCGGATCACCGCGACCGAGTTGTCGTTGTGGAAGTGCCCGCCGAACCCCTTCTGGTAGCCCAGCCCCGCGATCCGCAGCACCATCGGGTTCGCGAACTGCCCGTCGGAGAAGAACGGCAGGGTCGCGGCCTCGCCCCGCAGCTGGTCCTCGGCGTTGTGGAGGTAGGCGAGGAACTGGATCTCGGGGATGGGCACGAAGCCGTTGTGCGCCATGCCGATCGCCAGCCCCAGGATCGAGGTCTCGTCCAGCAGCGTATCGATCACGCGCGCCGGCCCGAACCGCGCGTGGAGCTTCTGCGTGACGCCGTAGACCCCGCCCTTGCGGCCCACGTCCTCGCCCATCACCACCGTCTCGGGGTGCACGAGCATCAGGTCGGTCAGCGCCCAGTTGATGTGGCGCGCCATGGGCTGCGGCTCGTCCATCGCCTTCAGGTCCGCGCCGAAGGCGGCCGCGCGGGCCTCCGCGCTCGGCCCGTTGGTGGGCGCGCAGGGGCGGGCGGGGGGAATCAGGCTCGCCATGACGCCGGCCGCGTCGCGCAGGCGCGGCCGCGTGACCGCCTGATCCGCCACGCGGGCCACGCGCGCGCAGGTGTCCGCATAGACCGCCAGCGCCGCCTCGGGCTCCATCGCGCCCGCCTCGTGCAGCAGGCGCACCGCATGCAGCAGCGGGTCCTGCGCCTCCTCCGCCTCCACCTCCTCGCGGGTGAGATAGGTCGTGGGCACGTCCGCCCCCGCGTGGCCGTAGAGGCGGAGGGTGCGCAGATGCAGGACGGCGGGCTTGCGGCGGCTGCGCACGAAGGCCGCTGCCCCGGCCGCCGCGCGGTAGGCGTCGTAGAGGTCGAGCCCGTCGCCGGCGAAGTACGACAGGCCCGGCCGCGACCGGAGCATCGCCTCCACCCAGCCCTTCGGCGACTTCGTCGAGATGCCGATCCCGTTGTCCTCGCAGACGAACAGCAGCGGCAGCGGGATGCCCTGCCATGCGGTCCATCCGGCGGTGTTGAACGCGGCCTGCGCGGTGGCGTGGTTGGCGGACGCATCGCCGAAGCTGCAGACCACCAGCGCGTCCGGGGGCAGCGCCGCGTGCTCGGGCCGCTGCCGCCGCGCGAGGCCGATGGAATAGGCCGCCCCCAGGGCCTTGGGCAGGTGGCTCGCGATGGTCGACGTCTGCGGCGGGATCATCAGCGCGCGCGACCCCAGCACCTTGTGCCGCCCCCCCGAGATCGGGTCCTCGGACGAGGCCGCGAAGGACAGCAGCATGTCCCACAGCACGGTCTGCCCCCCGACCAGGCTGGCCACCTGGTCCGCGCGCGCGATCTGGAAGGCGGCGTCCCGGTAATGCAGGAAGGCCATGTCCGTGGGGCGCAGCGCGGCCGCCACCGCCGCCATCCCCTCGTGCCCCGACGAGCCGATCGTGTAGAACCCCTGGCCCGCCCGCTGCATCGCGCGGCTCTGCCGGTCCAGCGCGCGCGTGAGGCACCCGGCCCGGAACAGCCCGACGGCCTGCCTCGCCGTCAGCGGCCCCGCCGGCGGACGGCCCTGCGGCAGGTCCCGCGCCGCCACCCGGCGCAGGAAATTGTCGTGAACGATGTCGGCGCGATCCAATCCCGGTCCCTGCGGCGTCTTCTGTTCCCCGGCATCCCCGCCGGAGGCTCCCGGCGCATTCCCTCAGAAGAACGCCTGCAGCCCCGTGATCGCGCGCCCCAGGATCAGCGCGTGGACGTCGTGCGTGCCCTCGTAGGTGTTGACCGTCTCGAGGTTCAGCATGTGCCGCATGACGGGATAGTCCTCCTGGATGCCGTTGCCGCCGTGCATGTCGCGCGCCATCCGCGCCGCGGCCAGGGCCTTGCCGCAGTTGTTGCGCTTGACGACCGAGATCATCTCGGGCGCCGCGTTCGCCTCGTCCATCAGCCGGCCCACGCGCAGGGACGCCTGAAGGCCCAGCGCGATGTCCGTCATCATGTCGGCGAGCTTCACCTGGAACAGCTGGGTCTGCGCGAGCGGGCGGCCGAACTGCTTCCGGTCCAGCCCGTAGGCGCGCGCCGCATGCAGGCAGGCCTCGGCCGCGCCCATCACGCCCCAGCTGATCCCGTAGCGCGCGCGGTTGAGGCAGCCGAAGGGGCCCTTCAGCCCCTCCGCCCCCGGCAGGAGCGCGTCCTCGCCCACCGCCACGTCGCGCATCACGACCTCGCCGGTGACCGAGGTTCGCAGGCTCAGCTTGCCGCCGATCCGCGGCGCCGACAGCCCCGGCATCCCCTTCTCCAGAACGAAGCCGCGGATCTTGCCGCCGTGGGCCTCGGACTTGGCCCAGACGACGAAGACGTCGGCGATCGGGCTGTTGGAGATCCAGGTCTTCGCGCCGTTGAGCACGTAGCCGCCGGCGACCTTGCGCGCGACGGTCTTCATGCCCGCCGGATCCGACCCGGCGTCCGGCTCCGTCAGGCCGAAGCAGCCGATCAGCGTCCCGGCGGCGAGGCCGGGCAGGTACTTCGCGCGCTGCGCGTCGGACCCGTAGGCGTGGATCGGATACATCACGAGGCTCGACTGCACCGACATCATGCTGCGGAACCCCGAATCCACCCGCTCCACCTCGCGCGCGATCAGGCCGTAGGCGACGTAGCTCGCCCCGAGCCCCCCGTGCGCCTCGGGCAGGGTCGCGCCCAGAAGGCCCATCGCCCCCATCTCGGCGAAGATCGACGGATCGGTGGCCTCGTCGCGGAAGGCCGCGACCGCGCGGGGGGCGAGCCTCTCCTGCGCGTAGGCGCGGGCCGCGTCGCGGATCATCCGCTCCTCCCCGGTGAGCTGCTCCTCCAGCCGGAAGGGATCCGCCCAGTCGAAGCGGCCGAGGTCGGGGGCGTCCTTGGCGGCGGGGGTCTGGACCTGATCCTTCATGGCGCGGCCTTTCGCTGGGAATGGTATGCACATAGGCGATTGCGGCATGCGGACATAACGCTATCTTCGGTCCGATGTATGCACGGAACGCATGAATGGCCACGCCGCGCCGCCTTCTGCCCTCGATGAGCCAGCTCACCGCGTTCGAGGCGGTCTGCCGCACCGGATCGACGCTCGCCGCCGCGCGCGACCTCGCGCTGACGCAGGGGGCCGTCAGCCGGCTCGTGCAGGGGCTCGAGGCGCAATTGGGCGTCACGCTCTTCCGGCGCGAGGGGCGGCGGATGCAGCCGACCGACGCGGCCCTTGCCTATGCGCGCGACGTGGCGCGCGCGATGGACATGGTGAGCCGCGGGGCGATGCGCGTGCGCTCGACCCCGGGCGGGGGCACGCTCGCGCTCGCGATCCTGCCGACCTTCGGGACGCGATGGCTCGCCCCGCGCCTGCCCGGCTTCGTCAGGGCGCATCCCGGGATCACGCTGAACCTCGGCACCCGGCTGCGGCCCTTCGACTTCGAGGCCGAGGGCTTCGACGCCGCGATCCACTTCGGGGGGCGCACCTGGCCGGGGGCGGGCTACCTTGCGCTGTTTCCCGAGCGGCTCGTCGCCTGCGCCGCCCCGGGGTTCCTCGCGAGCCATCCGGTCGCGGGGCCGGGGGACGTCGCGCGCCTGCCGCTCCTGCAGCTCGAGACGCGGCCCGAGGCCTGGCGCGGCTGGTTCGCCCACCATGGGGTTCAGGGTCCGGCGGGGCTCGGGATGCTGTTCGATCAGTTCGGCCCGATGATCCAGGCCGCGATCTACGGCGTGGGGGTCGCGCTCCTGCCCGCCTTCCTCGCCGAGCAGGAGCTGCGCGACGGCCGGCTCGTCAGCGCTTGGGGGCCGCCCGTTCCGGGCGAGGGAAGCTACCACCTCGTCTGGCCGCTGGGGGCGGCCGACCATCCGCCGCTGGCCGCGTTCCGCGACTGGATCGCGGCCGAGGCGACCGGCCGCCCCCCCGAGGACGCGCTGCCGCGCTAGCGCTTGTCCTCGTCGTCTTCGTCGTCGGCGGCGGGCAGGTTGAAGAAGCTCTCCGCGTCCGAGAAGTCGGCGGGCTTCGCCTCGCGCTCGGTCAGGGTGAAGGTCTCGAGCCCGGCGATCGACGAGGGCATCCGCGGCTCGGTCCCCATGCCCAGCGACTGCTCGGTCGAGACGAGCTTGCGGCGCTCGTCGTCGTTCATCACCGTGCCCTCGGCGGCCTTCTTGCGGGCGGCGGCCTGAACCGCGGCGTCGAGTTCCGACTGGCGGCAGAGTCCCAGCGCCACCGGGTCGATCGGCTGGATCTGCCCGATGTTCCAGTGGCTGCGGTCGCGGATCGACTGGATCGTGGGCTTGGTCGTGCCCACCAGCTTGCCGATCGCGCCGTCCGACAGCTCGGGGTGGAACTTCACCAGCCACAGGATCGCGGCGGGCCGGTCCTGGCGCTTGGAGAGCGGCGTGTAGCGCGGCCCGCGGCGCTTCTCCTCGCCCACGGCGGCGGCGTTGAACTTCAGCTTCAGCCGGTAGGACGGATCCTTCTGGCCCCGCTCGATCTCGATCGGGTCGAGCTGGTTGTTGGCCACCGGATCGAAGCCCTTGACCCCCGCCGCCACGTCGCCGTCGGCGATCCCCTGCACCTCCAGCTCGTGCATGTCGCAGAAGTCGGCGATCTGCCTGAAGCTGAGCGTGGTGTTGTCCACGAGCCAGACCGCGGTGGCCTTGGACATGAGAGGCTTCGACATCGGGACAGCTCCTGCTAACACCACGGGGCCGGAAGAACGGCTGCGGCCCGTGCCGCGACTTGTCGATTTCCGGGAATTGGCCGGCTGTATAGGGCCGGACGGCGGAAAGGAAAAGCGGAAATGCGCAACCTCCTCCGGGCCGCGGCCCTGCTGGTGCTGGGCCTCGCCGCCCCCGTCCGGGCCGGGGACGGGCGCGCGGGCGGCTTCGACTACTACGTCCTCACCCTCGGCTGGAGCGCCACCTGGTGCGCGCTGACGGGCGACGCGCGGGATGATCCGCAGTGCGACGCGGGGCGCGGGCTCACGTTCACGCTCCACGGTCTCTGGCCGCAGTACGAGGCGGGCTGGCCGAGCTGGTGCCGCAGCACGGCCGCCGACCCCTCGCGGCGCGAGACCGCCGCCATGGCCGACATCATGGGGGGCGCGGGCCTCGCCTGGCACCAGTGGAGAAAGCACGGCCGCTGCACGGGCCTGTCCGCCCGCGATTACCTCGCGCTGTCGCGGCGGGCCTACGGGGCGGTCACGATACCCCCCGTGCTCGCCGCCCTGCGCCGCGACGTGACGCTGCCCGCCGCGGTGGTGGAGGAGGCTTTCCTCGAGGCGAACCCGCAGCTTTCGCTCGCCATGCTGACCGTGACCTGCGAGGACGGCCGCATCGACGAGGTGCGGATCTGCCTCACGCGCGACCTCGAGCCGCGCGAATGCGGCGCCGACGTCGCGCGCGACTGCCGGCTGGAGGACGCGCTGATGGAGGGCGTGCGCTAGCCGCCCGCGACCCGCAGGACGATCTTGCCGATGTGGCCCCCGCCTTCCATCCGCCGGTGGGCCCCGGCCGCGTCCTCCAGCGCGAAGTCGCCGTCGATCACGGGGCGCAGGTGGCCCGCGGCGATCATGGGCCAGACGTGGCGTTCGACCTCGTCGGCGATGCGGGCCTTGGCCAGGGCCGACTGCGGGCGCAGGGTCGAGCCGGTGATCGTCAGGCGGCGCACCATCACCTCGGCGAAGTTCAGCTCCGCCCGCGGGCCGGTCAGGAAGGCGATCTGCACCAGCCGCCCGTCATCGGCCAGCGCGTTCACGTTGCGCGGGATGTAGCCCCCGCCCACCATGTCGAGGATCACGTCGGCCCCGCCCTCGGCCCGCATCGCGGTCACGAAGTCGTCCTCGCGGTGATCGAGCGCCCATTCCGCGCCGAGGGCGGTGCAGGCCGCGCACTTCTCCGCCGAGCCGGCGGTCGCGAAGACCCGCGCGCCCAGCGCCCGCGCGATCTGGATCGCGGTCGTGCCGATCCCCGACGACCCGCCGTGGACGAGGAACCGCTCGCCCGCGCGCAGGCGCCCGCGCATCACCACGTTGGACCAGACCGTAAACACGGTCTCGGGCAGGCCGGCCGCCTCGCGCAGCGTCATGCCCGGAGGGATGGGCAGCGCGTGGGCCGCGTCGCAGAGCGCGTAGTCGGCATAGCCCCCGCCCGGCAGAAGCGCGCAGACGGCATCGCCCTCGCGCCAGCGGGTGACGCCCGACCCCAGCGCCGCGACGTGGCCCGCGCCCTCCAGCCCCGGCAGGGGGGACGCGCCGGGCGGCGGCGCATAGGCACCGGCGCGCTGCAGGACGTCGGGCCGGTTCACCCCGGCCCAGGCCAGCCGGATCAGGATCTGCCCGTGCCCCGGCAGGGGGACGGGGTGGATGCCCGGCTCCAGCACCTCGGGGCCGCCGGGGCGCGCGATCGCCACGGCGCGCATCGCCTCGGGCAGCTCGTGGGTCATCCGCGCCGGTCGGCGAAGGGGTCAGCCCCCTGCCCCGGCAGGTCGCCCGTGTCGCGCGGCGCGCGGATCCAGCCGAACAGTCGGTCGGTCGCGGCGGCGAGGGGGCGGGTCACGGGATTCTCGCGCAGCTGGCCCTTCAGCTTCTCGATCTGCATCACGTCGTCGATCCGGCGGCCGACGAAGTCGTGCGTCGCCTGGTCGCCCGGGCTGTCGTCGCCCAGCCAGAACAGCACCGCCGCCCCGTAGACGGCCGACAGCGTCGCGCGCTTGGTGTACCAGTTCACGTCGGTCGAGGTGTCGCCCAGCGCCCGCCAGATCGCGTCCGCCGTGCCCCAGAGCGCGCGCGTCCCGTCGGCCGCGTGCATCGGCAGGGCGAACAGCGTCGTCGCGCGGCGCACGGACTCCTTGTCGCCCGCCGCCTCGAGCCGGGCGCGGATCGCGAAGGCCACGCGGTCGCGGTAGCGCATCCCCGCGAGGTCCGCCGTGGCGAGGCGCAGGGCCATCGCCGCGTCGCCCTGCCGGTGCCAGCCGAGCGCGAGGTCGACCGCGCCGCGCGGGAACAGCGCCCGCGCCAGCGCCGGCGCCACGCCCGCATCCGCGACGGCCGCGCGGAAGGTCGCGTCGGACCAGCCCTCGAAGGGCACGTGGTCCAGCGCGGCCCGCAGGATCGCGTCGCGCGCGCTGTCGGGCGGGATCGTGGTCATGGCGCAGCTCCTCGGTCGTCGGCGGTGGACAGGGCGCGGCATCCCTGCTATGGCCCGCCCGCCTGCACATAACGTGCAACCCTAACCCGGAAAGGTGGTGACAACCACATGCAGGTCAGCGTCCGCGACAACAACGTCGAACAGGCCCTCCGCGCCCTGAAGAAGAAGCTTCAGCGCGAAGGCGTCTTCCGCGAGATGAAGCTCAAGCAGCATTTCGAGAAGCCGTCGGTCAAGAAGGCGCGCGAATCCGCCGAGGCCGTGCGCCGCGCGCGCAAGCTCGCGCGGAAGAAGGCGCAGCGCGAGGGCGGTCTGTAAGGCACCGCGATGCTGGACGGCCCCCGGGGCCGTCGATCCGATCAGCCCCCGTCCGAAAGGCCGGGGGTCTTTCCATTCCGCGCTACAGGATGTCGATGTCGGCCATGGTCAGCCGCGTTCCGGGGTCGAGCAGCGCGACCAGCGTCACGCCGCCCCGCGCGCTGCCGTTCGCGTCGTAGGCCAGCCGCCCCTCGGCCCGGTCGTAGATGCGGTTGTCGGTCCGGTCCCGCGCCCCGCCGGCGGCGCGCCATTCCGCCTGGCCGAGGCTGGGGCCCAGCGCCCGGAAGACCCCCCGGTCGAGGACGATGGTGTCCTCGCGCGGGTCGAAGTCGAGGATGCGGTCGCGCGGCCCGCCCGCGAAGACGAAGGCGTCCGCGCCCCCGCCCCCCGACAGCACGTCGCGGCCCCGGCCCCCCGCGATCCGGTCGTCGCCCGCCCCCCCCCGCGATCCGGTCGTCGCCGCCCAGGCCCCAGAGCCGGTCGCCGAAGGCCGTGCCGGCGAACCGGTCGCCCGCCGCCGTGCCGCGGATGTCGGGCACGCCCGGGTCGGCGGCGTCGCCGAACCAGACGTGGTAGATGCGCCCCTGGAAGCTTTCCGTCGGGCTTCCCTGCAGGACGCCGATGCCGATCGTCCGCAGCCCCACCCCCGCCCAGCCCCCGAGCTCGGCGAGGACCGCGTTGTGCGGGGCCGACCCACGCCAGGTGTTGAGCGCCGCGGTCACGTCGCCCGGGCCCGCGGCCGAGATCTCGTAGCCGCGGCCCGGGTAGCCCGTCCCCAGCCGTGCGGGCGCGTCCCACATGACCTGCGCCCGGCTGTGATCGGCGAGGTAGGGGGCGTCCGACCAGCTGTGCAGGTTGGTGCCGGGCTCCAGGGGCCGGTCCTCGGCCCAGACGTTCCCGTAGGTGTCGGCCGCATGCCGGCCGGCGGTGGTCGTCAGCGCCTTCGAGAGGGGGATCGCCCCCAGCCCGAGGTCCGCACGGTAGGCCATGATCTCCCGGTAGAGCCGCAGCTCGGTCAGGCTCAGGCTGTCGTTCGCGTTCGGCGCGTCGATGTCCACGTGCATGGCGGCCCCCTTCGGGGACGATCCCTGCACCCCAATGCGGCGCAACCTTGGCGCGACTGCGTCAGACCGCGATCGCGGTCGTCTTCACCACCGTCCGCAGAGCGAAGGACGACTGCATCTGCGCCACCCCCGGCAGCCGCGACAGGTACTGGCGGTGGATGCGCGCGAAGTCCTCGGTGTCGGCCACCACCAGCTTCAGCAGGTAGTCGGCCGTCCCCGCCATCAGGTGGCATTCGAGGATGTCGGGGATGCGCGCCACCTCGCGCTCGAAGGCGTCGAGAAGGTCGCCCTCCTGCCCGCGCAGGGTGATCTCCACGAAGACGGTGGTCGGGCGGCCCATCCGGCGCGCGTCCAGAAGGGCCACGTAGCCCGCGATCAGCCCCTCCTCCTCCAGCCGCTGGACGCGGCGGTGGCAGGCCGAGGGCGAGAGGTTCACCGCCTCGGACAGGTCGGCGTTGGTGATGCGGCCCTGCTTCTGCAGGACGCCGAGGATGCGCCGGTCCGTGGCGTCGAGGTCCGGCATGGCGGCGCTTTCTTCGAAGGACGGGCTTTTTCGTCGAAGATCCTACCACGGGCCTGCGGGCCCCGGCCACAGAAAACAACCGATCCGCGCCGATTCGGGCGCATCCTGCCGCCGGACCGTCAGGGAGGATGCCATGAAGATCGGTTGCCCGAAGGAGATCAAGCCGCAGGAGTTCCGGGTCGGCATGACCCCCGACGCCGCGCGCGAGGCCGTGGCCCACGGCCATTCCGTGATGATCGAGACCGGCGCGGGCGTGGGCGCGGGCTTTGCCGACGCCGACTACGTGGCGGCCGGGGCGACCATCGTTGGCACCGCCGAGGAGGTCTTCGCGGGTGCCGAGATGATCGTGAAGGTGAAGGAGCCGCAGGCGGTGGAACGCGCCCGCCTGCGCGAGGGGCAGGTGCTCTTCACCTACCTCCACCTCGCCCCCGACGCGGCCCAGACGCACGACCTTCTGAGGTCGGGCGTCACCGCCATCGCCTACGAGACGGTGACCGACGACCGCGGCGGGCTGCCGCTTCTCGCGCCCATGTCCGAGGTGGCGGGGCGGCTGGCGCCCCAGGTCGGGGCCTGGACGCTGCAGAAGGCCAACGGCGGGCGCGGCGTGCTGCTGGGCGGCGTGCCGGGCGTGGCGCCGGCGCGCGTGCTCGTGATCGGCGGCGGGGTGGTGGGCACCCACGCGGCCAAGGTCGCGGCGGGGATGGGGGCGGACGTGACCGTTCTCGACCGCTCGATCAACCGGCTGCGCTACCTCGACGACGTGTTCGGCGGCACCTTCAAGAACGCCTACGCGAGCGCCGGGACCACCCTCGCGCTCGCCCGCGAGGCGGACCTCATCATCGGCGCGGTGCTGATCCCCGGGGCCGCCGCGCCCAAGCTCGTCAGCCGCGCGCAGCTGGCCGAGCTGAAGCCCGGCGCGGCGCTCGTGGACGTGGCCATCGACCAGGGCGGCTGCTTCGAGACGAGCCGCGCGACCACCCACCAGGACCCGGTCTACGAGGTCGACGGGATCATGCACTACTGCGTGGCGAACATGCCGGGCGCGGTCGCGCGCACCTCGACGCAGGCGCTGGGGAACGCGACGATGCCCTTCCTGCTGGCGCTGGCCGACAAGGGCTGGAAGCGCGCCTGCGCCGAGGACCGGCACCTGATGGCGGGCCTCAACGTCCATGCGGGCCACCTGACCTACGCCGCGGTGGGCGAGGCGCTGGGCCTGCCCGTCCGCCCCGCCGCCGAGGTGCTGGCGGCCTGAGCGGCCGATGAACGAAAAAGGCCCCCGGCGATCCCGGGGGCCTTTTTCGTTGCGGCGGGTCGATCAGAGCGGACGGGCGCGCAGCGCGTCGCGGATCTCGGTCAGAAGCTGCTCCTGCGTCGGGCCGGCGGGGGCGCCGGGCACCGCCTCCTCCTTGCGGGACACGCTGTCCTTCAGCCGGTTCACGCCCTTCACCAGCAGGAAAACCACCCAGGCGATGATCAGGAACTTGATCACCGCGTTGATGAAGTTGCCGATGTTGAAGCGCGCCTCGCCGATGCTGAAGCCCCAGGCGCTGAAGTCGATTCCCCCCACGATCATGCCGATCAGCGGGTTCACCAGATCGTCGACCACCGAGGTCACGATCGCGGTGAAGGCCGCGCCGAGGATGATGCCGACCGCGAGGTCCATCACGTTGCCCTTGGCGATGAAGGCCTTGAATTCCTGAATCATGCTTGTTCCCTCTGTCCTGTGGCGTTCCCCGCCCTTGCTGTGTTCCGGCGCACAGTCGCCTGCACCCGCCATCGGCTATAGTGACGTGGCATCCCCCTGAAAAGCCACTACTGTTGAAGGCATCAGGACAAAGGACCGGCCATGACCCCGCTCGACGACTTTCCGATCACCCGCCGCTGGCCGCCGCGCGACCCGCAGGCGATCCAGCTCTATTCGCTGCCCACCCCCAACGGCGTGAAGGTCTCGGTCATGCTGGAGGAGACGGGGCTGGCCTACGACGCGCATCTCGTGGACTTCGCCGCGAACGACCAGACGAGTCCCGCCTTCCTGTCGCTGAACCCCAACAACAAGATCCCCGCGATCATCGACCCGCAGGGGCCGGGCGGCCGGCCCCTTCCGCTGTTCGAATCCGGCGCGATCCTGATCTACCTCGCCGAGAAGTCGGGGATGTTCCTGCCGCAGGACCGCCGCTACGAGGTCGTCCAGTGGCTGATGTGGCAGATGGGCGGCCTCGGCCCGATGTTCGGCCAGCTCGGCTATTTCCACCATTTCGCCGGGAAGGAGGTCGAGGACCCGCGCCCGAAGGACCGCTACCGCGCCGAGGCCGCGCGGCTGCTTCGCGTGCTCGACACCGCGCTGGAGGGGCGCGACTGGGTCGCCGGCGACTACTCCATCGCCGACATGGCGATCGGCCCCTGGCTGCGCACCCTGCGCGACTTCTACAAGGCGGCCGAGATCGCGGGCTGGGGCGGGCTGCGCCACGTGCCGGGCTACCTCGACCGGTTCCTCGGGCGCCCCGCCGTGCAGCGCGGCATGACGATCCCGGCGAAGGGGTAGCAGGGGCTAGGGCCGGGGGGCCGCGGCGCGGCGCAGCCGGTCGTTGATCGCGCGGCCGAGGCCGTGCGGCGGGATGGGGGCCACGGCGATCACCCCGCCCGGTCCGGCCCGCGCGTCGGCCTCGCGCAGGACGTGGAACAGCGCCGCCGCCGCCTCGGCGAGGTTCCCCGCGGGCGAGAGGTTCAGCCCCGCCGCGCCGGGGCCGAACCCGATGCGGACCGCGCCGGGCACGTCGCCCGCATCCAGCACCACACGCGCCCGCGGCGCGTAGTGCGACGCGAGCTGCCCCGGCGCCTGCGGCAGCGCGGGGTCCGCCGGGCGGTGCAGCGGCACGCCGAGCAGCGCCTCCACCGCCTCGGCCGGGATCCCGCCCGGCCGCAGCAGGCTGATCCGACCCTCCCCCGGCCCCAGGATCGTCGATTCCACGCCGACCGCGCAGGCCCCGCCGTCGAGCACGGCGCCGATGCGCCCGCCCAGCCCGTCCAGCACGTGCTCCGCGCGCGTCGGGCTGACCCGCCCCGAGGGGTTGGCCGAGGGCGCGGCCAGCGGCCCGCCGAAGGCCGAGAGCAGCGCCTGCGCGACGGGATGCGCGGGCACCCGCAGCGCCACCGTGCCCAGCCCCGCCGTCACCCCCGCCGCGAGCCCCGCGCCCTCGCGCCGCGGCAGCACCAGCGTCAGCGGCCCCGGCCAGAAGGCCCGCGCCAGCGCCCGCGCGCGGCCGTCGAAGGCCCCCAGCGCCTCGGCCGCCTCCTGGCTCGCGACGTGGACGATCAGCGGGTTGAAGGCGGGCCGGCCCTTGGCCGCGTAGATCGCGGCCACCGCAGCCCCGGATCGCGCATCCCCCGCGAGGCCGTAGACCGTCTCGGTCGGAAGCGCGACGAGGCCGCCCGACCGCAGGATCGCCGCCGCGCGCGCGATGCCGGCGGGGTCGGGCGTCAGGGTCTCGGTGATCATGCGCGGCATCCGGGTCTTTCCCGCCCCTTAGCCGTGCATTCGCCCCTTGCCAAGCACGGGCCGGGGCGCATCCTTGGGCCGACCCCGAAGGACGCGATGCCCATGACCCTTGCCGACGCGCTCGAAGCCAGCGTCCTGCCCCGGGCGGGAGCCGTGCAGATCGACCCCGGGGCGCCGCCCACCGCCGAGCTCTGCCCCCTGCCCGAGGCCCTGTCGCGCGTGCCGGTCGCCCAGAAGAGCGCCGCGCGCTGGGCCTACGAGCGCCTGATCCTCTACATCCGCGCCTTCGAGGAGCGGCTCGATCCCGCGCAGGAGGTGGGGATGGGCTTCACCGGCACCGCCGCGGGCGTCCTGCGGATCGAGGGCCTCGGCTACTTCGACCCCGACATCGTCACCTTCTACGGGCGCGACGAGGGGGGCGTGCGGACGCAGCTCGTCCAGCACGTGACCCAGCTCAACGTGGTGCTGCGCGCGGTCGCCCGCGTCGCCCCCGCCGAGCCGCCCCGGCGCATCGGCTTCCGCCTCGCCGCCGACCTCGATGCGGTGCCGCCGCAACCGCCCGCCCGGGTCGGCGTTCCCCCGTGACAGCCCCGCCGGCTTGCGCTAAGCCCGCGCGGACACCGGGACCGGAGCGACCCACGAATGGCGACGAACGACCACGACGACAACCCCCGCCACGACCATGGCACGATGGACGTGACCGAGCACCAGAAGACGTTCGAGGGCTTCCTCACCTTCGTCAAATGGTCGATCGTGGTCATCGCCGCGGTGCTGGTCTTCCTCGCGCTCGTCAACGCCTGAAGCCGCGGGGTCCGGGACCATGACCTTCCGCCCCCTGTGGCTCGTCCTCGCGGCGGCGCTGGCGCTGTCGGGCTGCGCCGGCGTCGACCGGGTCTACGCGCCGGACGAGGCGGTGGCCGCGGCGCGCTACGTCTCGGGCGAGGCCCCGTCGGTCACGCTCCTCACGGTGATCAACAACCGCACGGGGGCCGGGGCGCATACGGCGCTTCTGATCGACGGATCGCAGCGCGTGATGTACGATCCGGCGGGCAGCTGGACGCACCCGCGCCTGCCCCAGCGCGGCGACGTCTTCTTCGGCATGACCGACAGGATGGTGGCCTTCTACCTCGACTACCACACCCGCGTGACCTACCGCCTGGTCGAGCAGACCGTTCCCGTCACCCCCGAGGTGGCCGAACGGGTGATGCAGCGCGCGCTGGCGCAGAGGCCGGCGGCGCGGGGGTTCTGCGCGGTGTCGACCGGGTCGGTGCTCGACGGGGTTCCGGGGTTCGAGGGGGTGCCGCGCGCCTTCGGCCCCAGGGCGCTGATGAACGCCTTCGCCGCGATCCCCGGCGTGGAGACCCGCGTGATCACCGACGACGACGCCGACCGGAACCACGGCGTCCTGATGGTGCAGGCGGGCGACCCGCGCCTGACCGACTAGCGCGCGCGCCCCGGAACCCCCGGGGCCGCGCGGCTTTGCGCGCCCCGCCCGCCCGATCGGGCAGGCGGAACCGGGAGGGGGCCGTGATGCGCATCTTCGGGGTGATCCTGGCGGGGGGGGCCGGCCGGCGCCTGGGCGGGGCCGACAAGGCGCTTCAACCGCTCGGGGGAAGGCCGCTGGCCCGGCACCTGCGCGACCGGCTGGGGCCGCAGGTCGAGCGGCTGGCCATCAGCGCGAACGGCGACGCGTCGCGGCTCGCCTTCCTCGGCCTGCCCGTCCTTGCCGATGCCGAACCGCTCGGGCCGCTGGCGGGGATCCTCGCCGGGCTCGACTGGGCGGCGGCGGAGGGGGCGGCGGCGCTGGTCAGCGCGCCGGTCGACGCGCCCTTCCTGCCCTGCGACCTCGTCCCCCGGCTGGTGCTGGCGGGGGGCGGCGGGACGGCCCTGGCCCGCAGCGGCGGGCGCGACCACGCGGCGACCGCGCTCTGGCCCGTCGACCTGCGCGAGGCGCTGCGCGCCCACCTCGCGGCGGGCGGGCGGCGGGTCGCGGCCTTCGCCGACGGGGCCGGGGCGGCGCGTGCCGACTTCGCGGACGACGGCGCCTTCCTCAACCTCAACACGCCGGACGACCTCGCGCGCGCCGAGGGGCTTTTGGCATGAACGCGCGGATCGGCCGGGGCCTGCCGCCGGCCCTGCGGGGCGATGCGGCGGCGATCTACTGGCAGGCCTTCGGCACGAAGCTCGGCGTCGTGATGGGGCCCGAGCCGCGCGCGCTGCGGCTGCTGCAGCGGACCATCCGCGCCGACCACTGCCTGATCGCGACCGACCGCGAGGGGCGGCTGCTGGGCCTCGCGGGGTTCAAGACGGCGCAGGGGGCCTTTGCGGGGGGCACCTTCGCCGACCTGCGCGCGGTCTACGGCCTGCCGGGGGCGCTGTGGCGCGCGGGGCTGCTCGCCATGCTGGAGCGGAGCGCCGACGGGCACCGCTTCCTTCTCGACGGGATCTGCGTGGCGCCGGCCGCGCGGGGACGCGGCGTGGGCAGCGCGCTCCTGGACGCGATCTGCGACGAGGCGCGGGCGCGCGGCTACCCGGCGGTGCGTCTCGACGTGGTCGACACCAACGCGCGGGCGCGCGCCCTCTACGAGCGCTACGGCTTCCGCGCGGTCGGCACGACGCCGATCGGGCCGCTGCGGCACGTCTTCGGCTTCTCGTCCTCCACGTCGATGACGCTGGCGCTGTGACCGGGCCCCGTCGGCCGCGTCCCGCCGGCGGCGCCTAGTCGAAGGTTCCCGTCACCCGGCCGAACAGCATGAAGGCCCGCGCGGTCCGCGTGTCCGCCATGTCGGTCAGCTCGGCGTCGGTGGCCTGCGGCTCGATGGCCGAGAAGGTCCTGTCGAAGGTCCGCAGGAAATGGTGCGCGGCGTCGCGGAAGACGGTGTCCTCGCGCATCCGCGCCGCGGTCAGCGCCAGGCTCGACCGGTCGCGGATCGCCCCCAGCCCGGTGACGCCCCGTCCCCGCTCGCCCGCGGCGAAGCGCCGCCACAGCTCGGGCGGCGTCGCCTCGGGCTTCAGGTCGTCCATGTAGATCCCGTCCTGGCTGAGCAGCGTCAGCACGTCCTGCGCCGCCCGCACGAGCCGCGAGGCCGTCCGGTCCTCGAGCGCGAGGCGCATGGCGCGGAAGCCGTTGCGGTCCTCGGCGCTCTCGGGGAAGTGCAGCGCGAGGATGAAGTCGCCCATCGTCAGCGGCGCGCGGAACTCCTCGGCCGGCGTGCCCAGCGCCAGCGCCGGATGCTCGTCGGGCGGGGCCGGGGGCCGGGCGGGGCGCGAGGGGGCCGCGTCGCGCCGCCCCGCGATGCTCGTCACCACCGTCCCGGTCTGCCGGGTCAGCGCCGCGATCTCGTCCAGCCGATGCTCCACCGAGGGGCGCGCCGCGGCGGCCTGCTGGCCCGCGACATAGGCGGTGCGCATGGCGTCGACCGCGGCCTGGAGCTGCCCCGCCTCGGCGCGCAGCGCGCGGAGAGACCGCAGCGTCGTCACCGACACCCAGATGAGCGCGAGCGGAAGGAACACCACGAGCAGCGTCATCACGATGCCGAGCGACCCGCCCGTCCCGCCGCCCGCCACGTAGACGAGCACCGCGACCACCCAGACGACGCAGAGCACGCCCGCGACGATCTCGGTCGGGTGGATCCCCGCCCCCGCCTCGGGGGCGAGGCCCGGCGTCGGCGGAAGGGGCGGGGCCGCGCGCGGCGCCCGCGCC
>ERZ1066123.65-NODE-65-length-90574-cov-15.114109_pt1 | contig 90574 bp, 83 predicted proteins | sample MGYA00382770_ERZ1066123 | MGnify/ENA primary metagenome ERZ1066123 (study PRJEB33369, sample SAMEA5778353) | biofilm metagenome | biome: Industrial cooling water; feature: Water cooling tower basin; material: Biofilm | place: United Arab Emirates | collected...
GGCGCGCAGGAAGGCCATCGGGTGCGCCTTCAGGCTGAGGCGGGTGGTCTGGTAATCGGCCACCACTTCCTCGGAAAGCGGCATGGCCGGCAGCCGGGTGGCATGGCGCTCCGTCCCTTCGTCGCGCGCGCGGGCGTGGGCGAACAGCGGCAGGTCGGGCGCGGCCACCAGGCTGCGTGCGTCCCACAGCGCCTGCCGGCGGGAAAGCGCCATCGATCCGAACGCGTCGGCGCTCGCCAATCGCTCGATCTGGGCAGGCGACAGCCCCGCCCGCTCGCGCAGCGCAGCGACCTCGGCGAACGGCCCGTTCGCCTCCCGCTCCGCCACCAGCCGCGCGGCGACGTGCTCCGGCAGGCCATCGACCTGCCTGAGGCCGAGGCGCAGGGCGATTTTTGTTTCTCGCGGAGAAACCCTTTCCTCCAAAGTGCAGTCCCACGCCGACAGATTGACGTCGACCGGCAGCACCGTGACGCCATGGTCGGCCGCGTCGCGCACGATCTGGGCGGGGGCGTAGAAGCCCATCGGCTGCGAATTGAGCAGCGCGGCGGCGAAGGCGGCGGGGAAGTGGCACTTGAGCCAGCTCGACACGTAGACGAGGTGCGCGAAGCTCGCCGCGTGGCTTTCCGGAAAGCCGTATTCGCCGAAGCCGCGAATCTGGTTGAAGCAGCGCTGGGCGAACTCGCGGTCGTAGCCCCGGCCCACCATCCGCTCGACCATCATGTCCTGCAATTCGTCGACCATGCCGCGGCTGCGGAAGGTCGCCATCGCCTTGCGCAGCCGGTTCGCCTCCCGGCTGGAGAACTTCGCCGCGTCGAGCGCGATCTTCATCGCCTGTTCCTGGAAGATCGGCACGCCCAGGGTGCGCGCGAGGATGCTGCTCAGCTCGTCAGGCGGGCCGTGCTCGGGCGCGGGCGCGGGGATGACCACCTGTTCCGCCCCGCGCCGCCGCTTGAGGTAAGGGTGGACCATGTCGCCCTGGATCGGCCCGGGGCGCACGATCGCCACCTGGATGACGAGGTCGTAGAACTCGCGCGGCTTGAGCCGGGGCAGCATGTTCATCTGCGCGCGGCTTTCGACCTGGAACACGCCGAGCGAATCGCCCTGGCGCAGCATGGCGTAAGTGGCCGGATCCTCGCGCGGGACTGTGGCCAGAGTCAGTGACTTTCCATGATGTATTTCAATCAGATCGAGGCATTTCCTGATACAAGTCAGCATCCCCAGCGCGAGCACGTCGACCTTGAGGATGCCGAGCGCCTCGATATCGTCCTTGTCCCATTCGATGAAGCTGCGGTCGGCCATGGCTCCGTTGCCGATCGGCACGGTCTCCGTCAGCGGGCCTTCGGTGAGGATGAACCCGCCGACGTGCTGCGACAGATGCCTCGGCATTCCAATCATCTGCTCCGTCAGTTTGAGAACCCGTCTGAGGTATGGGTCGCTCAGGTCGAGTCCTGCCTCGGTGACGTGCTTCTCGCCGATCTCGCGCCCCCAGCCGCCCCAGACGGTGCGCGCGAGCGAGGCGGTCACGTCCTCGGACAGCCCCATCGCCTTGCCGACCTCGCGGATCGCCATGCGCGGGCGGTAGTGGATCACCGTGGCGCACAGGCCCGCGCGGTGGCGGCCGTATTTGCGGTAGATGTGCTGGATCACCTCCTCGCGCCGCTCGTGCTCGAAATCGACGTCGATGTCGGGCGGCTCCTTGCGCTCCTCGGAAATGAACCGGTCGAACAGCAGCTGGTGCCTGGCCGGGTCGACGCTGGTGATGCCGAGGCAATAGCACACCGCCGAATTGGCCGCGCTGCCGCGCCCCTGGCACAGGATCGGCGGATCGACCCCGCGCGCGTAGTCGACGATATCGCGGATGGTGAGGAAATAGCGCGCCAGGTCGAGCTTTTCGATCAGCGCCAGCTCGCGCTCCAGCGTCGCCTGCACGCTCTCCGGCACGCCTTCGGGCCAGCGCCAGGCCGCGCCCTGCCAGGTCGATTTTTCAAGGTATTGCTGCGGCGTCATGCCGCCGGGCCAGGCTTCCTGCGGATATTCGTAGCGCAGCTCGTCGAGGCTGAACTCGCAGGTATCGGCCAGCGCCCGCGCCGCCGCCACGGCGTGGGGCCAGCGGGCGAACAGGCGGACCATCTCGGCAGGCGACTTCAGGTGCCGCTCGGCATTGGCGAGCAGCAGGTGCCCGGCCTGCGCCACGGTGGTCTTGTGCCGGATCGCGGTCATGACGTCATGCAGCGGCCGCCTGTCCGGCGTGGCGTAGCGCACCTCGTTGGTCGCCAGCAGGCCGAGCCCGTGCGCCCGCGCCAGCGCATCGAGCCGGTCGATCCGCGCAACATCGTCGCCCCGGTAAAGATAACTCGCGGCGAGGTGGCGCAAGCCGGGCAGCTGGCGGGTGAGATGGGGAAGAAGGTCGGGAAATGAGGCGGTTAAGGAAGTGGTCTCACGCAGAGACGCAGAAGCGCAAAAGGCAACCGAGGGATCGTTCCCGCCGCTGAGCGGCTTTTCTGCATCACGCGAAGACGCGAAGAGGGCAGACCGCTGCGCGGCCTTGCGCGACATCTTCGCGTCTTCGCGTGAACCATACTGCGGCTGCGCCGCGTGTTCGTTCTGCCCGCCCTCCTCTCTGCGCTCCCGACGGGAAACCGGAAACGGCACAACATTGCTCGGCACGGTGAGGGTGAACCTCGCGTCGAGGTCGTCGGGCGGCAGCAGCACCAGCTGGACACCTTCGGCGTGCTCCGCCAGCATGGCGAGGTCGATCTCGCACGCGCCCTTGGCCTGCCATTCGCCGTCGAGCGTGCGCATCCGCCCGGCGCTGATCAGGCGGCAGAGGCGGCCATAGGCGGCGCGGTCGGGGGGGTAGGCGAGGAACATGAGCCCCTCGACCGTCTCGATCCGGCAGCCGATCACCGGGCGCAGCTTCAGCGCCTGCGCCTCGGTATGGAGCCGCACCACTCCGGCCATCGAATTGGCATCGGCGATCCCGATCGCATCGTAGCCGAGCGCGCGCGCGGCGGTGACGAGGTCGACCGCGTCCGAGGCCCCGCGCAGGAAGCTGAAGCACGAGACCAGCCCCAGTTCGACGAACGGGCTGCGCCCGGGCGGCGTCACTGCGTCGGGATCGACCTCGATCCGCCGCCGGTCAGGGGTGAGCGGGGCGTCGGGCACGTCACCCCTCCAGTTCCGCCAGCCGGGCCTGCACCGCCCCGAGATCGCGCGCGAAGAGCTGTTCCTGTTCGGCCTGCGCCTCCCCCTCCAGCCGCAGGAGGTAGGAGGGGTGGACCGTGACCCACAGCTCGCTGCCGTCCTCCAGCGGAATCGCCCGCCCGCGTTCGCGCCCGACGCTGACCGTGCGGCCGAGCAGCGCCCGCGCCGCGCTCGCCCCCAGCGCCAGCACCAGCCGGGGGCGGACCAGCGCGCGCTCGCTTTCCAGCCACCAGCGGCAGGTGTCGATCTCCTTAGCGGTGGGCGACTGGTGCAGCCGCCGCTTGCCGCGCATGACGTACTTGAAGTGCTTGACCGCGTTGGTGACGTAAGTTCCCTCGCGGTCGATCCCCGCCTGCGCCAGATGGCGGTCGAGCACCTGGCCGGCCGGGCCGACGAAGGGGCGGCCGCTCTCGTCCTCCCGGTCGCCCGGCTGCTCGCCGACAATCATCAGCGGCGCAGGGCGAGGCCCCTCGCCCATGACCGCCCGGTTCTCCAGCGCGCCGATCGGGCAGGCGCGGCAGGCGTGGATCGCCTGCTCGACCGCCGCCAGCGTGGCGGGGCGTTCGCCGAACCCGCTGCCGCCCGCCGCCACCATGCGCGTCTCGCGCGCCTGCGCCCCGGCGATCAGCTCGGGGATCAGCGCCGCTTCGGGCATATTCTTCCAGTACTTGCGCGGCATTTCCTTCACCATGGCTCCGATCTTCAAACGCGCGGGGTTGAAGATGGATGCGTAGTAGGTGCGCCACAGGTCTTCCGCCGGATCGCCCGAAGGCGCATCGCCGCGCTCGGCCGGGGGGCCTTCCTCCAGCACCTCGCCGTCCCAGTGCAGGCACCCTTGCGGGGTCAGGATCGACCAGCGCATGGCGGCAAACCGGCGCACGAAGAACCCGGCATTGGCGCGCAGGATGTGATGCTCCGGCTCGAACCAGGCGACGTAGTGTTCATCGCTCGCATCCGCCTCGTCGGAACGGACCCGCCGGAAACGGACGAAGGCGCGCATCTTGTGAATGTCGCGCCGCACCGCCTTGGCCAGGTCCTCGGCCCGGCGCACCTCGGGGTCGGCCTTGTCGTCCATGATCGCGGGTGTGCGCTGGAGCCGCCACAGCAGGCGGTAGAGCAGATCGAACCGCCCGGAATCGCGGTGCAGCACCACGCTCTTCGCCAGCTCGACGAACCGGCGGCTGGCGCGCACCGGCGGGGCATTGCGCGGCGGCGCGGGCAGACGCAGCGCGCCCCGGCCCGGCCCGTCATCGCAGGCAAACAGGTCGCCCGCCCCGCCCGGCTCGATCCAGGCGACCCGGTCGGGCGGAACTTCCGCCTGCACCAGCGCCCGCGCCCGATCGCGCCACAGGTCGAAATCGTCCGGCTCGGGCAGATGCACGGCATAGCGATTGCCGGCGGCGAGATGCTGGAGCGCGGTCATCCGGGCTGGCCGGTCCGCCGGTCCTTCGAGACGAGCCTTCGCCTGCGCGCCTGCGGCGCTCCGCTCAGTCCCTCCTCAGGACGAACGGATGTTTTCCTGCACCATTCATTGTTCATGCCGCAAACAGCTCCAGCTGCTCGCTTTTCGGGGCGAGCAGCGCGCGCAGGTCCGCGCGGTCGGTCAAGGTGACAGGCCGCCAGTCCACCGTGCAGATGAACGGACGCACTTTGGCGATCGACTGAGTCAGCCGCGCCACGTCGTCGAGCCGCAGGGTGCGGTGGCGGCGGCTAGCGAGGATGCGCTGCACCGCCTTCACCCCCAGCCCGGGCACGCGCAGCAGCTGCTCCTTGCCGGCGCGGTTGACGTCGACCGGGAAAGCCTCGCGGAACTTCAGCGCCCAGGCGAGCTTGGGGTCGATGTCGAGCGGCAGCATCCCGTCGGCTTCGGTGGCCTGTATCACTTCGGCGGGCTGATAGCCGTAGAACCGCATCAGCCAGTCCGACTGGTAAAGGCGGTGCTCGCGGATCAGCGGCGGGCGCCTGAGCGGCAGCACCGCGCTGGCATCGGGAATGGGGCTGAACGCGCTGTAATAGACCCGGCGCAAGCGGAAACTGTCGTAGAGGCGGCTGGCCTTGCCGACGATGTCGGCATCGCTCGCGGCATCGGCGCCGACGATCATCTGGGTCGACTGGCCCGCGGGCGCGAAGCGGGGCGCGTGGCGGAAGCGCCGGCGCGCATCCTTCGCCTCGACGATGTCGCTCTTCAGCCGGCCCATCGCGCCTTCGATCTGGCGGGCGTTCTTGTCGGGCGCGAGGCGGACGAGGCCGGCATCGGTCGGCAGTTCGACGTTGATCGAGACCCGGTCGGCATAAAGGCCCGCCTGGTGGACCAGCTCCGGATCGGCCTCGGGAATGGTCTTCAAGTGGATGTAGCCACGAAAGTCGTGTTCTTCCCGCAGGATACGGGCCACTTCTACCATCTGTTCCATGGTATGGCTGGAGCTCTTGACGATGCCCGAGGAGAGGAACAGCCCCTCGATGTAGTTGCGGCGGTAGAAGGCCAGCGTCAGATCGACCACTTCCTGCGGAGTGAAGCGCGCGCGGCGCACGTTGCTGCTCTTGCGGTTGACGCAGTAATGGCAGTCGAACACGCAGTGGTTGGTCAGCAGCACCTTGAGCAGCGAGATGCACCGGCCGTCGGGCGCATAGGCGTGGCAGATGCCCATCCCCTCGGTCGAGCCGATGCCTTTCCCGCCGAGCGAGTTGCGCTTCGTGGTGCCGGACGAGGCGCAGGAGGCATCGTATTTCGCCGCGTCGGCGAGAATCGCCAGCTTTTCGAGAGTGGTTGGCTGGGGCATATGTTCCATATATGTTCTGCCTCCTCGATTCGCAAACAGGATTGTGCAGCGGGCGGCGCGGGCGCATGAGCGTGCAGGAGGAGATTGCCATGAATACCCCCGCCCCGGTTCACCCCAGTTCGGCCCGACCCGACCCGGCCCGACCCAACCGGGCGCTGCGCCGCCTGGTCTGGGCCGGCGCGCTGGCGCTGCTCGCGCTGCCGGCGCTGGCCATGCCGTTCACCGCCGAAGTGAACTGGGGGCCGGAAGACTTCGCGATTGGCGGGGCGCTCTTGCTGGGCACTGCGTTCGTGCTCGACCGGATACTGGGCAGCCGGTGGAGCAGGCGGACCATGGCGCTGGCGGCGGGCGCGGCCGTGCTGGCGCTGCTGCTCGTCTGGGCGGAACTCGCCGTCGGGCTGGTCGGCTCGCCCTGGGCAGGCAGTTGAGCCGATTTCGCTTGACATTTTTAACCCATATGGTTATAAGCCCCGCCCTGTGACGGGTGGCCGGGGGCGCAAGCGCTTCGCCTTCGCCTCCTTCCACACGCGGTCGGTGCGCCCGGAGGCGGGACGCGCCCCCCGGATCAGCCCCCGATCCACCCCCCGCGACGAAGGGATTGATCGGTTTCACACCGGATGGACGGGCCACCATGCGAGGCCGACGCTCGTCCAGCCCTTCGCGCCAGGCCCGAGCAGGCGGTGCGAACGCGTGAACCAGCCGCCAGCCGTTCGCACGAATGGCACGCAACCCTCCCCGCGCGCGTCGACAGGACCCGCGCACCGGCCGCACCGTCACTCGATCGGGGGAGAAGTGCGCCCGGAATCCGCGCCATCCGCGAAGCGCGCGCGTGTCCTTCGAGACGGCCCTGCGGGCCTCCTCAGGATGAACCGGCGTGGGATGATCCCTCTTGGCCGCACACCTGACACTCCGCTCCGTTCGCCCCGAGGAGGCGCGAGGCTGCAAGCCGAGCGCCGTCTCGAAGGGGCAAGGCTGAGCGCGGGCTGGTTCGCAACCGGTCTTCAGCCTGCGGCTTCAGCCCCTCCTCACCCCGAACGGATGGAGTAAGTGCCCCCTTCAATCCACCCCTTGGCAAGGGGCTTTCCCCCGGGTCCGCCGCCGCTCACCCGCACAGCCCTTGCAGGAACCATTCGGGCATTCCGCCGCGCCCGTCTCCGGCGAGGCCGAGGCGGTAGATCCAGTAGCGCCGCCCTGCCCCGTCCTCGATCCGGTAGTAGTCGCGCAGCCGCGCCGCCCCGCGTTCGCGCCACCATTCGGGCGCGATCCGTTCCGGCCCCTCGACCCGGGCGACCTCGTGCACCTGCCCGCGCCAGCGGAACGAGCGCGGGTGCCCGTCGGGGCTGGCATAGAGCACCGCGATCGGTTCGGCCCGGTCGAGCAGCTTCAGCGGCCGGGCGTGGAAGCGCAGCTGTTCCTGCGTGGCCGGTTCGGAGGCGAGCGGCGGCTGCCAGCGCTGGGCCCGTTCGGGAATGTGGCTGGCGTGGAGCACCGGGCGGGTGACGGCCTTGGGCCCCAGCCGCGCCGCGAGCCGGTCGACCATCGCCGCGAGCGAGGTGCCGTGCCGCTCCGCCGCCGCCTCGATGTCGCCCTGCGCCAGCGCCAGCGGCTCGCACCAGCTGGCGCGCAGGCGGGCCAGTTCGATCCCCAGCCCGGCGTCGATGCCATCGAGCTTGCCCGCGAACAGGCGGACGAGGTGCGCCGGATCGCGGCTCGCCGCCGCCAGCTCCAGCGACCGCACGATCACTTCGCCATCGACCCGCCACAGCCCCAGCTCCAGCCGCCGCGCGCCCTGCCCGCGCCCCTCCAGCTCGCGCACCATGTCTTCCGCCAGATCGGCCAGCACCCGGTCGAGCAGGGTGCGGTGGCGGATCGGCTCCATCAGCCGGCGCTGGACCAGCGGCAGGTCGGGGGCGACCACGGGCAGCAGCGGCTCGGGCACCTTGCCCAGCAGCTGGTCGAGCCGCACCAGCGGGTTGGTGGCGGGCGAGCGGCGGCTACGGAACCGGCGGGCGAGCGCATCGCGCCCGATCCCGGCCAGATCGCCCAGCCGCCTGAGCCCCAGGCGGTGCAGCACGGTCAGCACCTCCGGCTCCAGCCGCAGCGCGGCAACCGGCAGGTCGGCGAGTGCAGCGGGCAAATCCTCCCCGCTGCGCGGAGGCAGGATCGCGCGTTCCGCCCCGTAATGCGCCAGCGCCCAGGCCGCCCCGGCGGTCGGCGCGATGGCACAGCGGGCGGCGAACCCGAGGCGGGCCAGCCGGCTCTCGACATCGGCCAGCAGCTTCGCCTCGTCGCCGAACAGGTGCGCCACCCCGCCCACATCGACCAGCAACCCGTCGGGCAGGTCGAGCGCGCTCCATGGCCCCCAGCGATGCGCCCACAGCGCGAGGCGCTCCAGCGCGGCCCGGTCGCCGGCCGGGTCGGAAGGCACCGCGCCCAGCTGCGGGCACAGCGTGCGGGCATCGGCAAGGCGCATCCCCGCACGCGCGCCGGCATTGATCGCAGCCCGGTTGGCGGCATCGATCCGCGGGCCGTGCGCGGTGTCGCTGACGAGGACCAGCGGCCCCGCGTCCGTCCCCTCGCCCGGCGCGCAGCCTTCAGTCTGCCGCCAGCGGTCGAGCGCGAGGTGCGAAAGCCAGACCGACAGGATGCGGCGCGACCGGGGCTGCCGCTGCGGTGCGGACGGCGAGGCTCTGTCCGTGGTCATCGAGGGTCCATTCACCGGGAGGATGGTTGCGGGCGCGGAACAGCGTGGCGCGCCAGGCCGGGCGGCCGGGGGCGCGCCTGTCCCACCGCGGCGGGGCGGAGGGCGCGCAGGCCGCTTCCCACCGCATCCGCGCCGAGGACAGGTCACGCGCGGCGTCGAGCCGCACCAGCCACAGCGGCACTCCGTGCTTCTCCGCCGCAAGGCTCAGCCGGCGCGAGGCGGTGAAGTCGAGCGCGCGGGGATTGCCCGCGATCTCCCCCACCACGCAGGCCAGGTCGCGGCAGCGCAGCCCCTCCTCCAGCGCGAACAGCGCGTCTTCCGGCTTGTCCGCCGCGACATGGAGCAGCCGCCCCTGGAGCCAGTCGGGCAGGCCGGGGCGATAGGGCCGGCCGCCCAGCCGGATCGCCGCCCGGTCCTGCACCCACAGCACGCAGCGCCGGTCCTCCACCGGAGGGTCCGAGCGCGCCCGGGCCCCCTGCAGGGCGTCGCGCGCCAGCGCCAGCGCCAGCCCCGCCCCGCCCGCCTCGGCAGAGGAAGCGAACACTTCGCCATGCAGCACGGCCCCGCCGGCCCCGCCCGCCAGACCGGGACGCCAGCGGGAGCCCGCCGCGAGCGGCAGGGAGAGAGCGGATGCCTGTTCCATGTTCCCATTATGTTCCGTTCCACAGCGATTCGCAACCGCCCCGGCCGCGCCCGGCGGAACATTCCCCACGATCCTCGCGTTCCCCCGGGGAACCACAAGGAGACCCCGATGAGACACGCCGAAGGCAATCCCGACGAGCTGAAGCAGAAGTTCTGGAAGGCGCTGGCCGCATCGCCCTACCTGTTCCTCCAGCGCCAGGGCGAAAGCGGCACCGCGGTGCCGATGACCCCGCAGCTCGACAAGGACGCGAACAGCGCGGTCTGGTTCTTCACCCACCGCCACAGCGACTTTGCCGCGCTCGGCCCGGTCACCGCCACCTTCACCGGCAAGGGGCACGACCTGTTCGCCCGCTTCGACGGCATCCTCGCGCCCGAGCCCAGCCAGGCGCGGTTCGACCAGTTCTGGAACAATTTCGTCGAGGCCTGGTACGACGGCGGCAAGGACGATCCGGACCTGCTGTTCCTGCGGATGGACCTGGGCGAGGCAGAGATCTGGGACGGCGAGATGGGCCTGCTCGACACCGCCAAGATGGCGCTCGGCGTAACCGTCCGCGACGAGGCGGCCGAGAACCACGTCAGGCAGACCTCGCTCTGACCGATACGAACAGGGCCGCCCGCCGGGGCGGCCCTCTCTCTTTTGCCGATCAGCTCTTGGGCGGATCGATCGGCACCATCGCTTCCTGACCGCCGATGTCATCCACAACCTCGACGATCCCGCGGCCCAGATGGCTGCGGCTGCGGCTGTAGCCGAAGTAGATCGCAAGCCCGATCGCGGCCCAGATCGGCAGGACCAGCTGCGCATCGAGCGGCAGGTTCACGAACAGGAACACGCATCCAGCCACCGTCGCCGGCCCGACGAACCACAGCGCCGGAGTGCGGAACACGCGCTTGCGGTTCGGTTCCTTGCGGCGCAGCAGCATGACGGCGATGCCCACCATCATGAAGGCATAGAGCGTGCCCGCGTTGGCGATATCGGCCAGCTTGCCCACCGGCAGGAACGCGGCAGCCACGGCCACAACCATCCCGGTGATCGCGGTGACGACATAGGGGGTCTTCCACTTCGGGTGGATCTTCGACAGGCGTTCGGGCAGCAGGCCGTCACGCGACATCACGAAGAAGATGCGGGTCTGCGCGAACAGCAGAACCAGGATCACCGAAGGCAACGCCACGAACGCGGCAATGCCCAGCATGTTGCCCACGCCCGACCAGCCGATCTGGCGCAGCACATGGGCCAGCGCCTCGTCCGAACAGACCAGCGGCAGGTTGGCTGCGGCGTAAGTGGCACACTGGCGCGCCAGTTCTTCCGACCCGGCGGGGAAGGGAACGCCGTTCGGCCCCATGATCGGCTGACCGCCGATGGTGCCGATCGCGCCTGCGGCGACCAGGATGTAGAACACGGTGCAGAACAGCAGCGATCCGATCAGCCCGATGGGCACGTTGCGCTGCGGGTTCTTGGTCTCCTCCGCCGCGGTCGAAACCGCATCGAACCCGACATAGGCGAAGAAGATCGTCGCCGCCGCGCCGACTGCACCCAGCCCCGTTCCGAGCCCGCCGAACACCCCGGCCGGAAGGAAGGGGTTGAACTTCTCGATCTCCACCTGCGGCAGCGTCAGCACGATGAAGGCGGTCAGGGCGCTGACCTTGATCGCGACAAGGACGGCGTTGACCTTGGCGCTTTCGGAGGTGCCGATGATGAGCAGGCCTGTCACCAGCAGCGCGATGAAGACCGCCGGCAGGTTGATGAAGCCGCCCTCGACCCCGCCCAGAGCCAGCGGCGCCCCGGCCAGGTAGGCCGGCAGTCCGGTGCCGGTGAACTCGGTGATCAACCCGTTGAGATAGCCCGACCAGCCGACCGAGACCGCGCTGGCCGCGACCGCGTATTCCAGCACCAGGGCCCAGCCCACCGTCCAGGCAAGCAGCTCGCCCATGACCGAGTAGGTGTAGGTGTAGGCCGATCCCGCCACGGGGATCATCGCCGCGATTTCTGCGTAGCACAGCGCAGCGACGATGCAGATCGCACCGGCGATGGCGAACGCCAGCATCAGCCCCGGTCCGGCCTTCTGCGCCCCTGCCGCCGTCAGCACGAAGATACCTGTACCGATGATGCAGCCGATGCCGAACAGCATCAGCTGGAATCCCCCCAGCGTGGGGTGCAGCGACTTCTTTTCCGCCGTCGCGATGATCGCATCGAGCGGCTTGATCCTGTCTAGGAGCATGCGAGCTTGTCCTCCCTGGGCAATCCGTCGCGCGGCCCTGTCGACCGGACGCGGGGTGCCGTCCATGGCGCGCGAAACTAGCGCAACGCCTTGCCAATACAAGGCGCAAACTGCGGGGTTTCCCCCGATGGTCCGGGGCACTAGAACGGCCGCCATGTCCACCACTTTCCAGCTCGACACCGCCACCAGCCGCGCCAATCCCACCCCTTCGCCGATGAAGCGGCTGACGGTGCCGAAGATCCGCGCGCACAAGACCGGCGGCAGCACCGCCGAGCCGCTGGTCATGCTCACCGCCTACACCGCGCGTCAGGCGCAGCTGCTCGACGTGCACTGCGACCTGCTGCTGGTGGGGGATTCGCTCGGCCAGGTGATCTACGGCCTGCCCTCGACCATCCCGGTCACGCTGGAGATGATGGCCAACCACGGCGCGGCGGTGGTGCGCGGCAGCTATCACGCGGTGGTGGTGATCGACATGCCCTTCGGCAGCTACGAGCGCTCGCCCGGACAGGCGTTCGAAAGCGCCTCGTGGCTGCTCAAGCAGACCGGGGCCGCGGCGGTGAAGCTGGAAGGCGGAGCGGCGATGGCGGAAACGGTCGCCTTCCTCAGCCAGCGGGGCATCCCGGTCATGGGCCATGTCGGCCTCACCCCGCAGGCGGTCAACGTGCTCGGCGGCTACATGGCGCGCGGGCGCAGCGAGGCCGAGGCGGACAAGATCGTCGGCGATGCGAAAGCGCTCGACGAAGCCGGGGCGTTCGCGATCGTGGTCGAGGGGGTGGTCGAACCGATCGCGATCGCCGCGACCGAGGCGGTCTCGTGCCCGACCATCGGGATCGGCGCATCCGCCCGGTGCGACGGGCAGGTGCTGGTGACGGAGGATATGCTGGGGATGTTCGAACGGGTGCCCCGGTTCGTGAAGAAGTACGAGGACATCGCCGGCGTGATCGAGCGCACCGTGGAACGCTACGCCGGCGAAGTGCGCGCCCGCAGCTTCCCCGGGCCGGACCAGACCTACCAGCCGAAATAGGCGCTCAGCGCGCCAGCCGGGCCGCCAGCGGGGCTGCCAGCACCAGCTGGAACAGGTGGTAGAGCAGCAGCGGCAGGAGGACGAAGCCCGCCGTCGCCACCGGGAACATCAGCGTGCCGAGCGGCACCCCGACCGCCGCGCTCTTCTGCGCTCCGGCGAACAGGAACGCGATCCGGTCGCCCCGGGCAAGGCCGAGGCCGCGCGACAGCAGCCACGCCCCGCCGTGGGCCAGCGCCAGCATCACCGCCAGCGCGGCAAGCAGCACCGCCCACGCCCCCGCAGTCAGCCGGTGCCACACGTCCTGCTCGACCGCGCCCGAGAAGGCGACGTAGACCGCCAGCGCGATGACGAAGCGGTCGATCCACACCGCTTGGTCGCGGTGGCGGATGACCCATCGCCGCGCCCTGCCCTGCAGCGCCTGGCCGATCAGGAACGGCAGCACCAGAATAAGGGCGATTCGGGCGATCGCCGCATTGCCGAGCTGCGCCGCCTCCGTTCCAGCGGCCAGCGCGAACAGCGGCGCGGCGAGGAACACGCCGGCCACGTTGAGCAGCGCCGCGGCGATCACCGAGAGCGCGGCGTTGCCCCGGGCCAGCACGGTATAGGACGTGGCCGACTGGACCGTGGAAGGCAGCACCCCGAGGAACAGGAAGCCCAGCGCCACTTCCTGCGGCAGCACCGCGCCAAGCACCCCCGCCGCGCCCCAGCCGAGCAGCGCCATCCCGCCGAACACCCAGCCGAACAGCGGCGCCAGGAAGCGCAGGTTGCGAAGTCCGCCCAGGATCGCGGCCCGCTCGATCCGCAGACCGTTGAGCAGGAACAACACGAAGATGGCGAGATCGGACGCCGTCTGGGCGTGAATGCGCGCCGCGCCGGTCGCCGGCAGGACCAGCGCGAGCAGGATCGCCAGCGCGAGAAACCGCACCATCGGATCGATCCTGGCAAGAAGGCTGCCCATCGCGCGCGCCTTGCCCGCAGCGACGCGCCTTGTCGAGCGGGCCCGGCGCTACGCCCCCAGCCGGGCCAGCTTGCGCCCGAGGCCCTCGGCCAGCCGCCGGTCGCCCTGCGCGCGGGCGATCCCGGCCAGCAGCCCGGTGCTCTCGCGCGACAGCGGGTTGAGCGCGTAGGCATAGACTGCGGCATCGAACGCCAGCTCGCCCTCGCCGCTGGCCGCGGCGGCCCGGGCCCGCAGCCGCCACAGCCCCGGATCGTGCGCCCCGCCGTGGTCGATCGCGTGGTCGGTCAGCACGGCGACCAGCGGCCATTCGCCGCCCGCTGCCGCGAGGCGCGCCAGTTCCGCCGAAGCCTCGCCGCTGGCGGGATTGTCGCGCAGGAAGTCCTCCAGCCCGGCGCGCGCCGCGCCCGGATCGCCCAGCTCGCGCTGGGCCAGGGCGATCTTGTAGGCCAGCGGCCAGGGCCGGCGGATACCCGCCGCCTCCCGATACAGCGCCAGCGCCGGCTGCGTGCGCCGGGCGGCAAGCTGCGCGTCTCCGGCGAGCACCAGCGCGTCGAACGAGCCGGGGAAGCGGCGGCGGAAGCGCTCGCCTTCGGCCACGGCGGCGCCGGCCTGGCCGGCCTGGATGCTGCCGCGCACCAGCGCCTGCACCGCCTGCCCGCCCTGCTCGCGCCGCCGCCCGGCGATCTCCAGCGGCGTCGCGGTAGGCAGGACGAGGAGATCGGCCGAGACCGGGCGCAGCGCCCGATCGAGCAACGGGGCGGCCTGTTCGCGCCGGTCCGCAGCCTCGAGGCTGCGCCCGACCGTGTGGTCGAGATAGGGCCGGCCCCTGTCACCCGCCTCGCCCTCGCCGAACCGGTGCGCCAGTTCGCGCTCGTTCAGCCCCGCAGCCAGCGCATGGACCAGCAGCTCGCGCACCCGGGCGTTGTCCGGCTGCATCCGGGCCAGCCGGTCGAGCACTTGCGCCGCGCTCTCGTAATTGCCGTTGCCGATGTCGATCGCGCCGCCCAGCAGCATCCCGGCCGGGCTTTCGCTCAGCGCCGGCCCGGCCCGGCTCAGCAGCGTGCGGGCCAGCATGGGATCGCCGCCCCGTGCCGCCAGCACGGCCTGGAGATAGAACAGGCGCGGATTCCGGTCGTCGATTTCCGCCATCCGCCGCACCGCCGCCAGCATATCGCGCGCGCGGCCGGCATCGCCCAGGGTCGCGGCGTAGTCGCCGAGCAGGTCGAGGTCGTCGGGCGCGTGCTTCAGCCCGGCCTCGAGCCACGGGAGCGCGGCGGCAGGCCCTTCGCTGTCGCGCACGAGCTGCGCCCGCAGCAGGAGCGCGGCGGGATTGTCCGGATCGAGCTCCACCGCCCGCCGGCTGGCCTCGATCGCCTGCTTCTGCTCGCCCCCGCTGAACCGAAGCCGGGCGATGTCGACCCACAGGTCGGAGCTGTCGGCGATGTGGCCGTGCGCCCGGTCGAACGCCTGCCCCGCCAGCGGCAGGTTGCCCGCGCGCATCTCCAGCCGCCCGAGCATATGGAACCCGTGCCCGGCGGTCGCGTCCGAGAACGCCGCCGGCTCCAGCCACCGCCGCGCCTCGTCAAGCTGGCCCTGCTGCAGTTCCGCCTCGCCGAGGTAGGCGGCCAGGTCCTCCTGCGGCACGCCCTCGGCCAGGAGCGAGCGCAGCGCGACTTCCGCGCCGAGCCCGTCGCCTGCCGCCAGCGCGCTTCGCGCCTGCTCCATCGGCGGCGGATCGGCGGGCGCTTCGCCGCAGGCTGCGAGCGCGGCCAGGGCGGCCAGCGGCAGCAGCAGCCGCGCGCGCAGTTCAGCCGTGCAGGTCATACTGCTTCAGCAGGTCGTAGAGCGTCGGCCGGCTGATCCCGAGCAGGCGCGCGGCACTGGAGATGTTGCCCTCGCTGCGCGCGAGGGCGTGGCGGATCACCTTGCGGTCGGCCTGTTCGCGCGCGCTCTTGAGATTGAGCATCAGGGTCTCCTCGCCGCCTTCGCGGTCGAGATCGAGATCGTCGGCCGAGACCAGCCTGCCTTCGGCCATGATCACCGCCCGCTTGACCCGGTTCTCCAGCTCGCGGACGTTGCCCGGCCACGACCAGGCATCGATTGCCGCGAGGGCATCGGCTGCCAGGCCCTTGACCTTCGGATTGAACTCCGCCGCGAACCGGGCGAGAAAGACTTTCGCCAGCAGCACGGCATCGCCCGGCCGTTCTGCCAGCGAGGGGATCTTCACCACGATCTCGGCCAGGCGATAGAACAGGTCCTCGCGGAACGCGCCGCGGCCGATCATGGCTTCCAGATCCTGGTGGGTCGCGCAGACGATCCGCGTGTCGACCGGGATCGAGCGGCGCCCGCCGATCCGCTCGATCGTGCGCTCCTGCAGGAACCGCAGCAGCTTGACTTGGAGCGGCAGGGGAATGTCGCCGACCTCGTCGAGGAACAGGGTTCCGCCGTGCGCCTGCTCGATCTTGCCCTCGGTGGTCTTGTGCGCGCCGGTGAAGGAGCCCTTCTCGTGCCCGAACAGTTCGCTTTCGAGCAGGTTGTCGGGAATCGCGGCGCAGTTGATGGCGACGAACGCGCCATCCCTGCGCCCGCTCGCTTCGTGCAGGCCGCGGGCGAGGACTTCCTTGCCGGTTCCGCTCGCCCCCAGCAGCATGACCGTGGCGCTGGTGCCGGCCACCCGCTCGATCATCCGCGTGACCCTGAGCATTTCGGGCGCGGCTGTGACCAGCCCGGCGAGAGGTTCGTTGCCGCCGCTGCCCCGCTCCACCAGCCGCCGGTTCTCCTGTTCGATGCGGTGCAGGTTGAGCGCCCGGCGCACGATCAGGCCCAGCGCGTCGATGTCGACCGGCTTCTGGTAGAAGTCGTAGGCACCCAGTTCGATCGCCCGCAAGGCGCTTTCGCGCGCGCCATGCCCGGAGGCGACGATGATCTTGGTGTGGGGCTTGAGCGCGAGGATCGCCTCGAGCACGGCGAAGCCCTCGGCCGTTCCGTCGGGATCGGGCGGCAGGCCGAGATCGAGCGTCACCACATCGGGGGCCTCTGCCCGCAGCGCCGCCAGCGCCGAGGCGCGGTCGCCCGCGACCGTGACGTCGAAATCGTCGTAGGCCCATTTCAGCTGGGCCTGGAGGCCGGCATCATCCTCGACGATCAGCAGGCGGGGGCGGGGTTCGGACATTCAGGCGCTCTCCAGCTGCGCGGACGGCTCTGCCAGCGGCAGGCGGATGATGAAACGCGTGCCCAGCCCTTCGTGCGATTCGACGTCGAGCGTTCCGCCCATCGCGCGGACCAGCTCGCGCGCCTCGAAGGCGCCGATCCCGAACCCGCCGTTCTTCGATGACACGAACGGCTTGAACAGCCCGTTGCGGATGAACTGGGGGGTCATGCCGGAACCGGAATCGACCACCTGGATCACCGCCTCGCTGCCGGCGCGGGCGAGTTCGACCAGCACCGCCGCGTTGGGCGCGCTCGCCTCGACCGCGTTCTGCACCAGATGCGACAGTGCCTGCTCCAGGGCCTCGGGCGCGGCCAGCGCGAGACACGGCTGGTGGATGATCGCGGAAACCGGATGCGACGGCGCGAACCGCGCCGCCACCCGGGTGACGATCTCGCCCGGGTCGAGCGGCAGGCGCGCTTCCGCCCCTGCCGCGCCGTAGCGGCCGAGCCGCGCAAGCAGCTGGGTCAGCTTGTCGGAGCTGTTCCGCAGCGTGACCAGCATATCGGCCCGGAAGGCCGGATTGTCGGCGTGCTTCTCGGCGTTGCGGGCCAGCAGGCCGAGCTGGCTGGCGAGGTTCTTGATGTCGTGCATGACGAAGGCCATGCGGCGGTTGAACTCCTCGAACCGGGCCGCCTCCATCAGCGCCTGCTGGGTGTTCTGCTCGGCGAGATAGCTTGCCAGCTGCTGCCCGGCGACCTTGAGCAGGTCGAGGTCTTCCCAGTCCAGCCGCCGGCTGGCGGCGGGGCGGGCGAGCAGGAGCACCCCGACCAGCCGGTCGAAGTGGAGCAGCGGCACCAGGGCCCAGCATTGCGGCTCGCGCGCCAGCCACTCGTCCACCAGCGCCGCCTCGCCATGCCGGTCCTGCCCGGCGCGCACGTCATCCAGCTCGACGATGTAGCCATGCCGCGCCATCAGCGTCGTCAGTTCCAGCCGCAGCGGCTGACACGGTGCCGACAGCCCGGACCAGCGCCAGTTCGCCGCGCATTCGAACTGGCCGCCCTCGTCGGGCAGGAACAGCAGGCCGCCCGGGCTCTCGGTCATGTCCGCCAGCGCCTGCACCGCGCGTTCGGCCAGCGGTACGCTGCAATCGCGCCCGATCGTCTGGTTGAAGCGGAGCCATTCGGCGCGGTAGTCGTAGCGGTGGCGGAACAGGTTCTTGAGCACCACCACGCGGACCCATTCGCGCAGCCGGCGCGAAGGCACCCAGTAGAGCGCCGCGAGCGAGCCGAAGAACACGAACCCGACTTGCGCCAGCGGGGCGAAATCGCCGCCCAGCGCCTGGAGCCAGCGGGCGATGCCGACCATGAAGGCCAGATAGGCCCCGATCACCAGCAGCGACAGGCTCTGGAAGGCGGCCGTGCGCGAAGGGCGGATGCCGCCGCGCGCGCGGTCGGGATTGAGCCCCAGCACCAGGCAGGCGACCGCGGCCGTGATGACCAGCCCGTAGAGGCTGTGCAACTCGACCACCGATCCGCCGAGATAGGAGACGGTGTGAAGGTTGAGCTCGTAGAGCCAGACCGCCGCAAGGCCGAGCGAGCTCCACCGCAGCACCTGCCGCGCCGCGGGCGAGGCACCGACGTAGAGGTTGTGGACCAGCACCAGCGCGCCGACTGCGAACAGCATGGCGAAGATCGCATGGTGCTCCTGCGCGAACCCGGCCACCACGGGCTGGGCGGCGAAGCTGGCGCGGACGGTCAGCAGCACCGGCTGCAACGCCTCGACGAAAGCGAGTGTGCCGATCAGCGGCCGGATCGCGCGCAGGCTGCGATGGCGTCCGTCGACTTCGAACAGGCGGTAGAGCACGTGCAGCCAGGCCAGATCGCGCAGGGTCTCGCCGATGCTGGCCGGCGCGCTCTGCGGTCCGTAGGCGGACACCAGCAGGGTCCAGGCCGCTGTCAGGACCAGCGCTGCGAGCGTCGCCCGCCGGTCCGGGCGCGCGCGCTCCCCGCGCTGCAGCAGCCACAGGGCCGCGCCGGCGCAGGCGAGCGCCGCCAGCAGGTGGACGGCGAAGCTCGCCACGATCCAGGCAGGGGCGGCACCGCTCACCGCGCGCCTTCCGACCAGAGGATGACGCGCAGCGTCTGGAGCAGGATCAGCAGGTCGAGGAACGGCGTGTAGTTCTTGGCATAGTAGAGGTCGTATTCGAGCTTGTGCCGCGCGTCCTCGATGCTCGCGCCGTAGGGATAGTTGATCTGCGCCCAGCCGGTGATGCCGGGCTTCACCATGTGCCGTTCGGCATAGTAGGGCAGGTGTTCCTCGAGCTGGGCGACGAACTGCGGCACTTCGGGTCGGGGGCCGACGAAGCTCATCTCGCCCTTGAGCACGCTCCAGGTCTGCGGCAGCTCGTCGATCCGCACCTTGCGGATGAAGCGGCCCAGCCGGGTCACGCGCGGGTCGTCCTTCTCCGCCCACCTGGCCCCGTCCTTTTCCGCATCGGTGCGCATCGAGCGCAGCTTGATGACCTCGAAGGTCTCGCCGTAGAGGCCGACGCGCGGCTGGCGGAAGAAGGCGGGTCCGCGGCTGTCGAGCCTGACCAGCAGCGCGAACAGCGCGATCAGCGGGAAGGTCAGCGCCAGCAGCAGGCCGCTCGCCAGCACGTCGAACAGCCGCTTGGCGACGCTGGAGATCATCCGTCCCGAGGAGAACCCGTCGCTGAAGATCAGCCAGCTGGGGTTGACCGAGTCGAGATCGACCCGGCCCGTCTCGCGCTCCATGAAGCTGCTGAAGTCATTGACGTGGACACCCATGGTCTTGACCCGAAGCAGGTCCTTGAGTGGCAGCGCGTTGCGCCGTTCCTCCAGCGCCAGCACCACTTCCGCCGCGCCCAGCGAATCGACATAGGCCCCCAGGTCATGGAGCTCGGCGCGCGGAATCGCCTCGGGCACCTCGGGCGGGTTCTGGGTCATGGCGATGAAGCCGACCACCGTGAAGCTGCTTTCCGGCCGTGCAGCGAGCTGGCGCAGCCGCTCCGCCCTGGCGCCCGCTCCCAGCACCACCACCCTGCGCCGGAAGGCCGAGGTGCCGATCAGCGCGCCGGTCAGCACCCGGTTGAGCAGCAGGACCGCAATCGCGAGAGCCATCGCGAACAGCAGGGTCGAACGCCAGAAGGTGCTGCCGGGAAAGAAGAAGTCGAGCAGCGACATGGCGATGATCCCGAGGCTGATCGCCACCATCATGCGCGCCGCCGCATAGCGCAGCGAACGCAGCGCCATGCTGGAATAGACGCCGACGGCGATCATGGCCGTCCACACCACGCCGGCAAAGGCAAGGATGGGCAGCAGCCGGTCAGCCAGCAGCCCCGGGTCGATCCCGGCCTGATGCGCCCGCAGCCGCCAGGCCAGCTCCCCCGCGCCGAGCAGCAGCACAAGGTCGAGCAGACCCAGCAGCAGCACGGCGTGAGGAAGATAATGCTTGAACAGTCGGATCATCGGCACCGGCCCGCTTCGTCTGGAGCAGGGCTAGCGCGGATAGGTGAAATGTCGGTAAACCTTACACCATAGGCAAACCGTCAGGACAAGCGATCAGGACCGGGTGACAGTGTCGGCCACATCCTGCGCGGCATCGCCGATCTGGTCGGCCGCTTCGCCCACTTCGGCGGCGGCATCCCCCACCGCCGCGTCCTTCGCCGCCTCCGCCGCGCCGAAGCGCGAGAACAGGACGATCGCCGCGACCACCGCCACCAGCAGCAGCAGCAGGAACAGCCACCGCGCCCCGCCACGGGACCTGCGGTCCTCGACGATGGTGTGGCGGGTCACGGTGCCGCCTTCGACGGTGCGGGTTTCGGTGATGTGCTGTTCGGCCATGAAGTGATCCTTCCAGCCATGCAGAACCCGGCAGGGTTCATCGGGTTCCGGCGCCCTCGAACGCGAACGGGCTGGAGCCGCGCGCCAGCCGGTCGAACGACAGGCGGGCACCGCGCGGCGGCAGCGAGCGCTGGCGGCAACCCGCCACGTGACACCGCGCGCAGCCCTGGCCGATCAGCACCGCGTCCGCCCGCCGCAGCGACAGGCCGCGCGCAGGGGCAAGCTCGCTGGCGAGCCGCGCCTCGACCCCCAGAGTGACGGAGAAGCGCGCCGCGCCGGCGGTCGCACTGGCGGCGACGTGGGATATCGTCAGCCAGTGGTCGCGGCTGCTGTCCGCGCCCTCGACCACGATCGGCTGGACAGCCAGCTCGCCCGGACGCTCGAACGCGCGATGCACCGCCCACAGCGGGCAGGTCGCCTCGCTCTCGAGCAGCGTTGCTCCGCTCGCTCCGGCAAAGCGTTTGGAAATCTGACCCGCCCGGTCCACGCGCGCCATGAAGAACGGCAGGCCGCGCTGCCCCACCCGCTGCAGGGTCGTGAGGCGATGGGCCAGCTGCTCGAAGCTCACCCCGAACCGCTGCATCAGCACCGGGATGTCGTATGCAGTCGCCTCGCAAGCGCGCAGGAACCGGCCGTAGGGCATGACCAGCGCGGCGGCGAAATAGGCGGACAGATGGCGTTCGAACAGGTGCCGCGCCGCCGGTTCGGCGAACCGCGGTCCGGCGGCGATGTTGGCGATCAGGTCGCCATGCTCGAGCAGCGCCAGCTGCTGCGCCGCGTGAAAGGTGCGCGCGGGGATATCGAGCATTTCGGACAGCTGGAGCTGCCGGGCGTGGAGATCGAGCCGGCGCACGGCATCGCCGAGGACCTCGGCCGGCAGGATGCGGATGGTGAGCTGGTGGCGCTCGCGCAGACGCTCAGCCAGCGCCGGCGCGATCTCGGCCCGCGACAGGCGCAGCTCGTCCGCCAGCCGCTCCGCCGCCTCGTCGAGATCGGCGAAGTGGTTGCGCCAGCGTTCGATCTCGCGCCGCGAAGCCTGGAGCGGATCGTCGTCGCCCTCGGCTGCCGCATTGCCGCTGTCGAACAGGCGCGCGAAGGCCGCCGCCGCCGCCGGGGCCGCGGAGAGGAACTCCTCCGCCTCCTCGCGGCCCAGGGCCAGATCGGCGAAGCGCTCGTGCGCGAAGCGGCGCATCAGCCCGTCGATCCCGCCGATGCTCTCGTCCTCGCGCAGAACGCGCGGGTCGAAGTCGAACACCTCGATCGCCCGGACGATGACCCGTGCCGTAAGCGGCCGCTGGTTGCGCTCGATCAGGTTGAGGTAGCTGGGAGAGATGTCGAGCCGCTGAGCCATCGCCGCCTGGGTCAGCCCCTCGCGCTTGCGCAGACGGCGCAGCGCGGCTCCGGCGAAGATGGCCTGGTCGGTCATCCTGTGTAACTATCTTCACAAGGTGACATCTTCAAGATGCATTCTGCCTGCTTCAGGACAAGATTTGATGTAATTTTTTCTGTTCGTCGAGCGGCAATGGCACCATCTGCAAGGGCAAGGGCCTGCCCCGACCAAGGAGATTTGCCGTGACCTATCAGAACCAGATCAGCCAGTTCAGGACCACCATCGGCGAGCAGGGCGCGCCGTGGAACGCGATCGACGCCGAGAGCGCGGCGCGGATGAGGCTGCAGAACCGCTTCCCCACCGGGCTCGACATCGCGCGCTACACGGCGAAGATCATGCGCGAGGACATGGCCGCCTACGATGCCGATCCGGCCAACTACACCCAGTCGCTGGGCTGCTGGCACGGCTTCATCGCGCAGCAGAAGATGATCGCCATCAAGAAGCATTTCGGCACCACCAAGCGCCGCTACCTCTACCTCTCGGGCTGGATGATCGCCGCGCTGCGGAGCGAATTCGGCCCCCTGCCCGACCAGTCGATGCACGAGAAGACCAGCGTTCCGGCGCTGATCGAGGAGCTCTACACCTTCCTGCGCCAGGCCGATGCGCGCGAACTGGGGATGCTGTTCCGCGACCTCGACGCCGCCCGCGAGCGCGGTGACGAGGTCGAGGTCCGCCGGATCGAGAAGGCGATCGACGAGCACGAGACGCACGTTGTGCCGATCATCGCCGACATCGACGCCGGCTTCGGCAATGCCGAGGCGACCTACCTGCTGGCGAAGAAGATGATCGAGGCCGGAGCCTGCGCGATCCAGATCGAGAACCAGGTGTCGGACGAGAAGCAGTGCGGCCACCAGGACGGCAAGGTCACGGTGCCGCACGAGGATTTCCTGCAGAAGATCCGGGCCGTGCGCTACGCCTTCCTTGAACTCGGCATCGAGGACGGGATCATCGTCGCCCGCACGGACAGCCTCGGCGCGGGCCTGACCAAGCAGATCGCCTACAGCAGGGAACCAAGCGATCTCGGCGACCAGTACAACGCCTTCCTCGACTGCGAGGAGGTCGACGCCGGGCAGATCGGCAACGGCGAGGTGCTGATCACCCGCAATGGCAAGCTGCTGCGGCCCAGGCGCCTGCCGAGCAACCTGTACCAGTTCCGCAGCGGAACCGGCGAGGATCGCTGCGTGCTCGACTGCATCACGAGCCTCCAGAACGGAGCGGACCTGCTGTGGATCGAGACCGAGAAGCCGCACATCGGCCAGATCGGCGCAATGGTGAACCGTATCCGCGAGGTGATCCCCAACGCCAAGCTGGTCTACAACAACTCGCCCAGCTTCAACTGGACGCTGAACTTCCGCCAGCAGGTCTACGATGCCTGGGCGGAGGCGGACAGGGATGTCAGCGCCTACGACCGTGCGCGGCTGATGAGCGTCGACTACGATGGCACCGATCTGGCCGCCGAAGCCGACGAGCGCATCCGCACCTTCCAGCGCGATGCGGCGCGCGAGGCCGGCATCTTCCACCACCTCATCACGCTGCCGACCTACCACACGGCGGCGCTGAGCACCGACAACCTCGCCAAACGCTATTTCGGCGAGGAAGGAACGCTCGGCTACGTGCGCAACGTGCAGCGCGAGGAGATCCGCCAGGGCATCGCCTGCGTCAAGCACCAGAACATGGCCGGGAGCGACATCGGCGACGACCACAAGGAGTACTTCGCCGGCGAAGCGGCGCTGAAGGCCGGCGGCAAGGACAACACGATGAACCAGTTCGCCGCTGCCTAGTTCTCGCACGACAGGACAGAAGGAGTGTTCTCCATGACCGAGCAAACCACCGCCAGCGAGCCCGGCCGGGCCCGCGCCCTGCTTTCCACCGCCGACTTCAAGCTGCTGCGCCGCGCGCTGGAAAGCCATGCCAAGGCCACCGAGGATCGCGAGGAGCTGGCGAAGATCAACGCCCTGCACCACCGGCTCGGCACCTACATCTGACCGATCTCCTGGGGAGGAGAGGCGGCCGTCGGGGTGATGCGCCCCGGCGGCCGTCAACCTTTGGTCAACCATGATGTCACGAACACGGTTAACCGCCGTTTGCTAAGGCCGTCGGCCCATGGCACGCCGGGAAGCCCAGCAGGCGGTAACCGCCAAGATGTACCGCCACTTCGCGGTCGTGACCGTGCTCGCGACCGCCGCGCTCGCGCTTGCGACCACCGACGGGGCCGGCGAGGAGCTCGACGCGCAGGTCGAGGCCGCCAATGCCAGCGCCGCCGCAGCCGCCCGGACGATCAACGACAGCGGCCAGCCCAGGATCGTGCGGCGCGTGGCGGGGGCGAACGACCACAAGCCGCAGGATTCAGCGGGCTGGGGCGAGGAAACCGGTCCATCGGGCTCGGGGCCCAGCTCGACCTCCTATGTCCCGCCGGCCTACGCCGGCAACAGCGTGGTCCCGCCGGCCTACGCCGGCAACAGCGTGGTCTCGCCGGCCGTGCTGCGGCAGCTGCGGCTGACGCCGGAACAGTTCAGGGCGCTGTCGCCGGAGGAGCGGCGGCAGCTGGTGGCATCGCTGAACGGCGGAGCCAGCGCGCCGCCTTCCCCCGCCGCACAGGCACAGAGCCGCGCGGTCGCGGCCGAGGCGGCGCTGCAACGCTCGGGCTTCTCCGGCCCCTGCCACGATTGCTGAGCGTCCGGCTCGCGCAAGAGGGCAAGAGGGCAAGCAACGCGAACTGGTGCGCCCGACAGGATTCGAACCTGTGGCCCCCAGATTAGGAATCTGGTGCTCTATCCTGCTGAGCTACGGGCGCGCCGGGGAAGCGTTTAGCAGCGTTGCGGCAGGGCGCAATATCGGTCCGCTGGACCGCGAGGGCGGCTTCCCGCCCGCAGCGTGGCTGGCGCGGCCCGCCTGGATGTGCCCATCGCAAGCCCGGAAGGCGGGGGGAAAGATCAGTTGAGCGTGCCCGCGTCGGGCACCGGGAACGGCAGCGGAGCGACCGCGATCCCTTCCTCCAGCAGTGCCTTCGCCTCGGCCAGGGTGGCTTTGCCGTGGACCGCCTCCAGCTCCTTCTCGCCGTAGTGCATGGCGCGCGTTTCCTCGGCGAAGCTCTCGCCGACCCAGCGGCTGCTTTCCAGCGCCCTCGCCTGCGCGGCGGCGAGCGCGCGCATGGCGCTGACAACCTCTGGGGGCAAGGGCGTGTTGGTCAGTTCCCCGCCGCCGCCACCCTCGCTGCGCCGGTTGCCCTTGGCCGGCACCGCCGGTGCCATCGGTGCCTTTTCCACCGCGGTGATGCCGCAGCGGGGGCACGAGAGCAGCCCCCGTTCCCGCTGCGAGGCGTAGTCGCCTGACGAGCCGAACCAGCCCTCGAACCGGTGCCCGTCGGCGCAGCGCAGGTCAAAGACGATCATGGCCGCGCCATTTGGGGATTTCGCGCCGGTTGGCAAGTGCGGGCACCTGCCGGCGCACCGAGGCGAGGTGGCCGTGGTCGATCTCGGCGAAGGCCAGCCCGGGTGCGTCCCCGCCCATGTCGAGGATCACCTCGCCCCAGGGGCCGACCACCAGACTGTGGCCATAGGTCTCGCGCCCGTCCTCATGCGAGCCGGCCTGGGCGGCGGCCACGACATAGGCGCTCGCCTCGATCGCGCGGGCCCGCTGGAGCACGTGCCAGTGGTCCCGCCCGGTCGGCCGGGTGAAGGCCGCCGGAATCGCGATCACGTCGCAGCGCGCGCGCCCGAGTTCCTCGAACAGCGCGGGAAACCGCACGTCGTAGCAGATCGCCAGCCCTAGCCGCCCGGCCGGCGTGTCGAGCACCACGACCGCGTCGCCCGGGCGATAGGCGCGCGATTCCTGCCAGCTCTCCCCCCCTTCGAGCGCGACATCGAACATGTGCATCTTGTCATAGCGCGCCGCGACCTCGCCTTGCGCGTCGATCACGAAGCTGCGGTTGGCCCACCGGTCCGCGCCGCTCCTGACCGCCAGCGAGCCGAGCGCGACCCAGATGCCCGCCTCGCGCGCGGCAGAACGCACCGCCGCGAGCACCCGGTCGTCAGCCTCCTCGACGATGTGCCCGGCGGCACGCGTCCGGTCGCGGTCGAGCAGCCCCGACATCTCCGGGGTGAACAGCATCGCCGCTCCGCCGGCGGCCGCGGCGGCCACCGCCTCGCCCAGCACCCGGGCATTGGCCGCCGGATCGATCCCGGCAGTCATCTGGAGAACGGCAATGCGCGCCATTCACCCGGCCAGCAGCGCGTCGAGCCGGCCCGCCCGCTCGAGCGCGTGGAGTTCGTCGCACCCGCCCACATGGGTCTCGCCGATGAAGATCTGCGGCACGGTGCGGGCACCCGGCGCCCGCTCCAGCATCCGGGCCTTCTCCGGTCCGCCGAAGCTGACGTCGTGCTCGGTGTATGCCACCCCCTTGCTCTCGAGCAGGCGCTTGGCGCGCACGCAATAGCCGCAGCCGAACTGGGTGTAGATGTCGATCGTCGGCTTGTTCATGCCTGGTCCTCGTGTGTCGTTGCCCAACAATGCTTGAAAGCACCGCCGTGCGAATTATCTGGGAAGCGGATACGGACGCCGCAACGGGTTCGTGTCCGACAGCTTGCCGGGTGCCCGTCGCCGGGGCCCGGTTCTGGCAGATTGCTCTGATGGAGGATTTGAACCATGTCACGTTTTGATTTGTCGCCCTATCGTCGTTCCACCGTCGGCTTCGACCGCCTGTTCGACCTGCTCGAGAACCAGGCGCGGCTGAACAGCGGGGACAACTACCCCCCGTTCAACATCGAGAAGCGCGGCGACGACACCTACCGCATCACGCTCGCGGTGGCCGGCTTCCGCCCGGGCGACCTCGACATCACCGCGCAGCAGAACCTGCTGGTCGTGCAGGGCAAGAAGCGCGACGAGGTGGGCGAAGGCGAGATGCTGCACCTGGGCATCGCCAACCGCGGGTTCGAGCGGCGGTTCGAACTGGCGGACTACGTCCGCGTGGCCAATGCCGATCTGGCTAACGGACTGCTGGTCATCGACCTGGTCCGCGAAGTGCCGGAGGCGATGAAGCCGAAGAAGATCCTTGTCGGCGGCCAGCGCCCGCTCGAGGTGGTCAAGGACGACGAAGCCAGCGCGGCCTGAGCCTGTTCACGGTTTCGGCCGGTCACAGGGGGCCCGCCCACCCGCGAGGGGAGGCGGGCCTCTTTCGTGTCGCGGCCGGGTTTGGAGGCGGACCGAAGTCCGCCCCCGCGACACAAGGCCGCCCCGCCTCAGACCTGACCGTCCGGGTCGCAGAAGACGATCAGCCCCGAGGCAAGCTCGTGGATGCGAGAGATAACCGGCCGGGAAACAAGGCCCGAACCGCCTGCGCAATGCTATTGCGGCAAATCTATCAAAAGATAAAGTGGCAGCGTAAAATAATTGCTAAAAGGCCGTAATATCGGCCTTTTTGCTTCATACCAGCCGCGATTGCCGAACCGCCGCCGCCACGAATCCGGCAAACAGCGGATGCGGATCAAACGGCTTCGACTTCAGTTCCGGATGGAACTGGACCCCCACGAACCAGGGGTGCGCGGGCCGCTCGACAATCTCGGGCAGAAGCCCGTCGGGCGACATTCCCGAGAAGACCAGACCGTCGGCTTCGAGCGCCTCGCGATAGGCGGCGTTGACTTCGTAACGGTGGCGGTGCCGCTCCGAGATGCTGGTCGCCCCGCCATAGATGCCCGAGACATGGCTGTTGCCGGCAAGCCTCGCCTCGTAGGCGCCGAGCCGCATGGTGCCGCCCAGGTCTCCCCCCGCCTCGCGCTTCTCGAGCCCTTCGGCGGTCATCCACTCGGTGATGATGCCCACCACCGGCTCGTCGGTCGGCCCGAACTCGGTCGAGCTCGCGCGGGTGTGCCCGGCCGAGCGCGCACCCTCGATGCAGGCCATCTGCATCCCCAGACAGATACCGAAGAACGGCACGTTGCGTTCGCGCGCGAAACGGACGCTGGCGATCTTGCCCTCGGACCCGCGCTCGCCGAAGCCGCCGGGCACCAGGATCGCGTGCAGCGGTTCGAGCCGGGCGGCAATCTCCGCGTCGTCCTGCTCGAACACTTCGGCATCGATCCACTTGATCCGGACCCTGACCCGGTTCGCCAGCCCGCCATGGACCAGCGCCTCGTTGAGCGACTTGTAGGCATCCTGGAGACCGACATACTTGCCGACCACGCCCACGGTCACCTCGCCTTCCGGGTTCTCGTACCGATCCAGGATGTCGTACCAGGGCGACAGGTCGGGTGCCGGAGCGTCGGTGATCCCGAAGCCGCGCAGCACCTCATCGTCCAGCCCCTCGGCATGATACTGCAGCGGGACCGCGTAGATCGAGCTGGCGTCGAGCGCGGGGATGACCGCTTCGGGCCGGACGTTGCAGAACTGGGCAATCTTGCGCCGGTCGCTCTCCGGAATCGGGTGCTCGGCCCGGCACAGCAGCACGTCGGGCTTGATCCCGAGGCTGGCGAGCTCGCGCACCGAATGCTGGGTCGGCTTGGTCTTCAGCTCGCCGGCGGCGGCGATATAGGGCACCAGCGTCACGTGGACGCTGAGCGTCCGGTCGGGCTCCAGTTCGTTGCGCAGCTGGCGGATTGCCTCCATGAACGGGAGCGACTCGATGTCGCCGACCGTTCCGCCGATTTCGCACAGGATGAAGTCGTGCCCCGCCTGGTCGGCCAGCGCGAACTCCTTGATCGCGTCGGTCACGTGCGGGATCACCTGCACCGTCGCGCCGAGATAGTCGCCGCGGCGTTCGCGGGCGATGATCTGCTGGTAGATCCGGCCCGAGGTGACGTTGTCGCTCTGCCGCGCGGACACGCCGGTGAAGCGCTCGTAATGGCCGAGGTCGAGATCGGTCTCGGCCCCGTCGTCGGTCACATAGACCTCGCCGTGCTGATAGGGGCTCATCGTTCCGGGATCGACGTTGAGATAGGGATCGAACTTGCGGATCCGGACCTTGTAGCCGCGCGCCTGCAGCAGCGCGCCGAGGCTGGCCGCCATGAGACCCTTGCCCAGCGAGGAGACCACGCCGCCGGTGATGAAAATGTACCGCGCCATGGGAGTCGGGCCTTAATCGTCTGCCGTGAGTCGGCGCAAGCGGATTGGCGCGGCACGAGGCCGCCAATCCACAATCACGCCTGCGAGGGGTTACTGGCCGGCCGGAGCCGGGTTGGCCGGAGCGGGTTGGGCCGAAGCGGGTTGGGCCGGAGCGGGTTGGGCCGGAGCGGCGATCGGATCGGCCGGGGCGGCGGGCACGGCCGGTGTGCCCAGCGGATCGTTCTGCGCCGGAGCGACCGAGCGGTCGAGCGTGGTGGTGATGTCGTCACCGCCGGTGGTGTCGACCGCGACGACCGCCAGCGCGATCGACAGCGCCACGAACACGATCGCCAGCCACTTGGTCGCCCTGGTCAGGAAGTCGGCCGCGCCGCGCGCGCTCATCATCCCGCTCGGGCTGCCGCCGATGCCCAGGCCGCCGCCTTCCGATCGCTGCATCAGGATCACGCCGACCAGCGCGGCGGCAACGATGGCCTGGACAACGGTGAGAAACAGGAACAGCGACATCGATCAGCCTTCAGGTGTGGGATTGCCGGCGCATGTAGAGGCGCGCGCCGCCGGTGGCAAGGGCGCGGCCGATCCGCCGCCGCCTCCCGGTCAGCCCTCCCCCCGGTCGGCCGCGGCGACGACGATCCCGAGGAAGCTCTCGGCAGTCAGGCTCGCCCCGCCCACCAGCGCTCCGCCGACATTGTCCGCCGCCAGCAGTTCGCGCGCGTTGTCGGGATTGACCGAGCCGCCGTAGAGGATGCGGACCTGCGCCGCCTGCTCGCCGCCGTAGCGGTCCACCAGCACCTGCCTGATCGCCCGATGCATGGCGCCGATCTCCTCGACCGTCGGCGTGCGACCGGTCCCGATCGCCCACACCGGCTCGTAGGCGACGGTGAGGGTCTCGGCCGGATTGTCGAGCGTCTCGGGCAGAGAGGCGGCGAGCTGGGCCGTGACGAAGGCCTCCGCCTGCCCGGCGTCGCGGGTCTCCTCGCTTTCGCCGACGCAGACGATCAGCCGCATCCCGGCCTGGAGCGCGGCTGCGCCCTTGCGCGCCACCAGTGCGTCGCTCTCGCCATGATCGCGGCGGCGCTCGCTGTGGCCGAGGATGACGAACTTGGCCCCGGCGTCGGCGACCATCGCGGCCGAGACATCTCCGGTGTTGGCCCCGTCGGGCGAGGGATGGCAGTCCTGCGCCCCGACGCCGATCTGCTCGACTTCGCGGTGGACCGCATGGATCAGCGTGAACGGCGGGGCCAGCGCCACCTCGACCTTCATCATGTTCTGCGCCGCACGGTCGATGGCGCGCGCCTGCGACAGCATCGCGCGGGTGCCGTTCATCTTCCAGTTGCCGACGATATAGGGCCGCTCGGCCATAGGGGATATCCTGCCAATGTTGGTGAATCGGCGCTCGCCTTAGCTGTCGCCGGGCCTGCTCCGCTAGCCCCATGGCCGGGGATAGTCAAAAGCCCGTGCCACCTGTTGCCGCATTGCCCCAGGCTCGATAAAGCGCCTGCGGAGTGCCCGCGATGTGCGGTGCAGCAAGCGGATTTGCCCCGGCCCCATGATCTCTCTCATTCGCAGGTTCTTCGATTCGAAACTGGGCGTTCCGGTCACGCTCGGATTCCTCGCTCTCATCGCGATCGCCTTCGCCAGCTCGGATATCACCGGCACGGGGATGTTCGGCGGCGTTTCCGGCGGCGACCGCGTGGCCGTGGTCGGCGACCAGAAGATCGGCACCGCCGACCTCAGCCGCACCGCCAGCACCGCTCTCGACCAGGCCCGGCAGCAGAACCCCTCGCTCACCATGGCCGCGTTCCTGCGGGGCGAGACAATGGACGAAGTGCTCGACGCGCTGATCGACCGCACCGCGATCGCCGAGTTCGCCCGCAGCATCGGGCTGCGCGCCGGCGACAACCTGGTCAACAGCGAGATCATCGACATCTCCGCCTTCCGCGGCCCGGACGGCAATTTTTCCGACGAGATCTACCGCTCCGCGATAGCCCAGCAGGGGCTGACCGACGCGCAGGTGCGGGCCGACCTCGGCGAGGGGCTTCTGGCGCAGCAGCTGCTCGTGCCCGCCGCGTTCGGCGCGCGGATGCCCGATGCGATCGTCAGCCAGTATGCGAGCCTGCTTCGCGAGCGGCGCGAGGGCGCTATCGGCATCGTCCCGAGCGCGCTTTACGAGCCGGCCAGCGGCCCGGGCGAGGCGCAGCTCCAGGCCTATTACGAGGCCAACCGCAGCGACTATGTCCGCCCCGAACGCCGGGTCCTGCGCTACGCTGCGGTAGGCACCGATGCGGTCGCGCGCTCGGCTGAACCGACCGATCAGGAAATCGCCGCCCGCTACGAGGCGAACCGCGACATGTTCGCCGCTTCGGAGAGCCGCCGCCTGAGCCAGCTGATCGTGCCGACCGAGGCGGCCGCCGAGGCCATCGTGCGGCGGGTCAAGTTCGGCGGGTCGCTCGAAGCGGCTGCGAGCGAAGCCGGGTTCCGCTTGGCCAGCGTCGGTCCGATCGAGCAGGACGCCTTCGCCGCGCAGTCCTCGGCTGCGGTGGCCCGGGCCGCGTTCGAAGCACCGTCCGGAACGGTAGCCGCACCGGCCCGCAGCGGCCTTGGGTGGCACGTGGTGCGGGTCGACCAGGTCGAGCGGAACCCCGGGCGCACGCTGGCGCAGGCCCGCACGCAGATCGTCGAGGCCCTCCGCCTCGAGAAGAAGCGCCGGGCAGTGGCCGAGCTGTCCGCCTCGATCGAGGAACAGTTCGAATCGGGTGTCTCGCTGGCCGATGTTGCCAAGACGGTGGAGGCGACCGTCACCACCACGCCGCCGCTCACCGCCGACGGCCGGGTCTATGGCAGCGGGCAGCCGGCCGCCGCCGAGCTTGCCCCTGTCCTCCAGACCGCATTCCAGATGGAGGAAGGCGAGCCGCAGATCGCCGAGATCGTTCCCGGCGAGCAGTTCCTGATCTTCGAGACCAGCGACATCACGCCGTCGGCGACGGCACCTTTGCGCGAGATCCGCGAACAGGTCGTCGCCGACTGGAAGCGGGCGGAGGGCCTCAAGCGGGCCCGCGCTGCCGCCGACCGCATCCTCGCCTCGGTCCGCAAGGGCACGCCGCTTGCCCAGGCGATGCGCGCCGAGAACCCGCGGCTGACGAACCTCGACCAGATCGACCTCTCGCGCGAGCAGCTTGCCGCCGGCGGCCAGCGCGTGCCCCCGCCGCTGGCGCTGCTGTTCAGCATGGCGCAGGGCACGGCCAAGCGGCTGGAGGCACCCGCCAATGCCGGCTGGTTCCTGGTCGATCTCGACCGCATCGTGCCCGGCGCGATCGAGCGCGACGACCCGGTGTTCGCGCAGGCGAAGCGCGAGCTGGGGCAGACTCTGGGTCAGGAATACGCCGCCCAGCTGCGCCGCGCGCTGCGAGCCGAGGTCGGGGTCGAGACCAACCCTGCCGCAATCGAGGCCGTGCGCAAGCAGCTGGTCGGCGAGAACTGAGGCCAGTCCTGTCCGGCACCGCGCCTCAGAACGCCGCCGCGGCGCTCGATGCCCTTTCGCAAGGGGCACCGGCGCTCGTCTGGCGCAAGGTGGTAGCCGACACCGAGACGCCGGTTGGCGCCGCCTGCAAGCTGATCGAGCCCGGACGCGGCGATTTCCTGCTCGAATCGGTCGAAGGTGGCGAAGTGCGCGGGCGCTACAGCCTGCTCGGGCTCGACCCCGATCTGCTGTTCCGCGCGGACCGTGACCGGGTTGAAGTGTTCCGCCACTGGCAAAGCGACCGGAGCGCGGGCGAGCCGATCGGAGGCGGGGGTCTGGCCGCCCTGCGCGCGCTCGCTGCCGAATGCCGGATCGAGGTGCCCGAGGAACTGCCGCCGGCGCTTGCCTGCCTCGTCGGCTACTTCGGCTACGAGACGATCAGCCTGGTCGAGCGTCTGCCCCGGGCCCCCGACAGCGCCCTGGGCCTGCCGGACATGGTGTTCGTCCGCCCGACGCTGATCCTGGTGTTCGACCGGCTGAACGACGTGCTGTTCGTGATCGCGCCGCTCTGGCCGGGCGGGCGCGATCCGGCGGACCAGGTCGCGGCGGCCGGCGAGAGGATCGACGCGGCGCTCGCCCGCCTCGCATCGGCTGCCCCCCGGCGCGCGCGTGCTGCGGCACTGCCCGCGATGAGCCTCGAGCCGGCCATGACCCGCGCGGAATATTTCGGCATGGTCGCCCGGGCCAAGGAGTACATCGCGGCCGGCGACATCTTCCAGGTCGTGCTGGCGCAGCGCTTCACCTGCGCCTTCCCGCTCCCGCCGCTGGAGCTCTACCGCGCCCTGCGACGGGTCAATCCCTCGCCGTTCCTCTATTTCCTCGACCTGCCGGGCTTCGCTGTCGTCGGCTCCAGCCCCGAAATCCTCGTGCGGGTGCGCCCCGATCCGGCCGGGGGAATGGCGGTGACGATCAGGCCGATCGCCGGCACCCGGCCACGCGGCGCGACGCGGCAGGAGGACGAGGCCAACGAGGCCAGCCTGCTCGCCGACGCCAAGGAGCGGGCCGAGCATCTCATGCTGCTGGACCTCGGCCGCAACGATGTCGGACGGGTGGCCGCCCGCGGCACGGTCGAGGTGACGGACAGCTTCACCATCGAGCGCTACAGCCACGTGATGCACATCGTCAGCAACGTGGTCGGCAGGCTCGACCCGGCGCACGATGCGCTCGATGCGCTATTCGCCGGCTTCCCGGCGGGCACCGTCAGCGGGGCGCCGAAGATCCGCGCCTGCGAGATCATCGCCGAGCTGGAACCGGAAACGCGCGGTGCCTATGCCGGCGGGGTCGGCTATTTCGCACCCGACGGCTCTGTCGACAGCTGCATCGTGCTGCGAACCGGGGTGGTCAGGGACGGCGTGCTCCACGTGCAGGCCGGCGCAGGGATCGTCGCGGACAGCGAACCCGACTACGAATACCGCGAATGCGAGGCCAAGGCCGGCGCGCTGCTCGCCGCAGCCCGCGAGGCCGCGAGGATCGCGCAGGAACCGGATTTCGGGCAGTGAGGCGGCTTGTGCTTGCGGTGATGGCGGCGGTCGTGCCGGCGGCCTGCGGACAGGAAGCGCCGGGCGACCCGGTCATGCGGACCGAGATCGGCAGCGGCAAGGCCGACGCGCGGGCGGCGCCCCCGCCGGCTCCGGCGCGCGGCGCGGCCTCGGCCTGCCGCAAGGTCATGTTCGAAGGGGCGGCGCTGACCCATTGCGTGGCCGATCCGCGCAAGCACCGGATCGAGACCGATCTCGGTCCCGGGGAAGGCGAGCCCTACCGCAGCCTTGCCGGCCTGGCAGCAGCGCGTCCGGCTGATGCCGCCCCGGTCGCCTTTGCGGTCAATGCCGGGATGTTCGATGAGCAAGGCCAGCCGGTCGGCTACTATGTCGAGAACGGCGACCGGCTCGTGGAGCTGAACCGCAACGAAGGGTCGGGCAACTTCCACCTTGAACCCAACGGCGTGTTCTACGGAACCGGGGCAAGCTGGCACATCCGCACCAGCGACGATTTCTACGCCACCGTCGGCGACCGGCCCCGGTTCGGCACGCAGAGCGGCCCGATGCTGGTGATCGCCGGCAAGCTCCATCCCGAGATCGCCGAAAACGGCCCCTCGCGCACCCGTCGCAACGGCGTGGGGGTGGACCGCAAGGGGCGCGCGCACTTCGTCATCTCCGAAGGCCCGGTCAGCTTCGGCGTCCTGGCGCGGTACTTCCGCGACGAGGTCGGAGCGCCCAACGCGCTCTATCTTGACGGGACCGTCAGCTCGCTGTGGGATTCGGCCGGCGACCGGCTCGATGTGCGCGCGCCGCTAGGGCCCTTGATTGTCGTCACCGAAAGGTGAAGAAGCGCGACCGGACATGATCGCACATTCCGATATCCTCGTAGTCGACAACTACGACAGCTTCACCTTCAACCTGGTCCATTACCTGATGGAGCTCGGTGCCGAGGTGCGCGTCGAGCGCAACGATGCGCTGAGCGCCCGGGAGGCCGTGGCAAGCGGGGCAAGGGGCTTCCTGATCTCGCCCGGGCCCTGCACGCCGGCCCAGGCCGGGATCAGCCTCGATCTCGTGGCGGCCTGCGCCGATGCCGGAAAGCCGCTGCTCGGAGTGTGCCTGGGCCATCAGGCGATCGGCCAGCATTTCGGCGGCGAAGTGGTGCGCGGCGGGCTGATGCACGGCAAGACCAGCACGGTGGAGCACGATGGCAGCGGCCTGTTCGCGGGCCTGCCCTCGCCTTTCACCGCCACCCGCTATCACTCGCTGATCGTCGAAGACGTGCCCGCCTGTCTGGCGGTCAACGCCACGGCGACGACGCCCGGAGATGCCGCCGCCGCAGTCATGGGCTTCCGCCACGTCGAGCTGCCGATCCACGGAGTGCAGTTCCATCCGGAAAGCATCGCCACCGAACACGGGCACGCGCTGCTCGCCAACTTCCTGCGCCTGTGCGGCATCGAGCCGGAGGCGCGGCCATGAAGTCGCTGCCGGGCGCGGACGCGCATCTGAGCGAAGCCGAGGCCGAGGAAACCTTCGGCTGGATCCTCGATGGGGAGAGCCACGATGACGAGATCGCCCGCTATCTGGTCGATCTGTCCGAACGCGGCGAGACGGCGGAGGAGATTGCCGGGGCGGCGCGGGCCTTGCGCGCCCGGCTGATCCCCATCGCCGGTCCGGAGAAGGCGGTCGATTGCTGCGGCACCGGCGGGGACGGCCATCACACGCTCAACGTGTCGACTGCGGTGAGCCTGGTCGTCGCGGCCACCGGTGTGCCGGTCGCCAAGCACGGCAACCGCGCCGCCAGCAGCAAGGCCGGGGCGGCCGACACGCTCGAGGTGCTGGGGCTCGACATGGAGGCCGCCGGGCGCACAGCGGAGCGGACGCTGGCGGAGATCGGCATCTGCTTCCTGTTCGCCAGGAACCACCATCCCGCGATGGGCCGCATCCAGCCGATCCGCCAGCGGCTCGGCCGGCGCACGATCTTCAACCTCATGGGCCCGCTGTCGAACCCGGCGCGGGTGCAGCGGCAGATGATCGGGATCGCGCGACCGGCCTATGTGCCGATCTATGCCGATGCCATGGCCCGGCTCGGCACGATCCGCACCTTCATCGCCTCGGGCGACGAGGGGCTCGACGAACTGAGCCTGGCCGAGGGCAACGAGCTCGCCGACGTGCGCGGCCGTGCGTTCGAGCTGCGGCGGGTCGACTGCACCATGGCCGGGCTTGCCCATGCTCCGGTCGAGGCCATCCGGGGCGGCGATGCGGCTCACAACGCGGCCGCGCTGAGGCGCCTGCTGGACGGCGAGCGCGGGGCCTACCGCGACGCCGTGCTGTTCAACGCCGCGGCGACCTTCCTGGTTGCCGGCAGCGCCACCAGCTGGGCCGACGGCGCCGCGCGCGCGGCGGAAGCGCTCGACAGCGGCGGTGCCCGCCGGCTGCTCGCGCGCTGGATCGAGCTGGCGCGATGAACCGGCTGGAGGAGATCTGCGCGGGCAAGCGCATCGAGGTGGCCCAGCGCCGGGCCGAGCGGTCGGTCACGGCGCTCGACCACGCGGCGGTCGGGCAGACGCCGCCGCGCGGGTTCGAGGCGGCGCTGCGGAAGAAGGCGGCCACCGGGTTCGCCCTGATTGCGGAAATCAAGAAAGCATCGCCCTCCAAAGGTCTGATCCGCGAGCATTTTCGCCCCGCCGACCACGCTCTCGCCTACGCGCGAGGGGGGGCCGCCTGCCTCTCGGTGCTGACCGATGCGCCCTGGTTCCAGGGGCACGAGGACTATCTGGTCGAAGCGCGCGCGGCCTGCGCCCTCCCGGTGCTGCGCAAGGATTTCATGGTCGAGCCATGGCAGGTGGCGGAGGCCCGCGCGATCGGGGCGGATGCCATCCTCATCATCGTCGCCGCGCTCGATGACGCGGCCATGGCCGAGATCGAGGCCGCCGCGCTCGAACGGGGGATGGACGTACTGGTGGAAGTCCACGACGAGGCCGAGCTGGAGCGCGCCGCGCGCCTGCGCTCACGCCTGATCGGGGTGAACAACCGCGATCTCCGCACCTTCGCCACCGATCTTGCCACGACCGAGCGGCTCGCCCCGCTTGCTCCGCAAGGCACGCTGCTGGTGGGGGAAAGCGGGATCCATGGCCATGCCGACTGCCAGCGGCTCGCCCGCCGAGGCGTCCGCACTTTCCTGGTCGGTGAAAGCCTGATGCGGCAGGACGATGTCGAGGCCGCAACCAGGGCCCTGCTGCTGGGCTGACCCGCGCCGGGGCGCGAGCCCTTGGAACCGCACCGTCCGGGCCCGATCGCCGATCGGCTTGACGGGCGATCCGAAGTTGCCTACTTGTTCCACATTCGTTCGCATCGGAGCGGGCGAAGAGCGGAACAGGGAATCGACGATCATGCTTACCGCAAAGCAGCACGAGTTGATCCGCTTCATCCAGCAGCGACTGGAGGAGAGCGGCATTTCGCCCAGCTTCGAGGAAATGAAGGAGGCGCTCGATCTCAAGAGCAAGTCGGGCGTTCACCGGCTGATCTCGGCGCTGGAGGAGCGTGGCTTCATCCGCCGTCTGCCCAACCGGGCCCGTGCGCTCGAAGTGCTCAAGCATCCCGAGGACGCGGTGACGGCGGGTCGCCGGGTGGCGGCCGCCAGCGATCCCGTCCTCCTGCGCGCGCCGGCTCGGGCGTCCCTCCCCGCCGCAGCCAATGATGTGATCGAGATCCCGCTGCACGGCCGCATCGCCGCCGGGGCGCCGATCGAGGCGCTGGAAGGACAGAGCAGCCTGCCGGTTCCCGCCGCCCTGCTCGGCCCGGGCGAGCACTACGCACTGGAGGTCTCGGGCGATTCGATGGTGGAGGCGGGCATTTTCGACGGTGACTTCGCGCTGGTGCGCCGCACCGACTCCGCGCGCGATGGCGAGATCGTGGTCGCCCTGGTCGATGACGAGGAGGCGACGCTCAAGTACCTGCGGCGCGACGCGGGCATGGTCCGGCTCGATCCGGCCAACGCCAGTCACGATCCGCAGATCTACGAACCACACCGGGTCAAGGTGCAGGGGAGCCTGGCGGGATTGCTGCGCCGCTACCACTGATGTCCGTGCGGCGCGTGTCTGCCGCCTTCATGCGCCACCACCCGTGGTCGCCCTGCGCTTCGGCCACGGTCGCGATGCGCTCCTCCCCCAGGTAGAGCGCCAGCCCGCCGGTGCGCTCGAGCAGGCGGCGGTCCGCCTTCAGCCAGCGCGGGCGGCAGCTTGCCGGAAGCCAGCGATCGGCAATGACGATGTCGGCGCGCTCGCACGCTGCGGCGAGTGCGCGCTCCTCGATCCGTTCGCGGCTGCGGGCCATCAGCAGCGTCCAGTCCCGCCCGTCGCGCTCGATCAGCAGCGTGCAGAAATCGCGGCTGCACCGCGCACCCGGCCACTGCTCCAGGATGAGGGGCTCGCCGGCGAGCCCTGCGGTCTCGAGCATATTGTCGCGCACATAGGTGCTGCGGGTCTCCCGCAGCATCAGCAGCCGGTCCCCTTCCCCGACGATCCCGACCTGCCGCCCGTCGCCCGCCACCAGCACGTCCGGTGCCGGGGTCATCGCCAGCAGGGCCGCGCCCGCGGCGATCGGGGCCAGCCCGGCGATCCGCACCCGGCCGTTCCACAGGGCCAGCCAGAGCCCGCCGATGACGAACAGGGCGAATGTGCCCCCGCCCATCTGCGGCATCAGCCTGACCGAGCCCGGCTGCGCCGCGGTCCACCGCTCGAGGTGCAGCAGCGCCTCGAGCGACTGGCCGGCCACCCACCACGCCGGGGCGCCAAGCCCGGCGGTGTCGAGGAACAGACCGAGCGCGATCGCCGGCATCGAGACAAATGTCACCAGCGGGATTGCAAGGACATTGGCGAACGCTCCGTAGAGCCCTGCGCGGTGGAAGTGGAACAGCACGACCGGGGTGAGGATCGCCTCGATCACCAGTCCGGTCAGCACCAGCACCACGAACCTGCGCCCCTGCCGCGCGGCCCAGCTTTCCTCGCGCGGGGCGAGGAACGCCTTGATCATCCTGCTGTCGTGCAGCGCCACGATGGCGAGGACAGCGGCAAAGCTCATCTGGAAGCTGGGGCCGACCAGGGCCTCGGGCCAGAGCAGGAGCACGGCAAATGCCGCCGTCGCCAGCATACGCGGCGAGAGCGGATCGCGGCCCATGGCGAGCGCAGCGAGCACCAGCAGGGCACCGAGGCAGCTTCGCACAGTGGGCACTTCGGCTCCGGTCAGCAGGGTGTAGCCGATGCCTGCGCTCGCCCCGATCGCCGCCGCCACCAGCGGCAGGCGCACCCTGAGGGCGAGCCAGGGCCACAGCCCCAGCAGCCTGATCGCGAGGAAATAGGCAGCGGCGATCACCGCGCTGACGTGAACCCCGCTGATCGAAAGCAGGTGCGTCAGCCCTGAATCGCGCATCGCCTCCTCATCGGAGGGCGCGATCGCGCCGCGATCCCCGCTGGCGAACGCTGCGGCGATCGTGCCGGGCGATCCGGCCACCTGGCTTCGCACATGGGCCGCCAGGCTTCGCTGCACCCCGGCGAGCCCCGTGTCCGCCTCGCCTGACGAAACCAGTTCGACCGGACCCAGCGCGGAGCCGGTGGCGGACAGCCCCTCGAACCACGCCCGCCGCGCAAAGTCGAAGCCACCCGGCAGCATCGGCGGGGCGGGAGGGGTCAGGCGCGCGCGCATCCGGACCACGGCACCCTCGATCATCCCCGGCGTGGCTTTTTCGCGCGGCACGTTGATGCGGACCTTGCGCGCCAGCCCTTCCGCGGCGTCGCGCGTGGCCAGGGTAAGGCGGACCCGGCCTTGCGCCGGCTGCTCCTGACGCTCGAGCACGCGGCCGGTGATCACCGTGACCTGCGGTGCCGCGATCGGCTCCGCGCCGACCACGGCCGACCGGGTCCAGGCGGTGCCGATGCCGGCGGCGAACAGCAGCGAGAGGCTGACCACCGCCAGGCGCACCGCCGCCCTCCCATCCTGTCCGCGCCAGATCGCGGCGGCGGCAATCGCCGCGAGCAGCGCGGCGGCGATCGCGGCCAGCCACTGCACCGCGTGGTCAAGAAGAAACCAGGCCGCAATCCCGCTGCCGAAGGCGATTGTCAGCCACGGAGCCCGGTCGAACCCCGCGCTTGCGACAAAGGTATCGGCCCGGTCGCCAAGGCTGGACAAGCGCGCGGCCATGCGCCAAGTGCGCTGCACTGCAGCATCGGCGGGCTCCGGCCCCTCCCCCATGGGCACGTGTGGCGCGGTGCTGGTCGCCATGAGATGATTGGAAAGGATTGCGGCGTTGATGGCAAGCGATAGCGACAGCACGACCCGTCCGGTGGTCACCCGCTTCGCGCCCTCGCCGACCGGCTATCTTCACATCGGCGGCGCCCGCACCGCGCTGTTCAACTGGCTCTACGCGCGGCACCACGGCGGCAAGGTGCTGCTGCGGATCGAGGATACTGACAAGAAGCGCAGCACCCAGGACGCGATCGACAAGATCCTCGAAGGGCTCGCCTGGCTCGGGCTCGACTTCGACGAGGAGCCGGTGTTCCAGTCGCACCGCGCCGGCCGCCATGCCGAGGTCGCCCGCCAGCTGCTCGAGGCCGGCCACGCCTACCGCTGCTTCGCCACGCCGGAGGAGCTCGAGTCCATGCGCGAGGAGCAGCGGCGCGAGAAGCAGCCGCTGCGCTATGACGGCCGCTGGCGGGACCGCGATCCGGCAGAGGCGCCGGCCGGCGCGCCCTTCACCATCCGTCTGAAAACGCCGCAGGAAGGGTCAACCACCATCCGCGACCGCGTCCAGGGTGACGTGACTGTCCAGAACGCGGAAATCGACGACTACATCCTGCTGCGCGCGGACGGTACGCCGACCTATATGCTGGCCGTGGTGGTCGACGATCACGACATGGGCGTCACCCACGTCATCCGGGGTGACGACCACCTCAACAACGCCTTCCGCCAGCTGCCGATCATCCGGGCCATGGATGCAATCGAGGGCGGGTGGCCCGACCCGGTCTACGCCCATGTTCCGCTCATCCACGGGCCCGATGGTGCCAAGATGTCCAAGCGTCACGGCGCGGTCGGGGTCGAGGCCTACCGCGACGAGCTCGGCATCCTGCCCGAGGCGCTGTTCAACTACCTCCTCCGGCTCGGCTGGGGCCACGGCGACCGGGAGGAGATCGACCGGGCGGAAGCGGTCGCGCTGTTCGATCTCGACGGAGTCGGCCGCAGTCCCTCGCGGTTCGACCTCAAGAAGCTCCAGCATCTCAACGGGCACTACCTGCGCGAGGCGGACGACGCGCGCCTGGCCAGGCTGGTGGCGGCGAGGCTCGCCCCGGGTGCGGACATCGACCTGCTCGCCCGCGCCATGCCCGTGCTCAAGCCGCGCGCCAGGGACGTCAACGAACTCGCGGACAGCGCGGCATTCCTGTTCGCGCAGCGGCCGCTCGCGCTGACCGAGAAGGCGGCCGCCCTGGTGGACGGCGAAGGGCGGGCGATGGTGGGGCGGATCGCCGACCGCCTGGCGGCTGAAAACGACTGGACAAGCGAGGCGCTCGAAGCCACTACCAAGGCCCTGGCCGAAGAACTCGGAGTGGGGCTCGGCAAACTCGCGCAGCCGATGCGCGCGGCACTGACCGGTACCACAACCTCGCCCGGTATTTTCGACGTGCTGGTCCTGCTGGGACGGGAAGAGTCGCTCGCACGGCTTCGGGACCAGGCGGCCTGAGCGTGGCGGCGGGCAACAGGGGAAAGAAGGAGAACCAAGGTGTCGGATAAAGTCGCAAAGCTGGAACTGGGCGGGAAGACCCACGAGTTCCCGGTTCTGGAAGGCAGCGTGGGGCCGGATGTCGTCGACATCCGCAAGCTTTACGGTGCCGCCGGCGCTTTCACTTTCGACCCCGGCTTCACCTCGACCGCGAGCTGCGAGAGCGCGCTGACCTACATCGACGGCGAGGAAGGCGTGCTGCTGCACCGTGGTTATCCGATCGGACAGCTGGCGGAGCATTCCAGCTTCATGGAGGTCTCCTACCTCCTGCTCAACGGCGAACTGCCCTCGGCCGACGAGCTGGCCGACTTCGAGAACACGATCACCCGCCACACCATGCTGCACGAGCAGCTGGCGACCTTCTACCGGGGCTTCCGCCGCGACGCGCACCCGATGGCGATCATGTGCGGGGTGGTCGGGGCCCTGTCGGCGTTCTACCACGACAGCACGGACATCGCCGATCCGCAGCACCGGCGCATCTCCAGCCACCGGCTCATCGCCAAGATGCCGACGATCGCGGCGATGGCCTACAAGTACGCCGTCGGCCAGCCGTTCATGTACCCCGACAATTCGCTGTCCTACACCGGCAACTTCCTGCGAATGACCTTTGGCGTGCCCGCCGAGGAGTACGAACTGCACCCGGCGGTGGAGCGGGCGATGGACCGGATCTTCATCCTCCATGCCGACCACGAGCAGAACGCCTCGACCTCGACCGTGCGGCTGGCCGGATCGTCTGGCGCCAATCCCTTCGCCTGCATCGCGGCCGGCATCGCCTGTCTGTGGGGCCCGGCGCACGGCGGCGCAAACGAGGCTGCGCTCAACATGCTGCACGAGATCGGCACGCCCGACCGCATCCAGCACTACATCGACCGCGCCAAGGACAAGAACGATCCGTTCCGCCTGATGGGCTTCGGCCACCGGGTCTACAAGAACTACGATCCGCGCGCGACGGTGATGCAGAAGACCGTGCGCGAGGTGTTCGAGGCGCTCAAGGTCACGGACCCGGTGTTCGAGACCGCGCTGCGGCTGGAGGAGATCGCGCTGAGCGACCCCTATTTCGCCGAGAAGAAGCTGTTCCCCAACGTCGACTTCTATTCGGGCATCATCCTGTCGGCGATCGGTTTCCCCACCACCATGTTCACCGCGCTGTTCGCGCTGGCCCGCACCGTCGGCTGGGTGGCGCAGTGGAACGAGATGATTTCCGATCCCGGCCAGAAGATCGGGCGGCCGCGCCAGCTCTACACCGGCCCGACCGAACGCGACTACGTTCCGATTGAGCGTCGCTGAGCGAACCGCGGGGGCGGCCGCACTTGGAAGGTGCCCGTTTTCTCGAGAGAAAACGGTTGGCCGCGCCAGCTCTACACCGGCCCGACCGAGCGCGACTGCGTTCCGATAGAGCGCCGCTGAGCGGACTGCAGGGGCGGCCGCACTTGGAAGGTGCCCGTTTTCTCGAGAGAAAACGGTTGGCCGCGCCAGCTCTACACCGGCCCGACCGAGCGCGACTACGTTCCGGTAGAGCGTCGCTTAGCGTCTAGCGCGGCCTGCGCCTGCGATCCTGCAGCGCGGGGAGCGCGAGCGTGAACCGGGCACCCTCGCCTTCGCGGCTCTCGACCGTCAGGTCGCCGCCCATCGCCAGCGCCAGCCGGCGCGAGATGTAGAGCCCGAGGCCGGAGCCTCCGTCGCCGCTGCGGCCAAGCCGCTCGAACTTGCGGAAAGCCACCTGCTGCTGCTCGGGCGAAAGGCCCGGGCCGTGGTCGGCAACGCTTGCCAGAGAGAACCCGCCCGAGCGCGCCAGCGCGATCGTCACGGTCGAGCCTTCGGGCGAATACCGGATCGCGTTCCCCACCAGATTGAGCAGGACCTGAAGCGCGCGGCGGAACTCGCCGATGGCCAGCACCGGCCCGGTGCCGCCTTCGATTTCCAGCACGATCCCCCGCTCGCGCGCGCGAACGCCCAGGATGCCGGTCGCGCGCCGGGCGATGTCCATCAGGTCGATCCGGTCAGGGGCGGTGGCAAAGCCTTCGGATTCCACCACCTCGAGATCGGCCAGGTCGTCGAGCAGCGAGAGCAGGTGCTGCCCGGCGGAGGCGATGTCGGCCGCATACTGGCTGTATTCGTCCCCCAGCGGTCCGGCGAGGCGCGAGCGGATGGTTTCCGCATTGGCGATGATCCGGGCAATCGGCTTGCGCAGGACCGGCGAGAGTTCGCGCCCGATCCGGCTGTCGCCTGCGGGCGGCTCGGGTGCCGCCTTGCGCCGGCGCGGGAGGGGCCGGTCAGCTACCAGATAGAGCTCGAAACCAGCGCTGCCCGCCATGGGCCGCCCGAGCGGCACCAGCGTGGCGGTCCATTCACGCGCCGAACCGGCGATGCGGCAGCGCGCCCCGTCGAGCAGACGCCAATGGACCGGCTGACGGTGGCTGTTCTGGACCAGCTCGACAAAGTCGGTCCACGGCCGGCCAACCCCCGCCTGCATCGCCGTCACCCCCTGTTGCAGGTCGGGTGCCGCCGATTCGACCGCGAGGAGGTGCTGCGAGGGGTCGAGCCGGGCGCTCAGTTCCGCAGTGGCCTTGTCGATATCGAGCCGCCGCCGTGCGGCGCATTCGTCGCTTTCGGGAGCAACCGGGCGGTTCTGCCAGCTGACGATGCTGATTTCGCACCCCGGCTCCTCGCCGGCGGCATGGGGATTGATCTCGACCCAGGCCTCGATCTTCTCGTCCCCTACATACGCGCTCATAAGGCGGGCGAGACGCAGGCCATACTGGCGCGACTTGCGGACGTGGGCGAGCAGTTCGGGTATGGCCACGGTGCCCGGGATCGCCCCGCCGCACCGCCGCTGCAGCCCGGCAAGCGGCTCATCCGCCTCGACCAGCCGGTCGTCGGCGTCAGTGCGCGCGCGCGCCAGGACGGGATCTGCCTGCTTCATTCCGGCTCACCCCGCCACGCGGCGGCCGGAGGCAGCGAGGAGCGCAGCCGCACGGTCCGCGCGAAGGAAGCCGAACCCGTCGGGCAGCGACACCTGCGGATGGAGATAGGCGAACTGTTCCTCGACCTCGCGCGGCTTCAGCCCCGCCGCGCGCAGCGCCAGCGCGAGCCGCGCGAGCTGGCTGTCGTTGGTGGCGATGGCGACAAGACCGCGTTCCTGACCGGAGGCAGAGGCGAGCCCGGACAGGAACAGGGCGACTCCCGCGTGATTGACGGTCAGCGTGGCCGAGACGCCGGGGCCCATGGCGGAGACCAGCCGGGCCAGCAGGCCCAGCCGGCCCGAACCCTCGGCATAGCTGCTGCGGAGCCGCTGTTCCGCCGCACCAGCGCCCGCTTCCTCCTCGCCGGCCAGGTGCCCGCGCCAGGTGGAGAGGGCGAAATGATAGAGATCGCCGGGCAGTTCGTTGAGCGGAAGCTCCATGCGCCGGTGCTGCTGCATGAAGCGCGCCTGTGCCGCCAGGGCTGCCATGGCGGCGCTCGCGGTCGCCGGGTCTTCCGACGCGATCAGCGCCTGGAGCAGCGGCGAGAGGACCGGATCGACCCCGCTGCGTTCCTCCAGCCTGCGCGCAAGCTGCGCCTCCAGCGCGAGCGCGTGGCAGTGGACGAGGAAGTTCATGTTGCCCGCCAGCGCGGACGCAAGCCGGACCTGGCGTTCTGTATGAGGGGGCTCCTCCGCGGTCTCGGCCGCGCCGGTTTCCGCCTCGATCAACTGGCGGGCGACGTGCGCCACCATGCCGCGCACCCGCGCCACGATCTCGTCGCTGAACAGCGAATGGTCGTGCTGGACCAGCAAATGGCCCAGTATCGGCCCGATCGTGCCAAGGACGATGTCGCCATGGGCAAGCTCTTCCCGCAGCACGGCCTCGACCGGCATCGCATCGGAAGGGGTTGTGCGGCTTTCGTCCATCGTCAGGCCATAGCTGACCTGTGGTTAAGCACGGGTTAGCCTAGACCGCGCGCCACGCAGGAGGAGCACCGCGAGAACGGCCAGGGTCAGGAACTGGAGCGCCGGCTCCAGCCATCCTGCTGCCGCCGCCCCGGCAAGCAGCAGGATGAGCGCGATACGATCGTCTGCCAGCGCCCCGGCGGGACCGGACCGCATCAGCGCGGCCAGCCGGACGAGGCCGACCAGCAACAGCATGGGATAGACCCGGCTCGTCCACAGCGATGCGGAAGCCGACAGGGCCGCGACCGCCACCAGCGCGGCATCGATCGCCGCTCGCGCGGCCTCGCCGCCGCGGTAGGGAACCTGCTCGCCGCTCGCGCGGAACCCGGCGACGACCTCGCCCGTGCGGGCCGCCGCTCCGGCGAGCGCAACCAGCACCAGTGCCGTTCCGATCCAGCCCGCACCGGCACTGACAAGCGCCAGAACAAGCCCCGTCACGAGCAGCGCAAGCGATGCCTGTGCCGTGCGCGGGTGGCCGATCAGGCTCTCGCCGCGCAGCAGCAGCAGGCGATCCACCAGTGCACGGCCCGGAGCAGACCATGGCGAGGGACGGGTGCGCTGGGCGACCATCCTGCGGCCGGTCGCGCGGGCAGCGGCGACGTTGTCGAGGATCAGCCAGCTGTCCGGGGCAAGCGCGGGATTGCCGACCGCGATCAGGGGGCGGCCGGTCTGGATGGCGATCCGCATCAGCGCGGAGAGAAGGTCGACGTCCTCCGCCAGTTCGGCCAGCTTCTCGACCTCGGCTCCGCCGCAGCGCATCGCCCCCGCCCATGCCCGGTCGCGGTCGATCCGTTCGAACCCGGCGGGCACCGCCTGTTCGGCCGGCAGCGTCAGGATGCCCCGTCGCTCTGCCAGGCCGCGCACGGCCTCGCGATCGAGCGGCAGGAGACCGTCGGCCAGCACCAGGACATCGTCCGCCGCCGTCACCAGCGCGGCAAGGCCCAGCCGGTCCCTGATGGTGTGGAACCGGTGCCCCGCCCGCTCGACCCGGTGCTGGAGAGCGATCACTTGCGGCGAGATGGTCTGGGTCAGGCAGACAATCCGTTCGCAGCCCAGTTCCAGCGCCACCTGCGCCTGCCAGTCGAGCACGGTGCGCCCGGCGACCTGCAGGAAGGCGCGCGGGCACGCAGCCCCCTCGCGGGCAGGTTCGAGCGACGACAGGATGGCAACCAGCAAGACCCCGGCTCCTTTCGAGGAAGGCGACCGTGGTAGAGGCTGGCCGGCGGCAAGCCAAGCGGTCCGGGCTCAGTCGCGGCTGTGGAAATGCTCGGCGAGATAGGCCTCGATCTTGCGGACCACCACCGGATCGGACGGCGCGCCCTGCGCCGCTTCGTCGGCCAGGGCGATCAGGTCAGCCGCATGGAAGGACGAGGCCAGCCCCTTGAGCCGCTGCGCCGCCATCAACCAGTTGGCATCGCACCGGGCCCGGCGCAGCAGGTCAACCTGGCGGGCCACGCTGGCGGCGAAGGCAGAGCGCAGTTCCTCCAGCAGCATCCGGTCGTCGCCGGCGGCCGCAGCCAGGGTCGCATCGAGGTTGCCGTTGTCGAAAAGCATCGCCGCCCGGCTCTCGCATCATCCCGGTTAAGGCGGGGTTTATTGCCGGGTCAAACGTGGTAAACCGGATTGATGAGCGGGGGATCGAAGATCAGGGCCGTCGGGCCGGAGCAGCCACTTGCCGAGCACGAGCAACCGGCCGCGCCCGGCCCTTCCGGCGAGGACGGGGGTCTCACGCTGCACCAGGAATGGGACGACACGCCCGATCCCGTGGCGCGCGGCTGGCGCCTGCCGCTCGTGGCAGCGGTCGCGGTCGCGGGCTGGACGGTGTTCTTCCTCTGGGCCGTGCAGGGCGATCTTGCCGGTGGCATCGCGCCGCGGCAGGCCATCGCGCTGGTGGTGCAGTGGGCCGTCCCCACCCTGCTGGTGGTGTGCTGCTGGATCCTGCTGACCCACAACAGCCGGCGCGAGGCGGCCCGGTTCGGCGAGGTCGCGCGCTCGCTCAGAGGCGAATCGGAGGCGCTGGAGCAGCGCCTGGCAGCGGTCAACCGCGAACTCAGCCTGGCGCGCGAGTTTCTCGCCGCGCAGTCGCGCGACCTCGAGTCGCTCGGGCGCGTGGCCGGCGAGCGGCTATCGGCCCACGCCGAACACCTTCAGTCGCTGGTGCGAGCCAACGGCGACGAGGTGCAGGCGATCGCCACCGTCAGCACGACCGCCCTCGAGAACATGGGCCGGCTGCGCGACGACCTGCCGGTGATCGCCAACTCGGCGCGCGACGTCGCCAATCACATCGGCGCCGCCGGGCGCACCGCCCACGGGCAGATCGGGGAGCTGGTGGCGGGTTTCGAACGGCTCAACCAGTTCGGCCAGGCCAGCGAACGTCAGGTGGGCGCGCTGCAGAGCCGGGTCGACGCTGCGCTCGCCGCGTTCGAGGCCCAGCTGCTGGAGATGGGCGACCTGACCAGCGCCCGGTTCGAAGCCTTGCGCTCTGCCAGCGAGGACTTCCGCGCGGAACTCGCCCGGCGCGAAGTCGACGCGCTGGCCGGCCTGCGCCGCCGCGCCGAGGCCCTGGCTGAAGAGCTCGCCGCAGCCCGCAGCACTCTCGATGACGGTGAGGCCGAGGCGGTGCGGACGCTGCATGATCGCATCGCCACCATCCGCGACGAAGCGAACGGCCTGTCCAGCGCCCTGCGCGAGAGCGAGCAGCAGGCCGCCGATCTGTGGACCGGGCAGGTCGAACAGCTCCGGCAACGCCTCCTGAGTGCCATCGACGAAGTCAAGGCAGTCGACGAGGCCGCGCTCGAATCGGCCAACCGCAAGCTTGCGGCGCTGCGGGCGGAGGCGGAAAAGGTCGACGCTGATGTCGCCGCGCGCGACGAACAGTTCCTTTCCGCGATGGCCAGCCGCCAGGCCGCGATGGCCGAAGCGGAGGGCGAGGCGCTCGCGGGACTGGAGCAGTGCCTCGCCGGCCTCGACCGCCAGCTGGCCGACCGGCGCGCGGCGCTGGCGGGAGAGCTTGAGGCGCTCGCCTCGGCCGGGGACGCAGTGGCCGGCAAGCTGGGACAGGTCCGCGATGACGTTGCGGCAATCCGCCAGGCCGGGGACGACGTCGACAACCGGCTGGCGGCGGCGCTCGCCGCGCTCGAATCGCGGCTTGCCGACGGACAGGCGGCCCTTGCCGACACGCAGGAGGCCGTGGCGGAACTGACCGAGGCCAGCGTGCGCCTGCTCGAGCTGATCCAGGCGACTGCCCAGCACACCCGCACCCAGATCCCGGCTGCGCTGGACAGTGCGGAAGGGCGGCTTGCGGCGCTCGGCGGCCAGTCCGACCGGGTCCGCGACGTGCTGCACGAGGCGGCGGCGAAGAGCGCCGACCTGTCCGCCTATGTCCTCGCCTCGCGTGAGGAAAGCGCGGCGGCCGTGGCCGGGCTCGACGCGTTGCAGGACAACCTGGGCAGGAAGGTCGAGAGCAGCCTTGCCCATGTCGCCAGCCTGAGCGCGGCCCTGACCGGGGCGAACGAGCAGAGCGAGGCGCTTGCCGCCCGGGCGACTGGCGCGCTGAGCGAGGCGATCGCCCTGCTCGAGCAGAACAGCCGCGCCGCGATGGGTTCGGTCGAGCAGGCCAGCGCCGATGCAGTGCGGGCACTCGCCGAACGGGTGGCCAACCAGTCCGGCAAGGCGATCGAGAAGGCTCTGGCCGAGAGCGCGGAAGGCGCGCTGGTCGGGCTCGGCGCGGCGGCCGAGCGGGCCGCCTCGGCCGGCCGCGAGGCAACCATCCAGCTGCGCGACCAGCTTGCCCGGGTAAACGAACTGGCCGGCAATCTCGAAACCCGCGTCGCCCGCGCGCGCGAACTCGCCGAGCAGGAGGTGGACCGCGATTTCGCCCGCCGTGTCGCGCTGATTTCCGAAGGGCTGAACTCGACCGCGATCGACCTCGCCAAGGTGCTAGCAACCGACGTCAGCGACACCGCCTGGACCGCCTATCTGCGCGGCGACCGGGGTATCTTCACCCGCCGCGCGGTGCGCCTGCTCGACAACACCGAGGCGCGCGAGGTGGCCGAACTCTACGACGCCGATCCGGACTTCCGCGAGAACGTCAGCCGCTACATCGCCGATTTCGAGAACATGCTGCGGACCCTGCTATCGACCCGCGATGGCAAGCCGGTCAGCGTGACCCTGCTCAGCTCCGACATGGGCAAGCTCTACGTCGCGCTCGCCCAGGCGATCGAGCGTCTGCGGACCTAGCCGGACGGAAACCGTCGAGCTCGCTCAGTCGAAATAGTTGGTCACGTCGAGCGCCTCCACCCCGACCCAGCCGTTGAGGTAGTTGGCGACATAGAGCGCGGTGAGCACCGCAGCGAGCACCGTTGCCCGCAGCGCCACCCTGCCGGGACGGAAGTTCACCGGGGCGCTGTCGGCCTGGCCCGGCACCTTGGGCACACCCGCCTCGTCAGCCGTCTTCACGCCGAACGGCAGCAAGGCAAAGGCGCACATGACCCAGACCAGGAAATAGATCGCCAGGATGGACGTCCAGCTCATCGGTTCATTCTCCCGGCAGCATCACCATGACCTGCGGCTTCTTGCCCGACCAGCGCTGCGCCGCCCGCCGGGCCGCGAGCCGCGCCGCCTCGCGCACCTCGTCCCGGTTGTTGGCCGCCTTTCCGCGCAGCTTGCCGATTGCCGTCATGATATCAGCCCCGGCCTCGGAAACGAAGTCCGGATAGTCCTCCACCAGCGGCAGGCCCAGCGCCGCCACCTGCGCCCGCCCGCCGCGCTCGAGCACGACCATGACCACGCCCTGGCTGGCGAGCCGGCGCCGCATGACAATCGATTCGCCGTCAGCGGGCACGATCATCTCGCCATCGAGCACCAGCCGCCCGGCCTCGATCTGGGCGAGCTTCGCGGGCTTGCCCGGTGCAAGCCGGACGATGTCGCCGTTCTTCTGGACGACAGCCTCGGGGATGCCGCACGCCCTGCCCAGGCGGGCCTGTTCCTGCATATGCCGCATCTCGCCGTGAACCGGGATCAGCACTTCGGGGCGCAGCCACTGGTAGAGCGCTTCCAGCTCCGGCCGGCCCGGATGCCCCGAGACGTGGATCCCTGCCTGGCGATCGGTCACCATCACGATCCCGCGTTCCGCCAGCTGGTTCTGCACCCGCCCGATCGCCAGCTCGTTGCCGGGAATCTGCCGGCTGGAGAAGAGCACGACATCGCCGCGCACCAGCTCCAGCGGATGGTTGCCATCCGCGATCCGGGCGAGCGCCGCACGCGGCTCGCCCTGCCCGCCGGTGGCGATGATCAGCACCTCGCCCCGGGGCAGCGCCATGGCCGTGTCGAAATCGACCGTTTCGGGCAGGTCGGCCAGATAGCCATTGTCCTGCGCCACCTCGATGATCCGCTCCAGCGAGCGGCCCGCGACGCACAGCTGCCGCCCGGTCTCGCGCGCCACCTCGCCCAGCGTCTGGAGCCGGGCGACATTCGAGGCGAAGGTCGTCACCAGCACCCGCCGGCCGGCGTGGCGGGCGACCTCTTCCATCAGCGCCTGGTAGACCGCCCCTTCCGATCCGCTCGGCCTGGGATTGAACACGTTGGTCGAATCGCACACGAGGGCGAGCACGCCCTCGTCCCCGATCGCGCGCAGTTCCTCCTCGGTCGCGGGCACGCCGATGATCGGGTCCTCGTCCAGCTTCCAGTCGCCGGTGTGGAACACCCGCCCGTGCGGGGTGTCGATCACCAGCGCGTTGCCCTCCGCTATGGAGTGCGCCAGCGGGACATAGCGGACAGTGAAGTCGCCGAGGCGCAGGTCGCCATCCCCTTCCCCGATCACGTGCAGGTCGACCGCGTCGGCCAGGCCGGCTTCCTCCAGCTTCCGCAGGACCAGATCGGCGGTGAACGGCGTCGCATAGAGCGGCACACCGAGTTCCTCCGCGAAATAGGGCACCGCGCCGATGTGGTCTTCGTGCGCGTGGGTCAGCACCACCCCGAGCAGCGCCTCGCGGCGGTCCTCGATGAAGGCGAGGTCGGCGAACGCCAGCTCAGTTCCGGGATATTCGTTGGCACCGAAGGTCATGCCCAGGTCGACCATCAGCCATTTGCCGTTGCAGCCGTAGAGGTTGACGTTCATGCCAATCTCGCCGCTGCCGCCCAGCGCCAGGAACAGCAGTTCGTTCTCGGGCGTGAAATCCTTTCTCATCGGCCCGCCCGCTCAGCCAGCAAGGCGAGCCCGTCGAGCGTCAGGTCTGTATCGACAGCGTCGAACATCGTGGTGTGGCGGTCGAACAGCACCGCCAGCCCGCCGGTGGCGATCACCCGCACCGGGCGGCCGATCTGTGCCCGCATCCGCGCGATCAGACCTTCCATCATCCCGACATACCCCCAGAACACGCCGATCAGCATCTGATCCTCGGTGTTGCGCCCGATCACGTTGTCGCTCTCGGGCGCGCGGATGGCGATGCGCGGCAGCTTGGCCGTGTTGCCGACCAACGCATCGAGCGAGAGGTTTATCCCCGGAGCAATGATCCCGCCCTTGTAGGCGCCGGTGAAATCGACCGCATCGAGGGTGGTCGCGGTGCCGAAATCGACCACGATCAGGTCGCCCTCGTACTTCTCGTGCGCGGCGAGCGTGTTGAGCGCGCGGTCGGCACCCAGGCTGCTGGGCTGGTCGACATCGATGAGGAAGCCCCATTCCGCCGCGCCTTCACCAGCGACAAGCGGCGTGATCGCGAAGTACTTCTCCGCCAGCACGGTGAGGTTGTGAACCGCGCGCGGCACGACCGAGCCGATGATGATCCGGCTGATGTCGGACCGCGAGACGCCCTCGATCTGCAGCAGCTGGAGCAGCCACACCGCATACTCGTCGCCGGTGCGGCGCGGATCGGTGGCGATGCGCCAGCGCGCCTTGATCTCGCGTCCTTCGAACAGCGCAAAGACGACGTTGGTGTTCCCGACATCGGCGGCCAGAAGCATCTCTCAGGTCCTCTCCTCGGCCAGCCTGACATCGCCGGCGTGTATCGTGCGGGTGGCACCATCGGGCATCCGGAGCAAGAGCGCGCCGTCGGCCGCCAGTCCGGCAAACCTGCCCGCCAGCGTCTCGGCGTTCTCGTCATGCACCTGGAGCGCCGTTCCCGGCGGCAGCGCGGCAGCCTGCCAGCGGCGCAGGACCGGTTCGATCCCGTGATCCCGCCAGCGCTGAAGCTCCAGTGCGAAGCGCTGGGCCAGCGATGCCGCGAACAGGTCGCGATCGGGCGGCGGTCCGAAGGCGCTGAAGGCGATGGTCTCGCGATCGGGCAGCGTCGGCGCGCGGGCGAGGTTCACCCCTATGCCGATCACCACCGACTGCCCCATGCCCTCGAGCAGGATGCCGGCCATCTTGGCCCGGTGATAGAGCACGTCGTTGGGCCACTTGAGCCGCAAGTGCCCCGGGCTGGGCACGAGCGGCGCGGCGAGTTCGTGCAGCGCCAGCCCCGCGAGCAGCGCGAGGGTGGGCGCCGGCGGATCGCCAGGCCGGCGATGAACCACGGTCGAGCCCATGAAGTTGCCCTCGCCCCCGCTCCATGGCCGCCCCTGCCGGCCACGCCCCGCAGACTGCCGGTCGGCCACCCGCCACAGCCCTTCGGCCGGAGGGGTGCCGGCGCGAAGCCGCTCGAGCAGGTCGCTGTTGGTCGATCCGGTCTCGGCGACGAACTCGATCAAGGCAGGAGGAACAGTGCGCTCGCGGCCTTGTCGCCGAGATCGGCGAACGAACGGTTGAGCAGGTAGCCCAGCGGCGAGACGATCAGCGTGGTCAGCGCCAGCACTGCCCATTGCGCGCGGGTGCTGTCCGCCACCGCCGTATCCGAGGCGGTGTCGAAGAACATGACCTTCACGAACTTGATGTAGTAGAACGCGCCGATCACGCTGGCCGCCACGCCGATCGCCGCCAGCACGACCAGGCCGGCCTGCACCGCCGCCTGGAAGACGACGAACTTGCCCCAGAAACCGAGCAGCGGCGGGATTCCCGCCAGGCTGAACATCTGCGCCAGCAGGCACCACGCCAGCGCGGGCCGCTTGGTCGAAAGACCGGCGATGTCGTCGAACGTCTCCAGCGCGCGCCCGTCCGGCGCGTGCAGCATCATCAGCGCAACGAAGCTGCCCAGTGTCATCGCGACGTAGATCGCCAGATAGACGAACATCGCGCTCGCACCGGCCGCGCTTGCCGCAGCCAGCCCGATCAGGATGAAGCCGACGTTGTTGATCGAGGAATAGGCAAGCAGGCGCTTGAGATTGTTCTGCCCGATCGCTCCCAGTGCGCCGACCACGATCGAGGCGAGCGCGGCGAAGATCACCACCTGCCGCCAGGCATCGACCTGGCCGCCGAACGCATCGAGCGCGACCCGGGCCGTCAGCGCCACCGCGGCCACCTTGGGCGCTGTGGCGAAGAAGGTCGTCACCGGAGTCGGCGCGCCTTCGTAGACGTCGGGCGTCCACATATGGAACGGGACCGCGGAGATCTTGAACGCCAGTCCGGCAAGCACGAAGATCAGGCCGAACAGCAGCCCGTTCGACATCGGCCCCGTCATCGCCTCGCGGATCCCGGCGAAGCTGGTCGTGCCGGCGAAGCCGTAGATCAGGCTCATCCCGTAGAGCAGGATGCCGCTGGCGAGCGCACCGAGCACGAAGTACTTGAGACCCGCCTCGGCCGAGCGGCTGTCGTTGCGCAGATAGGCCGCCAGCACATAGGCGGCGAGGCTGTTCAGCTCGAGCCCGAGATAGAGCGTCAACAAATCGCTGGCGGAGACCATCAGGCTCATGCCGAGCGTGGCGAGAAGCACCAGCACCGCGAACTCGGGCTTCATCGCCCCGATCCGGCCGAACCAGTGCGGTGCCACCACCAGGCAGCCGATCGCGGCAAGATAGATCAGCGCCTTCGCCGCCGCTCCGAAGGCGTCGGCACGGATCAGGTCGCCGAACGCCCAGGTTTCCGGCCCGACCTTGCCCAGGTGGAGCACCGGGAACAGCAGCATCCCGGCGGCGAACAGACCGACCACGGCGATGATCGACACGGTCCGCGCAGCACGGTCGCCGCCCCAGGCCGAGGCGAGCACCAGCAGGAGCGAGAACGCGGCGAGCACCAGCTCGGGCGCGATCAGCGCGAAGGAAGCCGACATGTCCATCAGTGAGCCCCTTCTTCACCAGCGTCGTGCGGCAGCGGTGCGACGGCATTGGCCGCCTCGCTGCGCGCCTCCCCGGCGAGCAGCCGCGCGTCCCCTTCGGGAGCGGCGCGGGCGATGCGCGCCTCCAGCGCGGCTATGTCGTGGCGCATCGGGGCAAGGAAGCTCTCCGGATAGACCCCCATCCACAGCACCGCAGCCGCAATCGGCGCGAGCATGGCCCACTCGCGCACGTTGAGATCGGGCATCCTGGCCGCATCGGCATTCCTCTGCTCACCATAGGCCACGCGCCAGTAGAGATAGAGCATGTAGGCCGCGCCCAGGATGATCCCGGTGGCGCACACCAGCGCCACCCAGCTGGATACCTGATAGATGCCCGCCAGGCTCAGGAACTCGCCGACGAACCCGCTCGTCCCCGGCAAGCCGATGCTCGCCATGGTGAACAGCAGGAAAAACAGCGCATATTTCGGCATATTGATGCTGAGGCCGCCGTAGCGGGCGATCTCGCGCGTGTGCAGCCGGTCGTAGATCACCCCGACGCACAGGAACAGCGCGCCCGAGACGAGACCATGGCTGAGCATGACAATCATCGCGCCCTCGAGCCCCTGCACGTTGAAGGCGAACAGGCCGACGGTCACGATCGCCATGTGCGCGACCGAGGAATAGGCGATCAGCTTCTTCATGTCGTGCTGGACCAGCGCGATCAGGCTCGTGACCACCACCGCCACCATGCTCAGCGCGAAGATCAGCCAGGCCAGCTGCGCGCTCGCTTCGGGGAACATCGGCAGGCTGAAGCGGATGAAGCCGTACCCGCCCATCTTCAGCAGCACGCCGGCGAGGATCACCGATCCGGCCGTGGGTGCCTGAACGTGCGCGTCGGGCAGCCAGGTATGGACCGGCCACATCGGCATCTTCACCGCGAAGCTGGCGAAGAAGGCGAGCCACAGCCAGATCTGCGCCTCGGGCGCGAAATCGTACTGCATCAGCGTGGGGATGTCGGTCGTGCCGGCCTCGTTCGCCATCCACAGCATGGCCACCAGCATCAGCATCGAGCCGAGCAGGGTGTAGAGGAAGAACTTGTAGCTGGCGTAGATCCGGTCCTGCCCGCCCCAGATCCCGATGATCAGGTACATCGGGATGAGGCCGGCCTCGAACATGATGTAGAACAGGAACAGGTCCTGCGCTGCGAACACACCGATCATCAGCGTTTCCATGACCAGGAACGCCGCCATGTATTCGCCGACGCGCTTCTGGATCGCCTCCCAGCTGGCGAGAATGCAGATCGGCATCAGGAACACGCTGAGCACGATCAGCAGCAGCGCGATGCCGTCGATGCCGAGGGCGTAGGTGAAGCCGGCGAACAGGTCGGCGCGCTCGGTGAACTGCCATTGCGGCCCGCCGATCTCGTAGTTGACCCACAGAACGATACCCAGCCCCAGATTGACCAGGGTTGCGGCGAGCGCAGTGAGGCGCGCCTGCGGTGCGCTGAGGAACAGGCAGGCGATGGCCGCCAGCAGCGGCACCGCCAGCATGGCGGACAGGATGGGAAAACCCCCCATTAGATCAGCACCCAGGTAATCGCGGCGATCAGGCCCAGCAGCATGATCAGCGCATAGCTGTAGAGGTAGCCCGACTGGACCTTCTTCGCGACAACCGCGCCGCGCTGCACGACCCAGGCCGCCCCGTCCGGGCCGAACCGGTCGATCACGCCCTTGTCGCCCTTCTGCCAGAAGACCCGGCCGAACCAGAAAGCGGGCCTGACGAACACGAGGTTGTAGAGCTCGTCGAAATACCACTTGTTGAACACGAAGCGGTGGACGAGGCTGAACTGCTCGACGAACTTGCCCGGGATCGAGGTGTCCCTGATATAGGCGAGCCAGGCACCGAACAGGCCGAGCAGCATGACGAAGGTGGCGGTCAGCTTGACCCAGTAGGGCACCGCGTGAAGCCGGTGGATCAGGTTCTCGTTGTAAAAGATCGAGCCGGCCCAGAACGCCTCGCTGTCGATGAAGGCATCCTTGAACACGAAGCCGGCGAAGACCGCGCCGAGCGTCAGCACGCCGAGCGGCACGAGCATCGACCACGGGCTCTCGTGCGGGTGGTAGCCTGCGGTTCCGTCGTACTGCTCGGGCGACGGGACGGCGTGGGTGACATCCTCGCCGGCGTCTTCCTGGCGCGGCGGGTTGTGCGCGTGCGGATCGTCATGACCATGCGCGACCGCGTGCTGGATATGCTCGCTCTCGGCCCAGCGCGGCTTGCCCCAGAAGGTCAGGAACATCAGCCGCCAGCTGTAGAAGCTGGTCAGCAGGGCCGCGACGGCACCAGCCCAGAAGGCGAAGTGGGCAAGGTCGGTGCCGCGGGCATAGGCCGCCTCGAGGATGGCGTCCTTCGAATAGAACCCGGCGAACCCGAACACGTAGAGCACGCCCACGCCGGTGATCGCAAGAGTGCCCGCCAGCATGGCCCAGAAGGTGAGCGGGATGTGCTTCCGCAAGCCCCCGTAGTAGCGCATATCCTGCTCGTGGTGCATGGCGTGGATCACCGAGCCGGCCCCCAGGAACAGCAGCGCCTTGAAGAAGGCGTGGGTGAACAGGTGGAACATGGCCGCGCCATAGGCACCCACACCGGCCGCGAAGAACATGTAGCCGAGCTGCGAGCAGGTGGAGTAGGCGATCACCCGCTTGATGTCCCACTGCGTGGTGCCGATCGTGGCCGCGAAAAAGCAGGTGGCCGCGCCGACGAACACGACCATGCCCAACGCGACAGGGGCAGCCTCGAACATGGGAGACAGGCGGCAGACCATGAACACGCCCGCCGTCACCATGGTCGCCGCGTGGATCAGCGCGGACACCGGGGTCGGCCCCTCCATGGCGTCAGGCAGCCAGGTGTGCAGGCCGAGCTGCGCCGACTTCCCCATCGCGCCGATGAACAGCAGGATGCACAGCACGTCCAGCGTCGCAACGCGATAGCCGAGGAAGCCGATGGTGCTGCCGCTCATTGCCGGAGCGGCTTCGAGGATCGCCGGGATCGAGGTGGTCTGGAACACCAGATAGGTGCCGAAGATCCCGAGCATGAAACCGAGGTCGCCCACCCGGTTGACCACGAAAGCCTTGATCGCGGCCTTGTTGGCGCTGGGCTTCCTGAACCAGAACCCGATCAGCAGATAGCTCGCGAGCCCCACCCCTTCCCAACCGAAGAACATCTGGACGAGGTTGTCTGCCGTCACCAGCATAAGCATGGCGAAGGTGAACAGGCACAGGTAGGCGAAGAACCGGGGCTGGTCCGGGTCTTCCTCCATGTAGCCCCAGCTGTAGAGGTGGACGAGCGCCGAGACGCTGGTGATGACCACCAGCATGACGGCGGTCAGCGTGTCGACCCGCAGCGCCCAGTCGAAGGTGAGCGTACCCGACTCGACCCATTTGAGCACCGGCACCACGCTCGCTTCCAGCGAACCATCGAGGAACCCGAGAAAGATCGGCCAGCTCAGCGCGCACGAGACGAACAGCGCGCCCGTGGTGATCGACTTGGCCACCGTGTTGCCCAGGGCGCGATTGCCAAGGCCCGCCACGATCGCGGCGAGCAGCGGCAGGAAGACGATCATCAGAATCGAGGTCGAGCTCACGTCCGTCACCCTTTCAGCCGGTCGACGCTGTCAACCGCGATGGTGCCGCGATTGCGGAAGTAGATCACCAGGATGGCAAGCCCGATGGCCGCCTCGCCGGCCGCGACGGTCAGCACGAACATGGCGAACACCTGTCCGACAAGGTCGTTCAGAAACGCGCTGAAGGCGACCAGGTTCAGGTTCACGCTGAGCAGGATCAGTTCGATCCCCATGAGGATGATGATCACGTTCTTCCGGTTGAGGAAGATGCCCAGCACCCCCAGCACGAACAGGATCGCGCTGACGACAATGTAGTGTTCGATGCCGATCATTCTTCCAATCCCCGACCGTAACGAGCGGAGCGCGAAGCGCGTGGTCGAGATGCCTGCGCGATGCGTGTCTCGACTGCGCTCGACACGAACGGCTGTTGTCCGGGCGACATCACAGCTCGACCCCCTGACCGATGCCGGGCTGCCTCATCACCACGGCATCTTCAGGTCTGCGGGAAACCTGGCGGGAGATGTTCTGGCTGGCCCGGAGGCTCTTGGGCGGGCGGTGGGTGAGCACGATCGCGCCGATCATCGCGACCAGCAGGATCATGCCGGCCACTTCGAACAGGATCAGATACCGTCCGTACATCAGCGCCCCGAGGCTCTCGATGTTGCTGCGCCCCTCGACCGGCGCCGCCAGCCCGTCGGGCGTACCCAGCTCCAGCGCACCCGCCTGCCAGGCGCCGATGCCGAGCACCAGTTCGGCCAGCAGCACCAGCGCAATGGCAATGCCGAGCGGGAAGTTGCGGATGAACCCGGCGCGCAGCTCGGCGAAGTCGATGTCGAGCATCATGACCACGAACAGGAACAGCACCGCGACCGCGCCGACGTAGACGATCACCAGCAGCATGGCGATGAACTCGGCACCGACCAGCACCATCAGCCCGGCGGCGTTGAAGAAGGCAAGGATCAGCCACAGCACCGAATGGACCGGGTTGCGCGCGGTGATCACGAACACCGCGCTGGCGATCATCAGCACCGCGAACATGTAGAAGGCGAAGACTTGGATCATGGTTGCGCGCGGCCCCTAACGGTAGGGCGCATCGGCTTCAAGGTTGGCAGCGAGTGCTCGCTCCCACTTGTCCCCGTTGGCCAGCAGTTTCGCCTTGTCGTAGAGCAGTTCCTCGCGCGTTTCGGTCGCGTATTCGAAGTTCGGCCCCTCGACGATGGCATCGACCGGGCAGGCTTCCTGGCAGAAGCCGCAGTAGATGCACTTGGTCATGTCGATGTCGTAGCGGGTGGTGCGGCGGCTGCCGTCCTCGCGCGGTTCGCTCTCGATGGTGATCGCCTGCGCCGGGCACACCGCCTCGCACAGCTTGCAGGCGATGCAGCGCTCCTCGCCGTTGGGGTAGCGGCGCAGCGCATGCTCGCCGCGGAAACGCGGGCTCAGCGGGTTCTTCTCGAACGGATAGTTGATCGTCACCTTGGGCTTGAAGAAGTACTTCAGCGTGAGGGCGTGGCCCTTCACGATTTCCCACAGAGTGAACGACTTGATGAGATGTGCGACCGAGGTCATGCCGCAGCTCCGAAGTGGCCAGTGGCCATGAGATAGCCAGAGACGAGGAACACGAACAACAGGCTCAGCGGCAGGAACACCTTCCATCCGAGCCGCATCAGCTGGTCGTAGCGATAGCGCGGGACCGTCGCCATGACCCAGCTGAACATGAAGAAGAAGAACAGGATCTTGGCGAACAGCCACACGATCCCCGGCACGGCGTAGAGCGGTTCCCAGTCGATCGGCGGCAGCCACCCGCCGAAGAACAGCAGCGCGTTCAATGTGCACATCAGCAGGATGTTGGCATATTCGCCCAGCCAGAACAGCGCAAAGCTCATCGAGCTGTATTCGGTCTGATACCCGGCGACGAGCTCGCTCTCCGCCTCGGTCAGGTCGAACGGCACGCGCTGCGTTTCAGCCAGAGCCGAAATGAAGAACATCACCCACATCGGGAACAGCAGCAGGTTGAAGACGAAGCCGTTGACGATCCCCAGCCCGTGCCCGCGCTGCGCCTCGACGATTTCGGAGAGGTTGAACGTGCCCGCCCACAGCACCACGCAGATCAGGATGAACCCGATCGAGACTTCATACGAGATCATCTGCGCCGCTGCGCGCATGGCGGAGAAGAACGGGTACTTGGAGTTCGACGCCCACCCGCTCATCACCACGCCGTAGACCGACAGGCTGCTGATCGCGAGGATGTAGAGCAGGCCAACGTTGATGTCCGCCAGCACCACGCCCGCATCGAACGGGATCACCGCCCATGCCGCCAGCGCTACGGTGAAGGTGACGATCGGGGCAAGCAGGAAGATGCCCTTGTTCGCCGCGCTGGGGATGATGGTTTCCTGCAGGAACACCTTGAGCCCGTCGGCGAACGACTGGAGCAGACCGAACGGCCCGACCACGTTCGGCCCGCGCCGCAGGTTGATCGCGGCCCAGACCTTGCGGTCCATGTAGATGATCATCGCTACCGCCAGCATCAGCGGCAGCGCGATCAGCAGAATGCCCGCGATCGTGGCGACGGCCCATGCCCATTCGTAGGACATGCCGAGGGATTGGAAGAACTGGGTCATTCCGCCGCCTCCGCGAATTTCTCGCCGTGGAGCAGTTCTGCCGAGCAGCGCTGCATCACCGCGCTGGCGCGGGCGATCGGGTTGGTGAGGTAGAAGTCCTTGATCGGATAGCCTGCGATCACGCCTTCCGCCTTGGCCTTGGCGTCCGCCTTGGGCAGCGCGCCGTAGTCAGCGAGGCCTTCCTCGCCCAGCGCGGGCACTTCCGCGATCATTGCCGCCTGGAGCTGCGCGAAGCTGTCGAACCCGACGGTAACGCCCAGCGCATCGGCCAGAGCCCTCAGGATCGTCCAGTCCTCGCGCGCGTCACCCGGGGGAAACACCGCGCGTTCGGCAAACTGCACCCGGCCTTCGGTGTTGACGTAGGTCCCGTCCTTTTCGGCGAAGCTCGCCGCCGGCAGAATGATGTCGGCAGCGTGCGCGCCTTTGTCTCCGTGGTGGCCGATATAGACCTTGAGGCTGCCGGCAAACGCCGACCAGTCGACCTCGTCCGCGCCCAGCGCCAGGACCACCTTGGGCGCGGCCTTGGCCAGGTCGCCGATCCCGCCGGGCTGCGCATAGCCGAGCATCAGCCCGCCCATCCGGCTCGCCGCCATGTGCAGCACGTTGAAGCCGTTCCAACCATCTCTCACGAGGTTGAGCTTGTCGGACAGCGCCAGACACGCACCCAGCGCGCCCTTGCCCAGCCCGGCCCCGCCAAGGATCAGCGCAGGCCGTTCGGCGCTCTTGAACGAATCGGTCACGTCCTTGGGCAGCTTGCCCAGCACCGACAGGTCATTGCCGAGGAAGGTCGCGGGATAGGTCGGGTCCCATTCCGGGCCGACGATGAACACCTTGGCACCGCGCTTCACCGCCTTGCGCAGGCGGACGTTGACCAGCGGCGCTTCCCAGCGGACATGGCTGCCGACGATCAGGATCGCGTCAGCCGTCTCGATCCCGGCGAACGTGCTGTTGAAGTTGACCGCGGCAAGGTTGCCCGTCTCGTAGGCGAGCCCGGTCTGGCGGCCTTCGAGCAGACTGGAGCCGAGTGCCCGCAGCAGCGCCTTGGCTGCGAACATCGTTTCGCAGTCGACCAGGTCGCCCGCGATCGCGGCAATGCTCGAGCCCGGCTGCGCGGCCGAAATGGCGGAAAACGCCTCATCCCAGCTCGCAGGTTGAAGCTTGCCGCTTCGGCGGATCCACACCTTGTCGAGCCGCCGCGCGCCGAGCCCGTCGACCATGTAGCGGCCCTTGTCGCTGAGCCACTCCTCGTTCACGTCGTCGTTGATCCGCGGCAGCGCGCGCATCACTTCGCGGCCGCGGCTGTCGAGCCGGATGTTTGCGCCGACCGCATCACTTACGTCGATCGAGAGCGTCTTCTTCAGTTCCCACGGGCGGGCCTCGAAGGCATAGGGCCGACTGGTCAGCGCGCCGACCGGGCACAGGTCGATCACATTGGCGCTGAGTTCGTGCTGCGCCGCCTGCTCGAGGTAGGTGGTGATCTGCATGTCCTCGCCGCGATAGAGCGCGCCGATTTCGTCCACGCCGGCGATCTCTTCGGAGAAGCGCACGCAGCGGGTGCAGTGGATGCAGCGGGTCATCACCGTCTTGATCAGCGGACCCATGTATTTCTCGGTGACGGCGCGCTTGCTTTCCTCGTAGCGGCTGCCGCCACGGCCGTAGGCCACGGCCTGGTCCTGAAGGTCGCACTCGCCGCCCTGGTCGCAGATCGGGCAGTCGAGCGGGTGGTTGATGAGGAGGAACTCCATCACTCCTTCGCGCGCGGCCTTGACCATCGGCGTGTCGGTGCGGATTTCCTGCCCCTCGGTGGCGGGCAGCGCGCAGCTCGCCTGCGGCTTGGGCGGTCCGGGCTTCACCTCGACCAGGCACATCCGGCAGTTGCCGGCGATGCTGAGCCGCTCATGATAGCAGAAGCGGGGGATTTCCTTCCCCGCCATTTCGCAGGCCTGAAGCACGGTCGCCCCGTTGGGGACCTCGATCTCCTGGCCGTCGACGGTGACTTTAGGCATGGTTCACTTGCTTTCCGATCCATCCGCGACGAACCGCTGCCACATCCCGTCCGCAGCGAACGAGCGGATATTGATCATCGTGAGCTGAAGCTGCTGGCCTTCGACGATGCACGCGCTGAGCGCCGGAACCATGGCTGTGGCGGCCGCACGTTCGGCTTCGGTGCCCGAGCCGGTCCGCAGCAGCCTGTCGGCCCCGCGCGGGTCCTGCGCAGCGATGCAGTCGCTGAACGTTCCCAGCGACTTGGCGGTCGGCAGTGCGCCGCCGCTGGTGACGTATTTCCGGGGCGCGGCAACCTTGGCAAGGTGGCCGTCGGTCAGTTCATCGATGGCGCGGCGATAGGCCCCCTCGAGCATCATGTAGCGGAAGGCATGCGGGGTGAACGCAATCGAGGCCTGCACCAGGTCGCCTTCGAGCACGAAGCAGTTGCGCAGCTGGTGATCGCGGAAGTTGAGCCGGGTATCGATGCCCGCCGCCTCGAGATCGACCGTCACCGGATCGCTGTTCCGCAGCAGGACATCAACCTTGTCCTTGAGCGACGGATAGGTGCACCGCACGTACTGGTCGCGGATCGCACCATCGAGCACCGGATCCTTCTTGGCCGGCGCAACCGGAATCCTCGAACCGAGCTGGATGTCGGGGTTGACCTGGGCCAGGGCTGCGCCCGGCGTGAATACGAAGGCGGCCAGCGCAACGGCGCGCGCGATCCTGTCAATTCGATGCATCACTTCCCTCACCTCCAGCTAGCAGAACGACGCGCCCGCCCGGTGCCGGATCGCCCGGACATGGCAAACTTCGCAGACCTTCAAACATTGCCCGCCTCTTGGCCGCTGTTGAGGAGGCGGTAGGACGCCGTCGCCAGCATCGAGCGCAGCCCCAGCGCAGAGGCTTCGAACTGGCCCACCCCGCCGGCGCAGATGTCCGCCACCGGCTTCAGTTCGGCCAGCGCCGCGCGCTCCCCGTCGGTCTCGATCTCACTGGCAAACAGCGCGGCAACCATGTGCGGCGCACCGCGCACCATGCACATGGCAATTTGATCGGTCCGCGAATAGGTTGGCACCGCCGGTCCGAGCGCGGCCAGCGAGAGCCGTTTCAGCAAGGACATGCTAGTGTCGGCTTCGAGCATCCGCTCGGCCAGGCCGCCTGCCAGGGGCAAACCGCCGAGACGAATGCTGCGGTAGCGGCGCGGCATGACGTCGAAGCATCCCTGGCTCACGCGGGTCTGTGCCAGCGCCCTGATCCCCAGCTTGTAGCTGTCAGAGTTGAAGTCGAGCAGCAGGATGCGATGCGCGTCTTCACGCTTCTCGGCAGCGATGCAGGCGGTCCATGCCTGAACCGCGGCGCGCTGCAGCGCCACGTCCTGCTCCAGAACCGGCTTGCGCTGGGCAAGCGCAGGGGTTGCGAGGGTGGCGGCAAGGCCCGCCAGAATAGCGAACCGCTTCATTCCGCCGCCTCCGCGACAGCGTGGACGAACTGCGCGTTGTGTTCGCGAATCCGCCGCTCCAGCTCAGGCCGGAAATGCCGGATCAGGCCCTGGATCGGCCATGCGGCGGCATCGCCCAGCGCGCAGATGGTGTGGCCATCGACCTGCTTGGTCACCTGGTGCAGCATGTCGATCTCCTCGATCGCCGCATCGCCGGTGCGCAGACGCTCCATCATCCGCCACATCCATCCCGTACCCTCGCGGCAGGGGGTGCATTGGCCGCAGGACTCGTGCTTGTAGAAGTAGGAGAGCCGGCTGATCGCGCGGACGATGTCGGTCGACTTGTCCATCACGATCACCCCGGCGGTGCCAAGGCCCGAGCCGAGTTCCTTGAGCCCGTCGAAATCCATCGGCGCGTCCATGATCTGATCGGCCGGGACCAGCGGCACCGACGAGCCGCCCGGAATGACGGCGAGCAGGTTGTCCCACCCGCCCCTTATGCCGCCGCAGTGCTTCTCGATCAGTTCGCGGAACGGGATGGAAAGCGCCTCTTCCACCACGCAGGGCTTTTCCACGTGGCCGCTGATCTGGAACAGCTTGGTGCCCTTGTTGTTCTCGCGCCCGAAGCTGGCAAACCAGCTCGCGCCGCGCCGCAGGATCGTGGGCACGACCGCGATGCTCTCGACGTTGTTGACCGTGGTCGGGCAGCCGTAGAGGCCCGCACCCGCCGGGAACGGCGGCTTGAGGCGCGGCTGGCCCTTCTTGCCTTCCAGGCTTTCGATCATCGCGGTTTCCTCACCGCAGATGTAGGCACCGGCACCGCGGTGCAGGAACACGTCGAAGTCGTAGCCGCTCCTGGCTGCGTTCTTGCCCAGCAGGCCCGCACCGTAGGCCTCGTCGATCGCCCCCTGGAGCACTTCCGCCTCGCGGATGTATTCGCCGCGAATGTAGATATAGGCCGCCCGCGCGCGCATCGCGAACCCGGCAATCAGCGCGCCTTCGATCAGCTTGTGCGGATCGTGGCGGATGATCTCGCGGTCCTTGCAGCTGCCCGGTTCGGATTCGTCGGCGTTGATGACGAGGAAGCTGGGGCGGCCATCCTTGCTTTCCTTGGGCATGAACGACCACTTGAGGCCGGTCGGAAAGCCGGCTCCGCCCCGCCCGCGCAGACCGGAGTCCTTCACCTCCTGGATGATTGCGTCCTGCCCGCGCGCCAGCAGCGCCTTGGTGTCATCCCAGTCCCCGCGCGCCTGTGCCTCCTTCAGGTTCCAGGGCTGGAACCCGTAGAGGTTGGTGAAGATGCGGTCCTTGTCCTGAAGGCTCATGCCAGGCCCCCTTCGTCATGCTGAACTTGTTTCAGCATCCATCGCTCGCCTCGGACTGATGTTGCCTGAGGAGAAATGGACCCTGAAACGAGTTCAGGGTGACGGATGTTCTGCGGCACCCGCATCACCAGTCCCCCCGGTAGTCGTGATTGGTGCTGACCATTTCCTTGAGCGTGGTCGGCCCGCCCGCCGGTTCGCTGGTGTGGCGGCCGGGTTCCTGCGTCCCTGTCTTCGGCTGCTGCCCCGCCGCCAGTGCGTCGAGCACCGCATCGAGACGTTCGGGCGTCAGGTCCTCGTAGTTGTCGTCGTTGATCTGGACCATCGGCGCGGTCGCGCAGTTGCCCATGCACTCGACCTCGGTGAGGGTCCACAGGCCATCGGCCGAGACCTGGCCCTTCTTCATCCCGCGCTTGCTGCAGGTGTCGAACAGCGCGTCCGACCCGCGCAGCATACACGGAGTGGTGCCGCAGACCTGGACGTGGAATCTGCCCACCGGCTTGAGGTTGTACATGAAATAGAACGTCGCCACCTCGAGCACGCGGATCACCGGCATCTCGAGATAGGCCGCGACATACTCGATCACCGGCAGCGGCAGCCAGCCCTGCGTATCGGTCTCCTCGCCGACTTGCGCCTGCGCCAGGAACAGCAGCGGCATGACCGCGCTGCGCTGGCGTCCGGCGGGATACTTGGCGATGTGCCAATCGGCCTTCGCGCGGTTCTCGTCCGTCCACGCGAAGGAACCCCAGCGGGCGCGCAGCTCGGGCGTATCGGGTGCGGGGGAACGGTCAGCCATCAGGATGCATCCTTCAGATCGAGCCGCCGCTCCACGCGCTCGAGCCGCTCGTCGAACCGGTCGAGCCGCGTGTTGACCGCCAACATACTCGTCTGCAAACTGAGCATATGCTCCTCAAGCGCAGTCATCCGTAGCTTGATGTCCTTCATGTCACCGGCAAGATCGCCAAGCCGGTCATCGATCCGGCGCAGGCGCTCGAGGATGAGGTTCTCAACGTTGCTCGTCACCGGTCGCACTCCCCGAACACGACGTCGATCGCACCCAGAATGGCGGTCGCGTCGGGCAGCATGTGGCCCTTGGACATGAAGTCCATCGCCTGGAGGTGCGAGAAGGCGGTGGGGCGGATCTTGCAGCGGTAGGGCTTGTTGGTGCCGTCGCTGACGAGATAGACGCCGAATTCGCCCTTGGGGCTTTCGGTCGCCACATAGACCTCGCCCGCGGGCACGTGGAAGCCTTCAGTGTAGAGCTTGAAGTGGTGAATCAGCGCTTCCATGCTCTGCTTCATCTCGCCGCGCCTGGGGGGCGAGACCTTGCCGTCGGTGCTCGCGACCGGGCCCGCCGGCATCTGCGCCAGGCACTGCTTGATGATCTTCGCGCTTTCGTAGACTTCCTTCACGCGCACCATGAAGCGGTCGTAGCAGTCCGAATTGGTGCCGACGGGGATGTCGAACTCCATCCGGTCATAGACGTCGTAGGGCTGGCTCTTGCGCAGGTCCCACGGAATGCCGGCAGCGCGGATCATCGGGCCGGAGAAACCCCAGGCAAGCGCGTCTTCCTTGCCGACAACGGCGACGTCGACGTTGCGCTGCTTGAAGATGCGGTTGTCCGCGACCAGGCTGATCGCGTCGCCGAACAGTTCAGGCAGGCGATTGTCGACCCAGTGGCCGATCTCGACCAGCACCTTTTCCGGAATGTCCTGATGGACCCCGCCGGGCCGGAACCAGGCCGCGTGCATCCGCGCGCCCGAAACACGCTCGTAGAAGTTCATGCAGTCTTCGCGCAGCTCGAACATCCACAGGTTGGGCGTCATCGCGCCCACGTCCATGACGTGTGCGCCCAGGTTCAGCATATGGTTCTTGATCCGGGTCAGCTCGGCCATCATCACCCGGAGGTACTGCGCGCGCAGCGGCACCTCGAGATTGAGCAGCTTTTCGACCGCGAGCACGTAGCTGTGCTCCATGCACATCGGGCTGCAGTAGTCGAGCCGGTCGAAATAGGGCAGCGCCTGGAGGTAGGTCTTGTGCTCGATCAGCTTCTCGGTGCCGCGGTGGAGCAGGCCGACGTGCGGATCGATCCGCTCGATGATCTCGCCGTCAAGCTCCATCACCATCCGCAGCACGCCGTGCGCCGCAGGGTGCTGCGGGCCGAAGTTGATCGTGTAGTTGGTGATGACCTCGTCGCCGGTGGTGGGCGACTGTTCGAGCTGGAGGCTCATGCCGGGTCTCCCTTGGGCTTGCGGGTGCGCTTCGGCTTGTCCGCCGGCTCGGTCGCGGCCTTGGTGTCGCGCGACTTGCCCTTGCGCGGCGCTCGGCCAGGCCGGCTTTCGGTCGGTTCGGGCGCGTGTTCCTCGATCGCGGTTTCCTTCTCGGCGGGCGGGCTGGCGGAAACCTTCTCGGCCGCCTTGGCGTCGGCCCGGGCACCCGCACCGGTCTGGGCCGGGCTGTCGGTCGTCTTGGCTTCGACCACGGGCGGCACGATCGCCTTCTCGTCACCGGGCAGGACGTAGTCCGCGCCTTCCCAAGGGCTGAGGAAATCGAACTGGCGCAGGTCCTGCACCAGCTGCACCGGCTCGTAGACCACCCGCTTTTCCTCTTCGGAATAGCGCAGCTCGGTATAGCCGGTGAGGGGGAAGTCCTTGCGGAAGGGATGCCCCTCGAAGCCGTAGTCCGTCAGGATGCGGCGCAGGTCGGTGTTGCCTTCGAACAGCACCCCGTAGAGGTCGAACACCTCGCGCTCCAGCCAGCCGGCGTTCGGCCACAGCGTCGTCACCGTGGGTACCGGAGTGCTTTCCGACGCTGTCACCTTGAGCATTACACGGTGGTTGCGGGTCACGCTCAGCAGCATGTAGACGAGCTCGAACCGCTCGGGCCGCTGGGGATAGTCGACTCCGGCGATCTCCATCAGCTGCTGGTACTCCTGATCGTCGCGCAGCAGGCGCAGGGCATCCGCGATCCGCTCCCGCACCACGGTGATCTGGATCTCGCCGTGCTCCTCCTTGTGCGCCAGCACCATGGCGCCGAGCGCGCTGACCAGCGCCTCGCGCACCCCTTCGTTGGAGGAGAACCGGGGGGCGGAATGCAGCACCCTCATCGCTCGATCGTCCCCGAGCGGCGGATCTTCCGCTGCAACTGCATCACGCCATAGAGCAGGGCCTCGGCGGTCGGCGGACAGCCGGGGATGTAGATGTCGACCGGCACGATCCGGTCGCACCCGCGCACCACCGAATAGCTGTAGTGATAGTAGCCCCCGCCGTTGGCGCAGCTGCCCATCGAGATGACGTATTTCGGCTCGCTCATCTGGTCGTAGACCTTGCGCAGCGCCGGCGCCATCTTGTTGCACAGCGTGCCCGCCACGATCATCACGTCCGACTGGCGCGGGGAAGCGCGCGGAGCGACGCCGAAGCGCTCCATGTCGTAACGCGGCATATTGACGTGGATCATCTCGACCGCGCAGCAGGCGAGGCCGAAGGTCATCCACCACAGGCTGCCCGTGCGGGCCCACTGGAACAGATCCTCGGTGCTGGTGACGAGGAAGCCCTTGTCATTGACCTCGGTCTGGAGAGCCCGGAAATAGTCCGCGTCGGGCTGGCGGACCTCGCCGCCCTGTGCTGCTGCGGGAAGCACCTGGTTCACTCCCATTCGAGCGCCCCTTTCTTCCATTCGTAAGCGAAGCCGATCGTCAGGATCAGCAGGAAAACCATCATGCCGATCCAGCCGGTCCAGCCCGTGTCGCCCAGGCTGACCGCCCACGGAAACAGGAAGGCGACCTCGAGATCGAAGATGATGAACAGGATGGCGACGAGGTAGAACTTAACGTCGAACTGGCTGCGCGGTTCCTCGAACGCGGGGAAACCGCACTCGTATTCGCTCAGCTTCTCGGCGGTCGGATTGTAGGTGCCGGTGAGCCGCGAAACACCGATCGGCAGGAACACGAACAGCGCCGACAGGCCCGCCGCGATGAACAGGAAAATCAGGATCGGCAGATACTGGCTGAGATCGACCACGAGCGATTCCCTTGAGGGACGAAGTTGCGCCAGCCCCTAGGCCGCCCGGCCGATGCGCGCAAGGCCGGGGGAGCCGCATATATCGCACGAATCGGTGCAAATTGCGGCATTGCGACAGGCCGGGTCCGGGCCGGATGGCCTACTTCATCATCGTCGCCACGGCCTTCTCGGTGGCCTTGCCGTACGGCGGCTTGAACCCGCCGAGTTTGGCGATATCGATCTTCGGCTGGTGATAGACCGCGCGCGCATGGCTGAACTCGCGGAAACCCTCAACCGCATGATAGGAACCGATGCCGGACGGACCGACGCCGCCGAACGGCAGGTCCTCCATCGAGACGTGGAAGATCACGTCGTTGGTCGTGACGCCGCCGGAGATCGTCCGCGTCAGCACCCGCTCCTGCTCGCTCTTGTCCTCGCCGAAGTAATAGAGACCGAGCGGACGGTCGTGGTCGTTCACGTATCCGATCGCCTCGTCGACCTCGCGATAGGTCCTGACCGGCAGGACGGGGCCGAAGATCTCCTCCTGCATCGCCTGCATATCATCACTGACGTTGCGCAGGATGGTCAGCGGCATCTTGCGGACGTTGGCATTGGAGAAGTCCTCGTTCGCCGGGTTGACCTCGATCACTTCGGCCCCCTTGTCGCGGGCGTCGGCGACCATCGACCGAAGCCGGTCGAAATGCCGGTCGCTGACGACGGAGGCGTAGTCATCGTTGTCGAGCAGCGTCGGGTACATGTTGCGGACACCCAGTTCGACCGCCGCGATCGCGCCGTCCTCCATCTCCTCCGGCACCATCAGGTAGTCGGGGGCGAGGCAGATCTGCCCCGCGTTGAGCATCTTGCCGAGCGCGATCCGCTCGCCGGCACGGGCGAGATCGGCGCTGCGACCGAGGATCACCGGGCTCTTGCCGCCGAGTTCCAGCGTCACGGGGCACAGGTTCCTGGCCGCCGCTTCCATCACCTTGCGCCCGGTGGCGGTGGAGCCGGTGAACACCAGGTGATCGAACGGCAGGCTGGAGAACGCCCCTGCCACGTCCGGCCCGCCGGTGAACAGGGCCACCTCCTCCTCGGCGAAGTACCTGCCGACGATCTCGGCCATGAGTTCGCTGGTCCGCTCGGTGAACTCGCTCGGCTTGATCATCGCCCGGTTCCCGGCCGCGAGCACCTGCATCAGCGGGCCGAAGGCAAGCTGCACCGGGAAGTTCCACGGGCTGAGGATGCCGATCACGCCCTTCGGCTCGTAACGCACCTCGGCTCTTGCACCCAGCAGGCCAAGCGGAAACTGGACCTTGCGCCGGTCAGAGCGTGCCCACTTGTCGATGTGCTTGAGCGCGTGCTTGCCCGCCCCGACAGTGGCGGCGATGTCGGTCAGCATCGACTGGTGGACCGAACGGTTGCCGAAATCGGCCGCCATGGCCCGGGAAAGCGCATCGCCGTGATCCCCGACCATGGCCATGGCGCGCCTGATCCGGTCCTTGCGGACGGACAGGTCTTCCGGCCGGGCCGCGGTGAAGGCAGCGCGCTGCCGGTGCAGGGTCGCTTCCATCTCGGTCTTGCGATCGTTTGCCATGGCACTGTCCTCCCGCGGGTTTCGATTTGCGACCGTTCTCCATCATCGCGCGCGAGATGACAAGCGCCCTGCTCGCGCGGCGGCGCGCCTACGACCGATGGCGCATTGCCATTGCGGCACTGCAACATTAGAGCCGCACGCGAGCGTCGTTTCCCATTGGAAGGTTCACCATGACCCAGTTCTCCGCCGCTGATCCGGTCGTCATCCTGTCCTACGCCCGCACCCCGATGGGCGGGATGCAGGGCGCACTGTCCGATGTCAGCGCGACCGATCTCGGCGCGACTGCGGTGAAGGCGGCGGTGGAACGCTCGGGCGTTGCGCCCGATGCGTTCGACCGGGTCTACATGGGCTGCGTCCTTCCGGCCGGCCTCGGCCAGGCCCCTGCCCGGCAGGCCACCATCAAGGCAGGTCTCCCGCGCTCGGTGCAGGCAACCACCGTGAACAAGGTCTGCGGCAGCGGAATGCAGACCGTTATCATGGGTGCCGAAGCACTCGCCAGCGGCACGGTCGATTACGTCGTTGCCGGCGGGATGGAGAGCATGACCAATGCGCCCTACCTGCTCAAGAAGCACCGCTCGGGCGCGCGCATCGGCCACGACACAGCCTACGACCATATGTTCCTCGACGGGCTGGAGGATGCTTACGATGCCGGCCGGGCGATGGGCACTTTCGCCCAGGATACTGCCAACGAATACCAGCTCACCCGCGAGGAGATGGACGGATATTCGATCGAGTCCCTGCGCCGGGCGAGCGCCGCTATCGCTTCGGGTGCCTTTGCCGGAGAAGTCGTGCCGGTGACGGTCGCGACCCGCGCCGGTGAAGTGACCGTCGATACCGACGAACAGCCCGGCAAGGGCAAGCCGGACAAGATTCCGGCCCTCAAGCCCGCCTTCGCGAAGGACGGAACGATCACCGCCGCCACCTCGAGCTCGATTTCCGACGGTGCGGCGGCGGTGGTGCTGACCCGCGCCAGCTTGGCCGAGGCGAACGGCCATGCGCCTGTCGCGAGGATCGTGGCCATGGCTGCGCACGCGCAGGAACCGAAGGACTTCACCGTCGCCCCCGTGGGCGCGATCAGGAAGGTGCTGGACCGCGCCGGGTGGTCGGTGGACGATGTCGACCTGTGGGAAGTGAACGAGGCGTTCGCCTGCGTCGCCATGTTCGCCATGCGCGACATCGGCATCCCGCACGAGAAGATCAACGTCAACGGCGGGGCGACTGCGCTTGGCCACCCGATCGGCGCGAGCGGCACCCGGATCATCGTCACCCTGCTCAACGCGCTCAAGCAGCAGGGCAAGAAGCGCGGCGTCGCCAGCCTGTGCATCGGCGGCGGCGAGGCTACGGCGATCGCGGTGGAACTGGCCTAACGCGCCGCACCGGGGCAACCGGTTGGCGGCGCGCCTGCATCGCCGGACAGGGTCTGCGTCACAGGATCACGGCGCAGATGATGGCGATGCTGATGCCGAAAACGGCGACGCAGAACGGCACGATCAGGACCTGCGCCCACACCGCAGCGGCCTTCATCGGGCCGGTCCAGGTCGGCAGCGGCCTGCCGCGCGACAGCGGCGAACGCGCCTCCGGCCCGGCGACGGCGGCCAGCACGCCAGCGGTGCCGAAGTACATCGCTGTGTAGAGCACGCTGACCGCGATCGCGAACAGCGCCTGCCCGCTGCCGCCGGTCGCCACGGCTATTGCGGTGAAGAACGTGGCATAGCAGGCCAGCATCGCCAGCCACAGCGCCGCCGGCAGTTCGAAGCGCCGCGCTTCGGGTTGTGCCGGAGCCGGGCCCGGTCCCTCCGCCCCTGGCGCGGTGGCACCGTCAAGCTCAACCATGAGCTCCGCATATTCCACCGGAAAGTCGCGCACCTGTTCAAGCATGGGGAAGGCTCCTGGTCCTGCGCGTCGGGCGCATCCCGTCGCGTTGCAATTCGATTCCGGTGAGAAGGCTGTCGGCGATCATCCTCGCCCGCTGACCGAACAGGTCCGCGCCGGCAGCTTGCGGGCACTCTTCCTGCAAGGTGCGGTAGAACAGCGCCAGCCAGTGACTGAAGTGGTCTTGATCCAGACCGGCGATCTGCTGATGGCGGGCCATGGGATTGCCGGTGAACTCGGCGCTGCCCAGCAGGACCGAGCGCCAGAAGCCCTTCATCCTCGCGAGGTGCGCGGTCCAGTCCTCGATCCGCGCCGCGAAGATCGGGCCGAGCAGTTGGTCGGTCCGGACCCTGGCGTAGAAACGGTCGACGACCCGGTCGACCACAGCCTCGTCAATGCCGATCGCCTCGGCCTCGGCGCGCTTGCGTCGGCGAAGCTCGAGCACGTGAGCTCTATGGGCGGGTTCGCGGGTTTCCGATTGCATGGCAGCGACTCGATAACGGGTATGTCTAATACCGCTTTACACCGCTTGTGCTAAAAAGCAATATCTGCCTCTTTTATGCAGTTGAGCCTTCACACGGATTATGCGCTGCGCGTCCTAATGCTGCTCGGCGGCACCGGAACGCAGTGGACCATCGACGAGATCGCTGCCTGGTACGGGATCTCGCGCAACCACCTTGCCAAGGTGGTGCAGGGTCTCCAGGCGGAGGGCCTTGTCGAGACCCAGCGCGGCCGGGGCGGCGGCCTGCGCCTTGCGCGCGACCCGGCGGAAATCGTGATCGGCCATGTCGTGCGCCGGCTGGAGCGGTTCGACGGGTTCGTCTCGTGCATGGGGGCGGGGACGGACTGCACGATTTCCGGGCACTGCCAGCTCAAGCCGGCGCTGGCAGGTGCCTTGGAGGCGTTCCTCACCCACCTGGACCAGTTCACCCTGGCCGATCACGTCAGCCGCAGCGACCGCCGGGTATGGGACCGGTTGAAGGGGGGGGCGGGCACCGCAGCGCCCGCCGCGATCAGTACACCCGCTTCTTCGGCTTGATGTACTCGATGTCGTCGGTCAGCGTGTATTCGTGGACCGGACGATAGTCGATCCTGACGCCGCCGTTCCCGGAACCCTTGGCTCCGCCACCCCAGCCGTCGAACCAGGCCACGGTGTGCTTCATCCAGTTGGCGTCGTCGCGCTCGGGGAAATCCTCGTGCGCGTGGGCACCTCGGCTTTCCTTGCGGTTTTCCGCGCTGGCGATGGTGACATTGGCCTGGGCCATCAGGTTGTCGAGTTCCAGCGTCTCGATCAGGTCGCTGTTCCAGATCAGGCTGCGGTCGGACACATGGATGTCTTCCATCCGCCGGTTGACGTTCCTGAGCAGTTCCACACCTTCGGCGAGCAGCTTGCTGTCGCGGAACACCGCAGCATGACGCTGCATCCCCTTCTGCATCTCCTCGCGGATGCGGGCGGTGGGAGAGCCGCCTTTGGCGTGGCGGAAGTGGTCGACCCGGCCGAGCGCGAAGTCGGCGCTGTCCCTCGGCAGCTCGTCGTGCGGCGTGCCGGGCTTGAGGTTGGCCTTGAGATGGAGGCCGGTGGCCCGGCCGAACACCACGAGATCGATCAGCGAGTTGGAACCGAGGCGGTTCGCTCCGTGAACCGAGACACAGGCCGCCTCGCCCACGGCATAGAGGCCGGGCACCACGCTGTCCGGATTGCCATCCGGTCCGATGGTCACGACCTGGCCATGATAGTTACAGGGAATGCCGCCCATGTTGTAATGGACGGTGGGCGTGACCGGCAGCGGCTCGCGGGTCAGGTCGACGCCGGCGAAGATCTTGCCGCTCTCGGTGATCCCGGGAAGGCGCTGGGCCAGCGTTTCAGCCGGGATGTGGTCGAGGTGGAGGTGGATGTGGTCGCCTTCCGGACCGACGCCGCGTCCTTCGCGCATCTCCATCGCCATCGAGCGCGAAACCACGTCGCGGCTGGCAAGGTCCTTCGCGCTCGGCGCGTAGCGTTCCATGAACCGCTCGCCCTCGGAGTTGGTGAGATAGCCGCCCTCGCCCCGCGCGCCTTCGGTAATCAGGACGCCCGCACCGTAGATGCCGGTAGGGTGGAACTGGACGAACTCCATGTCCTGCAACGGGAGGCCCGCGCGCAGCACCATGCCGCCGCCGTCGCCGGTGCAGGTATGGGCGGAAGTGGCGGTGTAGTAGCACCGGCCGTAGCCGCCGGTCGCCAGCACCACCGAGTGGGCCTTGAAGCGGTGGATCGAACCGTCGTCGAGGCACATCGCGATCACCCCGCGACAGGCGCCGTTGTGCATGATCAGGTCGATCGCGAAATACTCGACGAAGAAGTCCGCGTCGTACTTCAGGCTCTGCTGGTAGAGCGCATGGAGCATGGCGTGGCCGGTGCGATCAGCCGCAGCGCAGGTGCGCTGCACCGGCGGGCCCTCACCCATGTTCTGCATGTGCCCGCCGAACGGGCGCTGGTAGATTGTCCCGTCGTCATTGCGGCTGAACGGCACACCGGCGTGCTCCAGCTCGTAGACCGCTGCCGGCGCTTCGCGGGCGAGGTATTCGATCGCGTCCTGATCGCCCAGCCAGTCCGATCCCTTGACGGTGTCGTACATGTGCCAGGTCCAGTGATCCGGACTGTTGTTGCCAAGGCTGGCAGCGATCCCGCCCTGTGCGGCCACGGTGTGGCTGCGGGTGGGGAAAACCTTGGTGATGTTGGCGGTCTTGAGCCCGGCCTCGGCCGCACCCATGGTGGCGCGCAGGCCCGATCCGCCCGCGCCGACCACCACGACGTCGTACGTGTGGTCGATGATCCGGTAGGCGGGAACGGTATTCGCGGCGGTGGCCATCAGGCGGCTCCTCCAAGGGCAAGGCGAACGACGCTGAACAGGCCGAACGCGGCCCCGCCCACCGTCGCGAGATTGAGCAGGATGATGAGGGCCAGCTTGTTGCCCGGAGTGTGCACATAGTCCTCGATCACGATCTGCAGGCCGAGCCGCGCGTGCCAGAACACCGAGATCAGCAGCAGCGCCATGGCGGTCGCCGGCAGCGGCTGCGCGAAGTAGGCAGACGCCGAGGCGTAATCCAGATCGCCCAGAAGCAGCAGGCTGCCGACCAGCCAGCTGGTGAGCACCAGGTTTCCGACCGCGGTAAAGCGCTGCAGCAGCCAGTGGTGCGCCCCGTGATGCGCCGAGCCGAGCCCGCGCACCTTTCCGATGGAGGTTCCGTTACCCATTGCAATGATCCTCAGCGAAACAGCATCAGCGCCCAGAAGGTGGCGGTCAGCAGGACCCCCAGCACCGGCAGCGCGGTCGCCCAGCGCTTGTTGCCTTCCAGTTCATAGCCCGCGCCGACGTCGAGCACGAAGTGGCGCAGGCCGCTCAGCACGTGGTTGAAGTAGGCCCAGGAAAGGCCGACGAGCACCACGTAGCCGATTGGCGAGGTGATGAAGCCCGCGAACGTGTCATAGTGATCGGGTCCGCCGGCGAGCGCTCCCAGCCACCACAGCAGCACGGACAGCCCGACCAGCGCCATGCCGCTGCCAGTCACGCGATGCAGGATCGACACCAGCATATGCGGACCCCACTTCCAGATCTGGAGATGCGGCGAAAGCGGGCGTTTGGCCATGGCGTTGCTTCTCGTTCCTTCCCGGTTTGGCCTCCCCTTAGCGCACGTGGCGCTTGTGGCAAGAAGGCGCGGCAAGCCGCCGGGGTGTAAAGTTCCGGACACCGTGTTGCGCATTTCTCATCCCAGACCGGAGGAGAGCCAGTTCGCTCGCGGTCAGTCAGGCCCCGCGCCGCGCTCGAACCGATCGAGCGAAGCGAGGGATTCGTCGATCCACTCGATCACTTGCTGTTCTCCCCGCAGACCGAGCCGCAGGGCCAGGAAGGCGGTCAGGTCGACAAGCGGAAGGCCGCCCGTGCGCTGTTGTTCGGCGGCGATATCCTGTTCGATGGCGCGATAGACATCCAGCCGTTCGACGTGGATCAGCCGCTGCGCCTGAAGCAGGGATCGGACCCGTGCCGGACCGAAGGCGGCTGCCGCGACCAGCTTCACCAGCATCTCGCTGTTGATCTTGGGAATGCTGGCAGTGGCGGTCCAGCGATCGAGTTCCCGGCGGCCGGCTTCCTGCAGGCGGTAGACCTTGCGGTCGGGCCGCGAATCCTGGGGCACAAGCTCGAAAGCCACCAGTCCGTCATCCGCCAGCTTCGCCAGATCGCGGTAGATCTGCTGGTGAGAGGCATTCCAGAAGTGCCGTGCGCTGCGCTCGAACACGCGCGCCAGATCGTATCCGGTGGCCGGCTTCTGAGCGAGGACGGAAAGGATCACGTGCTTCAGTGACATGGGTCATCCATAAGAAACTTGTTGCATATCGAGCCGGTCAGGGATACCCCCTGCCTGTCAGCCAGCAGGGACGACGACGATGACCGAACCGGTTCCCACCTCCACACAGGCCGCGCCTGCCCCGATGCCGATCGCATACCTGGTTGCGGTACTGGCAGGCTTCCCGCTGGTTTTCTATCTCTGGTCGCAGCCGCTGCTCCACCGGGAGAGCTTCACGCTGGGAGACATCGACTTCTTCGTCACCTACTGGTTCGCCACCGGCCTGATCTATGCGGCCAAGATTGCGGTGGTTCTGTGGCTGGTGCGGCGCGCAGGCTGGACGCTAGCAGACATCGGCATGGGGACGCTGACCGACAGGGCGATCAACCGGTCTATCGTCGCCTATGTCGTGGCTGGGCTGGCGGTGTTCTTCGCCATCGAGTTCGCCGTGACGCAGGTCCAGTTCGACCAGGCCAAGCTGGCCCAGCTGCCGGGGCTATACGCGGAAACCACGCAGAAGCGCCTGTTCCTGCTGTTCATGGCGTTCTTCGCCGGCGTGAGCGAAGAACTGACCTACCGCGCGTTCGCCATCTCCGGGCTGGTCAGCCGCGGCATCAACCGCTGGGTCGCCTTGGTGCTGGCGGCCGTCCCGTTTGTCTTCCAGCACGGGCTCAAGTCGCTCGACCAATTCTGGTGGTTCTTCATCAACGGGCTGATTTTCGGCGTGATCTATGTCCTGACCAAGCGCCTGTGGCCCGGCATTGTCCTCCACTGGCTGATCATCTGGACGGCGCTGTTCGGCATCTTCTCGGCAGCCGCGTGAGCAAGGCCCGGGGCCGCTGCGAGCGCCAAGCCATCTTGCCGTCGCGGCCCGACTGGTTCAGATGCGCGGGGTGGCTTCCCCTATCGATCCGTCGGTTCTCGTAACCGGTTCCAGCCGCGGCATCGGTGCCGCCATCCGCGCACGGCTCGAACGCCGCTCCGTCCGCGTGATCGGCCATGGACGGGCCGCACATGACGAGGCGACGATCGGTGCCGACATGGCCGATCCGCAAGGCCCTGCCCTGCTGTGGAGCGAGGCGCTCGAACGTGCCGGCGGGGCAATCGAAGTCCTGGTCAACAACCACGGCATGTTCGAAGCCAATCCGCTCGACCGCTCGGACATCGAATGGCTCGACGCGTGGGAGGAGACGCTGCGGATCAACCTCACCAGCGCCGCCCAGCTCAGCCGGTTTGCTGTCCGCCACTGGCAGGAGCGCGGAGTCGGCGGGCGGATCGTCCACATCGCCAGCCGTGCCGGGCACCGGGGCGACTCGCCTGCGCACTGGCACTATGCCGCCGCCAAGGGCGGGATGCTGGCGATGCACAAGACCATCGCGCGGCAATATGCGAGCGAAGGCATCCTCAGCTTCGCAATCACGCCCGGTTTCACCGACACCGCGATGGCGGGTGACTACCTTGCCAGCCGGGGTGGCCCGGCGCTGCTGGCCGACATCCCGCTCGGACGGGTGGCCGAACCGGAGGAAATCGCCCGTATCGCGGTGTTCTGCGCGCTCGACGCACCCGCCAGCATGACCGGCGCAACGATCGACGCCAACGGAGCGAGCTATGTGCGCTAGGCGACCTGAATGACTGCGGCGCTTGCCTTCAGCTGCCGCTCGGCCGGGATGATACCCCACGCCAGCGTGTTGCTATGCGACTGCGACGCCGCGCAGGCGAACACCATGCCCGGCAAGCCGCTCGAAAACATGTTGCTTGGGGATGCGCCGGAGGAATTCGGTCCGGTTTTCCGCCTGTCGATGGCTCGGCTGATGAACCGGTCCGCCCTGTTCGGCGCGAACATCTCCCAGCTAGCCGCCGCGCTGCACCGGCCATCAAGCCACGCGCGCCGGGCTGCCGGCTTGTATTCCGCGCTGGAAAGCAACAGCCATGGCAGATAGCTGGAAACTCGTTGCCCACGCGCCCAAGCCGGTGGTCCAGGCGGCGCTGTTGGCGCAGGAGGACGCGCCCGAGTGGGACTGGGAGGTGATCCTCTCGGGAAGCGAAGTGGCGGAGGACAGGCCCGATGACTGGGTGCTGGAAGCCTACTTCCCGCGCAAGCCGGGGAAGGCCGATCGGGCCATGGTCGCCGCGCTGTTCGGATCGGAGCCGCCCGAACTCACCGCCCAGAAGCTGCCCGATGCCGACTGGGTCACGCTGAGCCAGCAGGGGGTCGAGCCGATCCGCGCCGGGCGGTTTCACGTCCACACCCACGACCATCCGCCGCTGGGCGAGCCGGGGGTGCGCGATCTTGCGATACCCGCCAGCCAGGCGTTCGGCACCGGGCAGCACGCCACCACTTCCGGGTGCCTGGCCATGCTGACTGCAATGAAGGCGCGCGGGATAGTGGTCCGCAACCTGGCCGATATCGGCACCGGCACTGGCCTGCTCGCGTTCGCCGCGCTCGACCTGTGGCCCGGCGCGCTTGCCACCGCGAGCGACATCGATCCAGTATGCACTGGCGTGGTCGAGGACAATGCGAGTGCGAACGGATTTGCACTCGGCTCGCGCCCGGGCGAACTGACGATGATCGTCGCCGACGGCATGGACGATCCCCTGCTTCGGACCCGCGGACCCTACGATCTGCTGATCGCCAACATCCTTGCCGGGCCGCTGGTGGAGCTGGCACCCGGTTTCGCCGAGGCCGTCGTGCCCGGCGGCGAGGTTCTGCTCGCCGGGCTGCTCCGGACGCAGGAGCAACGGGTGCGCCGCGCCTACCGCCGCGCAGGCTTCCGCCTTCGCGCCCGGCTGGTCAACGGCGACTGGGCGATCCTGTGGCTGCGCCGCCGCCCGGCCTGACTGCCCGCGCGCTGCGGCTGGTGTACACAGTCGCGGCTTGGCTGGCGCTAGCGATCGGCCTGTTCATGCTGGCCGGTTGGCTCGGCTCCTCGATCCCGCGCAACCCGGAATGGCGCGAGCCGGCGGGCGGCGTGGAGATCATGATCGAGACCAACGGCGTCCACACCGCCATCGTCATGCCTGCGGTGACACCGTGGCAGGACTGGCGCACCCGTTTCCCTGCTGCGGATCTTGGCGCACCGGACCGACCCTACACCCATGTGTCGGTGAGCTGGGGCGAGCGGGCGGTGTTCCTGGAGACGCCGACCTGGGCCGATCTCAAGCCGGGTGACGCGCTTCGCGCCGCGCTGGGCAGCCAGGGCCTGCTTCACGTCGCGCACTACATTCGCCCCGCCCCGGGCGAGCACCACCGCGTGCTGCGCCTGCGGCCCGAAGAGTACCGCCGCCTTGTGCAGCGGATCGAAACGCAAGTTCTCCCGCCCGGGCAGCGTCAAGTCTTTGCCGGCTACGAGGACTGGGACGTGTTCTACGAGGCCCCGGGCACTTATCATCTCGGCAACACCTGCAACCAGTGGACCAGCGACACGCTCGCCGCGGCAGGCGTGCGGACCGGGTGGTGGACGCCTTTCGCCGGCGGGGTGATGAAATGGGTGCCTAGCCCGCAGCCCTGACGATCTCGGCCCACGCCGCTTCGTCGATCACCTCGATCCCCAGCGCCGCCGCCTGCTTGAGCTTGCTGCCCGCGCCCGGACCGGCGACCACCAGATCGGTCTTCGCACTGACACTGCCCGCCGCCTTCGCGCCGAGCCGCTCGGCCTGGGCCTTGGCCTCGTCGCGGCTCATCGTCTCGAGCTTGCCGGTGAAGACGACGGTTTTCCCGCTGACCACGCTCGCCTTCGTCTCGACCACGTAAGGCGGCGGCGTGACCTCGGACAGCAGGTCGTCCCAGACCGCGACGTTGTGCGGTTCGTGGAAGAAATCGCCCAGCGCCTCGGCCACCGCGCCGCCAATCCCGTCGATGCTGGTGAGTTCGGCCAGAGCCTCCACACTTCCGTCCGCATCGAGCGACGTCGGGATGCCGCGCCCAGGTGTCTCGACTTCGCTCGACATCGATCGGGAATTGGCTCGACGGGCAAGTTGTGCCACCTCACGCAAGCGATCCAGCGTCACGAACCGCTTCATCAGGTCGCGCGCCGTCACCGCACCGACATGGCGGATGCCGAGGCCGAACAGCAGCCGCGCTGCATCGGGCTGGCGCTTGGCCTCGATGCCGGCCAGCAGGTTGTCGACCGACTTGTCCTTCCAGCCCTCGAGCGCGAGGATTTCCGCACGGCGGCGGCGCAGGCGGAAGATGTCGGCCGGACTCTCCAGCCAGCCGAGGGCGAAGAACTGGTCGATGGTCTTCTCGCCCAGCCCCTCGATGTCGAGCGCGGCGCGGCTGACGAAATGCTTCAGCCGCTCCGTGCGCTGCGCCGGGCAGATCAACCCGCCGGTGCAGCGCACGTCGACCTCACCCTCCTCCGCCACTGCTTCGCTGCCGCATTCGGGGCAATGACTGGGGAACACGAAAGCAGCGCGCGCGGCATCGGGCGTGAGATTGCGCACGACCTGCGGGATCACGTCGCCCGCGCGCTGCACCACGACACGGTCGCCCGGGCGCACGCCAAGCCGGGCGATCTCGTCGCGGTTGTGCAGCGTGACGTTGGTCACCTTGACCCCGCCGACCATGACCGGGGCGAGCCGCCCTACCGGCGTCAGCTTGCCGGTGCGGCCGACCTGGATGTCGATGCTCTCGAGCGTCGTCTCGGCCTGCTCCGCCGGGAACTTGCGCGCGATCGCCCAGCGCGGGGCCTTGGCGACGAAGCCGAGCCGCTGCTGGTAGTCGAGCCGGTCGACCTTGTAGACCACCCCGTCGATCTCGTAGGGCAGGTCGGGCCGCGCGGCACCGATGGCTTCATAGGCGGCGAGCATTTCCTCCAGCGTGCCGCAGCGGCGGAAATGCGGGCTGACCGGCAGATTCCAGCCGGCAATCCGCGCAACCATTTCCTCCTGCGTGGCACCGGGAACTTCGCTCGCCGCACCCCAGCCGTGGGCCCAGAAGCGGAGCGGACGCTGCGCGGTGACGGCCGCATCCTTCTGCCGCAGCGATCCGGCCGCGGCGTTGCGGGGGTTGGCGAACAGTTTACCGCCCGCTTCCTGCTGCGCGGCGTTGAGCGCGGCGAAGTCCTGCTTCGACATGTAGACCTCGCCGCGCACCTCGAACACGGCGGGTACCTCGCCTCGCAAGCGCTGCGGAATGTCGGCGATGTGCGCGACGTTGGCGGTCACGTCCTCGCCCACCTGCCCGTCACCACGTGTCGCCGCACGCACAAGCGCGCCGTTCTCGTATCGCAGCGAGCACGACAACCCGTCGATCTTGTCCTCGGCCGTGAACGCGACCGGCTCCGCATCATCGAGGTTGAGGAACCGTCGCACTCGCGCCACGAACTCCGCCACTTCCTCGTCGGCGAAGGCGTTGTCGAGGCTCATCATGCGGACTTCGTGCGTCACTTTCGACAGCGGCGAAGAGGCGACGGCATGGCCGACCTTGCGGCTGGGGCTGTCAGGCCGGACGAGGTGCGGGAAGGCGGCTTCCAGCTCGGCATTGCGGCGGACCAGCGCATCGTATTCCTGGTCGCTGATCTCGGGCGAGTCCTCGGTATGATAGAGCCGGTCGTGCCGCGCGATTGCGCGGGCAAGCCGCATGAGTTCGTTGGCAGCGTCCGCTTCGGTCATCACAGGCTCGCTCATACTTGCAGGTATTCGTCATGCTGAACTTGATTCAGCATCCATCGGGCATTTCGGCACACCGGCAGCGAGATAAGAAATGGACCCTGAAACAAGTTCAGGGTGCCCACGAGTGACCCGATCGCCTTCGCCAGGCGCATCAGTTCGTTGGCGGCATCGGCTTCCGTCACCACGCGCCCCGTCAATCAAGGACGACCGGCCTTGTCTCGACCCGCTGCCCGAAACCGGCGATGATCGGGCGGGCGCGGGCGATGGCCGCCTGAACCTGCGGCAGCTTGAGGCTGGCTTCGTGATCGGTGCGGGTCCGCCACACCTCGCTGATCCAGACCGAATCGGGATCGGATTGCGATTGGGCGACGATATAGGCAAGGTTGCCGGGCATGGCGCGCGATCCCTCGATCAGGTAGCGCACCAGTTCCTCGCCCCGGCCGGCAGCCGCCTTGATCTCTCCGATCAATCCGAACGCTTCTTCCATAGTGGCTCTTCCGTCACCAGTTCCGGCACAGGCACCCAGCAGAGCCAACGCCGCGCTGCCGGTGAAGGTCCTGCGACTGACGAACATCAAACCCCCTCCAGCAACCGGTCCGCCTGGGCGCGAGCCTCCGGGGTGACTTCAGCGCCGCTTAGCATCCGGGCGATCTCCTCCTGCCGGCCGGCTTCGTCAAGCAAGGTCACGCTGGTGCGGGTGACGATCCCCTCGCTCGACTTGGCGATCAGGTAGTGCGTCCGCCCGCGCGCGGCGACCTGGGGCGAGTGAGTCACCGCGAGCAGTTGCCCGTCGGCGGCCAGCCGCGACAGCCGCTCGCCGATCGCGCTGGCGACCGCGCCGCCAACCCCGCGATCGATCTCGTCGAAGATGACCGTCGCCGCCCCCCCCTGTTCAGCCAGGGCGACCTTGAGCGCGAGGATGAAGCGCGACAGCTCCCCGCCGCTGGCGATCTTGCCGAGCGGGGCAAAATCCGCGCCCGGATTGGTGGCGATCAGGAACTCGACGCTGTCCATCCCATGGGGCCCCCAGCGTTCCTCCGGCAGCGGCACCACGGCGGTGCGGAAACGCGCCGCGTCCAGCCTGAGCGGGGCGAGTTCGGCTGTGACCGCCGCATCCAGCCGCCCGGCCGCATCGCACCGCAGCCGGTGCAGCGCGCCCGCCAGCTCCCGGTAGCGCCCGCCCGCCTCCCGCTCCGCCTGCTCCAGCGAATCAAGCTCGGCTTCGCCACCCTCGATGGCGTCGAGCGCGGCGCGCATGGTCCGCATCTTTTCCGGCAGTTCATCGACCTCGCAGCGATGCTTGCGGGCGAGCGCACGCAGATCGAACAGGCGGGTCTCGGCAGCTTCGAGCGCCGCGGGATCGTGAACCAGGCTCTCGGCCGCAAGCGCCAGCTTCTGCTCCGCCTCGCCCGCCTCGATGACCGCGCGGTCGAGCGCGGCAAGAGCCTCGCCCAGCAAGGGGTGCTCGCCCGCGATCCGGTCAAGCCGCCGGGCGGCGAGGCGCAAGCTGGCGAGCGGGGAATCCGAACCGTCCCACAGGTGGCGCAGCTCGGCCAGATCGCCCGTCAGCTTCTCACCCTTCTGCATCGCGACCCGCACGTCCGCCAGCCGCGCCTCCTCGCCCGCCTGCGGCTCGAGCGCGGTCAGCTCCGCGAGATAGGCGAGCAGCAGGTCCTGCTCGTCGCACGCCGCCTCTATCCGGGCGCGCGCCTGCTCCAGCCGCGCTCCGGCAGCACGCCAGGCGTTCCACGCCGAGGCCAGCGCCCCGGTATCGGACCCGGCGTAGCGATCGAGCAGCGCCCGGTGGCCGGCGGGATTGACCAGCCCGCGATCGTCGTGCTGCCCGTGCAGCTCCACCAGCGCCGGCGCGATCGCCCGCAGCAGCGCGACGCTGGCAGGCTGATCGTTGATGAACCCCTTGCTCCCGCCATCAGCCCGCACCTGGCGCCGGACCAGCAGCGGCTCGCCCGGCTCGTGCTCGATCCCGGCGTCCGCCAGCGCCTCCTTCACTGCAAGGGGAACGGCGGCGAACTCGAACACGGCAGAGGCGCTGCCCGTTTCCGCGCCCGCGCGTACCAGGCCGCTGTCCGCCCGGTCGCCCAGCACCAGGCCGAGCGCGTCGAGCAGGATCGACTTGCCCGCGCCGGTCTCCCCCGTGAGCACGCCAAGCCCACGGCCGAACGAGAGATCGAGCGCTTCGATGAGCACGATGTTGCGGATGGACAGCCGGGTGAGCATCGCCACCCGGTCTAGCTGATGGCGAAGCCCGCGTCACGACAGCTTGGGCAGCTTTTCCCTGCGTCGGGTCGTCTCATCCGATCCGCGGATCGAAAGGCACGTCGTCGCCCTCGGCGATGTCCGGGGGGAGTTCGGTTTCAGGCTCCACCTCCGCGTCAAGTGCGGGTTCCTCCACCATGGCCTCGGCCGCAGGCGGCTCCGACCCGTCGACCACGGTCGGACGGACAATCTCATCTTCGTCGCCGCCTGGATCGGGCAGGCCGGCCCAGGTGCCGGGCTGGCGCGTGGGCGCGACGCGCTCCACCGCCGCCCCGAGCTCGTCCCTGTCCATCCCCGCCACCCGCGACATGGCCCCGTCCTTGCCGACCAGCGCGAAAGCGACCAGCAGCACAATGCCGGCAAACAGCAGCCACACGTTGCGGTTCATCGCCGGCTTTCGCTGAAGACAGGCGTCACGGCGTCATCGTGAAGCGGTTGCAGGCCGCCACCGGTGCGGCCGGAGTGCGCTGGAAGACCTGCGACAAGTCGCGTGCACCGCGCACGGTGAAGGCCGCAGACGACCTGATCTCGGGCGGGCTGATATAGGGTTCGGTGAAGGCGTTATCGAGGATCGGCTGGTAGTCGTAGACGATCTCCACGAACATGATGGCCTGGCCGGTCCCCGCCCGCAGGACGTTGCCGCCGCTTCCCATGCCGGCGAAACCGGTTCCGGTGGCACCGGTGCCCTGCCCCCCGTATTCGGATGTCGCGTTCTTCAGGCCCATGCAGCGTTGCCAGCGGATCGTCTGCCCGCCATCGGCATTGCGCTCGAGGCTGGACAGGATCACGCGCCCGTTCTCAAGCAGGCCGACCTGCTCGCCGGCCTGGATGTTGACCCCGATGAACAGGTCGTTGATGTCGGCTTCGAAGACCCTCTGAGCGGCCAGCTGGTCGCGATCCCCGATGCGCGAGGCATTGTCGGCGATGTGCATCGCTGCCTGGCTGATCCGCATATGCGTGATCGCCAGGTTGGCCATCTCGATCCCGGCAAGGCCCATCAGCAGGATGATCGGCGCGATGAAGGCGAACTCGATCATCGCCACCGCCCGGCTGTCCCGCACCAGCCGGAGCAGTTCCCGCACCGGGCGGCTCATGGCGCTCCAGCGGCGCATCATCCGCAGTTCCCCACTACCGCCGGGCGCTCGTCCTGGGTGCGGAACGGCTGGTTGCGCAGCACCGTTGCGGAGACGATGGTGATGTTCTTGTCCATACCCATCAGCCCGTGCATCGGGAACATCCGCTCGAACTCCGCCGTGGCCTGGTAGAGCACGGCATCACGGGCACCGCCCAGTCCTTCACGGCCGCGATCCTCGTCCCACGATCCGTTGCCGTTGAGGTCTTCGAACGGTTCACTGTCGTTGCACTCGCCGTCACCGTTGGTGTCGTCGAACTCCTCCGGCTGACTGACGTCGGAGAACGAGGCGTAATTGGTGCGCTCGAAGGTGATCTCGGCAGAAGGGATGATGTTCTGCACCTGATCGCGGACTTCCTCGTCAAGCTCCTCGATGGTCAGTTCGCCGCCCTCGAGCGTCGAGTTGCGCGCCGCTTCCTGGACAGCCCCGTGCAGCAGCGAGCGGGCGTAGACCTGGAAGCCGGCGTCGAACAGGCCCATCAGCATGAGCACCAGCACCGGGGCGACGAAGGCGAACTCGGTCAGCGTCGCCCCGCTCCGATCGCTCCCCAGACGCGCAGTGAGGGTCCGTATCCGCTGCATCATTGCACCAGCCGCAGTTCGGCGATCGACACGGCGATCAGGCGGAAAGCGTTGACTAGGGCAGCGGAGTTGGCAGCTTCGAACGCCCGATTCTCGCCGCTGGCGCAGCCGCGGGTGAAGTTGTTCTGCGCCAGGCCGAAGGTGATGGTCCAGACGGTGATGTTCTTGTTCTTCACGTCATCGCAGATCGCGGCGAGGCGTGCGTTGTGATACGGCTCCAGCTCCAGCGTGGTCCACCCGCCGCCGTCGTAGCCGAAAAAACGGCCATCCATGTTGTAGTTGCCGAACGTGTTGTAGGTCCACGGCGGCGGTTCCATCCGGCCGTCGGTCATGAAGATGATGTGGCGCGAAATCGGCGCGCCGTTGGGGGCGTCGTTGTTGTCCGCTTCGAACAGACCGGTCGGAGACAGCAGCCGCGCGCCCCACAGCATACCCGAATCGTGGATCGTGCCACCGCCGGGTGCCAGACTGTTCACGAACGCCTCGAACTCAGCGTTGCGGTCCGATCCGCTCAGCGGGTATTCTTGGAGCCTGCGCGCAGGGAACGCGGGGCAGTTCCAGTCCTCGATACCGCGGTTGCTGGTCGTATCCTCCGTCGCGGGGCCGCTGCGGGGATAGGTGATCTGCGGCCACTGCGCCTTCCACTGCGTATCCGGGTCGGCCGGATCGGGAATGAGGTCGATGTCGAGATCGAGCGCGCCGTCGACCGGGGTGGTGCCCAAGGTCGGAATGGTCGGCGCGCGCTCCTCGATGCAGCCGTTCCAGGTGCTGTTCACACCCGCACCCGCTTCGCCGGTGGGAGTGGAGACCGTATTGCCCAGCTTGAACTCGGAGGTGTCGAACACCATCGGGCGGTAGCGGTAGTAGTCGAACACCTGCCGATAGGTCGGCGGGCGCACGTCATCGGGCCCGGCAAGCACCTCGCGCCGCACCTGCGCGCGGCAGGCCGCCCGCTGCGAGTTGGGGAAGCTCGAGCCCCAGTGGGTAGCTCGCCAGGTGCGGTTCCAGATGACCCAGCGTTCCCCGCCGACCATGAAGGAGCTGCCGTAATCGTAGCGGCAGAAGTCCCGCTGATCGGTGTCGTAGCGGCTCCAGCGGTAGTCGGCCTGGTTGGTGCTGCCCAACCAGGCGGGGTCACGGGGCAGCAGCTCGGTCGCGGTCGTGCTGGAGATCACGTCGCCCAGTTCCACACCGTCGTCGTTGCTATCGAGCCGGAAGATCGGCTCGCGCGACTGGTAGGTGTGGCTGTCGGCGATCCAGTCAGGATTGGCGGCGGTCAGAACCCCGCCGACGTTGACCGCCGAATTGTAGGGCACCATTCCGATCCGCACCTGAGCATCCTCGGGCGCGGCACCCATGATTTCGTCGTAGAAGGCGAAGACGGCGTTCTGGAGCCCCTGCATCCGGGTCATCCCGCCGCTCCAGTTGGCCATCGAGCCTGAGACGTCCAGCACCAGCATGATGTCAAGGTTCGGCAGGTTGAGCTCGGCGCTGCACTCGACGTTGAGGTCGACCTCCTCGAACCCGAAAATGCCCATCATGGTGGTCGGCACCGCCACCGTCGCGACCCCGTCCATGCGGGTCGCGTTGCCGGCGGTCAGCTCGAACTCGGCGTTCTCGCTGCCGTACATGCCGTCGACGAAGTTGTTCTCGAAGAAATCATCGGCGACGTCGCGGATGTTGTCGGGAATCTCGCCCTCGGCGATCGTGTTGCCGCCCAGCGTCTTGCGCGCTGCCAGGGTGGCCGAGTCGCAGGCCTGCTGAAGCCTCGCCTTGGTCAGGTACAGGCGGCTCGCATCCACTCCCCCGCCGATCACCCCGATCAGCGGCAGGATCGCAGCCGCCCCGACCGCGAGGGTGTTGGCACGGGTGTCTGTCAGCAATCGGGTCAGGATTGTTCCTGCCATTGTCGTGCCCCTGCTCCATCCACCGCCGCGCGCAGCGCCGGAATGGAGCGTGCGCAGACGGCTGCGCCGGCAGCATTAGGCATCATGAGTTAAGCGATGGTATAGGAGCCGGTCAGGATTTGTTGACCATGACCGACGGCGCGCGCTTCAGCCGGGGCGTGCCTCGGGCGCGTGGCGCTGGACCAGGTCGAAGGCCTTCTCGTACCAGTCCGTGCCCGGATAGTTGGCACCCAGCACCGCGGCATACTTCACCGCTTCGGTCGGAATGCCGAGCGCGAGGCTGCTTTCGGTCAGGCGATAGAGGGCCTCGGGCGCATGGCTGGTGGTCTGATACTGCTCGACCACGTTCTGAAACCGCAGCTGTGCCGCCAGCCACTTGCCGGACCGGGCATAGTGGCGGCCGATCTCCATCTCCTTGCCCGCAAGGTGATCGTTGACCAGGTCCAGCTTCAGCCGCGCGTCGGCCGCGTATTCGCTCTGGGGAAAACGCCGCTCCACTTCGCGCAGCGCCGTGCGGGCCTGCTCGGTGATCTTCTGGTCGCGGTGCACGTCGCTGATCTGCTCGTAGTAGCTGAGCGCGATCAGGTAGTAGGCGTAGGGCGCGTCCTTGTTGCCGGGGTGGATCGACAGGAAACGCTGCGCGCTGGCGATCGCCTTGTTGTAATCCTGCGCGACGTAATAGCTGAACGCGCTCATCAGCTGCGCGCGCCGCGCCCAGGGCGAATAGGGGTGCTGGCGCTCGACCTCGTCGAACAGCGCGGCCGCGAGATCGGCGTTGCCGCGATCCAGCCGGCTCTTCGCCTCGCTGTAGAGCGTCTCCACGTCGCGCGCGACATAGGCGGTGTCCTCCGGGCCTCCACCACGGCCTGCACAGGCGGAGGTCAGCAGGGTGGCACCGCCCAGGGCGGCGAACAGGAGGGCTCGGGAGAAGGTCCGGCTGGTCATGACCGGGCCGTATAACCGCGGCCCTGCTGAACGCCAAGTGAAAGCCTTCCGCTTATCCCGTGATCGGCTGATGATGACCTGCTGACAGCAAGGCAGGGTATCGCTAAGGGCGCGGGATGACTGATCTGGCCCGCATCCGCAACTTTTCCATCATCGCGCATATCGATCACGGCAAGTCCACTCTGGCGGACCGGCTGATCCAGGCCACCGGGGGGCTGAGCGAGCGCGAGATGAGCGAGCAGGTGCTCGACAACATGGATATCGAGCGCGAGCGCGGGATCACCATCAAGGCGCAGACCGTGCGCCTCACCTACACCGCGCGCGATGGCGAGACCTACGAACTCAACCTCATGGACACGCCCGGCCACGTCGACTTCGCCTACGAGGTCAGCCGCAGCCTCGCCGCGTGCGAGGGCGCGCTGCTGGTGGTCGACGCCGCGCAGGGGGTCGAGGCGCAGACGCTCGCCAACGTCTACCAGTCGATCGAGCACGACCACGAGATCGTCCCCGTCATCAACAAGATCGACCTGCCCGCGGCCGA